>Ga0209935_1000314_pt1 | contig 140438 bp, 139 predicted proteins | sample ThiBio_1000_plan_2_FD_183958 | JGI IMG/M metagenome (GOLD analysis project Ga0209935, IMG submission 183958) | Wastewater bioreactor microbial communities from Cape Town, South Africa - Thiocy_cont_1000_plan (SPAdes) | ecosystem: Engineered > Bioreactor > Thiocyanate-remediating >... | reverse complement strand
CTCAGGTTCTCCACCGTCACACCCGGTGGGATTGTTGGGTTTCTCATCGTGAGTTACCGGTTCAATATTCCAGACAGACTCGCGGTTCATTTAAGCATCCATGCCCGCCCTGAACTCCGGGCACACTATAAGTAATATCTGTGACCCAGACCTGATTGGCCCGGACAACAGTAAACTGCCGTTGCACGCGATTAGGGGCAACCACTGAAGGCCGGCCGGCGATACGACGCGGCGCTTTATAGCCGCGTACGGCTTTGATCCGGTTTTGTTGCATAATACGACCCACCCGGTTTTTGCCGCAGGTTTCCCCGATTTCGTTCAGGTCGCCATGAACCCGCCGGTAACCGTATACGCCTCCGCTCAGTGAATATGAGTCGCGGATAAGCATCAGCAGACGCTGGTTATCTTTATCACGCGCCGAGACCGGGTTGTGCAGCCACGCATAGAACCCGGCCCGGGCGACATTCAGTACCCGACACATCGTCATCACACCCCATACAGTGCGGTGTTCATTGATAAAGCGGTACTTCAGTCGGGCTCCCTTGCAAAGTACCGCGCGGCCTTTTTCAGGATATCCCGTTCTTCTTCGGTGCGTTTTAGCTGCGCCCGGAGTTTCAGGATCTCGCTTTTGGCTTCCAGTAAATCCCGGGCATGCTGTTCGCTGTTATCAGGTTTGATAGCCCGTAGCCACTTGTAGAGGCTGTGTGCAGAAACGCCCAGACGGTCGGATACTTCGGCAACGGAATAACCGCGTTCTGTTATCTGACGGACGGCTTCTTCCTTAAATTCAGGTGTAAATCGTGGTGTGCCCATACGCTCCTCCTATGCTCAAACTATAGGGCAGGATCGTCTACCGGGGCGGGGTCAGTCCATAAATGACTCTGAGGTGTCTGTTAAACGCGTGGCGATTCACCTCGCGTCCTTCCGTTCAGTATAGCCTCAGTCCCTGACACCACCCGAGAACGGAATGACGTCCCCTTTCTCCCTCCCGGTGTTGCGTTCAAGCTCCCTGACATACTGCTGTAAAAGTATAAGGTTATGTAACAGCTCTACATTTTCAGCCATCATCTTTTTGATTTCTTCCCTCAGCTCATTTCTCTGACGGCGATACTTTTCTTTCAGCTTGATCTGCTGCTCAATGCCCTGCTCATCAACCGGCGCGGTGCCCTGGCACGTTTTTTTCAGACTGCGGATAGCCTCCCTGACCTGCCTGTACTCAGGACAGTTATAATTCAGGGTGCCGTTTGCCAGCCCCGCTCGTTTTTCCACAGCATACTGGCTGATACGCTCCCCTGATAACATCAGTTCCCTCAGGGCCTGCTCTGCTCTTGCCTGTGTTTTTTTAACCCCCGACTGTTCGTTCGTCATGCTCTATTCATCCTTTTCAAAAAAGCGGACAGCATCTGCATAAAAATCTCTCTCAAGCATCAGAAAATCCCTGTCAGCCTGAGGAGCATTATTTCGCACGGCAATCTCCAGAAGGTTGTCATAATGAGCCATCCTGCGTTTCCACACGGGAACAGAATCAGCTCCGGCCAGCATGTTCTCACATCCCGGATTGCAGGACGCTGACTGAACAACCGCCTTAAACTCGCAGTCATGGCCATTCATGCAATAAAAACCGTTTCCAAGAGATACCAGTTTTTGCCCGCCTCGTTTAGCCATGCTCATCGCTTTTTTCAGTGTAGGAAACGTCATCTGATGTAAGTGCCCACCTCTCTGGGACATCAGTAACTTCCCGCCTTCGCCATAAAGCAGGCCTTCATGCTGATAAGAAACAGCCCTGGAAGCTGAGAGTTCGGTATCAACCCTTTCAATCTCGGCAGCGAATGCCTGAGGGATCGCCCGGCTAAAATGCGAAGCGTTGAGTGCACCGGACATATACCACTCCGTCATGCCTCTGATTAAGTGCTTAAACTGCCGGATAAGATCATTAGTAGAAATCAGATCAAGACGCCTGAGGTGTACAGCAAGTGAACGGCGAAACTGATGGGTTCGCAATGGCCAGAAAGCCCCCTCCCGAATCTCCATCGCAACGCGTTCATCATCACGTATGTTTGGATTTAAAAGCCTGAACTCATCAATATGGTCACGTCGGATGAACAGATGGTGTCTTTTCACAAATTTCTTTGCCCACTCAGTCTGGCGCTGCGTCCCCATAAAAGAGAGTTTTTGCTCCGAGAACCACGACCTGATATTTAAAGACAATGGAACATTGTCCAGCGTCTTCCCGTCCAGGCCTGTCATGATTTGATTAATTCTGCGTAAATGCTGAAAAGGCTTTTCCACATAGCGACAAACAACCCAGTCTTCGTGACTTCCACCTTCCGGGGCGAACTTATGCAACACCGAACGAAGTCCCAGGATATCACCATCATAAATCAGTGAACCGTGCATCACGCCAAGCACTTCGCTGTGTCTCATCCCCGACATGGCCTGTATCACATTCATGACTTTTAACGTCAGCTCAAAATGCCAGGTGTTCAGCTTTATGTGATCAACGCCAATAAAATCAGATCTCCAGCGCTTATTTTTATGTACCGAGAACCAGCCCTGCATCCCGGGGCCAAGTGTCGCGAAAAGCGCCCGAATTTCCCCGGCAACAATATTGTAGTAATACGCGGCCCGGTAATCCGGTATGCTTTTTGCTGTCCCTCTTTTACGGGCTTCCAGCATCGACGTATAGTAAGGCGAATCATAAAAACCGTTTATGATAGCGCACAGCCGGGAAAACCCGTCAAAATCGAAATCACTGATTTCAGCATCCAGTTCAGTAATCAGCCCTTCCCAGACAGACATCATAAGACTGAAAGGCATACAATATGTCTGGTTTGAATCATCCACACTGTTGTAACTGTCGAAGCTAATATCAGGAAAGTAACCGTATTTTCGAAGACGGGTATGACCTGTCAGCGAGATATCCGCCAGGTCCATAAAGTAATTACGTAATGTTCTTTCAGAACGCTTCCTGCCGTGCTCATCCTCCTCCTTCATCTTTACAATGAAAGCATTCCGGACAAGCGGAAAACGAAGCTGAAACAGACTGCGATACCCCATAGACTCAATAATACGGGCTCCCGCCACAATGTTTGCACATTTCCGGATCAGTGACTGCGTCTTCGCGGTCCTGCCGACAATCCAGAGCAGGCTGGCTGAGATGATTTTGGCTTCAAGACGCAGTTCAGGATCCCGTATGCCTGAAAAATTAACGGTTCTTAACGTTTCACCAATATGGGTTCTGACATAGCGATTGGTCCAGACATCATCCCTGAAATAAATATTCAGCGTCTCCTCATTGATAAAACGCATATCATGTTCATCTGAGCTGGCGATAACCAGGCAGTTATTCAGACGTTCAAAGCTTTTGTTTTCTAGTGCCTCACAGATGATATCCTCAGTCGGAAACTCATCCCCTGAACGAAGCGGCGTTCCGGCAGGAAACTCCGCCATTCGACTACGGCTTACCTCTTTTTTCTTCAAATCTGCCATACCGGAGCCACACCTTCTCGCTGAAGTTTAACGCGCGCTTTTTTCAGGGTCGCCTCATCTACCAGCCCAAGCCGTAAATCAATCTTCAGGAGTAACGTTTCATAACGCTCCACAGCATTGACCGAACCGATGTACAACGGTTTTCCATACTCGATAGCATGCCTGAATGACAGCAGGAGCCATACAGACTCCAGCGTTTCCACAACGCAACTTTTTGAACATTCGACACAATGAGAAAAATCCGCACAAGCCTTTGGTGTCCGGCCAAATCGTTTTTGCTTTTTTATAAAGCGCAATTCAATATCTGTAGGCGGCTCCTGCGATCGACATCCCAGGCCATTCAATAAAAGATCCACACCCTCATCGCTTCCACGCAGATCGATCCCCAGCTCATCAGCAACTTTTACCCGCTCGGATAACGCACGTGTCGCAATCCCCTGATTCATAAGCGTATCAAGTGCAGCACTGAAGTTTTCCTTCGCCCCCTGTGGGTTACCTGCAGCATAATTCCGCCTGTAAGTGCCCCAGTTATGCTGTGCTTTTTCCGCCGTAATCAGACCATTCTTTAATGTTCTGTCCGTATACTGCTCAGACGTTTTGCGCAAGCCAGAAACGGTAATTGATGGAAGCGAGGGATTAAGCTGCCGCATCGTGGCCCACGCCCCCTCAGAGTTAGAAAATTTAGTCAGATGACTGGGATTAAGAGAATAAAGCTTACGGAATTTCACCTGCGGCTCACTCAGAAACAGCGCCTGTACCGGAGGGAAGTTATCTGCGGAAACCAGATAGTTAACGATGTCGTCCCTGAGCCTGATAAAAGACAGAAACCAGTAATAGCCCGCACGTTTGGTCACATACTCCGATTTACCTATCGTCAGACGTATATACTTATTCGCTCTCCCCTTATAAACATAATCAGTGCTGATACCCTTTTCATCCAGATGTATATCATCCCGCGTCAGACCCAGAACCTGAGAGGTGTTTCCCCATGTGTGGTAACAGAACAGAAAAAAAGAAGTAAGAAAGTAATTTTCCAGAACGTCCCTGATGATGATCTCTGCCCTGCTGACCCCGTTCTCTCCCGGATACCGGAAATACGCTTCATAAACAGGTGCCAGCAAAGACGGTGAGAAATGCCGCACCCCTTTTTCCGATTTAGCGATATGCTCCCGGATACATCCCGCAAGGAACTCATTCATGGATGACAACTGCCTCAGGATCTCGGAAAGTTCATTCCTGGTATAGCTATCCCTTCCCTGCTGCTGATACGTTCCTTTCGGTAAGAATTCATATTCATACCGCCTCTGAATCTGCCCGCCCGTAAGCAAAAACCGGTTGACCACGGACAAGTAGTGTCTTGCCATCCTGACTGAAATTTTTCGCCGACGAATATCGTTCATGAGATGTTTAATATACATTTCAACGCCTTCAGCCGTGCCATAGTCATACTGATTGACTGACTGCCATATAAAAAACATATTGAGATAACGGAAAATGGTTAACCTTCCGGCGGGACGGTAAGACAGAAGAAATCGTTTCAGAGAGGCAATAAAATCGCGTTTTTCAGGGCGGGCAAGATGCGAATGTTCACTAAACCATCCGGGGAGCAACACATAATCTGAAAAATGAGCCTGAAGATAAACGTCAAGTAAATAATATCGGTTCAGATCCCGCTGAGTGATGTGTCCGCTGACCGTCTCCCATGACAGCACATTTTCGGCCATCCACGTTATCTGCGTTTCACTCCGGCTCATATATGGCTCCATCGCGACCTGCAGCACCGTCAATCAATGCGTCCATGACCCCGGCGACTGCATCAGAAATCTGGTTTTGCTGAAGAAAGACGATGTATTTCATCGTCGTATTTTCGCTTTTATGGCCCATCCAGTATTTTACTGTACCCAGCGCATTTGCGGCCTGATCGGGATAGCAACTCAGTGCCGAGCGTAAAAAATGGGTCGCAAACGTTGCCCGCAAATCATGGGGTTTATGTCTGAACACATTTCCCGGAGCAGACCGGGCCAGGCGATGGCGAAAACTGTACCAGCGGGAGTAAAAGGCTTTTTCAGACATCCGTTTCCCGTTTGCCATTAAAAATAAAGGCTCGTGCCGCCCTTCCCCACCCTGTCGTGCACGCCATTTTTGGATCTTCTTTTCATACTCCTCATCCGCCAGATAATCCAGAACCTGCTCGTACAATCGTCTGGTGATGAAGAGTTCTCGCGTCATCCCAAACTTCGTATGAACTCCGCATCTCGGACCAATATGAAGCCCCCTGATGGTCAACTCAGATACAGGGACACTGGCAAGGTACTCTTCAGTAAAGAGTGACGACGGCAGGGTCAGCATTTCATCCAGCCGTAGCCCACAATTTTTCATCAGCACAATCATTAAACTGAACAACCCGGACTCAGATTTCAGTGCCTCATCCAGGATATGAACCTCTGCATCATTCAGTGGGTTGATTGTCCTTTTTGTTGTGCTGGTTATCCTGATGGCAAGATCCGAACTTATCACCTTGCGTCGCCCGTCAACGACTTTTTCGACCAACGTAAAAAATGAGCTGGCAGCCAGCTCACCACACTTGCCCAGAAATACGTAAAACCGTCGGATAACGCTGATGTACACCGCCGCGGTGGATGAGGCGATGCGCCCCTGCCTTACGGCCCCCAGAAGATACTCCCTGAAGCCATATGTAGGGCTTTGGTATTTCAACGTTCCCGGGGTGAAAGGGTCAAGTCCGTTATCCTCCAGCCACCTTATCCAGCGTAAAAATGCCCGGGCTAAAGGCTTTAAATCCCTGGCCTGCAGGATAGCTTTATCCATAAGATAAAAGTGTACATATCGGCTCAGTTTTCGATTCTGGATGCCGCTAATATAAGGTATTTCAGCATACAGAAATCCGGGTTCAAATTTCAGTTTCGGCTCTGTTGCATCCAGTTTGCTGACACGCCCATAACGCGCATGAATGTTAGTGATTATCCTCACAGTCTGTCGCCCTGAAACGCCACCTCATGCCTACACTATAAATCCGGAAGAAGAAAAAACAAACAACCAGGTTGCCGGGAGTGAATATGCAAATCAGGAGGAAAGTAAAAGATGTAACGACACCATCACGATGCAATACATTGACCTCAACACGTTACCCGGACCATACGTGATAAACATCACAAATCCTTTGAGTGAAGAACTTAAGATGTGATTTTCATTTCCCGGCACAAACCGTGCCCTTAAAAAACAGGCAACGGATACATCTTAATGCCAGAAGTAAACCTTAATTGATTGAATACAGCCTGAGTCCATTGCAAAAATAACACACAGGGTAAATTCGCATATACAGAACCCAACGAAAAGCAAAAGAAACCTGTAACACATTTCGTTTACCTGTCACTTTCAATTGTAAAAGCCAGCAGAAAAAGCGCATATAACTATATTTATCCCTGCGGGGACTTTTGTTTGTGCTATATATTTTTTACAGAGAACCGCAACGCGTCCAAACACAAGAATATATTTACCTCTGGAAAATGGTCTGACTCCCTTTCACGTGGTTGTAGTGACCTGTTCTGTGATTCATGTAATGTCTTTTCTGGATGAGGAAAATATGTCATCACTGATATTTTATACAGACGAAGCACAAGCACTGATTGTAACAGATACCCTTGCCGTCACCGATAATGGGGAGCCGTTATCTTTTGTTTCCAAAGCAGGTTACATCCCCCAGCTAAGAACCATCATAGCAGGAACGGGGGCAGGTGGATTTTCTAACACCTGGTTGCTTGAAGCATCAACCAGAATGGTCGTATCAGGTATACAAAATCTCAATTATCATACATCGGCCTGTCTAAGGAGGCTGTGGAAACAATACAAGCATGACCATGCAATTCCCTCTTCTTCAACGGTGACAACCAGTGTTTATCAGTTCGCAATTTGCGAGGAAACAGGAAATATCGTTTCGTTCGCCTATCGCTCAGTCCATGATTTCGAATCAGAGCAATTACAATACGGAACAGGAGTAAAACCTGAGTGCCAAATCTTGGATGGGGATTTGTTGCAGACAATTCCTGTAATGATGAATGAACAAAGGGCTATACAGGCGACATACCCACACCCGGAACGGATCCATATTGGCGGTGAGATGATTGCGCATTATCTGACATCATCTATGTATCAATGCTTTAAGATTGGGGAATTTGAGGATTTCAGAACTCAGGGAGAGTATATATTGAGCAGGATTTAGGCAAAACGCGGTTCAGATAAAGTGCTTTTAACAGGCTTGCTGAACATTAAAAGGATATCTCTCAATTACGATGAATAGCTTGAATTCTAAAAATAGAAAAGTAGAGTTTAACTCTAAATACATAAAAACAAGAGTAAAGGAACAGCCGCCGAAGCAGCCGCGCATGATGTTGATCGAGAAGCGGATCATCTCATACGCCGGGATACGGGCGTTACCGTACGCCGGGTGCGGCACGCGCTTGTACGGCAGCGCAAAGACGCTGTCCATCTCTTCGGTGGAGAGCGGGATCGCCGGCGGGTTGATCCAGATAAAGCGCTCGCCGTGCTTCTGCATCAGCGCGCGGGCGCAGCCCGGGTTGGTTTCATGGTGCAGAATACGGGACGCGTGCGCGTAGAGCACCTTGTCGGCTTTCACCTTCTCGTAGGACGGCAGCAGCACGTAGGTCTTTTCCCACGGTTTCGGGCGCGGCGGCTGCACAACGATTGACTTCGCTTCCGCTTTTTTCGGCTCAACCGGCTTGTTATCGGCACACGGCAGATCTTCACCGTACGGGTGCGGGATAGGGTCGATTTTGCCCGGCATATCAATGATGCGGGAATCCACCCCGCTCCAGCCCGGCAGCGCCTCTTTCACCATAATGGCGGTATTGCGCACGTCGCGGATGCTGCTCACCGGCTCACCCTGCGACAGACGGTGCGCCACTTCCACCAGCGGACGCTCGCCGTTACCGTAAATCAGCATATCGGCTTTGGAATCCACCAGCACCGAGCGGCGTACGGTATCTGACCAGTAGTCGTAGTGGGCGGTGCGGCGAAGGCTCGCCTCGATGCCGCCCAGGATCACCGGGACGTCTTTCCAGGCTTCTTTACAGCGCTGGGTATAGACCAGGGTCGCGCGGTCGGGGCGTTTACCCGCCACGTTATCCGGCGTGTAGGCGTCGTCATGGCGCAGCTTGCGGTCGGCAGTATAGCGGTTGATCATCGAGTCCATGTTGCCTGCGGTGACGCCGAAGAACAGGTTCGGTTTACCCAGACGCATAAAGTCGTCTTTGCTGTTCCAGTCAGGCTGGGAGATGATCCCCACGCGGAAGCCCTGCGCCTCAAGCATACGGCCACAGATGGCCATGCCGAAGCTCGGATGGTCAACGTAGGCATCGCCCGTGACCAGAATGATGTCGCAGCTGTCCCAGCCCAGTTGGTCCATCTCTTCCCGGGACATCGGCAGGAATGGCGCCGGTCCAAAGCAGGCCGCCCAGTACTGGGGCCAGGAGAAGAGGTCACGATCCGGCTGGATCAGGGAAATTGCGCTCATAATGCTTCCGAAGAAAAAATAGACAAAAGGAGCGGGATTATACGCTGTTCATCCGCCAGATTTGAAGAAAAGGATGCATGAAGCAGGCAGATATTCGGGGAAGTCGTTAAAATACGGCGCCCTGATAATTTTGAATCATAATATTCACTATATTTTCCGGTGAGTTGCCCCGGAACGTGTTATTGCGCGGAGCTCTGTCGTGAAGCCCAACGATTCGTTACATGTATCCCAGCTGCGGGTTGTCCTTCACCTCTGCGGTTTTCTGGTTCTGCTGTACAGCCTTTCCATGCTGCCGCCGATGGTGATCGCCCTGCTGAATAAAGAGCGGACCTACTTTGCCTTCCTGACCACCTTTTTAACCTTTTTTACTCTCGGAGGGCTAACCTGGCGGGCAACACGTCACGCCGGCATACAGCTTCGCACCCGCGACGGGTTTGTGATTATCGTGCTGTTCTGGCTGCTGTTTTCATTCATTAGCGCCATGCCGCTCTGGATGGATGACGGGCTACAGCTCTCCTTTGCCGACGCGCTCTTTGAAGGGGTTTCCGGGATCACAACCACCGGGGCAACGGTGATCGGGGACGTCAGCGCCCTGCCTAAGTCTTACCTTTATTACCGCGCACAGCTGAATTTCATTGGCGGGTTAGGCGTCATCGTGCTGGCCGTCGCGGTCCTGCCGCTGCTGGGCATCGGCGGCATGAAGCTCTATCAGTCAGAGATGCCGGGGCCGTTCAAGGAGGAGCGTCTGACGCCCCGCCTTGCCGATACCGCGCGCACGCTGTGGGTGACCTACTTCGCGCTGGGCGTAGCCTGCACCCTGGCCTACTGGCTGGCGGGAATGTCATTTTTTGACGCCCTCTGTCACGGGCTGTCGACCGTGTCGTTGGGCGGATTTTCCACCCGCAGCGAGAGCATTGGGTTTTATGACAGCCACGCGATTGAGCTGGTCGCCGGGGCGTTTTCACTGCTCTCCGCGTTCAACTTCACCCTCTGGTACGTCGCCATTGTCAGACGCACCCTGAAACCGATTCGCCGCAGCCCGGAGGTTAAATTCTTTCTGAGCGCCGCCGCGGTGATTATTGTCATCACCGCCTGGCAGGTCTGGCATGCCGGGATGTACAACGCCACGGATAGCCTGGTGCACGCCTTCTTCCTTGCCAGTTCGATGATGACCGATAACGGCCTTTCGACAGCCGACTATGCCCAATGGCCCGCACACACCATCTTCCTGCTGTTGAGCGCCAGCTTTTTTGGCGGCTGCGTAGGCTCGACCTGCGGCGGGATCAAAGCCCTGCGTTTTCTCATTATGTTCAAGCAGAGTATTCAGGAGATGAACCAGCTGGCGCATCCGAGAGCGCTGCTGAGCATTAAGGTGGGCAAAAGCGTGGTGAATGAACGCGTCCTGCGCTCGGTATGGAGCTTCTTTTTTCTCTACGTCATGATCACAGGCTTTTTTGTCTGGTCGCTCAACCTGATGGGCTACGACCTGTTTACCGCATTCGCAACGGTTGCCGCCTGCATCAACAACATGGGGCTGGGGTTTGGCGAGACGGCGTCGACGTTCGGCACGTTAACCGAGGGGGCAAAACTGCTGATGTGCGCGGCGATGATCCTGGGGCGTCTGGAAATTTATCCGGTGCTGATTCTGTTCTCGCGCTTTTTCTGGCGGGCATAAAACATTCCCGGCGAACCGGGAATGACAGGATTATGGCGCAGGGTTGATCAGCATCTGCCCCACGGAGCCCCTGTCCATCATCTCCAGCGTCTGGCTGTGGAACAGGAACGGGAAGTGCGGCCACGAAGGCTGACCGTAATAGACAAGCAGTTCAACCTGGCCGTCCACCCAGACGGTATCTTTCCAGCCGCGGTCTTCCGGGAACGGCATCGCGCCGTTGACGTTGCGGATCAGGAATGCCACCCCTTCAATATGGAACGACTGCGGCATATCTGAACGGACCGTCCAGCGCTCCCAGGTGCCCTGCTGCGCGGTAATGTCGATGCGGTTGACGTCCCACAGCGCGCCGTTGATGCCCGGGTCGTCGCCCAGGCTGATATCACGGCTACGCACCGGCGAGCCGCTCATGATCTCCTGCGGCAGCAGACGCATTGGCAGGCTATCGGTCACCAGCGGCAGCAGACCGGTCGGGCGCAGGGTCAGAACCAGAGTCGAGACAAGAATGCTCGACGGTTCAAAGAACCCGCGAATGCGGTCCACAATGCTGGCCGCTTCACCGCAGGTGACAGACACTTCATCCCCATTGGTCATATCAATGAGAACTTCACGACGTTCGCCCGGCGAGAGCGCCAGCTGTTTGACGGAAACCGGCGCCGGTAAAAAGCCCTGGTCGCCGGAGATCACGTGCAGCGGACGGCCATCGCTCATTTGCAGCTGATAGCGGCGCGAGTTAGACGCGTTGAGCAGACGCAGGCGCACCCAGCCGCGCGAAACTTCCACATACGGGCTTTGCGCGCCGTTGACCAGCAGCGTATCGCCGACAAAGCCACCGCTGCCCGGCTCGCTGTATTCTGGCGTACCGAAATTATCCAGACGCTTGTCCTGGATGATAACCGGGAAGTCATCCACGCCGTAGTGGTTCGGGATCGGCAGGGATTTGCTGACCTCATCTTCCACCAGCCACATTCCGGCCAGGCCATTATAAACCTGCTGCGCCGTGCGGTTAGGCGTGTTGGCGTGATACCACAGGGTGGCCGCGCTCTGGCGAATCGGCAGAACCGGCGCCCAGTCGGCGCTGGGTGACATCATTCGCGCCGCGCCGCCAATCAACGGGCCAGGCACCTGTAAGCCGCTGATGGTCATGGCGACATTTTCAGGGGTACGGTTACTGTAGATGAGCTTTACGTCATCGCCATTCCACACGCGTATGGTCGGCCCAAGGTAACGTCCGTTAATGCCCCAGACCGGCGCGCGCGTCCCTTGGGTAAAGGACCAGTGGCTGCGCTGCAGCGTCAGGAAAAGCGGCTGACCGCGACGGGATTCAATTAATGGCGGAATGGGCAGCGGCTGTTGCTGCCCGGCGGCGCTGGCTGTCAGCGGCATCGCACCCGCACAAAGGGCGATCCCGGAAGCCTGAATAAACTGACGCCGACTGAGTGACATATAAGCTCCATCTGAAACGACTAACAACGCGGGAATTCGTTTTCCCTTCAACGCCGGATTAAATCTTACCGGCGGCTTCTCTCTCTGCGACTTCTTTGTCGAGCTGCGCAATGTGCTGAGCCATCAGCTCACGGCAGTGCGCTGCCAGCTCGCGCACCTGGTCTTTACCGTATTTGCTGGTATCGACGGGTGGCAGCATTTCGACAATCACCAGCCCGTTATTCAGGCGGTTAAGATTAATCTTATTCGAAGTATTGGAAACACACACAGGAATAATTGGAACACCTGCCGCAATTGCGGCATGAAACGCCCCGGTTTTAAACGGCAGCAGGCCGCGGCCGCGGCTGCGCGTTCCTTCCGGGAACATCCAGATTGAGATTCTGCGCTTTTTAAAATGATTGACCACTTCCGCAATGGTGCTGTGCGCTTTCGCACGGTTATTACGGTCGATCAGCAGGTTACCGGTCAGCCAGTACAGCTGGCCAAAAAACGGGATCCACAGCAGGCTTTTTTTCCCCACCGTCACGGTCGGTGGCAAAACGATATTTGCGGCGGTCACCATATCGTAATTGTTCTGATGGTTGGCGATATAGATGGCGTTACCGAAATTCTCCGCCCCTTCAGGCAGACGTTTTTCAACCTTCAGACCAAACAGCGGCGCAAGGCGACCGAACATATGGCCGAAGGTGGCAACATGCTTAGGATTACGCGGACTGAACAGGCAATAGATGCAGCCGAAAATACAGACCAGAATGCAGTAGATAACGGTAAGAATAAGACGAACAATATATAGCATAGCGACCTCTGAAGCCCCAACAGCTGACAATTATACTTCACCTGTGGCCAGGTAAGGACTTTATTACGAGCGCGTATTGTTAATCGCAACGCACGAATTAACAACGATTTTACGGGAAATTTTATTGAAACTCCCCCTCCGGGCAGAGGGGGATATCACGACATTACTCTTCGCTGTCACCCGCGGTGCTGCGTGCAGGAGAGTCAATCTCCACGCGGTCGATGCGCTGCAGGCCGCGCATCAGCGAGCCGCGGCGACCGCGCTCACCCACCACTTTCTGCAGCTCTTCCGGACGAAGCTTGATCTTACGCTTGCCGACGTGAATGGTCAGCGTGCTCTGCGGCGGCAGGAGGAAGAGGTGCGCCAGGCCATCTTCGCCTTTCGCGGCTTCCGCCGACGGGATGTTGATGATCTTGTTGCCCTTGCCTTTCGACAGTTCCGGCAGATCGCTGACCGGGAACATCAGCATACGTCCGGCGGTGGTGATCGCCAGCAGCATGTCGCTTTCGTTCTCGATCACCAGCGGCGCCATCACGTGGGCGTTGTCCGGCAGGCTTATCAGCGCCTTACCGGCACGGTTACGGGAGACCAGATCGTTGAAGGTACAGATAAAGCCGTAGCCCGCATCGGACGCCAGCAGCAGCTTCTGGTCATCGGCTTCCATCAGCATATGGTCAACCGTCGCCCCCGGCGGCAGCGTCAGCTTGCCGGTGAGCGGCTCGCCCTGCCCGCGCGCGGAAGGCAGCGTAATCGGGTCGATGGCGTAGCTGCGGCCGGTGGAGTCGATAAACGCCACCGGCTGGTTGCTCTTGCCTTTCACCGCCGCTTTGAAGCTGTCGCCCGCCTTGTAGCTCAGCCCCGGCGCGTCGATATCGTGGCCTTTGGCGCTGCGCACCCAGCCGCTCTGCGACAGAACAATGGTCACCGGCTCGGACGGCTGCATGTCATGCTCGTTCATGGCCTTCGCTTCTTCGCGCTCGTGCAGCGGAGAACGACGGTCGTCGCCGAAGGCATCGGCATCGGCCTGCAGCTCTTTCTTCAGCAGGGTGTTCATCTTGCGCTCGGACGCGAGGATCGCCTGCAGCTGATCGCGCTCTTTTTCCAGCTCGTTCTGCTCGCCGCGGATCTTCATCTCTTCCAGCTTGGCGAGATGGCGCAGCTTCAGTTCGAGGATCGCTTCGGCCTGGGTTTCGCTGATGCCAAAGCGCGACATCAGCGCCGGCTTCGGCTCGTCCTCGGTACGGATGATCTCAATCACTTCGTCGATATTGAGGAACGCCACCAGCAAACCTTCGAGGATATGCAGGCGCTTAAGCACTTTCTCCAGACGATGGTTCAGACGACGGCGGACCGTATCGCGGCGGAACGTCAGCCATTCGGTGAGGATCTCCAGCAGGTTTTTCACCGCCGGGCGTCCGTCGAGGCCAATCATGTTCAGGTTGATGCGGTAGCTTTTTTCCAGATCGGTGGTGGCGAACAGGTGGTTCATCACCTGTTCCATGTCCACGCGGTTGGAGCGCGGCACGATCACCAGACGGGTCGGGTTTTCGTGATCCGATTCGTCGCGCAGGTCGTCCACCATCGGCAGCTTTTTATTGCGCATCTGGGAGGCGATCTGCTCCAGCACTTTGGCACCGGAAACCTGATGCGGCAGCGCGGTGATCACCACGGCGCCGTCCTCTTTATTCCACACCGCGCGCATACGCACGGAGCCGCGACCGTTCTGGTAGATTTTGCGGATTTCCGCGCGCGAGGTGATGATCTCGGCTTCGGTCGGGAAATCTGGCCCCTGCACGATATCCAGCAGCTCGTCGAGCGTCGCTTTCGGCTGCTCAATCAGGGTAATGGCGGCTTTCGCCACTTCACGCAGGTTGTGCGGCGGAATGTCCGTCGCCATACCGACCGCGATACCGGTGGTACCGTTCAGCAGAATGTTCGGCAGACGCGCGGGCAGCATCTTCGGCTCCTGCATCGTACCGTCGAAGTTCGGCACCCAGTCAACGGTTCCCTGCCCCAGCTCGCCCAGCAGCACTTCGGCATATTTAGAGAGACGGGATTCGGTATAACGCATCGCCGCGAAGGATTTCGGATCGTCCGGCGCACCCCAGTTCCCCTGCCCGTCCACCAGCGGATAGCGGTAAGAGAACGGCTGCGCCATCAGCACCATCGCTTCATAACAGGCGCTGTCGCCGTGCGGATGGTATTTACCCAGTACGTCACCGACGGTACGGGCGGATTTCTTGAACTTGGCGGTGGCGTTCAGCCCCAGTTCGGACATCGCATACACGATGCGGCGCTGAACGGGCTTCAGGCCATCCCCGATAAACGGCAACGCCCTATCCATGATGACGTACATGGAGTAGTTCAGATAGGCGTTTTCCGTGAATTCATGTAGCGCGAGGCGCTCTGCCATATCGCTCATTACGTGTGATTCCTCAACTCAGAAACCGAAGGGTTTCAGGCAATATTGCCGCAGATACTACCTCATCTGATGAATTGAGTCACAAAGAAAAAGGGCCGCACAGGCGGCCCTTTTCGGGTTATTTGTTCAGCTTAATAACCTGCTTCACGTCGATTTCAAACTCGTTCCAGTCTTTATCGACTTTACCCTGCAGTTCAACTTTATCCTGCGGAGTGACGGTCACGCCGTTCCAGCGCTTGTGGTCAATCTCAACCACGACCGTGCCGGATTCATCGCGGAAGGTGTAGCGGTCATCGGACAGGCGCTCGGTAATGTTCCCGCGCAGCTTCACCCAGGCATCGTCCTTCAGGTCTTTCACTTTTGCCGCGGTGGTGAGGTTGGCGTTGTTATCGACAAAACCGCCCTGCTGAGTTTGCGTCTGGGTCTGTGTGGCCGATGGGCCAGTAAAACCGCCCTGAGCAGCAAAGACCGGCGCGGTGGTCATCATCATGATGGCAGCAATTGCAGCGAATTTTTTCATCTTCATCTCTCCCTTTAATGTCGTTTCGCAGTCCATTTAACAGGGTAATCCTTAACAACTTCTTAAGGGAAAAATTTATTTATTATTGCTGTACAGCAGGCGCTTACAGAGGGTTTACTGACGACATCAAGGAGGGAACATGCGCATTTTACTGGTAGAAGACGACAGGTTAATCGGCGACGGTATCAAGGCGGGGTTGAGCAAAATGGGCTTTAGCGTGGACTGGTTTACCGACGGTAAAACCGGCCAGGCCGCGCTGTCTTCTGCACCCTATGATGCCGTGGTGCTGGATCTGACGCTGCCGGAAATTGACGGTCTGGACATCCTGCGCGCGTGGCGCGAGAGCGGGCGCAGCGAGCCGGTACTGATTCTGACGGCGCGGGATGCGCTTAACCAGCGCGTCGAAGGGCTACGTCTTGGCGCGGATGATTATCTCTGTAAGCCGTTCGCGCTGATCGAAGTGGGTGCCCGCCTCGAAGCGCTGGTCCGCCGCAGCCACGGCCAGGCGAGTAGCGAGCTGCGTCACGGGAAGGTCACGCTCGATCCAACCCGTCTCGTCGCCACGCTGGACGGTGAGACGCTGACGCTCAAGCCGAAAGAGTTCGCGCTGCTGGAGCTGTTAATGCGTAACGCCGGTCGGGTGCTGCCGCGAAAGCTGATCGAGGAAAAACTCTATACCTGGGACGACGACGTCTCCAGCAACGCCATCGAGGTTCACGTCCATCATTTGCGCCGCAAGCTTGGGAGCGAGTTTATCCGCACCGTGCACGGCATCGGCTACACCCTGGGTGACGCATGCAACTGAGCCTGAAGCTGCGCCTGACGCTTCTCTTTTTACTTCTCTCTCTGACGGCCTGGTTTGCCGCCAGCCTGGTTGCCTGGCAGCAGACGACCCACAAGCTCGACAAGCTGTTCGATACCCAGCAGATGCTGTTTGCTAAACGGCTGCTGACGATGGATCTGGACGAGATCCGCGCCCCCGAACGCATGCGCGAGATCCCGAAAAAAGTGAAGCACGGTCGTCTGGACGACGACGCGCTGGCTTTCGCCATTTACGCCGTCGACGGCAAAATGCTCCTCAACGACGGTGAAAACGGACGCGATATCCCGTACCACTATCGCCGCGACGGGTTCGATAACGGGCAGCTGCAGGGCGACAACGACGAATGGCGCTTTTTATGGCTGACCTCACCCGACGGGAAGTACCGCGTGGTGGTCGGCCAGGAGTGGGAGTACCGCCAGGAGATGGCGCTGGACGTGGTCAGCTCGCAGCTGACCCCCTGGCTGGTGGCGCTGCCCGTGATGTTGCTGCTGCTGATCGTCCTCCTGAGTCGGGAGCTGAAGCCGCTGAAAAAGCTGGCGCAGACCCTGCGCTCCCGCTCGCCGGATGCCACCGATAAACTGCCGACCGAGGGTGTCCCTACGGAAGTGCGCCCCCTGCTCGACGCGCTGAATCATCTCTTCGCGCGCACCCAGGAGATGATGACCCGCGAGCGCCGCTTTACGTCCGATGCCGCCCACGAGCTGCGCAGCCCGCTGGCGGCCCTGAAGGTGCAAACTGACGTGGCGCAGCTCTCTCATGACGATCCGCTGGCGCGGGAAAAGGCGCTGACGCAGCTGCATGCGGGCATCGACCGCGCTTCCCGGCTGGTGGATCAGCTCCTCACGCTTTCGCGTCTGGACTCGCTGGATAACCTTGACGATGTCGAACCGATTCCCCTGGCCGACTTGCTGCAGTCGGCCGTGCTGGATATCTGGCATCCGGCGCAGCAGGCGGGCATTGATATTCGCCTGAACATCCATGCACCAGAGGTGACACGCACGGGCCAGCAGCTGCTCCTGAGCCTGCTGGTGCGCAACCTGCTGGATAACGCGATCCGCTACAGCCCGCGCGGCAGCGTGGTGGACGTAACGCTGGACGCGCGTGGCTTTACCGTGCGCGACAACGGCCCAGGCATTTCACCGGACGCGCTGGCGCGCATCGGCGAGCGCTTTTATCGCCCGCCGGGTCAGGATGCCACGGGCAGCGGGCTGGGGTTATCCATTGTAAAACGCATCGCCGCCCTGCACGGGATGCGCGTTTCGCTGGGCAATGCCCCTGAAGGCGGTTTTGAAGTGAAGGTCAGCTGGTAAGGGATTATTGCGTATAGCGCAAAAGACTTTGCACATTTTGCTCATTTTACCGCACCGTCCTCGCGCGTAGAATACTGGCCATACTCTCATCATCGAGGACAAATAATGAGCAACATCCTGATTATCAACGGTGCAAAAGAATTTGCGCACTCTAAAGGCCAGCTGAATGACACCCTGACCGAGGTCGCGGACGGTTTCCTGCGCGACGCCGGGCATGATGTTAAGGTCGTGCGTGCAGACAGCAGTTATGACGTGAAGGCCGAAGTGCAGAACTTCCTGTGGGCTGACGTGGTGATCTGGCAGATGCCAGGCTGGTGGATGGGCGCGCCGTGGACCGTGAAAAAATACATGGACGACGTGTTCACCGAAGGTCATGGCTCACTGTATGCCAGCGATGGCCGCACCCGCTCTGACGCCTCCAAAAAATACGGCTCGGGCGGCCTGATTCAGGGCAAAAAATATATGCTCTCGCTGACCTGGAACGCCCCGCTGGAAGCCTTCACCGAGAAAGATCAGTTCTTCGAAGGCGTGGGCGTCGACGGCGCGTACCTGCCGTTCCACAAGGCTAATCAGTTCCTGGGCATGGATCCGCTGCCGACCTTTATCGTCAACGACGTGATTAAAATGCCTGACGTCCCGAGCTATATCGCAGAATATCGCAAGCATCTCGCGGAAATTTTTGCTTAACTGGTAGCCTGGAATTAAAGGAGTAGTAAACATGCTTACCGTAATCGCAGAAATCCGTACTCGTCCAGGTCAACATCACCGTCAGGCGGTGCTGGATCAGTTCGCGAAAATTATCCCGATCGTACTGAAAGAAGAAGGCTGCCACGGCTACGCGCCGATGGTGGATGCCGCCACTGACGCCAGCTTCCAGGCGACCGCGCCAGACTCGATCATCATGGTTGAGCAGTGGGAAACCGTCGCGCATCTTGAAGCGCACCTGCAGACCGCGCACATGAAAGCGTGGAGCGACGCGGTGAAGGGTGACGTGCTGGAAACCCACATCCGCATTCTGGAGCAAGGGGTTTAAGTTTCCCCTCCCCCGCCCTCTCCCGAAAGGAGAGGGAGAACAGATCCAGGCCCGGTGAGCGTCAGCGCTACCGGGCTTTGTTTTTAGGTGCTTTTCTTCCCCGGCTTTAACCCACGGTGTAACTCGTTGATGCGCTTCATCGACTTGATGGTGCGCTGCGGCTCGGTGGAGGCGACGGATAAAATGATCATCTCCAGACACAGCAGCACCGTGCCGTGGAGCGGGATTTTGCCTTTTTCGCCGCCGCGCGGAACGTGGATCACCACGCTGGCCTCCTTGCTGAAACGCGAATCGAGGGCGTTGGTCAGCAATATAGTTGGAATGCCCAGACGTTTTGCTTCACGCAGCGTGGTTTGCCCCTCCCGGTGCGCGGATTTCTGCGCCATCATCACCAGCACGTCGCCGCGCTGAAGCGCAATCAGCTGCTCGGCAAGCCCTATTCCGGTACGGTTAAGCGGCGTGGCGGGTAACCCCATACGACTGAACAGCCTGGCGGTGTACTCGGCCAGAATGCCGGAGGCGCCAATGCCAAATATGGCGACCTGCCTCGCCTGCGCCAGCAGAGAGACCGCCTGGGCCATCGCGTAGCGGTTGTGGGGTTCGGATAACACCTCGCAGGTGTGCTGATGCCCCTCCAGCACGAAATCAATGCTCGCGTTAACGTCGCTGGCGAGCGTATTCACCGTGGTGGACATCTTTTCGCTGGAGGTGACCACCGGACCAAACCACTGCTCCAGCGTTTGCTTGAGATCGCGCAGCCCGGCGAAACCCAGCGCCTGAATGGCGCGGACTACCGTGGCATCCGAGGTTTTCAACAGCGTCGCGATCTCCATTGCGGTCTGTTCCATCACCGCTTCGCGGTTGTCATGGATATAGCGTGCAACCTGCAGCAGACGCGGCGTCAGCTGATGCGCACGCGCGCGAAAGCGGTCACCATAGACATCCACGCGCCCTTTCTCTTTGCGGATCACCGTGACGCCTCCGGCAGCGGACGCCCGGCAATCTGCGACTGCACCTGCGCGGCCATCAGCCCTAACGAGGCGTACGAATTCGAGATGGCCTCTTCACGCGAGATCAGCACGTAATGCCCGGTTCTGCAGGCATTCAGGAACTGACACCAGCCCGGCATGACCGCATCCATCGCCGCCAGCTCGTCCTGCGGTTTACCGCCCGTATCCCCGCGCCAGGTGGCGAAGACGAAATCGGCATCCAGCTCCGGCAGGCGCTCGGCGCTGACGTCGATACGCCCTCCGTCCGGGATGGACTCAATCAGCGGCGGGAAGGTGAACCCGGCGTCGCGCAGCACGCGGCCCAGCGAGTGGTAGCTGTGCATGGCATTAATCTTTCCCTGATTCGCCTGAATCACGGACACGGTCACCTTGCGGGAATCAATTGTCGCCTTCAGGGCCTTAATCTGCTCCTGATAGCGCCGCTCCAGAACCTTGAGCCGCGCCTGCGTTCCCGTCAGCTGAGCCAGCTTGCGGTAGATCTCCGGCGCGCCGCCGTCGAGATGATCGATACTTACCGTCGGGGCAATTTTCGCCAGCTGTTCCACCGGGGTGTTGCGGGTCGGCTCGGTAACGATCAGGTCAGGCTTTGCGGCGGCGATAGCTTCAATATCGATATCGGCCGTGCCGATAAATGTAATGTCGGAATTATCAAAGTCGACGCCGGTCAACATGCCGCTGGAGCGCAGAAAGTGGCTGCCGTCCGGCCGCGTGCGGCCATGGCTTGCCACCGGCGGCACGCCAAGCTCAATCAGCGGAATGGTGATATCCAGATCGTGTAAGGAAACAATCCGTTTCGGATGAACCGGTACCACCACTTTTCGGTTAAGATCGTCAGTAAACGTCTGCGTCGGCTCCGCCGCACCCACCGCGAACCCCACCAGCAACAGCATCGAAAACACTACGCGCATTTTAGTCCCCTAAAATCTGTCCCGACGCTGCCAGAGCAGCAGCAGGAAAAACGGTCCGCCAATCAGTGAAATCACAATTCCCGCCGGCAGCTGCAGCGGGAGGAACGCCAGACGTCCGACGTTATCCGCCAGCAGCACCAGCAGCGCGCCCAGCACGGCACTTCCCGTCAGGAGCGCGGTTTGCCCACCGCGCAGCAGCAGGCGCGCCATATGCGGAGCAATCAACCCCACGAAACCAATACTGCCCACGCACGAGACGCAGGCCGCCGTCAGCACTACCGGGGCGAGAACCCGCAGCAGCGCCAGCCGGGTTATGCGCACGCCAAGGCCCGCTGCGGCCTGATTGCCGAGCAACGCCACGTCCGCTGCCCGCGCGGTAAACAGCAGCAGCGCAAACGCGGGGGCAGCCCAGAGCGCGGCTAACCCCACCAGCGTCCAGTTTGCCGCATGCAGGCTTCCCGCCAGCCACAGCATCGCCGTCTGCACGTCGCGCACGTCGGCGGTGGTGATAAAGACGCCCATTGCGGCGGCAAACGCCCACGACACGCCGATGCCGATCAGGATGAACCGCGGGCGCGAGATATCGCGCGCCAGGCCGATAACCAGCAGCGCGGTAAGCAGCCCGCCGGCCATGCCGACCAGCGGACGCCAGGCCAGGCCCAGCGCCGGGAACTGAAAAATCAGCAGCAGTACCGCCGCGCTACAGCCCTCCTTCACGCCAATAAGCCCGGGATCGGCCAGACCATTGCGGGTGATGGACTGCATTGCCGCCCCCGCCATGCCGAGCATCGCGCCGCACAGCACCGCCATCAGCAGGCGCGGCAGGCGGATATCCATCACGATGTAGCGCGTCTCCGCCGTCAGGCTCTCAGGAGAAAACAGCGCGCGCCCGATGGCGGAGATGGGAACAGGCAGAGAACCGTGCGTCAGGCCAAAGCCCAGCAGGCTTAACGCCACCAGCGCTAAAAGCGTCAGGCACGCCAGCGCCCGCGGGCGAACCAGCGCCGATACACGGCCAATTCGGAGCGCGCGGAATCCGGCCCGGTTCATTTGAACATCCTCGACGCCATAAAGATGAATACGGGCGCGCCGACCAGGGCCGTCATGATGCCGGTTGCCAGCTCCCAGGGCGTAAACAGCGTGCGGGCGGCGATATCCGCCAGCAGCAGAACCAGCGCGCCACACAGGGCAGACAGCGGCACCATCACGCGTAAATCGACCGACACCAGACGGCGAATGAGCTGCGGCACGACCAGGCCGATAAAGCCAATCGGCCCGGCAATTGAGACGGCCGCGCCGCAGAGCAGCGCGATGGCCAGCAGGGCAAGCAGGCGGGTTTTCAGCAGCGACACGCCAAGCCCCTGCGCCATCCGGTCTCCCAGCGCCAGCATGTTGAGCGAGGGCGACAGCCCGATGGCGAGAACAAAACCGGCTGCTGCAGCCCACAGGGCGCTCCGGAGCGTCTGCACGTTGATCCCGGCCAGGTCCCCTGCCAGCCAGGTGCGCATGGCGAGCAGCGTCTGTTCATCGAGGATTAACACCGCGGCGGTAATCGACGAGGCAAACGCCGACATCGCCACGCCGCACAGCGTGACCTTCATCGGCGTAAGCCCGGTGCGACCGGACGAGGAGAACATCAGCACCAGCAAAAACAGCGCGGCGGCACCGGCGGCGGCAACGAGCGGGCGCCCAAACGGCAGCGACAGCCCAAGCGCGCTGGTAATCACGACCGCCAGCGCGGCCCCGGCGTTGAGCCCCAGAATATGCGGCTCGCCGAGCGGGTTGCGGATCACGGACTGCAGCAGCACGCCCGCCACGCCGAGCGCGGCGCCCGTCACCATCGCGGCGCTGAGGCGCAGCAGTCTTAATTTGATAATGACGTTATGGTCGAAATTGCGCGGATCGAAATGGAAAAATGCCTCCACCACCGTCTGCGGGGCGATGAAGCGTGCGCCGATGCCCAGGTGCATAATCGCGCCCAGCGCCAGCAGCAGTGCGAAGATCGGAAAGGCCAGAGAGGAGCGCATCATGGCTGAACGGTACTCTGGCGAAACGGCATAAAGAACGGCTTGCCGGTCAACGGGTTTATGGACATATGCACGTCCACATCAAACACCGCTTTGATCAGCTCCGGCGTGCAGGCATCGCCCTCATGCAATACGCCTGCAACTTTCCCCTGGCGTAAAAAGACCAGCGAGTCGCCGTAGTTTACGGCGAAGTTGAGATCGTGCAGCACCACCACGACGGTACGCCCGTGCTGGCGGGTCAGGGTGTGCAGCAGTTCCAGGATCTCCACCTGATAGCGGAGATCGAGAAACGTTGTGGGCTCGTCAAGCAGGATATACGGCGTTTGCTGCGCCAGCGCCATGGCGATCCAGCAGCGCTGACGCTGGCCGCCGGATAAGCTTTCCACCGGCATATGGGCAAACTCCGCCGTGCCGGTCAGGCGCAGGGCCTCTTCCACCGCCAGCTCGTCCTCGTCGCTCCACTGGCGCATAAAGTTCTGCCAGGGAAAACGCCCGCGCGAGACCAGCTCAAAGACGGTCAACCCTTCCGGGAGCAGCGGAGACTGCGGCAGGATACCCAGCTGGCGGGCGACGGCTTTGGTCGGCTGCTCGTGGATCGCCTTGCCGTCGAGAACTGCCGCGCCGCCAAGCGGCTGAAGCAAACGCGCAATGGTGCTCAGCAGCGTGGATTTTCCGCAGCCGTTCGCCCCTACCAGCACGGTCATTTTCTGCTGTGGGATCGCAAGGGAGATATCATCAACGATGATTTTTTTCTGATAGCCCGCAGAGAGGTTCTCCAGAACCAGTCCCGGTTTTTTTGTGTTGTGAGCCACGTGAATGCCAACGTAATAAAAAAGCGCAACAAATATAAATAAAAATCATTCTCTTTTGAGAGTTTGACGCTGCGCCATGTAGTAGTCAAGAGAAGAAACACCCTGATAAAACCAGGGATAAGCCTGAGGGAAAATGAACAAGGAATGACTTTAAAAAACATTTAATTCAATAAATTAATAATCTTCCCGCTGCGCTTATACGCCCGGCTAAACGTTGTAGTCGATTTTTTCTTTTTTCCATTTACTACTACATTCGCGCATGATTGAATGATTCTCAATTACATGTCCGATGCCCACCGTGGCTAACGGACAGACCGTAAAGGGCAATGACTCACACATTTTTCCGCGAAACGTCATTCGCGGGATATTTCGGGATAACAGATGTAATGGCTACGTTCACACCTTCACTCTCTGGGGTAAAAGGGCGCGCGCTCTTTTCACTGCTGTTTATGGCGCCGCTGGTGCAGGCAGCAGATAACACCGCGACTAAAGACGGCGAAACGCTTACCGTCACCGCCGATCCAAATACGACGGCGGAGGCCACGAATGGCTATCAGCCGTTGAATACCTCCACCGCGACGTTAACCAACATGCCGATGCTGGACATCCCGCAGGTGGTCAATACCGTCAGCGACAAAGTGCTGGCGGATCAGCATGCCACCACGCTGGATGAAGCGCTCTATAACGTCAGCAACGTGGTGCAGACCAACACCCTGGGCGGCACGCAGGATGCCTTCGTGCGCCGCGGATTTGGCGCGAACCGCGACGGCTCGATCATGACCAACGGCCTGCGCACCGTGCTGCCGCGCAGCTTTAATGCCGCAACCGAGCGCGTGGAGGTGCTGAAAGGCCCGGCCTCGACGCTCTACGGCATTCTCGATCCGGGCGGCCTGATTAACGTCGTCACCAAACGTCCGGAGAAGACCTTCGGCGGTTCCCTTTCCGCTACCTCGTCCAGCTTTGGCGGCGGCACCGGACAGGTTGATGTTACCGGCCCGATTGACGGCACGCGCCTGGCGTATCGCCTGACGGGCGAGTATCAGAACGAGGATTACTGGCGTAATTTCGGCAACGAACGCAGCACCTTTATTGCCCCGTCGCTGACCTGGTTCGGCGACGACGCCACCGTGACCGTGCTCTATTCGCATCGCGACTATAAAACGCCGTTCGATCGCGGAACGATCTTCGATCTCAACACCAAAAAGGCCGTCAACGTCGATCGCAAAACCCGCTTCGACGAACCGTTTAACGTGACCGACGGCCAGTCCGATCTCGCTCAGCTCAACGCGGAGTATCGCCTCAACAGCCAGTGGACCGCGAAGTTCGACTACAGCTACAGCCAGGATAAGTACAGCGATAACCAGGCCCGCGTGATGGCCTACGATTCAAAAACCGGCAACCTGACCCGCCGCGTGGATGCGACCCAGGGCTCGACCCAGCGTATGCACACGACGCGCGCGGATCTGCAGGGAAACGTGGACATCGCGGGCTTTTACAATGAGATCCTGACCGGCGTGTCGTATGAGAATTACGATCTGCTGCGTACGGATATGATCCGCTGTAAGAACGTTAAGGACTTCAATATTTACCACCCGAGCTACGGCAGCCTCGGCAAGTGCACCACCGTCTCGGCATCCGACAGCGATCAAACCATTAAGCAGGAAAGCTACTCCGCCTACGCGCAGGACGCGCTGTACCTGACCGATAAGTGGATCGCCGTCGCCGGAATGCGCTATCAGTATTACACCCAGTACGCGGGCAAAGGCCGTCCGTTTAACGTGAACACCGACAGCCGCGACGACCAGTGGACGCCAAAGCTGGGTCTTGTTTATAAGCTCACCCCGGCGGTCTCGCTGTTTGCCAACTATTCCCAGACGTTTATGCCGCAGTCGTCCATTGCGAGCTACATTGGCGACCTGCCGCCGGAAACGTCAAATGCGTATGAAATTGGCGCTAAATTCGACCTGTTCGACGGCATTACCGCCAACATCGCGCTGTTTGATATCCACAAGCGCAACGTGCTGTACACCGAAAGCATTGGTGATGAAACCGTCGCCAAAACCGCGGGCCGCGTGCGCTCTCAGGGCGTGGAGGTGGATCTCGCCGGGTCGCTGACCGAGAACACCAACATTATCGCCAGCTACGGCTATACCGACGCGAAGGTGCTGGAAGACCCGGACTATGCGGGCAAACCGCTGCCGAACGTGCCGCGCCATACCGGCTCCCTGTTCCTGACCTACGATATTCACAATGCGTTTGCCGGCAATACCCTGACGCTGGGCGGCGGCGGGCACGGCGTAAGCCGTCGCTCAGCAACTAACGGTGCGGATTATTATCTCCCGGGCTATTTCGTGGCGGATGCGTTTGCGGCGTACAAAATGAAGCTACAGTATCCGGTGACGCTGCAGGTGAACGTGAAAAATCTGTTTGATAAGACCTACTACACGTCGTCCATTGCGACCAACAACCTGGGCAACCAGATTGGCGATCCGCGCGAAGTGCAGCTTACGGTGAAGATGGAGTTTTGATGTAAAAAAGCCCGGTGGCGCTAACGCTTACCGGGCCTACGAACCATTCCCTCTCCCTGTGGGAGAGGGTTAGGGTGAGGGCATCAGGCCTCAATATCCGCCATATCGCCTTTCTCCTGCAGCCAGTTACGTCGGTCTTCCGAACGTTTCTTGGCAAGGAGCATATCCATCATGGCGTTGGTTTGCTGCTCGTCTTCGTCGCTGATCGTCAGCTGCACCAGACGGCGCGTGTTCGGATCCAGCGTCGTTTCGCGAAGCTGCATCGGGTTCATCTCGCCCAGCCCTTTAAAGCGCTGCACGTTCGGTTTGCCCTTCTTGCGCTTCAGCTGTTCCAGCACGCCCGCTTTCTCTTCTTCCGTCAGCGCGTAGTAAACCTCTTTACCGAGGTCGATACGGTACAGCGGCGGCAGCGCCACGTGGACGTGACCGTTTTTCACCAGCGTTTTGAAGTGCTTCACGAACAGCGCGCACAGCAGCGTGGCGATGTGCAGACCATCGGAGTCCGCATCCGCGAGGATACAGATCTTGCCGTAGCGCAGCTGGCTCAGATCGTCGCTGTCCGGATCGATGCCGATCGCCACCGAAATATCGTGCACTTCCTGCGAGGCCAGCACTTCATCAGAAGAGACTTCCCAGGTATTCAGGATCTTACCCTTGAGCGGCATGATCGCCTGATATTCACGATCGCGCGCCTGCTTGGCCGATCCGCCCGCCGAGTCCCCTTCCACGAGGAACAGCTCGGTACGGTTGAGATCCTGCGCGGTACAGTCCGCCAGCTTGCCCGGCAGCGCAGGGCCGCTGGTCAGCTTTTTACGCACAACTTTCTTCGCGGCACGCAAACGACGCTGGGCGCTGGAAATGGCCATTTCGGCCAGCATCTCTGCCGCCTGAACGTTCTGGTTCAGCCACAGGGTAAACGCATCTTTCACCACGCCGGAGACGAACGCCGCGCACTGACGTGACGACAGGCGCTCTTTGGTCTGACCGGCAAACTGCGGATCCTGCATCTTCACGGAGAGCACGTAGGCGCAGCGATCCCAGATATCTTCCGCCGACAGCTTCACGCCGCGCGGCAGGATGTTGCGGTATTCGCAGAACTCACGCATCGCGTCCAGCAGCCCCTGACGCAGGCCGTTGACGTGCGTACCGCCGAGCATGGTTGGGATCAGGTTGACGTAGCTTTCGGTCAGCAGCTCGCCGCCTTCCGGCAGCCACAGCAGCGCCCAGTCCACGGCTTCGGTATCGCCGCTAAAGTTACCGACAAACGGTTTTTCCGGCAGCGTCGGCAGTCCGTTTACCGCTTCGCACAGGTAGTCGTTCAGACCGTCGGCGTAGCACCAGGTTTGTGCGGTATTGTTAACGTGATCGGTAAAGGTGATTTCCACGCCCGGACACAGCACCGCTTTGGCTTTCAGCAGGTGCGTCAGGCGAGAAACGGAAAAACGCGGGCTGTCGAAGAAGCTTTCGTCAGGCCAGAAGTGGACGCTGGTGCCGGTGTTGCGTTTGCCGCACGTGCCGACAACCTGCAGATCTTGCACCTTATCGCCGTTTTCAAACGCGATGTTATAGACCTGGCCGTCGCGGCGGACGTTCACTTCCACGCGTTTGGACAGAGCGTTCACCACGGAAATGCCCACGCCGTGCAGACCACCGGAGAACTGGTAGTTCTTGTTGGAAAACTTACCGCCCGCATGCAGACGACAGAGGATCAGCTCAACGGCAGGCACGCCCTCTTCCGGATGGATATCCACCGGCATGCCGCGCCCGTCGTCGATGACTTCCAGCGACTGATCGGCGTGCAGAATGACGTCAACGCGTTTGGCATGGCCCGCCAGCGCTTCGTCCACACTGTTATCAATAACTTCCTGGCCCAGATGGTTTGGGCGCGTCGTATCGGTGTACATCCCCGGGCGGCGGCGAACCGGCTCAAGCCCGGTGAGGACCTCAATGGCATCAGCGTTATAGGTTTGCGTCATGATTTAAACTAGCAATTCGCATTGATTGTCAGTGGCTGTGCAGTCCAAGAAAATCGACAATCTGGGTGAAATGATTCTCAAAGCCCGTGAAAGCATGGTTTCCGCCCTCTTCTATAGTCTGGCGGCAGGAGGCGTAATACGCCACTGCCTGGCGGTAATCCAGCACTTCATCACCCGTCTGTTGCAGCAGCCAGATGAGATCCGGTGCCTCAAGCGGGTCGACCTGCATAACTTTGAGATCGTAAATATGGCGTGACTCTAGCACATATTGCTGGCCGGTGTAGGGGTTCTCGTTTTCGCCAAGAAAGTCCCTCAGCAGCTCAAATGGCCGTACCGCCGGATTAACCACAACGGCGGGCAGCATGAAGCATTGTGAGAGCCAGGTAGCGTAGTACCCGCCCAGCGATGAACCGACCACACCGAAGGTTTCGCCGCCGTGCGCAAGCACAATAGATTCCAGCATCTCCGCGGCCTCTGCCGGGTAAGGCGGCAGCTGCGGGATAATCATCTCAACGTCGGGGTGATGCTCGCTCAGCCACTGGCGAAACTGTGTCGCTTTTGCGGAGCGCGGCGAGCTGTTGAATCCGTGCAGATAAAGGAGCGTAGACATCAATAGCCTTCTGAAGCGGTATCCGGGCGGAATTTTGCACCGGTCAAACGGCAGACTTCCGTGGTCAGCGTGCCGTCGGCATGCAGTTCCAGCCAGCGCCAGCCTGGCGCGATGGTATCCAGCGTAAAGTTGGCGCAGTGCGGCTTAAACTGAACGCAGGTCGACGGCGTCGCCAGCATGCGGCGCCCGTTCCAGTCGAGATCCTGTTCCTGATGAATATGTCCACACAGCAGATTTTTCACCCGCGGGAACTTCGCCAGCACGCGATCCAGCGCCGCGGAGTTGCGCAGGCTGTGCTGATCGAGCCAGCTGCAGCCCGCCGGCAGAGGATGATGATGAAGCAACAGCAGCGTGTGACGTTCAGGTTCAGCAGCCAGTTTGGTCTCAAGCCAGTCGAGCTGAAACTCGCTTAACTCACCGTGCGGGACGCCAAACACCTGGCTATCGAGCAGCAGGATCTGCCACTGTTCACCCGCAAAAACACATTTCGCCGGAGAAATTCCCGCATCCTGAAGAGAGCTGTACATGGCGGGCTGGAAGTCATGGTTTCCTGGCAGCCAGACGCAAGGCACGCTAAAGCTCGCGATGCCTTCAGCAAAATGCTGGTAGGCCGCGGAGGACTGATCCTGCGCCAGATCGCCCGTTGCGACAATCAGATCGCATGCACGGTTTTCAGCGTGAATGGCGCTAAGTACCGCCTGATAACTCTCCCAGGTGTTGACCCCCAGTAGCGTTTCATGCTTTTCGGCAAAAAGGTGGGTATCGGTGATTTGTAATATCCTGACTGGCGCCCCACCAGCAACAGTCAGGTTCAACAGGCTTTCCAAATGGTGTCCTTAGGTAGGTTTATGACGCTAACAAACCGGAATCGCCATTGCTCCATGTGCTAAACAATATCTTAGCCAGTCGGCTAAAAACTGGTTAATTTGATGCTTTTCGTCGCGTTGATGCAACTTTTTATTCGGGTAATCATACCGCGCCTTGAAGCGAAAGATCTGCTGGCTTGAACACACTTCAGCGACCATCGCGTCGTGATAGAGACGCACCGTCATCGACGGCAGGCTCCAGTAGCTAATGCTGGGTGCCGTTTGCTCAATCTCCACCAGCGTAGTGTAGCGCGTTGATTCTGTTATCGTTAACCGATACTGCGCGTTGCTCACCTGATAGCTTACCGTTTCGCCGGGTGCGTCGTTTCGCGGCAGCAGGCGGCGCAACTGTGCGAAATTGGTTTCGCACAGGCGCATCATTTCTGGGAAGTCAGGTGTATAGCGCTTCATTTTTTCCACTCGTTTCGTAATGTCTGATAATGCAGCTGCAGCCATTGCAGGGCGATGACAGACGCTGCGTTGTCGATTTTCCCCTCTTCTACCCACTGATAAGCCTGTTCCCGGCTCACCACATGAACCCGAATATCTTCGTTTTCATCTGCCAGACCGTGGATCCCTTCCGCCGTCGTGGCGTCCACTTCGCCCACCATTATGGACAAGCGCTCGCTGGTACCGCCCGGGCTTGCCAGATAGCTCAGCACCGGTTTTGTACGGCCCACCACCAGTCCGGCCTCTTCCAGCGCCTCGCGACGGGCGACGTCTTCAACAGACTCACCTTCTTCGATCATCCCGGCCACCATCTCCAGCAGCCACGGGCTCTCACTGACGTCATAAGCGGCGATGCGGATCTGCTCCACCAGCACAACTTCGTCACGCACTGGGTCAAAGGGTAGCAAGACTGCCGCATGCCCGCGCTCAAAAATTTCGCGTCTGATTTCGCCGCTCATTTCCCCGTTAAACAGGCGATGCCTGAAACGGTAAAGATCCATTGAAAAAAAACCGCTATAAAGCGTTTCTCGTGCAATAATTTCTACATCGTTTTTGGCGAATGTCACGGGCAACTTTTCTGGTTTCTGCATGAGTCGAGTCCTGGTAGCAATGGTGATGAAATTGTGAATTTCAAGGCTGTTTGGCTGCCGTTTGTAAGGCTATATGGTAGATTGGTGCAAATTACCGCCAGATGGCACGTTACGCCAACCTTTTGGTATGGAAGATTCTGTTAGAATCGGCAATTATTTTTTAATTAGATCAGCGCTAATACTGCTTCACAACAAGGAATGCAAATGAAGAAATTGCTCCCCATCCTTATCGGCCTGAGCCTGACGGGCTTCAGTGCAATGAGCCAGGCGGAAAACCTGTTACAGGTCTACCAGCAGGCACGTCTGGGCAACCCTGATTTACGTAAATCAGCGGCCGATCGTGATGCTGCGTTTGAAAAGATTAACGAAGCGCGTAGCCCCTTGCTGCCACAGTTAGGTTTAGGTGCAGATTATACCTACAGCAACGGTTTCCGCGACGCTAACGGCGTAAACTCCAATGCTACCAGCGCCTCACTGCAATTGACACAGACGCTGTTTGATATGTCCAAATGGCGCGCCCTGACCCTGCAGGAAAAGAGTGCGGGTATTCAGGATGTGACCTATCAGACCGACCAGCAGACGCTGATCCTGAACACCGCCACGGCGTACTTCAACGTGCTGAGCGCGATTGACGCGCTCTCCTACACCGAAGCGCAGAAACAGGCGATTTACCGCCAGTTAGATCAAACCACCCAGCGTTTCAACGTGGGCCTGGTCGCGATCACCGACGTGCAGAACGCCCGTTCACAGTACGATACCGTGCTGGCTAACGAAGTGACCGCGCGTAACAACCTCGACAACGCGCTGGAATCCCTGCGTCAGGTCACCGGGAATTACTATCCTGAGCTGGCGTCGCTGAACGTGGACAGCTTTAAAACGGATAAACCGCAGGCCGTTAACGCCCTGCTGAAAGAGGCGGAAAACCGCAACCTGAGTTTGCTGCAGGCGCGTCTGAGCCAGGACCTGGCCCGCGAGCAAATTCGTCAGGCGCAGGACGGCCATCTGCCAACCCTGAGCCTGAGCGCGTCTACCGGTGTCTCTGATACGTCCTATAGCGGCTCTAAAACCAATACGTCCCAGTATGACGACAGCAATATGGGTCAGAATAAAGTGGGTCTGAGCTTCTCCCTGCCACTGTATCAGGGCGGTCAGGTCAACTCTCAGGTGAAACAGGCGCAGTACAACTTTGTTGGCGCGAGCGAGCAGCTGGAAAGCGCCCACCGCAACGTGGTGCAGACCGTACGTTCCTCCTTCAACAACGTGAACGCCTCGATCAGCAGCATCAACGCCTATAAACAGGCCGTTGTGTCTGCGCAGAGCTCTCTGGATGCGATGGAAGCGGGCTACTCGGTCGGTACACGTACTATCGTGGACGTGCTCGACGCGACCACCACGCTGTACAACGCGAAACAGCAGCTCTCAAGCGCGCGTTACCAGTACCTGATTAACCAGCTGAACATCAAACAGGCTTTGGGTACGCTGAACGAGCAAGACCTGCAGATGCTGAACAGCGCGCTGGGCAAACCGGTCTCCACCTCTCCGGACAGCGTTGCGCCGGAGAACCCGGAGCAGGTTGCCGCGGTTGATAACTTCAACGCTAACAGTAGCACCCCTGCGGCACAGCCGGCCGCTGCGCGTACCACTACATCCGCCAGCAAAGGCAATAATCCGTTCCGTAACTAAGAGTGTTATCAGGCCCACTGCGGCCTGATGCCCTCCACCCCGCCCCTCTCCCACAGGGAAAGGGGCGCATCTGAATCACATCCGAACGTAAGCCAACGTAAAGATCCCCCTGATTCCGCCCCTCTTCGCTTCATTTTCAACCACTCATCCTCTATCCTGAGCGTTATTACCACTGGGTCCTGGAAGACAAACATGAAACGGACAAAATCCATAAATCACGCTTCGTTCCGCAAGAGCTGGAACGCGCGTCACCTCACCCCTGTTGCGCTGGCGGTCACGGCTGTCTTTATGCTGGCAGGCTGTGAGAAAAATGACGAAACGGTTTCGCTGTATCAAAACGCAGACGACTGCTCCGCCGCAACCGGCAAAGCCGCCGAATGTAAAACGGCTTACACCAGCGCTCTGAAAGAAGCGGAACGTACTGCGCCGAAATATGCCTCACGCGAAGACTGCGTGGCGGAGTTTGGTGAAGGTCAGTGCCAGCAGGCACCGGCTCAGGCAGGCACCGCACCTGAAAATCAGGCGCAGGCTCAGTCCAGCGGCAGCTTCTGGATGCCGCTGATGGCAGGCTACATGATGGGTCGTCTGATGGGCGGCGGTGCGGGCTACCAGCAGCAGCCGCTGTTTAGCTCGAAAAACCCGGCCAGCCCGGCTTACGGTCAATATACCGATGCCAGCGGCAAAGGCTACGGCGCAGCGACCCCTGGCCGCACCGTGAACGTTCCGAAAACGGCGATGGCGCCGAAGCCTGCGACCACCAGCACCATCACCCGCGGCGGGTTTGGTGAATCTGTGGCGAAGCAGACCAGCATGCAGCGTAGTGCGACAGGCACCTCCTCTACTCGCTCAATGGGCGGCTGATCATGGAACGAGTCAGTATCACCGAGCGCCCGGACTGGCGCGAAAAAGCCACCGAGTACGGTTTTAACTTCCACACCATGTACGGCGAGCCGTACTGGTGTGAAGACGCCTATTACAAGCTCACGCTGGCTCAGGTGGAAAAACTGGAAGAGGTGACGGCCGAGCTGCACCAGATGTGCCTGAAGGTCGTGGAAAAGGTCATCGACAGCGACGAGCTGATGGCAAAGTTCCGCATTCCGAAGCACACATGGGGCTTTGTGCGCCAGTCGTGGAAAACGAATCAGCCTTCGCTTTACTCTCGCCTGGATCTGGCGTGGGACGGCAAAGGTGAACCGAAGCTTCTGGAAAACAACGCCGATACGCCAACCTCTCTGTATGAAGCGGCGTTCTTCCAGTGGATCTGGCTGGAAGACCAGGCCAATGCCGGAAACCTGCCGGAAGGCAGCGACCAGTTTAACAGCCTGCAGGAAAAGCTGATTGAGCGTTTTGCCGAGCTGCGTGAACAGCATGGCTTTAACCTGCTCCATCTCGCCTGCTGCCGCGACACGGAAGAAGACCGTGGCACGGTTCAATATCTGCAGGACTGCGCCGCCGAAGCGGAAGTGGCGACCGAGTTCCTCTATATCGAGGATATCGGCTTGGGTGAAAAAGGTCAGTTTACGGATATGCAGGACCAGGTGATAAGCAACCTGTTCAAGCTCTACCCGTGGGAATACATGCTGCGCGAGATGTTCTCCACCAAGCTGGAAGATGCTGGCGTACGCTGGCTGGAGCCGGCCTGGAAGAGCATCATCTCTAACAAAGCCCTGCTGCCGATGCTCTGGGAGATGTTCCCGAACCACCCGAACCTGCTGCCAGCCTATTTTGCGGAAGATGATTACCCGCAAATGGAAAAATACGTTGTTAAGCCGATCTTCTCCCGCGAAGGCGCAAACGTCTCGATTATCGAAAACGGCAAGACGCTGGAAGCGGTTGAAGGGCCGTACGGCGAAGAAGGGATGATCGTCCAGGAGTTCTATCAACTGCCGAAATTTGGCGACAGTTATACCCTGATTGGCAGCTGGCTCATCAACGATCAACCGGCCGGGATTGGCATTCGCGAAGATCGCGCGCTGATCACGCAGGATCTGTCACGGTTTTATCCGCACATTTTTGTCGAATAGGCCGCGGCCTGATGCCCTCACCCTGCCCCTCTCCCACAGGGAGAGGGTGCAAACACTGAAAACGGCAACCTGAGGTTGCCGTTTTGCTTTTATTACCCAATCTGCACCGACAGCATACTCAGACTCCCCATCTCAATACCGTCGACCGGGATCGTAACCGGCTCCTGACCATCCCACGCGCCAAGCACGTACAGCAGCGGCAGGAAGTGTTCCGGCGTCGGGTTAGAGAGCGAACCGCCATCATGATCCAGATAGTTCACCAGCGGATGCTCCTCAGCCGGGCCTTGCCAGGTCAGGTTCGCTTTGACGTAGTCGTTAAAAGAGGTTGCCCACGGGTACGGCGTGTTCTCACCGTGCCAGCGTGCGGTACGCAGGTTATGCACCACGTTGCCGCTCGCCACCAGCATGATGCCTTCATCACGCAGGGTTGCCAGCTTGCGCCCCACCTCCAGATGCCAGGCCGCCGGTTTAGTGCTGTCGATGCTCAACTGCACCATCGGGATATCCGCGTCAGGATACATTTTAATCAGCACCCCCCAGGAGCCATGGTCAAAGCCCCAGGCTTCTTTATCCAGCGTCACAGGGACAGGTGCCAGCAACTCTACCAGCTTTTGCGCCAGCTCAGGCGAGCCGGGGGCCGGATAATGCGTGTCGTACAGCGCCTGCGGGAAGCCGCCAAAATCATGAATGGTTTTTGGCGCTTCCATGGCGGTCACGCCGGTCCCACGGGTAAACCAGTGTGCAGACACCACCACGATCGCTTTCGGACGCGGCAACGTCTCGCCAAGATGACGCCAGGCGCGGGTATAGACGTTGTCTTCCAGAACGTTCATAGGGCTACCGTGACCTAAAAACAGGGCTGGCATACGGGAAGAAGTCATGGTGATATCCTTACAGAAGGTGTCAATTTAATGGTGCTACATTACGCGCAATCCGGCAAAGATGAACGCAGATAAGCGTGAAGATCATCATCAGGAAATTTGAATGTAAGGAATGTGTAAAGCCGGGTTTTCACCCTCGCTTTGCCAGAAATGAATCATTTATATTAATGAGAATGATTATCATAAGGAGCAATGCATGTCAGTCCCCCTGATCCTGACCATACTGGCGGGCGCCGCGACCTTCATCGGTGCGCTCCTCGGCGTGCTCGGCCAAAAGCCCTCTAACCGCGTACTGGCCTTTTCACTGGGCTTTGCTGCCGGGATCATGCTGCTCATCTCCCTGATGGAGATGCTGCCTGCCGCGCTGGGCACGGAAGGCATGTCTCCGCTGCTGGGCTACGGCATGTTTGTCTTTGGCCTGCTGGGATACTTTGCCCTCGATCGGATGCTACCGCACGCGCATCCGCAGGATTTAATGCAGAAAAACGTGACGCCCATGCCGCGCAATATCAAGCGTACCGCCGTGCTGTTAACGCTTGGCATCAGCCTGCACAACTTCCCGGAAGGGGTCGCTACCTACGTGACGGCCAGCAGCAATCTTGAGATGGGCTTTGGCATCGCGCTGGCGGTCGCCTTACACAATATTCCTGAAGGACTGGCCGTCGCCGGACCCGTGTATGCCGCAACGGGATCGAAACGCACCGCGGTGTTCTGGGCGGGCATTTCCGGGATGGCCGAAATCCTTGGCGGCGTACTGGCCTGGCTGATCCTTGGTAGCCTGGTCTCTCCGGTAGTGATGGCGGCGATTATGGCCGCGGTAGCCGGGATCATGGTTGCGCTTTCGGTGGATGAACTGATGCCGCTGGCGAAGGAAATCGATCCTAACAACAACCCCAGCTATGGCGTGCTGTGTGGAATGTCGGTGATGGGATTAAGTCTGGTTCTCCTGCAGACCGCAGGAATCGGGTAAAAAAACGCCGGGATATCCCGGCGTTTTTATTTTCAGCTGGCTTTGCGCTCGTGCGCCTGGCGATACTCAACCAGATCTTCAATCGTGACCACCGGCATGTTGTGCAGGCGGGCAAAGGTAATGCATTCCGGCGCGCGCGCCATGGTGCCGTCATCGTTGGTCAGTTCGCACAGCACACCGGCAGGTTTGAAGCCAGCCAGCGTCACCAGGTCGATCGTCGCTTCGGTGTGACCACCGCGGGTCAACACGCCGCCCGCCTGCGCACGCAGTGGGAAGACGTGGCCTGGACGGTGCAGATCGGATGGCTTCGCACCATCAGCAATCGCTGCACGTACGGTGGTCAGACGGTCAGCCGCAGACACACCGGTGGTCACGCCATGCGCCGCTTCAATGGTCACGGTAAAACCGGTACCAAAGGCGCTGGTGTTGTTTTCGACCATCATCGGCAGATCGAGCTGCTTACGACGATCTTCGGTAATACACAGGCATACGATGCCGCTGCCGTGACGGATGGTCAGCGCCATCTGTTCAACGGTCATATTTTCGGCGGCGAAAATCATGTCGCCTTCGTTTTCACGGTTTTCATCGTCAAGCACCATCACACCGCGGCCTTCGCGCAGTGCATCCAGTGCATGTTCAACACGTTGAGTTGAAGTGCCAAAAGAGGAAAGTAGCGTCTGATTCATGGTAAAAAAACCTCATTAACATTATGGTTACCAGAATCAGGGCAGTCTTAGGAGCGCCGTATAAGCGGCAAAAAGATAACGTGAGCGGGCCCATGCCCGACTTGATCGTTACTCTCTCCCATCCGGACTCTAACCGTCGGCCCCGGAATTACACCGGATCTGCTGACCTTTGAGTTTTCACCCAAAGCGCTCGCGGGCTTTCAGCGTCACGCTGATTTACCGCCGGTGGGGAATTTCGCCCCGCCCTGAGAATAAGCGAGATAACTATAACGCTATTGATTATCCTGGGCAATGCATAAGCATCAAACAATTTTGTTTACCCCGGGCATGACGCGCTACAATGGACACTAACACTTTTCCATCAAGGGAAACGCCAATGATTGACCCGAAAAAAATTGAGCAGATCGCGCGTCAGGTTCATGAATCTATGCCAAAAGGCATTCGTGAATTTGGTGATGACGTAGAAAAGAAAATCCGCCAGACGCTCCAGGCGCAGTTGGTTCGCCTTGATTTAGTCAGCCGCGAAGAGTTTGACGTGCAGACCCAGGTTCTGCTGCGCACCCGCGAGAAGCTGGCGCTGCTGGAACAGCGTCTGAGCGAGCTGGAAAACCGCAATGCGCCGGAAGAAGTGAAGCCGGCACCGGCCATTCCACCGGTGGATGACCAGGAGTAAGTGCGGCCTGATGCCCTCACCCCAGCCCTCTCCCACAGGGAGAGGGAGAAAAAAACGGGCCAGCTGGCCCGTTTTTTTTACTGACTGTCTTTCTGGATCTTCTTGATGATGTTGGTGGTTGAGCACCCGTCCTCAAAGTTGAGCACCATCACCTCGCCGCCGTTGGCCCAGACCTCTTCGCTACCCGCGATTTGCTCCGGCTTGTAATCCCCACCTTTTACCAGCAGGTCCGGCAGAATACCGGCTATCAGGCGCTGCGGGGTATCTTCTTCAAACGACACCACCCAGTCCACCGCTTCCAGCGCGCCGAGCACAATCATGCGCTGCTCGAGCGGGTTCACCGGACGCGTTTCGCCCTTCAGGCGTTTCGTCGATGCATCGCTGTTAACCGCCACAATCAGGCGATCGCCCAGCTTGCGCGCGTTCGCCAGATACGAAACGTGGCCCGCGTGCAGAATGTCGAACACGCCGTTGGTCATCACCACTTTTTCACCACGCTTGCGCGCGGCGGCAACGGCCACCTTCAGCTCGTCTTCGGTCATGACGCCAAAACCGGTATCCGCACGACCGCGCACCGCGTTTTCCAGCTCGATTGGCGAAACGGTTGAGGTACCGAGTTTACCGACGACCACGCCCGCCGCGGCGTTAGCGAAGTAGCACGCCTCTTCCAGCGAGTTTCCTGCTGCCAGCGTCGCCGCCAGCACGCCGATCACCGTATCACCGGCACCGGTCACGTCGTACACTTCCTGCGCCTGGGTTGGCATATGCAGCGGCGCTTTGCCCGGCTGCAGCAGCGTCATCCCCTGCTCGGAGCGGGTCACCAGCAGCGCGGACAGCTCGAAATCGGCAATGATCTTCATGCCGCGCTCAACCAGTTCGTCCTCGGTTTTGCACTTACCCGCCACCGCTTCAAACTCGGAGAGGTTTGGCGTCAGCAGCGTCGCGCCGCGATAGCGCTCAAAATCGGTCCCTTTCGGGTCGATCAGCACCGGCACGCTGGCTTTACGCGCCAGCTGAATCATCGTTTGCACGCTCGCCAGCGCGCCTTTGGCGTAGTCGGACAGCACCAGCGCGCCAATATTGCCCAGCGCCTGGTTGATACGCTCGTGCAGCGGCTCAGGATCAACGCCTTCGAACCCTTCTTCAAAGTCGAGGCGGATCAGCTGCTGGTTGCGCGACAGCACGCGCAGTTTCGTAATCGTTGGGTGGGTCGGAACAGAAACGAAGTCGCACTTCACGTTCACGTCCGCCAGCGACTTGCTCAGCGCGCGCGCCGCATCGTCGATGCCGGTCAGGCCCACCAGACGCGACTGCGCGCCCAGAGAGGCAATGTTCATCGCCACGTTTGCCGCGCCGCCGGGACGCTCTTCAATGGTGTCGACCTTAACCACCGGTACCGGTGCTTCCGGAGAGATGCGGCTGGTAGGCCCATACCAGTAGCGATCCAGCATCACATCCCCAACAACCATTACCCCAGCACGTTCAAACTCTGGCAGTGTTACTTTCATTCCTGACTCCAGAAAGATTCACAATTTGCGCGCGATAATATCACACTTGATTTGTTACGCACGGTTCCACCAGCCACTTCTGCCAGCTGGCCGTTACCTGAGCACGTTCATGAGCAAAACAGTCCAGAGCCACGTGCCCCGGCTGCTCCTGCAGCGCCAGGTGATGAAGCTCATCGCGAAGCGTCGTGTAGGCGCGGGTTAAAGCCTGCGCCTCCTGCTCGTCCATGATGTCATTTTGCGCCAGCAGCTCCAGAATGCGCACGTTATCGGACCAGCGCGTCAGCTTCGGCTTGTCGTGGGCGTGCAGCAGCACCAGATACTGGGTAATGAACTCAATATCGGTAATCCCGCCCTCGTCGGCTTTAATATCAAAGCGATCGCGGTGTTTATTGCCGAGATGCGCGCGCATTTTCTCGCGCATTTCGCGCACTTCAGTTTGCAGCGTGCTGCCATCACGCACGGTGGTCATAACGTCCTTACGGATGACGTCAAACTGCGTTTTGAGCTGCGGATCGCCATACACCACGCGAGCGCGCACCAGCGCCTGATGCTCCCACGTCCAGGCTTCATTCTTCTGGTAATCGGCGAAGGATTCCGTCGAGGTCACCAGCATGCCCGCCGCGCCGGACGGACGCAGACGGGCATCCACTTCATACAGAATGCCCGACGAGGTGCGGGTGCTGAAAAGATGCATAATGCGCTGCGCCAGGCGAAGGTAGAACTGGCGCCCGTCAATTTCACGCTCGCCGTCGGTCATTACGTCAACCGGGCAGTCGTGCAGGAAGATTAAATCCAGATCGGAGCTATAGCCCAGCTCCCAGCCGCCAAGCTTGCCGTACCCCACGACCGCAAAGCCGCGTCCTTCACGTTCGGCCAGGTGTTTCGGCTGGCCGTAGCGCGCCACCATCTGCACCCACGCCTGATGGACCACCGCGTCGATGATCGCCTCAGCAAGCCAGGTTAAGTGATCGCTCACTTTCATCACCGGCAGCGTTCCGGCGATGTCAGCCGCCGCCACGCGCAGCATCTGCGCCTGCTTAAACTGGCGCAGCGCCTCCAGCTGTTGCTCTTCGTCCTCTTCCGGCACGCGCAGCAGATACTGACGCAGCTCGTCCCGGTAGGCATCCGTCGCCGTTGGCTGATACAGCGTGTTCGGGTCGAGCAGCTCATCCAGCAGCAGCGGGTAACGCGCGAGCTTGTTGGCCACCATCGGCGACGCGGCGCAGAGCGTAATCAGGTGCTTCAGTGCCCCCGGAAACTCGCTCAGGAGTTCCAGATAGGTGGTACGCGTGATGATCCCGCTCAGCAGCGGCATCATGCGCGACAGCGGCACCGGCGCGTCCGCCCGCGAGCAGACCTCGCTCAGCAGGTGCGGCATCAGGTGATCCAGCACCTGACGGCCGCGCGGGCCGATGGCGCGTTTGTTCAGCTCAAGACGGAAATCCGCGATCAGCGCCACCACGCGATGGCGGGCGTCGTCGGTTAAGTGCGTCAGCACCGGCGTGGTGTCATCTTCCTGGAGCGCGTCCTGCCACAGCTCGCGCCAGTGCTCGGAAAGGGCATCGTCCGGTGATTCACTTTCGTCATCACCGATCAGCTCGTTAAAGATGCGGCGCACGCCCGCCATGTGAGCGTCCAGCCGTTCGGTTAACGCCGCCCAGTCGTCCACGCGCATGCCCCAGGCCAGGCGCGCCCGGTTAAGGTCATCGCCCGGCAGGGTCTGGGTCTGTTCGTCGTTGATGCTTTGCAGCAGGTTTTCCAGACGGCGCAGGAAAAGATAGGCCTCGCGCAGGGTTTGCGCGTCGCCGTCCGGCAGCAGGTGCAGCTGCTCGATGGCGCTCAGCGTCGGTAACAGCGAGCGGGACTGCAGGGACGGCTCACGGCCACCGCGAATAAGCTGGAAGACCTGGACGATAAATTCGATTTCGCGGATGCCGCCCGCGCCGAGCTTGATGTTGTCTTTCAGCCCGCGACGGCGCACCTCACGGGCGATCATCCCTTTCATATTACGCAGGGACTGGATCACGCTGAAGTCGATATAGCGACGGAACACGAACGGGCGCAGCATGGCGCGCAGCTCGTTGGCGTAAGCGTCGTCGCTGTCGCCCATGATCCGCGCTTTAACCATCGCATAGCGCTCCCAGTCGCGCCCCTGCTCCTGGTAGTAATCCTCCAGCGCGGCAAAGCTCAGCACCAGCGGTCCGCTGTCGCCAAACGGGCGCAGGCGCATGTCCACGCGGTAAACAAAACCGTCCTGCGTCGGCTGATCCAGCGCCTTAATCAGACGCTGACCGAGACGGGTAAAGAACTGGGCGTTGTCCAGCTCGCGACGGCCACCGCGCGTGGAGCCGTTCTCGGGCCAGGCAAAAATCAGGTCGATGTCGGAGGAGAAGTTCAGCTCGCAGCCGCCCAGCTTGCCCATCCCCAGAATCAACAGCGGCTGAGGAACCCCTTCCTCGCTGCACGGCGTGCCCCACTCTTTACAGCAGGCGGCGTAGAGCCAGTCGCGCGCGGCGACAATCAGCGTTTGCGCCAGCTCGCTTAGCTGCTGCAGCGTGCTCTCTTCGCTCACCAGCTCCAGCGCCTGAGCCCAGGCAATGCGCACCATCACCCGACGGCGGAACTGGCGCAGGACGCGCATCAGCGTGGCTTCATCCGCAACGTCTTCGAGTGCGGTTTGCAGCCAGCCGGCGTAATGCCGCCACTCGTCCGCCTGCGGCGGCGCGTTCTCAAGCTCCGCCAGCCAGTCCGGGTTGGCGGTGATGCTTTCCTGCACAAAATCACTGAAGGCGAGCACGCTCTTCGCCTGCTCGCTTAACGATGACGCCGGTAATGACTCAGGCAGACGTTCGCAAACGGTCTGCCACTGCTGCTGTAACGGTGAAGAAAGCGGCATTATAGGGGTTCCTTGCCAGAGTTAACGTTTTCCGCTGTGCAGCCAGAACGGCTCCTGCGAAATGGCCTCATTACGGAAATGCTCAATCTCAATATGCTGGCGGGTTTCAATGGCATGCTTCAGCCCCTGCCAGTTTTCCAGCCAGGCCTGGGTTTTAACGCCGTCATAAGCGCCGGAAAGCAGCAGCATGCTGTCGATGTTGCGCGACAGACGGGGAAGCTGATCGCCATACTGGTCGCCGAGCGGATACGCAAAGGTGGTCTTCAGCTCGGCGGCATGACGGGAAAGATGAATATCCGCGAAACGCTTAAAGTTTTCCGCGATTTTGGCCTCCGCTTTCGCATCCAGGAAGGCGCGCCAGCCGCGCGTCACCAGAAACTCGGTCAGCGCCAGTTTTGCCGAAGCGGCTTGCGGGCTGTAGATCGCCGTTTGCGCCGATACGTCGGAGAGCATCAGCGTTTCGGTTTGCGTCAGCAGATCACGTAAGTGAGCGCTCGCTTTGCGAGGAACAATACCGCCGAACAGCGTCAGGGTATGGCGTACCAGGGCAATCGCCGCCAGCACGTGGGATTTCGCATTTTTCACATTTCGCACCCACAGCTCTTCATGGTACTGCCACCGAGAAAGCGCCAGCTCCAGCGCGGCTTCCAGACCCTGCTCAACGCTGGCCTTCGGCGCAACGTGCAGGATGGTCGTCTCTTTTAGCACGCGCGGCGCATTTCCGGCGGCCAGATGGTAACCCCGCGCGGCTTTACTCAGGCTTCCCTGACGCAGTCCGGACTGGTTCACCAGCCTGCGCGCCAGCTTCAGCACGTCATTCGCGTCCCCTTCCAGCAGCTCAAGCTCGAGTTCACAAATCGGCTCCTGGCACTCACCCGCCTTCACGTCGCCAAGATCGAGGGCGATTTCGATGCGGCTTTTGCCTTCCGTCACCAGCCATTTTTCGCGCCAGAAATCAGTGCTGAACAGCGGCTGCACCTGTTCCGCCAGCGTGGAAGGCAGCTCGCCATCTGGCCAGACTTCCGTCGGGAAACGTTCCAGCTCAAGTTCTGGCTTGCTGATGTCGATATTGTATTCCGGGCGCTGATGTAAACCGCCGACCACGCGGCCGGCAATTTTCATCGTCATCTCGTAGCGCCCGCTCGCGCCGCGGATGCGCAGCCCCATATCGTGGCGGCGCAGCCAGTTGTCTGGCGTTTCGTAATAGATATTAAGCAGTTGTACCGGTGCATGGTGTTCGCCGGAAAGCGTATGCAGATGCTGGCGGAGTGCGTCAACGCTGTCTTTTTCGACGATAAACTTTAATTCGATTTCTTGTGCCATAGCCTTGTACTTTTGCGTGCGTCACAGACGCGTCAATGAGGGCGAACTTCCTCGCCATTTGTTTGTCAGTACATAGTATTTTGCGCCAAATTGCCATGCAATGAGCAATTTGTCGGGTGTAAATCTGTAGAGTCGTGACACAGATGATTCTGATTGCTGACGAATGCTTTGCGTAGAGACACTGTTGCCACTACTATCGTTCCACTATTTATGAAAATAACGACTAATGATGCTTAAATTACGCCTGATTGGACTTACTTTACTCGCTTTTAGCGCCGCAACCGCAGTGCACGCTGAAGAGAAGCGTTACGTTTCTGACGAACTGAACACCTGGGTACGCAGTGGCCCCGGAGATAATTATCGCCTCGTGGGCACGGTGAATGCCGGCGAGGAAGTTACCCTGTTACAGACCAACGCGGACACCAATTACGGTCAGGTTCGCGACAGTACCGGCCGTACGTCCTGGATCCCGCTGAAAGAGCTGAGCACCGTGCCAAGCCTGCGCACGCGCGTTCCCGATCTGGAAAACCAGGTGAAGACCCTGACCGATAAGCTGAACAACATCGACGGCACCTGGAACCAGCGCACCGCTGAAATGCAGCAGAAAGTGGCGCAAAGCGACGGGGTGATTAACGGTCTGAAAGAAGAGAACCAGAAACTGAAAAACGAGCTGATTGTCGCGCAGAAGAAAGTGAATGCCGCTAATCTGCAGCTCGACGACAAACAGCGCACCATCATCATGCAGTGGTTTATGTATGGCGGCGGCGTGCTGGGCGTGGGTCTGGTGTTGGGTCTGGTGCTGCCGCATCTGATCCCAAGCCGCAAGCGTAAAGACCGCTGGATGAACTAATTCGTCTTCTCTGCCAGACTTACGTATCATTCTGGAAAAGAGAAAACGGGAGAGTTGGGCGTGAAGAGTTATCTGGTCGGTGGTGCGGTACGTGATGCGTTGTTAGGTCTGCCGGTCAAAGATAAAGACTGGGTGGTGGTTGGCGCTACCCCTGAAGAGATGCTCGACGCGGGCTACCAGCAGGTAGGCCGCGATTTTCCCGTGTTCCTGCACCCGAAAAGCCGTGAAGAGTATGCCCTGGCGCGTACCGAGCGGAAATCGGGCTCGGGCTATACGGGCTTCACCTGCTATGCCGCGCCGGACGTGACGCTGGAGCAAGATCTCCTGCGCCGCGATCTCACCATCAACGCGCTGGCGCAGGACGAGGACGGGCAGATCGTTGACGCCTATGGCGGTCAGGACGATCTGCGCAACCGCCTTTTACGCCACGTCTCCCCGGCGTTTTCTGAAGATCCGCTCCGCGTGCTGCGCGTGGCGCGCTTTGCCGCGCGTTACGCCCATCTCAGTTTCCGTATTGCCGATGAGACAATGGCGCTGATGACCGCCATGACAGAGGCGGGCGAGCTTGAACACCTGACGCCAGAGCGCGTCTGGAAAGAGACGGAAAATGCCCTCACCACGCGCAACCCGCAGGTCTTTTTCCAGGTCCTGCGCGACTGCGGCGCGCTGAAGGTGCTGTTCCCGGAAATAGACGCGCTGTTTGGCGTGCCTGCCCCGGCAAAATGGCACCCGGAAATTGATACCGGCGTACACACGCTGATGACCCTGAGCATGGCGGCCATGCTCAGCCCTGACGTGGACGTGCGCTTTTCCACCCTGTGCCACGATCTCGGCAAAGGCTTAACGCCAAAAGAATTCTGGCCTCGCCACCACGGGCACGGCCCGGCGGGGGTGAAGCTGGTCGAGGGGCTGTGCCAGCGTCTGCGCGTGCCGAACGAGATCCGCGATCTGGCGAAACTGGTGGCCGAGTTCCACGATCTGATCCACACCTTCCCTATTCTGAAACCGGCCACCATCGTTAAGCTTTTCGATAACATCGACGCCTGGCGCAAACCCCATCGCGTCGAGCAAATCGCGCTCACCAGCGAAGCTGACGTGCGCGGTCGTACCGGGTTTGAAGCGTGCGATTACCCGCAGGGACGCTTACTGCGCAAAGCCTGGGACGTAGCGAAAGCGGTGCCCACGAAGGACGTTGTCGAAGCGGGATTCAAAGGGCCGGAAATTCGCGAAGAGCTCACGAAACGGCGAATTCAGGCGGTGTCGGACTGGAAGGAAAAGCATTGCCCTCAGCCGAAAGACTGAGGGCCATCGGTCAGAAGAAGACCACGTACACCGCAGCCGCCACGATAAAGCGATAGATCGCGAACGGAATAAACGAGATACGCTTAATCAGCTGCAGGAAGGTTTTAATGGCAATCAGCGCCACGATAAACGCGGTGATGAAGCCGACGGCGAACATCGGAATGTCGCCAGCCGTCAGGAAGTGATAGCTCTTATAGACGTCGAGTACGGTGGCGCCCATCATCATCGGCACCGCCAGCAGGAACGAGAACTCTGACGCGGCGTAACGGCTTACGCCCATCAGCATCCCGCCGGAGATGGTTGCGCCTGAACGCGAGAAGCCCGGCCACAGCGCCAGACACTGGAAGCAACCAATGATAAACGCCTGACGATACGTCATATCGTCCAGACCTTCCGCCCGCGGCGTTTTTGGCTTCAGCACTTCCGCGGCGATCAGCAGGAAGCCCCCCACCACCAGCGCGTACATTACGTTAATCGGGTTAAACAGCGATTTGATGGCGTCGTGGAACACCAGGCCCAGCACCACCGCAGGGATCATCCCAAGCAGAATATGGATCAGTGACAGACGACCTTTACTGGCCCCCTCGTGCTGAGGCGGACGGCCAAAATGGATGCCGATCAGGCCAAACAGGCGACGCCAGAACATTACGACCACCGCCAGAATAGACCCCAGCTGGATCACCACTTCAAACGTTTTTGCGGTATCGCCTTCAAAGCCCAGCAGATGGCCAACGATAATCATATGGCCCGTACTGGAGACCGGCAAAAACTCCGTCAATCCTTCGACCACACCCAGTATTGCCGCCACCAGCAGCGAGTGCATATCGCTCATCTATAAACCCCTAAAAAAGATATAAAAAAACGGTCGCCCCAACGGCTACCGTGAAAGATACAGCTTTAAGACCGGTATAACCTAAAATGGTTTAGCAATTATGACGTTAATTCTTGCCTTTCAGATTTGTGCCACGCTCAATAATGACGCCAACGTTGGCGGCGCGCGCCACCGCTCCCGGCTTGCTCAGCTTGATGCGCACCCACGGTGAATTGAATTTTTTCAACAGCAATTCTGCGACTTCTTCCGCCACCCGTTCGACCAGCGCAAAACGTTGCCCTTCAACGTGGGCGATGACCGTTTCACTGATGTCGGCATAGCTCAGACAGTCGTTCACGTCATCGCTTTTTGCCGATTTGCGGTTATCCCATCCCATTTCGATATCGAACACCAGCTTCTGCTCGATGGTCTGTTCCCAGTCGTAAACACCAATTGTGGTGATTACCGAAAGTTGCTCTATAAATACAATATCCATCACGACCTGCCTGCTTTTTGGCTAAACCGGATACCACTTCCGGCGAATTATGCGTATTATCCACAGATGCTGAGAATACAGATACATTTTCAAAACGGAACAGCGTTATGAGTGCAATCGCGCCTGGAATGATCCTCCTCGCCTATCTTTGCGGCTCAATCTCCAGCGCCATTCTGGTCTGCCGCATTGCCGGGTTACCTGACCCGCGTGAAAATGGTTCCGGGAATCCGGGGGCGACCAACGTACTACGAATTGGCGGCAAGGGAGCGGCCGTAGCGGTTTTGATTTTTGATGTTCTGAAAGGGATGCTGCCCGTCTGGGGCGCCTATGCGCTGGGCGTTACGCCGTTCTGGCTGGGGCTCATTGCTATTGCCGCCTGCGTCGGCCACATCTGGCCCGTATTCTTCGGCTTTAAAGGCGGAAAAGGCGTTGCGACCGCCTTTGGCGCCATTGCGCCTATCGGCTGGGATCTCACCGGCGTCATGGCCGGGACCTGGCTTCTGACCATTCTTCTGAGCGGCTACTCGTCGCTGGGCGCCATCGTCAGCGCGCTGATCGCCCCGTTCTACGTCTGGTGGTTCAAACCCCAGTTCACCTTCCCGGTGTCGATGCTCTCCTGTCTTATCCTGCTGCGTCATCACGACAATATTCAGCGCCTGTGGCGTCGTCAGGAGACCAAAATCTGGACGAAGCTCAAGAGAAAGAAAAAAGACGCTCCGAAGGGTTAGTTATGCCTTATAGCCAAATGTGATTTTGGTCACCTTCTGCCTGTGGTAACTGTTAGGGACACAACACAACCACACAAGAAGAAAATGGCTGAAATCACAGAATCAACTCCCCTTTCAACGGCAGGAAGCACCCCGGATGGCGACATCCAGTGGGTGCGCAGCGCGTCGGACGTATCACGCCTCGTTAATGACGGCTCTCAGGGCCGGGCAAACGCCCGTATCGTGGTCAGTATCGCGCTGGGCGGTATTTTCCTCGATGCCTACGATCTGGGCGCGCTGGCGTTCGGCATTAAAGACATCACCCGCGAATTTAACCTGACACCCGCCGGTACCGGTATGGTGGCCTCGGCGATTACCTTTGGTGCCATTGTCGGGGCGCTGCTCGGCGGTTACCTCACGGATAAAATCGGGCGCTACCGCGTTTTTATGGCTGATATGGTGTTCTTCGTGGTGGCAGCGATCGCCTGTGCGCTGGCCCCGAACGAATATGTGCTCGCGGGCGCCCGCTTTGTGATGGGGCTGGGGGTCGGGATCGACCTTCCCGTGGCGATGGCGTTTTTAAGCGAGTTCGCCAGGCTGAAAGGGCCCGGAAATAAGGCCTCCAGCGTCGCGATGTGGTGCCCCACCTGGTATGCCGCCATCAGCATCTCCTACCTGCTGGTGCTTTTCTTCTACGCCGTGCTGCCGGAGAGCCACAGCGACTGGCTGTGGCGTTTGATTCTCGGCTTTGGCGCGGTGCCCGCGCTGGTGATTATCGCCATCCGCAGCCGCTATATGAGCGAATCTCCGGTCTGGGCGGCGAATCAGGGCAACCTGAAAGAGGCGGCGTCGATTTTACGCCAGTCGTATAACATCAATGCCCACGTGCCGCAGGACGCGCTCGGCCAGCCCGCACCTGTCGTGAATAAAGCGAAATGGTCAAATTATCTGAACCTGTTCCGCGGCATCTACTTGCGCCGCACGACGCTCGCCACTCTGCTGTCCGTCGTCTCGTCGTTTGCCTACAACGCCGTGGCGTTTGGCCTGCCGGTGATCATCTCCAGCTTCTTTGTCCAGTCGATGCTCACCACCATTCTCATTTCTCTGGCGCTTAACCTGCTGTTTGCCTTCGTCGGCGGACTGCTGGCGGTACGCTACGTACCACGCTTCGGCGCCTGGCGGATGTCGCTTGCGGGTTATGCCTGCCAGCTTGTCGCATTGCTTGGCCTGGCGCTGATTGGCCGACCGGAAGGTGCCTCTGAAGGCGTGCTTGCCGTAGCCATGCTGGCGCTTTTCCTTTTCGGTCAGGGCTTCGGCCCGGGCGCGCATACCATGACGTTTGCCTCGCTGAGCTACCCGACCTCGCTGCGCGGCGTGGGCGTGGGCCTCAACCAGACGCTGATGCGCAGCAGTTCCACGCTGTCGCTGTTTCTATTCCCGCTGCTGGTCGCCTCGCTGGATACCGCCGTGTTCTGGGTGATTGCGCTGGCGCCGTTTATCGGCCTGGCGTAGCTGCTGGCGATCCGCTGGGAGCCGTCCGGGTATGACGTGGATGCGGAGGACTACCGGTAACGACACATCACTTCGGTGGGTTCACCCCGCCGAAGGGTTCTTACAAATCGTCGAGCAGCGTCCGGGAGAGTTTTTTTAGCGTCTCAAGCTCATCGTCATTCATCCGCATGTTGCAGCGAATCTGGTCCGGCAATGCCATCACCCGTTTCTTCAGGTCTTTGGCCTTGTCGGTCAGTACAACATTTTTCATCCTTTCATCACCCACAACCGCGATACGGTTGAGAAATCCTTTTGCCTCAAGCTTTTGTACAAGCGGGGTCAATGTGCCCGAATCAAAAAATGTCTTATCGCTGAGATCGCGAAGTGGGATGTTGTCTTTCTCATAAAGCGCCATCAAAACAACGAATTGCGGATAGGTTAGATCCATCTCTTGCAGTAAAGGGCGATACTGGCGAACGAACGCGTTGGTGACCGAGTACAGCGAGAAACAAAGTAAATCGTCTAGCGTTTTGTTTTCTTTCATTTTTCTATCAACTCCGAATCGGTTTCCTGAAAAAATTATAAATAATGTTTGACTAAAAGTATCTTGCGCGCAAGTATTATACCAACAACTAAATAGCGCACTACATAGTTATCTCATCCGATCAAATACGCTTAAAGAGGTACTACCATGAAAACACTAACCGCCATCCTGGTTTCTTCAGTCTTCGCGTCAGCTGCGGCATCCGCTCAAACCACCAATACCCCAACCCCGACCGCAGGCGTACAGGCATTTCTTAATGTTTTGAATTCCGGCAAGGGTAAGCCAATGGAACAGATGACCCCGCAGGAGGCCCGCCAGGTACTGATTGGCGCACAGCAAGGCGCAAAACTGCCGCCCGCTCAGGTCTCTGAAAAAACGATCCAGGTAAATGGCCAGGCGATAAAACTGAAAATAGTGAAACCTGAAAACGCCAGCGGCACGCTCCCCGCTTTTATGTTCTTTCACGGCGGCGGCTGGGTGCTGGGTGACTTCCCTACCCACGAACGCTTAATCCGCGACCTCGTTCGCGCTTCGGGTGCCGCTGCGGTTTACGTCGATTACACTCCGTCACCTGAGGCCCATTTCCCGGTAGCAATTAATCAGGCCTATGAAGCGACAAAATGGGTCGCCGGGCACGGTCAGGAAATTGGCGTGGACGGTAGCCGTCTGGGTCTGGTGGGTAACAGCGTGGGCGGCAACATGGTGGCTTCGGTGGCGCTGCAGGCCAAACAGTTCAATGGGCCAAAGATTCGCTACAACGTCATGCTCTGGCCGGTTACCGATGCGAACTTTGATACTGCCTCGTATAACCAGTTCGAAAATGGCTATTTCCTGTCGAAAAACATGATGAAATGGTTCTGGGATAACTACACCACCAGCGCTGCCGATCGCAACAATATCCTTGCCTCTCCGCTTCGCGCCAGCACCGCGCAGCTGAAAGGCTTCCCCGAGACGCTGATCCAGACAGCGGAGCTGGACGTTCTTCGGGATGAAGGTGAAGCATTCGGGCGTAAACTGGATGCGGCTGGCGTCCCGGTGACCGTCACGCGCTATAACGGCATGATCCACGACTACGGCCTGCTTAACCCGCTGAGCCAGGAGCCAACGGTGAAAGTTGCCCTTGAGCAGGCAGGTGCAGCGTTGCATGAACACCTGAAGTAGGATCGTCATTCATCTACAGAGCACGGCCCAGGCCGTGCTTTTGTATTTCTCCTGTCTGACCATCCATAAGCGACTCGTATGACAGCCTTCATTTCCGCCAGGGCATACTGAAACGTATCCCGATGGTGTGGAAATGGATGCAGCATGTTAGCAGCTCAGGTCACTGATAATACGTATAAAGGCTGGCAGGCGTCGCTTGCCCTGCAGTTTTGTCACACCCCTGAGAAAACCCTCCTGCACTCCGCCCACCACGTCGGGCCGCTCACCGTTCAACGTCCGTTTTACCCCGAAGGGGAAACCTGCCACCTTTACCTGCTGCACCCGCCCGGCGGGATTGTGGGCGGCGATACGCTGGACATTTCCGTTCGGCTGGACGCCAAAAGCCACGCGCTCATCACCATGCCCGGGGCGAGCAAGTTCTATCGCAGCAGCGGCCCGCAGGCGCGTCTGAACCAGCATTTTTACCTCGATGAAGATTCCACGCTGGAGTGGCTCCCGCAGGACACCATTATCTTCCCCGGCGCGAATGCCGCGCTGCGCTCCGTCTTCCACCTGAAGGCCTCCAGCACGCTGCTGGCGTGGGAGCTGTACTGCCTGGGGCGTCCGGTGATCGCTGAGACCTTTAGCCACGGCACGCTGGAAAGCCGCCTTGAAATCTGGGTTGAAGACGAACCGCGCCTGATCGAGCGTCAGCATCTTAGCGACGGCGATCTCACGCCCGTCGCCGGGCATCCGTGGCTCGGCACGCTGCTGTTCTATCCGGCCAAAGAAGAACATCTCGACGCGGTGCGCGAACGGCTCGCCCCGCTGGAAAATTATGCAGGTGCAACGCTCGTTGACGATCTGCTGTCGGTGCGCTTTCTCTCCAACGACAACCTGATTTGCCAGCGGGTGATGCGCGACATCTGGCAGTCGCTTCGCCCGCTTCTCACCACCAAAACCGCCTGTTCGCCGCGTATCTGGCAGACATAAGAGAAACATTATGGAACTGACCCCCAGAGAAAAAGACAAGCTGTTGCTGTTCACCGCCGCGCTGGTTGCAGAACGCCGCCTCGCGCGCGGGGTAAAGCTCAATTACCCGGAATCGGTCGCGCTGATCAGCGCCTTCATTATGGAGGGCGCGCGCGATGGCGAAACCGTCGCCTCGCTGATGGAAGCGGGCCGCCACGTCCTGAGGCGCGACCAGGTAATGGAGGGCGTCCCGGAGATGATCCCGGATATTCAGGTCGAAGCCACCTTCCCGGACGGATCGAAGCTCGTCACCGTCCACAACCCGATCGTCTAAGGAGCGCGTGATGATCCCAGGTGAATACCAGATCCAGCCCGGAACGATTGCCCTCAACGTCGGGCGTGAAACCCAACGCGTGGTTGTCGAAAATCACGGCGACAGGCCGATCCAGGTCGGATCGCACTACCACTTTTACGAGGTCAACCCGGCGCTGAAGTTCGATCGGGAAGCCACCAAAGGCTACCGACTGAACATCCCGGCGGGCACCGCCGTGCGCTTCGAGCCCGGCCAGAAGCGGGAAGTGACGCTGGTTCAGGTCACCGGGGCGCAGCGCATTTTCGGCTTTCGCGGCGAGGTGATGGGCGAGGTGAAACATGGCTGAGATTTCGCGCCGGGCGTATGCCGATATGTTCGGCCCCACCACCGGGGATAAAGTGCGGCTGGCCGACAGCGAGCTGTGGATCGAAGTGGAAGACGATCTCACGGTCTACGGCGAAGAGGTCAAGTTCGGCGGCGGAAAGGTGATCCGCGACGGCATGGGTCAGGGGCAGATGACCGCTGAGGGCTGCGTGGATCTGGTTCTCACCAACGCGCTGATCGTCGATCACTGGGGGATCGTAAAAGCCGATATCGGCGTCAAGGACGGACGGATCTTCGCCGTCGGCAAAGCCGGGAACCCGGACATTCAGCCCGGCGTGACGATCCCCATTGGCGCGGCAACGGAAGTCATTGCCGCTGAAGGGAAGATCGTCACCGCCGGCGGGATCGACACCCACATCCACTGGATCTGCCCGCAGCAGGCGGAAGAGGCGCTGGTTTCCGGCGTCACCACCATGATCGGCGGCGGCACCGGACCGGCGGCGGGCACCAACGCCACCACCTGCACGCCGGGGCCATGGTATATCGCCCGCATGCTGCAGGCTGCCGATACGCTGCCGGTGAATATTGGCCTACTCGGCAAGGGTAACGGCTCCAGCCCGGACGCCCTGCGCGAGCAGATTGCCGCGGGCGCCATCGGGCTAAAGATCCACGAAGACTGGGGCGCGACGCCCGCGGCAATTAACTGCTCGCTGGAGGTGGCTGACGAGATGGATATTCAGGTGGCGCTGCACAGCGACACGCTGAACGAGTCCGGGTTTGTCGAAGACACGCTGGCGGCCATCGCCGGACGCACCATCCACACTTTCCACACCGAAGGCGCGGGCGGCGGCCACGCGCCGGATATCATCACCGCCTGCGCGCATCCGAATATTCTGCCCTCTTCCACCAACCCGACCTTGCCCTACACGGTGAACACCATCGACGAGCATCTCGACATGCTGATGGTTTGCCATCACCTCGATCCGGATATCGCCGAGGACGTGGCGTTTGCGGAATCCCGCATTCGTCGTGAAACCATTGCCGCCGAAGACGTGCTGCACGGCATCGGCGCGTTCTCGCTCACGTCGTCTGATTCTCAGGCCATGGGCCGCGTCGGGGAAGTGATTATCCGCACCTGGCAGGTGGCGCACCGCATGAAGGTCCAGCGCGGCGCCCTGCCGGAAGAGACCGGCGATAACGACAACTTCCGCGTAAAGCGCTACGTCGCCAAATACACCATTAACCCGGCGCTCACCCACGGCATCGCCCATGAAGTCGGTTCGATTGAGGCGGGCAAGCTTGCGGATCTGGTGGTCTGGTCCCCGGCGTTCTTCGGCGTGAAGCCTGCCACCATCGTCAAGGGCGGAATGATCGCCTGCGCGCCAATGGGAGATATCAACGCCTCGATCCCCACGCCGCAGCCGGTGCATTACCGTCCAATGTTTGGATCGCTGGGCGCCGCGCGCCACGCTACCCGACTGACGTTTATCTCGCAGGCCGCCAGTGCGAACGGCATCCCGCAGCAGCTCAACCTGCAGAGCGCCATTGCGGTGGTGAAAGGCTGCCGGACGGTGAAAAAGGCGGACATGATCCACAACGGCCTGCAGCCGAATATCACCGTGGACTCGCAAACCTACGAGGTGCGCGTCGACGGTGAACTGATAACCAGCGAACCGGCTGACGTTCTGCCGATGGCGCAACGCTATTTCCTGTTTTGAGGAGTGATGATGATCTACTTAACCCAACGCCTGGACCACGCGCATCCGATTACCGCCAGCGTCACGCTGCCGATTGACGTGCGGGTGAAAAGCCGCGCCCGCGTGGCGCTGAACGACGGCCGCGAAGCCGGGCTGATGCTGCCGCGCGGCCTGCTGCTGCGCGGGGGCGACATGCTGACGACCGACGACGGCAGCGAGGTCATCGAAGTGATCGCCGCGCCGGAGTCAGTTTCCGTGGTGCGCTGCGCCGATCCGTTCCTGCTCGCCCGCGCCTGCTATCACCTGGGCAACCGCCACGTGCCGCTGCAGATCATGCCCGGCGAGCTGCGCTATCACCACGACCACGTTCTCGACGACATGCTGCGCCAGTTCGGGCTGGAAGTGGCCTACGCCAGCCTGCCGTTTGAACCGGAAGCGGGTGCTTACGCCAGCGATGCCCACAGCCACAGCCATTCTCACGCTCATTCACATTAAGGATCCATCATGCGCAAGTATTTACCGCTGTTACTGCTGGCTTTTTCCGTTCCCGCGCTCGCGCATCCCGGCCACGGCACGGACAGCTTCCAGGCAGGATTTCTTCATCCGCTGACCGGGCTCGATCACCTGCTGATGCTGGCGGGCGCAGGCGTGCTCTCGGCGCTGAGCGGTCGCAAACTCCTGCTGCCGTTTGCCACCCTCGGGATGATGCTTGTCGGCGCCATTGCGGGCAGCCTGCTCGGCGGCTTCAGCGGTATGGAGATGCTGATTATCGCCTCGCTGGCGGTATCCGGCGTGATGATGTTTAAAACTGAAAACCGCCTGCTGCTGGCGGTGCCTGCCCTGGCGATGTTCCACGGCTGGGCGCACGGCGTGGAGATGTCCGGCCACAGCTTCTGGCTCTTCACCAGCGGCTTTATGCTCGCCAGCGCCACGGTGCTGTGCGCCAGCTTTGCCGCAGGGCTGCTGCTGCGCCGTCACGACGGCCTGCGTAAAACCTTCGGCGGCGGGCTGATCGTCTCTGCCCTGCTGGCGCTGATGAGCTGATGGAGCACGCCCGCCAGAGGCTGCGCCTGATGCAGCTCTCCAGCAGCAGCCTGCCGGTCGGGTCGTTTACCTGGTCGCAGGGGCTGGAGTGGGCCGTTGAGGCAGGCTGGGTCACCAACGCCGACGCGTTCAAACGCTGGCAAATCCAGCAGATGGAGCAGAGCTTTTTCTGCGTCGATCTGCCGCTGTTTATCCGTCTTTATCAGGCCTGCGAGCAACGCTCTCTTACAAATGCAAAACGCTGGACGGCATACCTTCTCGCCTGTCGGGAAACGCGCGAGCTGCGCGAAGAGGAGCGCAACCGTGGAGCGGCGTTTACGCGGCTGATTAAGAGCTGGGAACCTGACTGTCCGCCCGAATGGCTGCCGCTGTTTATGCAAAGCCAGCTCTGCGGCATGGCCTGGCTCGGCGTGCGCTGGGGCATTAGCGCGCGCGAGCTGGCGCTGAGCCTCGGCTACAGCTGGATGGAGAGCGCGGTGATGGCGGGCGTCAAGCTGGTGCCGTTTGGGCAACAGGCCGCGCAGCAGCTGATTATCGAACTGGGCGACCATTACGCCGCCGGGCTTGAACAGGCATTTTTGCGCAGCGACGACGCGCTGGGGGCAGCAACGCCGCTGTCCGCCATCGCCTCCGCGCGCCACGAAACCCAATATTCACGACTATTCCGTTCCTGAGGAGTCAACATGGCTGATTACAAACATCCCCTGCGCGTAGGCGTGGGCGGCCCGGTAGGATCGGGCAAAACCGCGCTGCTGGAAGCGCTCTGCAAGGCGATGCGCGACACGTATCACCTGGCGGTGGTCACGAACGATATCTACACCAAAGAGGATCAGCGCATCCTCACCGAGGCAGGCGCGCTGGAGCCGGAGCGCATCGTCGGCGTGGAAACGGGCGGCTGCCCGCATACCGCCATTCGTGAAGATGCGTCGATGAACCTGGCGGCAGTGGAGGCGTTAAGCGAGAAGTTCGGCAATCTGGATCTGATCTTCGTGGAAAGCGGCGGAGACAACCTGAGCGCGACGTTCAGCCCGGAGCTGGCGGATCTGACCATCTACGTGATCGACGTGGCCGAAGGGGAAAAAATCCCGCGCAAGGGCGGGCCGGGGATCACCAAATCCGATTTTCTGGTGATCAATAAAACCGACCTCGCGCCGTACGTCGGCGCGTCGCTGGAGGTGATGGAGCGCGACACCAACCGCATGCGCGGCGAGCGCCCGTGGACCTTTACCAACCTGAAAGCGGGCGACGGTCTGGCGACGATTATTGCGTTTCTGGAAGAGAAAGGGATGTTGCGGGTGTAGGGCCATAATACCCTCTCCCTGTGGGAGAGGGTTAGGGTGAGGGATTACGCCTCCGGCAGTTCCGCCAGCGGCCAGCGCGGACGCACGGACACGCTCAGGTCGGACGTTGCGCCCGCGTTCAGGCGCACCATTCCGGCGTAAGCGATCATCGCGCCGTTGTCGGTGCAAAATTCCGGACGGGCATAGAACACTTCCCCGCGACGCTTTTGCATCATCTCGGCGAGCTTCGCGCGCAGCGTGCGGTTAGCGCTCACGCCACCCGCCATCACCAGACGCTTAAAGCCGGTCTGATCCAGCGCGCGCTTGCACTTGATCATCAGCGTGTCCACCACCGCATCTTCGAACGCGCGGGCGATATCGGCGCGGGTCTGCTCGCTGTTATCGTTATTGCGAATCGTATTCGCCGCGAAGGTTTTCAGCCCGGAGAAGCTGAAATCCAGCCCTGGACGGTCGGTCATCGGACGCGGGAAGACAAAGCGCCCTTCCGTTCCCTGCGACGCCATTTTCGACAGCATCGGGCCGCCCGGATAATCCAGACCCAGCAGCTTGGCGGTTTTATCGAACGCTTCACCGGCGGCGTCGTCGATCGACTCGCCCAGCAGCTCGTACTTGCCAATCCCCGTTACGCTAATCAGCTGCGTATGACCGCCGGAGACCAGCAGCGCCACAAACGGGAACTCAGGCGGATTCTCTTCCAGCATCGGCGCCAGAAGATGCCCTTCCATATGGTGAACCGGGATCGCCGGCACATCCCACGCAAACGCCAGCGAACGGCCAACCGTCGCGCCGACCAGCAGCGCGCCGACCAGGCCCGGGCCTGCGGTATAGGCCACAGCGTCGATATCGTTTGAACTCAACCCGGCCTCTTTCAGCGCCGCCTGAATCAGGGGAACCGTTTTACGCACGTGGTCACGAGAGGCCAGTTCAGGTACGACGCCGCCGTAGTCAGCGTGCAATTTCACCTGACTATACAGCTGGTTGGCCAGAAGCCCTTTTTCGTCGTCGTAAATGGCGATGCCGGTTTCATCGCAGGATGTTTCAATACCCAGTACACGCATGACTTGTTTTACCTCGTTTCAATACCGCGCAGTGTAGAGCCTGGGCGGGTTGATGTAAAACTTTGTTCGCCCCAGGAAGAAGGCTCGTGTATACTCCTCACCCTTATTAAAGTCCCTTTCAAAATCGCATCGGTGCTTTACAAAGCAGCAGCATTTGCAGTAAAATTCCGCACCATTTTGAAATAAGCTGGCGTTGATGCCAGCGGCAAACCGAATTTATTAAAGGTGAGAGTTACATGCCGGTAATTAAAGTACGTGAAAACGAGCCGTTCGACGTAGCACTGCGTCGCTTCAAACGTTCATGCGAGAAAGCAGGTGTTCTGGCTGAAGTTCGTCGTCGTGAGTTTTATGAAAAACCAACGACCGAACGTAAGCGCGCTAAAGCTTCCGCTGTGAAACGTCACGCGAAGAAACTGGCTCGCGAAAACGCACGCCGTACTCGTCTGTACTAATTGGTTGAGGGCCTCAGCCCTCAATTGACAGACAGAGTAATAGTCGTAAGGCCGTGCTTCCGGAAGGAATGCGCGGCTTGTTTTCGTTTATGAGTCACTAAAAATAACGGGGCATATGGCCGGAAGAATCCCACGCGTTTTCATCAATGACCTGCTTGCCAGAACCGACATCGTCGATCTCATCGACGCGCGGGTAAAGCTAAAAAAGCAGGGCAAGAACTACCATGCGTGCTGTCCGTTCCATAACGAAAAAACCCCCTCCTTCACCGTAAACGGTGAAAAGCAGTTCTACCATTGCTTCGGCTGTGGCGCACACGGTAATGCCGTCGATTTTTTGATGAACTACGACAAGCTCGAGTTCGTTGAAACCGTCGAAGAGCTGGCGGCAATGCATAACCTTGAAGTGCCGTATGAAGCAGGCAGTGGGCCAAGTCAGATCGAGCGCCATCAACGGCAAACGCTGTATCAACTGATGGATGGCCTGAATTCGTTTTACCAACAGTCTCTTAAGCACTCTGCGGCTGAGCCTGCGCGTCAGTATCTGAACAAGCGCGGACTGAGCGACGATGTCATTGCGCGTTTCGCTATTGGTTACGCCCCGCCCGGCTGGGACAACGTGTTAAAGCGTTTTGGCGGCAATAGCGAAGATCGTAAGTCTCTCATCGATGCAGGCATGCTGGTCACCAACGACCAGGGACGAAGCTACGACCGCTTCCGCGAACGGGTGATGTTCCCGATCCGCGACAAGCGTGGCCGGGTAATTGGTTTTGGTGGTCGCGTGCTGGGTGATGCCCTGCCGAAATACCTTAACTCCCCGGAAACCGATATTTTCCATAAGGGCCGCCAGCTGTACGGTCTTTATGAGGCGCAGCAGAATAATGCGGAACCTCCGCGTCTTCTGGTCGTCGAAGGCTATATGGACGTCGTGGCCCTGGCGCAGTACGACATCAACTACGCGGTTGCGTCGTTAGGGACGTCCACCACCGCCGATCATATTCAACTGCTGTTCAGGGTGACCAACAACGTCATCTGCTGTTACGACGGTGACCGCGCAGGACGCGACGCCGCCTGGCGCGCGCTGGAAACCGCGCTACCCTACATGACCGACGGGCGTCAGCTACGCTTTATGTTTCTGCCCGACGGTGAAGACCCGGATACGCTGGTGCGTAAAGAGGGCAAAGCGGCGTTTGAAGCGCGGATGGAGCAGGCTCAGCCGCTCTCCACGTTTTTGTTTAACAGCCTGATGCCGCAGGTCGATTTGAGTACCCCTGACGGGCGCGCGCAGCTCAGTACGCTGGCGTTGCCGTTAATCAGCCAGGTGCCCGGCGAAACGCTTCGCATCTATCTGCGTCAGGAGTTAGGCAACAAGCTCGGCATTCTGGATGACAGCCAGCTTGAACGTTTAATGCCAAAACAGGCTGAAAACGGTGCGGTTCGCCCCGCGCCTCAGCTAAAACGCACAACCATGCGTATACTGATAGGGTTGCTGGTCCAAAACCCCGAGCTTGCGCCGCAGGTGCCGTCGCTGGCGGGTTTAAACCACGAAAAATTGCCCGGACTTGGCTTATTTTCAGAACTGGTCAATACGTGTTTGTCTCAGCCAGGTCTGACCACCGGACAACTTTTAGAGCATTATCGCGGCACAAAAGAGGCCGCTACCCTTGAAAAATTGTCGATGTGGGACGATATAGCAGATAAGGACATTGCAGAAAAAACGTTCACCGACTCACTCAACCATATGTTTGATTCGATGCTTGAGCTGCGCCAGGAAGAGTTGATTGCTCGCGAGCGCACACACGGTTTAAGCAGCGAAGAACGCCGGGAGCTCTGGATGATTAACCAGGAACTGGCGAAGAAATAAAAAATTTAACGGCTTAAGTGCCGAATATCGATCGGGAAGCCCCCGGCAGCCGCACTGAGAGGCAGCGGCAAAAATATAAGTACGCCCTCGCTTTAAAGGTTGGCAGCCCCATCGCCGACACCAATCAAACGAATTAAGTGTGGATACCGTCTTATGGAGCAAAACCCGCAGTCACAGCTGAAACTTCTTGTCCAACGTGGTAAGGAGCAAGGCTATCTGACCTATGCCGAGGTCAATGACCATCTGCCGGAAGATATCGTCGATTCAGATCAAATCGAAGATATCATCCAAATGATCAATGACATGGGCATTCAGGTGATGGAAGAAGCACCGGATGCCGATGATCTGTTGCTGGCTGAAACCTCCAACAACACTGACGAAGATGCGGAAGAAGCTGCTGCACAGGTACTGTCCAGCGTGGAATCTGAAATCGGGCGTACCACTGACCCGGTCCGCATGTACATGCGCGAAATGGGTACCGTTGAACTGTTGACCCGCGAAGGCGAAATTGACATCGCAAAACGCATCGAAGACGGGATCAACCAGGTTCAGTGCTCTGTTGCCGAGTACCCGGAAGCGATCACCTATCTGCTGGAGCAGTACGATCGCGTTGAAGCGGAAGAAGCGCGCCTGTCTGACCTGATCACCGGTTTTGTCGACCCGAACGCTGAAGAAGATATGGCGCCTACCGCCACTCACGTCGGTTCTGAACTGTCTCAGGAAGAGATGGATGATGACGAAGACGAAGATGAGGAAGAGAGCGACGACGACACCGCGGACGATGACAACAGCATCGACCCGGAGCTGGCGCGTGAGAAGTTTGCCGAGCTGCGTACCCAGTACGAAGTGACGCGTGACACCATCAAAGCGAAAGGCCGCAGCCATGCCGCCGCTCAGGAAGAGATCCTGAAGCTGTCTGAAGTCTTCAAACAGTTCCGCCTGGTGCCAAAACAGTTCGACTACCTGGTGAACAGCATGCGCGTGATGATGGATCGCGTACGTACCCAGGAACGCATCATCATGAAGCTGTGCGTTGAGCAGTGCAAAATGCCGAAGAAGAACTTCATTACCCTCTTCACCGGCAACGAAACCAGCGAAACCTGGTTCAACGCGGCTATCGCGATGAACAAGCCGTGGTCCGAAAAACTGCACGACGTGAAGGACGATGTGCATCGCGGCCTGCAGAAACTGCATCAGATTGAAGAAGAGACCGGCCTGACCATCGAGCAGGTTAAAGACATCAACCGTCGTATGTCCATCGGTGAAGCGAAAGCCCGCCGTGCGAAGAAAGAGATGGTTGAAGCGAACTTGCGTCTGGTTATCTCTATCGCCAAGAAATACACCAACCGTGGTCTGCAGTTCCTGGATCTGATTCAGGAAGGCAACATCGGTCTGATGAAAGCGGTAGATAAGTTTGAATACCGTCGTGGTTACAAGTTCTCCACCTACGCAACCTGGTGGATCCGTCAGGCTATCACCCGCTCTATCGCGGATCAGGCGCGCACCATCCGTATCCCGGTGCATATGATTGAGACCATCAACAAGCTCAACCGTATCTCCCGCCAGATGCTGCAGGAGATGGGCCGCGAGCCGACGCCGGAAGAGTTGGCCGAGCGCATGCTGATGCCGGAAGACAAGATCCGTAAAGTGCTGAAGATCGCCAAAGAGCCAATCTCCATGGAAACACCAATCGGTGATGATGAAGATTCGCATCTGGGTGATTTCATCGAGGATACCACCCTCGAGCTGCCGCTGGACTCTGCCACCACCGAGAGCCTGCGCGCTGCGACGCACGACGTTCTGGCTGGCCTGACCGCCCGTGAAGCAAAAGTCCTGCGTATGCGTTTCGGTATTGATATGAACACCGACCACACGCTGGAAGAAGTGGGTAAACAGTTCGACGTTACCCGTGAACGTATCCGTCAGATCGAAGCGAAGGCGCTGCGTAAGCTGCGTCATCCAAGCCGCTCTGAAGTACTGCGTAGCTTCCTGGACGACTAATCGGTCCTGACAGTGAAAAAGCTCCCTTCGGGGAGCTTTTTTTTTGTTTATTCCCTCTCCCTGTGGGAAAGGGTAAGGGTGAGGGCATCAGGCCTCAGAGGATTACAGCCCCCGCACCATCAGCGCCTCATCCAGCTCGCGATACGCTTCCACCAGCTTATCCAGCGTCGCCCTGTTGAGCCCGCTCGGGTTCGGCAGCACCCAAACCTGCGTAACGCCAATCATGATGCTCTGCTTGCCCCACTGCGTTCCACGCTGGCTAAACGCCTGCTCGTAGGCCTGCTTGCCGAGGATCGCCAGCGCGGCCGGCTGATAATCCTCTATCTTCTTGATCAGCTCCCGCCCGCCGCTGCGCAGCTCATGCAGGTTGACCTCGCTTGCCTGCACCGTAGGCCGCTCGACCAGCATGGTGATCCCGCAGCGCGTATCCAGCAGATGCTGCTCCTCTTCGGGCTTGAGTAGCCTGTCGGTAAACCCGGCCTGGTAGATCACCTTCCAGAAGCGATTACCCGGATGGGCAAAGTGAAAACCGGTGTGCGCCGAGGACTTACCCGGGTTGATTCCGCAGAACACCACCCGCAGGCCAGGGGCCAGAATATCGTTGATCATCTTTACTCCCGATCGATACATCGTCAGGGAAGTATAAAGGATTGATTATGCGTTGTTTATAAAAACAGCAGGCAGGTGTGAATGGCTGGATTGCTGCGGGGAGTTACTTTATAATTCACCGCCACGGCCCCTTAGCTCAGTGGTTAGAGCAGGCGACTCATAATCGCTTGGTCGCTGGTTCAAGTCCAGCAGGGGCCACCAAATTTTGGTTTTAGAATCATATGATTAAGCCACTCAATTGAGTGGCTTTTTTATTGATTTTTTGAGCCGGCAACGCAGCCGCTAACCGTGGTTTAGCGAAGCCGTTCGGACACGCTCAGAGGCGCCCGGGGTCGCGATCAGGCGCTCCACGGACTCCATCGTCACGAACGTACAGCTGCAGTCTACATTGGTGCACTGGTGATAGCGCTCTTTGGTATTTTCACTTAGATAGCGACTGGTACGCGCATGCGCAGAGTGCTTGCACTTAGGACAATGAAACATGTACCCCTCCACTTGATTCACATTTTGTGAATCAATAATACCCAAAATAAAACCAATAGCAACTACATTACTCACTATCAACAGTAAATTTTTCGTCGCTGACGTTCAGCTCAAGCTTAAGCTGCGTGGTAAATCCGCTATCGTTGAGGGTATGCACCACCTCGCTGATGATCCACGCCTGCTCGTCGATGACGCGTTTAAAACCGTTTACCAGTACCGGCGTTTCGGGGAACAGATCGGCGCGTCCCAGGGCAAGCTGGATGGAAAACTCTACGGTTCCCCGCTGAAGCGCGCGCCACTTCGCCTCTGCGGCCCTGAGCGCCTGCTCTTCAGAGGCATAAACCGTGGTGAGCTCAAATACGTTTTCCGCCGATCCCACCAGCCTCTCTTGCGGTTTCTGCTCCTTGCCTGCTGCTCCCGCTACCGGTGCGGCGGCATCCGGGTGCTGCAGTGCTTCTGTCTGCTGCCCTCCGGACTGACGAGCAATACTCAATTGAGGATTTTGTTGTTTGGGGTCACGCGTTTGCAGCCATTTGGCCGTTACGCCGGAATAATTTTCACGGTCAGCTATGGAAAAAAGGTGCTTATCTCCATCCCCACGTTCAATCATCATTAAGGAAAGCGGAGTGCCGCTGGCCGTCACGGCCTGGCCCGCTTTCATAAAGATAATCTTCCCGGCTTTGATTGAAACAAATGCTCCATTACGTTCAGCAAGGCGGGAGAGGAAGGCCGCGTCTGTCTCCTGAGACTGGTCAATATGAGAGATGGCGATGGATGCAAGTCCCGACGCGACGCTGGCGGTCAACTGGTTACGCTGAGCGATGGTATCGACTATCGCGCCAATCGTCGTGTCATGCCACGACTGTTCGCGCCGCACGTTTAGCTTTCCACGAAAATCTGCGCTGAATCCCTGGATGGTCAGCGTGTCCGGCGCGCCCCGGAAATGAATCGCATCAATCGTAAAGTCCCCTTTCTCCTCGAGCGGGGTTCCCTCCCATCCCAGCCATAAGGACAGCCTTGCCCCCCGGGCAGGCAAGTCCAGCAGCCCGTCGGAATCATCCAGCAGAATATCCAGCTGATCGGCTTCCAGCCCCCGTTTGTCGGTCATGGTCAGGCTGATAAGACGATGGCTGAAATTTTGCGTGATATCACGATCGTCAAGCTTAAGCATAAAATCAGGGGCGATTTTTCCACCCGCCCGGATATTCATTTCGGCGATCATCCCACCAGCCCTCCAATGCTATTCCGTGCGCTTTCCACCAGCTCTGAGGCCTGCGTTCGCAGGTCGCCAAACGTCGTCATCAGCGATTCGTCCACGCGTTTTAGCGACAGGGTAAACTCAATTTTTCGGGCGGTACCGTCACTGTAAAAATCCGAATGCGTGTGCGTGACTTTCTCAATGACAAACATGCCGTGAATGATGCCGGTACCGTCTATCAACGGCCATGCCCGCCCCTCATTTGCCATCAGCTCAACCGCCTTGAGGGAAAGCCGCCCTCCCGTGAGTTCCGGGTAAAGTAAGCCGGAGAGGCTAAAGGATGTCTCACCTTCGCCAAGGTACTGCCAGGCTTTGGGTTTCCCGATGCGAGCGCTGGATGCCCAGCGGTAGTCTTTTGTGAATATCATTGACTGATACGGTAAGGTTCGTCGTTCAAAGACAAACAGACCCAGCACCATTAACATTTTTTCTCTCCTCAACCATACATAAAGCTGGATTGCTGCCGTCTCGCTTTATCCTGTTCAATGCTATCTATCGTCTCCCGGATTTGACGCGTCAGATCCGTTCCGGAGGCCGTGCTCCCCTGCAGCGTGATGTTATATTCGCTTTTACTCTGATCGACGTAAGAGCGTCCTCCAGTAGCGATGGTCGGCTGATACCCCAGGCTGCCGCCAGAAATCCCCGCGCCCGGAATATAAGCGCTGCCCGCCGGTGAGGATGCCGCTTCTGCTTTTGCCGCAGCGGCGTCGAGATCGCCCGACTCGTTTTTGATAAGACCGAGCTTCTCCAGCAGCCAGCTGGCCTTGCCGCTCAGGCTATTAAAGAGATCAAGCGGTGCCATTAACGCATCGCCCAGCGCCTGACCAAAAATCACGCCAGCGTTTTTACAGCCATCCAGCGTTTCCTGCGTTGCCTTGATCGGCGTAATCAAGTCGGTGAACCATTGCCAGATACCACCCAGCTTCTCCGAGATAGCGTCAAATACTGCCATCACCGGTGAGAACAGCGCCCCCAGCGGTGCGAAAGCCGTCGAAAGCCCTTCCATCACCCCGCCAAAGAAGGCGCTGATGGGCTCCCAGTATTTAAAAATCAGTAAAGCACCGGCAGCAATCGCCGCGCCAAGGGCAATCACCGGCCAGCTAAGCGCGCCCAGCACCGTCATGATGGCGCCTCCCACCACGCTGAATACCGTTCCCAACATCCCGGCCGCGGTAATAACCATATTGACGCCCGTCAGAACCGGGCCGATAACCGTGCCTACGCCACCCAGTACGCCAGCAAACGCCTGCGCGCCGACAACAATGCTGGCGAGGGTCTGCGTCAGCTCAGGGTTGGCATTCACCCAAAGGGAGGCCGTGCCAAGCCAGCCGGTTGCGGTTGTTATCAGGTTGCGCAGAGCGCCATCCGCTTGATCAAATACATCAATCTTCAACCCGTTCCACGCGGCCTGGAATCGGTTGATATCGCCGTCAAGATTATCGGTCTGCACGGAAGCCGCGAGCGCGGTACTGCCCTTTGCCCCCTGCAACTGCTGGCGTTTTTCATCAAGCGATCCATCACCCGCAGCGGAAGCCAGCGCCCCCGCAGCTTTTATGGCATCCGGAGTCTGAACGTGGCGCAACATCGCGCTGAGCGCATCCCCGGCGGCGGCACCTTTCATTCCTTTTTCCGCCAGAACGCCAAGCAGCGCGGTGGTCTCTTCAAGCCCCATACCGGATGCACCCGCAGCGGGCGCAGCAGAGGTGACGGCCGCCACCATCTCAGCGAGGCTGGAATTCGAAGAGGTAGAACCGCGCATAAGCACATCTGCGATGCGTCCCGCATCCGTATCGGCCAGGCTATACGCGGCCTGCGTGCTGGCGATCATATCGGCCGCTTTAGCCGCGTCGACACTCCCCGCGAGGCTGAGGTTGACCGTTGGCGCGGTGGCCGCAAGCAGCCCATCGACGTCATAGCCTGAACGAGCCAGTTCGGTTTGTGCCCGGAGGACCGTATCTGCAGGTACTCCGGTCCTGGCGCTGACCTCCCGCGCCTGTTGGCGAATCGCCTCAAGCCGGGAATCCCCCTTCGCCAGGCCAAGGTTTGCCTGAATGGCCGACATCTGCTTTTCAAAGCCGATGCCAGGGGCGATAAACCGGGACGTCTGGTCAAAGCCCGCTTTTGCGATGCCCACGCCCGCATTCGCAAGCTGACGCACCCGCGCGGTAACGCGTTTGCCTGACTCGTAGCGATTCTGAACGGCACTCAGCCGCTCCTGCTGCTGATTGACGCGGGCCAGCGCATCCCGCTGTCGGTTAAGCTGCTGCGTTTTTTCACTGATGTGACTTTTTAAACGACGTTCATCCGACGAGAGCGTGCGCGTGTTCACTCCCGCCTGAGCGAGTTCAGCACGCTGACGCTGTACCGAGTAGCGTAAGCTGTTGTACTCATGCTTAAGGTCGACTGCCGATTTTCGGGCTGCAGTCAGCGCATCAGCCTGTGCCTGGGTGGGGTTTTGCGTGCTTTTAAACTGTACCGCCAGCGCCGCGGCCTGCTGTTTCGCCTGAGCAAGCGACTGCTCCGTCGTGGCGAGCCGGGCATTTGCTTTTCTGAAGCCGTTAATGCGCCCCGCCTGCTCATCGAGCGCCCCCAGCGCCGTCTGCGCATCGCGGATATCGCTCGCGAGAGTGAGGCTGGCGTTCTGGAGAGCGTTAAACGGTCGGGTTGCCCGGTCGACTGCCTTAAGCAGCTCCTGAAGACTGACATTATTACTCATGGTGGTTTCCGCTTCGCTGTAGCGCTTTTTCGCGCCATAAGAGGAGTTCGGTCACGCTAAGGGAGTACAGTTCTGACGGCGGCCAGTGAAAGATCACCGCGATATCCGCCATCAGATCGTCGACCGACACATTTTCGGGAAATTTCAGCGAGCCGAAGCCGGTGACAAAAAACCGATCACCTTACCTGCAAAAGAGAGCAGATCGCAGGCATCCAGGCGCGCAACCTCATGCTCGGTCAGCGCCGGCGAGGTCATTCGCGGCAGCACCTTAATCAGCGCATCCACGTCAGATTGCGCCAGCGACGCCAGCGATACGCCGCGCAGGGTCCCCGCATTGGGTTTTGCGACGGTCACCTTTTCGATTTTTTGCTCGCCGCGCTGAACGGGGCTATCAAGCGTGACGATGTGTGGGTTTTCACTTTCGTTCATGGCGGTCTCGTTGATATGTTCCATTTCGTTACTCTTCAGAAAGTTAACTCACCGGCCGGTAATCCCGGCCGGTTAAAGGGTTACAGGCCGATGGCCTTACGGTGTTCTGCCAGGCGATCGACGCCGTCGACTTTGAGCACCATGTTGATGATGTCGATTTCGATGATCTCTTTGCCATCAATGGTCAGCTGGTAGTAAGCGCACTCGGTGGACATCTTGGTGGTGCCGCTCTCGCCCTGCTTGTTTTCACCGCCATCAAACTCTTTATGACGGCCGCGCATGACGATTTCGACGGCGGAGATTTCGCCGGTATCATCGCGCTGATAAGATCCGGTAAAGCGCAGCGGCACGCTGTCCGCGCCCGGAGAGGCATACTGCGCCCACAGCGTGGCGTCCGGCAGGCCGCCAACGGTCCACTCCAGCGCCAGGGCATCATCGTCCAGGCCAAGGTCGACAGAGACCGAGCCCGGCATACCGCCGCCGCGATACTTCTCCAGCTTGCGGGTCAGCTTCGGTAAGGTGACAGACTCAACAACGCCCATATAGCTCAGGCCATCATTGAACATATTCAGGTACTTAAGTTTGCGTGGTAACGCCATGCTTCAGCTCCTTAGCTGTTAACCGAATCTGACAGGTCTGCCAGATAGGTATCGGTGATGCGCTGGCGCAGGGTCAGATTTTCCAGCGGCGGGACGGGGGTGTAGTCGTAATCGATATACAGTTTCCCCGCTTTCAGGGTAGATGCATCGTTCGACTCAGGGTCATACCAGCAGGAGCCGTCGACGATATAGCCGTTGGTTTTCAGCTCGCGGAACTTGGCGTTAATACCGGAAACGATGTCGCGAATAAGCGTTGGCGTGATGGGTTTATCCATCGCCCACGCGTGCGCTTCCGCCATGGTATCGGCCAGCACCTGCGCGGTACGGGTGTAGTTTTCAAAGACGAATAACGGGTCGTCTGAGCAGGTACGGTTACCCCAGAATTTAAAGCCGTCGTTGCGAATCAGCGTGGTGACGCCAGCCTGGTTAAGCAGGTTCGCATCGGTAGCCTGTTCCTGCAGATCCCAGGAGACAGAGGCGCTTACGCCAGTAACGCCGTTGACGCCAACGTTTGACAGGGTTTTATGCCAGCCCATGGTCTGGTCGATTTTGGCGCGCAGGCCAAGCGCGCGGGCGGTCGCCCAGGCCGTCGTCGTTGCGTTCGTGGTGGTATCCCATGCCAGAAAATCAGGATGGATAACCATCAGCTCGCGCTGGCTGAAGTTTTTGCGATAGTTAATCGCCTCAGAAATGGTTTTACATCCCCATGCGCTGACATAGCCGAATGCGCGCAGGCTCTGGCACATGGCGGCCAGTGCGGTCGCCACTTCCTGAGAGTCCAGCCCCGGCACGCCGAGAATACGCGGCTTGACGCCGGTTACCGTTTTCGCCGTGAGAAGCGCCTTCAGGCCGGTATATTTACCGTTTTCATCGGTAGTACCGATGATGTTGGAAACGGTCTGCTTGCGCGCCTCTTCCGGGGTTTCAGCGGTGCCTTCGGCCACGCGAACAACCACGACAACCGGTTTGCACTGGTCGGCGATCGCTTGCAGAGAAGCGGACAGCGTCCCCGCCTTGCCGGCTTTCGCAATCGCGTTTTGCACGTTGGTAATGAGCACGGGCTCGTTTAAAGGAAATGTCTTGTCGTCAGCATCGCTGGCCGTACAGACCATGCCGATGATTGCCGTCGAGACGGTGGAAATGGTGCGGGTGCCATCGTTGATTTCGATAACTTCCACGCCGTGGTGAAAATCACTCATCCGTTTAACTCCTTGGTTAGTTGGTGAGTGATATTGTCGTGGCTGGGCTTGCTATGAGCTAACCATCCCTGTCCAGCGGCCGCTGGCACAACGATTGTCCGACTATCGTGGCGGGGAATTTTTTATAAAGCGTGGAAATACCCACATCAAAAATTAACGCAACGCGCTGTCGGGATTCCCCGGAAGCAATCAGCCTGCCAGCCTGAGCCCATTCCTCCTGCGTCAATTTAGGGCGTCTGCCACCAATTCGTCCCTGTTCTCGCGCTGCGGCCAGCCCGGCGCACGTCCTCTCGACAATGAGTTCACGCTCCATTTCAGCAAGCGCCCCCATGATATGGAAGAAGAAACGACCCATTGGCGTTGAGGTATCAATGCTATCAGTCAAACTGCGGAAGTTAATGCTTCGCTGGCGTAGTTCCTCGGTCATTGAAACAAGGTGACGCATACTGCGCCCGAGCCGATCAAGTTTCCATACAACGAGAGTATCGCCCGCATTAAGTTGTCTGAGAGCTCGATTGAGCCCCGGTCTGTTTGTCGATTTACCGCTGATTTTATCTTCAAAAATGAGCTCACATCCTGAACGCTGCAGCGCGTCACGCTGTAAGGCGGTGTTTTGTTCATTTGTTGACACGCGTACGTATCCAATAAGCATGGTATTTCTCTCCGTCAAAACCGGAAATCATGCCATTTAATGGATAAACACGCATTTTCTAAAACCTTGGTTTGGGAGGAGCTAAATACGTAACCAGTCGAGGAAGTAACGCAAATGGAGCTTGGGTAATATGGTCGGATGGAGCCATTGAGGTTATGGGGTATGGTGTAATCCTTGATAACGGCCTGGCAACGGTTAATTACCCAATTGCGCTGCCAGGTATAAGCCGCTATATCAGCATTGCCGAACGTCTTTCTGCTGATCCCGGTACTACGCCCAACTATGCTCATTCATCAATGATCATTGATGCTTTAACAACAAATGTCGGTTTCAAAGCTCGTTGCACAATGGCCGCAACGGGTGCCCCATCAAATAATGGTTTTTCGTGGAGAGTTTACTATGCGCCTATTTAATCCGATCACGATGACAGAGGTCATTCATGGTTTCCACGATACTGGAGGTGCTATTCAACTTCCTGAGGATAACTGGTTTTTCACGATGCGGGAAATACCAGAGGGAATGCGACTTGACGTCAATGAAAAAGGTGAGCCATCTCTTATGGAAATTAAATCTGATATCTCTGGCAACGAATAAATGAATACGCTGTCTGGCTAAATGCAGAAAATATCAGGTGCTACTGATGATTATTGATCCATCAAAAGCACCCGATATTGAATGACCTATACCTCGGGTTTCGGTGGAAGGTTAAGGTTCGGAGCGGTATCGGTATCAACCTTAGTTAACTTATAACGATACCGCTGCCATTCAGTCAGACGAGGGATATCTGCATCATCAATGTAGCCTCCAGCCTGAGCATCTACCAATGGTGCGATAATTGCAGACGCTTCCGCTAGCAATGCAGTTTTCTGCTGTTCGGCCTTTGCCACATCCGCAGAGTGTTTCGCTTTTGCGTCGGTTATCCACTCGCTGCCATTCCACTTATCATATGGCGTTCCAGGGGCTTGTGTCGTCGTATCTTTCGGATAATCACCCGGTAGGGAAATCGTGACTTTCTCCCCTGACTTTGTGCTATATACAGTTTTACCGCGATGATCAGCGATGTACTCCCATCCGTTTAAGTCAAAGGTGCGGCAAATTGTAAAACCTTCTTTAATTTCACCAGGCGCATCAATGCATGACAAGGCTGGAATACCTACACCTTCCGCTAAATATTCAACCGAGGAGGAAATATATTCGCGCGTTTCACCATCGTAGTTAAACACAGTTATATCACCGGTCACTGTAGCAATAAGCTCATTGTTTAATTTTGCCTTCGCCATTATGCGGCCCTCACGATGTAGTTAAATGCGATGTTACGGGGGCGGGCGCCAAATGATGACTTTTGCCCCGTAATTGAAGAAATTATTCCAGCGGTACTAATATGTGACCATGATGGGCTATTATCGACAACGCTATCGAAATCACTCACTGCAATATATGCAGTTCCATCAGAATAACCGCCAACAAACATCCCAATCCCGGAACCAAACTGGGCTGACAGCAACCCCCTTCCGCTATCTATACCTCTGCCATCATCCCAGCCACGTATAAACTCAGCGCGAAGATCTGGCAGTTTGAGGGCTGGATAGGCAAGCGCCAATTTAGGGTACTGGGAGGCTGTAAACGCCGCTCCGTTGCATTTAAGCCACCCCGTCGGTGGAGTTGCTGACGGCCACGGAACGGGTACACCGACAGGCAAAGCTGACCCTTCTCCCAAACCAAGGTTTTTGAGAACCTCGGTGCTCAACCCTGCAGCAGCAATTTCTTTTAACGCATTGGCGATTAAAGGGTACTGTTTATGCGGATTATCAGCAGCAATATGCTTTTTCATCTGATCATCAGCGTAGCCCTTTACCTCAATAACTTTATCGTCAACGTACTGGCGCGTTGCCAGCACAACCGACGGATCAATTTTCAGGGAAATTGATGATGTGCTCGACACAATAAGAATCATGCGGATGGTCTGCGTGCGGCCACTGCCTTCCTGCAGTTGAGGCTTATATGTCTCCGGGCAGTTAGCCACGGCGATCAGAATGCCGTCGTCGTCATAGAGACCGATCTCTCGGATCCAGAAACCGCCCTCATTCTCGGGAATAATCTGTTCAGCGATGATCTGGCTGGTATTGTTTGGGTCAACAGCGAGCAGGTTCAGCGGCGCTATGCGTTTTTGGTTGACGAGCTTCGTCTGCGCCGGGTCGGGGGTTGGCAACGTTCCGTTGGCGTCGCCTACCGCCATTTGCGTCAGGTTGAGTTGCGTACCAAGTGCCGTCGCGTTAGCTAGCCGCGCCGCGCCCTGATTCGTCAGTATGGCAAAATATTTTGCGGTCATGCGTTCACTCTCAGGTTATCAATCAAATGGATGGCCGAGGCCGGGTAATAATCACCACCGACAATAAGTTCCTCAGTGGTATAGGGGTAAACAGCCAGCGCATCGCCGTGATAGCATCCTGCGCCGACATAAAACTCTCCCGTTGAGCTCAGGCTGATAGCCAGCCCGGTCATGTGTCTACTTGCCGGTTTGGCATCCTCAATGAGCCGTTCAAGCTCCTGATACATTTCGTCCGTGATGCCGTTATCAAGCACACCGACAACCAGACGGAATGTGCCTGGCTCCTCACCGAGCTGCCACCACTCGCGCACCTCAATCAAAAAGCCAAGCGGTTCCACCACACGACGCAATGCGCTGATGGTTCCTTTGTGCTGATGGACGAAAAACGAGGACATAATGACGCTGCGTTTGGTGCTCTCCGGCCACGCCTCATCCCAACGGTCTACCGACAGCGCCCATGCCAGGTAGGGAAGTAAATTTACCGGGCACGCGCTGGGGTTCCATAACGTGCGTAGAGGTACCGGCACACGCTCAATATTCGAGAGCGCAGCGGCAGCGGCGACTTCCAGCGGCGAGGATCCAACGGGTAAAAGCCTTTCACTCATCCGAACCCCCGATTGCTATCTGATACGAGGTACAGTTCGAGGCCTGCGACTTACTCAGTACAATGTCAGAGTGGGGAGATTCCAGTTCCACGCGCTGCACGCCTTCAACGTGAAGTGCTGCATAGATGGCCGACAGACGAATATCGCGTCCAAGGCGATGCTGTGCGCTGATATAATTCTGCAGCTTCTGCTCTGCAGCTTGCCTGATGGGTTCAGCTTCTGGTCCGGGATAAACGTAGAGCGTTGCGTTTATCTTGTAAGGCACAATTTCTGCTGACTGGACAGTTACACGATCGCCGACCGGGCGGACGGTTTCAGCGTTAAGCGCTTTTTCAACAACCGCCAGTAGTTCAGGACGAGCGGTACCATCACCCTCACGGGATAACACCGAAATCGTCACGTATGCGGGCTGAGGGCTTTCAACTGAAACGTCAGCGACCCGTCCGTCGGCGCTTCGACCATGATATTCATAGGCTCCAACCGGCCCCGCGACGCTCAACCCTTCAAAGGCCTGCTGCGCACGCAGTCGCAGGTCAGCATCAGACTCCATGACGGCAGCCGTTGGCGGAATGGTAGTGTCATCGCCCGGGGTGATGGTCAGGCGTTCGGTATTATTGTTTCCCGCAATAACGTCCAGATCGTGACCGGAAGAATAGGCCAGCGTCACGGCCAGCGCAGCCTCATTAACCCGCTGGCGCCAGATAACTTCCCGGTAGGCGTTCTCCTGCAGGAGCTTCACAATCGGCTCGGACTCCAGCGTCAGCGTCCGTGCAATCGCCTCTCGCTCCTCTTCCGGATAGAGGGAGACAAAGGTGGCCTTTCGTTCTGCCAACAGCGTTTCATAATCCACCTCCTCCACGACATCAGGCGCGGCGAGCTGGCTCAGATCAACAATAGCCATAGCGTTTAACTCAGTGAAATGGTGATAGAAAAGGATTGTCCGGAGGTCGGGCGCGTGCCGGTGATATCGACATACAACGTCCCGTCGTTCTCCGAACGCTCGAATGTGATGGCCGTCAGGCTTATTCGCGGCTCCCATTTCTGGATGGCGGAATAACAGGCGGCCATGATTTGCAGTCGCAGCGCCGGGCTCTGCGGCCTGTCGATCATCGCCGCCAGCAGCGAGCCGTAATCCCGCCGCATGACCCGCGAGCCAATCGGCGTAACCAGAATGTCGCGCACGCTTTGCCGGATGTGTTCCGCCTCTGAAAGGCTAAGCCCGGTCTGCCTGTTCATCCCCCTGTAACGCACCGTCATTGTGTCCCCTTAGTCCAGCTTCCGCCGCTTTGCACACTGCCGTGCGCGTGGTTATCCACCTGCACCCCGTTGGAGGTGAATTTACCGCCGGAATGCTCAATATTTCCGGCCATCACGCCGCCCTTCTGCACTTCAAGAGAGGCGGTAATTAACTTGTTGGTACACACCACTTCAGGCGTATCCAGCGTGATGCGGGACGTTGACGTCACCCTCACCTCCGGCACGGTGGCGGTCAGCGATTCTGAGGCGGTAATATCGGCCGTTTTAATGCCTGTAACCGTCAGCGCCCCGTGACCGGGTTCGTACTCGATGACCGCCCCGTCAGGAAACGAGACGTGGAACGCATCAGGCGACCCGGACGGCGCCGGATGGTCGTCAGAGAAAATGCCGGGCAGCACAAAGGCGGTATCAAGCTCGCCGCCGATGGCCAGCAGCAGCACCTGCTCTCCCTCGGAAGGGGCCCACCAGACGCGTGAACGTCCCGCACGACAGGTGAGCCAGTTCAGCCAGGTGGTTTTCATCCCGCCGGTCTGGACACGACAAAGCCCTCTGCTGAGGTCAACATCGGTCACAACACCGATACGAATAAGATTGCGGATCGCGCGAGCGATGCCGTTCATGGAAGTTAATGTATTCATGAGAAGAGAATGCCGTTCAGGAGGAACGGCAGCAACGAGACGGGGTTTTCTGCGGGATGATACAACAAGCGGTCCAGACGGCAGTCGGATGGCGGCCTTCAGCGCGGGGAAATTACTCCTCCCACTGGCTGACCAGCTCGCCGTTAACGTACAGCGCCTTCGGACGCGTGACGGGCTCCGGCAGCGGCGGCTCGGGGGAATACGTCGCGTGCAGAGCGCCCTGCTCCTGGGAAACAAGAATACGCTCGGTTAATTGCACGCTGATGGTGATATCCATCGTATCGTCATCGTTTAAGACGATCGCGAAGGTGTAACCGTTTTTGCGGCCTTCATCGAGGGTAAAAATATCCGGCTGGTTTACCCGAAGCCAGGCCAGCACCGGGACGAAAAATCCCTCGCTGTCGCCGGTGAAGCCGCTAACCTTCGCGTTCAGCGCATACCGCTTTTCAAAGGAGAGCGAGGAGGCCTGGCGGGCGTCAATATTGCCGCCTCCGACCGACATCTGCAGGCGCTCCGGGTTGGCATTGAGTTGGGGGATCGCGTCAATTAATGCCTGACGCAGGCTCTTGAGTTTGTGCATCGAGTTTATCCTGACAGTCTTTAATGGTTTCAACCTGCAGCGCGCAGGCGATAAGGGCGTATTCCAGCCTGCGAATATCCGCGCTGAGATCGCCGTTAGTGGCGGGTTCGCTCCCCGGCATCGGGCAGCGGCTCACCTTCGGGCAGGCGTTGTAAACAATGGGCTGCAGAGGCGCAGGCGGTGCGGGTGTGCAGCCTGCGGACAGCATCAGGCAGCTGAGCGGTATACCAGCGGCGTAACGCTTCATTTTCATTGAGTAATCTCCCGATAGTCGCTTCCCGTCTTGCCCTCTCCTCGCCCGCGGTGACAAGCTCCTCACGGAGCCTGACTTGGGCGTTTTCATTTGCTCTGGCCATCCGCTGCAACAGGGACAGCTGCTGATTAAGCGTGGCGAGGGCTGTTTTTTGCTCGCTGGCGACCCGATTGGCCGTAGCTAAGGAACGGGACAGGTTCAGGTTGTCATGACGAAGCCACAGCGCGATGGCCAGCAGCCCGGCCAGCGCCAGCATGAGCGTTCTCATGGCAGCCCCTTCATGCACCAGGCCTTCTCGCGGACGCGACGGTTTTCCAGACCGGCATTTTTGACGCCGTTGACGTACACCCAGCGGGTAAGCTGCCAGCATGCCTGCGGCCACTGTTTACGTTTGATAAAGGACACCAGCGTCGAACGGCAGGCGGCGCCTGCGCCGACATTAAAGGTAAAACTCACCAGCGCGTCATAGACCCGGGGCGGCATCTCTACCGGCGCACATGCCGCCAGACGCCGCTCGACGTTGAGCACATCAGCGACCAGATTTACCGCGGCCTCACGCTCGGTAATGTCCCGCGTCGGCACAACGTTTGCCGTGTGGCCAATGCCGGACGTCCATACGCCGGTGCTACACCGGTAGGGCGAGAGGCGACATCCTTCGAGGTCGGCAATCAACGCCAATCCTTCCGGGGACGTTTTCAGTAATCGAAAGTCAGGCATCAGCACCGCCAGGGCCAGCACGCCGGCGACGCTGCAACGCTTAATGATTGAGTTCACGAATGCTCTTCTTATCGAGGCCAAGAGACTGGAGATAGCGCCAGGTTTTTCGCTTAAACCAGTAATTCGTTAATGCGGTAAAAATGGCGCAAAGACTCCCGACGTACAGCGCGACTTTTTCAGGAGACATCGCCCCGAACCAGGCCAGCGCCACGGCCAGCCAGTAGGCGATAAACGTGGTGATTTTCTCCAGGCTCAGTCCCATAGGTTTACGGATTCTTTTGTGGGGGCGCTATTCACCTCCGGCATCTCTACCGGCGTGCCGTGAGGCAAGATAACGCCTAACTCCGCGAGGCCAGGATTGGCCTTCAGAACGGCTTCAACGACGCCAGCCGTGCGCCCATAAAAGCGGGCGCAAACGGCATCAAGCGTGTCCCCCTGCATTGCATAGATTTTCATCAGACGCTCCCAACATCCGGTTTCCAGGTACCGTAGAGTTTCCCGGGCCAGCAGGCTTTTCGCTATCGCTGACGGATGGACAATCGCGGGCACAACAGATCGTCCGCGAGCGGCGAAGCGTGGTTCAACGGAAGCGCAAAACAGGAATGAGGGTGTTGGTACGGGTGATGACGCCGGGGCTAGCGCCAGCTCTCGTCTTCCCAGACTTCCCGGAGGATAGCGTCCAGCGCCTCGCGATCGGCTTCTTTTTCAAGCCCCTGGAGCTCGACACCCGTCACCGATCCGATTTTCACGTTCACCCGCGATGACGGAAACAGGGATCGTATTCTGCGGGTCAGTTCGCACTGAAAGGCCTCAACGACGGCATGATCGATCTGCTGATCTTTATCGAGAGTAATGTTCACCCGAACGTTGCCCTCTTTTTTGATTCGTTCCGGAACAGGCGATGCTGAGAATACAACGGTAAATGCGTTGTTCTTGATTAAATTTCCCCGCGCAATCTCAGCAATCAAATTCAGGGCAATCTCACGATCTCTTTCCTGACACGTTCCTTCCGTCGTCAGTCGCGCAATCAGCTCGACTCGTTCAATCATGACCTGCTCGTTCAACTCTCTGTCCACACAACCTCCACCACGAGATACTGTATAAACATACAGTAGCACGTATTCATAAAAAGAGTGAAGCGAAAAATCAGAACCCTTCACGGTATGTACATGATATGGATGGAGATTAGCGGGTTCTCTGAGCGAAGAGATCCGTTAAATACCCAATACGTTCAAGGATTTTCCGCGCCTTTTGCTGGTAAGAACACGGTACCGGAAATAGCGATCCGTCAGCTGCGCCCCTGCACCATTTATTGTTAAAGCGGCTGATGCCTCCCGCCATCAGATGCAGGGCTTCTGCCCGGCTGATGGCTATCCCGGTGGCGAGCCGTATCTCATCGATCACCTTCTCCGGTACCCCGTTCTGCGGGTCGCTCGCGAAGACGACGGGCGCAGTCGCGCCAGGGCGGATGAATTTGATGCGTACGGTTAACGCCCGCCTCGCACGTCGGCTGAGGGGTTGAGAAAGATCGGTCTGCGTACAGTTATTGACAGAACTCCGAGAGGATACGGGCGCGTCCTTAAGATCCGCGGCCCGCTTCGGCACAATTTTCCACTGCGTGAGCCGGGTTAAAACTGGGCTGCCCGCGCCAACGGCAGAATCGTACACGCCGCGGATGCGGACCGTTTCCTCGCCGTACTGGTTAAACCCGGCGCGCGGCTCATACAGCGTGCGCACCTGTAAATCATCGCGACGCACAAACGGCCCGCCCTGCGCAGTAACGTAACCCGCCCAGTCCCCGGCGTCGGCAGCCTCATGGACGGCGGCAAACTCAACGCTCAGACCGCGCGCGGCCTCGGTATCCACCAGACGCCGCAGCTCGCGGTAGACCGTTACCGGCGCGCCGCCGATGAACTGAAACTGGCGAATGTGCCAGCGCCCTGCCCAGGCCGACACGGAGGACGCCGTCTCCTTCAGCAGCCCGCCGCTTTCGCTATCGGTCTCGCCATCGAGCGCATAGCCGTCGATATTCTTTGAGATGTATTTGGCGATATAGCCGGTAGCGCTGCCTTTCTGCGGATCGATCGCGTCCGCGTGAAAGCGCGCCTGTCTGGCGCTTTCGCTCTGCAGCTCGGCAGCATCCTCCTGCCGGGCATAATCCCCGATAATCCGGCGAACGCATTCGACGTCTTCCGGCAGCATAAACATCAGCATGTGCCAGTGGGGCGTACCGTCGTGATGGGGTTCCGCAACGCGGATACCAAAGATACGGCGCCCGTCCCGGTGCAGTTTTGCCCGGATGCGCGCCCACAGGCGGGTAAAGTAGATTTGCGTATCCGCCGGGCTGGCCCCGTTCCACTTCGCGTTGGGGAAGCCTGATTTCAGCGTCGCGTGATACTGCGCGGGCGCGGTTAAGGTATAGAACTCGCCCACGTATCCCAGCGCCTCACAGATATTTTCAAACCCGCGAATACGGGTCATCAGTTCACAGCGACGTATCGCCGGGTTGGCCACCGAGCTGTCGTATTTTTCAATCAGGCTGATGTGGTTGCCCTCTTCATCTTCCAGCTCCATGCCCTTGAGAAATTCGCGCGTGCGGCGCTTCTGCTCGCGCCACTCGGTCACGCAGCGTTTACTCGCATACGCCGTTCTCCGTTTGCTGACGTTGCCGAGGGCGATCTGCAAATGCTCGCGCCAGGCAGCCGCGACCCGACGCAGACGCCCGCGCCACCACGCCTCGGAAAACATGCGGATCACCGCTGCGGCAACGTCATCTTTGTTGAAAAACGTCTTCGACACCCGCTCCCAGTGCGGTGGCGACACGTTGAACTGCCGGGCAATCAGTCCGGCGCGCTGATACCAGACGTACAGCGTCTGGTATTCACCCATCTCAGCATCGTTAATATTCGCCAGCTCGCCGCGAATAAAGCTGGCGATATCTGCGGCCAGCAGGTCGATGTCCGCGCGGGACATATCCGGAAGGCGGTTATAGCGGGCCACCAGTTCGACCATCCGCGAGGCGAGGTATTGCAGAAGCTGAGTGTCGAAATGGCCGTCAAACACGGCCCTCGAGACCTCGTCGTGCAGGCCTGTGCAGGCATAGCGTTCAGAGACCCGCCTCAGACGGGGTAACATCCTTTTGCAGAAGCGGATCAAAAAGGCGTTAGCCTGCGGGCTGCCCCTATGCTGTTCGAGGGCGTCAACCGTGCGCCAGACCTCGAAGCGTACGCAGTCAGGCTGCTGTGAGAGGGAAATTCTTGCCTGCTGCAGCGCCGCGAAAAGGCGATCGCGGCGCTGCTGTTGGGCGTGGGTGAGATAAGGGCTGGCAATGGCCGACCGTGGGGCATTCCACGGATAAGCAAATGACGTAGCCAACTTATCCTCCCCGGACGTGTTTATTTTTCATCTCCGCGATCTCCTGGCAGGTCACGCACAGGGCTACGCCAGGCACCGCTATTCGGCGCGCCTCCGGTATCGGGGCCTCGCAGTCCTCGCAGAGGAAACGCGAAGGCGATGCGGGTCGTCTGCGGGCGCGATTAATGTAACGCTCTCTGTCCTCCTGCTCGCGCACCTGCGCAAGATCGATAAAATCGGCCATCAGTGCAGCTCCTGGGATTCACGCTCGTAGCGGGCCGCCTCGTGGCACAGCAGTTCGGCAACGTCTTCTCCGCTCATGCCGGTTTTGTAGATATGGCTCGCCAGGGCCTCCAGACGCAGGGAGACCGCGAGGGCTCGCGCGCATCGTTCCTCTGTTTTTGCCTCTGCCAGCAGACGCTTCAGTTCTTCACTTCCGGTCGGATAAGGGCGGTTTTCACTGTTTCGCATCACGCGTTCTCCTTAAATTCAGGCAAAAGGATGCCCGGCGGGTTTACGCCATTAGGTTTCTGGTTGGGTTATATCGGCATGGTCAGCCGTTCAGGAAATAAACTCACGACAGCACGAAAATGATTCATGGCGTTAATCAGCGCCCTTTTCTCCTCTGTGGTTAGCTCACTGAGCTCGCACTCATGACGGGCGACGGGCAATCTCGCCAGGAAAAAGAGGGCGGCCAGCGCCCTGCTGTTCTCCTCAAAACAGGGATCGCGCTTATCGCGCAGCTCAGCCATAAACCGCGCCAGCTCTTTTCCGCTATCGCTCCCGTATCGGGCGCGCAGTTCAGCGATGTGGTTAAGCCCGCTAAGGCGAGCTCCCACGCTAAGTGGAACCCTTGCACGGGCAGCTTCTATCGCCATATCTCCCCACGCGTAAACTCACGCACGCTAGTGCGCTGAAAACGGGCACAGCACGGTTTTTTCCGCCGTTTGATGATTGCGATTTCAGATGCCATGCTGCATGATTCCCATTTTGATAATGTCTGCAATCATTAGCCTCTGTTTGCCAACGCCTGCCGCTGATTGCCCGAATTTGTAATGATACTAATACCCAAATGAGTATTAGTAAACACCCAAAGGAATATATTTTGATTTTAGATTCTCAAGTGAATAATGAAGAGTTACTCGATAGAATCTGTCAGGTATATGGTTTCACGCAGAAAATCCAGCTGGCCCGGCACTTTAATATCGCCGCCAGCTCGCTTCAGAACCGCTACGCGCGCGGTACCGTCTCTTACGACTTTGCGGTTCAGTGCGCGCTGGACACCGGTGCCAGCCTTCGCTGGCTGATGACCGGACAAGGTGCACAGTTTGAAGGTCACCCCGCGCCGGGCGATCCGGTTTCGGTTTCCACATTCACACTGAGTGATGGAAAGCTGGAAGAAAATACCACTTTGAGTATTGACTCTGGTTTCTTTAGCAAACCGCTGGCTCGCGGCATCGCCGTTCGGGCGGAGGGAAAGCTGCACTTTATTGAAAAAGAAGCATCGTTAACCGACGGCCTGTGGCTGGTTAAGATTGAAGGCACCGCCAGCATCCGCGACCTCACGCTGCTGCCGGGTAAAAAACTCCACGTGGCGGGCGGCAAGGTTCCGTTTGAATGCGGTATCGACGAGATAAAAACGGTGGGTCGCGTAGTGGGGATTTACAGCGAGGTTAATTGAGGGTGGGTCGGATGCATTCGCCACCAAAGGTGGGGCGCTCGCTTTCGGGTAGGACACGGAAAAACCCGAGGCAGGGGAAAAAGAGGATCGACGCACATTAACAGGGCTGGTGAAGGTGTGGCATGTCGCTCTATCGGGTTTACCCCATAATGAGAGCACCACACATCAACTCATTAAAGAAATCCCCCATCGCGCCGATCATCATCCGTGTGTATTATTTCCTGTAGCTTTTACAACAACTAACCTTAACTCAAATACTTAAGCGCCAAAGCGAAAGGCATCATGAGCACACCGATCAAACGGCTAGAAATCATTAAAAATGCCATTGAACTGGAAGATGACGACATCATCCAGAGCCAGCTGACACGCCTGAAAAATGAAGCGTTTGACGATGAGCTACAGGCAATCGTCGTGGCGCTTGAGGAGAAGAACTACACCGCTGCGATGGCGGCAATTACCGCCTGGCTGCAGGGCCAGCGCGCCGTGACCCAGTGGCGAGATCCGCAGGTGGCCGCCAGCAAGCTGGAGCTGAAGGCGCTGGAAGAGCGTCTGCGCGATCTGATTGACCGGCGCAACGCCCGGGTGCAGCAGCTTGATGAGTTCAACGATCTCTATTTTTCTCGCCTCGGACCGCTGATGCAGCAGATCCTCGCCCTGCGTAAAACGCTGGCCGAGCTCAATCTGCGCCGTCAGCAGGCGGAAGCGCGTCGTCGCGAGGAAGATTACCGTCGCTGCCAGCGCTATATGGCGCAGGCGGTAGAGGTGCTGGCGACGCTCACCCAGCGCTGGCGCGATCTCCCGGCCGACTCCGTGCAGGCCGCTGAGGCGCGTAAGCATCTGGAACAGCAAAGCAATCTGATTGCCAACCTGCTGGCCGAAGCGCTGGAGCTGGAGAGCGGCTTAACGCGCGAAGAGGAGCCTGCGCGTCAGGCGCGCGACGACGCTAACGAAGAGTACGAGAAGTATCGCGAGCAGCATCACGATGCCGAAGTGCGGCTGCGCAAGGGCAAGGATCTTTCGGAAGAGGATCGGAACGAGCTCAAGCGCCTCTGGCGGCAGGCGAGCAAGCTCTGCCACCCGGATCTGGTGGCGGACGACCTGAAAGAGGAAGCTAACGCGATGATGGTCCAGCTCAACCAGGCGAAGCAGCGTGGCGACGTTAAAACCATTCGCTCACTGGTGGCCCGGCTGCAGCAGGGCTTTGAGCCATTGATGGCAAGCGACAGGCTGAACGATCTGGAACGTATCCGCAAAAAAATGGCGCAGGTTCGCGAGCAAATCGACATTTTAGTGAACGAGCTGGCGGAGCTGGAGAAAGAGGAGTCCTGGCTTCTGGTCTCGTCGCTGAACAATATGGAAGCATACTTCGCTCAGCAGGAGAAAGCGCTGCACGAGGTCCGCGCCTCGCTCGAACATCAGGTGAGCGAAGCGCAGCTGGATTCCGCCGCCTGATTATTTGGCGTGCCAGTATGCGCTGGCACGCACCAGTTGCTGGTCAATCGCGTCGGTTTCAAACTGACGGCTCAGCGTCTTCACTACCTTCCCTTCCCCGGTCAGCCAGATGAAGTAATCTTCCTCTGGAACGGTCAGCGCCGCCAGATGGTCCGCTACCGCCTGCTCGCTGTGGCCCACCACCCAGGTGATGTTGAATTCACTCAGGTGCGCCAGATACGCCTTATAAGAATCGTCCCCGACCGTCACTACCGCATGAATTTCCGGGCGAACCGGCAGTTTAGCAATGCTCTCCAGGCGTCGGCGCAGCGCGGGCATGCCGGACTCGTCGCACACGTACAGCTGCCAGGCGTAATCCTCCGGCACCACCAGCGAACCGCGCGGACCGCCGATGGTCAGCCTGTCTCCCGCTTTCGCCTCGACCGCCCAGCGGCTGGCAATGCCGCCGTCATGAACGAAGAAATCGAGCGCCAGCTCATGATTTACCTCGTCGTACAGCGGCGTATAGTCGCGCGTCTGAGGACGTACGCCGTCGCCCCATTCGATGCCTTCATCGGTGACCACCGGCGGCACAAACACTGCCCCCGGGGCCGGGAAAAAGACTTTGGTATGGTCGTCGAAACCGCGGGAGCTAAAGCCCTCCAGCTGCTCGCCGCCTAAAACAATGCGCTGGAAACCCGCGCTGGCGCGCTCAACGCGGAGCACCGTCAGCTCGCGAAAGCGCAGGTCATTACGAACACGCTGTGGGTAACGGGTAGATGCCATTTTTAGCCCCTTCTCTGGTGAATACGATATATCTAAATCAATTATCCAAATGATAATGATTACTAGTAAGTAAAAATGCAAGATCTTTTAGATTGCATCTGAATATATCTTAGATATAGTTTAGATATATCAAATTAAGAGAACTACTATGCGACACGAACACGACAGCGGCGGGCGCCGACCGCGCTTTTTCGGCCACGGCGATCTGCGGCTGGTGATTCTGGATATCCTGACCCGCAGCGCGAGCCACGGCTACGAGCTGATCAAAGAGATCGAGAATCTGACCCAGGGGAACTACACCCCGAGCCCAGGAGTGATCTACCCGACCCTGGATTATCTTCAGGATCAAACCTTTATCACCATTACGGAAGAAGAGAACGGTCGTAAGACGATTACGATTACCGCTGAAGGACAACGCTGGCTGGACGAAAACCGGGAACAGCTGGAACAGATCCAGGTGCGTATCAAAGCGCGTTCCGTCGGTTTTCAGCTGCGCAAAAACCCGCAGATGAAGCGGGCGCTGGATAACTTCAAAGCGGTGTTAGACCTGAAGGTGAATCAGGGAGAGCTCAGCGACGCGCAGCTCAAGCAGATTATCGGCGTTATTGACCGCGCGGCGCTCGAGATCTCCCAGCTGGACTAAGCCGGAGCGTGCTCGTTCACGCGGAAGACGCGTACCAGCTCCTTCAGGTGCATCGCCTGTTCGTTAAGCGATGCTGCCGCCGCCACAGACTCCTCCACCAGCGCGGAGTTCTGCTGGGTGGTGGCGTCAATCAGGCCAATCGCGCTGTTAATCTGCGAGATACCTTCCGTCTGCTCGTGGCTGGCCTGGCGGATTTCGCGCAGGATCACGTCCATCTCTTCCACGTTGCCGACCATCCCGTTGATCAACGCACTCGCTTTTTCAACCAGGTTCATCCCGTCCTGGGTCTGGCTGGTAGAGCTCTCAATCAGCTCGCGGATTTCGCTGGCAGACGACGCGCTCTTCTGGGCAAGCTGGCGAACTTCACCCGCCACCACCGCAAAGCCGCGACCGTGCTCGCCGGCGCGCGCCGCTTCCACCGCCGCGTTCAGCGCCAGAATATTGGTCTGGAAAGCAATAGCGTCGATCAGGTCGATAATGTCGGACATCCGGTTCGACGTCTCGTTAATCAGGCGCATTTTGCTGGTCACCTGCTTCATCATCTCGCCGTTGTTTTTAACCACTGTGGCGGCATCCGCCGAAAGGTTGGTCGCTTCCCCGGTATGCGAGGCGGTATTTTTCACCGTCGCGGTGATCTGCTCCATCGAGGCGGCGGTCTGTTCTACAGAACTTGCCTGCTCTTCCGTGCGCGCGGCCAGATCCTGGTTCCCGGCGACAATCTGCGCGGCTGCGCTGGAGATATTCTCCGAGCCGGTTTGCACCTGCTGCACGATGTCCAGCAGTCGCGTTTTCATCTCCATCAGCGCATGCAGCAGCAGACCCGTTTCGTCTTTACCGTGTGGCGTGATGCTGCCCGTCAGATCGCCCTCAGAAATGGCTTTTGCAAAATGCACCGCCTCGCCGAGCGGTCGAGTGATAGCGCGCACGATAAACCAGCCAATCAGGCTGCCTGCCGCAACGCTAAAAAGCGTGAGCAGGATCAGCAGCAGGCGGTTAGACCTGAAATCCCCTTCCACCTGCGCGCCGGCACTCTGCATCTCGCTGTTTTGAATGGTAATCAGCTCCTTCACCTTCGCTTTATAAGCCTGCTGCACGGCGAGGGTGGTGGTCATCATCTCCTGAATAGCGCCCGCACGATTGTTGTTCTGCACCGCCTGCAGAATGCGGTAGCGCGAGTCCAGATACTGCTGGCGCACGCTGCGGATCTCCGCCAGAACCTGCTGAGACTTTTGATCCTGCAACGCGTTGTTCAGCTCGCCCAGGATCACCGTGATGTGCTCGCTGATCTCTTTCAGGCGCTGCTGAGATTGCCCCGTATAGGTGCCCTGCTCGTCCAGCAGCATCAGCTGTTGAGTGCTAATAAATTCCTGGAAGTTATCGATTAACTGGTTCGCTTTTACCGTGGTCGGATAATCACTGGTAATAATCGATTGCATCCCGTTATTAGCCCGGTTCAGGCTCAGCAGAGACAGGCTCGCACTGATGGCCATCAGGACAATAAAGAACCCGAACGCCAGAAATAATTTCGTGCCGATCTTTACGTCATGTAAGAACATATTTTCTCCATCGATGTGATTATTTCTCAGACGATCGCTGTTATCGGTAACGATTTCGCTAACTTTATGAGTTTGATCGTTTTTTTATTTCATAACCCCCGCAATGCATAGGTGTAGGCTATTAATATGGCCTCATCGATCGTTACCAGACCGTCAAACGGGGTATTTTCGAAATAGCATTCTGAAGAACTGACTTAGGCAGGAATAAATAACTGAGGCACTTTCTTTAGTTATTTAATATTAAATTAACAATAAACCACATTAATAGTCACAATCAGAAAAATAAAAAGCCGTTTATTCCCTACGGTATAAACGGCTTTTTTGGAACATTACTGACTCAGTGGAGCACAGTCACCGCATCCTTTAGGCGTCCGGCGCGGTGCTTCACCATTGCAGAAATGTGGGCGCTCTCCTCGACCAGGTCGGCGTTTTTCTGCGTGATGCTGTCGAGTTCGGCCACCGCGCGGGTCAACTCTGACAGCCCGGTTGCCTGCTCGGAGGTCGCGTGGCTGATCTGGGCGATAAGCTGCGTCACGTTTTTCACCTGCACCACGATATCATCCATCGTGCGGCCTGCGGCGTGAACCTGCTCAGAGCCGGACTGCACCTTGCTGGCGCTGGCATCAATCAGTTTACGAATATCATTGGCGGCACTGGCGCTGCGGCTGGCGAGATGGCGCACTTCGCCCGCGACCACGGCAAAACCTTTTCCCTGCTCTCCTGCCCTTGCCGCTTCAACCGCCGCGTTCAGCGCCAGAATGTTGGTCTGGAAAGCGATATCGTTAATCAGGGAGGTAATCGAGCCAATCCGCTGCGTGCTGTCGGCAATGTCATCCATGGTTTTGACCACGGTCTGCATCGCATTGCCCCCTTTCGTGGCCGCGCTGCTCGCGGCCACGGAGAGTTTATCCACCTCGGCGGCAGTTTCAGAGTTACTCTGAACGGAAGCGGCCATCTGGTTCATTGTTGCGACGGTCTGCTGCACGTTCGCCACGGTCTGACGCGTCCGATCGTTCAGGTCTTCATTTCCCTGTGCCAGCCTGTCGCTGCCGTCACGGACGCTCACCACCTGGCTCGAGACGTCATTGATTAACCAGCGGCACATCAGGCCCAGCTGCCCGACCGCGCGCAGCGTCAGCCCCAGCTCGTCGCTGCGGTTCAGATGCTGCACGCTGTTGCGCTCACCGGTTGCGACCTTCAGGGCCTGTCGCGCCACATTCTCTACCGGGCGGACAATCTGTTGCTCAAACAGCAGCGTTCCCAGCAGCATCACCACCGCGGCAGCAACGAGCGGCATCCACCCGGCGGAAGTCGCGATCAGCGTGGCGGCGAGAACGGCAAAAAGCGCCGCCATCACGCTGCGCACGCGCCAGCGCAGCGGCATTGCCGGCAGTTTACCCAGCCAGCCTTTTCCAACAACCAGCCCCTTGTGCACGCGTTTCTTACAGCTCCCGTCGTTCAGCGCCCGGTAGAGCGGCTCCACGGCCGCAATCTCTTCGGCTGTGGCTTTGGTGCGAATGGACATATAGCCCGTAACCTGCCCGCGGCGCACCATCGGCACCGCATTCGCACGCACCCAGTAGTGGTCGCCGTTTTTGCGCCGGTTTTTGACAATTCCGCTCCACGGCTCGCCCTGCTGCAGCGTGTACCACATATCGGCAAACGCGGCTTTTGGCATATCGGGGTGGCGCACCATATTGTGCGGCTGGCCCGTCAGCTCATCGAGCTGGTAGCCGCTCACCTGCACAAAGGTGTCGTTGGCGTGTGTGATGTAGCTGTGGACGTCTGTGGTAGACATTAAGGTGGTGTCATCGTCCAGAGGATATTCATTCTGGGTGACATAGGTTGGAGAGGACATCGTGGGCATCCCTTGCAGGTTATTTGAATGTTAATTTTGTGGGTCAATGTTTTTTCGGCGGTAAACAATTTATCTTTAGTTGTTAAACTTGATGAAGATCGCAGATTTCACTTAAACCATACTTTTTGTACGATTTTATAATTCATTGATTTCAAATACTTTCGCAAAGAAATTACCTATAAAGCATGACCAGTTAATGCCCACTTAAGTTGCAGCCAATGCACTTCTTTAGTGCAGATGCGCTTTTCCGGCCTCATTTACCCTTTTTGTCCTGTACCGCTAAATCCCGTTTCGGTTGCTCCGGCATGATTAAATATTGTGCAACATTATTTTAACCTGGCGTTTATCCCGATTTTCGTTAAGTCATCTGAAGTGGCGTAATCCCTGCAATACTTAAACCAGTATCATGTGATACGCGATCCCCGGGAGCACATTTTGAACAGGTTACCTTCCAGCGCCTCGGCTCTTGCCTGTACCGCGCACGCACTGAATCTCATTGAGAAGCGAACGCTCGATCATGAGGAGATGAAACAACTTAACCGAGAGGTCATCGATTACTTTAAAGAGCACGTCAATCCAGGTTTTCTGGAGTATCGCAAATCTGTTACCGCCGGCGGGGATTACGGAGCCGTAGAGTGGCAAGCGGGGAGTCTTAACACGCTTGTCGACACCCAGGGACAGGAGTTTATCGATTGCCTGGGTGGTTTTGGTATCTTCAACGTGGGGCACCGTAATCCAGTTGTGGTTTCCGCCGTACAGAATCAACTTGCGAAACAACCTCTCCATAGCCAGGAACTGCTCGACCCGCTTCGCGCCATGCTCGCGAAAACGCTGGCGGCCTTAACGCCCGGCAAACTGAAGTACAGCTTCTTTAGCAACAGCGGCACGGAATCGGTCGAAGCGGCGATTAAACTCGCCAAAGCGTACCAGTCGCCGCGCGGGAAATTCACCTTTATCGCCACCAGCGGCGCGTTCCACGGTAAATCCCTGGGCGCACTGTCTGCTACCGCCAAATCCACCTTCCGCAAACCGTTTATGCCGCTGCTGCCGGGCTTCCTCCACGTGCCGTTCGGCGACATTAACGCCATGCGCACCGTGCTGAGCGAATGCCGTAAAACCGGCGATGACGTGGCGGCGGTGATCCTCGAGCCGATTCAGGGTGAAGGCGGCGTGATCCTCCCTCCGCAGGGCTATCTGCCCGCCGTGCGTCAGCTGTGCGATGAGTTTGGCGCGCTGCTGATCCTCGACGAAGTCCAGACCGGGATGGGGCGCACCGGCAAAATGTTTGCCTGCGAGCACGAAAACGTTCAGCCGGACATCCTGTGTCTGGCGAAGGCGCTCGGCGGCGGCGTGATGCCGATTGGTGCGACGGTTGCGACTGAAGAGGTCTTCTCGGTGCTGTTCGACAACCCGTTCCTGCATACCACTACCTTTGGCGGTAACCCGCTGGCCTGTGCGGCCGCGCTGGCAACCATCAACGTGCTGCTGGAGCAAAACCTGCCCGCCCAGGCGGAGCAGAAAGGCGACATGCTGCTGGACGGCTTCCGTCAGCTAGGCCGGGAATATCCGGACCTGGTGCAGGACGCGCGTGGCAAAGGGATGCTGATGGCGATTGAGTTTGTCGATAACGAAACCGGCTATAGCTTCGCGAGCGAGATGTTCCGCCAGCGGGTGCTGGTCGCCGGAACGCTCAACAACTCGAAAACCATCCGCATTGAACCGCCGCTGACGCTGACGATTGAGCAGTGCGAGCAGGTGCTGAAAGCGGCGCGTAAAGCGCTGGCAGCGCTGCGAATAAGTGTGGAAGAGGCGTAATCAACGCCGGGTGGCGCTACGCTTACCCGGCCTACAAAATACTGCATGCAGGCCCGGTAAGCGTAGCGCCACCGGGCTGCTTTTTATCGGTGAAATTCCGCCACCGTCATGGTGAAGCGAAGCACGGTATCGCCTTCGTTCGCATATCCGTGCGCCGCTTCCGTTTTCGCCACCGCCGATGCGCCAGCGTTAACCTGGGTCACCGTCTCATCCACCGTCAACGTTAAAACGCCTTCGTTCACGTGCAGCAGCTCAAAGGTTCCCGCCGGGTGCCCCGGAGAGGTAAAGCGCTCTCCCGGCTGCATCTCCCACTGCCATAGCTCAATCATATCCGGGCCTGCGGTTCCCGCCAGCAGTCTGGCGCGTCCACCCTGTGCGCCCTGCCACAGCACCGGAATCGCGGCCTCTTCGATAACGTGCACCAGCGGCTCGCTGGATACGTTGACGATATCCGCTACGGAGATGCCGAGCGCGGCGGCCAGCTTGCACAAGATGGCGATACTGGGGTTGGCTGCGCCCTTTTCGATCTCCACCAGCATGCCTTTGCTAACGCCTGCCCGGCGGGACAGCTCGTCCAGAGACAGCTTTTTCTCTTTGCGCCAGTTGCGTATGCGGTTTGCCACGGCCAGGCTTACCAGGGCAACATCAGCACCCTGCGAAGTCATTATATTGACTTTATCAGTCATTGGTCACTACCATGGTATAAAACAGTCAATACAGGATTATTTATGTCTCTCGTTACGCCGTCAATAGATTCGCATCTTGCCGGGATTGCCCCGGGCTTTCGGGCGCTGAGCATTCTGGTTGAAGCTGCGCCGATAACCCACCCCGAGGTTGCGCCCGCCGCGTTGGCGCAGGCCTGCCAGCAGATGTTGAATGATGATGTGCCATGGGCTGATGCACACCTTTCAGACTGGGATGAGGTGTTTAAAGCCTTCGGCGCGAAACCGAAACGCACACCCTGCTCGGCATCTGCCCTGCGCAAGCGGGTACTGAAAGACGGTTCGCTGCCGTCGCTGGATCCGGTCGTAGATATCTATAACGCGGTGAGTATTCGCTATGCCATTCCGGTGGGCGGGGAAAATCTCGCGGCGTATTCGGGTGCGCCGCGTCTGACGCTGGCCGACGGCAGCGAGCCGTTTGATACCTTCAAAGAGGGACAACCAGTGATGGAACATCCGGAACCGGGCGAGGTTATCTGGCGCGACGATCTCGGCGTCACCTGCCGCCGCTGGAACTGGCGACAGGGGGTACGTACCCGTCTGGACAGGCAGGCACAATCCATGTGGTTTATTCTTGAAAGCCTGCCGTCGATGCCCCTTGCGGCACTGGAAGAGGCAGGAGAAGAACTGGTCAACAACCTGCAGCGGCTGATGCCGGGAGCCACGGCTCGGGTTCAGCTGCTGACGCTGTAGGAGGACAACACGATGTTTCACGGGTTAAGCGCGTTTCCGTTAACCCCCCTGAAAGAGGGGACGTTTGACGAGCACTCCTTCATCAATCTTCTGCGCCCCGTGGTCGACGCTGGTATGGATTCACTGGGCATTTTGGGCTCAACGGGAAGTTACGCCTATCTGACCGTTGAAGAGCGCGGTCGGATCGCACGCTGCGCGGTGGCGCATGCTGATGACATTCCGGTCATCGTCAGCATCGGCGCATTGCGGCTGGACGATATTCTGCGTCTAGCTGACGACGCGCAATCGGCAGGTGTCTCCGGCGTGCTGCTGGCACCCGTGTCGTACCAGCGATTAACGGAAGACGAAGTATTTAATCTGTATGAAACGGTGACCCGCCAGCTCTCAGTACCGCTGTGCATTTACGATAATCCCGCCACAACCGGTTTTTCGTTTAGCGATGAACTGTTATTTGCCGCCGCGGCCCTGCCGAATATAGGGTCCATTAAGCTTGGCCGCGTGCCGGAGGACCTGTTGCAGGTACGCGCTCGTCTTCCTGATACCGTCACGCTGGGCATCGCCGGTGACTGGCGAGCGGCCTCCGCCCTGCAGGCCGGGTTTGACGTCTGGTACTCGGTGGTCGGCGGGTTGTTTCCGCAAACAGCGCTGGCGATTGCCCGTTCGAAAGAGTCGGCACAATCCGAGCGGCTGGAGCCGCTTTGGGCGCTGTTCCGCCATTATGGTAGTTTGCGGGTGGTAGCGGCAGCGGCAGAAATGCTGGGGAAAGTGGAAACACCCGCGCTACCCTTCCCCCTTCAGGCTCTTCAGGGTGAGCCGCGCGAAGCGCTTGCTACGATACTTGCGGATCTGGCGCTGGCTTGAACAACGCCGGGTGGCGCTAGCGCTTACCCGGCCTACAAAACCTTTATAACGCCTGTTACTCCGGCAACAGCCCCACAAAACTGCGTTTCTTGCGCGGCTCCGACATCAGCTCTTCGAGCTTATCCACGCACGCCAGATAGTGCGGGGTTTGCTTGTGCGCCAGCACCGCCTCTTCGTCTTTATAGGCTTCGTAGATAAAGAACCGGGTCTTCACCCTCGGGTCCTGCAATACGTCAAAACGCAGGTTTCCCGACTCCTGGATTGCCCCCTCGTGGTTAGCGCGAAACACCTCCAGAAACTCGTCTACCCGCTCGGGCTTAATGTTGATCTCCACCAGCGTCACGTTCATTTTGCTTCTCCCTGTTTCTCATCCTGCCAGAACTGGAACGCATCGCGGGCGTTCCAGTTCTCGTGAACCACTTTTTTCACCGCCTTCAGCATGGCGAGCGGCGCGCTGGACTGGAAGATGTTGCGTCCCATATCCACGCCCGACGCCCCCTGATCGATAGCCCGCCAGCACATCTCCAGCGCCTCGTGCTCCGGCAGCTTTTTGCCCCCGGCGATAACGATCGGCACCGGACAGCTGGCGGTCACTTTTTCAAAGCCCTCGTCCACGTAGTAGGTTTTGACGAACTGCGCCCCCATTTCGGCCGCGATGCGGCTGGCGAGCGAGAAATAGCGCGCGTCGCGCGCCATCTCTTTACCGACGCCCGTCACCGCCAGCGTCGGCATACCGTAGCGCGCGCCCGCATCGACAAGCTTGATGATGTTGTTGATCGACTGATGCTCAAACTCGCTGCCGATATACACCTGCGCCGCCACCGCGCAGACGTTCAGGCGCAGCGCGTCCTCCATCGCCACCGCCACGCACTCGTTGGACAGTTCGCCCAGAATCGAGTTACCGCCGGAGGCGCGCAGCACCACCGGTTTGTTCGTCGCGGCTGGCACCTGGCTCCTGAGGATGCCGCGGGTGCACATCAGCACGTCGGTTTCGCCAAACAGCGGCGCTATAGAGAGATCGATACGCTCAAGGCCGGTGGTCGGCCCCTGAAAGTAGCCGTGGTCAAAGGCCAGCATCACCGTGCGGTTGCTCTGCGGGTTGAAGATGCGCGCAAGCCTGGACTGCATGCCCCAGTCCAGCGAGCCGCAGCCCTTCAGGGTGTACGGCACATTCTGCTGCGGCGTGCCGATGCCAAAATCCTTGCCGTCTTTGATGTCGTCTAAATCAGCCATTTGCTCCCCCGTCAGAAATCGTATTTGCTGATGTTCTCTTTGGTGAACACCACGCGCTCCGGCAGCAGCACGATGCCGTTGCCCTTCGCCTCATACTGGTAGCCCTGCACGCTGTTCGGCTCGACCTTCAGCGCGCCGATATTTTTTACGTCCACGCTGTCGCCGACGTTAAGATCGCCTTTTTTCAGCAGGCGATCGGCGACGTTGACCGCAATTTTGCCCTGTTGTACGACATCCCACAGGCCGAAGGCTTTCACCGTGCCGCGCTCAACGTACGGGCGCATCACGTTCGGCGTGCTGAAGCCGACAATCGCCACCCCTTCCCGCTTCAGGTTTTCCGCCGCCTGCGCCGCCGCTGGAAGCGCGTTGGCGTCCGGGGCGATAATCGCATCCAGATCCGGATACGCTTTTAAGATCCCTTCGGCGGTTTGCAGGGATTTGGTGGCGTCGTTATAGCCAAACTGGGTCGTCACGACCTGCCACTGGGGGTGATCTTTCTCGATTTTGGCCTTCGCCTCTTTCACCCACTGGTTCTGGTCGGTGACGGTCGGGCTTGAGTAGAAGAACGCCACTTTAGCGTTCGGTTTGGTGACCTGTTTGCCCGCCATCTCCACCAGCAGGCCGCCCAGCTGCTCCGGCGTCCCCTGGTTGATGTAGATGCTGCGGCACTCCGGTTTGGTGTCGGAATCCCAGGTCAGGACTTTGACGCCGCGCTGCATCGCGCGCTTGAGCGCCGGGCAGAGGCCGTCCGGCGACACGGCGGAGACGATAATGGCGTTATAGCCCTGGTTAACGAAGTTATTGATGAGCTGCACCTGCCCGGAGACGCTCGGCTCGGTTGGGCCGTCGTAGGTCACGTCCACGCCGAGATCTTTCCCCGCCTCTTTCGCGCCGTTGCCGCCGCTGGTGAAGAACCCCACGCCCACCAGCTTCGGGATAAAGGCGATGCGGTCCGCCGCCTGCGCCGAGGCGAAGCTGAGGGCCATTGCCAGGACTATCAGTTTTGTTTTCATCTTACGCTCCGGATAGTTTTCTAAAGAGAGAACGCACCCACTCGCGGTGCAGACTCAGCGAACGTCCCATCACCACCACAACCAGCAGCGCCCCTGACAGCGCGCTCGACACCTGGTTAGGGATGCCGACCATCTGAAAACCCTGCTGCAGATACCCCACCAGCAGCGCCGCCAGCGCCGTACCAACAACCGAACCTGACCCGCCGTAGATATTGGCCCCGCCGAGCACGGCGGCGGTGAGCGCGGGCATCAGCAAATCACGCCCCAGATCCGAACGCGCGGAGCCGAAATAGGAGACCATCACCAGCGCGGCAACCGCCGAGGCCACGCCCACCAGCCCGTACAGCGCGTAGGGCACGCCGTTCACCGACAGCGCCGCATAGCGCGCCGCGCGCGGATTTTGCCCGATCAAAAACAGATGGCGACCAAAGCGCCCTCGGTGGGTAATCAGCCAGAAGAAAAACGTAATCACCGCGAACAGCACCAGCGGGATCGGCAGGCCCAGCACCGTGAGGTTAGCGAACGCCGTGAAGCCGTCCGGGAAACCGCCAATGCCCTCGTAGCCCGTCGCGCCCGCCATGCCGGAGAGCAGCAGCGCGCCGCCGCCGTAGAGGTAAAGCGTGCCGAGGGTGATCACCAGCGGGCTGATGCCGGTGTAGTAAATAAGCGCGGCATTAAATAATCCGCACAGCAGGCCGAGCAGCAGCGTCAATGGAATAGCGACCGCCATCGGCCACCCCGCCTGCATCATCACGCCCAGCGCGATGGCGCACAGTCCAATGGTTGAGCCGAGGGAGATGTCGATCCCGCCGCTGATAATCACCAGCGTAAGCGGCAGCGCCACGATGCCGATGCAGATGAAGTCGCTGGTGCTGAACAGCAGCATGTTGACGTCGAGCATGCGCGGGTTGATGGCGCCAAAGAGCAGGATCTCCAGCACCAGTAAAATCAGCAGCGCGCTTTCCCAGTTAAGCCTCATTTACGCCACCTCTTTTTTGCGTTTGGGAAACGGGGTGACGTGCTTTCCCCCTTTGTTACCCGGCTGAAAACGACCGTACTTCAGCGCCCGCTGATGGCGCGCCAGCGCCTGGCGCAGGCGTCCGTCGAGCACCAAAACGCCCAGCAGCACCAGCCCGGCGATAAAGTCGTTCCACCACGCCGGGAACCTGAACAGCACCAGCACGGTATCGATTTGGGTCAGGAAGAAGGCCCCGAGCAGCGCGCCAATCAGCGTGCCCGTGCCGCCCAGCAGCGAAATACCGCCGAGCACGCAGGCGGCGATGGCCTTCATCTCCAGCCCGCTGCCGGTCTGGTTGGGCACAAAGCCAATCTGCGCGGCAAAGACGATCCCGGCGCAGGCCGCCAGCATGCCGTTGAGGGTAAAGGCGATCATGCGGGTGCGGTTCACCGCCACGCCCAGCTGGCGCGCGGCGGCGAGGTTATCCCCCACCGCGTAGAAATCACGCCCGAACGCGGTGCGCGACAGCGTCCACGCGCCCGTGACCGCGATAATCAACACCAGCATGCCGAGCGGCGAAATGCCGATGGCGGCAGGCTCAGAGAGGGATTTCAGCCCGGGCGGCAGCCCCTCAATCCACTTTCCGCCGGTCCAGAGCAGCATCGCGCCGCGGTACAGCCCCAGCGTGCCGAGGGTGGCGACAATCGCCGGGATGCGCAGCCCCACCACCAGAAACCCGTTGAACGCCCCGGCCAGCGCGCCAGTAGACAGGGCGAAGAGAATGGAAACGGGCAGGCTGTAGCCGCTGTTCAGCGCCACGCCGACGGCAATGGCGGACAGCCCGACGGTTGAGCCAACGGACACGTCGATATTGCGGGTCAGCATCACCAGCGCGGCACCGATGGCCAGCAGGATCAGGATCTGCGAGCTGGCGAAAATCATCCCCAGCGTCTGCAGGCTGAAGTAGGACGGATTCAGCGCCACCAGCACGGCGAATAGCGCCAGAATGGCGAGGAACGCGCTCAGCTCGCGGTTTTTCAGCAAGGTCTTCATGACTGCCCTCCGAATGCCAGCGCCATCATCCTGTCGAGGCTGACGGCGTGGCGCGGCAGCTCGCCGCTGAGCACGCCCTGATGCATCACCAGCACGCGGTCCGCAAGGCCCGGGAACTCGTCAAGATCGCTTGAGATCATCAGCACCGCCACGTTCTGCGCCGCCACGCTTTTTATCAGCTGGTAGATGTCGGCGCGCGCCGAGACGTCCACCCCGCGCGTCGGTTCATCGACGATCAGCAATAAGGGGTTGGCCTCCAGACAGCGCGCCAGCAGCACCTTCTGCTGGTTGCCGCCGGAGAGCGTGCGCACGGTTTGATCCGCATGGTTGAGCTTGATCCCCAGCGCCCGGTGATAGCGCTCCACCACCGCCGACTCCCGCTTGCGCTGCTGCCAAATCGACGGCTCGTTCAGCGCCACCGTGTTCCAGCGGATCGGCGCGTCGAGGAACAGGCCGGACACCTGCCTGTCTTCCGGCAGGTAGACCAGCCCTTTTTCCAGGCGTGAACTTACCGGCTCGGCGGTAATGTCCTGATTCTCCAGCCAGACGCGTCCGCCGCGTACCGGCCGCAGGCCGTAGAGCGTTTCCGCAAACTCGGTGCGCCCGGATCCCACCAGCCCGGCCAGGCCGACGATCTCGCCGGCGTAGATCTCAAGGCTGAGATCGATAAAGCCTTCCCCGGTGAGATCCTCCACCCGCAGCACCGGGAAATCCTGCGGCTGGGTGCGGCGGTTGCCCGGCAGCGCCAGCCACAGCTTTTGCGTATCGCTGAGGGATTTCTCCCGGCTTACCGGCGTCATGGCGGCGATCAGGGCGCTGTCGTCAAACTGCGCGGTTTCACCGCTCAGCACCACCGCGCCGTCGCGCATCACCGAGACGTGGCTTGCCAGCTGGCGAATCTCCGGCAGCTTGTGCGAGATAAAGACAATCCCGACGCCGAGCGCCTGCAGGGCGCGGATCTGGCGGAACAGCCGCTCGGTTTCGCCGGGCGTGAGGGAGGCCGTGGGTTCGTCGAGGATCAGGATCCTGGCGTTGCGCATCAGCCCGCGCAGGATCTCCACCATCTGCTGATCCGCCACTTCCAGGGTGCTGGCGGCGGCGTCGAGGTTAAGCTGGCACTGGAGCTGCTGGAGCTTCTCCGCCAGGCGCTTTTCCAGATCGCGTTCGCGCGGCAGGCGAAACAGGATGTTTTCCCGCACCGTCAGGTTGGGGAACAGCAGCGGCTCCTGCGGCACCAGATAAATGCCTAACCCGTGCGCCTGAGCGGGCGTGAGCCGCGCATATGACTGCCCCTCGACAGAAAGTTCACCGCCGTCCGGCGTTTCAACCCCGGCGATTATCTTCATCAGCGTCGATTTTCCCGCGCCGTTTCCGCCCATCAGTGCGTGCACCTGGCCCGCAATCAGCGTGAAATCAATGCCTTTTAAGACCGGCACGCCTGAGAACTGCTTGCTGATATTCTGCGCGTCGAGAAGTGGTGTCATCATCGCTCCGCTATTGAACAAATGATTTTTAGATTTAATAATGTTCAAAAGCGTAGACGGTGAACTATATTTACAACCGTGCAGGGATCACAGTTTTATCGATTGAGATACAGATAAACCAGAAACGATCTAAAAGATCCGTTTTGTCGCGTGGCTCACACTTTCCCTTCGCGTCATCACGAACATATGATCTAAATTTTTATAAGAGTTCAACTATGAGCGATAAACGCACTGCGGAAGAAGGACGGTTTGCCGGGCTGGCACTGGCGGAAGAGGAGCTGGTGGCGCGCGTGGCCTGGTGCTACTACCACGACGGATTAACCCAGAACGACATCGGCGAGCGGCTCGGGCTGCCGCGCCTGAAAATCTCCCGCCTGCTGGAAAAAGGCCGTCAGTCCGGGGTGATCCGCGTGCAGATCAACTCCCGCTACGAGGGCTGCCTGGCGCTGGAGACCGAGCTACAGCAGCGCTTTGGCCTGAAGCTGGTGCGCGTGATGCCCGCGTTAAATACGCCGCCGATGAACGTGCGGCTCGGCATTGGCGCGGCGCAGTCGCTGATGGGCATACTGGAGCCCGGCCAGCTATTAGCGGTGGGATTTGGTGAAACCACCATGAGCAGCCTGCAGCACCTGAGCGGCTTTATCAGCTCGCAGCAGATCCGCCTGGTGACGCTCTCCGGCGGCGTCGGGCCGTACATGACCGGTATTGGCCAGCTGGACGCGGCCTGCAGCGTCAGCATGATCCCCGCCCCGCTTCGCGTGTCATCCGCAGAGGTGGCCGGGATCTTAAAACGCGAGACCAGCGTGCGGGACGTGATCCTCGCCGCGACCGCCGCCGACGTGGCGGTGGTCGGCATTGGTTCAGTGAACCAGCGCCGTGACGCCACGATACTGCGATCCGGCTATATCAGCGAAGGTGAACAGCTGATGTACGCCCGCAAAGGGGCGATCGGCGACATTCTCGGTTATTTCCTCAATGCCGAAGGGGAATGCGTCGAGGAGCTGGAGATCCACAAAGAACTGCTGGGCGTCACGCTCGATGAACTGGCGCAGCTGCCCACCATCGTTGGCGTGGCCGGAGGGGAAGAGAAAGCCGATGCGATTTATGCCGCACTGAAGGGTCGCCGTATCAATGGCCTGGTGACGGAGGAGACGACAGCCCGCGCGGTGCTGGCTCTGGCCGACTAAGAGCCGCCCTGCGCTAACAACGAGGCAAGCTCATGAGTTACCTTTTAGCGTTAGATGCAGGGACAGGCAGCGTTCGCGCCGTGATTTTCGATTTACAGGGCAACCAGATTGCCGTCGGCCAGGCCGAGTGGAAGCACCTGAGCGTGGAGAACGTGCCGGGATCGATGGAGTTCGATCTGGAGACCAACTGGCAGCTGGCTTGCCGGTGCATTCATCAGGCGCTGGAACGTGCGCGCCTGAGCACGGCGGATATTCAGTCCGTCGCCTGCTGCTCGATGCGCGAAGGGATCGTGCTGTACGACCGCGACGGCGAGGCCATCTGGGCCTGCGCCAACGTCGACGCCCGCGCCAGCCGCGAGGTGGCCGAACTCAAAGAGATCCACGACGACCGTTTTGAATCCCAGGTGTATGAGGTTTCCGGCCAGACGCTGGCGCTGAGCGCCATGCCGCGCCTGCTGTGGCTGGCGCACCATCGTCCTGACATCTACCGTAAAGCCGCCACCATCACCATGATCAGCGACTGGCTGGCGGCGAAGCTCTCCGGCGAGCTGGCTGTTGACCCGTCTAACGCGGGCACCACCGGCATGCTGGATCTCTTCTCCCGCGACTGGCGTCCGGCGCTGCTCGACATGGCCGGGCTGCGCGCCGATATTCTCTCCCCGGTAAAAGAGACCGGCACCGTGCTGGGCGCGATTACCAAAGAGGCCGCCCAGCAGAGCGGCCTGCGCGAAGGCACGCCGGTGGTGATGGGCGGCGGCGACGTGCAGCTGGGCTGCCTGGGGCTGGGCGTGGTCCGCGCCGGACAAACGGCGGTGCTGGGCGGCACCTTCTGGCAGCAGGTGGTCAATCTGCCGCAGGTGCGCACCGACCCCGAGATGAACATCCGCGTGAACCCGCACGTTATCCCCGGCATGGCGCAGGCGGAGTCGATCAGCTTCTTTACCGGGCTGACCATGCGCTGGTTCCGCGACGCCTTCTGCGCCGAGGAAAAGCTGATTGCCGAGCGGATGGGGATGGACACCTATTCCCTGCTGGAAGAGATGGCGAGCCGCGTACCGGCGGGCTCCCACGGGGTGATGCCGATCTTCTCCGACGCGATGCATTTCAAGCAGTGGTACCACGCCGCGCCGTCGTTTATTAACCTCTCCATCGACCCGGAAAAGTGCAACAAAGCGACGCTGTTCCGCGCCCTGGAGGAGAACGCGGCGATTGTCTCGGCCTGCAACCTGGCACAGATTTCGCGCTTCTCCGGCGTGACGTTTGAAAGCCTGGTGTTTGCGGGCGGCGGGGCCAAAGGCGCCTTGTGGAGCCAGATTTTAAGCGACGTCACCGGGCTGCCGGTGCGCGTGCCGGAAGTGAAAGAGGCGACGGCGCTCGGCTGTGCGATTGCCGCGGGCGCGGGCGCGGGGCTGTTTGCGGATATGGCCTCGACGGGCGAGCGGCTGGTGAAGTGGAGCCGCGAGTTCACGCCGAACCCGCAGCACCGCGAGCTGTACGACGGCATGATGCAGAAATGGCAGGCAGTGTACGCGGACCAGCTCGGGCTGGTGGACAGCGGGCTGACGACGTCGATGTGGCAGGCCCCGGGGTTAGTAAAAACCCACACCCCTCACCCTGCCCCTCTCCCCTGAGGGGAGAGGGAAAAAATCAGAGCGAGCCAATTCTTTGAGACCGCACCAGCCAGTCCCCTCTCCCCTTTGGGGAGAGGGTTAGGGTGAGGGGCGAAGTTCTTTGAGATCTATCACAATCATTCGATCCCGCTTTTACCTTTCCGCTCCCGCTGGCTAAATTAGTAACTCATCCGACCACATAACAATAATTTTACACTGGAAGAGACTATGAGCCGCTACCCGTCGTTATTCGCCCCTCTCGATCTGGGGTTCACCACACTCAAAAACCGCGTGTTGATGGGCTCGATGCACACCGGGCTGGAGGAGCATCCGGACGGGGCCGAGCGTCTGGCAGCCTTCTATGCCGAGCGCGCCCGCCACGGGGTGGCGCTGATTGTCACCGGCGGCGTGGCCCCTGCTCTTTCCGGCGTGGGCATGGAGGGCGGCGCGGTTCTGAACGATGCGTCACAGCTGCCGCACCACCGCATTGTGACCGACGCGGTACACCGCGAGGGCGGTAAAATCGCCCTGCAAATCCTGCACACCGGACGCTACAGCTATCAGCCGAACCTGGTCGCGCCGTCGGCCATTCAGGCGCCAATCAACCGCTTTAAACCTCATGCCCTCAGCCACGATGAGATCCTGGCGCTGATCGACGACTTTGCCCGCTGTGCGGCGCTGGCGCGCGAGGCGGGCTACGACGGCGTGGAGGTGATGGGCTCTGAAGGCTATCTGATTAACGAGTTCCTCGCGGCCCGCACCAACCAGCGCGACGACGAATGGGGCGGCGACTATGCCCGCCGGATGCGCTTTGCCGTGGAGGTGGTGCGCGCGGTGCGCGAACGTGCGGGCGCAGACTTTATTATCGTCTTCCGCCTGTCGATGCTCGACCTGGTGGAAGGCGGCGGCACGTTCGACGAAACCGTGCAGCTGGCGCAGGCGATTGAAGCCGCAGGCGCTACCATTATCAACACCGGGATTGGCTGGCACGAGGCGCGCATCCCGACCATCGCCACGCCAGTGCCGCGCGCGGCGTTCAGCTGGGTAACACGGAAGCTGAAAGGCAAAGTCTCTGTTCCACTGGTCACCACCAACCGCATTAACGATCCGCAGGTAGCGGACGATGTGATTTCACGCGGCGACGCCGACATGGTGTCGATGGCGCGCCCGTTCCTGGCCGATGCCGAACTGCTCTCCAAAGCGCAAAGCGGCCGTGCGGACGAGATCAACACCTGCATCGGCTGTAACCAGGCCTGTCTGGATCAGATCTTCGTCGGCAAGGTCACCTCTTGCCTGGTTAACCCGCGCGCCTGTCATGAAACCAAAATGCCGGTCGTTCCGGCGGTCAGTAAAAAGCGCCTGGCCGTGGTGGGCGCTGGCCCCGCGGGCCTGGCGTTTGCGGTGAATGCCGCCTCGCGCGGGCACAGCGTGACGCTGTTTGATGCGCTGGCGGAGATTGGCGGGCAGTTTAATATCGCCAAACAGATCCCCGGCAAGGAGGAGTTCTATGAAACCCTGCGCTACTACCGCCGGATGATCGACCTGACGGGCGTCGAGCTGCGGCTTAATCAGTTTGTCAGCGCGGCGGATCTGATCGGTTTCGACGAGGTGATCCTGGCGAGCGGGATCGTGCCGCGCACGCCTGCGATCGAGGGTATCGATCATCCTAAAGTGTTGAGCTATCTGGATGTATTGCGTGACAAAACGCCGGTCGGTGAGAAGGTGGCGATTATCGGCTGCGGCGGGATCGGCTTTGATACCGCCATGTACTTAAGCCAGCCGGGCGAGGCCACCAGCCAGAACATCGCCGAGTTTTGTGTGGAATGGGGTATCGACACCAGCCTGAACCAGTCCGGCGGGCTACGCCCGGAAGGGCCGCAGCTGCCGAAAAGCCCGCGGCAGATCGTGATGCTGCAGCGCAAGGCCAGCAAGCCGGGCGAAGGGCTGGGCAAAACCACGGGCTGGATCCACCGCGCCACTCTGCTCTCGCGCGGGGTGAAGATGATCCCGGCGGTGAGCTACCAGAAGATCGACGACGAGGGTCTGCACGTCACGATCGGCGGCGAGCCGCAGCTGTTACGTGTGGATCATGTGATTTTATGCGCCGGGCAGGAGCCGAAGCGCGATCTGGCCGATCCGCTGCGCGAAGCCGGTAAAACGGTGCATTTGATTGGCGGATGCGACGTGGCGATGGAGCTGGATGCGCGGCGGGCAATTGCGCAGGGGACGAAGTTGGCTCTGGCGATCTAGGACATTGCCGGGCGGCCAGGGTAAAAGCAAAACGGCAACCCAGTTGCCGTTTTTAGCGTTTGCTCCCTCTCCCTGTGGGAGAGGGCCGGGGTGAGGGCATCAGGCCGCACATCCCTAATCTTACCGACGACGTCCCAGCTTCACCGCCTTCAGCACCACGAACTTATTGTTCGTCGCAACGGTGACGCAGTTGCCGAAAATCTTCTTCAGCTTGTGGAAGTAATCCAGGTGGCGGTTCGCCACGATGTACAGCTCGCCGTTGATTTTCAGGCAGCGGCGCGCGTGGTGGAACATCTCCCACGCGACGTTATCCGTCAGGGCGTGCTTCTGGTGGAACGGCGGGTTGCAGAACACGGCGTTGAAGCGGAACGGCTCTACGCCGGACAGCGCGTTGTTGATCATAAACTCGCAGCGGTCCAGCGCTTCCGGCATGTTGGTTTCCACGTTCAGACGGCTGGAGGCCACCGCCATCGGCGACTCGTCGCTGAACACCACGCTGGCGTCCGGGTTCTTCGCCAGCAGCGTCAGGCCAATCACGCCGTTACCACAGCCCAGATCGACAATCTCACCTTCCAGATTTTCCGGCAGATGTTCCATAAAGAAACGCGCCCCGATATCCAGCCCGGTGCGGGAGAAGACGTTCGCATGGTTGTGGATGGTCCAGTCGGTGCCTTCCAGCTTCCAGCTCAGCGTCTCCGGCGCGTCGGCCAGCTCCGGCGCGCTGAAGGTGCAGTTGATCAGGCGCGCTTTTTTCCAGGCCAGCGTCGTGGTGGTCGGGCCGAGGACTTTCTCGAACAGCTCGAGCGTCGAGGTGTGAATATCGCGCGCTTTAGCGCCCGCGATAATGCGCGTTTCCGGCGTCACGACCTTACGCAGCGCGCGCAGCTGTTGCTCCAGCAGCGCCATGGTTTTTGGCACTTTGATCAGCACCACGCCCGGCGCCTGCGGGTAGTCCGCGGTGCTGTCAAGGAACTTCACGCTGGACTCTTCGATGTCGTTATGGCGCAGGTTTTCACGCGTCGCCAGCTCGCTCAGGTAGGAATCGCCGATGCTGTATGGCGTGTGCTCCGCCAGGGCGCAGCCCAGCGCGCCAAAGGCGTCATTCAGGATCAAAACCGGGCCGCGGATTTCAGTCTCATCCAACTGCTGCAGCAGATATTCATCTGCCGCTTCCCACGCCATGAGCGGGTTAACGTCGTCCGTTTCCGGGAAACGTTTAAGGTTGAGTGAACGGAAACCGTTGTCTAAGTGGCTCATCGGCCCTCCTGAATGGTAAAATTTGGCGTATCCCTGAAAAGGGTGCGTGAGTATACCCGTTTTCGCATTAATTTGGGCTTTTGATGAACCAACTTACTTATCTCCAGGGCTATCCGGAGCATTTACTGACTCAGGTTCGCAGCCTGATTGCCGAGCAGAAGCTCGGCGCGGTGCTGGAAAAACGCTATCCCGGCACGCACGATTTCGCGACCGATAAGGCCCTCTGGCAGTATACGCAGGATCTGAAAAGCCGGTATCTGAAGAGCGCGCCGCCGATCAACAAGGTGATGTACGACAACAAGATCCACGTGCTGAAAAACGCGCTTGGCCTGCACACCGCCATTTCCCGCGTACAGGGCGGCAAGCTGAAAGCGAAGGCCGAAATCCGCGTCGCGACGGTTTTCCGTCACGCGCCGGAGGCGTTTCTGCGGATGATCGTCGTCCACGAGCTGGCGCACCTGAAGGAGAAAGAGCACGACAAAGCGTTCTACTCCCTGTGCTGCCACATGGAGCCGCAGTACCACCAGCTGGAGTTTGATACCCGCCTGTGGCTTACGCATTTATCGTTAAATGGTAATGCGGAATAGCGCACGCGAATTGTCATGATGACGTGCTACAGTGGCTAAAGGTTCCCCGCTACGGAGTACGTAAACGTTTATGATACGTTTCGCAGTCATTGGTACGAACTGGATCACGCGCCAGTTCGTCGACGCCGCCCACGAAACCGGCAAACTTAAGCTTACCGCAGTCTATTCCCGCAGCCTTGAGCAGGCGCAGAGTTTTGCCAACGATTACCTCGTTGAGCATCTCTTCACTTCGCTTGATGACATGGCGCAAAGCGACGCTATTGACGCGGTGTATATCGCCAGCCCGAACTCCCTGCACTTCCCGCAAACGAAGCTGTTCCTCAGCCATAAAAAGCATGTGATTTGCGAGAAGCCGCTGGCGTCAAATATTGAGGAAGTGGAAGCGGCCATTGCGCTTGCCCGCGAAAACCAGGTGGTGCTGTTCGAAGCGTTCAAAACCGCCAGCCTGCCGAATTTCCTGCTGCTGCAGCAGTCCCTGCCGAAAATTGGCAAAGTGCGTAAAGCCTTTATCAACTACTGCCAGTACTCGTCGCGCTACCAGCGCTACCTGGACGGCGAGAACCCCAACACCTTTAACCCGGCGTTCTCGAACGGCTCGATTATGGATATCGGTTTCTATTGCCTGGCCTCTGCCGTGGCCCTGTGGGGCGAACCGCACGGCGTCAGCGCCACCGCCAGCCTGCTGGAGAGCGGCGTGGATGCGCACGGTGTTGCGGTGCTGGATTACGGTGATTTCAGCGTCACGCTACAGCACTCCAAAGTCAGCGATTCCGTGCTGCCGAGCGAAATTCAGGGCGAAGCGGGCTCGCTGGTTATCGAGAAGATCTCCGAGTGCCAGAAAGTGAGCTTTGTGCCGCGCGGCGGCAAAGCGCAGGAGCTGACGCAGCCTCAGCATATTAACACTATGCTCTATGAGGCAGAGGTCTTCGCCCGTCTGGTGGAAGACAACGAAGTGAATCACCCCGGCCTCGCGGTGAGCCGCACCACGGCGAAGCTGCAAACGGAGATCCGTCGCCAGACCGGCGTGGTATTCCCGGCAGACGGCGTGAGCGCGGAAGCGATCGCGTAAAGCTGTGTAATGAAACGGCGCAGACCATTGACGAAACCAATGGTCTGACATATTTTGTTACCTGCAAAGGGGAGTAACTTCTTCGCCGGTGGATCGTCATTACGATGCGTTAAACACGCATCCGGTCGCCGGGCAACCTTCGTGGTTGTAAGTGAGACCTTGCCGGAAGGCGAGGTCTATGCATAAAAAGCTAACGGCTATCGTCTTCTGACCATGGCCGTTTTTGTTTTTTATGTGTAAGGAAAATAGTATGCATTCTGTCGGCACTCCAATGTTGTGGGGCGGATTCGCGGTTGTCGTGCTCATCATGCTGGCGATCGACCTCTTTTTGCAGGGGCGTCGCGGCGCACACGGCATGAGCATCAAACAGGCTGCGGCCTGGTCTCTGGTGTGGGTCACCCTCTCCCTGCTGTTCTGTGCCGCCTTCTGGTGGTACCTGGCCTCGACCGAAGGCCGCGCGGTGGCCGACCCTCAGGCGCTCGCCTTCCTCACCGGTTATCTGATTGAAAAAGCCCTGGCGGTTGATAACGTCTTCGTCTGGCTGATGCTGTTCAGCTACTTTGCCGTGCCTGCTGCCCTGCAGCGACGCGTGCTGGTGTACGGCGTGCTGGGCGCGATTATCCTGCGTACCATCATGATCTTCGCCGGCAGCTGGCTGATTACCCAGTTCGAATGGCTGCTGTACGTCTTCGGCGCGTTCCTGCTGTTCACCGGGGTCAAAATGGCGCTGGCGAAAGAAGACGGCTCCGCGATTGGCGATCGCCCGCTGGTGAAGTGGATCCGTGGGCATCTGCGCATGACCGACAAGATCGAGAGCGAGCACTTCTTCGTGCGCAAGAACGGCCTGCTGTTCGCCACTCCGCTGCTGCTGGTACTGATTCTGGTTGAGCTGAGCGACGTGATTTTCGCGGTGGACAGCATTCCGGCGATCTTCGCGGTGACCACCGACCCGTTCATCGTCCTGACGTCTAACCTGTTCGCCATTCTCGGCCTGCGTGCGATGTACTTCCTGCTGGCGGGCGCGGCGGAGCGATTCTCGATGCTGAAGTACGGTCTGTCGGTGATCCTGGTGTTTATCGGCATCAAGATGCTGATCGTCGATTTCTACCATATCCCGATCGCCATTTCGCTCGGCGTGGTGTTTGGCATTCTGATCGTGACGCTGATTATCAATACCTGGGTTAACCGCCAGCACGATAAGAAGCAGCAGGTGGAGTAATCCCCCTCACCCCAGCCCTCTCCCGCAGGGAGAGGGTGAACACACTTTTGTAACGCAGCAGTTAAAAAATATGATGCAACACGTAAAATCCAGCATTTTACGCTTTCTTCCTTTCGCGCATTCCCTATACTCGACCAGGCAAACATTTACTTACATCCGGACATAAATGTGACTAAGAGCACATCCGGGATGGAACGCAATTTCACTCAGGAAATACGTATGAGCACACAATCAAGCGGACTGTTCGCGCGCCTGGCGCAGGGCAGCCTCGTTAAACAAATTCTGGTCGGGCTGGTGCTGGGTATTCTGCTGGCGATGGTGTCAAAACCTGCTGCGGAGGCTACGGGGCTGCTCGGGACCCTTTTCGTTGGCGCACTGAAGGCCGTCGCACCGGTACTGGTTCTGATGCTGGTCATGGCGTCGATTGCCAACCACCAGCACGGACAAAAAACCAACATTCGCCCCATTCTGTTCCTGTATCTGCTGGGAACCTTCTCGGCTGCCTTAACGGCCGTGGTGTTTAGCTTCCTGTTCCCGTCCACGCTGCACCTGACCAGCGCGGCCGGTGACATCACGCCGCCATCCGGCATTGTCGAAGTGCTTCGCGGACTGCTGATGAGCATGGTTTCTAACCCCATCACCGCGCTGATGAGCGGAAACTACATTGGCATCCTGGTCTGGGCGATTGGTCTGGGCTTCGCGCTGCGTCACGGTAACGACACCACGAAAAACCTGGTCAACGATCTGTCCAACGCCGTGACCTTTATGGTGAAGCTGGTGATTCGCTTTGCGCCAATCGGTATTTTCGGGCTGGTCTCCTCTACGCTTGCAACCACCGGTTTCGACGCGCTGTGGGGCTACGCGCAGCTGCTGGTTGTGCTGGTCGGCTGTATGCTGCTGGTGGCGCTGGTGATCAACCCGCTGCTGGTGTTCTGGCAGATCCGCCGCAACCCGTATCCGCTGGTGCTGACCTGCCTGCGCGAAAGCGGCGTGTATGCCTTCTTCACCCGCAGCTCTGCGGCGAACATTCCGGTTAACATGGCGCTGGCGGAGAAGCTGAACCTGGACCGCGATACCTACTCCGTGTCGATCCCACTGGGCGCAACCGTAAACATGGCGGGCGCGGCAATCACCATTACCGTGCTGACCCTGGCGGCGGTGCATACGCTGGGCATTCCGGTGGATCTGCCAACCGCATTGCTGCTGAGCGTGGTGGCGTCACTGTGTGCCTGTGGCGCATCCGGCGTAGCGGGCGGTTCGCTGCTGCTGATCCCCCTGGCGTGTAATATGTTCGGCATCCCGAACGAGATTGCGATGCAGGTTGTGGCCGTCGGCTTTATCATCGGCGTGCTGCAGGACTCCTGCGAAACAGCGCTGAACTCCTCTACCGACGTGCTGTTTACCGCAGCGGCCTGTCAGGCGGAAGACGCGCGTTTAGCGAAGAACCCCCTGCGAGGCTAACAGCAAAACGGCAACCCTGAGGTTGCCGTTTTTAGTGTTTGTCCCCTCTCCCCGTGGGAGAGGGTCAGGGTGAGGGCATCAGGCCGCACCGATTAAAGCGTCACACCACTCTTAAAGATCGCCAGCTCGCGGAAGTCGTTCTTCTCGTTACAGGTCTGCCTGCCGTTAGCAAATTCCACGATAGTATCCACGAACTCCGTCAGCAGCTGCGGCATCGCTTTGCCGTGAATCAGCTGGCCCGCATCAAAGTCGATCCAGTGCTTTTTCTTTGCCGCCAGCTCGCTGTTGGTAGCGATTTTCACCGTCGGCACAAAACCACCGTACGGCGTACCGCGACCGGTACTGAACAGCACCATATGGCAGCCGGCACCCGCCAGCGCGCTGGTGGCGACCGCATCGTTGCCCGGTGCGCTCAGCAGGTTCAGACCGTGAGTTTTCAGGCGCTCGCCGTAGCGCAGAACGTCGGCCACCTGGCTCGCGCCCGCTTTCTGAGTGCAGCCGAGGGATTTCTCTTCCAGCGTGGTGATCCCGCCCGCTTTGTTGCCCGGCGACGGGTTCTCGTAAATCGGCTGATTGTGGGCGATGAAGTACTGTTTGAAGTCGTTCACCATGGTGACGGTCTTCTCAAAGGTTTCTTCGTCGCGGCAGTGGCTCATCAGAATACGCTCCGCGCCGAACATTTCCGGCACTTCGGTCAACACCGTCGTGCCGCCGTTGGCAATCACGTAATCCGAGAAGCGGCCCAGCATCGGGTTAGCGGTAATGCCGGAAAGGCCATCTGACCCGCCGCACTCCAGCCCAAACTTCAGCTCGCTCAGCTTGCCCGGCTCGCGCCTGTCATGGCGCATCACCTCATAAAGCTGGTGAAGCTGCTCAACGCCCGCTTCCACTTCATCGTCCTGATGCTGGCACACCATAAAATGCACGCGCTCGGGATCGAACTCGCCCAGCGTGTCGCGGAAGGCGTCCACCTGATTGTTCTCGCATCCCAGGCCGATCACCAGCACCGCGCCCGCGTTCGGGTGACGCACCATGTTTTGCAGCATGGTGCGGGTGTTAATGTGGTCGTCACCGAGCTGGGAACAGCCGTAGGTGTGGCTGAACAGATGCACGCCGTCAGTCCCTTCGGCGTTGTTGGTCTCTTTCAGGAAGCGCGTCTGGATCTGGCGCGCAATTCCGTTGACGCAGCCGACGGTCGGGAGGATCCACAGCTCGTTGCGGATCCCCACGTCGCCGTTGGCGCGACGGTAGATCTGCACCTCACGATCGGCCGCCTGACGCTCTTCCGCAGGTAAATCAGGTTGATAGCTGTACTCGTCCAGATCGCTCAGATTGGTGCGGGTATTGTGTGAGTGAATGTATTCACCCGGCGCAATATCCGCCAGCGCATGGCCGATGGGCAAACCGTACTTCACCACGTTCTCCCCTTTCGCAATGGGGATCAGGGCAAACTTGTGTCCACGGACGATCGCCTGACGCAGGGTGACGCTCTGGTTATCAACGGTCACCACGTCGCCTTCAGCGAGATCCGTCAGCGCGACGGCCACGTTATCCAGCGAATGGATTTTGATGTATTGCATATCAACCTCAAACGGCCTTAGTTCAGTTCAATGGCGAAGTAGTCACGCGCATTGTTAAAGCAGATGTTTCTCACCATTTCGCCCAGCAGCTGGATATCCGCTGGCGCTTCGCCCGCGTGTACCCAGCGACCAATCATCTGGCACAGAATGCGTCGGAAATATTCATGACGGGTATAGGACAGGAAGCTGCGGCTGTCGGTCAGCATGCCGACAAAGCGGCTCAGCAGGCCCAGCTGCGCGAGCTGCGTCATCTGACGCTCCATGCCATCTTTCTGATCGTTAAACCACCAGCCGGAACCGAACTGCATCTTGCCCGGCATCCCTTCGCCCTGGAAGTTGCCGACCATGGTACCCAGCACTTCGTTATCGCGCGGGTTCAGGCAGTACAGGATGGTTTTAGGCAGCAGGTTTTGTTCGTTCTGTTTGCTCAGCAGTTTTGACAGCTCTTCCGCCAGCGGTCGGTCGTTGATGGAGTCGAAGCCCACGTCAGCGCCGATCAGTTTGAACTGGCGCAGGTTGTTATTGCGCAGCGCGCCGATATGGTACTGCTGTACCCAGCCGCGACGCGCGTATTCCGCACCGAGGAATACCAGCACCGCCGTTTTGAACTGCGCCACTTCGTGCTCGCTTAAGCCTTCGCCAGAGAGACGACGCGCCAGAATGCTGTCCAGCTCGGCTTCGTTTGATTCCGCAAACAGCACTACGTCCAGCGCGTGGTCAGACACTTTACAGCCGTGCGCCGCGAAGTGATCCAGACGTTTGGTCAGCGCGGTTTGCAGGTCAGCGAAACGACGGATATCGGTATCCGACACTTCCGCCAGCTTCGCCATGTAGTCGGTGAAGGTGGCCTGCTCAATGTTGAAGGCTTTGTCCGGGCGCCAGCTTGGCAGCACTTTGATATCAAAAGAGGTGTCTTTCGCGACAACGGCATGATGCTCCAGGGAGTCGATCGGATCGTCGGTGGTGCCCACCATCTTCACGTTCATCTGCTTCATGATGCCGCGCGCGGAGAAGTTATCCTGCGCCAGCAGCGCGTTGCAGCGATCCCAGATTTCATCCGCGGTCGTTGGGGAAAGCAACTTACCGGTGATGCCAAACGGACGGCGGAGCTCAAGATGGGTCCAGTGGTAAAGCGGGTTGCCGATGGTGTGCGGAACGGTTGCCGCCCAGGCGTCAAACTTCTCGCGGTCGGTCGCATCGCCGGTACACAGGCGCTCAGCCACGCCGTTGGTGCGCATGGCACGCCATTTATAGTGGTCACCCTTCAGCCAGATGTCATACAGGTTTTTGAAGCGATAATTTTCGGCAACCTGCTGCGGCGGTAAATGGCAGTGGTAGTCGAAAATCGGCTGGTCTTTTGCGTAGTCGTGGTACAGGCGGCGAGCAAATTCGGTATCTAACAGAAAATCTTCGGTCATAAACGGCGTCATTATCGTCTTCCTCATTACGGGAGCGCAGAAAGCGTATGTTCATATGCTGCAAAGTTATCACACCAATTTCCACCAATCGAAGCTTTTTTCGTGAGTGAGATCAATAAACGCCAACAAATAAATTACCCTCAATGAAGCAAACCCTTCTGCAGGCCGCGCCAATACTGGCTTTGCGGGCGACGATTAATGTCCCCACAAAGAATCATACATTTGTGATGTCACTCACCTTTTAAAGTTGTATGACAAGTTATCTTTTCGCCGTCGCAAACACTCAGCCGACGGAATGCATTACCGGTGTGAGAGACATCGGGTTTAACGGTACGGATACCGACTTATGCACGCTTACTTATGGCAAGGTTCGGGCCGTTCCGGGACATGCTCCTGGTTACGCCCCTCCCGTTACACAACTGCTCCCGGAAACGGTTGAGAGGTTGCCGTGCTCTGGCGCGGAAATAACATAACGATGAGGTTTTAGATGCGTAAAATTAAAGGGTTACGTTGGTATATGATCGCACTGGTGACGTTAGGCACCGTGCTGGGCTACCTGACGCGTAACACCGTGGCAGCAGCAGCGCCAACGTTGATGGAAGAGCTGCATATCTCCACGCAGCAATACTCCTACATCATTGCCGCCTATTCCGCGGCGTATACCATCATGCAGCCTGTTGCGGGCTATGTGCTGGACATTCTCGGTACCAAAATCGGTTATGCCTTCTTCGCCATCGCCTGGGCGGTGTTCTGCGGTGCAACCGCGCTGGCAGGCAGCTGGGGTGGACTGGCGCTGGCGCGCGGTGCGGTCGGTGCGGCTGAAGCCGCGATGATCCCGGCGGGCCTGAAGGCCAGCTCCGAGTGGTTCCCGGCGAAAGAGCGTTCCATTGCGGTCGGCTACTTCAACGTGGGCTCGTCCATTGGGGCGATGATAGCGCCGCCGCTGGTGGTGTGGGCCATCGTGATGCACAGCTGGCAGATGGCGTTCATCATCTCAGGCGTGCTGAGCTTCGCCTGGGCGATGGCGTGGCTGATTTTCTACAAACACCCGCGCGATCAGAAAAAACTCTCCGAAGAAGAACGTGAATACATCATTGGCGGTCAGGAAGCGCAGCATCAGACCAACAACGGCAAAAAAATGACCGTCTGGCAGATCCTGGGCACCCGTCAGTTCTGGGGTATCGCCCTGCCGCGTTTCCTGGCTGAACCGGCCTGGGGTACCTTTAACGCGTGGATCCCCCTGTTCATGTTTAAAGTTTACGGCTTTAACCTGAAAGAGATCGCGATGTTCGCCTGGATGCCCATGCTGTTCGCTGACCTGGGCTGTATCGTGGGCGGCTACCTGCCACCGCTGTTCCAGCGCTGGTTTGGCGTGAACCTGATCGTTTCCCGTAAGATGGTGGTGACCATGGGCGCACTGCTGATGATAGGCCCAGGCATGATCGGCCTGTTCACCAGCCCGTACGTCGCCATTGCCCTGCTGTGCATCGGTGGCTTTGCGCACCAGTCCCTGTCCGGCGCGCTGATTACGCTCTCGTCTGACGTCTTTGGTCGTAACGAAGTGGCAACCGCCAACGGTCTGACCGGCATGGCCGCCTGGACCGCGAGCACCATGTTTGCACTGGTGGTCGGCGCGCTGGCGGATACCATCGGCTTCAGCCCGCTGTTCGCGGTGCTGGCGATCTTCGACCTGATGGGTGCGGTGGTTATCTGGACGGTGCTGAAAAGCAAATCGGCAGAGGAGCTGGCGAAAGAGTCACTCGGGAAACCGGCGACGCAGAGTTAGCGAAAATGCGTTTCGCCGAAGCCGCCTCCGGGCGGCTTTTTTAATGGCAAAATCTGGAGAGTGGCACGCAAAAGTGGTATAACAAATCATCTGCCGTACCCTGCCTGGAGCGCATATGGAAATCACCGAACCACGTCGTTTATATCAACAACTTGCTGCGGAGCTGAAAGATCGCATCGAGCAAGGCGTCTATCTTGTCGGTGATAAACTTCCCGCCGAGCGCTTTATCGCGGATGAAAAAAGCGTCAGCCGCACCGTGGTGCGTGAAGCAATTATCATGCTGGAAGTGGAAGGCTACGTTGAGGTACGCAAAGGCTCCGGCATTCACGTGATTTCTAATCTGCCGAAACACTCTCCCGTCGCGGACGAAAGTCTGGAATTCGCCAGCTATGGCCCGTTTGAGCTGCTCCAGGCTCGCCAGCTGATCGAAAGCAATACTGCTGAGTTTGCGGCGACGCAGGTGACCAAGCAGGACATCATGAAGCTGATGGAGATCCAGGAAAATGCCCGTAAGGAGAAATGTTTCCGCGATTCAGAGTGGGATCTGCAGTTCCACGTTCAGGTCGCCCTGGCAACCCAAAATACGGCCCTGGCGGCAATCGTTGAAAAAATGTGGACTCAGCGCGTTCACAACCCGTACTGGAAAAAACTGCACGACCATATCGATTCCCGTACCGTCGACAACTGGTGCGACGATCACGACCAAATCCTTAAGGCGCTGATTCGTAAAGATCCGCATGCCGCTAAGCTGGCGATGTGGCAGCACCTGGAAAACACCAAGCAGATGCTGTTCAACGAAACCAGCGATGACTTCGAATTTAACGCTGACCGCTATCTTTTTGCCGATAATCCGGTTGTTCATCTCGATACGGCCCCCAGTGCCGCAAAATAGATGACCTTTCTGCTGGCAGGCGCTACGTCGCGCCTTCCGGCTTACAGGAGTAAGCAAAACATATATAGTGTCAGCCTTTGTAAATCCCCTCGCTCACTTCCTGGGCTTACGCCAAAATCAACTCACCCCTGCAAATTCTGTGACGCAGAACGTTGGGCTTTGTTACAATTGGATTCAATTCCTTATTTTGTAAGTTAGTGCTTGCTAACCAGCCAATTAACAGGGAACAGTGTTGGCCACACCGCAATGTGTCCGCGAGCGACCATAATGAAATCACAACAATGTCGCCGTGCTGTTTGTCCCGGATAACAGGCGTGACGTTAACCGATTTCCAGGAACACTGAATGGAACTTTTGACCCAACTACTGCATGCCCTCTGGGCGCAGGATTTTGAAACGCTGGCCAACCCTTCCATGATTGGCATGCTCTATTTCGTCTTGTTTATGATCCTGTTCCTTGAGAACGGTTTGCTGCCTGCTGCTTTCCTGCCCGGTGACAGTTTGCTGGTGCTTGTCGGCGTGCTGTGTGCCAAAGGGGCGATGGCGTTTCCACACACCATTTTATTACTGACCGTTGCGGCAAGCCTCGGCTGCTGGGTGAGCTATATCCAGGGACGATGGCTGGGCAATACCCGGATCGTCCAGAACTGGCTTTCTCATCTTCCTGCGCATTATCACCAGCGGGCGCACCACCTTTTCCACAAGCACGGGCTTTCCGCGCTGTTGATTGGCCGCTTTATCGCCTTTGTTCGCACCCTGCTGCCGACCATTGCCGGTCTGTCGGGGTTGAGCAGCACGCGCTTCCAGTTCTTTAACTGGATGAGCGGCCTGCTATGGGTGCTAATTCTGACGACGCTCGGCTATGCGCTGGGTAAAACGCCGGTCTTTATGAAATATGAAGACCAGCTGATGTCCTGCCTGATGCTGCTGCCTGTGGTTCTGCTGGTCTTCGGCCTGATTGGCTCACTGGTTGTCCTGTGGAAGAAGAAATACGGAGCCAGAGGCTAACGATGGCTATCTCACCGCTCGCCCTGCGCCGTTTTGCCGTTGCCGTGATTACGCTGATCGTCCTCAGCGCCATGCTGCTGGCATGGAGCGCGCTTTCGCATCAGGAATCGACGCTGGCTATTCGCCCGGTAAACCAGGGCGCCAGCGTGCCTGACGGTTTTTCTGTCTGGCATCATCTGGATGCGAACGGGATCCGCTTTAAGAGCATTACCCCGCAGGACGATGTTTTACTGATCAAGTTTGATTCCCGTGCGCAAAGTGCCGCCGCGAAAGTGGTTCTCGACCGTACCCTGCCGCACGGGTATATCATTGCCCAGCAGGAAGATGACAACCAGCCTGCAGCCTGGCTGTCATTGATTCGCGATACGTCGCATCGGTTTGGATAACTTCCAGGATTCCGAATCTTTTCACTCACTTTGGTGAATCCCCCGTTTACTTACTATGCTTAAGTACGCGGAGCACCCCTCGATGTACTCCGCATAACTTTGGATAGCGGCTAACGCCGCAACACAATGGAAGGTTTCGATAATGAAATTCCGCATGACTCTGGCTCTGGCCCTTTTTTCTTTAAGCACAGCATCCTTCGCAAACTCTCTCTGTCAGGAGAAAGAACAGGATATTCAGCGTGAGATCGGTTATGCCGAAAAGCATAACAATCAGCACCGTGTTGATGGTCTTAAAAAAGCGCTGAGCGAAGTGAAAGCGAACTGTTCAGACAGCAAGCTTCGTGCCGATCACAAGAAGAAAATCGCTGAACAGAAGGACGAGATAGCCGAGCGCCGTCGCGACCTGCAGGAAGCGAAAGAGAAAGGAGATGCGGAAAAAATTGCTAAGCGCGAGAAGAAGTTGAAAGAAGCGCAGGATGACCTGAAAGCGCTGGAAGCTCGCGTTTATTGAGTTAACGGAAATCTCAACAGGAGAGAGAATCATGTCAAAAGATACGACGTCTGAACATCTGCGAGCTGAACTGAAATCCCTGGCCGATACCCTTGAAGAGGTGCTGAACTCCTCTGCTGACAAGTCAAAAGAAGAGGTCAGCAAGCTGCGCAGCAAGGCGGAGCAGGCGCTGAAAGAGAGCCGCTATCGCCTGGGTGAAACCGGTGATGCGCTGGCGAAACAGACCCGCGAAGCGGCTGCCCGCGCGGACGAATATGTGCGTGATAATCCATGGACGGGTGTAGGGATTGGTGCCGCAGTGGGTGTGGTACTGGGTGTCCTTCTGACGCGTCGTTGATATGGAAGATCCTCGTCACGCACAAGGGCCTGCTAACAACGTCCTCGGCATCGGCCAGCGTATTTTAACGACGCTGGTCGGGATTGCCGAAACGCGCGTCCGGCTGGCAGTGGTGGAGCTGGAAGAGGAGAAAGCGAACCTCTTCCAGATGCTGCTAATGCTCGGGCTGACCATGCTCTTTGCCGCGTTTGGTCTGATGAGCCTGATGGTGTTAATCATCTGGGCCATCGATCCGCAGTATCGTCTTAACGCGATGATTGCCACCACCGTCGTTCTGCTGGTCGCCGCGTTGATAGGCGGTATCTGGACGCTGCGTAAAGCGCGCAAGTCCACTTTCCTGCGCCATACGCGTCAGGAGCTGGCGAACGATCGCGCTCTGCTGGAGGATGACTAGCCGTGAGCGATAAAGCCGAACGTCAAAAGCGAAAAGCGTACCTGTTAAGCCAGATCCAGCAGCAACGGCTGGATCTGTCGGCCAGTCGTCGCGACTGGATTGACGCGACGCGACGGTTTGACCGGGGCTGGAATACCGTTCTGAGCCTGCGTTCGTGGGCGCTGGTCGGCAGCAGCGTAATGGCGATCTGGACGGTTCGTCATCCGAACATGCTGATCCGCTGGGCTCGTCGTGGATTCGGCGCCTGGAGCGCCTGGCGTCTGGTGAAAGCAACGTTACGGCAGCAGCAGCTGCGGTGATAAAAGCAAAACGGTAACCCTGGTTACCGTTTTTTGTTTTTGCGGCCTCTCTCAGCGGGAGAGGGTTGGGATCAGGGCACCAGCGCGCACGCACCCTTACTCAATATCTTTGAAGAAGATTGACAGTTTTCCTTGCTAACAATTACCACCCGCCCCGTTTATTATCCTCTCCATCGACAGCAACGCCGCGGTATCTACCCGGAATTGCAGACAAATAATGTTCAGCCGCTCATGTGGTTTCCTGGAGAGTAAAATGAAAAAATTAGAAGATGTTGGTGTACTGGTCGCGCGTATTCTGATGCCAATTCTGTTCATCGTGGCAGGTTGGGGAAAAATCACCGGTTATGCGGGTACCCAGCAGTATATGGAAGCCATGGGCGTTCCGGGGTTCCTGCTGCCGCTGACCATTCTTCTTGAGTTCGGCGGCGGCCTGGCGGTACTGTTCGGCTTCCTGACCCGTACTACCGCGCTGTTTACCGCAGGCTTCACCGTGCTGACGGCGTTCATCTTCCACAGCAACTTTGCGGAAGGCGTGAACTCTCTGATGTTCATGAAAAACCTGACCATCGCGGGTGGCTTCCTGCTGCTGGCCGTCACTGGTCCGGGCGCATACAGCATCGACCGCGTTCTGAATAAGAAGTGGTAAGCACGCTATACTGAATGAACACAAAGCGAGGAGACATCTCCTCGCTTTTGCTATCTGACGGAGGAGAAAAAATGGGACAACTCGTAGACGGCGTATGGCAGGATGTCTGGTATGACACCAAATCCACCGGAGGTCGCTTCAAGCGCTCAGTTTCGGCCTTCCGTAACTGGCTGACCGCCGACGGCGCACCAGGCCCGAGCGGCGAAGGCGGCTTCGCGGCTGAGAAAGACCGTTATCATCTTTATGTTTCGCTTGCCTGCCCGTGGGCACACCGCACGCTGATTGTGCGCAAGCTTAAAGGTCTCGAATCCTTAATTCCGGTTTCGGTCGTGAACCCGCTGATGCTGGAAAACGGCTGGACGTTTGACAGTGATTTCCCCGCGGCGACCGGCGACGATCTCTACCACCACGATTTCCTTTACCAGCTCTATCTGCGCGCCGATCCGCACTACACCGGGCGCGTTACCGTGCCGGTGCTGTGGGACAAGAAAAACCAGACGATTGTCAGCAATGAGTCTGCGGAAATCATCCGCATGTTCAATACCGCCTTTGACGCGCACGGCGCCCGTGCCGGAGATTATTATCCGGCTGAGCTGCGAGAGAAAATTGACGAGCTGAACAGCTGGATTTACGACAACGTCAACAACGGTGTCTACAAGGCAGGTTTCGCCACCAGCCAGGAAGCGTATGACGAAGCGGTTGGAAAGGTGTTTGAATCGCTGGAGCGTCTGGAGCAGATCCTGGGCCAGCATCGCTACCTGACGGGCGATCGCCTGACGGAAGCGGACATCCGCCTGTGGACCACGCTGGTTCGCTTCGATCCGGTCTATGTCACCCACTTTAAGTGCGACAAACACCGCATCAGCGATTACCTGAACCTGCATGGTTTCCTGCGTGACATCTACCAGATGCCGGGTATTGCCGACACGGTCGATTTCGACCATATCCGCACCCACTATTTCCGCAGCCACAAAACCATCAACCCGACGGGCATTATCTCCATTGGGCCGTGGCAGGATCTGGATGAACCTCACGGGCGCGACGTCCGATTTGGATAAATACGAAGGGCATCACCAGATGCCCTTTTTTAATTCACAATCTCCATCTATCCTTACCTCGATCGCTTAGAAAACAAGTGATTGACTGACTAATGAGGCAAGGAAAATGGACTGGTATTTAAAAGTACTGCGTAACTACATTGGATTTGGTGGCCGTGCCCGCCGCAAAGAGTACTGGATGTTCGTTCTGGTGAACTTCATTCTCATTATGGTGCTGGGTATTGTGGATAAAATTCTTGGCTGGGAGCGGGCTGGCGGTGAAGGCGTGCTGACCACCATTTATGGCCTGTTAGTCCTGCTGCCATCGTGGGCGGTGCTGTTCCGTCGACTACACGACACCGATCGTTCAGCGTGGTGGTTATTGCTGCTGCTGATCCCGATTATTGGCTGGATCGTGATTTTGATCTTCAACTGCCAGAGCGGGACGCCGGGCGAAAACCGCTTTGGTCCGGATCCTAAGATCGGCGCATAAAAAAAGCCCGGTGGCGCTTCGCTTACCGGGCCTACCAATTAAGATTTTATTTATTGTATTGCGTGAAAAGCTTCGGAATTTCGCGTAAACACCATGATTTGGCTTCGCCCATGCTGTCACGGCGCCACGCCATAATGATATCCACCTCGTGGCTATATTCAGGGCTGACAACGCGCAGCCGCCCTTCTGCAATGTCTTTTTCGACAAACGGGTACGGCATGGTCGCCACGCCCAGACCGGCCAATAGCGCCTGCCGTTTGTCTTCCAGTGACGTGACCGTCAGACGAGGCTGTTTATCCAGCAGCTGCACCGTCAGCACCGGACGCTCGCGCGCGGTATCCGCTACCGCCACGCCGCGATACTTCACGCGCGTCACTTCAGAGAGCGGCTCCGGCTCCTGGTGAATCGGGTGATTAGGTGCGGCAACATAGACGTTCATCACGCTGTAGAGCTTGCGCGAGTTGATTTCCGATGAGGAACGGAAGTGCATGTCCGGCGCAATCACAATATCCGCCCTGCCCGTTTCCAGACGTTCCCACGCGCCTGCCAGCACCTCGGTGATGATTGACAGCTGCGTATTGGCCTTCGCCGCCAGGCGGTCCACCAGCGGGAACAGCGCTTCTGTCGGCACCAGCGCTTCGGTAACTAACGTCAGATGGGTTTCCCAGCCGCGCGCCAGCGCTTCGGCGTCCGTCGTGAGCTTGTCCGCCGCTTCCAGCAGCACGCGGCCGCGCTCCAGCAGCATTCGCCCCACGTTGGTGAATTTTGTTCGATGACCGGAGCGGTCAAACAGCACCACGTCCAGCTCTTCCTCCAGCTTCTGCATGGTGTAGCTTAGCGCAGACGGAACGCGCCCCAGCTCATCTGCCGCCGCCGCAAAACTGCCGCGCCGGTCAATCGCGTCCATGACGCGAAGCGCCTCAAGCGTCAATGCTCTCTCTTTAGCCATCTCGTTCTCATTCAGGAAATTTGAACATACCGGGCAGAATATCTGGCTAACAATGCAGCGTCCATACCTTTACCATTGTTTTAGTGTAAAGAGAGGTCAAGTTTATGATTACGACAAGAACAGCTAAACAGTGCGGACAAGCCGATTTCGGTTGGCTGCAGGCCCGCTACACCTTTTCCTTTGGACACTACTTTGACCCTAAACTCCTCGGTTACGCTTCACTGCGCGTGTTAAACCAGGAAGTGCTCGCCCCGGGCGCCTCCTTCCAGCCGCGTACGTACCCGAAAGTCGATATCCTGAACCTGATCCTGGAAGGCGAGGCAGAATACCGCGATAGCGAGGGCAATCATGTCCAGGCAAAGGCTGGCGAAGCGTTGTTAATTTCCACGCAGCCGGGCATCAGCTACAGCGAGCATAACCTCAGCAAAGACAAAACGCTGACCCGTATGCAGCTGTGGCTGGACGCCTGCCCCGAGCGGGAAAATCCGCTGGTACAGAAGTTAGATTTAACGGGCGATAAGCAGCAGCTGATTGCATCGCCGGACGGCAGTAAAGGTAGTCTGCAGCTGCGCCAGCAGGTCTGGCTGCACCATATCGAACTGAAGAAAGGTGATCAGGCGAGCTTCCAGCTTCATGGTCCGCGCGCCTATTTGCAGTCTATTCACGGTACGGTACATGCGGTGACGCACACGGAAGAGAAAGAAGCGCTCACCTGCGGCGACGGGGCGTTTATTCGTGATGAAGCGAATATCACCCTGGTGGCGGATACGCCGCTGCGCGCGCTGCTGATTGATTTGCCGGTTTAGAGAATGCTCTCACCCTAACCCTCTCCCAATGGGAGAGGGAACCGATCGAGCCACGGCAGAATCATCCGGAGCCGTAAGAAATCACTCTGCCAGCGCGTTAGCCATATCGGTTCTAATCTGCTTACGCTGTTCCGGCGTCAACACCTGGCTGACGTCGAAGTAATATTTCACGCGGTAATAGCGGGTCTGCTCTTCAATTTTGCTAAAGGCAGCAAGCTGGCTTTTCACCGTGCTTTCGTCCCATTTACCCGCCTGGAACATGTCGATCAGCGCGCCGTCCTTCACCCCCGTCATCGGGATCTTGCTGACATTTTGTTCCAGCTGCTTATGCAGATCTTCAATCTTTTTAACCTGCTCATTGCTGAGCTTCAGGTGCTGTACCAGCGGATCCTGCGAGGGAGACGGGGCAGCCTCAACGTTCGCGGCCTGTGCCGTAAAACTGCACGCTGCCAGCGAGGCGGCGACCAGCGCAATACGGGTCATTTTCATCATCTTACTGTCCTTACATGCTGTGATAGGGAAAAGCAGGCGTATTGTTTTTCAAGAGCGGATGAATATGTGTGAGTAATTATATAAACAATTTTGTATGTTTAGCGGGCAAAAAAATGCCCCCAGGGTGAGGGGGCATGAGACCTGAATGTCGTCAGATAGATTGCGTAAACGTCCTCGAAATCACATCCTGCTGCTGCTCGCGCGTCAGGGCGTTAAAACGCACCGCATAGCCTGAAACGCGGATCGTCAGGTTCGGGTAATTCTCGGGATGCGCGATGGCATCGAGGAGCATTTCCCGGTTCATGACGTTGACGTTCAGATGCTGCCCGCCCTCAATGGACGCTTCGTGATGGAAGTACCCGTCCAGCAGCCCCACCAGGTTGGTTTTGCGCACCAGCTCGTCCTTGCCCAGCGCCTGCGGCACGATGGAGAAGGTGTAGGAGATCCCGTCTTTCGCGTAGGTGAACGGCAGCTTGGCCACCGACGTTAGCGAGGCCACGGCCCCTTTTCTGTCGCGGCCGTGCATCGGGTTCGCGCCAGGCGCAAACGGCGTGCCGCCGCGGCGTCCGTCCGGCGTGTTCCCGGTCTTCTGGCCGTAAACCACGTTGGAGGTGATAGTCAGGATCGACTGGGTTGGCACCGCGTTGCGGTAGGTTGGCAGCGCCTGAATTTTCTTCATAAAGCGCTCCACCAGGTCGCAGGCGATGCTGTCCACGCGGTCGTCGTTGTTGCCGTACTGCGGATAGTCCCCTTCAATCACGAAATCGACCGCCAGACCGGTGTGGTCGCGCACCGGCTTCACCGTGGCGTATTTAATGGCCGACAGGGAATCCGCCGCCACCGACAGCCCGGCAATGCCGCAGGCCATGGTGCGATAGACGTCGCGGTCGTGCAGCGCCATCAGCGAGGCTTCGTAGCTGTACTTATCATGCATGTAGTGAATGAGGTTCAGGGCGCTGATGTACTGCACCGCCAGCCAGTCCATAAAGTGGTCGAGGCTCGCCATCACGGTATCGTAATTCAGCACGTCGTCCAGCAGCGGCTCGGTTTTCGGGCCGACCTGGATCTTCAGCTTCTCGTCCACCCCGCCGTTGATCGCGTACAGCAGCGTTTTGGCGAGGTTGGCGCGCGCGCCAAAGAACTGCATCTGCTTGCCGATCACCATCGGGCTGACGCAGCAGGCAATGGCGTAGTCGTCGCTGTTGAAGTCCGCACGCATTAGATCGTCGTTTTCATACTGCAGCGAAGAGGTGACGATCGACACCTGAGCGGCGTATTTCTTGAACGCGATCGGCAGTTGTTCAGACCAGAGGATCGTCAGGTTCGGCTCTGGCGCAGGCCCCATGGTGTGCAGGGTATGCAGATAGCGGAAGCTGTTTTTGGTCACCAGCGTGCGCCCGTCCAGCCCCATGCCGCCGATCACTTCCGTCGCCCAGATCGGATCGCCGGAGAAGAGCGTGTCGAACTCCGGCGTGCGCAGGAAGCGCACCATGCGGATCTTCATGATGAAGTGGTCGATCAGTTCCTGCGCCTGGACTTCATTCAGCCTTCCTGCCTGCATGTCGCGTTCAATGTAGATATCGAGGAACGAGGCCGTGCGCCCCAGCGACATCGCCCCGCCGTTCTGGGATTTCACCGCTGCAAGATAGGCAAAATAGACCCACTGCACCGCTTCCTGGGCGTTCATCGCCGGACGTGAAATATCAAAGCCATAGTTCGCCGCCATCTGCTGGATCTGCAGCAGCGCGCGCCTGTGCTCCGCCAGCTCTTCACGCAGGCGGATCGTCGCCTCCAGATCTTCACCGCGTTCCAGCCTGCCCTGCAGATCGGCAAACTGCAGTTCGCGCTCGCGCACCAGATAAGCGATCCCGTATAGCGCCACGCGGCGATAGTCACCGATGATGCGTCCGCGCCCGTAGCCGTCCGGCAAGCCGGTCAGCACGCCGGATTTACGGCAGCGCATCATCTCCGGCGAATAGACGTCAAACACGCCCTGGTTGTGGGTTTTGCGCAGGTCGGTAAACAGGTATTCGAACTGCGGATCCATCTCCCGGCCATAGGCTTCGAACGAGCTGCGGATCATGTTGATCCCGCCATACGGGTGCAGCGCGCGCTTGAGCGGCATATCGGTTTGCAGGCCGACGATCGTCTCCAGATCCTGGTCGATATAGCCCGGCCCGTGGGCCGTAATGGTGGTGGCGATGTTGGTATCAAAATCCACCGGGGCGTGGGTGGCGTTCTCCTGGCGAATGCCGACCATTACCTTCTGCCACAGCGCCGTCGTTGCTGGCGTCGCCTGCGCGAGGAAAGCTTCATCGCCTTCATAAGGGGTGTAGTTATGCTGAATAAAATCGCGGACGTTGACGGCGTTTTTCCATTCTTCACCGCGAAACCCGGCCCATGCGTCGCTGTAGGGCGCGACGCCCGTATCGATTGTTACTTTCATGTGATTCTCGCTTTATCAGGCGTAAGCCGCGGCCGGGGTAACCTTTCCAAGACGGAGGGCGTCCAGCGCGATCATTTTTTCTTCGTTGGTAGGGATAACCGCGCAGGCCACGCGGGACGATTCGGTGGAGATCACGCGCTCTCCCGCGCTCCCCGGCAGGGCATTTTTGGCGTCGTCGAGGATGATGCCGAAGACTTTCAGATGTTCCGCCACCAGCGCGCGGACAAGCTTCGAGTTTTCGCCAATGCCACCGGTAAAGATCACCCCATCCAGGCGGTGCAGCGACGCCGCGTGGCCGGCAATATGTCGCGCAATGCGGTGCACGAAGGTATGGATAGCCAGCTGCGCCCGCTCGTTGCCTTCGTGCCAGGCTTTCTCCAGCGCACGTAAATCGGAGGAGATGCCGGAGATCCCCAGCAGCCCGGACTCTTTATTAACCACGCGCTCCAGATCCTCAAACGACTGGCCGGTCTGCTGGGCAATCCACGCCATCGCGCCGAAGTCCACATCGCCGCAGCGCGTCCCCATCACCAGCCCTTCCAGCGGCGTCATCCCCATCGAGGTGTCGACGCTTTCGCCGTTGCGCACCGCGCAGATGGACGCCCCGTTGCCGAGATGGGCAATCACCAGGCCGCTGTCGTCGCGGGACAGCCCGAGAAGCGTATGCGCCTGCGCGGCCACGTAGCGGTGAGAGGTGCCGTGGAAGCCGTAGCGGCGCACGCCCAGCTCTTCAAAATAGCGGTACGGCAATCCGTACAGATACGCCTGCGGCGGCAGCGTCTGGTGGAAGCTGGTATCAAATACCGCGACCTGCTGCACGCCCGGGAACAGGCGCTCTGCCGCTTCCACGCCGCTCAGGTTGGCGTAGTTATGCAGCGGTGCCAGCGGGGAGACCTGGCGGATCTGCGCGATCGCCTCTTCCGTGATCAGGGTCGACTCGCTGAAGAGGTTTCCCCCGTGCGCAATGCGGTGGCCAATTAAGGCCACGCTGCTCATCAGGTTACGCTTCTCCAGCTCCAGGGCGATGGCAGCCAGCGCCCCTTCGTAGTCCTGGTGAGCCAGTCTGGCCGGCTCACCCCCGTTCACGGAAATAAAGGCCTTCTCGGTGTTGATACCGTCTGCAATGCCCGTCATCAGGGCATCGCAGCTGCTGGCGTCGAGCACCGAAAACTTAACAGAGGACGATCCGCAGTTAATAACCAGTACAACCGGAAACTCAATCATCATGTGACTCCGCTCTTCCTGAGCAATGGGTTAGAACAGTTTGTAAACGATATTCAGAATGGTCAGCAGGCCGACCGCGGTAACGAAGATGTTCTCGGTACGCCCTTTGTATTTCGCCAGCGCCGGTGCTTTGCGGATGGCATACATCGGCAGCAGGCACAGCAGAGAGGCGATGATTGGTGCGCCCATGGCTTCAATAAGGTCCAGAATGTTCGGGTTGGCGTAGGCCACAACCCAGGTGGAGCCCATGATGAACACCATGCTGATGGTGTTCAGCTTGCCAACGGAGACTTTCTTCTTATCGCCCTTGTAGCCGAACTTGAGGATCAGGCCGTTCAGCCCTTCCAGCGTGCCCAGGTAGTGACCGAAGAAGGATTTGAAGATAGCCACCAGCGCGATGATGGAGGCACCGTATTCCAGTACCGTTGCGAACGTCGATTTGGTTCCTGACATTGACGCAAAGTGGTTCGCCAGGTAGGAGAGCACCGGAATGTTCTGCGCCTTGGCGTCCGCCATGTTCTGCGGAGAGAGCGTAAACAGGCAGCTAAAGGCGAAGAACATCACCACGGCCACCATCAGCATGCTGGCGCGACCGATGATTTTGGAACATTTCTGCTCGGTGAACGCTTTCCCGAACTCCGGCTCGTACTCTTCGCGCTTGGAGACCACAAACGAGGAGACGATAGGCGAGAAGTTGAAGGAGAAGACCATGATGGAGATACCCAGCCACACCGTGACCAGAATGCCGTCATGACCGGTAAAGGCGATATCGCTCAGGTTGACCTGGTCGATCACCGCCGAGTTCCAGTAAGGGATCAGCGACAGGGAAATCAGCACCAGGCTGGCGATAAACGGGAACACCAGGAAGCTCATGACCTTCACCATCAGGTCTTTACCAAACCAGATAACAAAGGCCATCAGCAGCAGCAGGAACAGCGCCACCACGCCGCGGTTCAGCGCAGGCAGCTGGAGCTGGTTTTCCCAGAAGGTCATAAAGGTGTTGGTAATGGTGACGCCGTAAATCCAAAGCAGCGGGCAAATGGCGAAGAAGTAGAGGAAGGTGATCACCACCCCACCGGTTTTGCCAAAGTGCTCTTCCACCGTTTCGGTGATGTTGCCGGAGACGTTGCTGCCGGAGAGGCACAAACGCGCCAGCGCGCGGTGGCAGTAAAACGCAATCGGGAACGCAAGAACCAGCATCAGCAGGATAGGGATCAATCCACCAAAGCCTGCGCGAATGGGGAAGAACAGCACGCCTGCGCCAATGGCGGTACCAAACAGGCCGAGCGTCCATGTGGTATCAGACTTACGCCAGGAGGACGTTTTTGTCTGGCCAACGATAATGCTTTCAGTGTTGCTCATAGGTCACCTTTATGCGTCAACGAAGCCGGTAATTTGGGAAACACGGGAGAGATCGATATTGCCGCCGGAAATAATGCAGACGGTTTTACGACCCTGAATATAGTGGTCAAGCTTGCCGCTTAATAACGCGGCGCAGGCCAGCGCGCCGGCACCTTCCGTCACCACTTTATTTCGCTGAATAAGCGCGATCATGCTGTCACGAATGTTGTCTTCGCTGACCAGCACAATGTCATCAACCAGCTCGCGAACAATTTCGAACGGTAAATTACCGGGGCGAGAAACGTCACAGCCGTCGGCCAGCGTGCCACTAACGCGATGGCTGATTATTTCCCCGGCCTGATACGATGCCGCCATGCCGTGAACATTTTCTGACTGCACGCCGATGATATTAATGGTGGGGTTAATGGATTTAATTGCCGTCGCAATCCCGGCAATTAAACCGCCGCCGCCGATAGGCACAATAACGTTATCCACATCGTATAAATCTTCGAGAATTTCCAGACCGATGGTGCCCTGCCCGGCAATCACTTTGGCGTCATCGTACGGCGGAATAAAAATACGCCCTTCCATCTCGACGATTTCGCTGACTTTAGCGATGGTGTCGTTGAAGTTCTCGCCGTGCAGCACAACTTCCGCCGAGTAGTCCCGCGTCGCGGCCACTTTAGACTTCGGCGCGCCCATAGGCATCACCACTTTGCCGTCGATGCCAAGCATCGCGCAGGAGAGGGACACACCCTGCGCGTGGTTTCCCGCGGAGCAGGCGACAACGCCTTTGCGTTTTTCAGCGTCGGTCAGCGAGCTTAATTTGTTAAACGCGCCGCGGATCTTAAACGAGCCGGTACGCTGCATGTTCTCAAACTTCAGGAATATTTCGCCCTTGCAGCGTTCGCTAAGATAATTCGAGCGCGGCATACCTGTTTTATATATTTTTCCTGCCAGTCGTTTTCTGGCGTCCTGAATATCTTCAATCGTTACCGGGAGATCGTAGGTAATATGCATAATATCCTCGTTATAATAATTCATTCTTTTCGGGCAAAGTCAGGGTATCAGAGCGTTACAGAGATAAGCTCTGGGTGTTTTTAAATTGATTACTCATTATTCATCGTCGTCTTTCGATATTCATCGACGAATACTGTTTTGCCAGCTCAACTAATACTGACGCCGATTTTTTAATCCTGTAATTTTTTGACCACACGGCGGCATAACGCGCCACGGGTAATTCATCTTCTACGGGCAACACAATAAACTGATCAGAACCGAACGGTGCAATCATGTCGCGGGGAATCACCGTCAGATAATCGGCATTCAGGACAAGGTTATAAATGGTGACGACGGAATCGGTCTGGACGATGTTTTCGATGCTGATGTGGTTGTCTTGCAGGGTGGTCAGAAGTTCTTTGTAGTAGCCCATATCGGTTTGCGGCATCACCCACTGCTCGTGCGTGAGCGATGCCAGTGTCGTCGGGCCGGTGCACGTTCGCGTTTTGCTGGCGACCAGCACAAACTCGGACTCAAACAGCGGTTCGACGTGCAGATCCTGCAGCAGCATTTCATCACTCAGCGTGCCGATAGCGAAATCCAGACGACCGTCGCGAATAGCCGGAAGGAAAGAGGAGAGCTGGGCTTCATACATCGAGACGCGTGCTTTCGGGAACACTTCCTTGAATTTTTTGATCATCTCGGACAGGAAGGTAAAGCCGATCAGCGACGGGTAGCCAAAGGAGACGTCCATGACGGTACTGAAGCTCAGGCTGTTAATCTCACTCACCATGTTTTTCATTTCGCGGGTGATCGACTCAGAGTACGAGAGCAGAACCTGACCCGCGGCGGTGAGTTTTACGCCGGTGTTTTTACGCACCATCACTTCCACGCCGAAGTAGGACTCAATATCGCTGATGATTTTGCTGACGGCGGGTTGCGTCAGGCCAAGCTGTCTTGCTGCAGAACCTATGGAGCCACTTTTAATGACTTCCTGAAATACCACGAGGTGCTGTGTTTTCGGTAGAATAATAGTGTTCATAATATTCTGCGCTTATTTCCCTATGACGGAGCGAATTCTACCTAATAGTGTTTAAGGGGGTATGTGCTGTCACTCACAATTTGCTTTTCCGCACGTTTTACAGGAACAATGACAACCAAAAAAACATATTTATTATCAATAAGATGAATAAGTAAGGCCACACCATTACGCTGATATCGATCAATAAAATCAGTAGTAATAAATTTATTTTATGGCGATAACCTTGATAAATTTTCCTGCGTTAAAAAAATCAATAAAGACGATCTTTCAGGCAATTAAAGACCAATAAATAACCGCTATTTGTTTGAAACATTCTTTCAGTTTATTAAATTTTTCCGATGCGAATTTTCAGGTTTGCGGAAAAGAGTGGAATGCGTCACATATTCACGGGAGAAATGTATTTGATTTCAATATATGCATATCAAACGAGAAAAGATTCTCGATCATATAGGTAACAAACATAACAAATTATCAATACTAAAAATCGTGTGTTTTTTAGCGCGAAATTTTGTGATGGCGATCGTCTACAGGTACAGGAACGATACGAAAGGTATAAAAGCAGTGAAATGTGCTTAATGTCGCAAATATGAGAATTGATGTCGTTTGTTCGGCGCTGCGCTTACCCGTCCAGCAGCACCCGGAAAGCAAAAACCCCGCCGAAGCGGGGTTTTTTAAGAAGTTGAAGCTGACCGATAAGCCGGGTTCTGTCGTGGACAGTCATTCATCTAGGCCAGCAATCGCTCACTGGCTCAAGCAGCCTACCCGGGTTCAGTACGGGCCGTACCATGTGAACCCCTATTTGGCCTTGCTCCGGGTGGAGTTTACCGTGCCACGGACTGTTACCAGCCGCGCGGTGCGCTCTTACCGCACCCTTTCACCCTTACCTGATCCCGCTTGCGCGGGCCATCGGCGGTTTGCTCTCTGTTGCACTGGTCGTGGGTTTCCCCCCCAGGCGTTACCTGGCACCCTGCCCTATGGAGCCCGGACTTTCCTCCCCTCCGCCCGTCTCCCCCGAAAGGGACGACGACGAAGCGGCGACTGTCTGGTCAGCTTCGGCGCGCAGTATAGAGGGTTTGCGCGCCGCTGTCACCCTCAGGTGTGGGCAAGGCGTGATTAACGCGCCACTTCCACCTTCGCCAGTTTTTCGTAGTAGCACGCAATCGCGCTGTGATCGGCCGTGCCCAGGCCATCCGCACGCAGCGCCTGCATCATCTCCATGACCGCCGCGGTCAGCGGCAGCTGCGCGCCTACGCCGTGTGACGTATCCAGCGCGTTCGCCAGATCTTTAATGTGCAGGTCGATGCGGAAACCGGGTTTGAAATTACGATCCATCACCATCGGCGCTTTGGCATCCAGTACGGTACTGCCCGCCAGACCGCCGCGAATGGCCTGATAGACCAGGTCCGGATTAACGCCCGCTTTGGTTGCCAGCGTCAGCGCTTCGGACATGGCGGCAATGTTCAGCGCCACAATCACCTGGTTTGCCAGCTTGGTCACGTTACCCGCCCCGATGTCCCCGGTATGCACCACCGAGCCCGCCATGGCTTTCATCAGGTCGTAGTATCTATCGAAAACGGCTTTATCTCCGCCGACCATCACCGACAGCGTGCCGTCGATCGCTTTCGGCTCACCGCCGCTGACCGGCGCATCCAGCATATCGACGCTCTTCGCTTTTAACGCCTCGCTGATTTCACGGCTTGCGAGCGGTGCAATAGAGCTCATATCAATCAACACCAGGCCCGGCTTCGCACCGTCGATAATGCCGTTCTCACCCAGCGCAACCTCTTTAACATGCGGGGAGTTGGGCAGCATGGTGATGATGACATCGCACTGCTCGGCAATGGCCTTCGCGGTGGTGGCCGTTTCAGCGCCCGCCGCTATCACCTCTGCCACGGCCTGCGGATTGTGATCGGATACCACCAGTGAGTAACCCGCTTTGATGAGGTTCTTACTCATTGGTTTACCCATGATCCCCAGGCCAATAAAACCCACTTTCAGCGTCATAATCTGTTTCCTCAATGATGGTTATTTTTTAAAAGCGTCGGCTAATTTCTGCGTGGCCGAGCGGAAGACCCCGAGGTCGCTGCCGACGGCAACAAACGTGGCTCCCCACTCCAGATAGCGACGGGCATCAGCCTCAACCGGCGCCAGAATGCCGCACGGTTTGCCGTGAGCTTTAGCGCGGGCAAAGATGTGCTGGATCGCGCGCTGCACGTCAGGGTGGCTGGCATTACCCAGATGGCCAAAGGCGGCCGCCAGATCGCTCGGGCCGACGAAGATACCGTCCACGCCGTTTGTGGCTGCAATCGCGTCAACGTTATCAACGCCCTGCTGGCTCTCGATCTGAACCAGAATAGTGATGTTGTTATTGGACTGCGCGAAGTAGTCCGGCACGGTGCCAAACATATTGGCGCGATGCGAAACGGAAACGCCGCGGATCCCTTCTGGCGGATAGCGCGTTGAGGCTACGGCCAGGGCCGCTTGTTCTTCCGTCTCCACAAACGGGATCAGGAAGTTGTAGAAACCGATATCCAGCAGGCGCTTGATAATTACCGGCTCGTTAGTTGGCACGCGCACTATCGGGGCGCTGGGGCTGCCTTTCAGCGCCATCAGCTGCGGAATAAAGGTGCTGATATCGTTCGGCGCATGTTCGCCGTCCAGCACCAGCCAGTCAAAACCGGCCAGGCCCAGCACTTCGGTGCTGATAGGGTTTGCCAGCGCGGACCAGCAGCCAATCTGAATCTGGTGTGCCGCGAGGGCCGCTTTAAATTTATTCGGGAAGATGTCGTTACTCATCGTATTTACCTTTTTTATTCCGCAGCCTTTTTCAGTATCATTTTATTTATTCAGACACCGCACCAGCATTATATTTATTATTCTGACGTATTTTGGCGTTATAAAATCGTCATTCAGTATAAAACGCAACCCACGACCGCACATTGTTTTAATGCTCAAGCATTGCATAACATTTCAAAGAATTTTTTTGCATATGCACAAGGCGCTGGGCGCTAATGCACAGAATCAGGCATTACCGGTTCTGGAGCGATCGCGATCACATTTTCATATCCCCTATGCTGACATGCTTTAATTCTGAAAGCCGCGTATTTATTTCTACCATTAGAAAATTGGCTGAATTTATTATCAGACACTTTGCTGGAGAATACTGAACAATGGCCGACATTGAAATTCGACAGGCATCGCCGACGGCGTTTTATATAAAAGTCCACGACACCGATAATGTGGCGATAATTGTCAACGACAATGGCTTAAAAGCGGGCACCCGCTTTCCGGACGGGCTGGAACTGATTGAGCATATTCCACAGGGACATAAAGTCGCCCTGGTGGATATCCCTGCTAACAGCGAAATCGTACGTTACGGTGAAGTCATCGGCTATGCCGTTCGCTCTATACCGCAGGGCAGCTGGGTTGAGGAGTCGCTGGTGGCGCTGCCGGAAGCGCCGCCGCTGAACACGCTTCCGCTGGCGACCCGCGTGCCGGAACCGCTTCCTCCGCTGGAGGGCTATACCTTCGAAGGCTACCGCAACGCGGACGGCAGCGTCGGCACCAAGAATCTGCTCGGCATTACCACCAGCGTGCACTGCGTGGCGGGCGTAGTGGATTACGTGGTGAAAATCATCGAACGCGATCTGCTGCCGAAATACCCGAACGTCGACGGCGTGGTGGGCCTGAACCACCTCTACGGCTGCGGCGTGGCGATTAACGCACCCGCTGCGGTAGTGCCGATCCGCACCATTCACAATATTGCCCTCAACCCGAACTTTGGCGGCGAGGTGATGGTAATTGGTCTGGGGTGTGAAAAATTGCAGCCAGAGCGCCTGCTGCAGGGCACCGAAGATGTGAAAGCCATTCCGGCAGACGAGGCCAGCATCGTGCGCCTGCAGGACGAACGCCACGTGGGTTTCCGCTCAATGGTCGACGATATCCTGCAGGTGGCTGAACGCCATCTGGACAAGCTCAACAAGCGCCAGCGCGAAACCTGCCCGGCGTCTGATTTGGTAGTGGGAACACAGTGCGGCGGCAGCGATGCCTTCTCCGGCGTGACGGCCAACCCGGCGGTGGGCTATGCGTCCGATCTGCTTGTTCGCTGCGGCGCCACGGTGATGTTCTCCGAGGTGACCGAAGTGCGTGACGCCATCCATCTGCTCACGCCACGCACCGTTAATGAAGAGGTCGGCAAGCGCCTGCTTGAGGAAATGGCCTGGTACGATAGCTATCTCGATATGGGCAAAACCGACCGCAGCGCCAACCCGTCTCCGGGGAACAAAAAAGGCGGCCTCGCGAACGTGGTGGAAAAAGCCCTTGGTTCGATTGCCAAATCCGGCCAGAGCGCGATTGTGGAAGTGCTCTCTCCGGGCCAGCGCCCGACCAAACGCGGCCTGATCTACGCGGCAACGCCGGCCAGCGATTTCGTCTGCGGCACGCAGCAGGTGGCGTCCGGCATTACGGTACAGGTCTTTACCACCGGGCGCGGCACGCCGTACGGCCTGATGGCGGTGCCGGTGATCAAGATGGCGACCCGTACCGAGCTGGCAAACCGCTGGTATGACTTAATGGACATCAACGCGGGCACCATCGCCACCGGAGAAGAGAGCATTGAGGACGTGGGCTGGAAACTGTTCCACTTCATTCTGGATGTCGCAAGCGGGCGGAAGAAAACCTTCTCCGACCAGTGGGGGCTGCATAATCAGCTGGCGGTGTTTAACCCGGCACCGGTGACGTGATTTTTCGCACCACATCTATCCCGCATTTAGGTAACCCGCCGGACACGCCGCAAACCTTCCAGGTTGAGGCGATACCTGTTGGCTAAATGACGCATAACGATCTGCAGGCCGGGTTAGGCTCAGCCGCCACCCGGCAAAACAGGCGGCAGGGGCTTACTCCCCCTGCTGCTCCAGCGCATGCTTGTACAGCGCATTTTTCTTCACGCCGTGAATCTCCGCCGCCAGCGCAGCGGCCTTCTTCAGCGGTAGTTCCGCCTGCAGCAGCGCCAGCGTGCGCAGCGCATCGGCAGGGAGCGCGTCTTCCTGCGCCTTATGCCCTTCGACAATCAGCACCATTTCACCCTTGCGGCGGTTTTCGTCTTCCTTCACCCACGCCAGCAGTTCACCCACCGGCGCGCCGTGGATCGTTTCCCAGGTTTTGGTCAGCTCGCGCGCCAGCACCACGTAGCGGGCTTCTCCCCAGACGGTCACCATATCTTCCAGGCTCTCCAGCAGGCGGTGCGTGGATTCGTAGAAAATCAGGGTGCGCGGTTCCGCTTCCAGATCTTTTAAAACGTCGCGACGGCCTTTGGATTTGGCAGGCAGGAAGCCTTCATAGCAGAAACGGTCAGACGGCAGACCCGCGGCACTCAGCGCAGCAATGGCGGCACACGGCCCCGGCAGCGGCACAACGCGAATACCGGCTTCACGACAGGTACGCACCAGGTGATAGCCGGGATCGTTGATCAGCGGCGTACCGGCGTCGGAGACCAGGGCAATGTTCTGCCCCTCTTTCAGCTTCGCCACCAGCGTTTCGGCTTTTTGTTGCTCATTGTGATCGTGCAGAGCAAACAGACGGGCGTTAATCGCGAAATGTTGCAGCAGCAGGCCGGTGTGGCGGGTATCTTCAGCAGCAATTAAATCAACAGCTTGCAGTACGGTGAGCGCACGTTGGGTAATATCAGACAAATTCCCGATAGGAGTAGGTACAATATAAAGCTGGCCTTGAGAATTATCTGCCGTTTCGTGTTGTTTCATTGTTTCGTCCGTATTGCCGATTTAATATTGAGCATTGCGTAAAAAAAATCACTGGATACAGTATGGTACCGTTAACGTTTCTTCGAAAAAAAGCCACGCGCAGCGTGCCGCTTCTGCTGGCAGCCCTGATCTTTGCAGGCTGTGGCACCCAGGCACCTGACCAGAGCACCGCCCATCTTCAGGGATCTGCTCAGGCTGATTCTGGCTTTTATCTGCAACAAATGTCGCAGAGTTCAAATGATACCAAGACCAACTGGCAATTACTCGCCATTCGTGCACTGCTGAAAGAGGGTAAAACCCAGCAGGCAGCCGAACTGTTTAACCAGTTGCCAAAAGATCTTAACGACGCCCAGCGTCGTGAGCAGAGCCTGCTCTCTGCCGAGCAGAAGGTCGCGCTGAAAGATTACGCCGCCGCGAAGAAGACCCTCGGTGACATTGACGTGAGCGCGCTGGATAAAAATCAGCAGGCTCGCTTCTGGCAGGCGGGCATTACCGCTGAGCAGGGACGTCCTTCTCTCACGCTGCTCCGCGCCCTCGTCGCGCAAGAGCCGCTGCTCGGCGGTGCCGATAAGCAAAAAAATATTGATGCCACCTGGCAAGCGCTTGCCTCGATGACCCAGGAACAGGCGCAGGCGCTGGTCATCAACGCCGATGAAAACGTCCTTCAGGGCTGGTTGGATCTGCAGCAGATGTGGTTTAACAACCGCAGCGATCCAAAGATGCTGAAAGCCGGTATTACGGACTGGCAGACGCGCTACCCGCAAAACCCGGGGGCGAAAATGCTGCCAACCCAGCTGGTAAACGTGCAGAACTTTAAGCCAGCGTCCACCAGCAAAATCGCCCTGCTTCTGCCGCTCAACGGCCAGGCGGCGGTGTTTGGCCGTACCATTCAGCAGGGCTTTGAAGCCGCGAAAAACGGTACCACTTCGGTAACCGGCAGCGCGGTTCCCGCGCAGGCGGCCCAGGCGGCTAACGTGAATGATGTGGTCAGCCCTTCCGCAGCGGAGACCAGCGATCTGACCACGGCGCAAGCGCCGGCGCAGGGTACGATGCAAAACCCGGTGACGGCCCCGACGACGCCTCCGGCTACAGCAGCACCTGCTGCGGCAGCCCCAGCTACTCAGGCTCCGGCCGAGACGCAAGTGGCACCAGCACCTGAAGCGACAGCAGAACAGCCTCAACAGCAGCCTGCACAACCCGCGGCCCAGCCTGCTGCGCAGCCGCAGACCGTGGCAACCACCAGCGCCAACCCGGGCGCTGAGGTGAAAATTTACGACACCAGCTCGCAGCCGCTTGACCAGGTTCTGGCGCAGGTTCAGCAGGACGGGGCCAGCATCGTTGTCGGTCCGCTGCTGAAAAACAACGTGGAAGAGCTGATGAAGAGCAATACCACGCTGAACGTGCTGGCGCTCAACCAGCCTGAGCAGGTTCAGAACCGGGCCAATATTTGCTACTTTGCGCTTTCCCCTGAAGATGAAGCCCGCGATGCGGCGCGCCATATTCACGAGCAGGGTAAGCAGGCTCCGCTGCTGCTCATCCCACGCAGCGCGCTGGGCGATCGCGTGGCCAATGCTTTTGCCGATGAGTGGCAGAAGCTCGGCGGCGGCGTGGTGTTGCAGCAGAAATTTGGTTCCGTCTCTGAACTGCGCGCGGGCGTAAACGGTGGAGCGGGTATCGCGCTCAACGGCAGCCCTGTCACCGCGAGCCTGCCGCAGCAGCAGGGCGTGACGATTGGCGGCCTGACGATCCCTGCCCCGCCTACCGACGCGCAGATTAGCGGTGGCGGTAAAGTGGATGCGGCCTATATCGTTGCCACGCCGCAGGAGATCGCCTTTATCAAACCGATGATCGCGATGCGTAACGGCAGCCAGAGCGGCGCAACGCTTTACGCCAGCTCACGTAGCGCGCAGGGCACCGCAGGCCCGGATTTCCGTCTGGAAATGGACGGTCTGCAGTACAGCGAAATCCCGATGCTGGCAGGCAGCAACCCGGCACTGATGCAGCAGGCGCTGAGTACCGTACGTAACGATTATTCGCTGGCGCGTCTGTATGCGATGGGTGTCGATGCATGGGCGCTGGCGAACCACTTTACCCAAATGCGTCAGGTGCCGGGCTTTGAGCTTAACGGCAACACCGGCGATCTGACCGCGACTCAGGACTGCGTGATCAACAGGAAGTTATCATGGCTCAAATACCAGCAGGGGCAAATCGTCCCGGCCAGTTAAGCCGTAAAGAGACCGGCGATGCGTGGGAGTTAAAGGCGCGTCGCTGGCTTGAAGGCAAAGGACTGCGCTTTATCGCCGCTAACGTCCGCGGGCGCGGCGGCGAAATCGACCTGATCATGAAAGACGGTCAGGTTATCGTGTTTGTAGAAGTCCGCTTTCGACAGTCCTCCCGTTTTGGCGGTGCTGCCGCCAGCGTGACGCTCGCCAAACAACATAAATTATTACAGACTGCCCACTTGTGGCTTGCCCGCCATAATGGGAGCTTTGATACTGTGGATTGCCGGTTCGATGTGATAGCCTTCACCGGAAATGAGATCGAATGGCTTAAAAACGCTTTTGGCGAAGACGCATAATTAAGATTTAAAAGGGATAACGTGCTCGAAAGAATTAAAGTGTGCTTCACAGAAAGCATCCAGACTCAGATTGCCGCGGCGGAAGCCCTTCCGGATGCTATCTCGCGTGCCGCAATGACGCTGGTGCAATCCCTGCTTAATGGCAACAAAATCCTCTGTTGTGGCAACGGCACGTCAGCCGCCAACGCACAGCATTTTGCTGCCAGCATGATCAATCGCTTTGAAACAGAACGCCCGAGTTTACCCGCCATTGCACTTAATACCGATAATGTGGTCTTAACGGCGATTGCTAACGATCGTCTGCATGACGAAATTTACGCAAAGCAGGTGCGAGCCCTGGGTCATGCGGGAGATGTGCTGCTGGCCATCTCCACGCGCGGCAATAGCCGGGACATTGTCAAAGCCGTTGAAGCCGCCGTCACCCGCGACATGACCATCGTGGCCCTTACCGGCTATGACGGGGGTGAGCTGGCGGGTCTGCTTGGGCCGCAGGATGTGGAAATCCGCATTCCTTCTCACCGAAGCGCGCGTATTCAGGAGATGCATATGCTCACGGTGAACTGCTTATGTGATTTGATCGATAACACGCTTTTCCCTCACCAGGATGATTAAGGAGTTCTTATGAAGGCTTTATCGACCCTCGCAGTCCTTATGTCTGCATTACTGCTTCAGGGATGTATCGCTGCGGCCGTTGTGGGTACCGCCGCGGTAGGCACCAAAGCGGCAACCGATCCACGCACCGTGGGGACACAGGTGGATGACGGTACGCTGGAGCTGCGCGTCAACAGTGCGCTGTCGAAAGACGAACAAATCAAGAAAGAAGCGCGTATCAACGTGACGGCTTATCAGGGCAAAGTGCTGCTGGCAGGCCAGGCGCCGAATCTGGAGCTCGCCTCTCGCGCGAAACAGATTGCGATGGGCGTCGAAGGGACCACAGAGGTGTTTAACGAAGTGCGCCAGGGCAAGCCAATTGGCCTGGGTGACGCCTCTTCCGATACCTGGATCACCACCAAAGTGCGTTCCCAGCTGCTGGGCTCGGACCAGGTGAAATCCTCCAACGTGAAAGTGACGACTGAAAACGGCGAAGTGTTCCTGCTGGGTCTGGTGACCGACCGTGAAGGGAAAGCGGCGGCGGATATCGCCAGCCGTGTGAGCGGCGTGAAGCACGTCACCACCGCGTTTACTTACATCAAATAAAAAAAATCCCCTCGCTTGAGGGGATTTTTTTGTAGGCCCGGTAAGCGCCAGCACCACCGGGCTTTTTTTACATCAACGCAATACTGCCCACAATCACCCCGCTCAACGCCACCAGTCCTGCGGTCAGCCACAGCGCTTTCGCCGGGAACGACTTACGCAGCATGATAAGCGACGGCAGGCTTATCGCCGGCAGCGTAATCAGCAGCGCCAGCGCCGGCGCGGTGCCCATACCGGCCAGCATCATGGTCTGAACAATCGGGATTTCCGCCGCCGTTGGGATCACAAACAGGCAGCCCGCAACGGCCATCGCAATGACCCACATCAGCGTGTTGTCGATAGCGCCATCCGCATGCGGGAAGAGCCAGACGCGCGCCGCCCCCAGAACCAGTACCGCCAGGATATAGACCGGGATGGTGCTCCAGAAAAGCTGCCAGAGCGCCCTGCCCCAGCGCGCAAAGAAGCCACCCTGCGGCTCGCTGACGTCCAGTTCGACGGCTGAAGGTTCTGCGGCAGTATCCTTCACCAGTTTTTGCACCAGCGTCGCCACCACCAGCACGGTCAGCAGCCCGGCGACCAGGCGGATGAACGCGAAATGCCAGCCCAGCACAAAGCCCATAAACACCAGCGTCGCCGGGTTGAGCAGCGGGTTCCCCATCCAGAACGCCAGCGCGCCGCCCATCGACACGCGCTGACGGCGCATCCCTGCGGCCACGGGCGCGGCGCAGCAGGAACACATCATGCCCGGCAGGGAGAAAATCGTCCCCAGCAGCGTGCCCTGAAAGCGCGGCTGCCCAAGGGTTTTCACCAGCCAGTTACGGGGGATAAGCACCTGAATCAGCGAGCCCAGAATGACGCCTAAAACGGCGGCCTTCCAGACGGCAAGGAAGTAGACCATGGCGTAGTCCCACGCCGCCTGAAGCGGGCTGGAATCAGCCTGAGCGAGAATAGATTTACCGATGCTGTGCGTTTCGGCGGCGGTGAAGGCTTTGCCGTAGTACGGCTGCCATTTCACGTACCAGAGGCCAACAATGACCACGAGAAAGAAGAGTGCGGGCTTCCACCATTGGACAGGTGTTGCCGCCTGAGATGAAGACTGACCAGTCATAGCATTCCCTGGAGAGTATTAGATTATTAGCCGGGGGAGTTTACGCCTCGCCCTGCGCGATTTCACGCAGTTTTGCCGAAGGGATAATGTTTACGCCCGCTTTCGACGGGGCCAGCCCCTCTTTTAGCATCGCGCGCGCGACGTCCCGCGCCTCGATGGATTTCCAGTTGCCGGGAAGAATGCGAAACAGCGGGGCAAATATCGACTCGTTAAACCGGCGTTCATCCCGGTGGCCGATCAGCATCGAAGGGCGCACTATCGTCAGCTGTTCCCATTTCTGCGCAATCAGCGCATCCTCCATCTTGCCCTTTACCTTGTTGTAGAAGAAAGGCGACCCGGCACTGGCGCCCAGCGCGCTGACCACCAGAAAATGTTTGGCGCCCAGCTTTTTCGCCGTGAGTGCGGTATCCACCACCAGCGTATAGTCGGCGTGGATAAAGGCCTCTTTGCTGCCCGCCTCCCGCCGCGTGGTGCCCAGACAGCAAAAGGCGATATCAATGGGATCCTGCACCTGCGCCAGCGCGTCGGTCAGCTGAGGATCGTGCGGATTAAAGACGCCGGATAAGTCCGCCAGCGGTCGACGCGTCGGGGCGGCGATATAGTTCACGCGGCGATCCTGAATCAGCAGCCGCAGCAGATGATCGCCCACTAACCCGGTAGCACCCGTAATCAATACCTGACTCATCTTTTCCCCTTTACAGAATTGTCCGTTTGCGAACTCAGCGTCGTCGACCACACTTAGAAGTCTGTTACAGGTAAGTATTTACCACAAGCGGAGAAAAATCAGTCTGAAGCCAAAACAACGGAGGAAGCATGGGCAAGAAAATCGCAGTCTTGATTACCGACGAGTTTGAAGATTCAGAATTCACCTCTCCAGCAGAGGCGTTCCGCAAGGCGGGACATGAGGTCATCACCATTGAGAAAGAGGCAGGCAAAACGGTGACAGGCCATAAGGGCGAAGCGACCGTGACCATCGATGAAACCATCGATAACGTTAGCCCCTCAGATTTCGACGCTCTGCTGTTACCCGGCGGCCATTCCCCGGATTCCCTGCGCGGGGACGAGCGCTTCGTGACCTTCACCCGAGACTTTGTCTCGACCGGCAAACCGGTCTTTGCCATCTGTCACGGCCCGCAGCTGCTCATCAGCGCAGAAGTGGTCCGCGGGCGAAAGCTTACCGCCGTGAAACCGATCGTTATCGATCTGAAAAACGCGGGGGCCGAGTTTTACGATCAGGAGGTGGTCAACGACAAAGACCAGCTGATCACCAGCCGAACCCCGGACGATCTCCCGGCGTTTAACCGCGAAGCGCTACGCCTGCTCGGCGCGTAACCAGTGCAGCTTCTTGCCAAAGCCCAAGGTGTTGTCGGTAAATTTCAGCTCATCGAGGCGGATTTCCCACACCGGGGCTTTTAGCGCAGCGGCAACGGGAAAGCGGCGCGTGTAGAGCTTACGGCGCGCGTCGCTCTCTTCACCATCCAGACGACGGATCTCCCCTTTAAACTGCACGCCGCGGATCAGCGCGACCGTTTTCGGCTGGCCGTTTACCGTGCCTGCCACCTTTGCCTGCTGGCCGGTCATCTGCGCATGACGCGTTTTGTCTTCACTCATGACATAAAAAGCCACGCGCGCAGGGTCATAGTAGTAAAACGCATTTGCGCACCACATTTCACCCTCGTCACAGACGCACCAGGTGACAACATGCTGCTTCGCCAGCCAGCGGTTAATGGCGGCCAGTGTTTCCATTTTCGTTCTCTCTCATGCT
>Ga0209935_1000308_pt1 | contig 142755 bp, 148 predicted proteins | sample ThiBio_1000_plan_2_FD_183958 | JGI IMG/M metagenome (GOLD analysis project Ga0209935, IMG submission 183958) | Wastewater bioreactor microbial communities from Cape Town, South Africa - Thiocy_cont_1000_plan (SPAdes) | ecosystem: Engineered > Bioreactor > Thiocyanate-remediating >... | reverse complement strand
GCACGTAGGACTTTTTGTGCTCTTTGGGATGAAATTGGGAGATTACTGAACGTATTTACTCCTCAGGAGTGTAAAAACTATTTTGCTTCCTCTGGATATGTAAACACTTAAATCAAGAATGCTCTAGGTAAATTTCGTGAGGACGAGAAAGTCTGGGATCAACTTATGTTTTGTCTGAGACTTGGCCGAAACCCACGTGTAATAGTGACTACAACGCCTCGTCCCACGCCCCTTTTAAAAAGGCTTACTAAGGACCCACACGTTGTGGTTAAAAAGGGATCTACCTTTGAGAATGCGAAACATCTTGCAAAGCCGTTTCTTGGCTATATGCGTGATCGTTATGAGAAAAGTTGGTTAGGACGTCAAGAACTGTATGCTGATTTCGTTGAAGAAAAAGAAGGAGCTCTTTGGACTCCATCTCTTCTTGAACGTGCACGAGAGGCTTTTCAAGTGAAACCTCTGAAACGCCTTGTAATTGCGATTGATCCGGCAGTTAGCCATGGTAACCATAGTGATGAGACAGGTATTATTGTGGCGGGAATCACGTTAGAGGGGATTGGCGTTGTTTTAGAAGATCTTTCTCTTAAAGGACCGGCAACACTTTGGATTTGCAAAGCCATTGAAGCCTATCATCGACTCAAAGCCGACTGCATTGTTGCAGAGGTGAATATGGGGGGAGAGCTTGTCGAACAGCTCTTGCGAAACTATGATTCTTCAATCAGCTATAAGGCCGTTCATGCAACACGAAATAAAATCTTAAGGGCAGAACCCATTGCATCCCTTTATAAACGAGGAAAAGTCTGGCACGCAGCCTACCTTCCTGAATTAGAAGCACAGCTTTGCTCGTATATTCCTGGATCGAGCTCCAAATCTCCAGATCGGCTCGATGCTCTCGTCTGGGCTCTCACCGAGCTCATGATCGACACTGAACTAAAATATAAGATTTGGGTGGGGTGAAAAGCTATATATCGAACTTGAAGACTTTATTTCTGGATCGCCACGCCCCCTTGGGGGCTCGCGAAGACGATAGTACGAGCCGTCCCCTACTCCGTCTTTGCGAGCGTAGCGAAGCAATCCAGAAATCTTTCCAATTAAGGCAAAGACTTAATCACGTTCACCCACTTATCTTTGTGAACAACTTTCAGTTTGCCATTCTTCAAAACCTTATAAATAGTTTCCATTTCCCCCAATAAAGGTTGATCAGGATGCTCTTCATACGCTTTCTTAAGATTGGCATCTGGAGGATTAATAATAAGAAGAGCACTATCTATTTGTTGTTTTATGCCTACAGTGGAAGAAAACCTATTCAAAATCTGCCCTGTTTTGGCATCAATCAGCCAATTATCTTGGCATTGGGTTCCACAACCGAAACTTACAATTGTGTAGTGTCCGGCAAAATTTGGTCCTTCTTTCGCACCCTCTTTAAGCTTTGTCTTATAGGTCTTAGCTCCCTCATAGCTTGAGAGCTTAATAGGTGCCGGTTTTCCCTTTAACATCTCTTCTTTGCTCACAGGAAACTGCGAAAAATCGGGTAAGGATGATTCGGCATATGTAGACGCCGATCTCACCACAAATGTTAAGAAAAAAGCTGTTTTAAAGAATGTCATCTCTTTTTCCTAAATCTCAATCACAAGCCCGTCGTAGGCCGGTTCAACACCCTTTGGAAGCTCTCTCATAAGCGTATCATAATCGAGAAGGAGCGACATATGAGTCAGATAAGCTTGGCGGGGTTTAACGTGCTCAATCCATTCGAGGGTTTTTGCAAGGTGAGAATGGCTAACCCGTGGATCTCTCGAAATACAATCCACAATCCATACGTCAATTCCCTCAAGAACTTTGAAAGCAGCCTCGTCTAGATCAACCACATCTGTGGAATAAGCCATCTTTTCAAAGCGATACCCAAGTGAGGTTGAATAACCATGGGCCTGGTTGAAGGGGATAATTGAAATGTTTCCCACTTGAAAAGGTCCTTCAATAATATTTGGACTCACAAAAGGACGATAAATATCAGGTACCAATTCATCCATGGGAAAAGCATAGTAGAATCGTTTTTTAATAGAATTTAGCGTTTCAGCATTGCTATAGACAGGGACAGGCATTTTGTTTTGGTAGGTAAAAGCCTTAAGATCATTTATCCCGTGTGTGTGATCTGCATGGTCATGGGTATATAAGACAGCATCGGGTTTTTGAAGGTCGGTGGCAAGCCATTGAGTTCTCAAATCAGGTGAGGTGTCTACCAAAAGAGTTGTTCCTTCTTTTTCAACGACGATCGAAGCCCTTGTCCTTCGATTTCTTGGGTTCGTCGGGTCACATTCCCCCCATCTTCCCGTAAGAATAGGAACGCCTTCTGAAGCTCCGCAACCGAGTATGGTTATGCGCATGGGAGTATCACTTTTGAGAAGAGCTTCAAAAAATTCTGGGTTGTTTGATCACAGAGGTCATTAAAATTAACTGCTTTAAGGTCGGCCAACTTTTTAGCTGTTTCGACAACATATGCCGGTTCATTGGATTTTCCACGATAGGGTTCTGGGGCTAAATAGGGCGCATCCGTTTCCACTAAGAGTTTGTCTAAAGGAACTTCTTTCACAACTTCACGTAAAGCTTCGGCTTTTCTGAAAGTGATGATTCCAGAGATAGAAATATAAAAGCCAAGCTCCAGAGCCTGGTCTCTCAGCCAAGAACTACCGGAAAAACAATGAATCACCCCCCTCGCCTTTCCTTTTCCAATGGTCTTTAAAAATTCAATGGTATCTTCTTCCGCATCTCGTGTATGGATAATCAATGGCAAATCACACTCAAGGGCTGCTTCAATATGAGCTTTAAAAACCTTTTTCTGATCTTGTTGAGGACTATGGGTGTAATAATAATCAAGTCCAGTTTCTCCAAATCCTACAACCTTGGCCCGGGTGGCTTCCGTTGTTAAAACCTTAAAGAGTTCTTTTTCAGAAAGTGTCTTTTGTGCCTCATGAGGGTGAACGCCAATGGTGGCAAATATCTCATCATGACTTTCAGCAATGTCCATAACAACGGGAATTTTTGGAAGGTCCGTACAAATAGTCAAAAAGCCATTAACTCCTTTGTCCATGGCGCGTCTCAACGTCCCCTTTATATCACTAGCCATAGGCTCATAATCTAAATGACAATGACTATCGATCAAAAACATAACGCACTTCTTCTTTCATTGTAGCGACTCACCCGCCCGTGTGTGAGAAGAGGTGAGTAACCCTTTCATTCCCCTTTTTCCAAATATAACCTAACTCTCTTTACAATTTCTGAAGGAGGAGTCTCGTGGTTAAAATGAGCCCGATAATTTCCCTTTTTATCCATCAAGTAAATAAGAGAGGAGTGGTCGATTAAATAGTCATTGCCAGATTCCTCCGAAGCCTTTGCGGCATGAACCCGATAGGCCTTAATGGCTTGATTTACCTGATCCTTCGTTCCCGTAAGCATGACAAAGTCTTTGTGATAATTTTGAGCATAGGTTTTAAACTGGTCAAGGGTATCTCTTTGTGGATCAATCGTAATAAAGATAGGCTGGATGGTTTTGGCTCCCCCCAACTCTTCCATGGCTTGTGTCATATGATAAAGTGCCGTGGGACATATATCAGGACAATACGTGTATCCGAAATAAACCAACATCGGTTTACCTTTAAAGTCCGTGTCCTTCCAAACTTTTTCGTTCTTATCGATAAGTTGAAAGGCTCCCCCAATTGACGGGAGTCCGTCTTGGGAACCAGGAATATCCTGGGCAATGGCTACAGCTTTATGGGATTTTTCCGTTTGAACAATTCCTAAGATTGCAAAAAGAAGGACAGCAAACCCGATTGCCCCTAGTGTTAATAAATTGCGCTTTTTCCGCTGCATACTCCCTCCATTAGATGGCTTTGGATGGAGTATGCCATGAAAATTTGAAAACTTAAAGTCCCTCCCCTTCTGCTTTGCGTATCAAACTATTTCCAAGACTTACAGCTTCATTGAGAGCTTCCTGGGGAGGCTTTCCTTGAAATGACTTTTCAAGGGCATCTATAAGAACTTCCCTAACTTCCACAAACCCAGGGATGCGGATACCTTTAGAATACGGAGTTGGGGGAAGCATCAAGGACTGAATCGCGATTTCGTTGTGGGGGTTTGTTTTGTAATAGTTTGAAGCTTTTAATCTCTCAAAAGCAGCTTTTGAAATTGGCAAATATCCTGTGGCCTCAACCCAGGCTTGCTGGTTTTGAGGGCTTGCAACAAAGTTAAAGAAAGCAGCAACCCCTTCCTCCTCTTTCTCGGTATGACCCTTCATAGCCCAAAGAGCAGCTCCTCCTGTCACAAGATTGTGGGGTTCTTTTGTGAGCACAGACCAGTAAGGGATTGGGCCAGCGCCTATATCGAATTTTGCTTCTTTCTTCAGAACAGCCATCCGAGAGTTCGATTGCATGATCATTGCACATTGACCATTTGTAAAAAGTGGCTCAATGTCTGACACAAAGCGTCCTCCATACGTGAAAGTTCCTTCCTTTTGCCATTTCGCAATCTTATCAACGTTAAAGACAAAAGGTTCAGCATTCACGAGAAGCTCAGCTCCCTTTCCTTCAAATCCATTGTCTTTTGTTGCAAAAGGTAGATTATGGCGTGCAGCAAAATGCTCAAGCAAATATCCAGAAGGCCAAGCGGTTGTGAGAGCGCAAGAATATCCTGCGTTTTTAAGCTTCGCCGCATAAGCTTCCACATCTTCCCACGTTTTAGGAGGACTATTGGGATTAATGCCTGCCTTCTTGAAGGCTTCCTTATTGTAAAAAAGAAGGCCTGTTGCAATATTAAAAGGGAGTCCTAAGAGAGTCTTGTCTTCATCAGAATAGAAATTCACAATGGAGGAGATAAAGGCTTCATGGACTGTATATCCGTACTTTTGAAAAAGTACGGAGGCGGGGATATAGAGATTTTTTTGAAGAATGAGTGATGGGGTCGCAATCTCATACACTTGCAGAATGTGAGGGAAATTCTTCTTTTCTTTAGATGCTTGCACACCTTTTTTAAAGCCCTCCGTATAGTTTCCCTGATAGGTAAGTTGAATTTTATACTCATTTTGGGAGGTATTAAATTTATCGACAAACTCTTGCAATTGTTTCTCAATAAAGCCTTCCATGGAATGCCACATGTCAAGTTGGACGGGTTTGGCAAAAACGGAAGAGGTGAACAGGAAAAAGCTTGCGATAAAGGAGAATAATTTTATTTTCATGTTCAAGTCTCGATTAAAAACGAAAACGACTGATGCAATTTTTAAATAATCCAGCCTCCCCAGCTTGTCATTCCCGCCAAAGCGGGAATCCAGGAAGTATTTAAAATAATATAAACATTTTATCTCTCTTATTTAAGCTTATAATACCCCCAATTTTTGCTTCAACAACTTATTCACAAGTTCTGGATTTGCTTTCCCTGCCATAGCTTTCATGACTTGCCCAACGAAAAAGCCAAAGAGCTTTTCTTTGCCACTCTTATATTCTTCCACCATCCCAGGATTTTCATCGAGAATCTTATCGATAGTCATCAGAATAGCTCCGTCATCAGAAACTTGTTTTAACCCATGTTCTTCGATCAAACTTGGTGCATCCTTTCCGGATCCCCACATCAAGACAAAAACTTCCTTAGCAATTTTACCCGAGATAACCCCTTCCTGAATTTGATTAATAAGACCTGCCAGGTGAGCAGGAGAAATTGGACAACCGTCAATCGTTTTGCTCTCTCGATTTAGAGCTCCAAAAACCTCTCCCAACAACCAGTTGGCTAAAAGCTTAACGGTCTTTACATTTGATGGTCTGAGCCATTTAAGGGATTCTTCGAAATAAATAACTGTTTCCTTCTCAGAAACCAAAAGTGACGCATCGTAAGGAGAAAGCTCGTAGTCTTTCATGAGACGTGCTTTTGTTGCATCAGGGAGCTCTGGTAGGTTTCGGCGAATTTCCTCAACCCACGCCGCGTCTAAAACGAGTGGAGGCAGATCTGGGTCCGGGAAATAGCGATAGTCATGGGCATGCTCTTTGCTTCGCATAGAGCGCGTTACACCACGAACAGAATCAAAAAGGCGAGTTTCTTGAAGGATTTCACCCCCATCTTCGAGAATCGAAATTTGTCGCATCGCTTCATGGTCAATGGCTTGGGCTAAGAATTTGATTGAGTTGACGTTTTTAATCTCCGCCCGCGTGCCAAAGGGCTCGCCTGCTTTGCGAACAGAAACATTAACATCGACACGCATACTGCCCTGATCCATATTCCCATCACATGTCCCTAAGCACCTGACAATAGAACGAAGTTTGTGCACATAAGCTGCTGCTTCTTCAGCACTTCGTATATCAGGTTCAGACACAATTTCCATCAATCCCACCCCACAACGATTCAAGTCGATGTAGGATTTTTCTGGATGCTGATCATGAATGCTTTTTCCTGCGTCTTGTTCAAGGTGAAGACGGGTGATGCCAATACGGCGCACGGTACCATCTTCAAGTTCGATATCCAAATACCCCTTCCCCACAATGGGGCGCAAAAATTGGGAAATTTGGTAACCTGAAGGGAGATCGGCGTAAAAATAATTCTTACGATCAAATACTGAAACCAAGTTAATTTCAGCGTTGATTCCTAAACCTGTCCGAATCGCTTGTTCTACGCAAACTTCATTGATAACGGGAAGCATGCCAGGCATGGCAGCGTCCACAAAAGAAACTTGGGTATTGGGCTCCGCACCAAAGGATGTGGCAGCTCCTGAAAAAAGCTTTGAGTTTGAAATAATCTGGGCATGAACCTCAAGTCCAATCACAAGTTCCCATGGCCCCGAGGCTCCTTCATATAAGTATCTGTTATTCATAGAAAACCTTACCTTTCTAAAAAGGATTTAAAAGCGGCCGCCTCTTCAATAACACGCCCCACGCGAAAAAGAATATTTTCATCAAAGGCGGGACCAATGAGCTGAAGCCCCAAAGGAAGCCCTTGTTTTGAAAGCCCTGCGGGAATGGATATACCGGGAATACCTGCAAGGTTTGCCGATACGGTTAGAACGTCATTCAAATACATCACAACAGGATCCGTGGGTTTTTCGTCTAAGGCAAAGGCTGCTGCGGGAGTTGTTGGCGTTAGGATCACATCGACCTTTTGAAAGGCAAGTTCGAAATCCTGAGTGATCAGTTGCCGAACTTTTTGTGCTTTTAGGTAATACGCATCATAAAATCCTGCGGAAAGAACGTACGTACCAATCAGAATGCGGCGTTGAACTTCCGCTCCAAATCCTTCGCTGCGGGTGTTTTCATAGAGTTCATCGAGGGTTTTTCCGGATACGCGATGACCATACCGCACCCCGTCATAGCGAGCCAGGTTAGAAGAGGCTTCGGCGGGCGCGAGGACGTAATAGGTCGGTAGACTGTATTTTGTATGTGGAAGGCTGACTTCCACAATTTCAGCACCCGCTTCCTTAAGCCACTGTGCTCCTTTTTCCCAAAGATTTTGAATTTCTTCAGCCATTCCGTCAACGCGATATTCTTTTGGAATTCCGACACGCAGGCCTTTGACACCCTGATTTAAAGCTTTTTCAAAAGAGGGAACCTCAAGAGATGCAGATGTTGAATCTTTTGGATCGTGTCCTGCCATAACTTCGAGCATAAGGGCTGCATCACGCACATCTCGGGTCATGGGGCCTGCTTGATCTAGAGAAGATGCAAAAGCCACAATCCCCCAGCGTGAACACCGTCCATAAGTTGGCTTTATCCCCACAACACCACTAAAAGCGGCAGGCTGGCGGATGGATCCTCCTGTATCTGTGCCCGTAGCGGCTATGGCGAGTCCACCCGCAACAGCGGCTGCGGATCCTCCGGAAGATCCTCCTGGAGTTAAATCTTTTCCGTCGGCTCGCTTCCAAGGATTGATAACATTCCCATAGTAGCTTGTGATATTGGCCGATCCCATAGCAAACTCATCCATGTTGGTTTTTCCAAGAGAAACGGCACCGGCGTTTTTAAGATTCCCACTCACCGTTGATTCATAGGGAGGCTTAAATTCGCCAAGGATATGAGAACCTGCTGTTGTTTGAATGCCTGAAGTACAAAAGAGATCTTTAATCGCAATCGGTAAGCCTTCAAGAGATCGCGCTTGGCCTTTCGCAAGGCGCTGATCACTTTCTTTTGCACGTTCAAGGGCGAGTTCAGGCGTTTCCAAAATATAGGCATTTATAGACCTATTGCGCTCCATGGACGCTAAGTAGACTTCTGTCAATTCAACGGAAGAAAACATTTTTCGGTGAAGGCCGTCTTTAGCTTCGGCCATTGTTAAACGAATCAAATCATTCATTGTTTTTATTCCACAACTTTAGGGACGACAAACATATTACAGGCCACTTCTGGAGCATTCTCAAGGATCTTATCGACATATCCCCCGTCATTGACCACATCCTTTCGGAATGGCATGGAGGGCGTATTGACTCCTGCCATACCCTCGACAGATGAGGTATCCACCTCATTAAGCTGATCGATGAAATGTAAAATCCGATTCAAATCTTGTTGCATGGGGCCCATGCGATCATCGCTTAATTTAAGACGAGCAAGTGTTGCAATCCGTTTGACGGTTTCTTGATCCAATGACATAGTCAGGTCTCCAATACTACCCAAGTGCGTTACCCCGGAATTTAGAACCACTTGTGAACTTGCGAGCATAAGAGATTCTAAATATCGTGGACCCAGGAAATTCTTTGATTCAATTACCAACTGGGTCCCGGATATTAACAAAACCTAATACTCACCCTTACTTCCGTTAGGGTTCGCAAAGATTTTTTAAATTCCGGGATGACGCGCCGGGAAAAAAATTTGTAAGTTAATTTTTTACAAATGGAACTATAATCAATTTTTGGCTCGGGGTTAAGGGGAAAAATCATGATGATCGAAGATCCGATTCTTTTATGGAGTGTTGTAGGGGTTGCGTCAGGAATTATTCTCGGCTTGGCAGGAACAGGTGGAGGTGTCATTGCCATCCCCATTCTCATGGCTTTTGGGGGCTATGACATCAAAGAAGCCTCGGGCTATGGTCTTTTAGCACTCACCGTGGGAGCAGCCTTGTCCTGGTTCATTCAACGAAAAAATACACTTTACCCTATTGCAGCCATTCTCATTTTTTTTGCAGGTACGGTCGCTTTTCTTGCTGCCCCCTTAAAAACCCTCTCGCCGCATTGGTTGGTGAACGTTCTTTTAAATTTGACATGCGTTTTTGCTATTTATAGCTTATGGGTTTTGCGAAAACTCGAAGATCATGGCGAGAATCGTCCCCTACCCTATCAAATTAAAACATCAAGTATCGGCGGAATGATCACAGGATTTTTAAGTACGATGACTGGTCTCGGTGGTGGGGTTGTGATTATCCCCTGGCTTACAGGAATTACCCGCCTCCGGTTTGATCAAGCAATTGCCTGTAGTTTGCTCACCATTGCAGTCACAGCTCCCATTTCGGCTTGGAGGCAAAACAAATTTGATTTAGCAATGGGGGAGTGGATTTCTCTTGCTGTTGGCATTTTGGTCGCATCTCTTTTTGTTAAGAAATTAATAACACGTATTTCCCCGCCTCACTTGGTTCTTGTTAGAAAACTCTCCTTAACGGGAGTGATTTTCCTTTCAATGATGCGAACCTTATCTGCTTTATTCTAAGAGATTCGAAAAATGAATGACTTGAGTAACGCTTCACACAATTGTGTCATCCTTAGGCTAGAAACGTTTGATTTTCGAAAAAATCTTAGCGTTTCTAGCCTAAGGATGACACGCGGGAGTAGAAATGAGCGCTTATGAAATCCTTGAAATCACTGTTGAAGACGCGAACGCCCATAAGGATAAATATATCCTTGTGGACGTACGCGAGTCACATGAACTCACAGGCCCAGAAGGACACATTAAAGGAAGCACTTTAGCTACCTTAGGCCTGGATCTGATCCACTTTTTAGAAGCAGCAGATCCCCAGAAAGAATACATTTTTATTTGTCGAAGTGGGTATCGATCCAGCAAAGCCTGCGAAATGGCATATGCATGTGGGGTATCTAAAGCCTATAACTTGAAAGGGGGTATGTTGGCGTGGAATGAATGGATGCGCAATCCCGCAACACCTCTACCCTCAGGGTAATAGATAAGTTCTCGTGTACTAGAATGAGGCCCTATAAAGAGAACAGCCTTCATAAGGCCTCCTCCTTTAAGGCTTAGTCCTTACATCCTCGACTCAGGACATTCTGAATTTGCCCCATCTTAAAGATTAAAATATCTAATTCATCAGCAAGAGTTGTTAACCGTTGAAGTTGATATTCAAAAGCTTTGAAGATTGCTTCGGATGTATGTATATTGGCGTCAGCCATGATTAGTCCTTTCTAGTAAGGGTTAGTTGTGGTCAGTAGCTCATGGGTGGTGAAGTCACCTGTGGGCTACGCTTTAAGATAACAAACTTTTTTGCGTATGCAAATTATTTTTTTATCTTTTCTGATTATTTTATAAAAATTTTATTTTAGTACATATGATAGATTAAAGGCCATCCTATTGATGTTGTACGCTTGTTTTCAACGTGGTACTATATATCATAATTAAAAACAGGGAGCCTCCTTCATGAGAAACACTCTTTTTCCTTTAGACGACGTTAAAAAAACATTTGATTATAAAAAATTTGAAAAAGAATATTTTGACCTTAAGAGTTGGGGGATGCAAACTTCAATTGATCTTAAGAAATGTAATCCAAAAATAACAAAATCCTATAATCATCTTAAACAGTATTTGTTTGACCTCTGTGACATTATTGAAATGACGCGATTCGGAGAACCAACGATTATAACCTTTGGGGAAGCCGATAATGTCTTAGGCTATTCGATGACACAGTTTATTGAAACGTCTCTTATTTCTGGCCACTTTGCCGACGAAACTAACTCTGCTTTTATAGATATTTTCAGCTGTAAAGTTTATGACCCCATGAAGGCTGCGATCTTCACAAAAACCTATTTTGAATCGCAGAGCTGCGCCATTGGGGTAACTTTTAGGGACTAGTTACAAAGACCATTCTTCCTTTCGTCATTCATTAAAAGTAAGAAAAATAATAACCTCCTTTTCTTTCAAACAAGAAAAATGAAGAAACAAAAATGAAAGAAAAACATAAAAAATTTATAGCTTTCTTTCGGCTAATTGTTTGTATAATAACGTTAAGTTTTCTAATGATTCAAAAACCATACGCAACAATAAACTCTATTAAGGTTTCTTCAGGAAACTCGTTTAGAGTCATAAGTACACCTTAAACATCTGACTTATTTGAACGTGGATAATAATCCCATCGGTGATGAAGGAGTTAGATTTTTCACTAAAAATCCCTTTCCCTTTGAAAAATTAGAATATTTAATTTTGCCGAGTGTAGGTAATATTAGTGAAGCTAACCGGGAAGCTATTATGAATAGCCAGAACTTTCAATTGACTCCACCGTTAGGATCTGAAGAGCGTAGATTTAGAATCAACAGACCCCAGTTGGTTGAAGAAAAGAGTGATCCGGAAAAAGAAAAGAAAGATAAATTATAAAACAAAAATATCGATGATAAAAAAGGAGTAGGATAACTCGAGTGCTTTAACGAGAGTGCTTCTCCTCTTTGTGAACATGCCCAACATACCCTGATAAAATCGTAATCACCAAGGTATTAAGACTAACCCCTTCATACTTAGCCCTATAGGCAAGTTCCGCATGCAGACTTTTGGGAACACGTAATCGCCATTGACCACTATACTCTTCCTTGGGATGAGGGACATGGTCACCAAACTCCTTTGCAGTTTCAATCCAGGATAGCATGGCAGATTCGGCTTCCTTTAAAGCCAATTCAGGAGTCTCTCCATCCCATAACATCCCGGAAGATCAGGAAATTCGGCCAAATAGCCACTTCCTTCTTCTTTAGTTAAGGGCCGAATAATAGTTGCATAAGGTAATTTCTTTCTCATAGATGAGATGCGTTTTTAAATTTCCGTATAACTTTATGATACCGAGTACGGTATCACTGTCAAGAAGTTGTATTTCTCCATTCTCCTCTCTCATTCTCTTTCCCCACATGCCTCTCCATTAACCATTTATTAACTTGGTTCCTTCACAATGATCTTTGTAATACCGCACATTTGAAGTTTGATTGCTTTTTTTGTGAGAAAACATTTTCGAGAAGGGATACGAACATGGACAAGAAAGAAAAGTTTATTAAAAAAACGGAATCAACTTTGGAAAAATACAAAGATAAGATTTCAAAAATAGATGTTTTGCTGGCGAATTATAAATCTGCTGACAAAGCACAGCTCGTATCTGAAAGTAAAAAAATAAAAGAAAACCTTAAAAAGGCTGATGTTGCTTTCAAAAAATTACAATCTTCCTCTCAAGATACATTTGAAGAAATTAAAGAATACTCCTTAGAAATTTTTGACAAATTGAACGATTCTTTTGATGAATTCTCAACACACCTCACCATAGATCAGCTCCATCATTATAAAGATGAAATCGCAAACTATAGCTGTGATAAAATGAATCAAGCACAGGACTATATAAAAAAGAACCCCCTTACCTGTGCAGCCTATGCGCTAGGGATTGGATTTATCATTGGAAAACTTTTGAGTCGTTCAAAATGATGGAACAAGCCAATACTCTCATTAGTTTTTTACTGAAGCCAAAAGAAAGTATGGCACTTGTGGTCCTTCGGATGCTGGGATACCTTTTTCTTGGAGTCGCAATCATCATTGGACTATACTTTCTTTTTGAGTTCCTTGTCCCGATCCTTGGATACATTCAAAGCGGTGTTATTTTTGTTCTTTTCTTTGCAGGATTGGGTTGTCTTCTTATCTTCATAAGTCGACGAAAACAATCACGTCCTATCGATGATGTGATTGAAAAAGCTGAACAAATTATAAAAGATATTGATGTCGACGCCTTCATTGCAAAAAACAGTTACAAAATAATTCTCTTCTCTTTTGTGAGTGGTTTAGTCTTATCAGAGTTTAAAGGCTGTAAAAAAAATACCTTTAATAATCTATGTGATCTTTTGAAAACAATAGGCCACTTGAAAAATTAGGTGAAAAATGATGTCTATTAATTCAAGGTATTTTTTAACCATCATCAGCGCTACTCTTGTACTTTGTCTTGTCCAAACAGTGAATTCACAGGCAAATCCCAGCCCAGAAAAAATTAAAAGCTTAGTTGCTGATACCGCTAAGGGCTCGGCACAAAAATGTGAAGCGAGGACAAAAATTTTTTTAGCAGATGAAGCTTCTCTTTCTCCGGATCTTTGGGAGTTGAATGTAAAAAAACCCTTCTGTGTAAATAATGAAAGCAAATGTGAGACCTTGATTAATTATACAAAAGAATATCCTTATCAAGAATTTCAGAAAGATTTGAATTTTTATAATACGTTCAACAAAAGACGAGATATTATGATTGAAATCATTAAGCGAATTCCAACTGATGAAAAAGCACAATTTTTGTTAGGTGAAATTAAAGAGTTAGATAACGAATGCTCAGAAGCAGTTCAAAGACTACAAAAATATGTAGTCCCCATGGTGGTTCTCTATTATGAGATCAAAGAAAAAAGCGCTGTTCCCAAAACTGATAGATAAGATCTTATTTGACGAACGAAAGGATCGATGGCACTAATATAACGTCAAATTTAAAAAGCAATTTGTAGTGCCATGACCCGAGATTATCGTCCAACTATTTTCTTGCCCACAACAGACTTTCCGATGAAGGGTAATTTGCCCGAACGGGAGCCCGAACTTTTGAAGCGATGGGAACATATCGACCTTTATCACCTCATGCAGGAAAAAGCAGAGGGGCATGAGCTTTTTGTTCTCCATGATGGTCCTCCTTATGCTAATGGAAACATTCATCTTGGACACGCACTTAATAAAATTTTGAAAGATGTGGTGAATAAGTCTCAATACAAATTAGGAAGATCAACACCCTTTATTCCTGGTTGGGATTGTCACGGTCTTCCCATTGAAACAAAAATTGAAGAAAAATACCGAAAACAAGGAATTGAGAAGGATGATATTCCACTCATCCAGTTCCGCCAAGAGTGCCGAGTCTTTGCTGAGGAATGGATCAATATACAAAGAGAAGAATTTAAACGCTTGGGCGTGACAGCTGAATGGGATCTTCCTTACACGACAATGGCTTATAAAGCGGAAGCTGATATCATACGTATTCTGGGGACCTTCCTGATGAATGGAAGCCTTTATCGTGGCATTAAGCCTGTCATGTGGTCCGTTGTTGAAAAAACGGCTCTCGCTGAAATGGAGGTTGAATACTACGACATAGAATCCCCTTCGATCTTTGTCCGCTTTCCGATCACAACAACCCATCTTCCTGCTTTAGAAGGGGCGAGTGCAGTTATTTGGACGACCACAGCTTGGACCCTACCTGGAAACCGCGCTATCGCTTATGGAAAGGATATTGATTACATTGCCCTCCGGGTTGATAGCATACAAGAAAATTCATTGGCACGTCCGGGCGAGGTAATTCTTGTCGCAAAGAGCCTTCAAGAAGCTGTTGAAGCTGAAGTAGGAATTACAAAAAGCACGGTTCTCAAAGAGTTTAAAGGATCTCAACTTAAAGACACCCACTCCCATCATCCTTTTTATGGTGAAGGCTATGATTTTGATGTGCCCCTCCTCCCAGGAGAACATGTGACTCTTGAGGCAGGGACTGGTCTTGTACACACAGCACCTGGTCATGGTGTTGAAGATTTTGCCTTGGGACAAGAATTTGATCTCGAAGTTCCTGAAACCGTTGCAGAAGATGGTCTTTACTATGACTCTGTGCCCCTTTTCGCAGGTAAACATGTTTATAAAATAGCTCCAGAAATTATTGCCAAACTTGAGGAAAAAGGAGCTCTCTTAAAACAAGGGACACTTATTCATAGCTATCCTCATTCTTGGCGTTCGAAAAAACCTTTAATTTATCGAACGACTCCCCAATGGTTTATTAACCTTGATGACAAAAAGTTAAAGTTACGGAAAAGGGCTCTTGAAGCCATTGAAACTGTTCAATGGATTCCAGAAGCCTCTAAAAAACGTATTCACAATATGATTGAAAATCGTCCTGACTGGAATCTTTCTCGTCAACGAGCTTGGGGCACACCTTTAACTCTCTTTATGAACAAAGAAACGGGGGACGTATTACGCGATCATGAGGTTGTTGAGCGAATTGTCCAGGCCGTAGACCAAAAAGGTTCTGATGTTTGGTACACGGCCGATCCTGCAGATTTCTTAGGGCCCAAATATAATCCTGACGATTACGAGCAAGTCCAAGATATCCTCGATGTTTGGTTTGATTCTGGTTCGACCCAAAGCTTCGTCCTGCGCCATCGTCCAGAACTTCATTGGCCTGCTAATCTCTATCTAGAAGGCTCTGATCAACATCGTGGATGGTTTCAAACCTCCCTGCTTGTTGCTTGTGGAACGGTCCATGCAGCTCCTTACAAGCAGGTCCTAACTCATGGCTTTATCGTTGGTGAGGATGGACGAAAGATGTCCAAATCTGCTGGGGACGCTGTATCTCCGCAAACTGTTACCCAAACGATGGGCGCAGATATCTTGCGTCTTTGGGTTGTGAGTAGTGACTACTATGAAGACTTGCGCGTCGGTCCTGAAATTCTTAAGCGTCAACAAGATATTTACCGCCGATATCGAAATACCTTGCGTTATTTATTGGGAGCTTTAGCAGGATTTTCTGAAGATGAAAAAATCGAGTATGATCAGATGCCCGAGCTAGAAAAATGGATTCTTCATCGTCTTTACGAGATTGACCAAAAAGTTCGCGAAGCTTCAAACACTTATACTTTCCAAGCTCTCTATTCGGAGATCCATAATTTCTGTGCGGCAGATCTTTCTGCGTTTTATTTTGACATTCGAAAGGATTCCCTTTACTGCGATCATCCTGAGGATCTGAAGCGGAAAGCGACAAGAACAGTAATGGACCTTATATTTGAATGTCTGACAAATTGGCTTGCTCCCGTCTTATGCTTTACAGCAGAAGAAACCTGGCTTTCTCGATATCCCAGTCAAAAAGGAAGCGTTCACCTCCAGCTCTTTCCATCCCTCCCCTTTACATGGGATGCGCCGGAACTTGCGGAAAAATATGAAGGGCTTCGAAATATTCGGAAGGTTATGACAGGTGCATTAGAAGTCGCGCGAGCTTCGAAACAAATCGGGTCGAGTTTGCAGGCCCAATTAAAGGTTTTCCTTACGCCATCATTTAAGCCTTTTATAGAAGGGGTTGATTTGGCTGAGCTTTCCATTACTTCTAAGGTCGAGGTCTCGGAAACTCATGTTTTGCCGGAAGAAACATTAACCCTGAGTGAGGTTCCAGAGCTAGGTGTTCGTGTTGAACTTGCTCATGGTGAAAAATGTGCGCGTTGTTGGAAAGTCTTGCCAGAAGTAGGAACGGTTACTGCCTACTCCGATCTTTGTCGTCGTTGTGCCAATGTCGTGGAGAGAATTGATGGCGTTAAATAAAAGCTTAGTATACAGCGAAAAAGGTGAATCTATGACCCGCCTCCTTTATGCCTTTCTCATCGCCTTTTTTGTTATAGGGCTTGATCAAGCATCCAAAGCTTGGATTCTTTACGACCTGATGAATCCACCTGCTGTCATACCCGTTCTTCCATTTTTAGATATTGTCCTCACATGGAACAAGGGTGTTGGCTTTGGTTTATTACAGGCCCACACCCTCTGGGGAAGCCTAGGACTTATTGGAATGGCTTTAGCCATTTCCATTATTTTAGGGATTTGGCTCTGGCGAACAACGGATAAACTTTTGCTAGTTAGCCTTAGCATGATTATTGGGGGGGCCATTGGAAATATTATTGATCGCCTTCGTTTTGGAGCCGTAGTTGATTTTATTTATGTTCATGTTTACATTCTGGGTTATCATTTTCCCGCGTTTAATGTGGCGGATAGTGCCATTACCGTGGGGGTGTGTCTTTTACTAATAGAAAGTTATGTGAGGGAAAAAAAATGAGTTCACGCTCACGCCTTGTTACCATTATGCTACTATCTGGATGCTTTTTTCTGCACGGCTGCGGTTCTGTCAAAAAAACATTGGGTATAGAACGCGACCCTCCTGATGAATTCTCCGTTGATCCAAGTATTCAACCTTTGGATATGCCTCCCGATTTTTTCAGCTTGCCTCTGCCAGAACCCGGTGCTCCCCGTCCTCAAGACGTGCGAGAAATGGCAGCTAAGAAGGAAAAACTTCTGGGATCGGCACCTGGCGCGGGAACAGCAAGCCCGGCTCAAAAAGCCCTTCTTGAAATGGCAGGTTCTGAAGGAAAGCAAGATGATATTCGACGCCAAGTAGATGAAGAATCACACATTGAAAGTGCAAAAGACAAGCCTTGGCTTGAACAATTAGGTATAAAAGAGGCAACTCCCGTGGGAGAAGTTATTAATCCTACAGAAGAAACCATCAAGCTTCAGAATCAAGGAATTGCCATATACCCAGCTCCAGCGCCATAATTATGATGATAAGCATGATAAAAAGACTAGTAGGGATTTTTCTGATAATATTATCAATGGCTGGGCACCTTTACGCAGCCCCCATGTTCGTTTATGAAACTTTTACACTGAAAAACGGATTGCAGTTTATCCTTATGCAGAATAAACGGGCTCCCATTGTCAGTTATACGACTTGGTTTAAAGTGGGATCGGCAGATGAACTCCCAGGGAAAACAGGGCTTGCTCATTACTTAGAACACTTAATGGAATCAGCCTTACCTGAAGTTCAGATGGGGCAGTTTCTGGAAGATTTTAATTCTTCTGATACCCATTCCAACGCTTTTACATCGCAAGATTATACCTATTATTACAAAATGGTAACGACAGATCATTTGCCGCTCCTCATGCAATACGAAGCAGGACGTATGCGAGGAGTTGCTTTTAACAAAGATAGGTTTGAAATAGAAAAAAATGTTATCCTTGAAGAACGACTTATGGGTGCCGAAAATGATCCGACAGGACTTTACAGTGAACAATTTAATAGCCAGTTTTTCACCGTTCATCCCTATAAAAATCCAATCATTGGCTGGGAAAAAGATATTCGTGCCTTAACTCTCGAAGATATAAAGGATTTTCATAAAAAATGGTATCATCCAAGCAATGCCTTTATTATCGTCTCAGGAGATTTTGACCCTGCTCAAGTGCGCACCTGGGCTGAGACCTATTATGGAAATATCCCGGCTGGCCCAAAAGTCGAAAGAAATCGTCCTCAAGAACCATCTGAAAAACCCAAAATTGAGCCTGTAATTACAGAACATCCCCGAGCTGCTGAATTTTATTTAGAGCAGATTTATCCTCTCCCAAACCTTAAAAAACAAAATTATCAAGATCTTTTAGCTCTTTCTCTTTTGAGTGTCTTCTTATCCGGAGACTTTGAAGGTAGTCTTTATGAAGTTCTTGTCCATAAAAAGAAACTTGCAACCGATTTTTCAACCCAATGCTTGTTCATGGAATTCTTAGATCCTTGGAGCTTTGCAATATCTGTTAACTCCGTTGATGGATCCAAAACAAAAGAAATTGAAACGATTATAAACGATGGAATCGATCAAATAGCTCAGACGGGCTTGAAACCAGAAGTTCTAGCGCTCGTACGGCGCTATTCTTACAATGAATGGGTTATGCAATTAGATGACATTTACAAACGCGCTCATCTGTTGGGAGCTGTCCTTAATGCGGGCTTAACTTTAGATCAAATTAATTCTTTATTTCAAGATTACGAAAAAGTGACATCTGCAGACATACAAAGGGTTATTAAGAAATACTTAATAAAAGAGAAGGCTGCTACGGGTATTTTGAAAAAGCCGACTTACTCATCAGCTCCTCTCTCCGGGAGGTCCTAATGTTAAGAGAATTAAAGTTTTTTTTATGCTTTCTTTTTTGTGTGTCGATTATCTCTGTTAGGGCAGATGTTCTTCCGATCCAGTCCTTTAAAACACCTTCCGGGCTTGAGGTTTGGCTTGTGGAAGACAACACGTCCCCTGTTATTTCTTTGGTTTTTAAATTCGACAGGGCTAAGCTTAGGTCCCCCTTCAAACCAGAAACTTCCCTTTTTCATTCTGCAATTCTTACAGGTGCAGGTATCTTATCTCCCTTGGAAATGGATCGTTTTTCAAAAGAAACACCTGCTTGGGCGTCACTGGAAATTGGTATCTCACAAACCACATTGACTCTTAAAACAACCAAAGATGGCTTAGCTTCATCACTTAAGGTATGGGCTCGCCTTATTGGTGACCCTCAATTCCAGAAAGCAGATTTATCCTATAGCAAAACGCGAGCTATATCGTCCGTAGCCTATTACAAAGAAGACCTGGAGTTGAGTTCCTCTATAAAATTATTACAAACTATTTTCCCGGATTCTTCTTTCAAGATTGATCTTGACAAGACCTCACAAATCATTGAATCCCTCACAGCTGAAGATATGAAGAAGGAAACAATTACCAACTTTTTAAGTAGTAAACCTAAGATTGTCGTCGTTGGTGATGTTAATAAAAAAGAGCTTATCGAGCTTTTAGAGGCCACCTTTGGGGCATTAGATCTACATCTTCCTTCTTCACCTCCTAATTCCCTCAACCCCCGTTGGAGTAACAAAGAAATTCTGATCGAAAGAGATGTCCCTCAATCCGTTGTTGCCTTTGCACAACCGGGGGTAAATCCTTTAAGCAAAGATTATCCCAAGTTTTTGCTTCTCCAATACGTCCTGTATCAGCGCCTTTATGATGAGCTGAGAGAAAAACGAGGCCTTATTTATTCTATCCAGTTCAATGCCGGTCACTATAAAAATGTTGACCTTTTGCAGGGAATTTTTGCTTGTGAATGTACGAATGCCCCTAAGGTTGCTAAATTTATTCGATCCGAATGGGAAAGACTGAAAGACTTTGGGATTACTCAAACAGAGTTAAGTAGCGCAAAGTTAGCCTTTAAACGAGATAAGATTTTAACTTTAACAAGTACAAAAAGGGTTGCGAAGGAATATGCCGATCCTTTGTCTTTTAATTTGAGCCCCGATAAAGCAAGAACCCTTTTGGAAACGGCTGAAAAAGTAACTCTCGGAGAAATTAACCTATTTACTGAAGAAGTTCTACAGCCTAAATCTTTGACTTTAGTAATTATAGGGCGGTCCTCTAAATCTAATCCTCCTAAAGGTAAAAAATGATGTATACCCAAAATCTCGAAGGATGTGATGATGGAAGCAGTAATAGAGCCATTCTCCACACCTTTCTAAAATCAAATGCTTTAGAAACATTTCGAAATGCCTATCGAAAGGGAGAGCTTGCTCCCCTCTCATTGGTGGAGGAAACGAAAGACATTGAACTTCTTAAAGTTGCCGCAAGTCGATTTGCAGACCTAGAAGATGTGCTTATTTTAGGCACAGGCGGGTCTAGTCTCGGTGGGCAAGCTCTTTATGCCCTTGCTACCCAAGAAAAACCGCGTCTTCATTTTCTCGACAACATTGATCCTCACACGTTCACGTCTTTGTTTCAAAAAATAAACTTTAAAAAAACAGGCATTTTAGCCATTTCTAAGTCTGGATCAACGGTTGAAACCCTTTTGCAGTTACTCACCTGTTTGCAGCGCATACAAGAAAAAGGCATTGAAGAAAACTGTATCGTTATTACAGAGCCAACGAACAATCCTTTACGAAAGCTTGCTGAAGAACAGAATTGGCTGTGTTTGGATCATCCCAAAACTGTAGGAGGACGGTATTCCTGTTTCTCACTCGTGGGACTTTTACCAGCAATCCTCGCAGGTCTTGATCCCTATGCTTTTCGGGAAGGGGCAAAGGACGTTTTGCACCAACACCTTAACGAGGATTGTCCTCCTGCTCTTATGGGCGCAGCGATGTCGGTGTATTTAGAAAAATACCATCAAAAAACCCTTTCTGTCATGCTGCCATATGCAGATCAATTGAATCTTTTTTCCTTATGGTATTGCCAATTATGGGCTGAAAGCCTAGGAAAAGAAGGAAGAGGAACGACACCCATTCCTGCCCTAGGGACGGTCGTTCAACACAGCCAGCTTCAACTTTACCTCGATGGCCCGAAAGATAAATTTTTCACAATAATCTCACCTTCCTGGAAGGGGGTAGGAAATCGCATTCAGCTATCGCTCGTTCCTGAATTTACTGACAAATCTATGGGGGACCTCTTTGAAGCAGAACAAAAGGCTACCTGCGAAACTTTAATCCGTCATAAGTGCCCCACTCGTTTGATCACACTTGATGTCATCAACGAATCTAATTTAGGAGCTTTAATGATGCACTTTATGATTGAGACAATCTTGATGTCATATTTTATTAACGTAAATGCCTTCGACCAACCTGCAGTTGAAGAAGGAAAACGATTGGCAAGAGAGTACCTCGCTGCATGACCATCCGCAAGCTCGAACCTCACCTGATCAATCAAATTGCTGCTGGAGAGGTGATCGAGCGTCCAGCATCCGCTGTTAAAGAACTTGTCGAAAATGCCCTTGATGCTGGAGCAACAGCCATTTCGGTTCAACTCAGAGATGGCGGGCGTAGCCTCATTGCTGTCACCGATAATGGCTCTGGAATGAGCCGTGAGGACCTTGAGCTTGCTGTGGAGCGCCATGCGACATCAAAGCTGCCTGTCGGTGATCTCTTTAATATTCAAACACTTGGCTTTCGGGGAGAAGCCCTTCCTTCTATTGGCTCTGTCTGCCGTCTCCACATAACCAGTCGCCTTCAAAATGCTGTTGATGCGTGGAGTTTAAAGGTAGAGGGGAGCGAAAAAAAGCCAACCATACCCGCTTCCCACCCTCAAGGAACGCACATCGAAGTGAAGGACCTCTTTTATGCGACGCCAGCGCGCTTAAAGTTTCTTAAAAGTCCCTCGACCGAGCTCAGCCATGCTGTTGAGCTCTTAAATCGGCTTGCCATGAGTCATCCTCACGTGAGCGTTAAGCTTCTTGCAGATCAACGGACCGTCTTCGATTATAAAATTTGTGAATCTCTTCAGGAACGCCTTGCCCAAGTTATGGGCTCTGAGTTCTCTCAAAATGCACTACCCCTTGAGATGAGCCGCGGAGATATAACTTTGAAAGGATTTATTTCACTTCCCACCTTGAATCGAGCCAATGCTACCCAGCAATATCTTTTTGTGAATGGAAGACCTGTTAAAGATAAAGTTCTTCAAGGTGCTGTGCGGGCTGCCTATCAAGACTTTTTGGCATCAGACCGTTATCCTCTTCTCGCCCTCTTTTTAGAAGTACCCCGAGAAGAAGTTGACGTGAATGTGCATCCTGCTAAAACAGAAGTTCGGTTTCGGGATAGCGGACTGATTCGTGGGACGATTGTAAGTGCTTTAAAGCAAACCCTTGCAGGTGCAAGCCATAAGACAGCCACGACTGTTAGCTTTCAAGCTGTTCAGGCTTTTCGTCCAGAACCTGTACGGCAGCCTTCTTTAACTGGCTATACTCCTTCACGCACTTCTTACGGTTCAGTTCAACAACCCATACCAAGGTTAGAGGAATCAGCTGTCCCACTCCATGCTATTCAAGAGTCTTCTTACCCCGTGGAGGCCCCCCTGGACGTCCCTCCCCTCGGTTTTGCAAAAGCCCAACTCCACGAAACTTATATCATTGCCCAAACGGAAGAAGGTTTGGTGATTGTAGACCAACACGCGGCCCATGAGCGCCTCGTTTATGAAAAGCTTAAGGCTGAAATGGGTCATGTCAAACGCCAACCTCTTCTCATCCCTGAAGTCGTAGAGCTGAATGAAGATGACCTTCAACTCCTTAAAGACACTCAGACGGATCTTTTAGCGCTTGGGCTTGCGATTGAATCTTTTGGGGAAAAAGCTCTTCTCGTCCGAGAAACCCCCGCTCTTTTAGGGGAAGTCAACCTGTCTGGACTTTTACAAGATCTAGCTGATGAGCTGAAGGAACTGGGGGCCCCTCTGAGCCTTAAAGAACGCCTTGCTGAAGTCTTATCAAGCTGTGCTTGCCACAACAGTGTGCGCGCGGGCCGAAAACTAACCGTTGAGGAAATGAACGCACTGTTGCGTCAAATGGAAAGCACTGCCCATTCCGGCCAATGTAATCATGGTCGTCCAACCTATGTTGAAATGAAACGAGCGGATATGGAAAAACTGTTTGGGAGACGGTGATATTTTTCCAACAAATACATCTGAAGTTTTATACGTGATTTATTCCTCATCCCGCCTTCTGTAATATTCTTCTCGTGTGATCAGCTCCGATTCAGGGACATGGTCAATAAATAAAATGCCATTTAAATGATCAATTTCATGCTGGATAAGACGCGCGAGTAAACCCTTGGCTTTGCCTTTAACTTTTTCTTCTTCAGGAGTCCAAGCCTCATAGGCAATTTCTGTAAACCGTGCCACACGACCAACCAAATCTTTAACGGAAAAGCATGCCTCCCAATCTGTTGTTTTCTCTGGTGATAATGGCGTAAAAGAAGGATTAATCCAGATTGATTTTGGCAAGGTATCAGAAAAGTCTGGACGATTTTGTTTGAGGTCTTCATCCTCCTCTAAAGCAAGAATGATAATCCGTTTGTGATATCCAATTTGCGGAGCTGCAAGACCTGCACAATTATCCTCTTGATCGAACTTCGCTTCAAGATCGCGAATCACTTTCAGTGTTTCATCATCCAAGGGAAAGACGATGGTTTCTGTGGGCGTTTTTAAAACATCTGTCTTCTCACAGGTAGGATCATTAATAACGACGTATGGGGGAAGAGAAGAGCTTGAAGACTGAATCATGCCTAATCCTTTACTATCTTTATAAACGTCGTTCCTGCGGACGCCTTGTTTCTGGATTGCTTCGGAGCAAAGCATGCCCCCGTGAAAACCGGGGACGACTTAGTGGTTCCTCGCTTTCGCGAGGACAAGCTTTGCGAGGCTCCAAAGGAGCCGAAGCAATCCAGTTATCTTTAAATTTATCAGGTATAGAAAACCCATTTATTTCCAAATTTGCAAGATTCTTTTCCTATTATTCATGTATACTCAATCCAAAATGGAGGAAATTGCATGGAAACACTTTTTCCATGGATAGGGGTGATTAGTCTTATCTTGATTTTTCTTCTCTTAGATTTAGGTGTTTTTAATCGTGTCCCCCATACGATCTCAATAAAAGAAGCTTTTAGATCGAGTCTCTTGTGGATTTCTATCGCCCTCTTTTTTAATTGTTTTCTATGGTATTGGAGAGGCAAAGAGCCAGCCCTCGCCTTTTTTACAGGGTACCTTCTCGAAAAACTTCTGAGCCTTGATAATATGTTTGTCTTCGTCATGATTTTTAAGTTTTTTAAAATTGCTCCTCCCCACCAACATAGAATTTTGTTTTGGGGCATTTTAGGAGCAATTGTTTTTCGCCTCTTCCTGATTATCATTGGGATTAAGTTGATTGAAACTTTTGACTGGATTTTATATCTTTTTGGGGCTCTTCTTATTTATTCGAGTTACAAAATTTTCCGAGAGCGAAATCAGCTTGCTGAAATTGAAACAAATGCCTTTATTCTTTGGATAAAAAAGTGGATCCCTTTGAGAGAAAATTACAAAGGGCGACGATTTTTTCTTCATATTAACGGAAAGTGGTTTGTAATACCTACCTTCCTTGTTCTCTCGACTATCGAGGTCAGCGATATTATTTTTGCCATTGATTCCATCCCAGCCATTTTTGCTATTACCCTTGATCCTTTTATTGTATTCACTTCTAATATTTTTGCTATTCTAGGATTGAGGTCTCTCTACTTCCTTCTCGCCCAAGCCATTCTCCGTTTTTATTACCTTCAGCATGCTATTTCAGTTCTTTTAGGCTTTGTCGGTTTTAAACTGATTTTTAACCATCATCTTAAAATTTCATTAGAGTTTTCCTTGGGTTTCATTGTTTTTACACTCACTATCGCTATCTTCGCTTCTCTCTGGAAGAATAAGCATAAAAACCCCTAATTCCTCCTTTTCGCGTTTCTCAATTTATGATTTAATAGCGAGAGGAAAAAGAAGGGAGGGGCTGTGTTATTTTCTTATCTACTGAAACGATTTGTTAAAATCGGAACTTTAAGTTTTACGGATTGTAAAGGTAAGACTCAACTTTGCGCTGCAACTCCTACCCCCCAAATATCTTTCCGTCTCTATTCAAAACGTCTTGAACGTCGCTTTTGTTCTTCCCCGATGCTTGCCTTAGGAGAAGGATATATGAATGGAGAACTCACAATAGAAAAGGGAGATATATACGATTTTCTGACTTTCTGTGCTATGAATGACGAGCAGTACCATTTTTCTCCAGTCGAAACCTTATTAAGTCATTTAGCGTCTTTACGGCGTCTCTTTCACCAACATAATCCCATTACGAAATCTCGTCGCAATGTGGCGCATCATTATGACCTTTCTGAGGGTTTATATCGACTCTTCCTTGATGAGGATATGCAATATTCTTGCGCTTATTTTACCAATCTTGACGAAAATATTGAAACGGCCCAAGAAAATAAGAAACGCCATCTGGCAGCAAAACTTCGACTCAAACCAGGTCAACGCGTCCTTGACATTGGAAGTGGGTGGGGAGGCCTTGCCATAACGCTCGCTAGGGAAGCAGGCGTATCTGTTACAGGTCTTACCCTGTCTGAAGAGCAGCATCGCGTCGCAACAGAACGCGTCAAAGCTGCGGGTTTGGAAGATCGCGTTCGATTTTATCTTCGTGATTATCGTCAAGAGCAAGGCACTTATGATCGTATTATCTCTGTAGGAATGTTTGAACATGTGGGTATCAAACATTATGATGAGTTTTTCAGACAAATTTCAACCCTGTTAAATGAGGATGGAATTGCCCTTCTTCATTCTATTGGATGTTCAGCCGGCCCGAGTCGACCTAACCCTTGGTTGAATAAGTATATTTTTCCTGGTGGTTATTGCCCTGCGCTTTCCGAAACGTTCGCCGCGATTGAACCTGCTAAACTCTATGTTACGGATATAGAAATTCTCCATCAACACTATGCTGAAACCTTACGTCATTGGCGAATGAAGTTTTTGGCTAATCAAAAGAAAGTGAAAGAATTATGGGGTGATCGGTTTTTTCGCATGTGGGAATTTTATTTGGCTTCTTGTGAAGTTGCTTTTCGCAACCGAGGCTATATGGTTTTTCAAATCCAAATGGTCCGTAACTCCGAACTTGCTCCCCTCACCCGCGATTATATAGGGGAGGAAGAGGATAGGTTAAGAATTACTGGGTCCAAGTTGAAGATTGCGTGATCCCCTGCTTTCACAGGGGGCACAATCTTTAACCTGATCTCAAATCAAGGCGAGGATGAGACGGGCAAAATGCAATTTAGTCTAATTTTTGTGATATCCTTCTGTATTATAAACAACAATATTTCCAGAATCTTCAATATCATAGACAACTCGTCTACCACCTGTAACACGCCGTGAATATCCCCCACCTGCCAAGCGCTTAGGCTTTCCGAGTCCCCCTGTGCCAACAGGGTTGGAATTTAAATGATTGAGGAGGTCTTGTGTTTTTTTGCGAGCGTAAGCAGCCCTCATTTTTTCAAATTGCTTCATAGCTTTCTTTGTAAAAATAATGGTTGGGTTTGGCGTGATGTGGACAATGGGAGGAGGAGGAGATGATTCCTTTCGCTTCTTCCTTTTTAAGTAATTCTTCATGCTTAACGATTTTCGCACTTTTCCTTTCTTATTTTTTTTATCAGAAGTCTTTTCTTCAGAGTCGATTTTCGGTTGTTCGAGATCTAGCTTTTCCTTTTTAGCGCTTTTTAGCTTGTGTTTAACTTCTGAAACGCTCTCATTCTTTTTAGACAGAGGTTGAATCTGTTGATCTTCAGCTTCAGAAAGAAGATCATACTTAGGTTCTGCTTCCTCACAAGGCACGATGGACTCAGTTTTCGGGAGTTGAGGGGAAGTAGATAACAAGATTTCTTCTTCTTTTTCCATATCTTGCGGTCTTTCCGTTTGAAGAGAAGGAGAATGCAAATCTGCCCTAAGATTATTTTCTAAAGAAGAAACTTCCTTAGAAATTGCTCGAGTTTTTGGTTTACAACTTTTCCCCTTAGGGTGCCGTTTCTTTTTCTTCTTAGATTTCTTCTTAATTGATTTATTATTTTCTTTATTCTCGAGGGTAGGTTTATTTTCCTCAAGTTCCTTTTCATCAATAGCTTTTCGTCCTCTATCATGCAGAAGTAAAAGCAATTGATTCGCGTATTCACAAGTGGTTTTAGGATCTTGCTCCAATAGTACCTTCTCAGCAAAGGGCGTTATATGTGAAGAAAGTTGCTTAAGGAAAATAATTGTTTCATTTTTAACTCTATTAAGATAATCCTTCAGGAAGTTGTATTCTGTGGGTAGGTGTAACTCCACCTCTGATTTTTTATTAATCCTATCAAATTCTGCACATACTGCATCATCAAAACTATTAATTTCAACATGGATTAAATAAGCCCCCATATTATCGCGAGGATACCTCGTATTTCCTTCGTTCCACCCGATCAAACTATTCTTGAAATCCGTGGTTAGTTGTATCGTTGTCCTATAAAACTGACTAATGTATTCTATTTGCTGTTCGAGAGAGACAACTCTTTTTTGCTGATCTTTCCTCGGATTAGATATACCGACCCTCATTAAATATTTTTTGCGAGCTACTTCTCTTTTAGCCACATCTTTATTGCCTGTGGCGTAAAGCTCTTTTATTTCTGAAAAAGAGCTTAACGTCCTTTGGTCCTCACCAATCTTTTTCTCTAAAGCCTCATCAATATGTTGAATCGCATCCTTAAGAGACTTTGATTGAGGGTGACTTTTAGCTGACACATTTCTACCGCTCTTCTCGTCTTGCATAGCAGAAAGAGGGGAACTTTCTAAAAAACAAACACTCGCAAGTAACGTTACCACAAAAACTTTTTTTACCATATTGCACCACATAAATTTAATTTACAAAAAAACGTCACTATCAAACAAATTTTATAAAAAAATAAAATTTGCATGTAATAATACTTTGATCGATAATATCGAAAACTATTAACCTTAAATTTTATACGTTTCAAGCCTTATTTGCAAGTGACACTGACACAGATTGCTGTTCTTCAACCGTATCGGACAAAAAGCCCCCAACTTGAGCCTTCCATAAGAACTGCAAGACGTTCTTGAATTTGAGCTTCCGTGACTGAATCAATCACCCTTGTGGGCTCATTTAAAACGAAAATGGGTGCATCTTTCAAAATTACCCCCGTCACCTGCGATTATATAGGAAAGGAAGAGGATAGGTTAAGAATTACTGGGTCCAAGTTGAAGATTGCGTGATCCCCTGCCTTCACAGGGGGCACAATCTTAAACCTGGTCTCAAATCACGTCGAGGATGAGCCGGACAAAATGCAATTTGGTCTATTTTTTATGATACCCTTCTGTATCATGAATAACAATATTTCCAGAATCGTCAATATCATAGACGAGTCGATCGCCACCTGTAATACGCCGAGAATATCCCCCGCCTGCCAAGCGTTCAGGCCTTCCGATTCCCCCTGTGCCAACAGGGTTGGAATTTAGTTGCATAAAAAGAGCTTGTATTTTTTTACGAGCATAATCAGTCCCCATTTTCTCCAATTGTTTCTTAGCTTTTTTTGTAAAACCAATGGTTGGGTGTGGCGTGGTATGGACAACCGAAGGAGATGAAGATGATTCCTTTTTCTTCTCCCTTTTTAAATACTTTTTAATATTTAATGCTTTTTTTACTTTTCGTTTCTTGTTTTTTTATCAGAAGTTTTTTCTTCGGAGTCAATATTCGGTTGCTCACGATCTGGGTTTTCCTTTTTAGTGCTTTTTAATTTGCGTTTAACTTTAGGAGCATCTTCATTTTCTTCAGAGTGATGCTGGGCCTGTTGATCTTCAACTTCAGAAACAAGATCATCCTTAGATTCCACTTCCTCAGAAGGCTCGATTGCCTCAGTTTGCGGGGATTGAGTGGAAGCAGATACCAAGATTTCTTCCTTCTCCGTATTCTGCAGCCCTTCAGCTTGAAGAAGGGAAGAATGTGAATCTACCTTAGGATTAATTTCTGAAGAAGAAACTTCTTCCTTAGGGATTTCCTGAGTTTTTGTTTTACGGCTTTTCCCCTTAGGGTGCCGTTTCTTTTTCTTCTTAGATTTCTTCTTAGGTGATTTATTATTTTCATTATTCTCGAGGGTAGGTTTATTTTCTTCACCTTTCTTTTCATCACTCAGAAGTAAAAGCATTTGATTTGTATACTCGGTAATCATGCTAAAGTCTTGCTTCAACGACAGCGACATCTTCTCAGCAAAAGGCCTTATTTGTGAAGATAGTTGTTTAAGGAAAATAACTTTTTTATTTTTAATTTCAATAAGATAATCATTCAGGAAGTTGTATTCTGCGGGCAGGTGTAACTCCTCTGATTTTTTATTGATCCTATCGAATTCTTCACATACTGCTTTATTACAACTGTTAATTTCAGCACCGATTAAATAAGCCTCCATGTTATCACGAGGATACTTCTTATTTCCTTCGCTCCACTCGTTCATATTAATCTTGATATTTGTAGCCAGCTTCATCGTGGTTCTATAAAATTGGCTAATGTAGTCTATTTGCTCTTTAAGATGGACAACTCTTTTTTTCTGATCGTTCTTCGGATTAGATATACCGACCATCATTAAATATTCTTGGCGAGCTTCGTCTCTTTTGCCATTCACGTAAAGTTCTTTTATTTCTAAAAAACGCCCTAACGTCCTTTGATCCTCATCAACTTTTTTCTCCAAGGCTTCATAAATACACTGAACCGTTTCTTTAAAAGTCTTTAATGGAGGGTGATCTTCTTTGAATTGCTCTTCAACTTTGAGGTTCCCATTAGAATGTTGAGAAGTCCTTCTAGCTGACACATTCTTACTAATACTCTCAGATTCCATGGCGGAAAGAGGGAAATTTCCTAAAAAACTACCACCCGTAAGTAACGTTACCACAAAAACTCTTTTTATCATATTGCACCATATAAAAATAATTAGCATTAATAAAATATAAATTTAATTTACAAAAAATGTCATTATCGAGTAAATCCGTACATAAATATCGTATGTAATAATACTTTAATCAATAATATTGAAAATAGTAAATTAAAATTTTGTAATTTTCAAGACTTATTTACAAGTGACTCTGATACATTGATTACTGCTCTTCAACAGTATCCGGCAAAAAGCCACCCACTTGGGCTTTCCATAGAGATTGATAGAGACCTTTCTTTGCAATTAAGGACTTGTGATTGCCGTCTTCAATAATTTTACCCTGATCAAAAACCAAAAGACGATCCATGTGCAGAAGAGTTGACAGCCGATGCGCAATTACGATGGTTGTTCTTCCTTCCATAAGAACTTCAAGACTTTCTTGTATTTGAGCTTCCGTGACCGAGTCAAGTGCACTCGTGGCCTCATCCAGGACAAGAATGGGCGCGTTTTTCAGAATTGCGCGAGCAATGGCAATACGTTGCCGTTGCCCCCCAGAAAGCTTCATCCCTCGCTCACCAACAGGTGTGTGGTAACCTCGGGGAAGACTCATGATAAACTCATGCGCATGGGCTTTTTGGGCAGCCATGATCACCTCCTCATCGGAAGCCTCAGGACGACCATAACGAATATTTTCCATAAGGCTACGATGGAAAAGTGTAGGGTCTTGAGGAATAAGGGCTATGTTTTTTCGGAGACTGTCTTGAGTTACGCTCGCAATATCCTGGCCATCTATCAGAATGTGACCAGATTGGATGTCATAAAGACGTAAAATCAGGTTCACGAAAGTTGTCTTCCCACTTCCCGAATACCCAACAAGTCCAATCTTTTGACCAGGTTGGATCGCAACAGATTTGTCACTAAAAAGGGGAGCTGCATCTCCATATTGAAAGTGCACTTTTTGGAATTGAATTTTCCCATGAGGGACTTGTAATTCCTGAGAACCAGGTGCATTCTTAAGGATAATTGGCGTCTGTAAAAGGGAAAGAGCTTGTTGGCAAATCCCAATTTCTTTAAAGAAATTAGGCAATTCAATACTGGACCACCACAACATCATAATAATATTCCAAGAGGTGTTGAAAATGATAACGATATCCCCGATCGTAATTAAGTGATGTACCCAACACCAATAGGCATAACCATTGAGGGCTAATCCTGGGCCAAGGAAGGTTAGAACGCCAAGGATTGCACGCACTTTTTCGATATAAATAAGCTGTTGCTTATTTTGATCTCGTTCGCTCTTTTGTAACGCGCCGATATAATTAATTTCATACTCTTTATTGGAAAAATTTTTAACTGCAAAATAATTGGTAAGACTATCTACAATCCTTCCATTGAGCTGGCTTCGTGTTTCAGAATGAACCTGAGAAAGGTAGGCGCAGCGAAAAGAATATGTAATTCCAATTCCAACGTGGATCAATGCCCATCCAAGAAGCACTAGAGCAAAAAAGGGACTTAATATATAAAAGCTAGCCGAAGCAATAATAACAGCCACAAAAACAGGAATAAATAGGGTAATTACGAGCTGAAGGGCGTGATTTATGTTATCAACCATATCTGAAATTTTCGTCGAAATATTCCCTGCAAATTGTGTTGAGAAATAGGCGTGGGATTGATCATGCATATGGGAAAACAGGTACATACGAATTTGTTTATCGAGCTTTGGGAAAGCAAAAGCGATAAGAATTCCTCCTAACCGGAATGAAATTTCAATGGCTATCCAAAATACAGCTGCTGCAAGAATCGGCCCCTTGAGAACGGCCCATGCAGAATCCCTATCCCCTACATAATTCGTAAAGCCATCAATGATTTTACCAAAAAGGAGAGGGAAGATGGTTTGATCAAAAGCCCAAGCCAACCAAAATAATTGGATTAACGCAAACAGCAGCCATTGTTTTTTTAGAAAAAAAACAATAAACCCAAAGAGGGTCTTAGAGGGAGCGGTATCTAGTGGCCTGCGCATTTGTTAAATCCTGCACATTAAATAAAGAATGAAAGAAATTATGGAAATTCGCTTGTATCCTATTTATTTTTAACAGAATTTTTTGTTTTTGGCAAGGGAGTTGTTACAAAGAGAGGACAAGTTTAAGGGTTTTATCTAATTTATCAATTTCATCCAAACTAAGCTTTCCCAACTTTAAACCTAACCGCTGGCAATCAACTGTTCTAATCTGATCAGGCATAGCCTTTGATTTTACCCCTTCTACTTCAACTAGAATTTCAAAAGGGTATATTTTTGTTACAACAGTTGTCATTGGAACGATAATTATGCGATTACCTACTCTATTTTGAGAATCATTTGAAACGATAATACCAGGCCTTGTCTTTTTGACTTCAGTACCAATGGTAGGGTCTAAATTTACCTAGTACACGTCCCCACGTTTCAGTGTTTTGTTATTTGGGATCATTTCTCTTCTCAGTGACGGACGAGGAGAACTTGATCCTTCTCATGCTTCAACATTGAGAATATCCCATTCCTTTAATTCCTGTTCGCGCTCTAGATCTTGACTCGCTTCAAGGTAAGCTTGATAAAGCTCTTCATTTTTTTTGCATAGTTTTTCTTTGACGGCCTCACTTACAAATTTGCTAATTTGTCGTGAAGAAACTGTATGCTTCAAATTATCATAAAGATCTTCACTTATAGTGATACTTAAGGTACGCATTGTAAACTCCATTATATAGACTCCTTATATATTATACAATGTATATTGTAAATGCCAAGAAATGAATAGTAGTATCATTCCTCTCTACCTTGTTACACAACCAGCTCCAAAAACCGCACGGTCTCAAAAAATTCTTCCCGGAGGCTTTTCTCACGGAGAATATCGTCTTTATCTGCTCCCCAGAAACGACGTTGATCCTGCTCGGGTAGGTGGGCTAGATTCCAGGCTTCCTCAGGGGAAAGTCGCTCCTGAAGAACCAAGAATGAAAGACAAAAAGAAGATGTCAGTGTAAGAAGGTGAACAAATCCCGCAAATTTAAAAGCGGTTAGACGATAAAAAAACTCTCTGATTTTTTCTTCCTCAAGAGATGAGAGAGGGGCAATGGAAAAAGTGAGCGTTGATTTTAACTGAAGACCTAAAATACGATTTGTCTCCTCAATCACAGGCGCCCACTTTTCCTCCTGAAGTTTCACAAGTGATTCAGGTATAGGCGCCCAGAATAGGACAACATCCCTCATAGCTGCTTGAAGCACATAAGAAATATAAGCCTCGCGTGCCTCCGCCACCCGATCAAGGGCCGTTGCAACAAGCGAAGTCAAAGGCTTTTGTCCATAATGGGGTGAAGGGTCTCTTTCCCACTCTTCTTCAATGGCTTTCGCTAAAGCTAGAGTTGGGACCTCGAAAGGATTTCCCTCAGGCGTTTTAAGGAATTGATCATGAACATAGATGTCAAACATGCTCAAATCCTAGCTCTTTAAACGTTTCTTTAAGCTCTTTAGGGAGAGGAGCTTCAAACGTCATCGTTTTTCCTTTAGGGAGAGGCAGAACAAGGGCTCTGGCATGCAAATGGAGAGACTTGCGTCCAAAGGGAAAAGCTTCTTTTCCTCCATATTTTCCGTCACCCAGAATAGGGGTTTTTAGGGCTTCAGCACAATGAACGCGCAGTTGATGGGTGCGTCCTGTTTTAGGCGTCAACTCTAACCAGGCTATCCGATTCCCGAGGGCCTCAATCACCCGATAATAGGTTTTAGCCCGCACCCCTTCTTCTTGGTCTACCCGAACTTTTTCTCCCAAAGAATCAGGCTTTTTAGAAAGGGAAAGAGAAATTACGCCTTCCTTTTTAGCAGGCACGCCACACACAAGAGCCCAATAGATTTTTTGAACTGTGCGTTCTTTAAAGGCTTGGCTTAACCAACGTGCCATCGGTAACGTTTTGGCAAAAACCATTACGCCCGATGTATCCATATCTAATCGGTGAACAAGGCGAGGCTTACAGTCTTCATAATACACTTCCAACATGGCATCCAAAGATTTTCTTTGTTTTGTTCCACTTTGAACAGCAATACCTGCGGGTTTATTAAGAATGATGATATCTGAATCTTCATAAAGGATTAGACCCTTTAGCCACTTTCGTTCAGCGTGCGAAAGGGCATCTCGCTTCTTCTTCTGAACGTCAGTTTCAAGGCTTAAAAAACTTTTGGGAAAGGATAGAGTTTGTCCTTCTTCGACCCGCGTGGATGGCTTGGCTTTCGAACCCTCAATTCTGAGGATACCTTTGCGTGCAGCCTTTTCTATCAAGCCTTGGGGCAAGTGAGGAATCGAAAGTCGCAAGCATCGATCAAGTCGGATTCCGCTTTCCTCAGCTGAGACTTTTCTTATTGATAGCTCTTTAACTTCATTTTTCTTCATTAACATTTAAATCTATGATACCTAGCATTTATGAAACTCTTTGATCCAAAAGCTTACCATCTTCACCACAAAAGGGCCAAGAAAACCTTTCATGCCCATAATTTTCTTTTCGACCATGTGGGATATGAACTTGTTTTGAGATTAAATGATCTCAAGAAAAGCTTTAACAAACCCTTAAACCTCTCTCCCCATTCCCTGCCCTACCCCAGTCTACACCACCCGTCGCTTGAGGATGATTTACCTTACCCAGAAAGTTCATTTGATCTGATTTTAAGCTGTCTCCAAGGCCATTGGGTGAATAATTTACTCGGTCATTTAAAAAGCATCCACCGTTGCCTTCAAAAAGACGGCCTTTTTTTAGGGGCACTTTGGGGGGGACAAACTCTATTTGAACTGCGGGAAAGTCTTCTTCAGGCAGAACTTGTGCTCACAGGCGGCGCATCCCCCCGAATGGCTCCCCTATTGCATCCCAAAGACGCTCCTTCTCTCTTAGGCAGCGGCGGGTTTTTTATGCCTGTCGTTGATACGGAGATTATTTCCGTTACATATCCTTCTCTCAGAAGCTTAATGAAAGATCTACGAGGCATGGGTGAGACGAATAAACTCTATGATCGCCCCAAAATGTTTACTCCCCGAATCTTATTTGACAAGGCTGAGGAGATTTACAAAGATACCTATGGGCTTTCTAATGGTATCCTACCCGCCACTTTTGAGGTTATCTATTTAACGGGGTGGAAATATAAAGGGTGATTCTTATAATCTAATCATCCTCTCTTTTTTTATTTTTTGCTCCAATATAAATCTTTAAAAATAAAATACTCGTTGAAAAGCAGAGTGTAATTCCATTTGCTATAATGAGAGCAATAGAACCTAAAGCAATCCCATAGATCAACCAAAACATAACTCCAACACAAAAGATGGAATACATAAGAAGAGATATGGAACTCACATCACGAGTTTGCCATATTTTTATAGCCTGGGGTAAAAAGGAAAAAGTTGTGAGCGTTCCCCCAGCTAAGCCTAAACATTCTATAAGGGATATCATTCTTACATGCTCCTTCCGTGAAGTCTTTACCCTATACTCGACTCATCATACTTGAAGATACCTTATTCTGGATTGCTTCGGGCTGCTGCCCTCGCAAAGCATGTCCCCGTGAAAACGGGGGACGACTTATTGGTTCCTCGCTTTTGAGAGGACAAGCTTTGCAAGCCTCCAAAAGGGGCGTGGCAATCCAGAAATCTTCAAATCCATTAGGTATATACGGCTCCTAAAAACGGTAAGCAAGCAATTTTAGAATTTTCTTAATTACTTAGCACTCTCCACGAACGTGTCATCCTTGGCAAGAAATGCTTTGTTTTCCAAAGGAAAGCTCTAGCATTTCTTAGCCGAGTATCTCGGCGGCAATAAGATCCTCGGATAAGAAAAGGCAAGCTTTTTCTTCAAAAAATCAACCTTTTCTTGCCAAGGATGCCACAAATAGGTGAGAAGTTACGAATTTTCTTAAAGAGCTGAATATCACAAAAATGAGGGACCGAAGAAAGCTCTTCTGTCCCCCAAGTTCCGGCTACTTGAAACAGGTTAACCCTCTTTTCGACTCAGCAGGATCCTTAGATTTGCTCTACATGGTCATCCGATGGCTTAGCATTGGAAACTGCAGGGCTTCGAGTCTCAAGACTAGGTATTTTCGTCGGATCAGAAAATAGTTCTATGGTTTCTTCTTCTTCACCAACTAATGATACTGCAGCAGGTTGCGCCATCATAGATTTTCCTTGATCCCTTCCAGGTCGTCTAACCGTTGGAGTCTTAAGACCGGATCCTCTGGTTGAAGTAAAAGTGACTGGGAACTCTTCTTTTTTCATTTTTTTCACAGTTGAAAGTAAAGCTTTCAACTCACGAGATAAAGGAGAATCAGGTCTTGGAGCTAAAGGAGAATCAGGACTTTGAGGCTCGCTCTGAGAGCCTGCATTTTCTTCTTCGCGGTTTTTTCTCTCAGCTTCAAGCTTCTCTTTCTCAACATCTATATCTTTTTCTGTAATAGAAAGTCCGATTCTTAGTTCGTCCAAAGCATTAACCCACTTTTCTTCTGAAGGATCTTCCGATTCTTCACCTAGTATAGGAGTCTCTGGAGAAGAAAGCTCACTTAAGCGAGGCACAAAAGCAGATATAAATCTTTCGACGATATACATTTTTGATATAATGCTAGAATCCAATCGCGCAAAATCATTCAACTTAAACACAGAGATGAAATTTTCTAAATCAATTCTAAAAATTTGTAACTTAGATCCTAGAGTTTTTCCTTCTATCAAGGTTTCTCTCTTCTTTTCTCTGTCTTCTGTTGAAATGCCTAAAATTCTCTTAATACCCTCTAATTCAGCCTTTATCAGTCTAGGCGCAGTCTCTAGATAATTTTTCCTTTCTTGTTGTAAGTTGGATTTTGAATAATCTGTGTCTGGGTCTAAAGCAATTAACCTTTCCCTTAAATTATCGAGAATACCTAAGAAATTCTCTACCACCCGTTCCATTAGATCCTCAGACAGTGGCCCTTGAGGACTTTCAGCTGGGGCGGCTGTTTTTTGTGCTTCTACTTCCCGTTTAGCTTGTACGTAATTTAATCTTTGTCCCTGCATCTCCAAGTGACTCTTTATATCACTTAAAACAGTCCTTAAAGAATCACCTCTACCTTTTAAAGCAAAGATATCATCGATTTCTAAGCCAGAACCATTCTCGAGTTGTGCTTCAAAAGTAGCTAATCCCGATTTCGCAGAATCCGCTTTTTCCCTTAAATTATCGAGTATAGATGCTTGCTCACATAAATCATCCTCTTTAGAAAACATAGTGTTCCTCAAAGCATTTTCTCCGAGGCTCAGTTCTTGTAACAAAGATGCTGCGCTTTCAAGCTGAGTATCTCTTAGGTCAGAGTCAGAAACATCTGAGTTTAGAACGTGGAACTGCGAAACCTCATCATCAATACCTTGATCAGAAACAGGTGTCGCTTGAGGAAAATAAGATTCGAATTTAGATTTTATAACGGCGAGTTTTGTTACTGCTTTATCTAACGAATCTCTAAAAATCTCAATCAATGCTCCTTGTTCACCCAAATACTCTTCAGATATAGATTCCTTCACTTGCTGTGCAAGCTCTAACAACCTTGCTAGCTTAGCGCTCTGAGAATCTAATTCCTCTTTGTCATTCGTCGGAGAAAAATAAATATTATATTTTTTGGCAACTTTTTTTAATTCCTTTACTCCTGACATAAGTTCAATCAAATGAGATTCTATATTTACAGATTGATCATGTTGAATATCTGGGATAGCAACCTCTGGTTCGGTATTTAACACTGGATGTAAATGGTTCCCATCATTTTCAAGGGCTACGGCTTGCAGTTCGACATTCAACCCTGGATGCACCCCACCATTTTCAGCTGCTACAGGCTCTCGTTCGATAGTTGCTCCTGCATGTAAATGGCCTCCCTCATTTTCAGCAACGACTGGCTGTGGTTCGATATCTCTCCCTACATGTAAATGACCTCCCGCATTATCAGCAGCTAGGGGTTCCCGTCCGATATTTTCTTCTGCATGTAAACGAACTCCACCACTTTCAAGGGCTGCGGACTCCAGTTCGATATTTACTCCTGAATGTAAAAGAATCTCGCCATTTTCAGAATTTGCGTGCTCAATACGATTTGGCACCTCTTCTATTTCTATAACAGGGGTTAAGGCTATATGCTGCGTAGCTCTGTGATCTTGAACCTCACCAGGCTCAGAAACTTGATGAATACTCCCCGTTGATTGATTATCGAATGATCCTAAAGATGTAGAGACCTGATGAGAGGATGTTATATTTTCTTCCCTCAACTCTTCTATAGAGGGCGTTATTTGTGCTAGGGATATGTTATTACGATGTAAAATAAACTTGCTTTTCCTAGCAATTCTCCTCTTCTCCATTCTTGTAAGCCTTGCTTTTTTCCTCTCAATTCCTTTATTTGCAAGGATTGTTTTTATTGAGTTTCTTTTTTTTGCTCTTATTTGCTTAATTCTTGTCTTTTTTTCTATTCTTGCCATTCTTCTCAAGGATCTATTTTTTCTTCCAAATAATTTTGAAGGCAGAAAAGATCGGCGGACGATTGTGATTTTCAGAGCTTCATTCTGCAAAGAAAGGCCCCTGTTCTTCATTGTTTCAACTTTTCTTAGAAGTGGTGATCGTGTTATCCCTCTCCTATCTGGGCCCTCTTCAAATATTGCACTTCTAAGAGCATATGCTGACTGAACATCGCCGCATAGACTCGTAACGCTTAGTGCAAACGCAAATTGCTTTATCATTTACCTCTCCTTCATATTTAATCTTATTTTCATCTCATAATAATCAATAAGTATTAATATATGTATAAAAAGGTATTTATTATTTATTAAGAAATATTTATAAATAAAAATGTAATATAATTATATGTATTTAGGGAGTCTCAAGCTTTGCTAGACTTTTTTAAACTCGCCCACACTCTTTGGCCGAGGTTTTGATAAATATTTCCTTCGGGGGAAGCTGGATTTGAAAGAACAATAGGCGTGCCTTTTTCTGAAGCTTCACGGATGGCAATATGTAGAGGAACTTCAGCCAAAAGAGGAACCCCAAGAATTTGAGCTTCTTTATGCACACCACCATGCTCAAATATCTCTGATCGCATTTGACAATGAGGACAAAGAAAATAGCTCATATTTTCCACAAGTCCTAAGACTGGTACACTCACTTTTAAAAACATTTCAAGTCCCTTTCTGGCATCAATCAAAGCAAGATCTTGAGGAGTTGAAACGATAATAGCCCCAGATAATAATGTCGTTTGAGCGAGAGTCAGGTGGACATCTCCTGTACCAGGTGGCAAATCAATGACAAGAACATCAAGATCCCCCCACTTTACTTGACGAAGCATTTGATGAAGAGCTTTTTGCATCATAGGGCCACGCCAAATAGTTGGCATTTTTTCATCGATCATAAATCCCATGGACATGCACTTCAGGCCATGAACTTCAAGAGGATTGATGAATATTCCATCATCAGAAGAGGGCTTTTGGTTGATACCTAAAAGTCGCGGAAGGGATGGTCCATAGATATCCGCATCCAAAATGCCGACTTTTAAATTCATCGATTGAAGAGCGCAGGCCAAATTAGCGGCCGTCGTCGACTTTCCAACACCCCCCTTCCCCGATCCGACGACAAGGATATGGTTAACTCCAGGAATCTCTTTTGCCAATGGATTGTGAGCTTTGGGTTTGCGCTGGGCAGTGAGAGCAATTTGAACATGCGTAACTCCTTGAATCTTTTCCAAAAGAGAAGTTGCCTTTTCTTTAAGTTTTAATCCCTCATTCATGTATTCAGTATTTATTTCTAAAATAAAGCTAACTTTACCTGAGGATGTAATATTTAAACCCTGGAGAAGCCCCTCTGATACAATATCCTGTCCAGATAAAGGATCTACAAGTGTTTTAAGAGCACTGGTGATTTGCGATTCAAGGGACATAAGACCATCCTAATTGCCTAAAAGAGTCAGATCATCTATACTCAACATTCAAAAGAATGAAAAGGAGTCGTTAGTAATGAGCTTAAAAGACGATGATGAAGGCCCATGGGGTCACGGGGACAATAATTCCTGGACGAGAAAACCAAGGCAACGTAACGACGAAAGCCTCGATATTGAAGACCTTTTTAAAAAGAGTCAGGATAAGTTTAAAAAGCTCCTTCCAAAAGATGGGAAAGGAGGTGGCCGCACCTTATGGTACATCGCTGGCGGTATCTTTTTTTTATGGCTGCTTACAGGTATTTATACCGTTCAACAAGATGAACAAGCTGCAATCCTCCGCTTTGGAAAGTGGGTTCGCACAACTGATCCCGGAATAAATTATCACCTTCCTACTCCTATTGAAACGGCTCAAATTCGCAATGTAACTGCGATTAACATTCTAACGAATACAAATGCCAATCAACCTAACACTGGTAATCTTAGTGGTGAAGGTGCATTAATGTTGACAGGGGATGAGAATATTGCTGATGTCCAGTATGCTGTAAACTGGCGAATTAAAAATTTAGGTGATTTCTTATTTAACGTAAAGTCTCCCGACTCTACCATCAGAGCAGCGGCTGATAGCATTGTGCGCTCCGTGATTGCTCAAACACCTATTGCTCAGATCCTCTCAGAAGGAAGGAGTAAGATCAATATTCAACTTCGTGAAATGCTGCAAAAACTATTGGACGACTATAAGTTAGGTGTTGAAATTTCTCAAGTTGAACTCCTAAAAGTAACGCCTCCAACCACTCAAGTTACGGACGCCTATTTGGACGTTCAAAGGGCAAAAGCTGATTTAGAGACAAAACGTAATAATGCGGAGTTTTACCGAAATTCTATCGTTCCGGTCGCCCGTGGACAGGCTAAGAAAATTATCCAAGACGCAGAAGCCTATAAAGCCAAAGTCATGGCGGATATTGATGGAGAAACTTCACGCTTTCTCTTGGTGCTTGATCAATATTCAAAAGCACCGGATGTTACTCAGAAACGACTTTACCTAGATGCTATGCAAACCATTCTCGAAAGTGCGCAAAAGCTTATTATGGAAGGGGGACAAGGGACACTTCCTTACCTCCCGCTTCCTGAACTTAAGTTCAAATCCGCAAAGCCTGAGGAGGCCGCTCAATGAATCCGAAATCACTTATCGTTTTTGCAATTCCAGTTCTTGTCGTTTTCGGCATTCTCTTGGGATCTCTTTTTGTTGTGCAGCAAACTCAACAAACTCTTGTACTTGAGTTTGGTAAATTGATAAGGGTCATAAAAGAACCCGGACTTTATGTAAAAATTCCTTTTTTGCAAAACGTCAGAGGTTATGATAATCGTATCCTCGATTTTGACCTTTCAGCGATTCCAGCAACACTCGCGGATCAAAAAAGGTTATTGGTGGATACCTTTGCCCGCTACCGTATTGTTGATCCTGCCCTATTCTATCGAACTGTTATGAATGAGGAAGGCGCCGAGCAACGTTTGCGCATTTTAAACCAATCCATTGCTCTCAGCGTTTTAGGGCAAGTCAAATTAACGGATGTCCTATCTCCAAAAAGGGCTGAAATTTCAAGAACAATTCGAGATCAAATGAATATAGCCGCGAAAGCATTTGGCATAGAAGTTGTGGATTTGCAGCTCCGAGGTACTGATTTGCCTACGGCCAACAGCGAAGCCATTTTCAACCGGATGATCAGTGCGCGTAAGCAAGAAGCTCAAGAATTCCGCTCCCGTGGGGATGAAGCGGCCCAAGAAATAAAAGCAACCGCTGATAAAGAACGTACGATTATCCTTGCAGAAGCCACGAAGCAATCTGAAATCATTCGGGGACAGGGAGATGCCTACGTTACAGAAAAGGCAGCATCTATTTACGGTAAAGACATCCATTTTTATGACTTTTATCGTTCTTTAAATGCCTATAGAGCAGCCTTGAACCCTGAAACAACAACCTTTATTCTTTCCCCTAAAGATAACTTCTTTAAATATTTGAATAGGTAAGGAGTAGCCTAAAATGTCGATGAGAACGTGTTTAAAAAAAGTAACGCTAACTTTGTTCGTTTCTCTGACTCTGACAACAATAACATATGCAGAAACTTCCGCAGTGGGACCCCATAGTTTTGCAGATCTCGTCGAGCCTCTTGTCCCAGCAGTTGTAAATATTTCAACAACAACCCTCGTTCGTGGACAGGGAGAGTCTGGTCAATCCCCTCTAGATATCCCCTTTTCAAAAGAGTCTCCTTTGGAAGATTTCTTTAAAGAATTTATGGATCGTATGAAACCAGATGGCCCTCGAAATGCAACCTCATTAGGATCTGGATTCATTATCGACCCAGAAGGATACATTGTCACAAATTATCATGTTGTCTCTGATGCGGATCAAATCACAGTCATTTTAAATGATAATACGGAACTTAAGGCGACTATTGTAGGGCGTGATCGCCGCACCGATGTTGCGGTTTTAAAAATTAAGGCTGATAAAAAGCTTCCCTTCGTACAGTGGGGCGATTCAACAAAACTACGCACCGGAGATTGGATCGTTGCGATTGGAAATCCATTTGGGCTGGGTGGAACTGTCACTGCGGGAATTGTTTCCCATCTTGCTCGTGATATTGGTGAACGCAGCCGTTCTGGAGATTTCATTGATGGATATATTCAAACTGACGCTTCCATTAATTTAGGTAATTCTGGCGGTCCCATGTTTGATATGTCAGGAAAAGTTGTAGGGATAAATACAGCAATTTTTACACCTACGGGAGCTAGCGTAGGCATAGGATTTGCGATCCCATCTGAAATTGTGCAAAAGGTTATCAATCAAATTCGTCAATACGGTCGTACTAAACGAGGGTGGATTGGTGTTCGCATCCAACCGGTCACTGAAGACATTGCAGAAGCCTTAGGCCTTAAAGACCTTAACGGTGCTCTCGTGGGAAGCGTTGTCAAAGATGGACCTGCTGCCAAGGCTAAGCTTCAAACGGGAGATCTTATTTTGAAAGTTGGAAATGTGGAAATCAAAGGGGAACGCAGCTTACCCAGAATTGTAGGTGACATTGCTGTTGGAACAAAAGTTCCCATTACCCTCTGGCGAAAAGGGAAGATTCTTGTCATTCCAGTTCAAGTTGGTGAGTATGAAGAAGCTGAGGAGGCAGGTGTCATTCCCTCTCCAGAAGGGGGCAAGGAGCTTGCGAAAGGCGTGGTCATTCATGATATGACCCTTCAATCTCTTTCAGATGTTTCAGAAGAAGACCGTCATAATTATGATATATCTAAAGACTCCCAAGGAGTTTACATTGCTCAAGTTGAGCCTGAAAGTCCTACGGCTGAAAAAGGTATACGCAAGGGAGATATTATTATGGAAATCAGTCAACAGGAGGTTAAAACACCTCAAGATGTTGTTAATATCATAAAAAATGCAGAAAAAGAGAACCGAAAATCTGTTCTTCTTCTCCTAAAACGTGAGGGCGAACCGCGCTTTGTTTCCCTTAAAATCGGATCTGAAGCGACGGCGCCATAGGCAGTATTCAGTGTAGCAGAGTTCAGAAGAAAAGCAGTTTCTGGATTGCTTCGGCTCTTTCAGAGCCTCGCAATGACGATCCACCCACATCGTCATTGCGAAGCCACGAAGTGGCTGAAGCAATCCAGAAAACTTCTTATTGTTCAAGGTAGCTTAAAAAAGTAGAATCAAGATCATGCACATTAAGCCCCTGAAAACGCACCTCATTCAAGTCGGTGAATCACTCAACGATATCCTTAATGCCTATGTGCCTCCTCTTGAGGAAGGGTCAATTCTTGCTATAACCTCTAAGATTATCAGTCTTTGCCAAGGACGAGTCGTGGATAAAGAGGATGTGGGCGATAAATATGCTCTCATAGAGCAAGAAGCAGACGCCTATTTAAGCGAAAACGAAAGGAATGCATACGATATTTACCTTACCATTACTAATGGTATTCTCATTCCCTCTGCTGGAATTGACGAATCAAATGGGAACGGGGTTTATATCTTATTTCCTGAGGATATCCAAGATACAGCTACCTTGATTTGGAACACGCTCCGCCAAAGGGATAAAATTGATTCCCTAGGAATCATTATCACGGACAGCCACACGACTCCTTTGCGTCGAGGTGTGACGGGAATTTCTTTAGGTTGGTGTGGGTTTGAACCACTCTATAGTTATGTTGGCAAGCCCGATATTTATGGCACAAATCTTCGTGTGACGCACATCAATAATTTAGATGCACTCGCAGCCTCATCCGTTCTTCTTATGGGAGAAGGGGCGGAGCAAACACCTCTTGCCCTTATCACACAGGCTCCGAGGATCAAGTTTTTAGCCCGACCTCCATCTTTGGAGGAGATCAACAGTGTGCAGATCCCTTTAAAGGAAGACCTTTATGCTCCCCTATTGGAAGGAGTGAAGTGGACTTGGAGGCAGTGTAGCAGAAGAGCAGTGTTAAGGTAAATCAACGAACTTATCTGTCAAAGGTTACTTTTTGATTCTACTTTTTTTCTGAATTCTGCTTTTCTGCCATTCTGCTACACTGTTCTCTGCTATACTGCTTACTGGCATCCTAGCTTCTTCTTTTCGCTTGAAACCTCACTTACGTGGGATTTGGGATGTTCGGAAACAAGTTGTTCCAAGGCTGTGCATGCATCCGCCTTACGATCTAGTGCCGATAAGGATTTTGCGAGCTTTAATAAATTATCCGGAGCCTTTGAAGACTTAGGATAGGTCTTATACCCTTTTGCAAAGGTAGAAGCCGCTTTTTCATGGTCACCTCGCACAAAAAAAGTCACACCCAACCAATACTGAGCAGCCCCTGCAAGCTCATCTGTTCCATAAGTTGCCAAAAAAGCTGAAAAAGCGTGTTCAGCAGCCGCATAGTCACCTTGTTCTAAGAGGGAGCGTGCCTTCTCATACTCTGCAGTCGCTGTTGAAGGAGTACTTGTTGATGCCACTCCTTCCCTTTTCAATGGGAGAGGAGCAGAAGAAGACGCTGGTAAATGAGCTCCACTTTCAGGATTACTCAGACGATAGTCCACATCAGCACTGAGGGTTTCCATCCGTTGGGTCAGAGAGGTTAATTCGTGGTGGGCTTCTTCGAGCTGCCCACGGAGTTCTCGGTTTTCAGCTTCAACTGCGCCAACACGATTAATCAAGTCAACCACAAGCGCAGGGTTTTCTTGAGCATAGAGAGCAGTTGGTTTCAGGACAATTGATGTAAGAAGGAATGCCGCTATCCTTATGTAATTTTTCCTAGATTGCTTCGGAGCAAAGCTCCTCGCAATGACGGCTCTTTCAGATTCGTCATTGCGAGCGAAGCGAAGCAATCCAGTATTAATATAATTTTCCTTACCCATAATTCCTCATATAAATTGTCAAATTCAATTATGAATGAGTTATATCATACATTCTTGAACACCTCAATGGATTGAGGTGCTTATCTTAGCGTCTAACAGAATTTATATAATAAAGAAAATTCAATACGTTATCGTCATTGCGAGGACCCCCGTCAAACGGGGGGACGAAGCAATCTAAATACCGATAAATATTTGCACAAGATTGCTTTGCCTCCTCTAGAGGCTCGCAATGACGACTCTGGAAAATATGTTTGGTTTTAAGGTGTTCACAAAAATACCCACCCCATAGGGTGGGTATAATTCAGTTTATGACTGAAAATTTATTCTGGACTATGATTTGTCATCGGAGCCGTCACATCTGGAAATGTACCAGCTGGTGGTTGGGGATTGTTGTTTGTATTGTTTGGATTGGACTGAGCAGATCCAGTTGATCCTGATTGAGGTTGGCCCATTTCTCCTCCTGGTGGTCCCCCAATGCCTTCTCCAATGCCTCCTGGTGCTGCCCCAACCCCTCCAGGGGCGGCTCCCATTCCTCCCGGCGCTGCTCCAATACCAGCTCCGCCAGCTCCAGGGCCTACTGCCGCTATAACAGGCATCTCCAAAACAAAAATATCGAGGGTTAAAAATAGACCGAAAGAGTGTAATTTCATTTGATTCTCCCTTGATTTTATAAATTAATAATAGAATATCATATTTTTATACCTTTAGAAAGAGAGACTATAATAAAATGACCAAAACAATACTCATAAAATTCAATGATGTTATGCATAAGGTTTTACGGAAACAAGTAAAATGATCCATCTGACTTTGAATATGAATTGACTGCCTATAGAAAAATCCACCTCAAAAGGTGGATTTTCCGTAATTATAATTAATTAACTACTTTAGGGACAAGTAGCTCCTCCACCTTGCTTTAAACAATTTTTAATTTTATCAGCATTAGCGGGACAGCAATATTTCATGCATTGGGTTTTAACTAAGGGAGCTTTACAAGCCAATGTGTTACAACCCGAATAGCAAACCCGAGAAAGGGTGGACGGATGCTGAGCAACGGCTTGTAAGCACACGGTTAAACTAGAAAAGTCAGAGCAACCATCACATTCGGGAATATTATCCTTCACTGATTTTGCATAGCCCCTTACGAGACCACATAGAATTTTAGCAACTTTATTTGTGCTTTCACTGGGTGCCTGAGCAGTATCCGCATTCACTCCTGTCCCCAGAACGAACATTCCGAGGGCTAAATATAGACTTAAAAATTTTAGTTTCATTTCGATTCTCCCTTGCTTTCATTGACGACCTGTAAAATTAGGCAAGTTTAAATCTATCATATTTTGTATTCGCAATAAATATATTTATTTTTCAATATGTTAACTAAATATTAACCATTAATAAGATGATTTTTATCCTAAGACCCGCAAGCGCTACAAGAACCCCCTCCAGACGATCCGCCGGAATTGTCCGAATCACTTTTACCTGTTCGATCCATGGTTTTCTCTGATGGTGGATCCAAATAGATAGGGGGGGAAAGCCCTTGAGGTGTATCTGATACTTCTGCTTTTGCAGCTGGCATAAGAGTGATAAATATTGGAATGAGTAAGAATTTCATCTGTTTATGGACCTTACTTTTAATCATAATAAGGATATCATAATTTTGAGTTTGTGGGAGAAGGAATATAAAAATATGGGTGATTATCTAACTTCAAAAAAATTTTATCATGAGGTGGTCTTGCCTCAGAAGTTGTATTATAGATTAACCCAGAGGGAAAAGGTAAATATGACACACGAGCCCTCGTCTTAAACGGGAGCTCGTGCACGAATATAATCCTATTAAGATTTCTATAGAGAAATCTTTTAATAGATTACTCTGATCTAAATATCTAAACTACTCTTTAGGAGGAGTTTGTTTACTAGGATCCTGTTTCATAGGATCATCCTGATTAGATGTACCACCTTGATTTGCAGCATTGGAACCTGCATTGTGTTCCTCAGCTTTCAAGCTTGTCATCTGAGCAAACATAGCAAAAGTTAAAAATAAACTTAAAATGGTTAGTTTCATTGGGTTCTCCCTTGTTTTTTATAACCTACTTATGTTAGGCCATAAAATTATTATCACAATTTTTAGGGTTGTGGAAGAGGAATAAATATATAAGATTCAAAAATATTTTTTCTGTACCAGCTACAAAACGGATCAAAATTCCTGGCCAAATTCAGAAAATGAGGCGTTTTATAGTGAATAAGGATAAGCAAGATAATATCATGACCCCAAATACCTTTAGCGAAATCCTAACAATTATCGTTGCTTATCTTTTAGGCTCCATTCCTTGTGGACTATGGGTGAGTTGGCTTTTTAAACTTCCCGATCCCCGTTTGGAGGGATCGCAAAGTATTGGAGCAACAAACATTTTACGACTGGGCCATAAGGAAGCAGCCATTCTCACTCTTATCTTCGATATTCTTAAAGGAAGTTGTGCAGTCATCTTCGCTCTGATATTCGCCCCCCCCCTCATACAAGTTGCAGCCATTTTTGCTGTCCTCGGTCATATCTGGCCAGTTTGGCTTGGGTTACGTGGGGGAAAAGGGGTTGCAACCGCATTTGGGACTCTTCTCATTTTAAGCTGGCCTCTTGCCTTTGCTTGCCTTGTCAGTTGGCTTGTTGTCGCATTCACAACGCAATACTCATCTTTAGCGTCCCTCGTCACCGTTATTTTAAGTCCCCTTTACACAGCCTGTATAAGCGGAAAAGATCTTGTGATTACTTGTTTACTCCTGGCTCTTCTGATCGTGTGGAGCCATCGTCAAAATATATGTCGCTTAGTTACAGGGAGAGAACCAAAAATTGGAGAGCACAATATCCCCGAAGATGGATGAAGATCTGCTTAGCTGGCTTCAACTTTCGCGTTCTGAAAATGTTGGACCGCTTACTTTTTATCGCCTTCTCAAAAGGTATAAAACACCACGAGAAGCTCTCAAAGCCTTACCCGAGCTGGCCGCACAAGGAGGACTGAAGCGCCCTTTAAAAATCGCGTCCTTGGACGATGTTAAAAAAGAGCTCGATGCCACGCTCGCTTGTGGGGCTACACTCCTTACCTCTGAGAATCCATTATATCCTCCCCTTCTCCGCCATATTGATTCAGCCCCACCCGTTCTCACCGTTAAAGGAAGAATTGAGCTTCTTCAGATGCCGCTTCTTGCAATCGTCGGGGCTCGAAATGCCTCTGCCATGGGTAAAAAAATGGCTCATCAATTTGCCGATGGATTGGGAAAGCAAGGTTGGATTATTTCTTCTGGGCTCGCACGAGGTATCGACGCTGCTGCCCATCGAGCCAGTCTCACACATGGAACAATAGCTGTTCTTGCCGGAGGCCTTGATCAAATTTATCCTCCCGAGAATGAAGCCCTCTACAATCAAATTGGCGAGGAAGGCGTTTTACTTGCTGAATCTCCTTTTGGGACTCAACCGCAAGCGACCCTCTTTCCACGACGAAATCGTATTATTTCTGGACTTTCTCGATGCATTTTAGTTGTTGAAGCCGCTCTAAAATCAGGTTTCCTGATCACGGCCCGTTGTGCTTTGGATCAAGGACGGGAGGTTTTTGCCATTCCAGGTCACCCCCTAGATCCTCGAGCGAGGGGGTGTAACAACTTAATCAAAAATGGAGCAGTCCTCGTGGAAACGCTAGAAGATATTCAACAGGAAATCTCGCCCTCAACACCTCTGCGACTTGAGGAATCTTCTTCCTTTTTTGAAGAAACTCTCCCCTCCTCCTCCTTAGACAACGTTCGTCATATTCTTAACGAAAATTTAAGTACTGTTCCGATAAGTATTGACGAATTGATCCGAGAATGTCAGTTGTCGGCATCCGATGTGTGGATTGTCCTCCTCGAGATGGAAATGGCTGGACGCCTTGAACGCCTTCCTGGCGGCAAGGTATCCCTTAAGGAAGAATGGATAAGCATATGAATGTTGTTGTCGTTGAGTCTCCGTCAAAGGCAAAAACAATTGAGAAATATTTAGGCAAGGATTATACGGTCCTCGCCAGCTATGGTCACGTGCGCGATTTGGTTTCCAAAGACGGCTCGGTTAAGCCAGATGAAGGCTTTGCCATGACGTGGGAAGTTGATGATCGAGCCAAAAAACATATCGATGCTATCGCCAAAGCTTTAAAAGGAGCGGATAACCTTTATCTGGCAACTGACCCTGATCGGGAAGGAGAAGCCATTTCATGGCACATTCAAGAAATCCTCTCTAAAAATGGGGTTTTAAAGAATGTAAAATCCCAACGTATTGCATTTAACGCCATTACCAAGGAAACAGTATCAGATGCTCTTGCCCATCCACGAGCAATTGATAGCCAACTTGTTGAAGCCTATTTAGCCCGCCTTAGCCTTGACTACCTTGTGGGATTTACGCTTTCTCCCATTCTCTGGCGTAAGCTTCCCGGAAGCCGGTCAGCAGGCCGCGTTCAATCGGTAGCCCTGCGCCTTGTGGTTGATCGTGAAAATGAGATTGAAGCTTTTAAGTCTCAAGAGTACTGGACCATCGAAGTCGAATTCCTGACTGAAGAAAAGAAAATCTTCAAAGCTCGCCTCACCCATTTGGACGGGAAGAAACTGGATAAGTTTTCCCTTGCGAATGAAGGGGATGCGCGTGCTGCAGAGCGCAAAATTGAAACTGGAACGTACCACATTGAATCCATCGAAAAAAAGCGTGTTCAACGCCATCCTCGCCCGCCCTTTACAACATCCACGCTTCAACAGGAGGCGTCACGAAAATTAGGCTTTAGTCCGAAAAGGACGATGCAATTGGCCCAGAAACTTTATGAAGGGGTAACAGTTGGGGGAGATACAACGGGTCTGATTACTTATATGCGTACAGATAGTACTCAGGTTGAAGGAACTGCAATTGCTGCTTGCCGGAAAGTCATCGACAAGGTTTATGGGAATAAATACCTTCCAGAAAGCCCTCGCCAGTATAAAACCAAGGCCAAAAATGCCCAAGAAGCCCATGAGGCGATCCGCCCCACGGAATTGGCCCGTAAACCCCAAGACATTTCTCAGTATTTAGACAAAGACCTTTCTCGGCTATATGAACTCATTTGGAAACGGATGATGGCTTCTCAAATGTCGAGTGCTGAGCTGGATCAAACAACCGTTGATGTGGCAAATCAAGGTAAAGATATTATTCTTCGAGCAACCGGTTCCATCCTTGCCTTCGATGGCTTTTTAACCCTTTACCGAGAAAGTTTGGACGAGGATCAAGCGGAGGAAGAAGACAACAAACTTCTCCCTCCCCTTCGGGAAAAGGAAACAGTCGATAAGAAAAAGGTTGTGCCTGAGCAGCATTTCACCCAACCTCCCCCACGGTATTCAGAAGCAAGTCTTGTCAAAAAAATGGAAGAACTTGGAATCGGCAGGCCCTCCACCTACGCTCGCATTCTTCAGGTTCTCCAAGAACGAAAGTATGTACACCTAGAGAAAAAAGTCCTCTATCCCGAAGATCGCGGTCGGATCGTTACTGCCTTTTTGCTGAATTATTTTCGCACCTATGTGGAATATGATTTCACGGCTCACCTTGAAGAACAACTCGATGAAATTTCAAGTGGAGACCTCTTCTGGAAAGATGTTTTAACACAGTTCTGGGTTGCTTTTCATGATTCTATCGATAAAGCCAAGGAGCTTAAAATTCAGGAAGTTCTTGAACAACTTCAAAAGGATTTAGACCCTTTTCTGTTTCCTCCCCTAGAAGATGGGAAAGATCCCCATATTTGTCCCCGCTGTGGAAAGGGCCACTTAGGACTACGCTTAAGCAAATTTGGAGCTTTTATCGGTTGCTCAGAATATCCTGAGTGTAAATATACAAGGCCCCTTCTTGTCCCTGAAGGTGCAGAAGCTCAAGCCCAAGAGGAACCCTTTGAACGGCTTTTAGGGATTGATCCTGCAACGGGATTGGAAGTTAAAGTGAAACGTGGACCTTATGGGTTTTATGTGCAGTTTGGTGAAGCTCCCTCAAAAAAAGAGAAACCAAAGCGAGTTTCACTCTCAGCGGGAGCCTCGCCAGAAACAATGACACTTGAAGAGGCAATCTCTTTGGGAGCCCTTCCCCGAGAGGTTGGACTTCACCCCGAAACAAAAGAGCCTATCATTGCCGCCATTGGACGTTTTGGCCCTTATGTTAAACAGGGAAGTATTTTTGCATCTCTTAAGAAAACAGATGATGTTCTAACCGTCGACTTAACACGCGCCCTCGAGCTCATTGAAGCTAAGAAAGCTGCGCCTTCAAAGAGGGGGGCGTCGACTAGAAAAACTCCTGCCAAGAAAACAAAAGTTGTGAAGGGTAAAAAAATTTAAAAACTTTCGTCGTTCCGGAATTTAAAAACCCTTCGCTCTCCCCTTTAGGGGAAGCGTTAGGGTTTTTTAATATCCGGGACCTAGGGTATGGCTCAAAGCGTCTTCTCTAGGTCCCGGGTATTAAGGTTCTCGAACACTCGGCAGTGCCTCGTGGAGAACCTAAATCCCGGGATGACGCCTCAGTTATTATTCCAACTCCACCCTCTAAAAGAAATACTTAGCCGTCAAAGCAAATTTGTGAACCGACGGTGAGTATCTGCTTCTCACATTAGCCTCATCAAATGGCTTATTAATGCTTATCCTTGTTGAAATACGATTAAAGACACTCCCCGTATATTCAAACCCTATGATAAAATCCTTTACTGTTAAGACATCTACACCAGCTTTCCACATCAAGCCATTAAGCCGTTTGCGTCTCTCCTTTGTATGTGTAATGCTAACCACCTTGTCAGTTACCCTGAATCTCCACGAAGAATTATCCCAACCAATGCAAATGAATGGCATGACTTTTTCAGCAATTACATAACCCGTACGTACATAAAGCTGGAGAGAGTTTTTCTCCCGAGCTTTGGAAGTTAGTTTCTCAAGTGCGCCAGCCGTTCGACTGGTAACGTCACGTATGTGTCGTCCCCTTGTATTCGTCCAGTTTGCATCAAACGCAAGTCCAACGGCCCAATCACAGATACGATGCGAATACCCTGTCCCTATGCCTCCGTGAACTCCATGCACCCTAAGATCACTATGAACCCTATTGACAGTATCAACTGTTCGAAAGTCAGTTTCCTTTTGCTTGCCACCACCAACAGCATACCCTATGTTACCACCAATGTATAAGCCTTCAAAAGCTTTTAGACAGCAAGGAGCCACTGTTTCTGTGGCAAAGGTAGCTGAAGCAGATGTTGCTAATAGAAGTGTCATTAGAGAAATTTTTTTCATTTTTGGTATCCTTTCCTAAGAGTACAAAAAAGTGTGTAGCCTATAGAATTACGGATATGTCAAACAAAATTAATAAATTTTTATAGAGTTGCAAAGATACAACGATGAAACACAAACACCGTCAGAAAACACGCAAGCCCAAACGTAAACGCGAAACTCTCTCAGGGAAATCTCTGCCCCCTGTCCTTTTGGTAGATGTTTCTCCCGAGCTTTCAGAAGACGGCGAAATCCTTTTAACGACTGTTGAGGGTTCAGAACAACCCTTGCCTATTTTTTTAACAGACAAGGGAACGGCACGTGTTAAAGCAGGCGAACGTCTTTTGATTCGTGTTAAGCTTCAAAAGGATGGGTACTATACCGCTCGTCTTATAAAAAAAATGGCAGAAAAACCATCAACCTTGATTGGGGCTGTTATAAAAAGCCAGGGAGATCTCTATTTTCAACCGAGTGATCGTAGGCGGCAAGAAGATATATCATTTATTGATCCTAAATCGGATGTGAAAGAAGGAGACCTTGTCCTTGCTGAACTCAGTCGCCAACTGAGAAGCAAAAAAGCAAAAGTCCTTAAGATATTGGGAACGTTGGAAGATCCTCGTACAATCAGCCTGATTTCCATTTATCAAGAGGGCATTCCTCATGAATTTCCGGAAGAAGTTCTTAAAGAAGCGGAGCAAGTTCGTTCTCTTTCTCTCCAAGGCCGTGAAGACTTGAGATCCATCCCGTTTGTCACTATCGATGGAGAAGACGCGCGAGACTTTGATGATGCTGTTTGGGCCCAAAAAGAAGAAGAAGGCTGGCATCTGATGGTCGCTATTGCGGACGTTTCCCATTATGTGAAGCCATATGGCGCCCTGGATAAGGAAGCCTATCTGCGAGGAAATTCAGTCTATTTCCCTGATAGAGTCGTCCCTATGCTTCCCGAGGTCCTGTCAAATGATCTTTGTTCATTAAGACCAAAAGAAGACAAAGCTTGCTTTGCCGTCCACCTCTGGCTCGATAAAAAAGGACGGTTAAAACGTCACCAATTTGTCAGAGGCATCATGCAATCCGTGGAACGTCTCACCTACTCCCAAGTTCAAAAGGCCATCGATGGGAACCCCGATGCTCAGACAGCTCCCCTGCTTAAATCTGTGATTAAACCTCTTTATGACGCCTATGCCCTCTTAAAAGAGGCAAGAGAATTTCGCGGAACTCTCGACCTTGAAATTCCCGAAAAGCAAGTGATTTTGGATGTGGAGGGTCATATTCAGGATATCCATCCCCGCCCGCGCCTGGATAGTCATCGACTTATTGAAGAATTTATGATTCTTGCAAATGTGGCTGCCGCTCAACAACTGGAAACCCTTAGAGCTCCCTGTATCTATCGTGTCCATGATGTTCCTGATCCAGCAAAGATTTTTATCTTTAGGGAACTTGTGGAAGGACTTGGCTTTTCCTTTCCTAAATCTCAGGCCATAACGCCGCGCGCCTTTTTACATCTTTTGAAAGCAGCTCACGGAACACCTCATCAAGAGCTCATCAGTCAACTCACCTTACGAACCCAAGCTCAAGCTCTTTATCATCCTGAAAACATTGGTCATTTTGGGCTGAGTTTAAAGAAGTATAGCCATTTCACCTCCCCCATTCGCCGATATGCAGATATCATTGTTCACCGAAGTCTGATTGCAGCCTTAAAACTGGGCGATGATGGTCTTCCTAAGGATACTGACCTTAGCGCTATCGGTGAGCAAGTTTCCTTCACTGAACGGCGGGCTGCGGCTGCTGAGCGCGCTGCCATTGAGAGGTACGTCACCGTCTATCTTAAGGATAAGGTGGGAGAGACCTTTGAAGGCCGAATCAGTGGGGTAACCTCTTTTGGACTCTTTGTGACTCTTGAACACTCAGGTGCAGATGGTCTGATCTCTATGGGGTCCTTGCAGGATGATTTTTATCACTATGAAGAACGCAAACACCGCCTCATCGGCCGTCGTCGTCGACGGACTTATACCCTCGGTGATCCAATAACGGTAATTTTAAAGGAAGTGGATACACTGACGAATTCAATTAGCTTAGTTCCTGTGGAATCCCGCCCTTTAAAGCGGAAAAAGCGCTTTTCGAAGTAACTAATTTTCCATTAAAGGAGCCTCTCCGCTTTCGCACACTCGTGTCCGGAGAAAGTATGAAGTGCTCTTGAAAAGACTAGGTATTTCTTTTTTTAGAGAAAGATTAGCTTATTATAAACTTAAAAAGTAGAGTTTCTTAAATGCGTTTAAAAACTTCTACAAGTTGTCTACTCTTTTGATTGTATACTAAGTGTAGAAAGTAGCACTCTGTGAAGGAGTCCCCACTCAGACATTTTTTCACGATAAAACAATCCGATTTAAGGATTATTAAAATTAATCTTTTTCAGACGATGTTCAGGGTTGATATCTTCCTGAGGTTTTTCTTGCTTTTGTTTTTCTTCTTCCTCATGCTTTTTACGTCTCAGTTCTTCCTCACGTTCTTTTCTATTCAACTCTTCTTGAATTTCAGGATGCAGATCCATTTGATATCCCCCCCAGCATTTACTTCGACAATCTTCACCTGCTGACCCACCAGGACAATTCCCAAAACAACTTCCCAATTGATTAATGATAGCTTCAGGATATGCAAAACAAAAATAAGGTGAAACGTTAAAAATTATCGATAGAGTGACGAAACACATAACAGAGTAGTGGCGTGTTTTTTTTAATCTTATTATGAATAACATCGTCCTCTCTTTCTGTTATTTAATTAGAATAAGATTAAATAATAAGAGATAAAAAACAGTTAAGAAGATTTTTTAAAAAGATCACTCCCTCATTTAATCGGTGGTGTTTCAGAGTTATTGTTCAGACCTTTTATCACATTCAAATGTATCTTGTGAAATAACAGTACAATTATTATATTCATTACTAATTAGAAATGCACGCACTACCTCAGTCTTGTTTTTATCATTATCAAATAAAAAAGAATATTTACATGCTGGTCTCCCACGCTCAAGCGACGCCACGGGATGCGCTATTTGTGTCAGCTGATTTACATCACTTCTTGGTGATCTGTCGCCTCCTTTCCAACTTACCCCACTCATGACTTGATTGAAATAAATGACTAACAGACGATTTTCAGGAAATTTACTCCAACAATTTCCAGAAGTTGGACAATCTTCATTCCGAGGAAAATCCACTTGAGTAAATACTTTACAAGTTAATTTTATTTTATTTGCATTTAGTGCACTCCCACTTAAGAAGACTCCACCTAAAGCAATTGCTAAAATTAAAATTCTATTTTTCATTTTAATATTCCTCTCTTAATCTATATTTCGTGTTGAAACTCACCGCATTTTACGCTCACATGATTAAAAATCCATTAAACCTAACAAAACCCGCAGACAAATCACCACTCAATAATAGGGACCTCCTTCTTCACTATTATCGACAGGACCTTTGCTACAATCGAATGTTGTTTTTCCTAAAATTCCGCAGGTATTAAATATCTCTTTATTTTCTGGATTGCTAAGATTTTGGCTCACATTCATAAGAAGAGCCGGTTCTTGATTATCAAAATTAATAGCATAGCGGCATACGGGCCGGCCGCCATTATCAACAACAGCATTTACAGGAGCTATTGAGGTCATCGTAATTGCTTTTTTTCCAGCTTGATTGACCCATCCAGTCCACTGAACTCCTTGTATTATCCCAGCATAACTAACTGATATATCACCCTCATCGTCATTCCAATAATTTCCTGATCCTTTTTTATTTGGAACTTTTGGAAAATCTTTTAGTGAAAATACAGGGCACTCTACGGTTATTGCTTTTAACATTTTTCCAGCTAATAATATTAACCCCAACGTTAATATAATTTCTGAACGTTTGCTTATCATCTTAGTTGCCTCCTTCATTTATGTTCTTTATTTCAATAACTAAGGTCAATAAATTTAACATAAACTTGATTAAAAATTAGTAAAGAGGATTATATGCGTAATAACTGCCATATAGGAAATGAATATTTCTTTACAGAAATGGTGCGCGTAACACTGATAAATATTTAACAAACAACTAGTTTATGTTAATATTCGAAATAAAAAATTTATTTTATATCTTGAAATTCTGAGAAAAATCGCTATCTTAGTTAATGGAACACCAAATGGAATGTTTTTATTTTTTTTGTAAATTTAAGGAGTGGTTATGTTTTTATCTAAATTTTCAATTTTTTCTTTAGCACTTGTTTCAACTTTAACATTAAATAGCATTTGTCATGCGATGGAATCAGAGGATACATCAGAAAATGTAGGGAGCTCTTATAAGGGAAAAGGAACTCAAGCAATACGGTCCCTGCAATTACATTCTGAAGATTGGTTTAGACGAAATTCCGCATTATACGCAACTGCTCTAAATAAATTAGCACACAAAAACCAAGACAAAGCTATAAAATTTTTTGAAAAAGCTCATGAAGATGGTTACCCTCTGGCAACACATGAACTTGCTAAATCGGCATTTCTGGAAGGACGTACTGAAGATGTGAAGAAATTATTCGATCTTGCTTGTGCCAATTTTGAAAAACATCATAATCAATTGGATAATCAAATGTGCACATTGTATGCTATCAATGCTCGAGATTTCGCCGCAAAAAGTGAAGGATTGAAAGAGGTTTTTGCGAAATATCAAGGTAATGAAATTTTCAAAGCTGTCTCTGGAGTAAAAAAGAAAACAAAGACGCATGAGAATTCATTAGAGTTGGGCGAACTAAACAAAGCGTTCGGTGATGAAGATAGGGATGGACAATTTACACCTAGTTCCTCTGACGAATCTAGACCAGTAATGAAACGTCCTCTGTCAGATTCAGATAGTTTAATTAGCTCGTATGGTTCCAATAGTTCATCTGGAAATAGACTTCCAGTAATGAGCAAAGCCGATGAATTTGGAAAATTAGTAGCTTCTAAAATAAATGCACTAAGAAGTGGGAACGAAGTAGTCGGTAATGGGGAGGATGATTTCGACTACGGTGCTTTTGACGCATCTGATGAAGAAAACTAAGACCGATCTAAGATCTAGATTAATAATGTTTTTATGGGGCGACGGAAGTTGTCCCATTTAAACATCACCTCATTAGATCTGCTAAGTTTGTCTTTTCTCGAGTAACTCTAACACATACTTTGCTGCCACAAGGAGCGGCGTCCCCGGTCCAAAAATGGCTGCGACGCCTTGATCATAAAGTGTCTTATGATCTTGGGGAGGGATAACACCTCCACAAATCACAAGTATATCCTTAGCTCCAGCTTTCTTTAAAGCGGCCATCACTTGGGGAACCAAAACACGGTGGCCAGCTGCTTGACTTGAAAGTCCTAAAACATGAACATGGTGCGCAATTGCCTGAAAGGCTGCCTCTTCCGGCGTTTGAAATAGCGGGCCGATATCCACCTCAAACCCTAAGTCCTCAAAAGCCGTGGCAATGACTTTTGCGCCACGGTCGTGACCATCTTGGCCCACTTTAGCAATCATAAGCCGCGGTTTTCGCCCTTCTTTTAATGCAAAGGCTTCCACCCTTTTCCGAAGAGCGTCAACCTCCCTCCCTTTTTCGTGCCCATAAAGGTCCCCATAAACGCCATGAATGGCGCGTATAGGAGCCTCATAGCGCGTAAAAACCTTTTCAAGGGCTTCCGATACTTCCCCCACCGTTGCGCGTGCGCGCATGGCCTCTATGGCTAAAGGCATGACGTTAGTATCTTTTTCGGAGGCTGCTTGGGTAAGGGCTTCCAAAAGCCCCCTCACCTTCTTGGAATCTCTGGATTTCTTAATGGACTCTAGTTGCTTAATTTGTCGATTTCGGACCCAGGGTTCATCAATATCAAGAATTTCATAGGGCTCCTCTTCGGTCGTGTATTTATTCACCCCCACAACTGTTTCTTGTCCCAAATCAAGGCGAGCTTGGCGCTTAGCAGCCGATTCTTCAATCCGGAGTTTGGGCATCCCGCTTAGAATGGCCTTTGTCATCCCACCTAGGGCTTCCACCTCATCAATCAAAGACTTTGCATGACGTTTTAAGCTATGGGTCAAAGCTTCTACATAATAACTGCCGCCTAGAGGGTCAATCACGTGAGTGATGCCAGTTTCTTCAGCGAGTATCAATTGAGTATTCCGAGCCACGCGTGCGGCCTTTTGGGTAGGAAGCCCTAGTGCTTCATCGTATGAGTCCGTATGAAGAGATTGGGTTCCTCCTAAAACCGCCGCAAGAGCTTCTAGGGTTGTCCTTACAATATTATTCAAGGGATCATGAGCCGCAAGACTTACACCAGATGTCTGGCAATGGGTCCTTAGTTTCAAACTTTGAAGATTCTTTGGGTTGAAGGGTTTCATAAGCTCAGCCCATAAAACGCGCGCGGCTCGAAGTTTGGCAATTTCCATAAAAAAATTCATGCCAATCCCGAAAAAGAAAGAAAGGCGCGGAGCAAAGTCATCAATGGAAAGGCCACGACTTAAAGCTGTTCGCACGTATTCCAAGCCATCAGCTAAAGTAAATCCTAATTCCTCGACGGCCGTCGCCCCTGCTTCGTGCATATGATAGCCAGAAACTGAGATCGAATTAAATTTCGGCATATATTGGGCTGTATATTGGATAACATCAGCTACAAGACGCATACTGGGCTCGGGCGGATAAATGTAAGTATTTCGCACCATAAACTCTTTGAGGATATCATTTTGAATGGTCCCTGAGAGTTGATCTTGCTTAACTCCCTGCTCTTCTGCCGCAACAATAAACGCAGCCATAATGGGAATGACTGCTCCATTCATGGTCATAGAAACGCTGATTTGATTGAGGGGAATCCCCTCAAAGAGAAGTTTCATATCCTCGACTGTATCGACGGCAACTCCTGCTTTCCCAACATCCCCAGCAACGCGGGGATGGTCTGAGTCATACCCACGGTGGGTGGGAAGATCAAAGGCAACGGAAAGTCCCCGTTGGCCTGCCTTTAAATTTTCTCGATAAAATTTATTGCTTTCTTCAGGTGTGGAAAAGCCAGCGTACTGACGGAGGGTCCAAGGCCTGTTGGAATACATGGTCGCTCGAGGACCACGCAGATAGGGGAAAAGCCCGGGGAAGGATGAAATTTCTTCAATTCCTTCTAAATCTTGAAGGGTATAAAGGGGCTTAATTTCAATGCCTTCCGGCGTTTGCCATGTTAGACTTTTTAAATCAGCCCCCTTTAATTCCGATTGAACGAGTTTTTCCCATTCATTTTGTAGCACAGAGATGACTCTCTATTGAGACATATCTATGCCAAAATAATCATCAACTCTACTCGTTATTTCATCGCCTTCCCAATCAAGGCCACCTTCAATTCGACCAACTTCTTTGCCTTCAGCATCAATGAAGATAGATGTAGGAAGTCCTCTTCCCCCAAAAGCATCCAATAGGTGTCCTGTTGCTTCTATGTAAATAGGAAAGGTATACCCATTCCGATTATAAAATGCTCGTACTGTTGAAATTCCTCCTCGGTCTAGAGAAATGTTAAGAACTTCGCCTCCCTTTTCTTTGAATTTCTCAGCAAATCTATTCAAACCACCCATTTTTTTAACACATACGGGGCACCATGTCGCCCAAAGGTTTACAACAAGGGGCTTGCCTGTAAAATCGGAAATCGTCAGTTGCTTTTGGTTTTGATCCACAAAGGGAACCTCAAAAGCGCTCGTCGGAGCAGCGTTGGGAAAGAAGGCTGCACGGACAGAAGAAAAGTCGTACCAAAGGGCTAATCCTGCAAAAAACAACACCACAAATCCTGTGATGATTAGATTATCTTTCTTTTTCCAAAAGGACATGATAATTTCCTCTCATAAGTGACAACAAATTTTATCTTATAATAAATTTTAGTGAAATTCAAGATGAAGACTCTTAAAATTGCAATATGTGTGCTGATACCCATTTCTATTTCCTTATCAGCCTGTGGGCGGAAACTCCCCCCTAAACCCATAGAAGGCTCAGAAATTACGTATCCTGGCCAATATCCAAATCCAATTTGTGAGTAGGATTTATTTATTTCTGAATTGCTTCACCATGCTTTCGCAGGGTTCGCAAAGACGGTTTTGGGAAATATGTGTTAACTTAGATCTAAGTCACAATTGACGCCTTAGAAAATATGTTTTAAAAGATAAAATTGTCGTAAAATTTATGGCGTAATTTAATTTTTACTATGGGAGATATTATTATGAAATTAATTTTTAAATCAATCCTTCTCAGTGGCGCTATTCTTGGTGCTTGCCTTCAAAGCTCACATGCTGGGCGACTTGAAGAATTTGCTGATCCAGAGGAATACAAAGCACGCGCATCCAAAATAAAAGATGCAAGTGTCGAGTTTAAAAATAATACTGACGATTACTCAAAATAAGCTTTACAGTCTTCAAGGGGGAACAACAGGAAGGGATTGCCGTAAGAAACGCTTTTATAAACCCTAAGTGTCGGCTTCTTTATATCATGGAGGGGGTTCCCATGTTAGAAGGTTACTCAATCTCATCGTTTCATGAGGAAACCACAGATACATATTATACACACGGTTCTAACAATAAAGACTTGACTCAAGTGTGGTTTGAAACGTTTGGACCTACACACCTGGTTACCGACGGCATACTTTCTTTTCATTTGAAAGCTTCTAAGTCTTAAAGCTTTCTTCTCTTCGGTTCTTTATTTAAAGGACCGAAGAGCTCATTCAAACGTTTTAATCAAAAGAAAACAAAGCCTGCCATATCCGAGGGATTTGGCTAATATTAGCTCGAATTGGTCATAATCGGATAAAAATACGGCTATTGTCTTTTTGGCTATAATTGGCTATAATCGGATACTACAGGATAAAATACGGATATAGTAAAACGTGATTGATGTAGCAGGATTTCTCATTACCCCGGAAATTCTTCAAATCATTAGTGAAATTGATGAATTTAAAGGGGCGTGGCAATTACTTGGGAAACTCGCTCCTGAGCGATTGTCCGCCCTTCATAAGGTTGCAACGATTGAAAGTATAGGGTCGTCCACACGAATTGAAGGAGCTAAACTTTCCGATAATGAAGTTGAGGCCCTACTCTCTCGCCTCAATACACATTCTTTTCAGTCTCGAGATGAACAAGAAGTTGCTGGGTATGCTCTTGTCTCTGAAGAAATCTTTGAAGGATTTGAGTCCATACCCTTCACAGAAAATACCATAAAGCAATTTCATGGGTGGCTATTACAATATTCCGACAAGGATGTACGCTATAGGGGGGAATATAAAAAATTTCCTAACCATGTGGAAGCTTTTAATAACGAGGGTAAAAGTCTTGGCATTGTTTTTGAAACATCCACGCCCTTTGAAACACCTCAAAAAATGGAAGAACTTGTTTATTGGACACGTGAAGCTTTGGAAACCAAATTGCTCCATCCTTTATTAATAACTGGTATTTTTGTCGTTGTTTTTTTAGCAATCCACCCATTTCAAGATGGAAATGGAAGTCTTTCTCGAATCTTGACAACACTTTTGCTACTAAAATTGGGGTATATTTATGTCCCTTACAGCTCGTTTGAAAGCGTTATTGAAGCAAATAAAGAAAGCTATTATCTAGCTTTGAGAAAAACACAACAAACGTTAAAAACAGATCGCTCTGATTGGATGCCTTGGATTTTATTCTTCCTGAGATCCATGCAAAAGCAAAAGCGCTTGTTAGAGAAAAAAATAGTTCGTGAGAAAGTGATAAGCTTACAATTATCTGAACTTTCCGCAAATATTCTTGAGGTGATTCAAGCGCATGGAAGGCTTCATATACGTGATCTGGAGACAATAACAAAAGCAAAACGAAGTACCCTCAAAAAGCACATTCAGGACCTTATTAACTCAGATCAATTGGTTCGGCATGGGAAAGGAAGGGCAACTTGGTATACTCTTCCCTAACATCGTTAAATCGTAGCCATGGCTGTAAATAGTTTAAACAAATCCCGTCATTCCGGGACTTAGACTCTCTTCGCGAGCCCATTGGGGCGAGTAATAGAGAGGCTTAGTACCCGGAACCTAAGAGAAACATTATGATTGCTGCAGGTTCCGGATATTAAAAAACCCTAACGCTCTCCTTAAAAGGGGATCGCGAAGGGTTTTTAAATTCCGGAATGATGTCACGCCATAGCGCCTTCGGCGCGGCGGCGGATGGCGGAGGGGATGGGATTCGAACCCACGATACGACTTTCGCCGTATAACGGTTTAGCAAACACTTAAAATGTTTAACTGATAGCAAACGTTAACAAATTATATAAATTAAATCAATGAGTTGTTGCAAATTCTTTGCTACTGCTCATACAGGTTTGTTACTGTTTTTTGTCTCCAACTGTCCCATGAGTGTCCCATGGCATGTGGGGCTATTGGTATCAACTGCCAAGGGTACTCCATACCAAACTGTGGGCATGCACTTGGTTTATGCACGTGTATTCCCTTCTATTTTACTCTCTACTATTAGCATACAATTCCTAGCCTTATTCTGAAACAAGCATTTAACTGCGATTGATCCGTACGTAAACCATTTTTCCAGCTTTAAGCGATATCCTCAAAGAGTCTTCGTTCCTGGAGACCATACATAAAAACTGATCAAGAAAAATTTAGTGGTTTACGAGTTTCAGCATATTTTTTCACACATCTGTGGAAAATAGGCAGCTGGAGGTGATCCATTAGCTGCGCGAAAACTAACCTATCCTTGAACATAAAATTCTCCTGATCCGCTCAGGAGAAGGATACTTCTGTTCAAGTCGTTTTCACTTTATCAATTTTATGAACTTATATCAATAGCTTGTAACGTTTTCAAACACAACTTACCGGACAGCAGTGACCTGGAGTATACTTTGGGAAGAAAGACTCTGATTTTGGGCTAAATAGCCCGACACAGGACTATCTAGCCAATTTAAGCCTGAAAACTTTAGAGGCCTTAAGAAGCAGCTCACACCTTTGATCATCATGTTACATTTCCCGCGCACTGCTTCCTCTTACTCCGCCTCAATAAAATATTTTTAGGGGGTTACGAAGAAAGCTCGGAACAACATTAGTCCGTGAAGCCCAGCTCTTACTTTCAATTACGCCCTCTGGAGTAAGTTGAAGACAAACAATACAACGCTCTCTATCTTCATCTCCATACAGGTACTTGTATGGAAGACGCGGACTGAATTTTCTACCTTCGTCTATCAAATTATGAAGCAAATATAATTCCTTAAGATTAAGATTATTTGATTGTTTTAGAGAAAAAAATAAGCGTTCGACTCCTCTATAACTAAAATTATTATGAGATAAATTTAATATATTTAAAGAGGTAAGAGATGACAAAGATGGCATGAATTCGGATTGAGTTTCGTTCACAATTCCAATATCATTGCTCTCTAAAGATAACATCTTTAAAGATGTTAGAGTACTTAAAGAATTACATAATAACTCTGCTCCACTATTTGTTATATTATTATGCGTCAATTCTAGTTGTTGTAATGAACTTAGCCTTTGAAGTGATGAACTTAACGTATTAGTTAATGGATCTGGAGAACCATTGTTTCCTGATAATTTTAAGATAGTTAAGTTGGGTAATGCAGAAAGGACGCTACGAAGACACCTATAGTTGATAGGACGCTGATCATACGCACTTTCCCCAAAATTTCCTAGAGTAAGCTCTAGCCCTTTAAGTTCTTGTAAAAACTGGTGACTATGAATTGTCCTTAAAAATTTTATGGTTTTTCCCTGATTATGCGTCGATAGAAAAAGATTTCTCCCTAAATTTTGTAAAGTTGCTAGAGAAGTATGAGCTAAAGTAAGAAATTGATAATTATTAATTGAATTCTGTATATATCCCAAAGGAATAATATGCCCTACCATTCTTGCAAACTCAGGGTTTATTCCTACTTCTTGCTCAGCAATGTTTCTTAATTCTTCTAAGTTTTCAGAGCTTACATTATCCATAATATGAGTACTTTCAGTTAACGTTGTATTCATGCGGCAAAAATTAGTGCCCAAGTCATATTGACAATCTCTAATAGCTCTTTCTGATTGAGGACTCATAACCATATCGGGCATTCTTATTGCTATTGCTCCTTGTGACCCCCAATGATTGTGTCGTTCTGGATTAAAATATTGGCCCGTTCCAAATGAAAAGAGTAAAAAGTTAGCATTAGAAGGTAATTTTTGTTTCAACATTCGATAGGCTTCGAAAGATGGATTATTGAGGTTAAGCCCTGCATCATAAAAAACACTTACCCTTCCATCTTCTCCTCGTATTTCTGCTGGGGGAAAAAAAGATTGAGCTGCCGTACTAGCTCTTACTGCCTGCCATACCTTAAAGTTCTCAGAATATGATCGTTGAGCTTCTATCGTATCAAACCAATGTATGCTATATCCTGTACTATTATTTTCTTCTTTAAGTGCAGGTACTAGCAGCGGCTTTTTTAAATCAGCCAAAGTCCTGTCACCAAAAAAGCGATATAAAACGGTTTCAATGCCTTCTTTGGGGTATTTAGGGCCACAAAGAAGATTACTAACCCGCGATAAAATGTAACCAAGACAACAACAGGGAGATTGAAAAATCTGATTTGCAATAGGTCCTTTGTATAATTGAATAATATCATCGATTTCAAATTCAGCGTTAAGCGCAGCGGCTACTATAGATCCTGTTGAATTTCCAACATAAACATCAAAAAGATTATAGGCTTTTTGATGCGTCGCTGTTTCCAAGGCTTTTAGCCAATACAATTCTAGCAATCCACGAATCCCCCCTCCATCAAGAGAAAGGACTCGAATCGCTCTTCTTTCACTAACAATTCCTTGAAGGTATCTAAGATGATGAGTCCTTAAATGAGTGGGTCTATAGTCAGATGATGGATTTTCTTGGTTTTGTCTACTAGGTACTTGGCTTGGAGGCGTGCTAGCTACTTGGCTGGGAAGTGTGCTAACTGCTTGCCTAAGAGCTGTGCTAACTGCTTGCCTAAGAGCTGTGCTTGGTGCTTGGCTTGGGGGTATGCTAGATGTTTGCCTGGGAGCTGTTCTAGGTGCTTGACTGGGAGGTGTGCTAGGTATTTGGCTTGGGGATATGCTAACTGCTTGCCTAAGAGCTGTGCTTGGTGCTTGGCTTGGGGGTATGCTAACTGCTTGCCTGTGAGGTGTGCTAGGTACTTGGCTCGGAGGTGTGCTAGATATTTGCCTGGGAGCTGGTCTAGGTGCTTCGCTTGGGAGTATGCTAGCTGCTTGCCTGGGAGCTGGTCTAGGTGCTTGGCTAGAAAGTGAGCTAACTGCTTGGCTGGAAGGTGTGCTTGGTGCTTGGCCGAGAGGTGTACTTGGTGTTCGGCCGGGAGTTGTTCTAGGTGCTTGGCTTGGGGGTATGCTTGATGCTTGGTCGGGAGGTGTGCTTAGTGCTCGGCTGGAAGATGTGCTAGTTGCTTGGCTGGGAGGTATGCTAATTGCTTGCCTGGAAGGCATAGTTGCTTGATTGGGAGGTGTTACATCGTCCAAATTTGTTACTGTTCTTCTTTTCCAGTAATTGTTTTTTTTAGTGGATGCGCTTTCTATTCGTGGGCACCCTAGGGTACAACTCGAATTAGTTGATTGTGGAGCACGAGGGCTTCCCAATTTATTTTCTTCTTCATTTGTAGACATTGAATTAACATCATTAATTTGAAATAAAAGAAAAATAAACATTAATGAAATGTATAATGTGCGATACAAAGACATAATAATTTCTCCTTTCAGTATACGAATTTATAGCTGGCCCTTACTAAGAGACCCGTGTTGCTGTTAAATATTAAATTAAATAAGAAAATATCATAAAAATTATTGAAAAAAATACGCAAACATTGCAAAAATTATTGATATGCGGTCTGTCATCAAATAAATTATAAGTATGCTGAGTTTGTGATGTCCTATTATGCAAAACAGTATTATTCTGAATACGTCTTGATAATTCTTCTTGGTTTTGTGCATTTAACTGGTTTAAATGGGATTGTGCGTCGGGATGTCCTCGATTTGCCGCTTCACGAAAACACTGTACAGCTTGCGCATGATCACTAAGCACACCCCATTCACGAGTCGCGTATATAAGACCTAACCCAAAGTAAGCATTTTGATATAGATTACTTTGTGTAGATTCGCCTTCTTGGTCTATAGCCTTCCATAACCACCTAATAGCTTCAATACAATTTTTTTTAACTCCTCGACCTGCATGGTACATTACACCTAAATTATATTGAGCTACTTTGCGTCCTTCAAGTGAAGCTAAATAGAATCGAACAACAGCTTTACCATCATCCTGTGGACGACCATCTTGACCATTTGCGTACCTACTTCCTACAAGATTCCTATCTGTAGTTTCAGTACCATCTATTGGTGAATTTTCACGAATTTCAGCACGAATTTTACGGAGAGCAAACTGGGCAGGTTCAAACTCCCGATTTGCTGAACTTCGTAGCCATCTAATCGCTTCCTCATTATTTTTCTGAACTCCTCTGCCTAGATGGTACATTACACCTACATTGTATTGAGCTGCTATATGTCCTTTCATTGCAGCTTCAAGATAAAACCTGTGAACATCCGAAACAGGATTATACCTTGTTTTTTCAGACCACACACCCAGATTATAGAGAGCATGTAAGTGTTTTTTCTCTGCTGCTTTTTGAAAAAAATGAATAGCTTTATCTAAATTCCTCTCTACATTTTTACCTTCAAAATACATTACTCCTAAACTATACATAGTAATTGAAAGTCCGGCTTCTGCCCCTTTAAGGCACCTGCTTACAATTTCAGCAGCCTTGCTTGGGGATTGATCTTCATTTAGAAAGCTCTCGTGAATGGGCATTATGAATCCAGTACTTGGAAATTTATTCCGTTCATTCCTCCAAAACCAAAGAGACTTTTCAATCTCCTCTCTTGGCAACCTCACTCCACCTTGGCTATACATCACACGTAATCTAGCTTGAGCTCGAGAATGTTCTTGATCTGCGGCTCTAAGATACCATAAAGAAGCTTCTACACTATTCACAGGCAGATTGCCTCGACCTTGCTCGTACATTAAGCCGAGTTTATATTGAGCTTTTGCATACCCCTTTGTTGCAGCCCTATGATACAAATCTTTAGCTTTGATGTCGTTTTGGAGTAGTCCTCCTTGTCCTTGTTCATACATTTCGCCTAAACGATAATAAGCTTTTGTATATTCACATCTTACAGCCTTTTGAAACCAGTATGCAGCCTTGATATGATCTTCGGGCAGGTCCCCTCGACCTTGCTGATACATCTTTCCAAGGCCGTGTTGAGCTGGTACATAATTTTGATCTGCTGCTTTACGATACCAGCTAACGGCTTCGACATCTTTTCCTTGAGATGGTCTTCCTGAGGCTAACATTTTACCTAAATAAAATTGAGCTTCTACAAGCCCTTGATCAGCAGGTATAAAAAAGTATTTTATAGCTTTTATAGGGTTCTTAGCTAGACTTCCCCGACCATTAGCATGAAATTTACCCACCTTAAGTCGAGCTTTCATATGTCCTTGATTAGCGGCTGCTTTAGACCATTCCAGAGCTTTTCCAAGATCTTTGCCTGCTTCGCCTAACATTCCAACTTCATAACATGATCCTAGGGTGTATTGAGTAGCGATATCTCCTTGCTCGGCTTTTTCTATAAGAGAGGGAGAAGTTATGTCCAAAGTCGTAATAATCGGATAAAAGCGAAACGATCTCTGCTCTGTTTCATTTCTTTCATCTCTTTCATCTCTAAGAGGAGAAGGAGTCAAGTTCCTTAAAGGTGTAGCCTCGCTCGTTCTTCTAGGATTATTTCTCTGAACTCTATTGACGTGAGTTGAAGATGATGAATCCGGTTCATTATTTTCCACAGCAACAGTTCTTCCTGCTAAAGAAGGGGTTACTATTCCATATGAGTAACTTATTAATAAGGTTGCGGATAAAATCTTGTAGTATTTCAAAGTCATACAATCTCCATTTAAAGTATCTAAAGACCATCCAGCTTAAGAAAGTTTTCCCATAGAACTGAAGTCGATAGTCCAAGTCGCATCACATTATGAAGACGAATCACGCAAAACTATTGGGGAAATGCTTATAGGGGTACCCCTAGGGGATAAAAATATAGATTTAATTCCTAAGATTGTTTAGCTTCTCATATGCCTAGAATAAGTTTATTTAGTAAGTTAAAAACTATTCAAATAATAAGAACAGGCCTTAGAGCTTATGCAAAATACTGTGTTTCATTCTTTACAGGACACTCACTCAGGCCGCTTTGAAGTGATAAAAGGAATCAAGTTCACACGTCGCGAAATCGATATACTGGCGTGTATTCTTGCTGGGAGAGGGGCAAAAAAAATCGCCTCCTTATTATCAATTTCTCCTAAAACAGTCGAAATTCATACCCACAATATTATGCTTAAACTTAGTTGTAACTCACGGGAACGAGTTATAGATTTCATCGAAAAATCGGGGCAGGCTCCAGTTCTTAAACAGCATTATGCAGGCTTATTATTCAAAGAAAACTTCGAACAATGCCTAAAAAGCATTTCAGTAATGACAGGTAAGGATAAGCCCACCTGTCATATTGTTTATTGGGAGAAAAAAGATACCGCTTCTACCTTTCTTCACCAGCTAGAAGACCATTTAAATCTTGCTGGAATAAAAACTGTTTTACACAAGAGTGAAGAAAATATTTTTGATATTCGTCTTATTCTGAATCGAGAATTTCAGGATGTGAACCACACTCTTTATTTTGTTCCAAAAGAATTAGTAGAAGAACTTCATGCAAGCCATAAAATAAGAGAAATTAGCAAGTTTTTCCAAAAGAATAAGAAAAAACAATCGTTTTTTACGTTTGTTTCTCTTACTGAGAATTTTTCTTCTGAACTTACAGAAGAATTGTACGATGTCAATTACGTAGAGTTTCGAGAAAATTATTATCTTTCATTTTTTGAAATTTTAAAAGGAATTTACCCTTCTATCAATTTTGACAAAACTCTTTCTGAAATCAGGAAACAATATGAACTAAGTTATGGCATTTCCGAAACTCTATTCCTAGAGGAGAAGAGAGATACCTCTCAGAAAAAAATTGTGCATAGGAATAATATCTTCAATTTTCTCCAAAAAAAGAAAAAATGGTTATTAGGGGGAGGAGGAGTCTTCCTCATTCCCATCTGTATCTTACTTTTAACATTTAAGGGAAATAATACAAATCCGAATAACTGGAACCAAAACATAAAAATTATTCGCTCTGATTTAATACTACCAACGGAATCTGTCTTTCTAAATCGTTCAGAACTTATTACCCAGATTGATAATAAATTTAAAGGACAAGACGGTATCCAAACTGTTGCTCTTGTCGGAATAGGTGGAGCTGGAAAAACAACCCTTGCTCGACAATATGCTCATCAGCAAAAAGCCAGTATTGTTTGGGAAATTAATGCGGAAACACGTGAAACTCTTAAAAGATCATTTGAAAACTTGGCCTATAATCTTTCTAAAACGGAGGAAGATCAGAGAATACTTAGAGTATTACAGGAGATAAAAAATCCAACTGAAAAAGAAGAGAAGATTATTCAATTTGTAAAAGAACGGCTGAAGTTACAATCTAATTGGTTCCTCATTTATGATGGTGTCGAAAAATTAACAGAGTTTCAAAGATATTTTCCTCAGGATTTTGACACGTGGGGGAGAGGTAAAATTATCTTAACAACACGAGATAGGAACATACAAAATAATAAAAGTGTCAATGCACACATCGAGATCGGAGAGTTAGACGAGCCTCAGAAACTCGCTCTTTTTGTTAAGATCGTCAATAATGGAACCACTTTTCCTTTTACAGTTGCTCAAAACGAAGAGACAAAAAAGTTCTTAGAAAAACTACCGCCTTTCCCCTTGGATGTTTCAATTGCTGCTTATTATTTGAAAGTCACAAATGTACCATATAACAAATACTTAGAAAGTTTGCACCAATATAAAAAAGATTTTTCAGACCTGCAAGAGAGACTTTTAAAAGAGTTGGGAGACTATACCAAAACTCGATATGGCATTATCACTTTATCTTTACAGCATCTTATGAGTACACACAAAGATTTTGGTGATCTTTTATTATTTATAAGCCTTCTTGACTCACAAAATATTCCTAGAGATTTGTTAAACAAATATAAAAGTGATGAGGTCATTGATAGCTTTATTTATCATTTAAAAAAATATTCTCTGATCACGAATGAGGAAAGACCTGCTACTAATTCAATCTCTACATTTTCGGTTCATCGAAGTACACAAGCGATAAGCTTAAATTATCTTATAAAAATATTAAATTTAGAAAAAAATATTCCGTTAATACAAGCAATTTCCAGTACTCTAGAAAATTACGCAGATAACATAATTCACGAAGAAAACTTATCAAAGATGAAGTCGATAGTGAGCCACTGTGAAGTATTTTTAAATCATAGTGACTTATGGAATGATATTACTAAAGCTTCTATAGAGGGCGTTTTAGGAGGCATTTATTTTCATCTCGCTCACTATACAAAAGCAAGAAAGACTCTTGAAGACAGTCTTGTAAGGTTAAACTCTTATGAGAGTGAAAATTATATTAGAGCTGCTAGAGCTTTGACACACTTAGGAAATGTTTATAGGGAGCTAGGAGAATACGATAAAGCTAAAAATTATCTTGAAGAAGGGCTCAACATTTATAAGAAACATCTTCCTAAAAATCATATAAAAACGACTCAAGCCATTGTCTCTCTGGGAAATGTTTATAGAAATTTAAAAGACTATAAAAAAGCTAAAGATTTATTTGAACAGAGTTTGGTAATACATAAAAAACATTTTCCTGAGAACGAAATAGGAATTGCTCGACTTTTATCCTACCTAGGCAATATTAATAGAATATTAGGAGAAAATGAAAAAGCTAAAGATCTGCTTGAGCAAAGTCTAATAATATATAAAAAACGTTTCCCTGAAAATCATTTAGGGATGGCCAGGTCTCTAATATACCTAGCAAATGTTTATAAAAACTTGGGAGATTATGAAAAAGCTAGAAGCTTACTCGAACAAAACTTCAGAATTTATAAAGAATATTTTTCTGAAGATCATCTCGATGTTGCTTGGATTTTTGTATATCTAGGAAATATTTACATGGAGCTAGGTAATTATGAAAAGGCAAAAAGTTTATTTGAAAAAGGGTTTATAATTCATAAAAAGGGCTTTTCTGATAGTCAGCTCGACATTGCATGGATCATGACATATCTAGGGAATGCTTATAGAGAGTTAGGAAATTACCAAAAAGCTAGAGATTTACTTGAACAGAGTCTTAAAATTTACAAGAAATCTTTTTCTGAAAACCACCTCGATGTTGCTTGGGCAGGAACAATTTTAGCAAATGTATACAACATCATAGGAGGTTATGAAAAGGCGAGAGATTTACTTCAAAAGAGTCTTATAATTTATAAAAATTATTTGCCAGATCATCATATAGACGTTGCTTATGCTAAAGTATATTTAGGAGATGTTTATAGGAATTTGGGGGATTATGAAAATGCTAAGAGCTTATTTGAACAAAGCCTTGCAACATATAAGAAATCATTTAAAGAGAATAGTGTCAAGATTGCTTGGATTTACGTACACTTAGGAAAGGTTTATGAGGAATTAGGAGATTATGAAAAAGCTAAAGGCTTATTTGAAAAAAGCGTAGTCGCTTATGAAAAGCATTATGGTAAGGATCATATTGAAACAGCCAGAGTTTTAAAGAGCCTTGGACAAGTTTACCTTCTAAAGGATCACACAGAAACGGCTGAGAATCTCATCAAAAAATCTTTAAAAATATTTGAAAAAAGCAAACATCCTGAAAGTTATATGTGTTTAGAAAGCTTAGCAGAATTACACATAAAGAAATCCATAAATGCTGAAAACAAAGGAGACCTGCAACAATCCAAAATCTTTAAGAAACAAGCTATACTTTACTTAAACCAGGCACAAAAAATTGTAAAAACTCATTTTCCTAAAGATTCTCCACACATTACAAGAATTCAAAATAAACTTAAAAAATCTTGGCCAACAATAGCATTTCTACGGAAACATTACATTTTTAATTTAGCCTAATTCTTGGGTGGGAACCTGATGTCTTGAGTGAGTTTTGTGATTACATATAAAAAAGAGGTATTCCTGCTTCAAAAAATCAATTCAAAAAAAGGAAAAAACATGCTCACAGACAAATCTAATTTTGAAACCTTAGAAAAACAACTCGCCAAAGATGCCCTTGAGAAAGCTCTTAAAGATCTTCATGTCGAAATCAACAACGAAATTTCCAGAAACAAAAAAGATTTTTCTGAAGAAATCAGTAAAACCCTTATAAACTTCAGGCAAAACCTTGAACAAAAAGTCACTGAAACGATAGACAAGAAAATAGCTGCTCTCTTTGCCGAACATTTTTCTGAGACAAGTTCACAGGTTAAATCCAGCTTTGAGCAGATGTTCTCTCCTGTTTTAAAAAGAACAGAAAAAGACATGGAGCGTCTCAAATTCCAAGGAGATAGCACCTTAAACTCCTGGAAAAGTATGATGCTACAATACACAGGCCTTTGGACAAAACCTTTTTTTCTTTTGTTTATAGCTTGTGTCTTCACAGGGACAGCCATTTCTATTTTTTTTACTCTTTATATGATCACAGAAGAAAAAAGCGCTCGGCACCTTTGTGAATCTAACCTCCAACGGTATACAGAAGAGGACTTCAAAAGAAAGAAAACCGAAGAAGCTACTGCAAAACAAAAGGCTGACAACCAAGCTAAAAATCAAAGGCAGAACAAGAAAAAATAAAAATAATTTCAAGACCAAGGGTGTTAGGATGATCCCTCTCAAATGAGTTTGTCAGGGGCTTATAAAGAAAATCCTCCCCGGCCCCGATCAAGTTCTCGCTCCAAAGACATTTTCTTTTGCTGAGCGACTTTTTGAATCTCCTGACTGATGTCAGGGCCTAAGGTCTTGATGTGCTCAAAGGCCTCCTTGTTTTTGTAAATGGATTTTCCAAGCTCACGTAGCTCTTTTTGAAAATCAGGATGATCAGGAGAACGATCAAGCTCATACTTTAGCTCCTTAAACCGGGTATAGCCAGAGAAGGCCTCTTGATAGTTATCTCTTATGTCAATTCTATCACTCTCGAGAGTATGGGAGGACGAGAAAGATTCTCTGGCTTTTAGCTTTTCTTGAGCTGCTTGTCTCTCTCTTTCTTTGGCTTCCTGTTCTGCTTGTTTTGATACCTGGAGATCTTTTAAGAACTTTAAAGCCTTATCAGGGTCCTCACGGGCTGCCTTTTGAGCCAGATCTCTGGACTTGTCAGATAGATAGCTCAAATAGGGGGATTGAAGTTTCTGATCCACAGCGCCAAGTTTTTGCTCATAAAGCTTCATATAAGGCTCACGTTTTTCTTGCTAATAGCGGATAGATGCGTCTTCTCCATACAGTTTTACGCCTTCATGAAAGACCTTTTTGATAAAATCTGCGTTATTAAAAGCAGGATGAGACATATCCTTGTAGATACATTGAAGGGCCTCTGATCCACTATCTTTTACAAGGGGAGTTTTTTGAAGAATGTTATGTGCCCGATCTTCTTCACGAACAACTTCAGGTTTAAGAAGAATATCCTTCTCTGGAGTACGCCCTAAGAAATGATCTGCGACATTCTTAAAGGCTTGTTTAGAAACTGCCCCCATAGCGTGTAGCTCATCAGAAAGGCGAGTAAGGACCTTTGAAAGCAGATGGTCTTCTTCGCGCATGAGTTGAGCAAGAGAATGTGCATCGAGGTAGTCTGCGGCACTTAGCTTCTCACCCGATTTGGAAAGAATGTCAGCAACCTTTTCCTCTCGCCAGAAATCACAACGGCTTCCATAAATCTGCACATCTTCGCGATGTCGAGTCATAGCCACATAGGTGAGATTTTGGTTCATTTCATGAGAAGCCAAGAGAAAGCTCTTATCCACTGTTGTTCCTTGGGATTTATGAATAGTGATAGCCCACCCTTGATCAAAGTAGGAATAAAGATTGGGAGAGAACCTAACTATCTTTCCTTCATCTAGGCCTACCTCTATCATGTTCTTATCTAAAGATAGGATCTTTCCAATAGAGCTATTATTGACGCCTAAACTTTTTCTGTTTTGGGTAAATACAAGTCGATCTCCCTTTGCAAAACTCCGTTCTTCCCTAAATTTTTTCTTGCGCCCAAAATCATCTTCAACCTCTCGGATGATCGTATACGTAAACTCCTTCTTTTCAATGTCCCCTGAGGCTTTTAGGTATTCTCTTGCCGAAGTGTTAAGATCGCGTACGTCACGATTACTGTAGGCCATTATAAGAAGGCTCTTGCCTTCAGGGTTGGCTTGATAAGTCTTTTGCCAATCTTTAATAAGAGCGTCTTTAGCAGCACTTCGAACCTCAATCCCTTCGCCAGGAGCGCGTTCTACCCCTATAAGATGATCAAGTTTTTTAGATTTCAAAAGATCCCACGCTTCCTTATATTGAGCTGCCTTGTTTTGCTCTCTATTGGCAAAGAGCCTTGCCATTTCTAAAGGATCAAGACGCCTCTCTTCTAAGAAAGGCCTATAAGCATCAGGCTTAGACAGGATTTCTTTGCCAGCTTCTTTTTGAATGCCTCTCCACCTTAAAAACTCTTTATAATCTTCATGATCTTTGACATTTCCCCCTTGGACATCTTTCATAATCTCCCTAAAGATAAGACCAGATGTTCGTGCAGAAATCTCATAGCATTTCACAACATCTTCAGCTCTATCTCCCTCAGGCAGCTTTTCTTCAATTAAATGAATATGTCCTTTCGCTTGATAAGTTTGAATTGCTTTTGCAGATTCTTGCTTTCCAAACAAAACTGTTGTTTCCCTTTGCCAGCCTTCCTTTTGTCTTAGAACTTCTTCAAGGCAGGATGCACCGACTCGCTCTGTCACAAGCCGAAAGGCAGGACCAGCTTCAACAGGCTGCAATTGAGCTGCATCCCCTACAATTACAGCTTTGACTCCTAAAGTTTTAACAGCTCCTAAAAATGACTTAAACCGCTCTACATTCACCATACCGGCTTCATCTAAAACAAGAATACTCTTTGAATTGTATTGGCACCTTCCTTCATTGAAAGACTTCAAAAATTTATGAAGAGTTTGAGAGGAAATGCCGCTTCCCTCAAGATTCTGAGCCGCTCTTCCCGTAGGAGCTAAACCATAGACCCTATACCCTTCTGCTTCCCAGATTTCTCGACAAGCCTCCAAGGCTGTTGTTTTTCCTGCTCCTGCATACCCTACAATGCACTTGAGCTGACCAGGGGCGATCAGGTGACGAATAGCACATTCCTGTCCCTCACTTAAACGAACTTCTTTCTCCTTCAACTTTTCTTGAATGTGACTTAAGCCATTTTCTAAAGAAGAATTAGAAACAGCATGAGTTTTACGGTCCACAAGTCCTTCCGCTGCTGCTACAAGGTCCTTTTCGGCCTTGAGGATGCTGTGGGTTGTATAGATGGACCCCTCTTGATCTCCATTCATTCTCAAAAGGAGAAGTTCATTTGAATTCTGCAAACGTACATCCAACCTTTTAAAAAGCTCCCCATCATCTACATATCGATGCAAAACTTTTTGCACATCTTCCCACATGAAGGTCGCATGATGCTTGGTAACAATGTCAAAAACGACCTCAGGATTTCGTAGGATACGGTACAGGTTCCGGAGTTGGACATCATGGAACGCTTTGGCCTTGTCTGTGATGGGAGAAAGTTTTTCTCCTCCTTCAAGGCGTTGAAGTCTTTTTTCTTGTTCTCTAACCCCTCTTCCAAGTTTAGGCTGAGGCTCCATTTCAATCCCGCGTTCCTTATGAGAACGATGGTCAATTTGGATGTCGTAACTATGGAGTTTTAAATGAAAGTTCGAGTACTCTTCCCATTTAGCTCGAAGCTCGCAAAGAAAGTCGCGTTTATTCCAGTTTCTTTCTTTTTGAGAGCTTAAGCCATTCTCTTCCAATCGACGAGTGGTCACTAAAGCATGACAATGGGGTTTTGCTTCTCCAGTTTTCTCATCCACATCGAAATGAAAGTTCAGTTGAGCAGCCATCCCATGTTGGCAGATTTGATCCTCAACAAATTCCCGTGCAAGAGCGATGTTCTGCTCATCTGTGAGTTCTCGGTGAAGGGCAAATTCAAATTCTCGCCATACTTGGGCATCAATTCTCTTTTCAGCAGCTTCCACCCTATCAGAAAAAGCTTGAACGCCTTTTGGGCGATCTTCAGCTATCAACTGTTGAATTTCAAGAGCCCAAGAAGGAGCATCTTGAGGAATAACAAGTTCGACATGTTGGACAGGCTTATCTTTGTAATTGAAGGTCTCACCCGTTCGCGAATCATACAGCTCACACCCAGCACGATAAGCAAGGGCTCGAACCGTATTTCGGCCACTTCGAGAAAGAACTTTTGCGCTGAAGTGATAAAGTGCCACTCGCTTCCCTCTCTTTACACAAACATGGTCCGAGGTGCTTGCACCGAAGCGCCATTCCAAAAAAAGGAATGTATAAGCGCGCTTAGCAAACTTTTAAAAAAGTTCACTAAGACAGCCCTATCGACAAAAAGTCGATAATGATATACAAAATTATTCATGCTTATATGGAAATATACTTAGTTATTTCAATGAATTATGTTGATTTATAATAACAAACTTGCTAATATAAGTCATTCACAAAAATAAAGAAGGAACCCGTATGACGGATAAACTGATAACCCTCGAAAAACAAATCAAAAGGCTTAAAGAGAAACGAGACAAACTCTACACGCAGCAAGCACTTCTCTTTTATAAGGAGGTTGAAAAGATTTTTAAAGGCGGTTTTTGCCCTGCTCTTGTGTTGGATATCCTCATCAAAACCAATGAGACGGCTTCTGCCCTTCAACAACAAGAGTGGGAACAGCGTGTTCCTTCCTTTCGGAACGAATCCCCTAACAGTAATTGCAAAAAACCTCAAACGACTGAAGCAACACATTACGAGAGCTGAAGAAAAGCGATATCGGATGATGCACAAATTTGAACTTACCTCTCGTACAGCTAGAAAAGCCAGGACTCGCTCTCTAATTCAAATTGGCTCTCTCGCAGCTAAATCCGGACTTCTCGAAACCTTTGGCATCATTTTAGGAGAAGACCTTCAAAAATCTCCACAAATGAAAGAGCCAGCTGCAGCTTTGTTTAAAGGTTTCCTCGTATTGGAGAAAATGGCCCGATCTGAGGATGTGCTCAGCCTGTGGGCAAGGCACGGATTAGCAGAGTTGAGGAAAAAAGTTACCTAAATCAAATAATGCTTATAAGGATATCCATTAAATTCACTACACAGCGCGTAGTGAATTGAACGCTGCCTCTATCACTTTGTAAAATAATGTAAATTTGTCACTTTATTACGATCTTAAGGAGCATACTAAGCATACATGTCTTCTTATAAGCTCTGGCTTAAAACCTGTTTTAGCCATTGAGGAATTAATTGTTTTCTAATGTAAATACCTTCTTTATCCGCTTCTAATAAGAGCTCTAATTCAAAAGAATTATCAAAAACAGCCAGGTAGTCACAAAGGGTGATCATTAAAGTAAGGTTTTTTAGTGAACGAGGATAACGTCTCACAATGTCTTTTATTGGAACGGTATGTCCTCCCTTGCGGTGTCGCTCTTCTACTCGTGCAATAGATTGCTTTATGCTGCTTAACCCTATGTATATGCATCCTATCCTCCAACCTTTCTTTCTAAGAAGTTGAGCTTTGACCAGGTAATTTCTTCCCGAAAGGGTAGTTTCTATAGCAAAGTCTTTCTTTGTGGCTATGTAAGAATTCATGGCTAAGAGGGTTTTGCGCCCTGCATCAACAAAATCTGTAAGTACTTGGGCCTCTGAAGAAATTAGATCAGGATTAAGTATAGGTGTAGAACCAAGGAGTTTCGTACGAGCTAAAGAATTCACCCACGTTGATTTCCCAGAACCATTAGGGCCAGCAATAAACCATAACCATGGGAAATCTTCTTTAGAGGATTCGCTTGCCAACTTCCTCAGTACCATCTAAAAAGATTTCCACGATGAATTGCCTTCCATCTGCCAGTTCTTTAATGATTTGCCCATCTTGATTGGTAAAATAGATAGGATTTCCAGCTGATTTGTGTTCAGCGATTGCCCGGTGAACACCCTCCCTTCCTAGTTTCTCAGCAAGAAGGCCAAACTTGCTAATTCTGGTTGTATGTAAACTTTTTAATGACAACATGTTGGTCCTTTAGAGCTAACTTATTTCTTCTTCTAAAATTATATCATAGGCCTTTTATCTTTAAAACATTTTAGTACAGGGAATCATTATTCTAATATTTCACTTGATGAACAAAAGAGTTATCTTGAGACCATCATAAAAAGAGGGAAGGAGCTTATTTGACTCCCTCCACAATTTTTCTTAAGCCTTTTCTTACCACCATTACGGCCTTTCTGTCACGCACTTATAAGCATAAGCCATAAAGCGTTCTAAAGACATCAAGTGCTTGAGAAAAAACTTAAGGACGCTCAAAATCAGAGTCCCTCTCATGAATCCATTGTTCTTGAACCGTTACAAGCATTTTTAATGTCTTCTGTGCACGATCCAGTTCAAACGCTCCCCTTCCAATAAGGTTGTGGGCATTTCCAACGTGATCAATTAATTCTTGAGATAAATACTCGATCTGAGCTATATGTAGTGCAGCCATTGCGGCTCTCCTTCGACAGTCGTAGTGGTTAGCGGTGGTCAAGTGTTCACGCATTTGCCCGCCGCGCTATTTCACAGTGAAATAGCTAAATTCAGGTTAATGTTTTCTATTCAGCCAAGCAAGCAAAATTCTAAAAATTGTTTTTATGTTTTTCAATTAGTTAAAGATATCATTGCCTTTTAAATTTCATATTTTTTATTATTTTGGTTGTTGTAATCCCTGAATCGTAAGCCACTCTTTAGCTGCCTTTATCCTTTTGTCCAGCCAATTGTCTTCATAATTCTCTTCATAAGGGAGAGTATTGAGAACGGCAATAAAAACATCTTGGTAAGCAATTCGTTGAGCTTGTGTGAAGTTTTGGTGACCATCCACTTCAGCGATGGCAACTCGTTCTTCAAAATTATGAAGGATGGTATTTCTGTCAAAAGGATAAAAAGAAACTTTCTCGGAAAGTCCATAAGAAAAAACTGATAAACCTGACATATCCTTTTCTGAGTCGAATCTGTCGGAAATGTCGGGTTCCGTTTCAGGCTTATTTCTCAAATTTTCCTCTAAAAGGCCCTGGTGACAACCCGACAAACCCGACATATTCACATTGGAGTCCAATCTGTCGGAAATGTCGGGTTCTGTTTCAGACATATTTCCCAAATTTTCTTCCAAAACATCTTGAGAACTACCCGACAAACCCGACATATTCACACTGGAACCGAATCTGTCGGAAATGTCGGGTTCTGTTTTAGACATATTTCCCAAATTTTCTTCTAAAAGGCTCCGGGAACTATCCGACAAATCCGACATATTCATATTGGAGCCGAATCTGTCAGATTTGTCGGGTTTGTCGGAAATGTCGGGTTTTTCCAAAAATTGGTTTAACCACTTATTCATGATTGCCTCTCTTAAGGACTTTAGGGTTCACGAAGAAGGTTCTTTTTGTTTTTCGACCCTCTGAAAGAATTCCCTCTCTCAGCCAGCCCAAATCTATAAGAAGCTCACAGGCGTCCTCAACCTCTTCCCTGGTTTTCAAAAACGCCCATTCTTTCCGGTAAACATCTCTTACATCGAAAGGATCATTTAAGTCTCGCCCCTGGATCCGTCTCGCAAGATTCCTTGCCGCCTGATATCCAGGGCTAAGACCCATCTCATAAATCCGGCGCGCATGCATCTCCAAATAGTCACACCAAGCAGTTGCTCGTTCTACACAATCAAGTGGGATAGCTCCGCGTTCCTTTCCGCTTGCAACATTGATGAGATGGAAGATCAGAGAAAGTGAGGGCATAAGCTTGCGATACTTAGCCAAATGATCAATGAAAATGGGTTCTTCTTCAGCACGAAGCTTTTCACACTCAAGATCCGTTACCCAAGTGTAAAAGAAATGTTGAGCCTGCTCCGTGAAACAAAAGTAAGGTGTCTCGTCCCCTTCCTGAATCGCTCCGCACTCACAGAAGTTCATTGTGGCAAGCCCCTTCATAATGGATGCGGCTTCTCTCTGAGCTAGGATGTTTGGCTTCTTATCGATTAATGTCCAGTTTTTGACCTCATCCGGATAGATCAACAATTGAAAACGCTGCAGGAGTCCATCATTGCAGAACCCAGATAAAGTCTGGTGAAAATAGGATAACATTTTATCAGGCTGCGTACTTCCAAGTATGGAGATGCAAAGATTCTTTGTGTGTGTCGTTCCTCTCCCCATACGGTCAGTTGTCTTTGAATCATCTCCATTCCAAGCCTCTAAATAGAACGAGCGGTCTGCCTCATGACCTATCTTATCCCACGTGGCCAATAAACCCATAAGCTCATCCCGATATAATAACAGGCCTCGTGGATTTTGAGAAAGAAGCTCATGCATTTTTTCTATGGTCGTATCGTTTGTGTAATATCTCTTCCAAAGTGGAGGTGGAGGTTCTTTGAGTATTTTAAGCTCTTCCTTGGCAAGCCCAATGTCGAGCGTATTTCTGAGGTCAGCAGCTTTTCCCATCCTTTTCTTAATAGCCTCTTTTTGAACCCTATAGCTTTCCATCTCGATTTCATGAGCTTGGTTTTCCTTTTCAAAAACCACGTAAGCCTCTTCCTCCAGAAGTTTTAAAGGCTTGATGACTTCCTTCAGACTCGGGCTTTTCAATGTACTTGGTCGCCCTACAATCCCACCCCAAAGGTTGGGGACAATGGACCAAGAATCATGGCGCTTGGGACGAACGCGACATCCTGCGCCAATCAAGAGCCGTGACAATCAGGGCTGCAACCGCGACATAGTCCAAGGGACACTGCATGCGTTCTGTAATATCCGTCAGCCAATCTTGATAGGGCTCGGGAATGAGTTTTGGAGGGAGCGGTATGACAGGAGAGAGATCCTTTTTGATGCTCTTGAAAGGCGTTGGTTCAGGCCACTCTGTTTGCTGAGGTTGGCTTGCTTTATCGATTTGTGTTTTTACCTCCTCAAGACCCTCCAACACATGGAGGTCATTAAAGTCCGTTGGCTTGGTTTTTGTGTTGTTAAATGTTGGAAACACAACAGAACAGCCATGTTTTTGAGCTACCTCCTCTGCTCCTATTCTCCCAACATTTTTTTCTTTCCACACATCATCATCCCCAGCAATGATTAGCGGACTATTTGGATAAGAGTTTTTCAATGTCTCAATGACTGAATCAAGGTTTCCCGCATCAAAGGCAACGACTGTAGGCTTTTTCGTTGCCATATAAAGACTGGCGCCTGTGGCATAGCCTTCACATATGAGGATAGGGCTTCCATTCTGAAACGAACCCAGATGGTGAAAGCAGCCCTTTTTACGACCAGCCGGAAGGAATCGTTTTGTGCCATCCGGCTGAATCGATTGAAGACTCCAGTGCTTTCCATTGACATCTTTTAGAGGAACGATCACGCATTCCTTATGGAAACGAACACCAAAAGGGTTTACTTTCTTACGCTCCAAATAGGGAGAATACCCAGCTTCAGCATAAGATTCCCATTTCTGTAAGACTGATATAGCGGTTTCTTCATATTTCTGCTGCTTTTCTTCTTCCGCAGCTTTCCTTGCTTTGTCAATTTGTTCATAGATTTGTTCTTTATCCAGGCCGGGAGCGATCTTATTGCTAAGGCTCCATTTCTCATGAATGTCCCGACTCCAGTCGCCAAAGGCCCCTGCAAGGCCATAAAAAACATACCAGCCATTCTTATGACTTTTGTTACTGCCTGTAGAAAAGCGATGGATAGCTCCATCTTCTATAATGTTTCCGTTAAAATGTATCCCTGCCTGATGCATGGCTTTCACAAAGTCTTCGACATAGTTCCCTGGCAAGAATGAGTTGAAAGAAGACGTGAGAGAGGGCCCAATTTGTTGAGTGACAAGATTAGGGATATTAAAGATTGGTTGTAACCCTTTGCCTGGCCCCTCTCTCTCAAAGAGGGGCTTTTCTATCTTCCCATTCATCATTATCGCACTTCTCCATTTTGGGCTTCAATCCAACGAGAAAAAGCGCTTTTAGAGATGAGGATCTTTCGCCCTATCCGACGGATACAGCTGTCGAATCCATTGCTTTTTGAACGAAAAATAAGGGCTCGAATCCCTCCTTCTGTGAAGGCTGGGTTGCTCGTGGTGAGTTGCCTGATGGTGACGAAGTCGTCTACGCTTACGGAAGTTTGGTGGTGTTGATGATGAACGCTCATATTGAGTTCTCCTTTGTATTTTAAAGCGCAGCACTATTGCTGCCTACTTGGAGTAAGAATCAATTTTGAGAGAAAACAAATGGGCGAAAGGGATCAAGGCAAAGGGGGGACCCCATTCTCGCCTTAAAAATACATTTAAATTCAATAAGATACGTGAAAGCAATTTTCGATGGGGTCACCCCTTACGTTTTGCCCGTCCTTGTTGGGATTCAGGCAAGCGCACTAAGGTCGCCATCGCATCGGCTAGTTTTTGGCTAAGGGGAGTCGTTTTATGATAAGCTAGTTTTTCTTCAAACAAAGCGGCTATTGCTTCTTTTTTTCCCTGATTTTCACTTGAAATCTCCATCTCGCTTATCACCTCTCGCATCATCTCTACGTAGGGAGTTGTATATCCCGAAGAAATCGCAGGTTCTCTATTTAAAGTGAGAAGATACTCATCAAGCACAGGGTGATACCCAATCCCTTTCTTCTTTGCCCATTCCAATCCCTTCTTAGGATTTAAGGTGCTTTGCGCCCAATTGTCACGATCAAGATGGATAAGCTCAAAGGCCTCCCCAAGAATAGCGGCTTTTACCAAGGACAAGTTCTTCTCGTAAAGGTCCGGCCTCAGAAAGATGCAAGAAAATCTGCTAGGAAGAAGTCTTTCTAGTTTATTTAGTCTGGAATTTCGGGATTTTGGGTCCTCCGACATCAAATCCTGAGCTTCAGGATGCTCTGATATGAAGTCCAAGGCGTCTGGATCACAATGACTGAGATAGGCGCAGAGCTCGTGACCGGTCCATAAATCAAATTTAGAGCCACTTTCGTAAAATTCTCTTACCTCAGAAAGGTCATCTAATATTAAATTCTCTCCAGTGATTGCCTTGCAGGCCTCGTAAAGAGCAACGGGAAAACAGGGCAAGTATTGATAAATCAGTTTTACAAATTGAGGGCGGGACTTAATTGTATATCCCAACATACCAGGAGTGTTAAAATTTGATAGTAATGTGACAATATCATCTACTTTTACAACATCATTTAGTTTTTCAAAACCGTCCTCATTTCTAATTGGTACCCCTGCGAACACCACATTTCCCCTCAGCTTACTTCCTAAGTGTCTTATTTGCATTTCCTTCAATACAAAAGGTGGATTGTTGTGGGAGAGTATATCATCCAACCCTTGTTGAACATTTATGGGAGTCGTGTCACATAGCCATCTTTTCCAAGAGTCAACATTCTGCTCCTGTATTTTTTGTTCAAACGGCTTATTCACCCAAAGATCCTTTCGTTCATGCTTTGGACAACTTTGGCTGTATGAGCTTCACTGAGATGAGCGTAACGTTTTACCATTTGAAGGGTCTTGTGACCCAATACCTCGGCAATTTCGGCAAGTGAAGCCCCATTCATTGCCAAATAACTGGCGCAACTATGACGAAGGTCATGAAACCGAAAATCTTGAATATTCGCTTTCTTTAAAACTGATACCCAGGAGGTACGGCTATTCCAAGGTTTCATGGGGTTGGAAGGAGAAGGAAAAACTAAGTCAGAATCTATATTTCTGGTCTTGTGGTGAGCTTCCATCAACTCAAGAGCATAGTGCATTAAAGGTAAAAGACGCCGGTCGTTGTTTTTTGTATCATGCAAGGTAATGACCTTGCGACCCCAGTCTATATCGTCCCAGCGTAACTTAATAAGTTCCCCGTATCTTCCCCCTGTACTTAAGGCTAAAACAACAAGTGTATGGAGTTGGGGATTCGTTGAGACTTTGCAGGCTTCCAGAAGTCGCTCTCGTTCCTCGTCGCTTAAGTAACGAATACGTCCTCTAGGTTCAGGTAGGTTAGAGATTTTCTTCATGGGGTTTTCATGTATCCATTCCCACTCATTGGCCGCTATAGTGAGAGCATGGCCTAAGGCCATCATATATCGATTGACAGTAGCAGGGCTGCGTTGTGCAATATTTCTACCTTTAGAAACATTTCTGCCTGTAGAGGTTAGAAGCTTATCTCGCTGCTCGACAATGAGGGCCCTGGTGAGATCAGACAAAAGATAGGTTCCAATCTCCTTCTTCCACCAATTCAATAGCTTTTTGACATCCACAAAACGCTTAGGATTTTTTTTCTCAATCTCACGAAGATACCTGTCAATAAAATCTGAAACAGTATGCTTTTTAGCTTCTGCAGTCTTAAAGTACCTGCCCTCTCGTATGCTGGCCTCTGTTTGCTTCGCCCATTCCTTTGCATCTGTCTTGCGCTCAAAAGTAGCAGATTGGGAGGGAAACCCCTTTAGACGAACTTTTGCTCTATACCCTGTTGTTCCATCAGCACTGTGTCGTGTTTCGATCGTAGCCATGTCCATCCCTCATTGGTGAGAGAAGTCTATAGCGAAACATAAACAATGGCAACAGAGCCTCAAACCATTAGAATTTTATATTTTTGGAGGAGAACCGGCAAAATATATCATCTCTATTGCAGCATGGGACAGCATTGGGACAGTTTGCAGAAATTTAAGAGAAAATGCTCCGTGATTTAGGTATGAATAGAGGACCGTCAATGTCTCTTTCAGATGTTTTTGTTATTTTCTAGTGTCCCATGAGTGTCCCATGGAGCCATTTTAAGGAGAAAATTTCTTATCAAAAACTCCTGAAAAATGGCGGAGGGGATGGGATTCGAACCCACGATACGACTTTCATCGTATAACGGTTTAGCAAACCGCCGCCTTCAGCCTCTCGGCCACCCCTCCATGACGGTGATTACATTATCTAGCTGGCCACTGGGGCTTCTGTCAATTGATTGTTTTCTAAGTGACTTACCTCATTTAAAACAGACGCAAGACGTCCGAGAGCTAGGGTTGAATTAAGCCGATGATCTCCGTTCTTGATTAGGGTTAAAGTGACCTCAGGGCTCTTTATACGCTGCGCAAGACGGCTTGAGAAGGTCCAAGGAACATCCTTATCAGCCTCTCCATGAATAAGGTGGACAGGACAGTGAATATCAATATCCTTAGGAAGCACAAGATGTTCCCGCCCTTCTTCAATCAATTGAAGAGTTATCGGAAAGCCTGCCTCTTCATATTGGGAAGGCGTTTGAATCATCCCCTGGCGCATAAAGTCTTTTCGACGCCCTTCATTTAAAGAAGCCCAAATAAGCTCTTCTGTAAAATCGGGCGCAGAAGCAATACCGATGAGAGCTCGTACACGTGTAGGGCGCGCAAGGGCTGCGAGAGTCATAAGCCATCCCCCCATACTCGATCCAACGAGAATGAGGGGACCGCGCGTCACCTCATCAATCATGGCAAGGGTATCCGAAAGCCACTGACCAATCGTCCCTTGGGCAAAACTTCCTGAAGAGGCCCCATGGCCAAAATAGTCAAATCGTGTGTAAGTTTGGTCACGCTTTTCACAAATAGATTCTAAAAATGTAGCTTTTGTTCCTGTCATATCAGAATGAAATCCACCTAGAAAAAGAATTTCAGGTAGACTTTTATTCTTTTTATTGAACCGATTATAGGCTATAAAGTCCGAGCTTCCCCTCTCAAGCTTAAGAAATTTCGAGGGGATAGAAGAAGGAGAGTGGTTCATTGCCAACCTTTTCAGATGGGTTTTCCTGTCAATCATTTAATATGAAGCCAACGATCTTGCAAGTCATTCCCGCACTTGAAAGCGGAGGAGTGGAAATTGAAACTCTCGAAATAGCGAATGCCATCATATCGGCTGGAGGCCGAGCTCTAATTGCATCAAGGCCTGGGAAAATGACCAGTGATGCATTGGCAAATGGGATAGACCTAAGAAACTTACCTCTTAATACCAAAAATCCTTTTCAAATGGTTAAGAATATAAGGCTCTTAAAAGAGCTCATCCTCAAGGAAAAGGTAGATATCGTCCACGTTCGCTCACGGGCACCGGCTTGGAGCGTATATAAGGCAACACGTGATCTTAATGTCCCTTTTGTCACGACATATCACGCTGCATATAGTTCTAAAACAATTTTAAAAAGAGTGTATAATTCGGTAATGGCAAGAGGCGATCGCGTCATCGCCATCTCCCAATTTATTCTAGATCATCTCACTCAACAATACGCGAACAATTCGTGGTTTGATCCTTCGAAGATACACCTTATTCAACGAGGGACTGATTCTCACTATTTTGATCCCTCAACCATTTCTCGTGAGCGTGTTCAACAATTACGAAAAAGCTGGGGGATATCCCCTGACACACGTATTCTCCTTTTACCAGGGAGAATAAGTCGAACAAAGGGACAAGATCTGTTGATCAAAGCTCTCTCACTCATGAAACATTCAAATGTAACAATTGTCTTGGTTGGTTCAGCCCAAGGTCATGAATCCTATCGGAATGATCTCTTGCTCCTCGCTTCCTCCCTAGGCCTTGAAGGTCGCGTTCAATGGAAGCCTCCTTGTTCTGATATTGCCGTAGCCTACCAACTGGCCGATATGATTGTGTGCCCTTCTCTTGTTCCAGAAGGATTTGGGAGGCTCATGGCTGAGGCCCAAGCCATGAAAAAACCTATTATTGCCTCTGATCATGGAGCTGCAAAAGAAGTTATCGAAGAAGGAGTAACCGGCTGGCTTACACCACCTGGAGATGCCAAAGCCTTGGCACAAGCCATCAATTATGCTCTTGACCTTTCTCAAAAGCGTCTTAATGAGATGGGAACAAAAGGTCGGGCTCGCGTCCAAGCCTATTTTTCTAAAGAAGCGATGTCCTCAAAAACAATAGCTCTGTATAAAGAGTTGTTAGACAAAAAGAAAGAGTAAATTTCGCCCGCCTAGGCTCTATGAACAAAAGTGGAATTGTCTCCCTAATGTGTCATCCTTGGTAAGAAATGCTTAGTTTTCCAAAGGAAAACTCTAGCATTTCTTGACCGGGGATCTTACCCGCCAAAAGATCCTCGGCCAAGAAAAGGTAAGATTTTTCTTCGAAAAACCAACCTTTTCTTGCCAAGGATGACACCAGTTGGTGGTGCGGCTAAAAATTTGTTCACAGAGCCTAGATATGAGCATCCTTTAATAACTCTGTATTAAGTACGCTTATAATGATAAGTGTGAACCTTAGAACCAACATGGTTTGGTTGAGGTTCCAGCCAATGCTTTTGACTTAGCGCATTTTCCATATCTTCATACCCATGTTGAGCTCGTTCTTTAATTGAGGTTCTTGAAAACTCAGCGTCAGAAAAAAAGGTTTCTGTTTCTGAAGCGTGATACACAAGATGGATAAAATGGAGTTGGATCTCACTTGCCACATCCTTAAGCTCTAGAATGGTAGGATCATTTTGAAGTTCTGGAGGTATATGTTTTAAAAGATGGAAGAGACCATGCTTTAAGTTATGCCTTTCTGAGATTCCCTGAAGCTGACGAATCGTGCGGCTTGCATACGCTATGTTTTTACGAACCCATTCAACTTCCTGTATATCTTGGGGGTTTCCAGGAGATTCGGGATTAAATAAATCAATCATAAATACAAGTGTTTTTACATAGGGCTTAACCTGCAATATGCTTTCAACAGGCGAGTTCGAAGCCACACCTCCATCCCAATAAAGTTCATTATCAATATAAATTCCAGGAAATCCAGGAGGCAAAGCACTGCTTGCCATAATATGCTCAGGTGTTATTTTGATTTCGCTACTATCAAAAAATACGAGTTCTCCTGTTCTTACTTTCGTTACCCCGACAATTAAACGTGTCTTATTTTGGTTAATTCTTTCAAAATTACAGCATTTTAGAAGAGTATCCCTCAGAATACTTGTATCATAATAGCTTGTCGCGCCTTTAGATCCTTTCTCTTGAAACTGAGGAGGAGGAACACGAGGGAAGAAAAAATTGGGTTGACCAAACATAATACTAACCATATTCGCATATTGATTGTGCATACGTCTCAGTTCTTTCGGAATTTTATATTCTAAAGTTTCCTCAAGTGGATCTGGCCAACAAACCAAATCCCAAAACTCTTGAATCTTAGAAATACGGTCTTTAGGTGCATTACCAGCAAGAATTGCTGCGGTAATTGAACCTATAGAAATTCCGCAAATAACGTTGGGAAGATAGCCAGCTTCCGAAAGGGCCTTATAAGCTCCCACATGATAAGCACCAAGGGAGCCTCCCCCCTGAAGAACAAGAATGACGCGCTCAAAATCATGAACATGTTTTTCAATCATTATTGGTTTTCCCTATTGAAAACAAGGCTTGTCTCCTATTTGTTGAATCATGCATACTCCTTCAATAATAGGAAGCGTCAGTTTGTGAAGCGCACGTGCCCATTTGAAGTTTGATTCAGTGTGTTCGTTTTGTACTCATAGAATCCACGAGAATGGTTTAAATTTCGTTAAAAGATTGGGCTTGAAACAATCTCAAAATATATTAAGATACTGCAAGTCCTTACACCTTTCATAGAAGAATATAAGGTAAGTATTTGTAAGGATAATAAGTAGTTAAACGGTAAAAGGAGAAGTATAATGATAGATTATAAGAAAATAGCTACAGCAACTGCAATTTTAAGCTTGATGGGAACAACAGCAAGCTTTGCGATGGAGGCTTCCAAAGAGGAATTAGAAAAAAAAACGATAACGATACACCCTGCACCGCAAGTTGAGGAAAATTCTGGGCATCTTAATCCGTCTCTTCCCAGTGATAATTCTGGTGCGCAGGAAGATGAGATAGAGCAGCTGATGAATCGTATGGCAGCGCTTTATATGCAAAATAAGGAGAGAGGAGACCAAGAAGCTAAGCAATCTGAACAGCAACGCGAAGAGTTAGCAAACCTGAAAAAGAAATTAGAAGAGGCTGAAACAAGAGAACGTGAAGCCCAATTAAGAGCTCAAGCCGCAGAAGTCGAAAGACTCAGACAAGTAGCATTAGAAGAACAACTTCGGGCTGAAGAAGCGGAAAAACACCGTCTTAAATTAGAAAGGTTAGCTCAAGAAGTTGAAGAAGCTGAGAATGCTCGGAAAGCAGCGGAAGCCAAACGTAAGTCCGATGAGGAAGCTATAGCCGCAGCACTTCTAGGGGGACGTACGCCAGAGCAAGTTGCTCATAACGTGAATACAGAAGTTACCCGGGGTGTTGAAAGCTTGAATAATTTTTTAGCTGGTAAAGGTTGGAAGCACGATAAAAAGCTGAAGAAGAAAAAGAAGCATAAAAAAGAGGGCCGCAAATAATCTACTTTTAACTTTCCTTTCTACAAAGGGCCCTTGCAAACACATTTATTGTGACACAAGGGCCTTTTCTGTCCCGTCATCAACACCCTCATGCGTCATTCCCGCGAAGGCGGGAACCCAGGAAAAACGTTTAGACATAAGAAATTATATTAAGTAATATTCTACAGAAGATAAAACCTCAAAAATTATTTACTTCGATTCAAATAATTCCCTGGGTTCCCGCCTTCGCGCACTGGTGTCCGGGGAAAATACGAAATGTAAAAAGAAGTGTACTCAAGTTCTGGCTTCGTCGCTAACGCTTCTCGCAAAGACGAACTGGTGGCACATTCGTTGCTAATTCTCAACCGCCTTTGCGAGCGGAGCGAAGCAATCCAGACTTTTTTGAGAGAGTTTAAGAAATTCTACTTTTTAAGTTTATAATCAGATTATCTTTCTCTGATGCAATGGATAACTTTTCTTTTTAAAAGTACTTTCCGCTTTCCCCGGACACCAGTGCGCCTTCGCGGGAATGACGACCCAGGAGCCCCTACTCTCCCCTGCCCTTTGGATTCATAAAGGCAGGAACATGATCTCCAAATCCGAGTTCACTCTGAATGGGCGCAGGCGTTTCTTTAGCATGTACATGCTTCTTCATCACAGGCTCTTTTTTACCTTGAGGAGGAGTTTTCGCCCGTTTCTGCGCCTTTTTTACTTCAGGTTCTAAGATATACTCTTCTATGGTTTTGTTTAATGTTTTGAAAATGAGGGCGATATGCTTTTCCTCCTGCGGGGAAACGAAGGTAAAGGCTTTACCTTCCTTACCTGCTCTGCCCGTTCTTCCAATGCGATGAATGTAGTCTTCAGGTTTCGTGGGAACATGAAAATTAATAACACACTGCAGATCATCTATATCCAACCCTCGCGCAGCTACATCACTTGCAACCAACACATCGATCGAGCCTTCTTTAAAAGCTTTTAAGGTATCATTCCGAGCAGCTTGGCTGAAGTCACCATGAAGGGCTCCTGCCTTAAATCCATGTTTACGCATAGAATTAAACACGACATCGACTTCCCGTTTACGATTGCAAAAAATAAGAGCTTGATGGAGATTTTGGCGTTTTAAAAGAATCCTTAAGGCTTCTCTCTTATCCTTTTCTGGGGTTCGCACAATATACTGTTCAATACTGACTGCCGCGTTTGTTGGCTGAGAAATCGTAATCACTTCAGGCTCTTTTAAAAACTTTTCAGTTAAAGCCCTGATGGGGGGAGGCATGGTGGCTGAAAAAAGGGCTGTTTGATGCGCTGGGAGAAGGGAAGCAGCACGCTCAATATCGGGAATAAATCCCATGTCCAACATGCGATCAGCTTCATCTATAACAAATATCTTAACATCATTTAAAAGAATTTTTCCTCGATCATACAAATCCAAAAGACGCCCTGGCGTTGCAATCAGTACATCCACCCCTTTGGTAAGTTTTTTCTCTTGATCAATAAAAGATTCGCCCCCAATCAAAAGGGCAACCGTAAAATTGTGATGCTTTCCGTAAATGGCAAAATCGTCGGCAACTTGGGCTGCGAGCTCGCGTGTAGGCTCAATAATCAAAGATCGAGGCATGCGTGCTTTCGCGCGTCCTCGTGTTAGCATATCCAGAAGAGGCAAAATAAAGGATGCGGTTTTCCCCGAACCAGTTTGTGCCAATGCGATTACATCCCGCCCCTCGAGGAGAAGGGGAATTGCTTTTTCCTGTATTGGAGTTGGAGTCTCATACCCCACATCAGCTATCGCCTGTAAGGTTTTAGCATTCAACCCTAATTTTTCAAATGACGTTACGTCCATACTCTAAAAGACTCTCCTAACACTGTCATCTTAAAGGCTGAGTCTTTAACAAATGTCAAATACTTCTTTAAAGAAAAGTTAAAATGAAACAAAAAGCGCGTCTTTTAGGAAACACAGGTTAAGTAGCACAGAAATGTTTAAAAATGTTAAAGGAAAAATATTGGAATTTTTAACAATTTATTCAAAAAATTATAAAAATTAAGATTTTTTTTATTAATTTAGACTATTCTACGAAAACACATACTTTTTACTATATCCATTTTCTTCAATAAAAAAGGAGTTACAATATGAAAAAAATAGTAATTTTGATAGGCAGCTTATCTAGTTTAGCACTTCCCCAGAAAATACTCTCTGCACCCCAAAGAGTAGGTACTTGCCCCACTGATTATGCTGTAGAAGTTACAGGGGAATCAACTGAGTTTGATGGCACAATAAAAGAGGTATTATTTAAAAATTTCAAGAGCGCAAGAATTGTAGCGAATTCACACCTAGTTTGCACCTACGAGGGTCAAACTGTTGCTGCTCTCGAAATAAATTCAAAATATAAACCGTCTTCGTGTAATTTTAATAAAATTGCCAACAGCAAAACTTGTCAAGGAAAAACGTGTGAGGTCTGGTGTGAACTGAAATAATTTTGATGCTGTGAGATCCTACGATAAAGGAAGGTTACCCTCGTCTTTTGATTAGAGAAGATCTTTTCTTATAGAATCACCAAGGGTGAGTATGGCTTGTCAAGTACAACATCATTCGAGTATTTTTTACACTGTTTGACGTTTTACTTTTGAAACTGTATTGTTTTCAAAGTTTTTTCACTCGCAAAAAGGTTATACATGACGCTTACTGTAAAAGCCTTATCCTTAGAGATGGCAAAAAGAATGGCTGATGCCGCAGAAGCAAAAGCCATTGAAAAGGGTTTAAAAATAGTCATTGCCATCATGGATGCTCACGGTAATTTGAAATATTATCGGCGCATGGATGGAAATAATTTCATCAGCGTTCGTATGGCGCAACTTAAGGCCCTGACCTCCGCCAGTATTCCGATCTCCACAAAAGACCTAGCAAAACGAAATGAAGGACTGCCCAATGGACCTTATCTTGGCGTACCGGGAATTGTTTTGCTTGAAGGGGGACTTCCTATCATAACACAAGATGGGCAACATATTGGATCTATTGGAATCAGCGGAGCCAATCCAGAGCTTGATGGCATTTGCGCTCAGGCTGGGGTGGATGCGTTGAATGATATGCTTTAATAACGGTCGTCGGGGAGTGAGTTCATAGAAAATTAATCTTCTTTTGATAAAGTGACTACTCGCTCACCCGTGTCATCCTTGCCCCCGCTTATTCTTGTGGGAAAGGTTTTTTTAGTTAACATAAGCGGGGGTTAACTTTTCTTGGTCGAGGATCTCTTGGGGGGTAAGATCCTCGGTCAAGAAATGCTAGAGTTTTCCTTTGGAAAACTAAACATTTCTTACCAAGAGCCTGCCCTCGCGAAGGCGAGGGATGACGCCGTGTGTGGGAACATGTGAGTAGTTATTTGATAAATTATAAAATCTGATGGCTTTACTAAAAATGAATGATTTATATCTTTTAAAGAGGAGAAAGATCTGAAAATCATTATTCGCTTTTTCTGCTTTTCTGCAGTTCTGTTTTTCTGCCCTTCTGCTACACTGCGTCAGCCCTTGTCCCGTATCAACCGCCCCTTCTCTCTTTGCCAGTCGCGTTCTTTTTCAGTTGAACGCTTATCGGCTTTCTTTTTACCAGACGCAAGACCCAACTCCACTTTAGCAATTCCCCGATCATTAAAATAAAGAGACATCGGAACAAGGGTCATTCCCTTTTTTCGTATGGCATCTAAAAGGCGGTTCAGTTCACGACGACGCACCAGAAGTTTACGAGAACGTTTTGGCTCATGGTTAAAACGGCTGGCCTCATTATAAACAGGAATAAAGCTATTAATAAGAAAAAGCTCATTTCCTTCATTGGAGGCATAAGATTCCGCAATACTGCCCTTTCCTTGGCGTAAAGATTTAACCTCACTCCCCATAAGAACGATGCCGGCTTCAATATTTTCTTCAATAAAGTAGTCAAAGCGCGCTCTTTTATTCTGAGCAACAACTTTTTTCGAGGACGTCATCGCTCCCTCACAGAAACCAGAGGCTTCCAAAGGTTGAGGTCTTGTAAGGCCTCTTCAATTTTTTCTTGAGTCGAAAAGTTTAAAGGAGCAAATGGCAAACGAGATTCAATTGAAACGCCATGGACAAGCGCCATCGCATACTTAATGGGAGCAGGATTGCTTTCTAAAGCTAATGCGGAAACCAAAGGAAAAACCGTTCTCCATGCTTCATGGAAGCCAGGCAAGTCTCCCTCATTCCACTTCCTCATTAAATTCACAAAAAGATCTGGCACAACATTAGCAGCCACTAAAATTCCTCCATCTGCCCCCATTCCTAAATGAGCAGCAAAAGAATCATCATTTCCAGCTAAGACACTCAAGCGGTCTCCCACCTGGCCCTTCAATTCCGAAATTCTTTGAAGACAATACCCAGATTCCTTATATCCCTGAATATTCTTGCACGACGTCAACTTCATAATCGTTTCAAGAGAAACATCAACCCCTGTGCGAGAAGGATTGTTATAGATAATAAGGGGAAGATCGACATTTTCACTTATTTTTTTATAATACTGATATAAACTTTCTTGTGAAAGTTTTATATACCAGGGAGAAACTAAAAGAGCAGCATTAGCACCAAACTTTTGAGCCTCTTGCGTCTGTACGATGGTATCATTTATCGAAAGTGCAGCAGTACCTGGTATGACATGAGCTTTACCTTGACAAGTTTTTACACAAATCTCTATAATTCGTTTTTGCTCTTCTCTTGTGAGCAAAAGATATTCACCCGTTGTTCCACAAGGAACAATTCCTTTTACACCTGCCCCAACCTGAAAGGCTACGAGCTCCTCTAATTTTTTTTCATCTACCTTCCCATCTCGGAATGGTGTAATGATGGCCGTATAGACTCCTTGGAACATGTAATGTCCTCCTAATGAGAGATTTGCTAATATGATGATACCTTTCTTTAAAAAACTCTACAAGGCGTTCTCAGTGGGAATTTGCTTAGCAACCCCCCTTCATGCCCTTTCACCTGCTCAAGAATTGAAAGCGTGTAAGTCCGCCCTTATAGCCCAGCTCAATGAGCAAAAGCGTTTGAAAACCGCGGGATGCCCAGTGGCGCAAAAGCTAGTTTACTGGCTTGGTATTTTAAGAGATGCAGAACAGTTTACACCGCAAGAGCTAATCACCTTTCTCAGTACTCATGAGCATTGGCCGCGTCATGAAAAACTTTGTAAAAAGGCTGAAGAGGTCATTACCAAAAAAGGAACTTCCAAAGAAATTCTGGCTTGGTTTGAAAGATATCCTCCCCAAACCCCAACGGGGGCTATTTTTTATGGCAAGGCTCTTCTTTCTCATAATGAGAAGACGAAGGCTGCTCACCTTATTGTCAACGCCTGGCAGTCCATGGAATTCACCAAAAACGAGGAAAAAAAATTTCTCACTCTTTTTGGCGACTTTCTTCAAGAAAAGAATCACAACGCACGCCTTCAATTCCTTTTGTGGGCAGATAATGTCAATGACGCCAAACGCCTTTTGTCCCATGTCCCAAATAGTGTTCGAAAAGCCGCAGAAGTCCGGATTGCGTTTTTAGAAGGAAAATCGAATGCCTCTGAAAAAATGCAGACCCTCCCTCTGAAACAACGGAATGATGAAGGCCTTTTGTATGAATTAGCCAAATGGCATCGCAAACAAAAAGAGTTTTCAGAGGCAGCGCAAATCCTCATAAAAGCACCTATGAATCTTGCCCATGCTCAAAAATGGTGGAAAGAACAAAATTATATTGCTCGCGAATTTATCGCCCTAGGCCAATACCAAGTTGCTTATCAACTTATACAAAATCACCGCCTTGAGCCAGGAAATGAAGATTTTGCAAATGCTGAATGGCTTTCCGGCTGGCTTGCCTTGCGATTCCTTGATAAACCTAAAGAAGCTTTACGCCATTTCGAAACTCTGCTCGCTAGTGTAGAGGGAGCCGTGAGTAAAGCGCGTGGGGCCTACTGGATGGGACGAACGTACGAACACCAAGGTGAAATCGATCTTGCAAGGAAATGGTATCGTAAAGCTGCAAAATATAAGACAATCTATTATGGACAGTTGGCGGCTGCAAAGCTCAGGGAAAAGCCTTATCCATCCTTAGCTGCCACCCCCAAAACAACTGCTGAAGAAAAAAATCGCTTTGAGCAAGAAGATCTTGTAAGCGCAGCCCATATCCTCAAGGGACTTGGGAAGAGTGCATCCCATGAACTCAGTAAATTCCTTCTCCATATTGCTGGTCAAATGAAGACTAAGGGTGAAAGAGAGCTAGCCGTTCATCTTGCCCACTCCCTCTCTCCTAATGATGTGGTCTGGGCGGCTAAAAAGGCAGGCTACAGCGAACCGGTTGCCTTAAAAAAAGCTTATCCCGTTTGCCCGATCCCCAACAAGGGGCAAAAGATGCCAGAAAAAGCTCTTGTCATGGCTGTGGCCTACCAGGAAAGTCGTTTTAATCCCACCGCTATAAGTTCTGCAGGTGCGGTGGGCCTCTTACAACTTTGCCCAAAAACAGCTGCACAAGAAGCGAAACGACTGGGTGTCAAGCACTGTGAAAGCAAGCTTTGTGATCCCACTCATAATCTTCTTCTCGGATCTTCTCATCTCTCATATCTTTTAAATAATTTTGAATCTTCATATATACTAACGCTAGCAGCCTATAACGCAGGCCCTGACCCCGTCGCGCGTTGGCTCAATGAGTTTGGAGATCCACGCCAGGGAGAGGTTGATATTATCGATTGGATCGAACTCATCCCCTATGCTGAAACCCGAAACTACGTTATGAGAGTGCTTGAAAATATAACCATTTACCGCAGCCTTGAAGGTCAGCCAAAGAAAACCCTGATTGATGATTTACAAGGATAAGGCTTTCTTCGAGTAGTTAAAAAATAGGACTCGCTTGTATGCGTTTTTTATTATATAAAAGAGTATTGTTTGTTTTGAGGAACTTTATGCATATGTTTCGGTCACTTAGAACTATTATTTTTATCTCTTTTCTTTTTCTTTCATTTAAAGCTTTCGCCTTGAATGCCGAAGATTGGATTGAAGATAGAGAGGCTATTAGCGCCATCATTACGTCACATCGTACCCACTACACACAGGAAACAATAAAATTCAATTGCTTAAGCAAAAAAGCTCCTCAATATTATACCCCTGAAATGAGTGAATACCAGAAATTAACAGAGAAATTTGTAAAAAAGCTTGGAACACTTCAAAAGGCCTGGGATGCGACAGAGTATGATATCGATAAAATTACAGATTTACTTCGCGCTCCTTTTGAAGCAATACAAGAATTTTCCGCGTTATCACAAAATCAGCCAGTTTGCAAAGATTTTGTTAACCTTATGCGCACCGTTCATTACACAGCTCAACAATATTTTCAACAGGAATCGAACCGCATAAGAAAGGAGATAAGGCAAAAAACAGATGAAGAAGCAATTATTAGCTTGCATCAAGATGACCCTCTCGGACTAAAAAGCTATTTTAAAGAAAAGCTGGCTACGGAGAAATACATGCTTTGGCTGCCTTCTCACTTAAAACACATAGGCATTTACCTTGATAAAATATCCCGATACGAGAAACAGATAGGAATACTTACACAAGCTATTCAGGATGGTAGAAAGACGGCTCAGCTAATCATTGAAAATGCAATACAAACTATTATTAAACCTACTATACTTACGCAAACTAATCCTATGGAACTTCTTTTAAAAGAAATGAACGATTTGAAGTCTCTGAAAAGAAAAGAGAAAATGGAAGAAGACCCTCAAAAAATGCCTATGGTTTTTCAATCACAACAAAGCAATAACGAAGCTGCTTTAAAAATTAATAAGGGAGAGGAATCCGAGGACGAGGATGAGAACGAAGAAATTAAACAAATAACTAAAGAAAATGAAAAACAGTATCAGCAAGATAGAAGGCAAAAATTAATAACGAAGAAAAATGAGGTTAGAAAAAATAAGAAGGTCAATGAAGTCCCTCAAAATAATTCTGGCCAAAGCAAGACAAATCTAACACGTCAATTAAGGGATCATCCAGTGCTTTTAGAAATTTACAATCTTAATCCGCGTATAAAAACTGAGAACTTTATCGGCTTTTTTACCGAAGCAGGGTTTAAAATCACTGAAAATCTTAAGTCATATACCGTTTGGTTTTCCGAGAATCTTTGCAAGTCCTTTCATCGCCCCCATACAGCAGGAGGTGTTATTCCTTTTATGGATATTAAAATAGCTAAAAGAGCTCTTAAAACCATAGGCCTGGAGCCAGAAAAGAAAACTCGCAAATAAATAATTAATTTACTTGCATCCCACGCCTCTGGTGAGAGGGCTGAGTCATCACAAATTCTTCATATATAATTGTATATTTAAAGTATTTAAATTTTTAAATATAATTAACGATTCTTTTATATTAATCTGATATTGTTGTTTGTGGAAGATTTCTTCCTATTTATAAACACTAATGGAGGCTATTATGAAATCCTTACTCACAATATCAATGGTTCTTGGAACTATCCTTGTGCTCGAATCATCCGCTAATGCATTTATATTTGGTTCGGGAAACAGCAGTTGCTGTCGGACAAACTGTTGTCGACCAACTTGCTGTTCACCGTGCTGCAGATCATCAGGCTTCTTGGGGTATCATGGTGGAGGCGTTTGGGGCTGGTAAGTCATTTCAAACGCGCAGGAATCATTAAGAAAATACCTGGGATATCTTTCCTAGGTATTTTTTCTTAAAGAAATACTTCATATCTGGAGCACATATTAAATATAATTAACGGCTCTTTTATAAAGATCTGTTATTGTTATTTTGAAAGATATCCTTTTTATATTATAAACATTCACGGGGGCAATTATGAAAAATCTACTTACAATGACAATGGCACTTGCTGCTTTCGCGATGCTTGAACAAAGCACTAAAGCTCTGGATTTTAAAGGGGGTGATTTTCTACAAGTTCGCGGTGAAAGGCACGGGGAAAGAAGTTATCATCCTGAACACATGGAAGATAATATGAGGGGAAGTCATCCAGGCAGTTGGGAGGGTGAACATCCGAACACCACTGAAGAAGGACATCTCGAGCAAAATTTACAAAACCGCAATGAAGGAAATTGGGGAAATGAAGCAGGTTGGACGGGATCTGGGACTGGCTGCATGACCGATAGTAACGGAAACCTGGTGTGTCCGTAATTAAGTTTGTGAACAAAATTAAAATTGTCTTCCTCATGCGCATCCCTCGTTTTCGCAAGGGTAAGCCCTTGGTCAGAAATGCTTAAGTTCTGCACCATTCCTTGAGATTTAGAAATTTTTGTAAAAAGAGATATTGAATATTAAAGAATAATTTATATATGATATTTTGATAGTATATTGATAAAGGTTATTGGTGATGTTTTTTAAAAAATTATGTGTATCGGGAAATGCGATTGTTTTTGGTTTTCTATTTTGTTTGTTGAGTAGCTCTTCTACCTTAGCAATGGAAAAAAGTGATCTCGAAGGGGAATCGCGTTGTACTCCTGCGAAGAAGGGAGACAAGAAAAAAAAGGAAAAAGAGGAAGAAAAAGCAAAGCCATGGACGCCAAATGACGCACCAACCCTTGAAGGTATGCAAGATTTCTTAGATCGAACGCTATGCGCTCCTGATATTAGAGCTCCCTTAGATCTAAATATGAGTAATCTCATGTATATTCATCTAGATATCAGTGGCCTCATATATCGGCACTTCGCTTGTTCAAAAGTAATGGATGAAGAAGATGCAATAAATTCGTTTGTATCCTTTTGTAGAGACTCGCATCCAACAGTTATGGGTCTTAGACCAAAGAAAGCTGACGTGGATTTTTTCGAATCCGACCAACATTTCATGACATATCTGAGATATCTCGATGACACTAATTATAAGCTTAATGAGGAACAAAAAAACACAGCTAAATTTTATTATAATCTAGAAGCCGCTCGATATTTTTTAAAGCATAGTCATTTCGAAAAAGTAAAACAACATTATTTAACCTGCGAATCACTGGATCCTAGATTTTCCCTTACTTACATGGAGAGCGACTTTCTGAGACATCTTTTAGACCCTGTCACTGCCCTCCGCAAAAAGTCACCATCTGAAATTAAAAAAATAGCTGAGATATATAAAGATTTCCTTATGGATAGAGGCATAGATGAAGAAGAATACGATGTTAAAAAATTAATTTTTTGCGTCATGCTATCTTTCGAGAGTGATGAATTTGAAAAAGCTTTAGCTTATGCAGAAAAAGCACTTGAAAAGCCATGGCCTTTACCTGACGATCCTTCCTATCTGTGTCGGATTAGTCAATTACGTATGCAAAGTCATTATATGGCGCAATCCTATTATTTTACAAACAGGCACGATGAAGCTCTAAAGATTTGGTCAAATGCTAATCGAAATTCTGAAAAATTGACTCCAGAAGAATATTTATTTTTAGCGCATATTTATACTCAGAAACACCAATATGGTGATGCCTATAATAATTTTTTAATATTCATACTTAATCGTAAAAAAAACAGTTTAATTAATATTCACCGTAGGACTGATGAAGTACATGCAATTGCTATGGTTGAAATGTTGTTAAAATTAAATAAAAGTAAATTTAATGACGCAGTAAAAAGATATATTCTGGTCCTAGAAGAAATATTTCCTTCTATAAAAGATAAAGTAGAAGACATACGCAGCAGTTTGAAACAAAAAGATAGGAAAAAAAGTTCAGCCCTAATCGCGACTGCCATAGCAACAGAAAAAGTTGAATACAGTAAAGAGATATATAGAAGTTATGATACGCTCTACACGTCTTTGTGGACACGAGTTTCTTTTCTTGGGGTACCACACAAAGACTTTTTGGAACGGATTGATACGCTTGCAAAAGAGATAGAGGATACATTCTATGCTCTGTCCACGTTTAATATTCTAGAAGAAGATAATAATTTTACTATCCTTACGGAAAATTACAACAAACTTATAAATTTATTTGATGAGTTCACCATAGAGGCGAATCAAGCACGTCTTAATATTGATAAGGCCAGGCGGGATCTTTTAAAATCTCAAGAAAAGGGGAACGAAGATTTTCAACATTCTACTTGGGAACAATTCACCAATTTAAAAAAAGAATATTCAGATAAGGATTGCAAAAATAAAGAAAAAACAAAAAAAGAAAACAAAACAAATCATAATATGAATAATAAGAACATAAAAAAAGAACAACCACGTAAAAAGGAGGATACACCCTCAAAGGACACCGAGGGAAAACTAAAAAGTTTTAGTAGTAAAGAAACTGAGACTATTTGGACCTTAAGAGACGCAGATGCTTATGAAGGAAAAGCTCTAGAACTCTTAGATCTTCTTAACAATACCCAAAGTATGCATCACCTGAGAACCATGACATTACCAGGAACACAATTGGAAAAATTAAAAGGTGATCGAAAAGGTCAAGTAAGTCTTCGAGTCATTGGCCCATATCGCCTTTGCTTTAATTGGACGCCTGGAGTAGGGGCTACAAATATTGAAATAGTAGATTATCATCGTTAAACCTTGTTCAACCTCGTCCCGGATTGGTAAAGAGTTTAAGACCTTTTCTTCCCAAGAGCTTGCCTTTGCGAAAGCGAGGGATGACGCCTCTTTGTGCTGCAGCTGAAGATTTGCCCACAGAAAATAGTAAATATAGACAATATTTAAAATTTTAATTACAATTAACAATTTATTTATTTAATTATGTTAGTGTTGTTTTTGGAAGTATTTCTTCCTAATCAATATAAACCAAAGGAGGTTACTATGAAAACATTTTTAACAACAACAGCGGCTCTTGCTTTTGTTCTTACATTTGCAAATCCTCAATCAGCTGAAGCGAACTATGGTAGAACTGGTTTTCGCCATGCAAGTTGGGGTGGACATTATGGTTGGAGAGGCCACGGATACTGGGGAAACCCAGCAGCATATAGTGGATATTCAGCATGTGGCGGATGTGCCCAAAGATGTTGTTGCTGTGGAACTGATTTTTGGGGAAATCGCGTTTGGTACTAAACCTATAATCTCTGAAAACAAAAGAAGATGCCTGGTGCCTTCGTCCAGGCATCTTTTTTATAACTCACCCACCTGTGTGTGAATATTAGCTATATTTTCACAGCAATTAACAAATTTTTTATATTCCTGTGATATTTTTTGAAAAGTTTTACTTTTTATTCAATATAAACCTACGGAGGCCATGATGAAAACTCTTCTAACAGCAGCAATCACTTTAGGACTTTTTGTAACGTTCCCGCAAGACACTAAAGCCTGAAGCTGTAACAAAGTAAGTTGTAATAAATATAATTTTTATGATTCTTATAGATATCGTGAATATCGTGGATGTAATGATTTAGCTTGGAGATACCCAAGACATTTTCTACCGGCCTGTCAACTCTTTTGCAACTTTAACTTTTTAGGAAATCCTTACAATTGTCGTAACGAATGTTCTTAACCTGTCCAATTTAGCCATACGCTTAACAAAGGCTCCTTGATCCTTAATTTTTTATTGAAACTTAAAATTAACTATGTTAATTATTTTAAATACAGTTAACATTTTTTTTATATTAATGTGATATTGTTTTTTAGGAAGCTTTTCTTCCTTTTGTAAATTGATGGAGAATACGATGAAAGTTATTTTAACAACAGCAATGGCACTTGGGCTCATTACTTTATTCGGAACGGCTCAACCTGCCGAAGCTCGACGCCATCACCACCATAGGCACCATAGGCATACGACTTCCGTTGTAACCTATTATTCCCAGCCTGCACCCGTGGTTCCCTACTATTATGCACAGCCTGTATATGCTGCACCGCCTGTTTATGCACAACCGGTTTATGGACCACTTGCAGTTCCTTATCCTTATCCTTATTATTATGCACAACCAGCACCCTACTACGAATGTGCGCGACCAGGAATTGGAATTTCTTTCGGATTTTTTTAATTGAGGAAAACCCGAAAACGAAAGTGTTTAAGTGAAGAAAGTGAAAATGACTTGGGAATTTTTTCCAAGCCATTTTTTTATCAGCATAAAATATAATTTCTAAAATAAACACTAAATTAACCACTTGTTATATGTTTTTATTCTATAATTATATTGGTAATAAATAGTTGCCATTTTTTTAACATGAGGAGAGTAAGATGAAAGTTCTATTAGCAACAACGATGGCTCTTGGGGTTATGTTAACCTTCACCGCTAACCAACCGGCAAACGCTACGGTTGTGAAACCAAGCGTATCTGTATCTCACCAAAAGCAACTCACGCCAGCTAGGTATTACTACTATAGCGGTCCAGGATACTATTACGGTCCAGGATATGGCCCTGGATATTACTATGAGAGTAGACCATTGCTTAGATTTGGCCCACTTGAAATCTTTTAAATGAGCGTGAGAGCAGTTAAAAACGAAATCATCTGAAAAGTGGTAAAAAATGGCTGGGAACTTTATCCAGCCATTTTCTTTTACTAAATACCATCGAAATAATGAATAATATTTAAAATTAACTACTTTTTATATATTTATCAACTATAATAAAATTGGTAAATCCAAATATTAACATAAGGAGGAAAACATGAAAGCCCTATTAACAACAACGATGGCTCTCGGAGTCGTCTTAGCGCTGGGGAGTATTCAACCCGTAAACGCAACAGTCATAGGCCCTTCAGGATCCGATTACCAGCAAGGCCAACTCATACTCGCTCATGGCCATGGCGGAGGCGGTGGCCATTGGGGTGGAGGCGGCGGCCATTGGGGTGGTGGTCATGGTTTCGGTCATATGGGACATGAATTTGGACATCATCACCATGGCTGGGATGGAGGTGGGTATTTCTATGGCGGCCCAATCTATGACTATGGCTATGACTATGGTCCTTATGATGATGATGGTGGTTCCATTTGTGTAGGTCCATTCTGCGCTGATATAGACTAGGATTAAGTAACCCGCGTCCCTTCCGCAAAATGGAGGAAAAATGGCTGGGAAATTTAAACCCAGCCATTTTCATTTGTGATTTCAGAAAAACAATATGTAAAATTAATATAATTAACTACTTATTATATATAATTGTTATAATATTATTATAATAAATCCATTAGTTTAGGAGGTTGTTATGAAAGCTTTACTAACAGCAACGATGGCCTTTGCCGTCATCATGGTTCTCGAAAGTACCCAACCTGCACATACTATTGTCACCCCTTCGCCCACAACAACAGTATATCAACAAAATCATATGACGCCTGTCTGGTGGCATCATTGGTTTAAATCGCACCATTGGCCTCACTGGCATCATTGGCACAACTGGCGTTGGGGATGGTAGGTATATCCTTGTGCACATATTGCAAATAAATATATATAATTTAATTAATAGATAAATACTTCTACAATTTAGCGATATTAACTCTTTATTATATATTAACGTTATATAATTATATTAATATAGTGTGGTAATATTATATGTTGGAGGATGTTATGAAGAATCTACTTGCAACAACAATGGCTATCGCAGTTGCTACGGTTTTTGCAGCCGCACAACCTGCAAATGCCTCAATCACAACTCCCCTAAACACCGGTGGATATAGCCAGGATCAAATCATATTGGTTCACGGTGGCGGGCATGGTGGCGGACATCATGGCGGCGGGCATCACGGACATGGTGGACATCATGGACACTGGGGACACCACGGTTGGCGTGGACATCACCACGGCTGGGGAGGCTGGTGGGGAGGCGGAGATGGATGGGGTTGCGGCTACGGCTGCTTCTGGAATGGATGGACATGTGTTTGTCCATAGTCGTCATTTGTCATCCATCGCATAGAGCCTTATCCTAAACATGAAGGGAATGGTAGCCTAGAAAAATACCTGGAGGGCTTCCCTTTATTCTGTAAGTTTTACTTAATCCGAGTTTTGGATAAGGACTTGTTTTATTATCATATAAGTCTTTGATAATACACATTGTTTCCCTTCTTAGCGCGTGTCATCCTTGGCAAGAAAAGCTTTGCCTAGCGAAGCGGGCATTAGCTTTTCTTGGCTGAGGATCTTGTGACAAGATATTCAAGAAAAAATTGTTCAAGATTCTCTGTTTATAAATAGATCCTCGGCCAAGAAATTGCTAATGTTTTCCTTTGGAAAACAAAGCATTTCTTGCCAAGGATGACACCACTTACGAAATCAATAAGAGTATTTACATGACTCCTTATCCAAGACTCAGGTCACTTACAAACACACCCGCCCTTAATCTTACCACAAGCACCTTTGGGAAGGTAAATCCAAGCATTTGGATCTCCGTCTTCGTTAGCACCTGCACAAGAAGTCGTTCTGCTTGCACAATCGGCCATACGCGCTTTAATTATACTTTTCCCATCAGGTCCATTAATTTTGCATTTTTCCATTTTCATACTCTTCGCTTGGCTGTCTTCAGTCGTAATGAGCGTAAAAGCAGCAAGAACTGTCATCATTAATGGTGTTTTATTCATTCAAATTCCTCCCTTTAACCATTATTTTCAATGCGCTTGAACATTTCTCTTGGCTTTTACAAGAGCTGCCCAAACTTGTTTATCTTGACCATATCCATCTTCCACAAAGGTCATTTTTTGGTTCTCATTTTCGAAGACGGTAAAATATGTTATGTAAGTCGGGAGGGGCTGGTCAAGCTTAACCCGTCTCGTTGTTGATCCTTGGGCTTGTGCCTTTACGCGATCTAATGGCCAGTTTGGATCGCTTAACACAAACTCCGCAAGCTTAGCTGGATTTTCCACGCGAATACATCCATGACTCAAGGCTCTTTTTACCTTACGAAAAAGGTTTTGTTGTGGAGTTCCATGCAAATAGATTGCAAAAGGGCTATCAATTGTAAAGCGAATTTTGCCAAGGGCGTTGCCATTCCCTGGACTTTGGACGATACGAACCCCCGAACCTGCATTTGTGACGCGATACCCTTTCCTAGCAAAAGCTCCAGGATTATTTCCAATCTTTGGCAATAGCTCTTTAACAATGCTCGGGGGAACATGCCAGGAAGGGTTAAAGATGATTTCCCTCATGGGAGCGTGAAAAACAGGAGTTTTCTTGTTTGTTTTTCCTACAATGATTGGCATGTAGAAGACTGGTGTGCCTCCCTCAACGGCTTTTAAATAAAAACCAGCAACGTTAACTTGCAGATAGCGAGCCGGCAGAGGATTAGGAAACCACCTCTGTTTCTCAAGACTTACAATGATTGATTGAATACGTTGCTGGGCAGAGGCCTTTGGTCCCTTATTCCCCTTTTCGAGTTTTTGACGGTATTCAGCTAAAAGTTGTTTGAGTTGTTTATATTCAGGTCCAGAAGGAACAACACCATAAATCCAGCCACCTGGATTGCCTTGGGACACATAGCTTGTTAAAAGCTCTGCTTCATCAATGGAAGGTGGTTTTACAGAAATGCTTTTAAACATGCAGTTCCTGAGACGCCCTCCTTTCATATCTGAAATATAATTTAGTGCCACAAGAGTAAGAAGTCCCTCCGCCTGTTTTTGGATTTCCTCCGAACTTAGATCAGCATTTTGAAGAGTTTCAACAAAAGGAGTATAATCTTCGGGCCACAAGCCCTCTTCCTCAGCATGGGACAGAGTCTTAAGAACGGTTTGTGCATAGGGAGTCCATTCACCATTCTTAATCCAGATCATCTGGCCTTGTAACTGCTCATAAACTTTTTGCACTCGCGGATCTTGCGCAGGGTTAGGTAATGCGTAAGCAACACTTAAGATCATGTTCAAAATAATAATAAAATAGCCGAACTTCTTTGTCATTATTCCCTCTTTAATGGCCAAAGCCACCTGTTGACGGTGCTTTGAGAGTGAGCTATAACTCATCTAACACACTGTGGATAAATATAACCAAGGATTATTATGGCACAACATAAGTCAGCATTGAAGAGGATTCGAAGGGATGCGAAACAAACCCTGCTTAACCATTCACGAATCTCTCGTATCAGAACCTTTATAAAAAAAGTAGAAGAAGCTATCACTTCAGGTAACAAAGAAACGGCTCAAACCGCCCTTAAATCGGCGCAGCCAGAGATTATGCGTGGAGTCACAAAAGGGGTCTTGCATCGAAATACGGCAGCTCGTAAAATATCGAGACTCAATGCACGCGTTGCAAAACTTGCTTAAATAACAAGATATTAGATTACCCGCCTACGCATAGCCGCATGTGTATTTTTGAGGTAGGGCCAGGCGGGTATCCGCCGAAGCCTTGGCGAAGGCGGATGACGCTTCGGCGGGTGAATATCAGCAAAGAACGGAAACGGTCATGGGCTTTTTCAAGTCCCATAAACTATATTTTTGACTTACAACCAGGGCAATAGGCTTACGAATGGGGCACACTGCAATACAAAATGATCTTGAGGAGCAATGGGAACGCATTCAAGCTCGGCTTCTTGAAGAATATGGTGAAGCCACCTATTCCTCTTGGCTCAAGCCGTTATCTGTCGTTGATCATCAGGAAGGACGTATACGCCTTGCCGCTCCAAATGCCTTTATGCGGGATTGGGTTAGCAATAATTATGCTGAACGTGTTAAAGCCCTGTTCCAGAGTGAAAATGATAACGTCCGTCAATTAGATGTTATTGTAGGAGGAGCTAACGAGAAAAAAAAACAGCCAGACCAGCCTTTATTAGACTTACCAGAAATTGTTTCAAATCTCGATGCTCGCTTTACATTTGAGAACTTTATCGTCGGAAAACCCAATGAACTTGCCCATGCTGCCGCACGGAAGGTAGCTGAATCTGAAACCGTTACCTTTAATCCTCTCTTCTTATATGGTGGCGTGGGACTTGGAAAAACCCATCTCATGCATGCAATTGCTTGGCAAATTAAAAAGTGTCATCCCAAACGAAAAGTTATTTACCTGTCCGCAGAAAAATTCATGTATCAGTTTGTACGCGCCTTGCGTTTTAAGGATACGGTTGCATTTAAGGATCAATTCCGTTCTGTGGATGTTTTAATGATTGACGATGTTCAATTCATTAGCGGTAAAGATTCAACTCAAGAAGAATTTTTTCATACCTTTAACGCCCTGGTTGACCAGAATCGCCAAATTATTATTTCCGCTGATAAATCCCCATCAGACATGGAAGGCATGGAAGAGCGCCTTAAATCGCGGTTGGGTGGAGGACTTGTTGCCGACATTCATCCAACGACATACGAGCTTCGTCTTGGAATACTCCAAGCTAAGGCAGAACAAATGGAGGCAAGCGTTCCCCAAAAAGTGCTTGAATTTTTGGCCTACAAAATCTCTTCTAATGTCCGAGAACTTGAAGGAGCTTTAACTCGCGTTGTGGCTCATTCGACCCTTGTAGGACGGGATATCACTCTTGATTCAACTCAAGAAGTCCTAAGGGATTTATTGCGTGCGAATGATCGGCGTGTGACCATTGACGAAATTCAAAAGAAAGTTGCGGAATATTATAGTGTTCGCGTTTCCGATATGCATTCTCCGCGAAGAGCTCGGACAGTCGCTCGGCCTCGGCAAGTTGCCATGTATCTTGCTAAACAACTCACTCCGCGATCTTTACCTGAAATTGGACGAAAATTTGGAGGCCGTGATCATACAACTGTCATCCATGCCGTCAGAAAAATTGAAGAACTGATGGGAGAGGAAAAAAATATGTGTGAAGATATCGAATTACTACGTCAAATGCTGGAGGGTTAAAATGATAACAGCTGAATCCTTACCTCTACTCGACCCTAAACCAATTCATTTGGTCGTGGAAAAAATGTCTCTATTAAAAGCCTTAGGCCATTGCCAAGGGGTTGTCGAGCGACGAAATACCGTTCCAATTCTAGCCCATATTCTTCTCGAGGCCCAAGGGAATACTTTAAAAATTACGGCAACAGATCTGGAAATTGCCTTCATTGAAACCCTACCCGCCCATATTAAAGCCGAAGGAAGAACGACTGTTTCTGCCCATCTTCTATTTGAAATCGTACGAAAACTCCCAGATGGGTCTGAAATTGAGTTAAAATCAACGGATGATGGGGCGACTCTCCATTTGCAATCTGGCCGCTCAAGCTATAATTTCGCCTGTCTCCCTCCTCTTGATTTTCCCTCCATCATCACAAATGAGCTCCCCTGCACCTTTAAGATTCATGCAGCAGAACTCTCTCGCCTCATTGACAAAACTCGCTTTTCCATGTCCTTTGAGGAAACACGTTATTATCTCAACGGAATATGCTTTCATGCAACACCAGATGGGTTTTTAAGAGCCGTTGCAACGGATGGGCTACGTCTCGCCCAAGCCCAAGTCGAACTCCCCTCTGAAGCATCGAAAATGCCTCAAGTCATTATTTCTCGTAAAACCATCCATGAGATTCGAAAACTGATTGATGAGAAGGCAGAAGAAGTCACCATTTCTTTGTCAGAAAATCAAGTTCGATTTGTCGTTGCTTCGTCCATTCTTATTTCTCGTCTCATTGAAGGCAAATTCCCAGCCTATGAAAATGTTATCCCCTTTAGCAATGATAAAGTTCTAGAAGTTAATGCAAAAGCCTTTGCAGACACTGTTGACCGCATTTCGATTATGTCGACAGATAAGTTGCGTCCTGTAAAGTTACGAGTTGAAGGAATGACAATGGTCATTTCTGCTCACAGCAGTGAAACGGGGAATGCTGTTGAGGAACTCGAAGTTAAGTATACGGGTGAACCTATTGATTTTGGCTTTAATGCCCGGTATATTTTGGATGTAACTCAACAAATTTCAAGTGAAACGTTACAGTTTCTCATCGGTGATGAAACTCAAGCGATCATTGCCAAAGATGCGAACGATAGCTCGGCCCTGTATGTTCTAATGCCGATGCGTGTATAAGCCCCCTCACCCGCCACTTGCTCCGAGCGTGGCGACATCTCCCACAAGGGGAGAGGTAAGGTAGCCAGCACTTGAATCACCTCTCCCCTTGTGGGAGAGGTCGCCGCGAGGCGGCGGGTGAGGGGTCTAGGTGAATGGGTTATAACTGGAAATTTAACAAAATAAAATGATTACTGTACTAGATTGCATCAGCTCCTACGGAGTTTCACAATGACCACCCAGGCTACGCCGCGGCAAGAGAAATCCAGAAATATACCCTTATTAAACGACGGAATTGATATCCTCCGCCAATATATAGATCCACGCGTTTTGGCAATCGGATGTATTGCTTACGCTAATGGCCTGCCTCTTCTTTTAACCTCAAAGACGTTAGCGGTTTGGCTACAAAGTTACGGTCTAAATTATGCGTCCATTGGTCTTTTTGGCCTCCTCCATCTTCCCTATGCCATTAAATTTCTTTGGGCACCCATTTTAGATCACGTTCCCCTCCCCTTTTTGAAAAAATCCTTAGGGCAGCGACGCAGTTGGCTTTGTCTCGTCCAAATCGCCGGCATTGCGGGACTTATAGCAATGATATCCCTTGATCCCATCCTCAATCTCAAGGCATTTGTGGCATGCGGATTTTTGGTTACGATTTCTGCCGCAAGCCAGCATATTCTCCTTCTTGCCTACCAAATGGAAACGTTAGACTCTCGGGATTGGGGTATTGGTGAGAGTATGGGTATTTTTGGTTTTCGGATGGCTATCCTCACAGGAGGGGCAGGAGCCCTTTATTTAGCCACATTCCTATCATGGAAAGAAGTCTATCTCTTCATTTCTCTTCTCATGCTTATTGGAATCATCGCCGTTTTGATCATAAAAGAACCAGACCGCGTTGACCAGCAGCATACCCATTCCTTCGCAAAGCCCTGGGAATGGATCCGTTATGCCCTCATAGGTCCTTTTAAAGATTTTATAAACCAAAAAGGCTGGCTTTCTATCCTTGTCTTTATGCTAATTTACCGTTTACCCGATAACCTTTTATCCATGATGAAAACTCTCTTTTTTGTGGACCTAGGGTTTACTTTTGGGCAAATCAGCGCAGTTGAAAAAGTCTTTGGTCTTGTATCCACAATTTTGGGAGGATTTGTCGGAGGATACTGTATACGCCTCTATGGATTTAAAAAAACTCTTTTCTGGGGTGGCCTTGTTCTAGGTGTTTCTTTTTTTCTTTTGCTTTTACAAACACAAGTCGGAGCTAACATTTCCTTCTTATGCCTTACGATCGGAATTGAGCGCTTTTGTAGTGGCTTAGCGCTGACGGCTTTCTTTTCCTATCAACTGACGTGCTGTTCCTTAAGATTTGCTGCGACTCAGTTGGCTTTGCTCACTTCTTTTGCCGAACTAAGTCGCGTATTTGCCACTCCTCTGGCTGGCCTTATTATTGACTTTTTTGGATGGACAGCCTGGCTCGTAGTCATCATCCTATCATCTATTCCAGCCGTTTGGTGGATTTCTCGGATTCCTTTTTCGAGGCCTTAGAAGATTAAAAAAGAGAAAGGCCCTAATAGGCCTTTTTCTTTTGCGTTTTCTGATTACTCGTCTGATTCAATCTCAAAAGGAAAGTAAGGAGTTGAAGTAATTTTATACTTATTCTTTATATCAGGCTGTAAATGAACCCTCAAAGGGTTAAACTGTCCTCCAGATTTCTTAACGTTAAGATTCGTGAATATTGGAACATAATGTAAAGAATCATTATCAGCAGAAGATGATGGGATAGATCTCGCGATTTCATCAAATTCTTTTTCTTTCTTTAGTTGAGGTAAAGTACGCTCTTCAATTTCCCACTGCCTAATGATTATATATTTTCCAACCTCAAGGCTTCTTTTGGGTAATTGAATCGATGTTTCACCAACGGTCGAAGGAAAGCGATCTTGAACCGCCTTATTTTTCCATTCATTTATTGCTTCAACAGAAGAATCATGAATAACAATGAACTGTGGCTTAACGCGGAGAGGGAACCTGGTAGCATTTTTAACTTGTATAACGATGGGTGAGGTAACGTCTTTCTTAACCAGTGCTTTCAATCCCTTTTTTTCTTGAACGTCTTCTGAATCGAAAATACCTTCATCTACTGCAATTCTTCTCCAAAATTCATCCTTTTCAGCAACTGTTTTCCAATATTTACTGACTGAAGCCAAGGTACCTAACTCCCTTGCGCCGCAATCGCCTACGATAAGCCCATGCAGTTCATATGGGAGATGCCTTAAAGAAGTTTTTTCTTCTTCTTCTGCTTCTGCCTCCATCGCCAAGGAAGATAAAGGATAAGCAAGAAGGTTGATTCCAGTTACCAATGTGAAAAAAAGAAACTTACGAATATTCATATAAACAATCCTTCCGTTTTAAATTTAATAACAACATTTTTATATTTCTAATGTTTCTAATATAATAAATTTTTTAGTATTTACAACAAATATTTGCATTGTGGAAGTTTTTTTGATAATCTTTGGCGATCTTCCTATATACAACTATGAATAATAAAACAAATAGGTGGTCCCCGGTCTGTATGAAGATCTGAAGAAAGGATTAGAAACTTCACTTGAGGAATGCACGCCGGACTCTGAGTTAAAATGGTAGTGCTGAAATTCTTAAATCAATGGTCATATTTTGTGCTCCCGATTCGTCATTCCCGCGAAAGCGGGAACCCAGGAAAGTATTTGAAACAAAACGAATGTTTTTTGGGTTGTTGCTTCTTTAACAAAAAATTTCATATAAACTTCTGTTGTTAAACATTTTTCCTGGGTTCCCGCTTTCGCGGGAATGACGCCGTGGAGGGATGGTAAGTTATTTAAGTATTGAACCAGTAGGGTGGAATATTATTCATACGAAAAATACTCGCGGACGGAAAATTATAAAAATTGCAAGCATGTGGACTCATTCTGAATAATGAAAAGTGACTTACAAGCTTATGAGAGTGGCGAGTTATTTCATGCAGTGATTAAAAAAAGAGAAAGGCCCACATTGACCTTTCTCTTTTACATTTTCTAATTACTCATCTGATACTATCTTAAGAGGAACGTAACCAGAAGATCTGGGAATCATATTATACTTATATTCTGTATCAGGATAGAAATTAACAATCACCGGTTTTAAGTTTAACTCTCTTCCAGTATAAAATGAAAAATCATTCTGTGCAGGAGATGAAACAGATTCCATCATTTCATCAACATTTATCTCTGTACCTTCATCATTTTTAAGTCGTGTAGATAATGGCTCTTTTCCAGTTTTTCCAAGGCGAAGATTCATTGATGCTAGAGTATAAACTGAAGAGTCATTCTGTGCAGGAGATTGACCCGATCCCTCAATTTCATCAGCACTTATGTCTGTATTTTCATCTTTCTTTTTCTTTATTTGAGTTAAAACCCGATCTTCAATTTCACCCTGCCTAATTGTTATATATTGTCCATCCTCAAGTTTTCTTGGAGGCAATATAATCAATGTTTGCCCAACGGTCGAAGGAAAGCGATCTGAAAGCTCCATATTATTCCATTTATTTATTGCTTCAACAGAAGGACCATGAGTAACGACAACCTCTGGCCTAACCCGAAAAGGGAATCCAGTAGCATTTTTAACTTGCATAACGATGGGTGAGCTAACGACTTTCTTAACCAGTGCTTTCAATCCCTCTTTTTCCTGAACTTCTTCTGAATCTAAAATAAGTTCACGGACTGCAATTCCTCTCCAAGACTCATCCTTCTCGGCAACAGCGTTCCAGTATTTATCGACGGAAGCCAAAACACCTAATTCCTTTATCCGAAGATTACTTACGATTAAGTCATGCAGTTCATTTGGGAGATGGCTTAAAGAAGTTTGTCTTGCTCCTGGGTCTACATCTTCCTCCATCGCCCTGGAAGGTAAAGAATAAGTAAGAACATTGATTCCAGCAACCAATGTGAAAAAAAGAAACTTGCGAATATTCATATTAAAGCCTCATTAATTTAAAAACACAAAAAATGTATTAGACTTTATAAATAATACGTATTAAAAAATATTTCAAGAAAAAAATATTAAAGATGCAAAAAAATTGCTATATTTAGCCCAAATCTACTTACAAACGATTACGTTGTCACTTCCCTCTTTAAGACTTATATCTATAGCATTGTCACTGAATACGCCATCACAAACCACCGGTTTTATCGACGGTTGAGTGCCAGAAGGAGAAACGTCGATTTTTACAATATCTCCTGCAACCTCGATAATTTTCTCAGACTGTAGAGTTGTTTCAGGTCCCACCCCTTTGTTACGAAGATGAATGGTAACCTTGACCGGAAATCCTGTTACATTTCTAACGATAGTTGCCGATGCTTGCATGCTCAATGAATTCAATAAGGTTATGAACAGAGCAATTCCTATAAGGATACATTTTTTCTGCATTTTTTGCCTCCTACTTCATCAATAGAATTTCCTCTAATAATACAATAACAAAATTAAATAATTGGTTAAAAATTGCCTCATTTTCAAATTCACAAAAAGTAACTACCCACCCATCCGCACACACGGTGTCATCCTTGGCAAGAAAAGGTAAGATTTTCTTCGAAAAATCAACCTTTTCTTGCCAAGGATGACACAGATGGGTGAGTGGCTACCACGAAAGTCTGGCTTTTTCCCTAAAATTGTTCTAATCTATTTTTAAAATAACGAGTCATTCATGCGTTGTCTTGCGATCAGTACAGCCGAAACTTGTGATCTCCATGGTCTAGCCTTGGCGTTGGAAGATGTGGAGTTCATTAATTTTTACACAGATGCCCTTCATGCTGCTTATAAAGAATGGAATATTTTTATTTTTTCTTATGGCTGTATCGTGTTATGGAATGTCCCAACAGAGGCAGAAACGCAGTTTTTAGAACTTCTTCAAAAATTCACCCAAAACCCTATTAACCCCGTTTTTGAAGAATTCGAATATACATTTGCGAGCAAGCCACGCTTTTTCCAAGATAAAATCACACTTGCCAAAACGCGATCTCATGCTTTGCAAATGCTGGCCGTTTCCTATGGCCTTTCCCAAACCATAAAACTGACGGCCTTTGAAGCCCGCATCGACAATACGATTGAAATGACAAAAAATATTCCCCAAGAGCTTGCGCATCGGGGAAAGATATCTCTTTCACGTAAAGAAATTTCAAAACGAATTGGAGAACTCTTCATCGAACGCAATTCAGTGAACCTACACAGTGATATCTTGGATGCCCCTGTTTTTATCTGGGATCATCCTGAATATGAAACCCTTTATACACTCACAATTAATGATCTGGAACTCCATGCTCGAACGGCTGTCTTGAATCGCAGACTTGATATCGTTAAAGAACTTTTTGAGATGATGCGGGATGAGCTCAACAACCGCCATTCGACAATGCTGGAGTTGATTATAATTACCCTTATTATGATGGAGGTTTTTCTCACTCTTTTTATTCACGTTTTTCATCTCGTTTAGGGGAAGAGTTAACGAGATCTTTATCTTTTGATTACATACTAAAAATAGAGGCACTTATGATGAAGGAGCTTTCTCATGTTTAAACAGAAAAAGACTTGGGTTTTAGTAGCGGATGGAGCAAGAGCTCGCATTTTTGTAAAGAATTATAGAAAAATAGATCACGTAATGGGTCAAGATTTTGTCGGCGAAAATTTAAAGGAAAGTGAACTTGGCACGAGTAAACCAGGACGCGGTTATGAAAGCGCCAACCCAGCACGCCATGCTTACCAACCACGTAATGATTGGCATCAGTTTCAAAAGCAGCTATTTGCAAAAGAGTTGTGCGATATCATTGAAAAAGCACATGAAAATTCTGAATTCGATGAACTCATTATCATATCTCCGCCCAAAACCTTGGGTGATATAAGAGGACATTTGGGGAAACAAACTCTCGCCAAAGTGACCGCCGAAATTCCAAAAGATATCACCAAGCTTAGCGAACATGAGCTTGCAAGCTTTTTGGAGCGGGAGTTATAGTGTAAAAACAGGGATGATTCCATACAAGTCATAATTTTCCCCCTCTACGTCTTTGCCAGCCTCCGGAGAAGGCGAAGTAATCCAGTTCTTTAAAGTTTTCAATACCCAACCTTCATTTTGATTGGATAGAGATTTGCAAACGGATTTTATTGACAATTTTAATATGAACTGTATCACTTCAAAAGTTCTTTGAATGATGAAGAGCATATTTTAACGAATATCCATGTTAGAGGAGTACGCATATATGAATTTTAAGACAATGAGCCTATTCGTCCCTATGATGAGCTTGGTCTATTCCGATGGAGCATTTGCAATGTTAGATGAGAATGAGCAAAAGAAACTCCCGGCTTCGATAAAATGTCTTGCCGATCAAACAGAAGAGTCAAAAGCTACCAGCAGAAGTTTAGAAACAAATTTCCCTGATATTAGGGATAGGCTTGCTAAAATAAGAATCCTAGTGAGAAAGGAAAGTCTGGATAACTAGAATCGACTCTTCAGCCCTCTGAAAGCCGCTTTCTTTATTAGCTCTCCCTAAAATCCCAAAAAACGGTTATACTAAAAATGAAAAAAGGTTAAAAAAGAGGAACGCGTGAAAGTTGTTATATGCGGGGCAGGCCAAGTAGGCTTCAGTATTGCTCGCTATCTTTCAACCCATGATAATGATGTAACTGTCATTGATCATTCAGAAGAACTCATCAATCAGATCTCAGGAACACTGGACGTGAGAGGAATTGTCGGCTTCGCCTCTCACCCCGATGTCCTCGCCCGAGCGGGCCTTGGCGAAACAGACATGATCATTGGCGTCACCTTTGCCGATGAAGTCAACATGGTCGCCTGTCAAATTGCCCATTCCCTTTTTAATGTTCCTTTAAAAATCGCACGGGTCCGGAGTAAAAGTTACCTGAATCCAGAGTGGGCTGCCCTTTATAAGCCTGACAACATGCCCATTGATCTCATTATTTCGCCTGAATTAGAAGTGGCCAGGGCTATCGGGCGAGGCCTTGATTTTCCTGGCACGTTTGAAGTCATTCCTTTTGCAGAAAAAACCATTCAACTTGTTGGAATACGATGTAAAGCTAAAGCGCCCATTTTAAACACTCCCCTGCGCCTTCTCGAAGGTCTCTTTCCCCAGCTGGACCTTAGTGTTTTGTTCATTGTGCGAGGTGATACGGGCTTCATTCCTACAGGCACCGATCAATTGCAAGAAAATGACGAAGTTTACCTTCTGATCCCCCAAGAAAAATTTATCCATGCTATTGAGGCCTTTGGCTTTAGTGAACAAAGATCTCAGCGTTTATTAATCTTAGGAGGAGGAAACGTAGGGTTCTGTCTGGCTGAGGAAGTTGAAGCAAACCATCCGGACATTTCCCTCATTTTGATTGAAATGGATAAAGACCGCGCCACCTATGCTGCCAACCAGCTTACGCGGACAGTTGTTTTGCGAGGAGATGCTTTAGATCGGGAAATATTGCGAGAAGCAAATGCAAAAATTACCAATAAGGTAGTCGCTGTAACTTCCGATGATAAAGTTAATATCCTCGCCTCTCTCTTAGCAAAACGGATGGGCGCCGAACAAACGATGGCACTTATCAACAGTTCTTCCTATTCCAGCCTTGTAACGTCCTTAGGGATTGATTCGCTGATCAGCCCTAAAGCTTTGACCGTTTCCAGTATTTTACAATACGTGCGCAGAGGTCGTATTCGAACGGTCCATTCCATTAGGGATAACTTTGGGGAAGTTATTGAAGCCGAAGCTGTTGGAACTTCAAGTGTCCTTGGCATGACAGTGGAGGACATCAACATGCCCCGCAGCCTCATCATCGGTGCTATTATTCGTAACGATCAAATCCTCATGCCTCGGAAAGATACGGTTATTAAGGTCCACGACCGTGTGATTTTGATGGTAACCAGTGCAGCCGTAAAGCGATTTGAGAAGCTGTTCTCGGTGAGGTTGGAGTATTTTTAAGGATGGGTTAAGAATTCTGACTGGTCTTTTTCATGGATCCTACTCCAAATTTACTTTACATTTTTGGAGTATGGTTCAAAAAATGAAAAAGACATTCGAAGATTCGCTAAAGAGAAAATATAAAAAATGACTGAAATTGGCTTTTATCACCTTACAACATCGCCCCTTGAACGGGCCCTCCCCCGCCTCCTTGAAAAAGTACTCGAGGCTCATAAACGCGCCGTCATCATGTGTGGGAGTGAGGATCGGTTGAATTTCCTCAATGGAGCCTTATGGACTGTTGGAAAAGCAAGCTTTCTCCCCCATGGGAGTGCTAAAGAAGGGTTTCCCGAAGATCAGCCTATTTGGTTGACGACTCAAGATGAAAATCCTAATCGAGCGCAGTTTCTCTTTCTTATAGATGGAATTGAATCCCCTTCCCTATCGACCTATGAGAGGTGTTTAGATCTTTTCGATGGAAATGACGAAGAAGCTATTGCTCATGCTAGGGTACGTTGGAAGTCATATAAAGATCTGGGCCATAACGTCACCTATTGGAAGCAAACTGAATCAGGAGCTTGGGAAAAGGGATCTTAGATTCACTTCCTCTCTTATTTCCACATTTTTTAACCCTGAATTAATTTATCCAAACAAGGACTTGTATGAACAAGCTTCTTTTGATATGAATAAATACATATTAAATTCATTTTTTATGATAAAATATCTTACTATGCTTTAAAAAGAAGCTTCATTTAAAAGGAGGCCTTATGACGATTCATTTTAAAGGTTTGTGTGTTTCTGTATTAATTTTGGGATCTATTTTTACCACCGAGGTAATTTCGAGCAAGCCTGGACAAAATATTGTTCCGCTGGTCGAAGACGCTACAAAACCGGAAAATAACGTATTAGAAAAAAAGAAAAACAAGGAGGGAGCTTGGTATAAAGCAAAAATGATTCGACAAAAATACAAAAACCCCAAAAAAGAAGATTAAATAGGCCCAAACGACTGAGTTTCGTTCGAAAGAGATCGTAATTTATCTCCCTGATCCCTAAAGGTTCTCCTGACCTTGCAGTGAGCCTCTAGGCACCAGCTTTTTATAACTATCACTACTAAGAAACTTTTCTAATAAAATTCAAATTCTTCTTATTTATCAACTAATTATATCTATTTAATTTATAAATTCTATTAAACTTAATCACAATCTTCCAACCTGTTAATAATTAATATGTGCCAAGGTTCGTTAATAAAAATTAATGAATTGATTCCCTAAAAACCTAAATAGGTACAAACAACTGAATAGGAGATGACGGATGATAAATTTAAAGAAAATAAGTGCATTGGCTGCCCCGGTAAGTTTAATGTACGCTCCCCATGTCTTTGCAAGTAGTAAAGAAAACATTAGGCCCACGGATCCTCCAAAAGCTCCACCCGTTAAACCGCAACCGCAAGAAAAAGTAGAACTTCCTCCTGCATAAAAAGTGCCAGAGTTACAGAAGATGTCAAAGAGACCATCCATGACGTAAAAAAGGGATTCAAAGATTTCAAAAAAAAGGAGAAAAAAAGAAAAAGGCCAATAAAAATAAATAGCTTATGTATTTCCTCCCATCCTAGGGGCTCCCTGCATCGTTCTCCCTGATAATGTTGAGCCCCTAGGCACTCAGTCTTTATCCCACTCCTCCCATTAAACAAAAGTTCTTCAACAAATCGTTCTCGTTTCCTAACTTAATAGTTGAGTTAAGGTGTGTTTAGCCGTAAAAAGAAAGCTCTAGATGAAAGTATTTAACGCATAACCATATCACACTGAGGGCTCAATGATTACGATTCGCTTTCCTGATGGCTCAAATCGGGAGTTTCCAAAAGGCATCACCGGTTGGGAGATTGCGAAAACTTTAAGCACAAGCTTAGTCAAGGAAGCCGTTGCTGTCCGCATTCAGGATGAGCTGTGGGACTTAACGCGTCCTATTGAAAGCGATGCTGCCTTTGAGGTAATCAAGCGGAACTCCGATACTGGTCTTGATATCCTTCGCCACGATGCAGCACACGTCTTTGCTGAAGCCGTTAAGGAACTTTACCCAGAAGCTCAGATCACAATTGGCCCTTCCATACAAGACGGCTTTTATTACGATCTTTATCGGGAAGAATCTTTTACTCCCGAGGACCTGAAGCGTCTTGAAGAACGGATGCATGAAATTGTGAATCGCGATGAACCCCTTACCCGGGAAGTTTGGGATCGGAAGAAAGCCATCGAATTTTTCAAAAGTCAGGGGGAATTATTTAAGGCCGAAATCATTGAAGATCTTCCCCCCGGAGATGAAATTACAATTTATCGCCAAGGAAATTTCGTCGATTTATGCCGCGGCCCTCACCTCCCCTCAACAGGAAAACTTGGCCATGCCTTTAAACTGATGAAGATTGCGGGCGCCTATTGGCGGGGAGATCAAAACAATCCTGTGCTTCAACGGGTTTATGGAACAGCGTGGTCTACGGAAAAAGACCTCCAAGATTATCTCACCCGCCTCGAAGAAGCGGAAAAACGTGATCATCGAAAGCTTGGGAAAGAGATGGATCTTTTTCATATGCAAGAAGAAGCTGTTGGTAGCGTCTTCTGGCATCCCAAGGGATGGACCCTCTATCGTCTCCTCGAAAATTATATCCGTGATAAAATTTCGCAAGAAGGCTATGAGGAGGTTAAAACACCTCAGCTTCTTGATAAATCCTTCTGGGAAACCTCAGGTCATTGGGAAAAATTCAGAGATAGTATGTTTGTTGTTGAAGATGAGGATAAAACCCTCGCCTTAAAACCCATGAACTGTCCTTGTCATATTCAAATTTTTCGTCAAGGGCTTAAAAGCTACCGAGACCTCCCTATTCGTATGGCTGAATTCGGAGCGTGCATGAGAAATGAACGATCCGGGGCATTGCAAGGATTAACCCGTGTTCGAAGTATGGTTCAAGATGACGCTCATATTTTCTGTAGAGAAGATCAATTAGCAGATGAAACCAGAAAATTTTGTCTTCTTCTTCTGAATGTATATCGCGAACTTGGGTTTGAAGAAGTGGTGGTAAAGTTTGCTGATCGTCCTCCCGTAAGAGCGGGAGAAGATGCAGTTTGGGATAAAGCCGAAGCTCAACTTGAGGCAGGCGCTCGCAAAGCAGGCCTCAGCTATACCCTAAACCCAGGAGAAGGGGCTTTCTATGGTCCCAAACTTGAATTCATTTTAAAAGATGCAATCGGTAGAGACTGGCAATGCGGAACGTTACAGCTAGACTTTGTTATGCCTGAAAGACTTGACGCCTCGTATATTGGGGAAGACGGGAAAAAATATCGCCCTGCCATGCTTCATCGAGCCATCTTGGGAACGCTCGAACGTTTCATTGCTATTTTTATAGAGCACTATGCCGGGAAATTCCCTCTCTGGATCGCCCCCGTTCAAGCTGTTGTTGCCACGATCACACAGGAAGGCGATGATTACGCACGCAAAGTATTTGACAAGCTGAAAGCTGCAGGATTGCGGGCAGAACTTGACCTCAGGAACGAAAAAATTAATTATAAGGTTCGCGAACTCAGCCTTCAAAAAATCCCCTATATCCTTGTTGTTGGCAAAAGAGAGGCAGAAGCAGAAACAGTGGCTTTGCGAAAATTAGGAGGAGAGGCGCAAGAAATCCTTGCCCTTGACGCCGTAATTGATAAACTAACGAATGAGGCTATACCGCCTCATAAACGAAATCATTTGGAAAAAACAGAACAAAGGAGATTGCTACATATCTAAGATCATAAAAGAAGACAAAGGGACTCTCCAAGATGGTCCCCGTGTCAATGAAGAAATTACTTCCCCAGAAGTCCGCTTAGTAGATGAAAATGGGGAAATGGTTGGTGTTGTATCCCAAAAACAGGCTTTAGAGAGAGCTTATGCCGCTGGCCTAGACCTCGTAGAGGTTTCGCCGAATGCAGATCCACCTGTATGTAAGATTTTGAATCATGGCAAATTTAAATATGAAGAGCAAAAGCGGCGCGCTGAGATCAGAAAAAAGCAAAAAATTATTGAAATCAAAGAAATTCAATTGCGTCCTGGAATTGATAAACACGACTTTGAAGTCAAAATGCGCAGTGCACGTAAGTTTATTGAAGAAGGAGATAAGCTTAAAGTGACTTTACGTTTTCGAGGACGCGAAGTTTCTCACCAAGAATTTGGAATGGAAGTTCTGAATCGGGTGAAGGATGCTCTTCAAGATATTGCCAAAGTTGAACAATTCCCCAAACTTGAAGGCAAACGTGTGATTATGGTCATGGGACCGGCGAAGTAGGGATTAGAGGCTAGAAACTAGTACAGTAACCTTATTATTTTACATAATTTCCAGTTATACCTGTACTTAAACCCCTCACCCGCCCTTCGGGCGACCTCTCCCACAAGGGGAGAGGTGATATTAGTTCTAGCTGCATTACCTCTCCCCTTGTGGGAGAGGTCGCCACGCGTGAAGCAAATGGCGGGTGGGGGGCCTTTAAATGGACCAAACTAAGTCGTCACTATACTAGAAACAGCTTTGGATTAGGAAATCGGTTGTTTCTTGAACAAGATGAGCAATAATGGTTAGACTATAAAAAAAGCTCATATTTCTTCACATCTCCAGGGGTGCTGATATGAAACCACTCTCCTTGATGAACCACACCATAGAGGCGGCCTTTGGGGAGAGCTTTGTCCCATAAGAGATTCATGGAAAAAGATCCTTCAGGAGCTCCTTGAAAAAGGTGAGGATGGACGACCTGAACGCCAATATACACATAAGGAGCATCTTGGTCTTTGCCCGGACGAGACAACACCCCCTGCTCAGACATAAAAAAATCCCCCCGCCCCTGGCATCCCAAGGCTTTCTCACGAGGAATCAAGAGCAATAAGGCATCCATCTTTTCCTCATTCCATGCCTGTCCCATCACCTGTAAACCTTGCCCACCACTCCAAATACTATCTCCATTAAGCGTAAAAAAGGGCTCCTCCCCTAACAAAGAGAGTGCCTTTTTAATTCCTCCTCCTGTCTCTAACAGGATATCTTCATGAGAAATCAACGCTTCAGGATGATGGTTCCACAGATACTCTTCCATTAGGGGAGCAAGGTAATGGGTATTTACCACAATGTTTGAAACCTGAATCCGTTTCAAATGCTCAAAGGCACGTCCGAGCATGGTCTTCCCCCCGACAGGAATAAGTGGTTTGGGGAGGGTATCCGTCAAGGGACGCATACGTTTACCTAAACCTGCCGCTAAAATCATGGCGCTTTTGATCATTTCATCCTCTTAATGAACTTAAGAAAGAAAGACTGGATTGCTTTGGAGCAAAGCTCCTCGCAAAGACGAATATGTGGCATATACTTTGCCACCCCCCACCCGTTTCGCGAGCCCCCAAAGGGCGCGTGGCGATCCAGAAACTTAGATTCATAACTGACCTCTGCGCAACTTTTCATTCGCATAAGTATCAAACCATTGCCTCACAGGGTGAAGGGTCGGGTGTTGCAAATCCCTCTCCAAATACGCCCACAGCCGAGGGAGATGCTCTAAATACTGAGACTTTCCATCTCTTTTAGCCAAGCGAGAAAAAACCCCTAAAATCCGTGTACAACGTTGAGCGCCCCAAAGAGAATAACTCGCCCAAAAGTCTTGACGAGAAAGGTCAGGAAAGGCATTAAAATAGATTTCCAACATCTCTTGCGCGAATCCAAGAGAAATCTCTCGCCGGGCATCTTCCAATAAGGAGACCAAGTCATAAGAAAGAGGACCCCAGACAGCATCTTGAAAGTCAATAAATCCACAACGATTAAACCCTAGGCGCGACGGTAACCACAAAAGATTATCAATCATAACATCCTTCAAAAGAAGACTTTGGGGAAGGTGTGGCTGACTCCGATAAACCTCTTCCCAAACATTTTTAAAATCTGATTTTGCCTCGTCAGAAAAGGGAAGATCATACCAATCTATAAATAAGGTTGCGTTTCCCAGAAATAGATCAAGATCATAGGAAGAAAGGCCTCTTGTATTCTTATCCATTCGTCGATGAAGGTGTATGAGAGCTTTCAATGTTTCTCCATATAAAAGTTTTTCGCAAACACCCTCTTGGAGAGCTTTCCGATAAGGGATCTCTCCAAAATCTTCAATCAACATAAATCCATGGGTGTGATCGGCTGCATAAATAAGAGGGACGGAAAGGCCGACTTCATTCAATAATTCAGCAATGAGTTGAAAAGGAGTCGTCTTTTCATGAGGGGGCGGCGCATCCATCAAAAGAGCCTTCGGTAAACGGAAATAGCGCCTCTTGGACGCATCAACAGGGAGGGGAATCAAAGGAGTCTTATGAAGTCCTTCCCTTTCGAGAAAAGCCTTACGCAACACTTCTCTTTCTTCTTCAAAAGAGTCGGTCTTTCCAATCTGTAAAGCGGATGATACGTTCATTCTCATAGCTTCCGTAGCTAAATTCAATTTCGAGGCTACTACGTGGCATGATTACCCCCATACGCTCTGGCCACTCGATAAGAGATACACCGTTAAGGGAGGCTTCTTCAATCCCCAATTCATAAATTTCCTCAGGATGTTGAAGGCGATAGAGATCAAAATGCCACACCACAAAATGGGGAGCATCATAAGTCTGAACTAACGTAAAAGTGGGACTTGGGACTTCGGTCTCCTCTCCACACAATGCTTGGATGAGAGCTCGCGCAAAGGTTGACTTTCCCGATCCCAAATCTCCCTTCAAAAGGATAACATCGCCAGAACGAAGGAGAGAAGCAACTCTGCGAGCGATAGCAGCTGTTTCTTCTGGTTTTTGTGATTTAACTTCACAAAAATTTAGTTTTCTGGATTGCTTCGGAGCAAAGCTCCTCGCAATCTTTAGCCCCGGGCTTGACCCGGGGGACGGGTGGTTCCTCGCTTTCGCGAGGACAGGCATTGCGAGGCTCTGAAGGAGCCGAAGCAATCTAGAAAAAACCCCATCGTCAGCCTTTCGAGACATATCAACCACGTTTTCCATTTTTCTGTTGCATCATCAAAACTATGCCATTACTTTCTTGACATCATCAAGGGGTCATAGCTCAGTTGGGAGAGCGCTACAATGGCATTGTAGAGGTCGGGGGTTCGATTCCCCCTGGCTCCACCAGATTTTCTTTATAAACATACATTTGTTTAAATACATAAAATCATAAAACACACTTTTTCATAAAAAAGATTTCCAAAGAAAGTATTTTCTATCTATAATAATAAAAAAAATAAGCATTTCAAAGTGTGGAAAAATGACAGAGAACACTCTTAATGATCTACAATTATACAAACTTTTATTTGAAAACTCGAGTACTCACATGTGGGTAAGAGATCTAAATGGAATGTATTTGCTAGCGAACAAAAGTTTTTCTGACTTTTTACACCTAAGAAGCGATGAAATAATTGGGCGGACGAATTTCGATTTTTTACCTCGAAAAATAGCTGAAGATTTCAAAAAAGATGATGAAACTGTCATTGAAGGAAAAAAACCGACGATTCGAGAAATTAATAAATTTTACAAACGGGGCGTTCATAGCTTCCTTGTTGTTAAATTCCCTCTGTTTGATGAAAAGAAAAATATCTATGCCGTAGCGGGTTGCGTGACAGACATTTCCAAGGAAAAATTTTTTTGGAAGATATTGCAGCAAAAGGAAAGTATATTATCTTCGGTTATCAATTGCATGGGCGAAGGCCTTATGTTTTTTAATGCTAAAGATAAATTAGAGTTTATGAATGAAGAGGCTAAAACAATACTTGAGAAGATAGGGCAAAGCTATTCATTAGAAGAACTTCTCACGACCCTTCAACTTGTCCCGCTTAAAAAAAGCAGATACAAGAAAACAAAGAGTCATTATTCCCTTCTCTCGCTATTAGCGAAAAAAGATTGTGAATTTAAAGATCTAGAGTTTGAGGTAAGAGGGCCTAAAAAGACTCAAAGCCTTCAAATAAGTATGACAGCCGTGCCCGTGAGAAACCTTAGAAAAGAAAAGTTGGGAATGGTTATCACATTTAAAGATATCACCGAACGAAACGTCCTTTCTGAAACGCTAAAAAAGCAAGCTCACGAATTGAAATTAAAGAACGAATCTTTACAACAATTTACCTATTTTGTATCCCATGACTTACGCGAACCTTTAAGAACTATTAATTCTTTTATTCATATCCTGCAAGAAGACCTCGCCGATAACCCCAATCCATCCATTATGCGTAACATGAAAATTATTCGCGATGCAGGGCTACACTTAAATAGTATGTTCTGTGATTTGGTAAAACTTTGTGAAATCGATACCCATAATTTAATGGAACCTGTGAATCTCGATCATTGTTTAAAGAAATCCATTAATTTTTTAAGAGTATGCATAGATGAAACTCAAACAAAAATCCATTCGATTACCTTACCCATTGTGAGAGGTAACGAAGCAAGTTTAGTTCTTCTTTTTCAAAATCTTATTATTAACGCCATTAAGTACCAAAATCATTCTAACCCAGAAATTTTTATTACTTCTGAAAAAAAAGGGGATGATTATATTATCGGAGTTAAAGATAATGGCATAGGGATAGAACAACGAGATGCCAAAAAGATATTCTTACCTTTCAAACGCTTACATTCTAAAAGAGCTTATAAAGGATCAGGGATTGGACTTGCGGTATGTAAGAAAATTGTTGAACTCCATAGTGGAAAAATTTGGGTCGAATCAAAACCCGGTGAAGGTTCTCATTTTAAATTTAAATTGAAAAAGGCTGGTTAATTTGTAACTACTTAGCCTTCTCCCCAGATGTGTCATCCTTGCCCACGCTTAACTTTGAAGGGGCAATTTAGATCCATCTAGCATGTTCATGAACACGTGACATTTGCAAAAACCCTAAAAATACTGAATACTAAGCACAGGATCTAATGACTGAAGGCTCACCATGGAAGATTTTCACAAGGCCTCCTCACAAACCTTAGAGGAACTCGCTGAATTTTTTGAGACTTGGCCTCAAGCCGAAGTTGATTTGCTTGAAGAATCCCTAACCATAACCCTTCCAAAAAAACATCAATATCTTATCAACAAACACGGGGTGACACGCCAGATATGGCTCTCCTCCCCCTTCACAGGTGCCCATCATTTTCAGCTAAAGAAGAATCAATGGAGGTGTACACGAACGGACATTCTCCTCGAAGATCTCTTGATTGAGGAGCGAAAAATCCATGTTGCGTGAGCCCAGTTATCTAGATAGCGAAATCAATCAAGACAGAACTCCAGGAAAAAATCCACGAGTTTTAGAGAAAATTTTACCCTATATACTTGCTTATCCCAAAAGCCTCATCTTTTCCTGTCTCGCCATCCTCATAGCCTCTCTTACAGTTTTAGGATTTGGTACAGGGCTTCGCTATTTGGTCGACTATGGATTTTCTGAAACTTTTCCTTTTAGGCTTACTGGCTCCTTGGTTACTCTTTCTATGATCGTCCTCCTCATGGCTATGGCAAGCTATGCACGCCTTTATTGGGTTTCTCAACTTAGTGAAAGGGCTATTGCTGATTTACGAAAAGATATCTTTTCCCACCTTCTTAAACAGGACATTAGCTTTTTTGAATCAACAAGTCTCGGTGAAATTCAGTCACGCCTCACAACAGACACCACGCTTTTACAAATTGTTTTGGGAACATCGATCCCTATTGCATTGCGTAATATTCTTATCATCTCAGGAGGACTCGTCATGTTGATTTTGACAAGTTCAATCCTGACGGGAATTATTGCGATTGTCATTCCTCTTGTCCTCATCCCCATCCTTGTCTTTGGAAGGAAAGTTCAAAGGTTCTCTCGTCTCGCCCAGGATAAAACCGCAGATGTTTCTGCCAGCCTCGATGAAACATTTGGCGCCATTCGCACAGTCCTTTCTTTTTGTCGAGAATCTTACATGAGTCATCTTTTCTCGGTCCAAGTGGAGAATATCTATCAAACCTCCATAAAGCGCGTTCAGGCACGGGCACGCCTTACTGCCCTTGTAATGGTCCTTGTCTTTAGTGGCGTTAGTGCAGTGCTATGGTACGGAGGAAACAGCGTCATTGAAGGGCAGATGACACCAGGAGAGCTTTTTGCCTTTCTCTTTTATGCAGCCGCGGTTGCAGGAGCAGCAGGTTCCTTGAGTGAAGTTCACGGTGACATCTTAAGAGCCGCCGGCGGTACTGAGAGGATTTTTGAATTTTTAGCTTTAAAATCAAGTCTAAAAATGCCTCTCGAACCTAAGTCTCTCCCCTCACCTCTTCAAGGACATCTTCAGATTAAAGACCTATCCTTCGCCTATCCTTCACGCCCTAAAAAACCTATTCTAAAGAATGTTTCCTTTGAAGTCTTTAAAGGAGAAACTGTTGCCCTCGTTGGCCCGTCAGGAGTTGGAAAAACAACGCTCTTTAACCTACTGATGCGTTTCTATGATCCAATGAAAGGCCAAATTTATATTGATGGTATCCCGTTTGATGAACTTGAAGCTCATGTTTCTCGTGACCTCATTGGTCTTGTCCCACAAGATCCAGTCATGTTTACGACAACCTTTTATGAAAATATTAGATTTGGAAATTTAGATGCAACCAAAAAACAGATCATAGCAGCTGCAAAAGATGCTCATGCTGATGAGTTTATTAAATCTATGCCCCAAGGCTATCACACACACATAGGGGAGAAAGGCGTCACTCTATCAGGAGGGCAAAAACAACGGATCGCCATCGCAAGGGCTATTTTAAAAAATCCTCCCATTTTGCTCCTCGATGAAGCGACCAGTGCTTTAGACCTGAAAAGCGAAAGCAAGGTTCAAAAGGCTCTAAAAGCTCTCAAACATAATCGCACCACTCTTATCATTGCTCATCGCCTTTCAACGGTACAAAAGGCCGACCGCCTTGTTGTCCTTGATCAAGGCAAAATCGTAGCCGTTGGATCCCCAAAGACACTCGTGGGAGAAAATGATGTTTATAAGAGTCTTATTGATGCTCATATTAAGGCTGCAGCATCATAAAGAGTGTCATTTGATGAAATTTAATTTATTCATTAGCTTTCTTGAAGCTTATAGCGTTTTTTAATTTTAGTCTTTGGAATAACCGTTGGATTTTTTTCTATAATAATAGGCTCTTGACTCTTTTCTATAATTACTGGAGGTGGTGCTTTTTCGATAACTCTCGTTTCTCTTACAGTTGTTTCACATCCTGTTAGGAAGCCAACAAAGATGAGAAGCCTACAAGAATATTTCATTTTTATCTCCTTCAAATAAATGTGATTTTCTTAATACAATAACTAAGCAACTTTTTTGAGAAGTAATTTTTATTTTAGAGTCGTACAGGAGGTTTTAAGCCCTGCTAAAGTGGGTTCTATACGAATGATATGGTTTTTATCTTTATAAAGGGGGCTGCAGGTTCCTCCTAAAAATTTCCAATCTGGATTTCCTCCACTTCCAGTTGAAGCAATAGCTTCATACACAGGTTTTCCCTCGATATATTCATCTATAATTTCGTATTCTCCTGCGGTATTGGGGGCTAATGTTACGATATAAGGGGGTTTCAAACTTCCAATACCACGGAAAAAGACTTGTATATTCTCACCTGTTTTATTTTGCACCTCAACCGTAGACACAGATTTCACACCCATGGAAAGAGCAAAGACGGCTAGTCCAGTTAATAAAATAATTTTATATCTATTCATTTTTCTTCCTTTCTATAATTTTATAATATTTGTTGTTTTTTTATTCTTTTAGGAAAGTCTTGAATCCTCTTTTTCAATTACCTTTTTAGCTTCTCCATAGATCTCTCGAACAAGTTCAATGATTTTATCATTTTGCTCTTTAAAATCGTCATTCGAAGCATTTCTCCAAGTTTTCTTGAGAGAACCTTTTATTTTTATCCATTTCCCTTTACACATATCTTGATTCATCTTCATCTCCGTAAAATTGAAGTCTTCTATCTATTACATGTTCGAAGAATTTTACTTGTTCTTAAAGTAGAAAGAATTTATGCATTTCCCTAAATTGCTTCGTTTTCTTCTGAAGATTCGCAATAATGGTTTTTGGAAAATTGTTAAATGCTAAGAATGGGTATTAAAATAATCCGAAATCAGGAAATTATGAGAGTATGAAAAGGATAAATTTTATAAAGTCTGAAAAAAGAATCATAATGAAATTTAGGAGACTCAGTTAAGATAATGAAGCAAACTTTTGCCAACGGTATGGTTTTAGCGACCATCATTCTTATGGATATCTTATCGGGTATGGAGTTCGATCTCTTTGCCCCGAGCTTTCCTGAACTACAAAGTCAGTTTAGCCTCTCGGCATCTTGGGTTGAAGCCTTGTTGTCAGTCAACTTTGCAGGGTATTGTTTAAGCCTGTTCTTTGTTGGGGGGCTAGCGGATCACTATGGCCGTAAACCAATCATATTATTGGGTCTCCTGACTTTTATCATTGGCACTCTCCTTTGTTTAGGCGCACCTTCCTATCCCTTTCTGCTTGTTGGTCGCTTTCTCCAAGGTGTCGGAATAGCAGCTCCGGCAATCCTCAGCTTTTTAATTATCGCTGATGCCTATCCCCTCAGACAGCAGCAGTCCTTATTTGCTATCCTGAATGGTTTATTGAACTTCGCAGCCGGTGCTGCGCCTGTCCTTGGGAGCTATATCACTCTCTATTTCCATTGGCAGGGTAACTTTACGGCGCTTTTATTTTTAGGACTAATGGCGTGTCTGATGACTTTACTTTTTATCCCTGTTCACAAACTGCCTGAGCATAAGGAAACTCTCTCGTTGAGTGGATATATCCCAATCTTCCGATCGAAACCCCTGATGCTTTTGATTGTGCATATAGTCTTTGGTTTTGTGCCCTATTGGATCTTTGTGGGGATGTCCCCCTTACTCTATATGGAAGATTTAGGAGTTAGTCTCGCACATTTTGGGTATTATCAGGGAGCATTGGCCTTTGTATTTGCATTGGGGAGTATATCCTTCGGCCTGATTGTCACTCGGTTTGACAGCAAGAAAATGCTATATATTTCCGCTTTCATCTTCATCATCAGTTTAATAATTATGGCTTTGGTCACTTTCGTGAATAGCTCAAATCCCTTACTCATCACACTTGCTTTTCTTGTCTTTATTATAGGGGGGATTATCCCGAGTGTGATATTGCAACCCTTGTGTCTAAATTTTATCCCACAAGCAAAGGGAAGAATATCAGCAATTCTGCAAGGGGGTCGTCTTGTCTTCGCAGCTTTCAGTCTTCAGATCGCTGGTTATTTTTACCAGGGATCTTTTCGAAATATTGGGATTATTATCATTGTCTTCATTGTCCTTATGATCATAACCTTGTTTTTCATCATCAAAAATCGCGAACTTATGGAGTTTTCTCTGGAATAATAAGTTATTACAAGGGTAGGGTCAAAATTGCTTCTTCATAAATAAGTCATCTTTGTAAAAAAAAGGGAAATTCTCCGGAAGCTCATCTCGAGATATGACTTGAAATTTATTTCTGAGATAGAATTTTTTCGCAGCAATTGCCTGGTTTTCTTTCGTGCTTAGGTAAAAAGTGGTATTTTGAATTTCATTCAAAACGACCATTTCAGTTAATAAATTGTCCAATAATAATTGAGCTATTCCACACCCCCTGAACTTCTTGTCAACAAACATGCGTTTGAGAACAAAACAAGAATCATTCAGCTTTTGACAAGCAATCGTTCCAATGATTTGTTCTTTATCAAGAGCCACCAAGAAAAGACCTTTTGAATCGTTATAGAAATTTTCAATTTCCAGCAGATCTGGAAAGTCCTCCTTCTCGACGTCGAATCCATACTCATTGATCCAGATATTAAACAACAAATTTAAAATATCCTCAGCATCCTTATTAATGGCGGGTCTGATTGATATACCTGACGTTTTTATAATCTTTCTTTCCAAGTTTGCATGCTCTGGATATTGTGAATGAATTTTTTTAGAATATAAACTAATGAGCCACGTTCTTAAAGTGGACCTGGGCTTTCAACTCGCAAACCCCATTTTTACTAATCCACTCCTCATAAAGGTAGAAGAGGATAACCTTCTTGCCCCAATTGCCACTAAAATAGATGTGCCCCGTTGCCCCAAACTCAAAGAATAAACTTCGACAAATCTGAATTTTTTGCAAGATCGCCTACGGTTTTCTTAACATGATCAGCTGTAATGACAATCTTTTCCCCACATTTATCAGAGGCTCCAAAACTAATCTCTTCCAAAAGCTTTTCGATAACGGTATGTAGACGTCTTGCGCCAATATTCTCAACATTTTGATTAACTTCAGCAGCCAAATGTGCAATCTCACGAATGGCTTCATCTTCAAAGGTTAAAGTAACCTCCTCAGTTTGCAAAAGCGCTTGATATTGTTTGATGAGGTTGGCTTCTGGCTCGGTTAAAATACGTATAAAATCTTCAGCACACAGCGCTTTCAATTCAACTCGATTGGGGAGACGTCCTTGAAGTTCCGGTAGCAAATCAGATGGCTTTGCCAAGTGAAAAGCACCTGAAGCAATAAAGAGGATATGATCTGTCTTAATCATTCCATATTTCGTTGAAACATTTGTCCCTTCAAGAAGCGGCAAGAGGTCTCGCTGGACGCCCTCTCGACTCACATCAGGACCACTTCCTTCAGATCGTGCAGAAATTTTGTCTATTTCATCAATAAAAACGATCCCATTTTCTTCAACATTCCTGAGGGCTTCATTCACCACTTTATCCTGATCCAGGAGCTTATCACTTTCCTCTGTGATCAAGGCTTCGAGGGCTTCCGGAACAAGCATTTTTCTCTCAACCGTACGGGGTGCTCCCCCACGTCCCAAAATATCACCTAAATTGATCATTCCCATTTGGGCTCCTGGCATACCAGGAATATCAATTGTGGGCATTTGAGGGTTGCCATTATCCTGCAGTTGAATCTCAATCTCACGGTCATCAAGGGCATGATCGCGTAGCTTTTTCCGAAATTTTTGGCGCGTTTCTTCTCCTGCATTTTCTCCCACAAGAACATCGAGAACGCGTTCTTCCGCCAAAACTTCGGCCTTTGCTCGCACTTCACGTCGCAAGCGCCCACGGGTTATGTTGAGCGAGACTTCAACAAGGTCACGAATTATTTGCTCAACATCGCGTCCGACATATCCAACTTCCGTAAATTTGGTCGCTTCCACTTTAATGAAGGGAGCTTCCGCAAGACGAGCGAGACGACGAGCTATTTCCGTTTTTCCAACGCCCGTAGGTCCAATCATAAGGATATTTTTGGGGAGAACTTCATCACGCAAATGATCATCGAGCTGAAGCCGTCGCCACCTGTTACGGAGTGCAATAGCAACTGCCCGTTTAGCATCTTCTTGACCAACAATAAATCGATCGAGTTCTGAAACAATTTCTCTGGGTGTAAAATGGGATAATTTCATTTCTTAACTTTCAATGCTTTCTAACACAATATTACTATTCGTATAAACACAAATTTCGGCAGCAATACCCATAGCCTTTTCTGCAATGACTTGGGCTGTATGTCCCTCTATATCGAATAGAGCTCGTGCTGCTGATAAGGCATAGGCTCCTCCTGATCCGATCCCGATAAGGCCATTTTCGGGTTCTAATACGTCCCCCATGCCTGTAAGGATAAATGACTGAGTTGCGTTCACAACAGCCATCATTGCATCAAGACGTCGGAGATAGCGATCTCTGCGCCAATCCTTCGCCAGATCTACACATGAGCGTAGTAATTGATGAGGATTCTGTTCAAGTTTAGCTTCTAAGCGTTCAAAAAGAGCCAAGGCGTCTGCTGTTGAGCCCGCAAAACCAGCAATGACGTCTCCTGCCTTACCAAGCCGTCGCACTTTACGCACGTTTGATTTAAGGATGAGATTCCCCATAGAAACTTGACCATCACCAGCTACGACGACTTGATTTCCTTTTCGAACAGACAATATGGTCGTCCCTTGCCAGGCTGTCGATTCGTTATCCTTCATTGGCCCTTTCCCAAAGATGTGTTAATTAATATTTAATAACATATGTTATATTTGTTTGTCATCGCATAAGAAATGGAGGATCATGATGGAATATGATAATAACAATGTTTTTGCACGTATTCTTCGAAAAGAAATCCCCGCTACCATCGTTTATGAAGATGAATATGCCTTAGCTTTTCATGACGTTTTTCCAAAAACACCTATTCATATTTTAGTGATCCCTAAGGGAGAATTTATTTCTTTCTTTGATTTTTCTGAAAAAGCGACCTTTGAACTTATGGTCGGATTTACCAAAGCCATTCATCATGTCATTAAATCCTTTGAACTTCAAAAGGATGGCTTTCGGATTCTGTCCAACCATGGGGTACATGGTGGACAAGAAGTTCCCCACTACCATGTTCATATTTTTGGAGGACGTCCCTTGGGTCGTATGATTTCGGAACAATTATGAAAAAAAAAAACAAAACACCAAAACTTATTTCTGGTTGGAGAGAATGGGCTCAATTGCCTGAGCTTAGGGTTGAGATGATTAAAGTTAAGGTTGATACAGGTGCTAAAACCTCTTCGCTTCATGCATTTGACGTTTCAACTTTTACCTATATGGGAAGAGATTGTGTGCAGTTTGATATACACCCTATCCAAGACAACGACCTGATCACTCATACTTGTATATCCCCCATTGTGGATTATCGATGGATCACAAGTTCAACAGGCCATAGCCAAAAACGTTTTATCATTCAGACAACTTTAAAAATGGGAGAATATTCTTCTCTCATAGAACTCTCCCTTGCAAATCGAGACGAAATGGGTTTTAGAATGCTGGTCGGTCGTACGGCTTTAAAAAAGGGAGTTCTTGTAGATCCAACTCATTCCTTCCTCTTAGGCCACAAGATACGTTAATGAAAAAGTAAACCTCTTTTGATAGAATAATTATTATGAAGATCCTTATGATGGCACGGAATCCAACGCTCTACTCTCATCGACGCCTGGTTGAGGCAGCTCTTGCACGTGGCCACACAATTGACGTCATCGATACTCTCCAAATTTATATGAATATCGCCACCCATCATCCTCAAATTAAATACAAAGGACAATCACTCGAAGGATACGATGCTGTCATTCCACGTATTGGTGCATCCATTACCATGTATGGTCTCGCTGTCTTACGTCAACTTGAGATCATGGGAGTCTGGTCTCTCAATGACTCTGTTGCTATTGGAAAGTCCCGGGATAAGTTACGTTCGATGCAAATTCTAGCTCGCAAAGGAATCGGCCTTCCTGTCACTGCTTTTGCTCATTCCACACAATATACTGATGATATGATCGAAATGGTTGGAGGAGCCCCAATTGTCATCAAACTTTTAGAAGGCACTCAAGGTCTTGGCGTTGTTTTAGGAGAAACCCATACCTCAGCCCGAAGCGTTATTGAGGCTTTCCGAAAAGTAGACGTGAATATCCTCTTACAAGAATACATTAAAGAAGCAGAAGCTTCGGATATCCGCTGCCTGATCGTAGGAGGTAAAGTGGTTGCCTCTATGAAACGAAAAGGACCTCCAGGGGATTTTCGCTCCAATCTTCATCGGGGAGGAACCGCAACAAAAGAGAAAATTACCCCCGAAGAGCGCTCTATAGCTGTGCGGAGCGCTGCACTTATGGGGCTCAATGTGTGTGGTGTGGATATGTTGCGCACCCATCATGGACCCGTCGTTATGGAAGTCAATTCTTCACCTGGTCTTGAAGGGATTGAAAAAGCAACAGGAATTGATGTCGCCACAAAAATTATTCAATATATAGAAGCTCATCTCACAGATCGTCAGAGCAGAGCAAAAGGGAAAGGATAAAAAATGAAACTAACTTTTATATATATTTCTGTCGTTCTTTTGGGGCTCATAAGTGGAGAAACCTCAAAAGCAGATAAAGATTGCCAGTGTATTTCTGTCTGGCAGCATACTCTCGCGAATAATACAATTCAATATGTGGCAAAATGTGTTCAAGCTGATGGGGAAGAAACTCCCTTATTAAGTACAATACTCCAAAGTCCAGAAGAAGCAGAGAAAAAGACCGATGGTTATAAGAATCAATACAAAATTAACGATAGTGATTGTATTCAGCTTCCTGGAGAGAAAATGCAGTATGTTCCTAAACGTTAACTGGATCAGAGTCAAACATGAAAAATAGTAAATCTCCTCTCTTCGAGGGACATGGAAATGTAAAAGGCCTTACTGAATTTTGGGATCCAGCAGAAGCAGTGGCCCATATTACAAAAATTTACAATAAAAACGTAGCGCTTATTCGCAATACTTTCCTTGATATTGCCGAATCAAAAAAACTTCCTCGAAGACTTCCAAAGGTAGAGAATGCAACGTATCCCTACCTTGGAATTACAGTAACAAGTCAAAACCTGAACATAGACCATCTTATTGCATTCGGAGCAGCTCTCGAAAGCGGCACTTATGGCACAACTCTTACACGGCCTGATATTTTCCATAGCTATTACGAACAGCAAATTGAACTTCTTATTAATCACCATAAAACACCCGTTGTCGTAGGAGAAAGCGATTGGCCCATTCCCCTCCCCTTCGTGGATGAATGGGATAGTGTTACCTTTCACCCTGAAAAGCTCTGGCAGAGCCCCATCATGTTTGCTCTCCCCAATCTCAGTGTGGTTGATGATAGTATCGTTAATGGAACATATAAGGTGAAAAAGGGGCAGCCCCTTCCTCTCGCTCTTTTTACTGGAGAACGTGTTGATTTTTCCTTAGGCAGGCTTCATCACTATTGTGGAACCTCTGCAAAGCATTTCCAGAATTTCATTCTCCTCACGAACTATCAGCGATATATAAATGAATTTGTTGAATACGCTCACAAATGTCTCAAGGAGAGTGATGAGTATCTAGCTCTTGTTGAGCCGGGCGATTACATTACCCCAAATCCGCGTCTTCAAAATGAACAAATTCAAGGCGTCAAAAGCTCACTCCTTCCTCAAATGCCAGCTTATCACTTAAAAAAGAAGAATCATCAGGGTATCACTTTTATCAATATTGGCGTCGGCCCCACAAATGCAAAAACGATTACCGACCATTTAGCCGTCTTACGTCCCCATTGTTGGCTTATGTTAGGACATTGTGCGGGTTTGCGCAGAAGCCAGCGGTTAGGTGATTATGTTTTAGCTCACGCTTATGTCAGAGAAGATCAAGTCCTCAATGAGGATCTTCCTACCTGGGTTCCTGTTCCTCCTATTGCCGAAATCCAGACAGCTCTTCAACAAGCCGTCGGAAATATAACAGGGGAAAAAGGAATGAATTTAAAGGACCGCATGCGCACAGGTACTGTCGTGTCGACCGATAACCGAAATTGGGAACTCCGCTCCCAAGTCATGATGGAACGTTTTCGACAAAGTCGAGCGATTGCTCTGGATATGGAGTCGGCTACGATTTCCGCAAATGGGTTCAGGATGCGCGTTCCTTATGGCACCCTTTTATGTGTCTCTGATAAGCCCATTCATGGTGAACTGAAACTTCGAGGAATGGCTTATAACTTTTATCAACAGAGCGTTTCTCAGCATCTCCATATTGGAATTGAAACCATCCGCATCCTTCAAGAAGAGCTAAACAAGGGTGACGTCGTCATCCACTCCCGCAAACTCCGCAATTTTGATGAACCTCCGTTTAGATAAAATTTTAAGTTTATACTTACCTTTTGACTGCAAAATGAAGCTTTAAAAAGATTTAGAAGCTTCTTTAAGGAATAAATATGAAAATTAAAAATTCAAACGATAAATACGGCATTATCGCAATATCATTTCATTGGTTAATAGCGTTATTAATTATTGGTCTCCTCGCCATTGGAATTTACATGGTTAATCTTCCGATTGGATTACAAAAAGTCGAATTATACGGTTTACACAAAGAATTCGGGATATTAGTTCTGATGCTAGTTGCATTGCGCATTGCTTGGCGCCTCAGTAATATTGTCCCCTTCCTTCCTCCACATATTCCCAGCTGGCAAAAACTAGCTGCAAGAACGGTGCATTTTTTACTTTACGTCTTAATGCTTGCAATGCCCATCACAGGTTGGATGCTTTCTTCTGCAGCAGGCTTCCCCGTATCATTCTTTGGCCTCTTTATTCTGCCAGACATTTTTTCTCCGAATGAGAATTTAAGATTTTTGTTTGCAGAAACACATAAATGGCTGGGCTATGGATTCATCGCTCTTATTGGTGTTCATGCCGCCGCCGCATTTTATCATTATTTTATTTATCGCGATAACATTTTAAGAAGAATGTTTCCTTAATACTTTTTATTAATTTATTTAGTAATAACCCATTATTAACAAATATTAGATATAATAATATTATTAACAGGTAGGAGATTGTTATGTATTTATTAGTTAATAATATTTTTATTTTAGCTACTATTGTTACAGCTTTATTATCTACATCTAGCTTGCAAGCTGCAGATAAAAGTCAGAGTGACAAATCAAAGCCTATCATAACTCAACAAGCTGATATAAAATTCCATCCTGCACCAGGACTCCCCCCCGGTGCAATGATTGCTCTTTTGCGGGGCGATATTAGTAAACCTGTGCCTTACACCCTAAGGTTAAAATTACCAAACTGCTATGTAATCCCTTCCCATTGGCATACAAATGCTGAAGAAGTGACTGTTCTTTCTGGAACATTTAACGTGGGACTCGGAGATACAATAGACACAACTAAATCAACAGCATTAACAGCAGGTGGGTTTCAACTTGTTCCAAGAAAAGCGAATCATTACGTCTGGAGTAAAGGCACAACTGTTGTTCAACTCGATGGAATGGGTCCTCGAGACACGAATTTTGTGAACCCTAAAGAGTTGATCCCTTTGTTCACAAAGAATGATCAATGCCCTAAAGCTTAATTCTTACAAAAAGGATTTATCATGAGTAAATTTAATTTTCGAAATATGAGTCTTGTCTTAGCAATAATGACAATTCCTTCCGTGGCAGAAGCAATGGTCCCTTCATGGAAAATTGTTTCACAAGACAGCGAAATAACATTTACAGCAACCCAGAATAAAGCACCTGTCAAAGGAAACTTTAAAACTTTTACAGGTGAAATTAATTTTGACCGAGAACAACTTGATAAAAGTCATGTGAAGATCGTCATAGATATAGACTCTCTTTCTTCATCAAACTCAGATATTATTAGAACTCTCCTGACACCCGATTGGTTTGATGGGAAAAAATTTCCCCACGCCGTTTTTACCGCAAGTGATTTTGTGAAAGGTGGAAAAAACAAAATGGGTGAGGATGTCTATCAGGCCAAAGGTAAATTAACCATTCGTGATAAAACAAACCCTGTCACCGTATCATTTGTCTTCAAAGAGTACTCTCCAACAAAAGCCCAAGCATCTGGGTCGACTTCAATAAAACGCACTGAATTTGGTGTGGGACAGGGAGAATGGTCAAGCTCTGCAGTCGTTGAAGATGGAGTCCAAATAGATTTCAAACTGACAGCAACACCCAGCAAGTAAGTACCAAGTAAGTAAATATTTAAATATGAGAACTGCTCAAGTAAAAAAGATGAAAATACATAGCTTATGAAAAAACTCCTAGCATTCAAAATATACCCTGATAATATATTAAATACGCTGAAGGAGTATCAGAGATGAAGAACAATCTTTCTAAAAAAAGCGTTTCTCAACTTACCATTTTAACAATCCTCAATTTTCTGGCTCCCCCTACCTGGGCGAGTGGACCAAAAGAGGAAATGCCTGAGTTAGAAAAAGCTAAAGCTCCTCCTCCTTTACCTCGTAAAAATAATTGGATGGATGCCCAAGCATCATCTAAAACTGTCAGACCTTCTAAAAATAATAAACAGCGTCCTTTAAGACTTCGTAGTGCCACAGATGTGCCTTTAAACAAATCCTTGGCCTCCGCTAGCAAGGACAATGCCCCTGAACCAACTCCAACTATACCAGAATTGCAGCAAGATAAAGAAATCAATTCTGTTCAAAGAATCCCCTCTCAAGATGAGGAAAATACAACTCCACCACCTATTCAAATTACCCTGACCGAAGAGAGGAGAAAACTGAAAAAAACTTACTTTTCATTACGTGGCCATGGAAAACGACGAACCAAAACTAATCCTACAAAAGAAGATGCTAAAATTCCTCAGTCAAAACCGATTGAACAAAACTCCGGAGGACCTTTTACTCAGAAAAAATCTGCTAAAATTCCTAAATGGAGGCACTCTATTAATTTCGGCTCATCATCTACTAAGGTAATACCAACCTCCGGACCAAGGCAAGCTCCTAAACGAAACGAGGTCGATAAAGCAAAAGATCAATCCCCCCCATCGGAACTTATCCACTACATAAGAGAAGTTGAAAACGAGAACCCAGAAGAAACTTTTAAGTTAGGGCAGAAATATTATATAGGTAAGGTTGTAACCAAGAATGAAGAACTAGCCGTATTTTACTTTAAAAAGGCTGCTAAAGCAGGTCATCCATCCGCTCAAAATGGCCTCGGACACTGTTATGATAAAGGTGAAGAGCTTATTATCTTTTTGACGAACTTGTTGAAAATGATGAACAAAAATATGCGAATGAAAAAGAAGCTATGTGCTGGTTACAGAAAGCAGCTGAACAAGAGAATAAAAGGGCTATAACTCTTTTAGAAGAGCTAAACAAAACCATCGAGGATAGAAAAAAGAGCCAAAATGAAGAACAATCTTATTAAAAAAAGCGCTTCTCTCCTCACCATCTTAACGATCCTCAATCTTTTGAGTCCTCCTATCTTAGCGATGCCTGAATTACAAGAAGAAGGAGCTGCTCCTCCTTTACCCCCCAAGTTAATTGGGTAAGCGCCCAGGAAGCGTCAAGGCGCTCTCGTGGTGTAAACGGATCCTCGTCTGTTGCTAAAGCCGCTACATCAGCTTCAGAAGTGCCCTCTCCACACGCTACTTCAGCTAGCGAACCTCCTAACTGGAGACGTTCTCAAGGACCTCGTTCCCAAACTCATACAGCAAGTAAACCTGCTAAATGGAGACACTCTTTTCATCCCACTTTACCACCCACAGACCTAACACCTTCCTTGATTACTGAGAAAATTTCTAAGGAAAGCGAGGTCGTTCAAGAAAAAAATCAATCTGCTCAATTAGGGCTTCCCAGATGCGTGAGGGGCCTTGAACCAGGAGATCCAAAAGGAAAGTTTGAGTTCGCGATGAAATATTATAAAGGCGATAAAAATACACCCGTGAACAAGGAAGAAGCCGTACGTATGTTTAAAGAGGGTGCTAAAGAAGGTCATGGACCTTCTCAGGAGGCCCTTGCAAATTGTTATGATAAGGGTGAAGGAACCCCCCAGGATTTCAAAAAAGCTATGAAATGGAGTTTAAGGGCAGCTGAGAAGGGTAATGCAGATGCTCAGTATAGGCTCGCGAGTTATTATCATCATGGAAGGGTTGTCCCTCCGGATCCAATTGAAGCTCAAAAACTGTATTTAAAGGCCGCTAAACAAGGGCATTTTATGGCTTTAGTTAAGCTTAAAACTTACTATCCTTTCGACGAAAAATATGAGAATGAAAAACAAGCTGTGATCTGGTTACAGACAGCAGCTGAAGAAGGGAGTAAAGAGGCTAACACTCTTTTACAAGAATTACAGAAAACCATAGAAGATAGAGAACCAAAAGGATAAAGAATCTGCAGGTTCTTAGGCTTTGTGAACAAATTTTCAGCTACATCACCAACTGGTGTCATCCTCGGTCAAGAAATCGCTAATGTTTTCCTTTGGAAAACAAAGCATTTCTTACCAAGGATGACACATAAGGAAGACAATTTTAATTTTGTTCACACTAAGCAGCTTTCCTGAGTGAAACAGGAGCTTGAGTCTCTTCTATAATAACATTCCTTGCTGTCTTTTTTGCTAAAATAATGATATTCCCAAGGATAATGAGTCCAATGCCCGCAAAAATGTGAGGCTCCCATAGAAAATCCTCAAAGAGTGTCGAAACTCCTAAAGCCACGATAGGAACCATCACAAGGGAATATGCGGCCTTACTTGCACCAATGCGTCCTAAAAGAGTGAGATAACACCCAAAAGCAAAAATTGATCCAAAAATGGAAAGATAGACAAGAGATAGAACATAAGGATATGAAGTATCAAACTGCAGGGAAATCCCTTTGAACCAAATTATTCCTAACATCCATAAGGCTCCATATCCCATGGCAAAGGCATTACTTTCCATCACCGGAATATTATTTTTTTGATTTCTTGCTGAAATCATATTTCCAAAAGAGGCCAAAACTCCGCCTAAAAGGCTTAAAAAAATGCCGATAAGACTTTCATTTGAGAGATCTAAGGTTGAAAGCGCAGGCAAAAAGGTCACCATCATCCCAATCCCTCCGCACAAGGCTCCAAAGACAACCGGACGTGTCAGAGGCGTACGATAAAAGAGGAATGAGTTAATAATGTTAAAAACAAGCACCATAGAAAACCCAATAGCATTTAAACCACTTGCAATATAGTGACTCGCTGCATAAGCAGCCATATAGTTTATGGAAAATAAAAAGAAACCTTGAGCCATAAAGAAGAGATGAATTTTCCGAGGAAACTTCAAGTGCAGCTTTTTACAAAAACACCAACCAAAAAGAAGAAGTGAGGCCAGGCCGAAACGATAGCAGATGGAAATATCGATGGGAATTGTGCTTAATTGGAAAGTGATTGCAAACCACGTTGAGCCCCATATGAACACCGTCATCATATATAAAAAGATATTCATCAAAACCCCACCTGTTCTTTAATACCTTTTTATATAGGGGGAGGTGAAAATCAAATCAAGTGTGTGATTCGTAGACATGGTTACAATACTATTGTCAGAAGAAATCATGACTTGATATCATCCCATGTCGAGGAGTTTTTTTGGAATTCCATGTTTCTTTGGCGCTTAAGAAGTTTAAGTGCTTGGT
>Ga0209935_1000306_pt1 | contig 143741 bp, 133 predicted proteins | sample ThiBio_1000_plan_2_FD_183958 | JGI IMG/M metagenome (GOLD analysis project Ga0209935, IMG submission 183958) | Wastewater bioreactor microbial communities from Cape Town, South Africa - Thiocy_cont_1000_plan (SPAdes) | ecosystem: Engineered > Bioreactor > Thiocyanate-remediating >... | reverse complement strand
TGGTGAAACATTTAGAAGAACATTTTTCTCATGCGGTGGGGGAAGAAACTTTGCTGATTGCTTTTGGGGCACGATATGCTGAGCGTTCACCAAAAGGAGTATTTAAAGCAAAGCAGATTTATTCTAATGCGGCATGATAAATTCGAAAAAAATTTGAATATTGAAAACAACCCTTCCTAATACCTCATCTCATTAAAACATCTTTATTTGTAAGATCCTTTTGCGGTACTAATCCCTCATTCATTTACTATTAAGAACAACTTCGATTTCAAAAAATAAATAAAAAAATAATACATAAAATAAAATTATAGAACTAACTTATATTTGAAATAAATGTCCATTAAACTGATCTCAAAATTTAGAATGGATGTCCCAATTATTTTGTTTTGCCGTCGGGCACGTAATTTTTGCAGCTCATCATTTAATGATGGTTTGAATAAAGTTCTCTCACTATGATGCGGCCTCGAATTAAACGCCATTATAAGTTAATTAACTAATAAATTATTAGTTGTAAAGTTGACAAGCGACACTTAAATCAATAAGCTGAGCGACTACTCACAAAAGAAATTTTGGGGAACATTATGAAACTAGAAGATATAACACTGTACGTTCAAAATATATGGCAGCAACCTGAAAAAAGATACCCAGCTCTTATTGGAATAGCGATTTCTGGCCTATTCACCTTTGGTGCAAGCTGGATCATCATGGCAGTTGCTACATGTTTAATTCTTTCCGTCCCTGTTTTCCGATTTATTAGCGATTTGGGTACTAATGTTTTGGGAGTTGTTCAAAACGTTAACAAAACCGTTGAAAATGCTAGTGGCGTAGTAGAAGAAACCAAGAAAACAGTTGAAACTGCACGAACGCAAACGCTTACCGCCGTCAATAATGTGATAGAAGATGGCCGTACGTCTTATTATCCTATGACTGTTGCTGGACGCACAATGAAATGGGCTGGAAGTTTATTTGCCGGGAACCCTAAACCTGCAACTTCTCCAGATACCTCTAGCAAAGTTTCTAATACTTCTAAAGAAAAAGATACAGCTGATAAAGTTAAAGCAAATGCAACCAACGATCAAAACGCTTCTATCTCTTTAACACAAAAAGCCAAGAACTTTATTGGCGGCCTGTTTAGCCGCAGTTCTGAAACGTCAGTTGTTACTGATAAGGATGCTAAAGAGAGCACAAAAGAAGCTCAAACTAAAACTAAAAGAACACGCTCTTCTTCTAGCACAACTGATGTTACAAATAAAGCAAAGCAACCTTCGAATGCTGTAGATAAAACGACAGCAAAAGATAAACAAGTTGAAATGCCAGCGCAAGAATCTGTTGAAAAGCCTAGAACTAAACAGATTAGAGAGCCTAAGGCTTCTTCATCCAATGCTAGAGTTGAAGTATCTAAACCTAATTCAACTGAAATAAATGGAACTAAGCATCAAAAAACGTCTAAAGCTTCCCCTACACCAAAGCAAGCAAAACCTAAAGCTTCACCAACTAATACTAAATCAGTTGCAGTATCTAAAGCTAAACCGACTGAGGTTGCTAAAGCCACAGAGGTACCTAAAGCTACTTCGACTGAAGGAAATGCAATTGCGCGAATTGAAGCCTCCAAAGCTACGCCTGGGTCTCAGCGTGAAGCAAAAAACCTTCGTCCATCTAGACTCGCTATTCAGGCTAAAAAGAGTGCTAATACTGAGAAGTCTGCGGAAAATCCAGCGTCTGTTCCTACGCAAACCGGCACACCTGCAAATGCGCAACCCGCTACTAACAACAGTGGCTGGCGTTCTTGGTTTAGCTGGGGAACTGCAACAACTAGTATTGATACCATATCCACTCCAGTTCCAACGGTGACTCCTGGATATTCATTGCATCAAAAGAATTCAACTGATGCTAATAATGCCGCAGCAGCGGAGCAACCTAAAAAGCGGGAACGCAGGGTGCCCATGGGGATCATGTAAGTATTATGCCTCGATTTATTTCTTCAAAACTAAGTCGAGGCATCAACATATTGCTTACTAAGCTATAAAAATATCCTAATCTAATTTTGTGATTTAACCATGAGTGGATTCCTTGGCACATCTCTGAAATTCTAAAATGGATGTCTCCAACTCTCCCTGAGCTTCTCTCATCTTAAAATGGATGTCCTCTAGGTTTCCTAAGAAATGGATGTCCCTAACTCCACCACTTCTCTTTTTCTTACTAAAATTGATGCTCTGGCTCTTAGGTGGCTGTCCTTTCTTCTCTTTCTTCTTAAATGGATGTCCTTTGAGCTTATGCTAGTAATTTTCCTGGTAGATTTTTCTTTTTAGATACATAAAATCGTCTATATAAGGAGGATTTATGTCACTGAAAAAGAAATTTCTTATGAAGGCTTTCTGTTTGCTTGTGGGTGCAACCAATGTAGTTAATGCGGCAACACACGATGAAACCACATATAAAAACCAACGTGGCTCTACACTTTCACTCATATGGCATCATGACACTGAATCAAGTGGAAAAATAACAGGCACATTTACCACTGCAGTAGGCAATTGTCAGGCAGAAGTAGGTAAGCCTATGCCAGTCACGGGATATTTCAGTGGTAATGCGATTACACTTAGTGTCCTCTATCCACAATGCAAAAAAACCATAGCCATGGCAGGACATACTGATAAAGAAAGAAGCAATATGCATACCCTTTGGCTTGTAGCTTCAGCCTCTGATGATCCCAGAGGAAAAAATTGGGACGCAAATATTGTGGGCTCAGATACTTATCAAAAATTGGGATAGTACAAAAGATTAGCTTGTTACCATCCCCTCTTTTCAAAGGGGATGGAAAATAACTTCGCTAGATGCCTACGCAAAATCAAGCACATTATTATGAATATAAACTGATAACGATGACATCGTTTAGGGGATAGATGTTTCTACAAATTAAGCTAGAAAATCTTTTCCAGCTTGATTACTCATTGCCAACTTATGCTAACTTTGAAGCAAGAATATCAATACTTTCTACTTGAGGTGGATGCACAAATAACTCAGGTGCCTTTGCAAAAAGTGCTTTAGCAACTTCTCCTGTCAAATGTGCTTGGCGCCCTGACTCATCATCAAAGGCATCAAAAATTCCAAATGTTGAAGGTCCAAGACGCAAACCAAACCACATTGATGTTTGGGGCTCATTTTGCACTAAAGCAAGAGCTGATTTTAAAAAATTTTCAACATCCTTTTCTTTTCCCGGTTTTGCTTCAAGTCTAACAAACAACGCAAATTTAACCATAACCCCTCCTATCACCCAGCCATCTCTTCCTAACATAGTTAAATTTTAAGCAGTTCTCAATTTTCAATATGTTAAAACTAACACTTAGGGTAAAAATTTTAAGTGTATTTACCCCAAAATGAACCTTTTCCATCCATATAACTGTCTCATCTATATAAAAAGACATAAGGTAAAATTGGAAATATATCATGCTAAACACATCTGAAAATACTCAAGAACCTATTGTGGTTGTCGGTATGGGGCCTGGAGGTATTATTGCGGCGATTGAATCTGCAGAAAAGGGATTTGATGTATTTATTATCGAAAATCGAGACTATTTTACCCGTACACAACGAGTTATTTTATCGCCTGACAATATTCAATATCTTGCCTCTCTAAATGAACGTGAAAAAAATAAAGGAAGAAAACTAGATCCTAAAGACGAAGCATTTATCGAAAGGCTTAGGCAAGAAAAAACAGTTCACGTTAATCTTTTGCAAGAATTTTTGGAAAGAAAATTAAGAAATACTTACGGTTCACAAGTTACCATCAAAAAAGGTCGAAGGCACCAAGTCAAAGGAATTGATGTAAATAACAATACACTTGAAATTGAATCAAATGGCATAAATCAAAGTATTAAATTTAGTCACATCGTAGGCGCAGATGGTGCAAGGCATGAAATGGCAAATAAAATAACTGCTGCAGCTAATAATTCTAACGGCAAATTTAAAATTGATTATAAAAAATTAGACGAACAAACAAGGCAAGAAGCGCACGGCACAGTATCACTAAGATGTAAAAAAGGACATTCTTTATCTAAAGAAATTACCCCAAAAGCATTATCAGCTAAAGATTTTCCAGCATTAACCGCTCTAGGATGGGATGAACCTTATTTACCTAAAGTATATATGTTTGCCGATAATGAGCAGGAACATTTTTACCTTGCCGGAGAAATCCCTAGGGTCATACTTGATGAGAAAAATAGGGAAAAACAACGCATACAACTCGAAGCCTGGGGTAAACTTATTTTAAAATTGCAATATGGAATTGAAAATGCAGAAGAAGATATTGAATTAGATCTCACTGGAAAAAAAGATGAGAAATCAAGAAAAATTGATGAACTTAAAACAACTGCTTTTCCAGTCACACTCAATTACTCCGAGAATCCTTGCGTAGAATTACCCAACGGAAATGCTTTTGCATTAGTCGGTGATGCAAATAAGAATGCTAATTTCCATCTTGGACACGGTGCTAATGACGCCATCAGAGATGGTAAAAAATTTGGAGAATGTCTTGAACCTGATGGTAAATTTAATATTGCTGCTTATAAAAAACATCAAGAAAAGCAAAAACAAATTATGATTGAAAGGATGCAAATTGCTCAAGAAAGGATGGCCACAGGGTACAGATCAGAAATGAAAGGGTTAGATAGAGAAACTATAAAACAAGCTAAAACATTGGTAAAACTTGCCAATACATATTCTGATCCCAAATTGAAAAAAGCAGCAAAGGATTGTCAACGTGCCTATGAAGCAAAAAAACTGAATTTTGATAAAATTTACACTACCACTATAAAACTTGCAGATATGATTAATACCAAAGCAGCAGAAGTATGGGAAAATGAATTAAAAAACACCTCTTTACAGTCTAAACAAAAAATTAAAGAATTAGAACACGCGTATGCATATACCAATTCTACTTTATTTAAGGCAATCTCATTTTTCTCATCTTCTCTTGGAAAATATTTAGAACGTAAAAATGAAGTGGTTAAAGAAGCTATAAAAACAGAAATTCGTAACTTAGATAAAAGAGAAACTTACTTGACAAATAAATTAGAACAAAAGACTGCTCATGTGAAAATTGTTCAACCGCATATGTATAAGGCACATAAAGCTAAACTTGGAGAGATGATAAAAAAGCAAAAAACACCTGCTGCCTTGAATCCCGATAACGAAACGAAAAAGAGAACGAGACCCAAAGGCAGCCATTAAGCAAGTTTTGTTACCTACGCTTTACAATGCTCTTTTTTCTCTCTTCAGGTAATATAGGCGCACCTTGTGATGCGCCTACTGCCAAGGAGGATGGTTTAGTAAATTGTAGCACTTTGGAAGCAGCAAGTTTATCCAATGATGTCCATAAATCAGTCACCTTCTGGGGAGGATAACTTTCAACCTTATGATCTTCTTTTAAGATACGAAACTTAGGCAAATTTTTTAATGCTGTTGGTCTATACGTTCTATCATTTTCCATCCTCTTAACCACACTTTCCGCCACTAATGGAGATAGGTTACTTGGCATATTTTCTCTTTGAATGTAAATTTTTCTCGGTCCTCGCTGTGTTTCTGGCCACTCCTTCCAAAGAGGAGTGTGGATAGTTCCCAAAGGATTTTGCAAGTACTTTTCAATTTGATGTTCCTTTAAAAAAGAATCTACAAAGCGCAAGCCATTTTCCATTGCCCTTCTTACCATATAACGTAAGGGATTTTCATCAGAAAGGATTTCGTCCTTTTTTGTTGTAGGATAACCTCCTCCAACACTAGAATGATCACCATCAAACCATACTTCTTCGATTAATTTATTTTTATCAATTAACTTCGGTGTAAACGGTTTACGTTGCTCATCAACAGAAAGTGCATGATAAGCTTTAGTATCTTTAGGGATATAAAAATCCCAACCAGGATCAATTTGCTGATCGTAAATTCCAATTTTGGTTAGTAACCATATATCAAAGGGGATCCCAAAGGCACCCACAGTATCAAATAAATACTCTGCATCTAACTTTACTTGCAGATCTATCTTAAATTTTAGCGGAATATCTTTAATAAGCCGTCCTTGGATATAATGAATAGCAAAATGCCTTGCTAAAGCTGATCCTCGGCTAAATCCATTAACGGAAAAATGTAACGTATCATTGGGTTTTATTTTTCTATCGGCAATAGCCTTTCGTAGAGTAGTTAATAATTCTTTATATGCGCGATGCATTACCCAGCCACCACCCCAACCTGTTAGCTTCGAAAACCACGCTGTGAGCCAACCCCATTGCTTATCATTTCCTATGCCATCACGATAAATAACAAACTGCTTGTCATCTTTTACTAGGCCGTCACGCATCTTTACCACATTTGTTAAAGCAGGATCATGATCATCATTACCTGTTCCATTAAATAACATGACAAAATGAATATCGGCCATAGCGTTCTCCTTGCTATCATAAAAAAAGAGGGGGAATTTTTTCTATATTTTTTTATCAGACTAGCGCTAGCAAAATAGCGTAGCTATTCTCACAAAGCACTATGATCTTTGCAATATGAAAAGGAAGGCGCGATAAAATAATCTAAGAAGCTGGGTATTAAGGTTTCTAACAATCTCTGTTCTATTGCGGACACTTCGCAGCAGGCACAGAAGTAAAATTGAAGACTTGATTCATACTAGGCATCACATTTTTACTTTGACTTTTAGATTGCAACGGCAAGGAACTCCAGATCCCATAATCTCCATCAATTTCTTCAATAGTGCCTAGCAAAGTTACTTCTTTGAAGATAAAGGGGATCCCCTCTGATCGCAATGGATCATTAGCGTCACTAACATGTAAATGTAAATGAGGCGCTGATGAATTTCCTGTGTTTCCTAGCAAACCAATCACTTGTCCTGACTTAACTTTGTCTCCTTTCTTTACCCTAATGCTTCCAGGTTGCATATGAGCGTATAGTACATAAAAATCTTTAGCATTTTGATTAATTTTTAAAATCACATAATTTCCTGGGATCTCACTTAACGTTAAGTGAGAGGTAGGCATTTCTGGCGGGCTATTTTCTTTCATCCCATCGTTTACCAAAGAAACAATGCCATTATCAACTGCTAATACCTCATGAGAAAAACTTACCCAGTTTTCGTTATTTCTTATGTCACCTATTGCACTGTTCCCATTAGCACAAACTTGCACCCAATCGACTGCATAGCGTTGCGCAAGATAAAACTTACCCTCAATAGGCAATATAGTTCTACGATGATATGAACTAATCGCAGGCGCACCTGCTGCAACCCAGTTAGCGCCTCGAAGTGGGTATTCTAAAACAACCGGCGTTTGTTTACTGATTTCTAATTGATAATCAATTGGCTCCACAATTGCTAGCCCTTTATCCACAAATCTTTCTTCTATCCAAATTTTATGTAATAAGGTTTTAGGGAGCTTTGCATTCTTGGGCTGTACTATCCAGATATAAACAAAAGCACCCATTCCTTTTTTAAGTTCTATATCTTTGGTATCAACCTTACTTCCTTCTTGATACACAAAGCTATTTTCCTCAAGTTTTTTTCCTGAATAATTTCCCAATAAGTTTCCATTTTCATCACTGATTTCAATCAGACCTACTCTCAGAGTTTTATCATCAACATTCAATAAATGCAGTTCGTATACTAAAATGTTTCCATCTGTTATTGGAGCAGGAATAGGCTGAGCAAGGCTAGAAACCTGTAACGATAATGGCGCTGCATAGAGCCAAGATACAGGCAAAATCATCATTAAACAAAGCAGGAACAAAAACTTAGAAGAATGCCACATTGTTTTATTTGCCCTTTTCATGATGCATTCATTCCTCTTCTTATCATTTAACGATGACAAATATATGTGTGTTTAACATTTCATACACTGAGAAGCGCTGTATATTTCCAAAGCTATCATTACCGTTTATCTTGCTTGCCATACCTTTGATGAGATTACCCCATGATGAGAAAACCTCATCATGCTAAATTACTAACCTTAACTGAAGTGGGCTCCAATTTGAGAGGGAAAAAACATGCTTGATGATACACTTAAATTTAATACTCAAAATGCGCTTTCTGTGATGGATGAAAAAATTTTAGATAATGCTGTATCCACAAAAACAGAAAACAAAACATCAAAACCTGTTGCACAAAGTCTTGCCAAGGATATTTTAGCCATCCTAGCACTTAAGCCAGAGATGTTTTTTTAATTTCCTAACGTGTGGGTTTTGAAGTTTCACCCTCAAACATTCAAAACCCATATATCCTTCTCTTGTCTTACCATTCCCCTATATTAGGCATCGATAACCAAGGTTCTTGTAGTGGCAAGGCTTCCCCTTTTTGCAACAGCTCTATAGAAATTTCATCTGGAGAACGTATAAAGGCCATTCTACCATCTCGAGGTGGCCGCAAAATGGTGATCCCACTGGCTTGTAACTTGGCACAAAAGTCGTAAATATGCTCAACCTCAAAAGCCAAATGACCAAAATTTCTTCCACCAGGATAAGGTTGGGTTTGATCCCAATTATATGTCAGTTCAATCATAGGTTGCCCAGGCGAGGTCGCTAGAAAAATTAAGGTAAAGCGTCCTTTTTCATTGTCTTTGCGCGAAATCTCTTGTAAGCCTAATTTATTCACATAAAAATCTAATGATTTTTCTATATCCAAGACACGAACCATGGCATGTAAATACTTCACTTATAACCCCCATCCCTTTATTTTTGATTCAGCAAACTTCAAGGCCATTTTAGGGGTTATTTTCGGTGGAATAAAGAGATCATTGGGATCAACATGCACATCAACAATAGCGGGCTTACCACATTTAAAAGCGGTTTTCAGTGCCTCATCTATTTTTGAATAATCCTTTACCTCTATACCAAAAGCGCCATGGGCTTCAGCAAATGCAGCATAATTCGGATTAAGGAACTGTGTTCCAAAAGGTGGATTACCTTCACCTGATTCTTCTAACTCAATGAAACGGTAGCATGAATTATTGTAAACAATAAAGGTAACCGGCAAATTATATTTCACCAACGTTATAAAATCTGCGATTAACATATGAAAATCGCCATCCCCTACAGGCACAATAACTTGTCGCCCCGGAGAAGCAAGTTGACACCCTAGTCCAGAGGGTAAAGCCCATCCTAATGAAGCTAAATTCCAAGACCATAGCAGACGTTGCTTTCCATTTAATTGCAAATAATTATTACAATAAATAGTAACAGAGCCTGTACCAACACAAAATATGGCATCATCACTTGCAAGCATCCCTATACGTTCAGTCAACGCCTGTGGGTGAATATATTCACCAGGTTTAGAAGGCTTAGCAAAATATTTTTGGTGATCCATTCCTTTAATTTTCATATCTTGCGCTTCACGCAAGAAGCTATCATCAGCCTTGGGTTTCAATCGACTGGTTAATTCTTGCAAAGTGAGCTTACAATCCCCCAATAACCCTTGAGTAATGCCAACGCGAGCACCAAGACGGGTAATATTGTTATCTATTTGTATGATATCTGCTTTCGTAGGGTAATATTCTTTAAAAGCAAATGAAGAGCCTACTACCAATAAGGCATCACATTCATTTACAGCATGATTGGCTGATCTGACGCCCATTAACCCAATGCCACCCACATAATTTTCTAACCTATTATCAAGAATATCTTTTGAACGTGTGGTATGAACCAATGGCGCTTTTAAGATAGATGAGATTGTCTGCAATTCTTCCTTTGCCTCAAAAGAACCACCGCCATATAATATGGTGACTTTTTTAGCATTATTTAACGTATTGGCAACTTGATCGATTTCATGGGACGAAGGTATTAATTTGCTATTAAATACAAGTACCTTTTCTCTAGGATCTCTTTCGCCTGCTGCAACTCGCATAATATCGGATGGAATAGAAATATGTGCCACACCACGATGATTCAATGCAGCCTGACACGCCATCATTAGCACACGAGGTAAATTTTCGGCTGAACGAATTTCTTGATTAAAAATAGCAACATCATTGAATAAATTAAGCTGGTTTATTTCTTGAGGCATCCCTGTGCCAATCAAAGAAGAATCAACCTGACCTGTAATTGCTAATACTGGCACTCTATCGAGTGCTGCATCGTATAAACCATTTAATAGGTTCACGGCGCCTGGACCTTGGCAAGCCACACAAACACCCAATTGACCAGTCAGCTTAGCTTGGGCGCTAGCTGCAAAAGCACCCGTTGCTTCATGGCGCATAATGATAAATTCAATTTCTTTTTGCTTACGAAGCGATTCCATAAGCGAATCAATGGTATCGCCTGGGATCCCAAAAATATGCCGAACGCCAATTTCAGATAAAATCTCTATTATTTGATCACTGATATTTTTGCCCATACATTAGTCTCCCAGCTTTTGGCATTATTCGGCAAAATGCGTAAAAACTTGAGATGTGGCAAAAAATGCCAAGACCTTATGCGCCTATGTTGTTAGCGATAAAGGTTCATAACGGCAGATTGTTTGCTCTTTGGCAAAAGACTATTATGAACATCCGTTTTGAATGAATCAGTGGGTGTTGTCACAACAATAGGCTTATCTGTCATCGCTATCTTTTCTGCGAGTGCACGATAAATGCATTGTAAAATTTGTTTATCACGTTTCTTTCTGGCATCCGTTATTTTGATTGTCAACATGATATCCGCTCCTAGGGTAAAACGAGATTGTTAGTGATAATGCTTCTTATTGATAGCCATAATGGATAAACCAATCCAACCATTGGATAGAAGGCACACTATTCATTAAATAGTGTATTTTCCCGTTTATCAGAGAAAATGTCCCCAAAAAGAGGGGTAGGCGAAAAGCATTATCTCAAAACATTTTTTTTGCATTTAACTAACCGATTATCTGAAATTCGAACGCATTCAGCGCTCAATAGGTTATAATCGTCGACTCAATTTAAAAGAAATGACAGGTTAAATGATGAAACACGGCATTAAAAAGGTTACATCTGAGAAAACTGATGATAAATCACGCCCAAAAAGCATGGCCGAATACGAGCCTTCAGTTTATAAAATGGCCAAACGATTTACCGTTAATTCCAATACTTCACAAATCAAAAAGAAGCAAAAGTCGCATCCCTCTAACCCGATTGTCATCTCTATAGACGATGATGAAGAAATGCCACCTCAATCCCCTGTGATTGAACTAGATAGCGATGATGAAGAAATACCACCTCAATCCCTTGTGATTGAACTAGATAGCGATGATGATGAACCTGCGATCCTGCCACGTCAAATAATGCCTCTTTATCAAAAGAGTCAAGAAGAATTGCAAAGTGAAATCAAGGGCATTCAAATCAAAGAAATCAAAAAGGGTAAATTTAAACTCTCTTCCAAAGTCTATCAAGCACGGGTGGAAGAAGACAAAGACGACCTAATAAACGCACTAAAAAACGTAGAAGGACTCGATAAAAATCTCGCTAAACAATTACTGTCAAAAGCGGAGATCAGCTCCTTCACGATTGATGAATATTTCAGGGTATTAGAAAGCGAAAACAAAGGTATCAAAATGATTCCGAGTGGTTTTGCCAAAAGCAAAATTTTTCTAAATCCTACTGAAAATCTACGTCTTAAAGAGGAATTAAAAAAAGCCGACAGAATTTTATGGCCTATCTGCACAGGTGATTTAGGAACCACAGGAAACCATTGGTTCCTTTTAATTCTTGAAAAATCTAAAAACGATACTTATAGCATTTATTGCCTAGATGGATTTAATAGCGAAAGTCGTAAGGATTATCTCGCTCAAGGTGAGAAACTTCTGCAAGCACTTTTTCCTACAAAAGAATTAGATACACTTGTGAAGTCGACAGCAAAAATTGATATCCCCACCCAAAACAATGGCGTAGATTGCGGTGCAGTTATCAGTTTTTGGGGGATGAAATGTGCCAAAAATGCTCAAATCCCCTTGCACAATAAAAAAGGTTCCTGTGATTACAGTGAATTTAGATATGATATGGCCGAAACATTAATTGCCAAACAAAATGCGAGAAAGGTGTTTAAACCCTAATCGTTCCCATCCTTAAGAAGGCTTTGATACAAAGCCTTCTTCTTCTAGACAACCCCGAAAATATGTAGTAAATTCGCGAAATTCTGAATATTCCTGCCTTTTTTCTTATTTAACCTTATAAAAAACTTCGGTAGTCACTAAGGAGTGATCATGAAAACTGTAACTACACTAATATGTGCTTTACCTTTAGCGTTCCTGATTGGATGCAGCAATATGACCTCTTCAGAACAAAGCGTACTCAGTGGCTCAGCATTAGGTGCGGTCGGTGGTGCAGCTTTGGGTGCACTTTCAGGTCACGCAGGTGAAGGCGCGCTGATAGGTGCTGGGATTGGTGCCGTTGGTGGAGCAATGCAAGATACCAACAATCGTGCTCGGCAAGGCGGCGAATATTACGTCGAAGAATATGAAGATTATGGTGATGAAGAATACGTGATTGAAAAAGAATATCACCATTATCGCTAATCATTCATTCGGTATGCGCTCTTGCGGTTGTAACGAGGCATACCGTCCCCTTCCCCCTTATAACCTCATTTATAAAATTCACATAAATATCTTTTAGCATTATCATAGCGCCTCTCATTTCTCTTTTTATCTTTGTTAACCAACTAAAAAGGATTGCTATGAAATTAGAAGCTTTCCAATTTTGCTATGCAGTGATCAAGGGTGATCAACCTTTGGCACAAAAACTACTTAGCACAATTGAATTAGATCAGCTAGATGAGTGGGGGATCTCTGCCGCTAGCTTCTGCTTATGGGCAGCTAAAACTTCTCCTGTACAAGCCCTACAACAACTGCAAACGCTTTACCCCAATTATGCGGCTCCTCAGCTTGAAAACGTGTCATCTGTATCTATTCAAGATATTTGTGTCAATGATATTTTACCTCGTCTAAAAAAATCATTTGATTTTTATATGCAAAATATCTCTAAACATGCTGCTAAGATTGAAATTGTCTCAAACGATAAATATGCATTTTTTTATGAATGTACAAAACAAGCACTTGCATCATTATTGAATACACAATTGCAAGTCACTCAAAAGCGTCTTATTACCGCGACATTAACAAAACTTCAAAATGCGCTTCCCCTTTCAGTTTCAATCAAAAAAATTCCTGGTGATCAAAACCTTGCAATCCATCTTAATTTATTAAACCAAGGAAAGCAGCTTTCTCCTATAGTTGAAGTAAATGAAGATGAAGCTGATGAAATGCCATTTGGAGAAGATTGCTCTGTATATACCCCCACCTATGCAACCAGTAAAGAAACATTAAGAAATCACAAAATGGTTTCACCATCTAGTAGCCAAAGCAATGATAAAACCACCGATACAACAAAAATGAGGGCTAAAAAAACAATTTGGTCTTAGCTAACGTGAGAGTGATGATCATGGTCATGCATATGGTCATGACTATGATCATGGCCACAGGCACTATCACCACAATGTGACTGCATTTTCATTTTTTCATATTTTTTCATCAAACGTGTGCGTTTCAAATTTGATAAATGATCGATGATTAATTTTCCATTCAAATGATCTATTTCATGTTGAATGCAGCAAGCACTCAACCCTTCAAAGGTTTGCGTATGCTGGTTACCGTTTACATCTTGATATTGCAATGTGATTTGTTTTGCTCGAACAATAGTGAGATAAAGACCAGGAAGGGATAAGCAATCTTCCTCAGATTCTATTTGTCCCTCTGAAGCAATGATTTGCGGATTCACACAGCAAAGCGGCTGATTTTGCTCAGAGGAGATATCCATCACAAAGAATCGAGAGAGGATCCCTATTTGCGTTGCAGCTAATCCCCATCCACGTACCAAATACATTTTGGTCACCATATCTTGAATAGTTTGCGCAAGTTTCTCATCAAAAGAGCTAACTTCAAGCGCTGTTTTTCTCAAATCTTTATGGGGATAACGAAGAATTTTTAAAGCAGTCATGGAGATCACTTATCCTGGGAAAGAAAAGCGAAAATTATACCCAATTTTTCATCTCATTTGAACCCTTATCCCATGTATATGAAAAGAGGATTTTCAAACAAAAGTACCCTTTTGCTTCGCATTAAAGGCCAAGTTCTTTTTGAGACGAACTTCAATTGATAAGCTAATCCCCCTCACCAAAGTTCATCGAAACGTTACATAGGAGACCCCAACAGAACCATGAATAGGCCTGTGCAAAAATAACAAGTCAAGGGGGCAGAACTTTATAAAATCATGCAGGCACACCCAATTTGCTGCTGTAAATATATAATTACCACTAAATATAGCCAGAAATATTCTCAATTTTTGCCGAGATGTGTCGAATGCATAGAAAGAGAAAGATCAAAACACCTATTTATTTTTTATTAAGGGAAGCATGTGTATAAGAATATTTTAGTGGCAGTAGATGAAAGTAATACTTCAACACTTGCCTTAAACGAAGCCATTACTTATTGCAAAGAGCATGCTAATACTTCGCTCAGAATAGTACATGTTGGCAACGAATTCTTCATTAATTGGGATGGTGCGCCTGTTTACCCGGAAGAAACGGAACATTCTTTTAAAAACGCGCAATTAGCACTATTGCAAAATATTGAATTAAAACTGCACGAAGCACAAATTGCAAACTATGAAACCCGTTTGATCGAAACCAAGCCAGGCACACGCGTAGCTGAAAAAATTGTTGAAGAAGCCAGTAACTGGCCTGCAAATCTAATCGTTTTAGGTACTCATGGCCGACAAGGGTTCCATCATTTTCTATTAGGCAGCGTTGCTGAAGGGGTAATTAGAATTGCCCCCATGCCAGTTCTGCTAGTACGAGGAAAATAAAATTTCTTATTTGTATTTTACCTTAGGTACAGTTGCATTTATCTCTCTCAGCTTTGCTTGTGATTCTTTATGTGTTTCTTTAAGTGACATTGCCGTTTCTTTTATTTCAGGTTTTTCACAATTATCTGCATATTTAATTATTTGCTCTAACAGCAAGGGGATCCTACCAAGATGTTGAAAAGGATGAGAAACAACACCATAATCGGTTCCCAAAACAACACCCGTACTTTCTTTAGCAGTTGAATCTAACAATTTCTGCTGATACCCCTTCAAATCCATAAAAGCAATCTGAAGTTGTGGCGCTCTCTGAAGAGCTTGCATATACATACCTAAACTACCCTGTAACTTGGCTGAAAAATTTGCAAATACTTTGGCGGCATCTTCTGGCGTTTGGGCGCGTTTGAGTTCATCCGAAACATCAGCTAATTGCTTAGACATCATGAATCCTACGCCCATATGCCAAGCTGAATCTTGAAATAAGGTATCATGCTGCTCTGGACTAATTTTTGATTCAAACCAAGGTTTAATTAAATTTCCGACAAATTGTCCGGTATAAGTGCGATAAGAATAACCTCCAAATTTACCTTTGTCTGAAACCACTTTTTTTGCCTGGCGCGCTACTTGATCAATTTTTTCAAAATCATTTGCAACACTATTTACTTGTGTAATAAATTCATCGATGCAGTTCAGTAAATTATTAAGATTGGGATCACCTATATCGGTTTTTTTCTCATCATTCATTTTTTGCTCCTTTGAGGACAAAACCCCAGAAATCACTATGAATATGACTGTGAAGGATAGGCTAAGGTTCCAAAATGAGATTAGGATTATTTACAGCAAGTATCACTTAAAAGTGTGTATATGCCGATAAAAAGGCTATTTAGCAGCCCTTTCCTTCATGGATAAGGTGAGCATAAAACGAGCAACAGGTTCATCTCCTGAGATTGAAGGAGTTGTTGCTATCACATGCACTTGAACATTTTCACGGTCATGACTTTCCAATGCTTTCTTTATTGTATTAGCAACCAGCGCACCCTCAGCACAAGTAAAATAAACATCTGCTTCAGGGCGTTTTAAAAATTCAGCCTGAAAATCTTTAAAGACAAATGAAATTTTACTGATATCTTTTTTCAACAGATGCATCATTTGGATGCCACCAGCAATATCCGCCCCCACAGAGAGAACACCAAAGTACATTGAATTAAGATGATTCTTGGTGCGTCTTCGTAAAGCAATTTTTATGACTGCTCGTTCGTTATTTAACTCCAAGATCTTAGGCCGCAACCAAAATATCATTGGGATCTTGAAAAAACCAAAAACCCATAGTTTTAAAGTTGCTCCCCAAAGTGTCTTTTGCATGTGAACCCTTTTTAATGTTGATCCCTTCTAGTAGTATATAGTTGTCTAGTACAAACTCCACCAATAAAAATGAAAAAACTCCAAGATAAAGTGGTTCTCATTACAGGAGCCTCCTCCGGCATTGGCGCAGCATTAGCAGAAGAATTTGCTCAAAAAGGTGCTAAGCTAGCGCTATTAGCCAGGCGTTTTGAACGTTTGCAAGCCCTTGTTGAGAAAATACAAGCCACTGGTGCAAAGGCCACGGCTTTTGCTAGTGATGTAACAAACATGGAAAGCTTACAATCTACAGTGAGCCAAACTGAACAACAACTAGGACCAATTGATATTGTTGTGGCGAATGCTGGGTTTGGTGTGGTGGGTGATTTCGAGAGACTCACCGTTGAAGACTATCAACGTCAATTTGAAACCAATATTTATGGCGTTTTAAAAACGATTTATGCCACGCTTGATTCTCTTAAAAAAACGCAAGGCCGTCTTGTTTTAATAGGAAGTGTTGCGGGCTATATCACGACCCCTAAAGCATCAGCGTATGCGATGAGCAAATATGCATTGCGCTCTCTTGCTGAAGGCTTATACGCGGAACTTGCGCCCTATGGAATAAGTGTCACACTCATCAGTTCAGGATTTGTCAAAACAGAAATTCGCACAATTAACAATCAAGGTGTTTATCAAGCCAATCTCAAAGATCCTATTCCCACTTGGTTACGGATCAGTGCGCTTAAAGCCGCTCAACTCATTGTTAAAGCCACTATTTCACGCAAACGAGAGCAGATCCTTTCATTCCATGGGAAAGTAGCTCTGTTCATCAATTGGATGTTTCCAGGATTACTTCCCCATATTTTTCGCTGGCGACGTTTACGAAAACGCAAATCTTCGTTGCAGCAATAAATTATATATTTCCAGGTCCAGATCTTCGGCGTGCTTGCATGCCTTGTCCATGATTCGTTGGAAGCGTTTGCCCATGCGAATGATGATGAACAACTACGGCTCCTCTAGGATGTCCACTACTTCTACTTGCGTTAAAGCTTGGTGTAAAAGAAGAAGAATGATGACTATGCGCTACATGCGGCATATGATGCGTGTTTTTTTTCAACACGACGTGAGGAGCATGTAATCCTGGCGCATGATGACGTTTCACCACAACAGCTTTAGGCGTAGGGACCACTGGCGCTGGAGACGTTGCCAGCACAGCAACAGGCACCACCGGGACTGGAGGAATAACAGCAGGCCCTGTAAACGGCGTTTGTCTTACTATAACAGCAGCAGGTACGGGAATAGGTTGCGCATTCACCGCAACCTGTGATGGCGTTGGTTGACGAGACACAACAACCGTCGTTCCATGAGAAGGAGTTCGAGTATCCACTATCACGGTCGTTTTAGGTTTATTTCCAAAATTTAACATCGTCATTCTCCTTGAATTAAATTATTTTTACCGCGCGTTGAAATTATCAATTGATTTATTTTGCGACAAGCAAAATGTAACAACACAAGACCAGTGGTAAATCCGAGCAGATAAGCAACCTTACACGCTTTGTATTTTTATTTGCTATAAAGTTAACTTAATAAAACTTAATGATTCAGTTTGGGAACAGAACACTATAAAATTGAATGCGATATTTAAGCTCATGAACTTAGCAAGGAACTTATTATGATAATTCAACCTAAAATCCGGGGATTTATTTGCACAACAGCACATCCACTAGGTTGCAAACAAAATGTCCTTGATCAAATTCAATATGTTAAACAGCATGCCAAAATGAAGGCAGCCCCGAAAAAAGTATTGGTCATTGGTGCCTCAACAGGTTATGGCTTAGCCAGCAGAATTGCCGCAGCATTTGGCTCACAAGCTCAAACGATTGGCGTTTTCTTTGAAAAAGCAGCCGAAGGTAAACGTACAGCATCTACTGGCTGGTATAATAGCGCCGCTTTCGAAGATGCAGCACATCAAGCAGGGCTTTACGCTAAAAGCGTTAACGGCGATGCTTTCTCTGATGAAATCAAAGAACAAACTATTCGCCTTATTCAACAAGATTGGCAGGGTGAAGTTGATCTTGTTATTTACAGTCTGGCATCACCGAGACGCACCGATCCCAGAACAGGACAAACATTTAATTCTGTTTTAAAGCCTATTGGCCAAAAATATACCAGCAAAACCGTAGATGTGATGACCGGTCAAGTCAGTGATATTTCGATTGATCCTGCCTCTTCTCAAGAAATTGAAAATACTGTTGCTGTCATGGGTGGTGAAGATTGGGAACGATGGATGGATGCGCTATTAAAAGCGAATGTTCTTGCTAAAGGTGCAATGACGGTAGCTTATTCATACATTGGACCTGAATTAACTTATCCTATTTATCGTGAAGGAACCATAGGAAAAGCTAAGGCACATTTAGAAGAAACGGCTAAAGTATTAACCCAAAAGCTTGCTGAACTTCATGGCCATGCTTATGTTTCTGTCAATAAAGCCTTAGTCACTCAAGCTAGCGCAGCCATTCCTGTGGTACCACTTTATATTTCTTTGCTTTACAAAATCATGAAAGAACAAAATCTCCATGAAGGTTGCATCGAACAAATTACCCGTTTATATAATGATAGCCTCTACAGTGGCCATCAACCTGCAGTGGATGATAAAGGCCTCATTCGATTAGATGATTGGGAAATGAAACCTGAAGTCCAATCGAAAGTTAATGCGTTGTGGAATGAACTTAATAGCGAGAATATTAATTCATTGACTGATCTCAAAGGCTATCGTCATGAATTCCATCAATTGTTTGGCTTTGAATCACCCAATGTTGATTATACTGCGGATGTCGAACCCGATGTGCAGATCCCATCGTTGGAAGTGGAGCAGGTTTAATCCTCTACTCCCCTTCTTTCTTATCCCCTCTCCCACTTGTGGGAGAGGGTTAGGGTGAGGGTGAATGCACATCAAGGCCTGATCTCGACTTTTGTCCCAACATCAATATACGGGTACACTTCTGTGATCTCTTCATTTGTGACAGCAATGCAACCTAATGTCCAATCTCTTAATCGATGTTTTTCACCAAGAAAACCTTGCGCTCCCAAACCATGGATCATAATCTCACCCCCAGGATGCACTCCCTTCTCTGCTGCGATTTTACGATCAGCTGTTGACGGATAAGAAATTTTAATCGAAAGATGAAACCGACTTTTAGGATTTTTCGCTACAATTTTGTACATGCCTTCCGGCGTTTTTCCATCGCCCTGTTCTGTTTTATGCCCCACAGGAGAAAACCCTAAGGCTATCCGATAAACTCTTAAAGGTTTATCCTTATGAAAGACTGTCATCTGACGCTTTTTCTTCTCGATAAGAATATAATCAATTTTAGAAAGCTTAACAGGTGGCGCTTTAGGTATTGCTTGCTTTTGGGGTGATTCAACTTCTTTGGTCATGTAAAAATAACGATAGCCGAGATATCCTACTAACCATAGGATTACTATCAAAAACAAAAATTTAATGCAAAAAGCCACTTTAGCGCGCATAAAACCACTTTAATAAATAAAACGAAATAAAAATGACTTACTCATAACAATCGATTAGCGAAGGCGTGAGCCTAAAATTTTCGAGTGTGAAGAGTATTATAGACTAATATTTTTGTTGCAACTCAAGCAATTGGTTATTATCATGGATCTCCAATCGCTTCAAAAAAGACATCCCCAATAATATTTCAGCAGGAGAGTCCCCTTCTACGACCACTGCAGGCACATCATACACTCGAATGGCACCTAACGATACTTCAGGCAATGAAATAAGATAGGCATTTACTTTGCCATTAGCGGTGTCGACTTGTGTAGGCTTTCCTTTGGTATAATCTATCTCCAATGATTTAGCTTGATTTGCATTTATTGCGACTAAAGTTGCCCCGGTATCAACAATAAAATTCACCGAATGATCATTAATCTTGCCAGTGGCGCGATATAAACCGCGACTATCTTGTTCAAGACGTACCATGGGTTTAGCTGCAGGCGAAAAATGTGTGCTAATTTGACTACCCATTTTAAAATCTTGAGGTTGACCGTTGATCTCAAGCGTACAATGATCACTGTCAGCGTTTAAAACCTTGATACCATCAAAGGCTTCTCCGACTCTAAGCACTTTGGTCTCACCATCTACTTCCATCACCACTTTATCTTTAGTCAATCCTAAGATTTGAATATCACTTGCTAGTGCGCTAAACATTGTTGCAGATAGTGTTATGATTAAAAACAAAGACCTGATCATGTATTCTCTTATCTTAAGAGCAAATATACCATTTAGTTTATAACGAACAATCCTGTAAAAAGCTTTATTTTTTAATCTGCTAAAACTATAGCCACAGCAACTGGGTGTGCATAAAAGTACATCAGGATTGCGGATAGCAAAGGCCTCCAGAAGACTCAGGCGCGAAGACTATAGCCTGATTAATGGTACCTAAGATAAGCCAATCAGCCTCCCTCTTTTCTCTCATCTTTATTAAAATAATGAAGGATGATCCCTAGTCGGTGAAGGTACACGCGAATGAGCTCAACACTTGCAAAAAATGTAAAAAAAATTCTCCATTTTCCGCTTGATGCTTCTATGCACTATCGTAAACTAAAAAGCAGACGGCATTGGATCAAAGGTGATGACATCAGCGAATCAGTGGTCCTACAATTTATTCGTGCGCTTATTCATAATAACTTTCCTGCTGTAATCGATTTGGTTGAACAACATGGCGATCATCTTGTCACCGTGCATGGCAATTATTTCACCTTACCTTTGCATATTGCTGGTCAACACTGCAACATGGGGCTTATTAATTATTTGTTAGAAAAAGGGGCTGATCCCTATTTGGCTATCCATCATCCACGATTCCAATATCTCTTTTTTAAAGTGCAAAGATATCTTAAATCTATCTGTCACTTTAAACATCAAGTGTTTGATAATCTTGAATAATCACTTCAGAAAGTTCGCTATGAATTAATGAAAGAATTGAATACTGTAGAGAAAGGCTTTCCTACCTCTTTTATTTAGAAGTAGGAGAAGCCAAGAATTGATAAAACAGGATGAGCTAAACGCCAGCAACTTCTCTTTCACGAACCACTTTTGCCGCTTTATCCAAAACACCATTGACAAATTTATGGCTGTCCTGTGCACCAAATTGCTTCGCTAGCAAAATTGCTTCATTAATGATCACTTTATAGGGGATCTCTAATCGTTCTTTGAACTCGTAGAGCGCTATCCATAATATGGCATGCTCTATTGCATGCACTTCATGTAAGGGCCTATCTAAGTGAGGAACTATCAAATCATCAAGCACCCCAAACTGATGGCTAATATTGAACAATAATTCATGCAAGTAGTCCTTATCAAAAGAAATCTTGATAGGCTCTTCCATGCTGTCTTGCTCAAAATGAAACGTACCTTCACGCAGATCTTCTTCAATTTTAGTCAAAGAATTTCCGGATAATTGCCATGCATAAAGGCCCTGTAAGGCCGCCCACCGCGAACCATGGCGGCCATGTACTTTTTTAGTCATTGATTTTGCCTAATAAATTAATCATTTCAATTAATCCCATTGCGGCCTCACTCCCTTTATTGCCTGCCGTACTTCCTGCACGTGCCACCGCTTGCTCAATCGATTCAGTTGTTAATACGCCAAATGTCATTGGAACATTGGTAGCAAGCTGCGCCTGTAAAACACCATTAGCACATGCACCAGCAACATATTCAAAATGTGCCGTCGCACCCCGGATCACTACACCCAGCGCAATAATGCCTGCATAGCGCTTTGTTTGGGCAAGATTTTGGCAAGCCAAGGGGATCTCATAAGCCCCAGGAACGCGAACAATCTCGATGTCACCTGCTTTCACGCCGTGACGTACTAATGCATCCATCGCTCCACTGACAAGTCTATCTACAACAAACTCATTAAAACGTGAAGCAACAATTGCAATATTTCCTTTAGGAGTATAAAAATCCCCTACAATTTCACGCGGTTTCTGTTCCATATATTTTATTCTCCAGCTGATGATGACCTTCAAAAGGGTGGTATTCTGAAACTTCCAACCCAAACCCAGATAAAGCGCAATAATGCTTTTTAGAGCCCAAAACACGGATTCTACCAAATCCGAGCAAAGATAGGATCTGTGAACCTACGCCTATTAAACGCCACTCTCCGGTTCCAGAAGACAGCTCGGTCGTCGGGTGTGAAAGTTTATTGATGCGCTCTAAAAGACTACCAGATTGCGATTGAAGTTGTTCTAAAAGCACTATCGCTCCAGATCCCTCTTCGGCTATCTTTTGCATGGCCAATTCCAGTGGCCAACGTTCTTTACTACCCCATTCGGCAAAAGGGATATCTAAAAGGCGATCATTTAGGTGAACACGCACCAATTGTGGTTTTTCTTTTTGCGGCTTTCCGTAAAGCAACGCAAAATGATGCTGCAGGGTAATCACATCTTGAAAAGCAATAAACTCAAAATGACCAAATGGCGTAGGATAAGGTTTACGCAAGATCTCTTTCAAAGTGGGCTCTAGACGCAAGCGATATCGAATAAGATCAGCAATTGTGCCTAATTTTAAATTGTGCGTTTTAGCAAATTCTTCTAATTGCGGACGTCTGGCCATCGAGCCATCTTCATTTAAAACTTCACAAATGACAGCGCCTGGCGTTAACCCGGCTAAACGGGTTAAATCTACACTGGCCTCGGTGTGACCTGCTCGCACTAAAACGCCACCAGGTTGCGCCATAATCGGAAAAACATGCCCAGGTTGAGAAATGTCTTCTGCTTTGGCCATTGGTGCAATGGCTGTCAAAATGGTATGCGCTCTATCTTGGGCAGAAACCCCCGTAGACACGCCTTCTGCGGCTTCAATGGAAACCGTAAAATTTGCCATGAAATCTGAATAGCTAGGCACCATTAAAGGTAAACGTAATTGCTCACAACGCTCTTTAGGCAAAGGTAAACAGACTAATCCACGCGCAAAACGCATCATGAAGTTAATATGTTCAGGCGTTGCCTTTTCGGCAGCCATGATGACATCGCCTTCATTTTCTCTATTCTCATCATCCATCATGACAACCATTTTGCCTTGGCGGATATCTTCAATTATTTCTTCAATATGATGGATTGTCATGTTGTTCTCGCAAAGTCACTTAATTTAACTACCAAGCGTAGATCTGATCCCACTTGCTCCATTTCAGCAAAAGCTCCCGCTATATGATCGGCTAGTTTAGAAATGCCGGGGATATGTATCATCCCTTTCGCTTCAGAGCCTAAGAGCTTCGGTGCAATATACAACAAAAGTTCATCTATCAAGCCTTGTTGTAATAATGCCCCCATCAAAGTGGGTCCAGTTTCTACTAAAACATCATTGATTTCTCTTTCTCCTAGCCAATGCATTAATGCCAGCAAGTCTACATGGTTTTCTTTTTCTGCTAAGGCAATGCACTCGACTTGTGAACGATGTGCTAAAGGTAATGCATTTATCCATTCTTTTTGTTTGGAAGAACAAAGCGTGCTTGTTGTTGCAACCACCGTTCTACCTGGTTGGCAAAAAATTTCTGCTTGCGCTGATATTGATAGCTTTGAATCAACAATCACTCTTAATGGCTGCTGAAAAGAAATCTCTGGTAAATCTAAGGTTTTCATTTGCCTAACGGTGAGTCGACAGTTATCCTGTTTCACCGTTTGGCTACCCGTTAAAATTGCACCACTTCTTGCTCGCCAATATTGCACATCTGCTCGCGAATCTACAGAGGTTATCCATTGGCTTTCCCCATTTGCCATCGCAACACGGCCATCTAAGCTCATGCCAATTTTGCCTCTAACATAAGGCCGTTGCCGTTGCATCCGCGAAAAAAAGCCTTTATTTAAGCTTTGTGCTTCTTGTTGTAATACGCCAACTACAACTTCAATGCCAGCGGCTTCCAAAGCCCGAACACCTTTACCTGCAACCTTGGGATTAGGATCTAACGTCGCAATCACCACTTTTTTAATTTTTGCTTCAATGAGCGCATGAATACAAGGAGGTGTACGGCCAACATGAGCACAAGGTTCTAAGGTTACATAACAAGTTGCGCCTACCCCCTCGCCTTTGGCATCCTGCAGCGCATTCACCTCAGCGTGCGCACAGCCAGTTTGCCAATGACACCCTTGCCCGACAATATGACCCTCTTTAACTAAAATACAGCCGACACGAGGATTAGGATGTGCTGTATATTGGCCAAGCGCTGCAAGTGCTAACGCTTGGCGCATAAAATCAAAATCTATATTACTAGGTGCAGCTTTCATTTAATTCTTCATGAGCCTGTCTTAAACGTTGGATTTCTTCTTCAAAAGCATGCACATCTTGGAAACGTCGATAAACAGAAGCAAAACGAACATAAGCCACATGATCTATTTGCCGTAATTCTTCCATGATCCAATCACCTAGCACTTTAGTCAGCACTTCTCTTTCGCCAAAAGCACGCAATTTTCGTTTAATGCGGCTAATGGCTTCTTCCACGACTTCCATGCTGACAGGGCGCTTTTCCAAGGAGCGAAGCAATCCCTGCCTCAGCTTTTCCTCGTTAAACGGTTCTCTACTGGCATCACGTTTAACCATTCGTGGCAATGTTAACTCTGCCACCTCATAAGTGGTAAAACGCTCAATGCATTCTAAGCACTCTCTTCGGCGGCGCACTTGATCGCCTTCACTGGCTAAACGAGAATCAATTACCTTGGTTTCATCACAACCACAAAATGGACAACGCATACCCTTTGTTGCTCCTTTTAGGTTCTAGGTGGACCATAAACAGGGAACTGCTTGCAAAGCGCTATCACTTCTTTTCTCACACGCTCTTGTACTGCAGTATCATGGATATCATCCATCACATCTGCCATCCAAGTAGCTAATTGCTCCATTTGTGGTTCTTTAAACCCTCTTGTTGTAACGGCAGGCGTACCCACGCGCAAACCACTTGTAACAAAAGGAGAACGTGGATCATTAGGTACTGTATTTTTGTTAACAGTAATATACGCATTGCCTAATGCAGCATCTGCCTCTTTTCCAGTTACGTTTTTATCAATGAGATCAATTAAAAATAAGTGATTTTCTGTCCCGCCAGAAACAATTTTATAACCTCTTTGTTGCAACCCTTTAGCAAGTGCTTTAGCGTTTTTCACAATTTGTTTTTGATATTCAACAAATTCTGGTTGCAACGCTTCTTTGAAGGCAACCGCTTTCGCGGCAATCACGTGCATCAGGGGTCCCCCTTGAATACCGGGGAAAACTAAAGAATTAATCTTTTTCTCAATGTCAGGATTTGCTTTACCCATAATGAGTCCGCCGCGTGGACCGCGTAGGGTTTTATGCGTGGTGGAAGTTGTGACGTCTGCAATTTGCACAGGGGAAGGATAAATACCTGCGGCAACAAGACCTGCTACATGAGCCATATCTACAAGCAAATAAGCCCCTACGCTATCCGCAATCTCTCTAAAACGTTGCCAATCAACGATACCGGAATAAGCTGAAAAACCTGCGACTATCATTTTGGGTTGGTGTTGTTTAGCCAAAGCTTCTACCTGTTGATAGTCAATAACACCTGTGGTGGGATCAATACCGTATTGAAAAGCACGATAAATCTTGCCTGAAAAATTTACTTTTGCGCCATGCGTTAAATGGCCACCATGATCTAAGCTCATACCAAGGATGGCATCCCCCGGCTCTAGTAATGCCATATAAACGGCAGCATTGGCCTGAGATCCGGAATGTGGTTGTACATTCACGAAATCGGCGTTAAATAATTTTTTAGCTCGTTCAATGGCTAAGCTTTCAGCTATGTCCACATACTCGCAACCGCCGTAATAGCGCTTTCCAGGATAGCCCTCGGCGTATTTATTCGTTAAATCTGACCCTTGGGCCTCGAGCACGCGCGGACTAACATAATTTTCCGAAGCAATAAGTTCGATATGCTCCGATTGCCTGCGAGTTTCCTGCGCTAGAGCCTCAGCAAGTTCATCATCAAAACCTTTAATTCTCATTTCTTGGGTGAACATCACTTATTCCTCTTCATTTTTTGGCTCTTTAAGGCGCTATTGTAACTCAGCTCCCTGCCGGCGCCCATCCCAAAACGGATGTTTGCGGTGAATAAAAGGCGCCAACGCATTGAATTAGCAAGCCCTTTGCGATAGCGTGTACCTCACAAAACAAGGGGAACAAGTGTCTATGTCAAATAAAACCATTTTTTCAATGCTTCAAGTGGGCAAAATTGTGCCCCCAAAACGAGAAATTCTAAAAGATATCTCTCTTTCTTTCTTCTATGGCGCAAAAATTGGCGTGTTGGGCCTTAACGGTTCGGGTAAATCCACGCTATTGCGTATTATTGCCGGCCAAGATAAAGAACATGTAGGCGAGATAACTTACCAAAAAGGATTGAAGTTTGGCTATCTTCCCCAAGAGCCACAGCTTGATCCCAATAAAGATGTTCGTGGCAATGTTGAAGATGGTGTCCGTGAAATCAAAGATCTGCTGACTCGCTTTGATGAGATTAGTGCCAAGTTTGCAGAGCCCATGGACGATAACGAAATGCAAGCATTGCTCGAAGAGCAAGGTCGCTTGCAAGATAAAATTGATGCCATTGGCGCTTGGGAACTTGATCGCAAACTCGAAATGGCAGCCGATTCATTACGCTTACCGCCCTGGGATGCAGATGTTAACAAACTCTCCGGCGGTGAAAGACGTCGTGTTGCTTTATGTAAGCTCTTACTTTCCGCACCAGACGTATTACTGCTGGACGAACCAACCAACCATTTGGATGCTGAAAGTGTTGCCTGGTTAGAAAAATATTTACAAGATTTTCCCGGTACCGTCATTGCAGTCACCCATGATCGTTACTTCTTAGATAATGTCGCCGGCTGGATTTTAGAGCTTGATAGAGGTCGTGGTATACCTTTTGAAGGTAATTATAGCAACTGGTTAGAATATAAAGAAAAACGTCTTGAGCAAGAAAAAAGACAAGAAGCTTCTCATCAACGCACGCTTACCGCGGAGTTGGAATGGGTTCGCACCAATCCTAAAGGACGGCGTAAGAAAAACAAAGCGCGTGTTGCAAACTTTGAAGAGCTTATGTCTAAAGAGTTCCAAACTCGTAACGAAACACAAGAATTATACATTCCACCAGGACCACGCTTGGGAGAAAATGTTATTCAATTAGACAAGATCTCCAAATCGCTAGGTGGCAGATTGCTCATTGAAAATCTATCTGTAAAAATTCCACGAGGGGCGATTATCGGGATCATTGGACCTAATGGTGCTGGTAAAACAACCTTGTTCAAAATGTTGACTGGAGAAGAAAAGCCAGATGAAGGTACCATCACTATTGGTGATACGGTAAAACTCTCTTATGTCAATCAATCACGTGATAGTTTAGACGACAAAAAATCTGTTTGGGAAGAAGTCTCAGATGGTTTAGATTACATTTCTGTGGGCCAGTTCTCTATGCCTTCTCGCGCCTACGTTGGTCGCTTTAATTTTAAAGGAACCGATCAACAAAAAATAATTGGTACGCTCTCTGGTGGGGAACGCAATCGCGTCCATCTTGCCAAGTTAGTTCGCAGTGGCGGTAATGTGTTATTACTCGACGAGCCTACCAACGATTTGGATGTAGAAACCTTGCGCGCTTTAGAAGAAGGTTTATTGGCGTTTCCAGGCTGCGTATTAGTGATCTCACATGATCGCTGGTTCTTAGATCGCGTTGCAACCCACATTCTTTCTTTTGAAGGTGATAGCACCGTCAAATGGTTTGAAGGTAGCTATAGTGAATATGAGAAAGATCATCTTGAGCGCCTAGGTGCTGAAGCTGTGCAACCACATCGGATTAAATACAAACCATTAGTGGAAGCGTAAGCGCTTTATTTCTTTCTTTAGGGTGCATTTTATTTTTAAATGCACCCTTTCTTCTCTCATTTAACATGGGTGATTCTCACAAGCTAGAACTTTTTCCTTCTTTTAAGCCTAAGAACACTTTTTTCTAAATACAACAGTAATCGAAATGATATGATGAGACATCCAAGAACTCACAACGCTAACCATTTCCAAGTGCAAGTGCCGTACTAAAAATAATAAAAATATTTTTGGAGATAGTAGCTGCATCAAAAAACGCCGTAATCAATTATGATAATTTAATTAAAATCGCAATTGTTAAAAACCAGCCATTCACCGATAGCAAAGAATACTTTGCTGCACTAATAAAATTAACAAAAGCACCCAATCACGCAGCATTTTCTCAAAGGGGGATAGAGCAATAGATTGCCTGAAAATATGAAAATAGTTTGAAGCAATAAATATCTTTATTTTTCATTTCCTCTTGCTTTCCTGCCTGCAGGGTCCTTTCCAAATCCAAAAGTGCAATGTCACAATACATGAACTTTTTTATATTTTCATAGTCATAAAATTACAGAGGTGGGTATGAAAACATTTGAAAATGACCTCAGAGCATTTACTGACGCTTGTGATGAAAACGATGTAACTACAGCCACTGAATTACTTAAAATAAAAGAGATAGCAGAGGTAGTGGGTGCTAATGCCGATGTTTTCCTCAAAGCAATGGTTGAACAAGGCAATGCTGAAATACTAATGCTACTTTTAACCATAGAAAAAGTAAAAGTATACGCCGAAAAAAATTTCGAATTGGCTTCTCATTTAAGTACTCAAACGGGTATTTCAATGGATAAAGCATTGATCACCGCTGAGTTTCTTAATGCTTGTATGGAGAATAGGATTGACACGGCAAGAACACTTTCTAAAAACAAAATAATAATTGATTCTTTCCAAGACTCTCTTCAAAATTTGCTAACGGATGTTATCAGTAGTGGTGATAACGTCGAAATAGTAAAGATAGTGCTAGATATGGATGCAGCCTTAGAAACCCCTCAATTAGATTATGATCAACTGCTTAAGAATGCGATCGATAGTAATCGAGCTGAAATTGTACAAACATTGTTAAGTAAGCGCGCAACCTCTAATTTTCAAACTGATGATCTTATTTTAAAAGCATTTCTTTCTGCATGTAGAAACAATCAAATCGAATTGGCAACGGCTTTAACAGAGCAAAATGTCATAAACGAGTATCTTGATGGCCTTATAGGCCGTAGATTTCTCGAAGAAATGATTACATCTGGGCATTTTAAAATTGTACAATTATTGATGAATAAAGATAAGATTCAGGCAAACGCACATGAATCCAACAATCGCCCACTCAATTTAGCTATTGAATATGGACACGCAGACATTGCAAGATTACTCTTAACGCTGACACAAATCAAAAAACTAGCTTATCAAAAACATAGCGCTGAATTCGAGAATGGCGCTAAAAAAGGCCAAGATGAAGTAGATGTATTAATATTGCAAAAATTCAAAGATTCGTGTTCAGTCAATAATCTTAAAACAGCTTCTGCTTTATTAGAGCAAAAAGTAGTGAAAGAGTACTGCGCTAATATAGAGCTTTCGTTTCTGATGAAAATCGTTAATCGCGGTTATGTCAAAATAATAAATTTACTTATTAGTTCCGGAAACATTAATGAAATCGCTGCTGCAAATGATAATGAATTACTCAACCGAGCTATTAAAAATGATCAACCTGATATAATAAAAGCACTTCTCAAAATAGAAAAAGTAAAAAAAATAGTGTTGCAAAAACTAGGTGATGAATTTGAAAAAAGAACTAAACAAGGGTATACAGAAACTGACGTGTTGTTTTTGAATGCTTTTGAGAACGCCTGTATCAACAATGATATTCCATTTGTCACGTTATTATCAAAGAAAGAAGCATTGAAGAAATTTTGCTCAAATCTAGAGAGTGATTTTCTTAAAAAGATCATGCAGCAAGGGCATACTGAAATAATAAAAATTTTGGCAAACTTATCTGCCAACAACGCTGATGCAATTTTGGTAAGCGCTTGTGAAAATGGTTACACCAACATAGTGAAATTTCTCCTTACTATCCCTTCAGTAAAAATGCGAGCTGTAGAGAATAGCAATCAAGTGCTCAACGCAGCAGCTAATGGCGGCAACTCAGATATCGTCAAATTGCTGCTTGAAATAGGTGCGATCAAGGAAAAAGTTGCCTCTTCGGTAGGAACAGGAGAAATTTCCAAAAAGGTAGTGCCAGCATTATACGAGGCCGATATCTCAACATTTTCTAGTATAATTTTTGCCGAAGAATCTAAAGATAAAAAAAGAGAAAAGCAGGAAAGCATTACTGCATATCCGAATGTTATTTATAACAATGTACAATATGGTGCTGTTCCAAGTGGCTACACAGGTACTTACCAATTAGGCTCCCCTTTGTATGTGGGTACAACACAAACCTCATCGGTGGGTTATAACATTCATCTCCCCCCCCAAGACATGCCAATAAAAAACGTTATTGTTGAAGTTTACGGAGGATTTCAGGCAAAAGACAAGAACACGGCAATGTTTACGCCTGGAGCCTTGTCTGATAAGGACAAGCAATTAGTTAATAATGGAACTATAGTCGTAAAATTAAACTTACCCGATCTTTTAAAACTAGATGTCTATCAATCAGAAATGAGTGAAGCATTGCATAAAGAAATTCACGAAGCAATTAATCTTTTCTTTCAAACCCTTAAAAATTCTCCAGAAAAATTGCATGAAAGCTTAAAAGATCATCATTTTGAAGACTTAGCAATTTTCTTGTATGGTTCAAGTTTTGGTGGCAGGACAGCTGTAAGACATGCAGAGCTTTATCCGCATACTTTTAACGGATATATTTCACATGATGGATATTTATCTTTTGCGATGTCTCAAAAGGCTGATTTGATAAAACGTCCTCAGTATGCTTCTCATCTCGATCCCTCTCCTGATACAGAAATTCAAAAAATATCTGAACCAGTACTGTTATTGCACAACATGGATGATAATAATGTAAATGCAAAAGTCACCTTAAACTTTCATCAAAAATTAGTCGATAACGGAAAAGCAGATCTTATACGCACCTGTATTACTCAAGCAGGAAATCCTATTTCTTCTAATGCAGCAAATAAAGGTCATTATATCCCGGAACACCAAGAAGATTTTATCCGCTATACAAATACTCTTATGGACTTCATGGCAAAAGGCCCTTCCTCTTTACCTGGTATCACGCAATGGCAACTATATCACTATAACAAATTAGCGAATAAATCTTACGTATCAGCCAGTTTAAAACAAAGATTTATCGCTGAAATTCTCAACAAAGGTAGACTAGATAGACGAGAATATGAAAGAGCACGACAATTCGGCTTACAATCTGATGATACTATCTGGACTCGACACTATAAACCTATTTTTTATGCATTGCATTTTGTTCAAACGCTTGTTCAAGACAAAACTGCTTTAATTAAAGAAATTACTCGTTTGGAAAATGATGAACTCTTAAGTGACGAAGTGGTAAAAAATGCCTTAAGATTACAATCAAATACATTTTGCGGGTATTTAAAAGAACAATATGGACTTAATGTATCAAAAGAAAATCTTGAGACACCAGAAATGATAAATATGTTCAAGAAGCAAATTTCAACGCTCGCAACACAACAACCTGCGAAGGTTCGCTTTATGTTAGATGCGCTCTATCAAGCTAATCCACAACTATTAATTTCTTTGCATCCTGAATTTGCCAAAGATCCTCAACTGGAAAAAATGGCAATGCTTGCCAAAGAAAAACTAAAGAGAACCTTATCAAGAGAACATACTATGATAACAAGCCTATGGCAGCAAGCCGCCAAACAGCGCGTTGAAACTACTCGCCCACAAAGAATATTGGATAAATTTGAAGCAATAAAAAAACAATCATTTACAGATAATAAAAAATTGTATGCTGAATTAATAAAATTATCAAAAATGCTCAATGATAAAAAAAAGATCAATATTGTTATTGAACTCCTTGATAACTTAATTGAACATTTTGAAGTGCTAAATCAAAATAATGAAAAACCAGCTATAACAAATCTTATTTATGCCAAACTTGCTAAAGCTATATTAATTGAAGATCAAGAGCTTATCGAACAATCTAAAAAGGAAACATCAGGGATCTTATTAAAAAATATGTACCCGGATAAAGCGGGTGATAGTGAGCAAGAAATTTGCAACAAGCTTATCGATGAGCATCTTATCTCACTAAGTGATAAACATCCTCCTAAACAACATTCACTCAAAGGAGGATAGGTATTTGAAGTTGGGTAGTCATTTCATAATCAATAAAATTGATTTTAGTAATTCCAAGACAATTAGAATATTACCACTATGCAAACCAGCATGATAAATTTCTTCTGCCTCAACGTTTGCAATTTTTCAAATGCAGATAATAAATAGGTGCTTCTTTAAAGGAATTTAAATAAATATCTAAATTCCTTTCGAAGAGATGTGTAAAAATCCGCCAATATCTTTCAGGATAGATAGACAAAATTCCTTAATGCTTGATCCCTCCTTCTGTAGAGAGGAATCAAGCATCATTCACTTAAGGTTTAGGTACCACCAAATCTCCTGGTGCTTTAGGTAATTGCTCGTCGCCTGGCGCAGGAGGTGGTGTTTGCGTGCCTGTGGGCGGAGGCGGCAGTGTTTGTGCACCTGTTGGTGGAGGTGGTGGTGCTTGCGTTGCTCCCCCAGGTACAGCAGCTGCTGGTTGCGTGCCAAGGGCTGGTGCAACGGGGGTCGTACCGACGCTTGGAGCACCATTTCCGAAGGTAAATTGACAATTCATGGCTTCAAAATTTTGGCAAACCTTGCCTGTCCAGCTTGCTTTGATCTTCTCAGTTGTTCTCAAACGCACCGTCATCCAGTTGGTTGTTTTACCATCATCATTTGGCCATTGATAATAACAGGTAAGTTGATCATTCTCGAAAGAAGCTTGCATAAATGTAAATTTAGCTGCCGCTGTTTCTGGCGGTTTATTATTATTCGAAAAATAATCAAGATACCAATTTAATTTGCCACCCGTTTGCCATTGTGCCCCTATTCCTTCTTTAGTAGCATGATCCATCGCTTCCTTTGCCAGCGGGCAACTGTCTGCTTGTGCTAAAGCCGGAGATAAAAAAACCGTGGCAATTGCTAGAATTTTCACTGTTTTTTTATTAAGTGCTGTTAGTTTTTTCATCAGTAGCCTCATCGTTCGAGATTTTATGTCAATCAATTAAAAAGTATAGGCATTGAAACTGTGTTTTTCTCCTGGTTTTTTATCAAGAAGCTTCTTTTTAAATATGATATAAGTATAAGGATAATAAGTGAGGCCTTATGAGTTTACTCAGTATTCGGGACAAGCTGGTCCTGTATTCAAGCTTAATCATTTGTTTGGTTGCCATCCCTATTACTCTCGCCTCCTATTTAAATGAGAGAAGACAGTCGTTTGCTAATTACCAGCATGAAGCAATGAGATTAGCGCAAATGATGCAAAGATCATTATCAGAAGATCTTGAAGGCAAAAAAATACTCGACATACAAAAGGAAGTAAAAAATCTCAAGGTGAATCCTGAAATTCAAGAAGCGCTGGTATTAGATAATGATGGTAAAATCATCGCAGAGCTCAATGATACGGGTATCAAAACGACACACCCATTTTTTCTTCCCTTCATGGAAAATATTTTTCAAAAAGAAGAATTAAATACCTTTTCAAGCAATAGAATGCTTGTTGCAGGAGGTCCCCTTAAAAATGTTAATGGCAATACAATGGGGCGTTTATATATCCAATTTTCTTTAGAAAAACAATACGAACGAATTAGAACCATGCTTTTTACTCAACTTTTAATATTAGGCATTGGTTTATCACTTGGTCTTATTTTAGCAAGGATATTATCCAATCAGTTTACCAAACCGATTATGGAATTAGTGCGGTTAACCAATAAAATCAGTACAGGTGGGGAAAATATTGATTTTCCAGAGGTAACAAACCGAGAACTGGGCGTCTTGGGACAAGCCTTAAAAATCATGGTGCATAATTTGTCTCAAATCCATGCGCAATTAAAAGAAGCCACTATTGAACTAGAAAACAAAGTGAAAGATAGAACTACCGAGCTTGAAAAGGCAACCCAAAAAGCCAAAGAAGCAAATCTGGAAAAATCTCGATTCTTAGCCAATGTTTCTCATGAAATTCGCACCCCGATGAATGGGATCGTGGGCACCGCCAGTCTGCTCAAGGATACCCCACTGGATCATGAACAACTCAAATATGTCAACATGATGCAATTATCTGCAGAATCATTATTAAATCTCATTAATGATATTCTAGATTTGTCAAAAATAGAATCTGGAAAATTAGAAATTGAACAGATCCCTTTTCAGGTGAGACAAATAGCAGAAGAAGTAATGGATATTCTAGAATATCGAGTCAAAGAAAAAGGGTTAAGCTTTGGTTGTATTATTGCGCCAGATGTTCCTAATCATGTGATTGGCGATCCTAGCCGGATCCGACAAATTTTACTTAATCTTGTTACCAATGCTACTAAATTCACCCAACATGGGCATATCAAAATTTTGATCCAAATTGAAAATACTTCTCTTGCTAATAATAAAATTCAACTGAGATATGCCGTGCAAGATACGGGCATTGGCATAGCAGATTCAAAATTAGATCGCTTATTCAAAGCATTTTCTCAAGTTGATGCCTCGACTACCCGTCAATATGGCGGCACAGGTCTTGGTCTTGCTATTTCAAAAAAGCTTGTCGAAATGATGGATGGAAAAATTGGCGTTACCAGTGCACCAGGTGAAGGTTCAATATTTTGGTTTACCGTGACTGTCGATAAAGTTGCAGAGAGTGCAATCACATATTCATCTGCTTTACAACAAAAAAGGTTACTTATCCTAGAAGATGATGCGATTAATCTTGAGTTCCTTACAACGCTCTTGCCTCAATGGGGTTGTTTTCCTAAATATACTAAAAAGGAAGCTTTGACTTTATCCAGTCTACAACAGGCCAACCATGTTTTTGATCTGATTATTATCAATGAAAAATTTGCGACGCCTCAATTTTTAGAAGCGCTTGCTCCCTATTTAGAAAAGCATCATATATCGGTAATACTGATATCGCATGAGCACAATTTTAGTGTTCTGCGTGAAAAATATCCGCTTGATATCAAAGAGGCATTTACCTTGCCACTCAAAGAAAATCAAGTTTATCATGCCCTGTTACATGCCATAGGTGAAATTTCTTTAGAAACGGCTAAACCTTTACCTTCGCAAGAAATTTTGCTGATCCCAAACGCAAATCAAATTCATGTGCTTGTAGCAGATGATAATCTCATCAGTCAACAAGTGACTATTAAGATGTTAGAAAAGATGGGTTATCAAGTCCATGGCGTCAACAATGGGAAAGAAGCTTTAGAAGCGATGGATATCATTAATTTTGATATTATTTTAATGGATTGTCAGATGCCAGAAATGGATGGATATGAAACGACTAGAATCATTCGTCAAGACAAAACTAAACAATCCCTTCCCATTATTGCCTTGACGGCTAATGCAATGAAAAGTGATAAGGAGCAATGTCTTGAGGCGGGGATGAACGATTTTATTTCGAAACCAATTAAAGCTTCATCGCTGGCGGCATTAATGCAAAAATACACAACGCCGCTTGCTGAAGAAAAAAAGAACACAAAGACAAGCTAATTAAATATGCTTCAATGCTTCTTGTAGTGAATTGACAGCAATGACTTCGAACTCTTCAATTTTTTGTCTCGGTTCATTTGCCTTGGGAACAATAGCGCGCTTGAAACCATGTTTAGCAGCTTCTAATATACGTTCTTGTCCGCCTGGAACAGGACGCAATTCTCCGCTTAACCCAATTTCGCCAAAAAAAGCCGTTGAATTGTCGATGGTATTGTTGCGATAACTCGATAATACAGCGACCAAAATAGCCAAATCTGCTCCTGTTTCTGTAATTTTTACGCCGCCGACAACATTCAAGAAAACATCCATTTGATGCATCGCTATTCCACCATGACGGTTTAGTACCGCTAATAACAATGCTAAGCGGTTATGATCATAGCCTACAGTAACGCGTCTTGGGATCCCATGACTATCATCTACTAACGCTTGGATCTCAATTAATAACGGACGTGATCCTTCCCAGGTCACCATGACAACCGTACCAGGTGCCAAAAATCGGCTACGCGACAAAAAGATAGCAGAAGGATTGCTAACACCACGCAACCCCTTATCTGTCATGGCAAAGATCCCAAGTTCATTCACTGCACCAAAACGATTTTTAATCGCTCTGACCATGCGGAAACGACTATCTTTTTCACCTTCAAAATATAAGACGGTGTCTACCATATGTTCTAAGACGCGAGGACCTGCAATCGCACCATCTTTATTCACATGGCCAACGAGGTAAAGCGAGATCCCAGATTGCTTTGCAAATCGAACAAGATGAGCAGCACTTTCTCTTACTTGGCTCACAGAGCCTGGGGCTGATTGTAAGGTCTGGGTAAAAATGGTTTGTACAGAATCAATTACCATCACCCGCGGTTTTTGATTAGAAGCTAAAGCAATGATGCTTTCCACCTGCGTTTCTGCAAGTAATTTTAAGGGTACCTTACCTACTCCCAACCGCTGTGCACGTAATGACACTTGCTGCAGCGATTCTTCCCCCGTTACATAAAGCGCCTGAGCTGGATCAGGCAAATTAGCAAGCGCTTGCAATAAAAGGGTGGATTTTCCAATACCTGGATCTCCGCCAATGAGTATGACTGAGCCTTCAACCATACCACCGCCCAGCACCTGATCTAGCTCTTGAAGACCAGTCGACAAGCGCTCTGCTGCTTGTGCGGTAATATCAGGTAAAGGGATCAAAGAAATGTCTTGAGCGCCAGCATAGCCTTGCCAACGTGAATTCGACGGCTTCACCATAGCAACTTCTGTCAACGTATTCCAGGCACCGCAATCTGTGCATTGTCCTACCCATTTAGTGCTGATACTCCCGCATTCATTGCAGGTGTACTGTGTTTTCGCTTTGGCCATGCTTGGTCAGCCTTCTAAAGTTATATGGGCCTACGCCGATCCTAATTGTATATGAGCACTTATACCGCAACTGAGATTTTAATCAATGCTATCCGCGTTTCTTGGGGAAATCGCGCCGATATTTATGAATTCGTACTGAATGAGGATCTACATGTCATTGAATGCGTGCATGTAGAATCTTTACCTCAAGGGATCATCTATCCAGTGAACAATTTTCGCACACAGCTTCAAGGTGTGCTGTTTGAACTGAATCATGTTCGTGTGAATCCTCGCTTAGATAACACCTATATCATTGGGCAATTAACACATGCATTAGAAGAAATAGGAGTTAATGTATATAACACACCACGTCATGATTCAATGGCGGTTTGCTATCGCCCGCTAGGTGAAATCACAGAGAATGTACGGTTCTATTTTTCAGAATCAGGGCATTGTATTTTTCTTTGCCCTAATGCAAAACTCAAGGCAGTCCCTTCTCTTTCCAGACACCGCTATGGCTAACTAGCTCACAACTAGTTGAAAATTTCTTATTCTCACTATAGAATTTGGCGCTTTTTAAAGTTTGGGATCTATCTTTGCACGGACGCCTGTTCTTAACTCATTTAACAAAATAAAAACAGGTAACATATGAAACAAGGCGCAGCCTCTCATACTCCTCCCGCTTCTCCGCAAAAAACCTTCAAATTACAAGATCATTTTTCAAGTCCAAATAAAACCATTTTTCGAGTGGTAACAAGCTTACCCAAAGAAGAAAAGGTAAATGCGCTGTGGGAAATCAATCCTAATTTAAGCCAAGAAATTACCGATTGTTTAAAACTTCTTTACTCCCATGTCACCGAACGTGGTGGGCATAGCCAAGGAAAACCTTATTTTTTCCATCATGTTGCCAGCACCTCTTTATATGAAAGTATGGAATCGGTGTTAATTGGAAATAAAGATCATGGTAAAAAAGCTGCAACTATTTTTAATAAAGTTGTCAATACAATAGACAAAATAGATCGCGCACTAAATAGCGCTAAAAATTCAGAGATTGAACAAACACTTCAAGAATTTCAAGCGCTTTTAAAAGTACATCATAATGCTTTGTTAACAGCTCTAAAAGAATTACCTGAACAAACTCAACTTCATTTACTTCAACATCAAAGTTTAGACCTCGAAAAAATTCAACTTATTCCGTTGTCTCCCAGCAAAAAAGTCATGGTGCAAAGAATGCATCCTGAAGCCAAACCATCTACCCCAAAGCGCTTAAGTATCGCTGATATTAAAAGTCGTGATGCCTTGCTTGCAACAGCACCTCCAGCACAACCTAAAGATGAGCAAGAAAAAGCAGCGCCACTTCCTGTATCATCATCCATTTTAATGCGACCCAGAGCAGTGCAAATGAAAAAATTAGAGCAATTAAAATCACAACTTAGCTCTATACGTTCAGCTATTAGCGATATGGGATCTACCATTCCTACTGTAACAAAAACTGAACAGCTCTCTGCTACAGAGAAAGAAAATTTGGAAAAAACTCCCACCACTACTGGCAAAAGGCTCACTTTGCAATTTGATGGTGTCAAATCTGACAAGCCCACTCCGTCAGCAATAGAAGCTTTTGACGATGTCAATGCGGCTCTAGTTGCTTGTGACAAGGTCCGCTCGACAACTCCCAGCTCAACGTTGCGCCCAACCGGCAAAAAACTATTCTAAAGCCTAAGAAGTTGCAGGTCTTCCCCGGGTTGCTTAAGCTAAATTTAAGCAACCCGGTTTATGGACTGCTATGATACTTTCTTTTTTGCATTTCGTTCGCTTATTGATAGGTTTTGCTGATCTTATTTTCATGACAGCTATAGTCTATGGTTTAAGCTTCTTACCTTTATCCTGCTTAGGCAAATGGTATCGTTGCCTCTTTCGGTATTGGTGTTGGGTTTTTATCCGTGCATTGCGCGTTGATCTCTTCTTACATCAAAAAAATCTGCATGCTTTACCTCAACACTATATCTTAATTGGCAATCATCCTTCTGCTTTTGAAGATTTGGGCATGTCTGCTTTATTTGATAGCTATTTTTTAGCAAAAGTTGAAATGAAAGATTGGTTGATACTAGGCAGAATTAGCCAAGCAGCAGGAACTATTTATGTGCAACGAGATTCGAAAGATTCACGCCAAGAAGCCTCAGATACGTTGCGTCTGGCTTTAGAAAAAGGATTAAATGTAGGACTTTATCCAGAAGGTGGCTGTAAAGGTCGCCGTATTTTTCTTCCCTTTCGTTATGGTGCATTTGAACTTTCTTTAAAAACGGGGACCCCTATTGTACCTGTATTCATTCACTATGAGGCACAAGAATCCTTTGAATGGCAATCTCAACATTTGCTTTACAAGCTTTGGATGATTTTACGCGCACAAAATCATCGCGCAAATTATTATGTTTATGACGCTATTTTACCTTCGCAATTCAATTCTAAAGAAGATTTTTGCAATTATGTACAAAATCTATATATTGAGTGGCAAAAAAAATACCTTGAATAAGTAAACTAAAAATCTAATGACTCTTATTTGGTGTTACTATTGACTTCTTTTCAGTTTCAGTGCTTAATCTCGCAGACTGTTTGTCTCTCAATTCCTGTAAAAAACCAGACTGTTGAGCCCCATTACCTCTATAGCTTGTCAACATACCATTGCTTCGTCTATTTTCAGCAGAAGCGCTCATATCTTGGATCCCTTTTTTAGCTGCATCGGTAATAGTAGGATCAAACACGCTCTGATTAGATACCATTTTTAGCATATCTACTATTTGCGCTTCTTTTGACTTATTATCACCTTCTTTTGCTTTAATTTTTTGTAAAAATTCAATCACTGCACCTGCTTGCTCCTTCAATCTAGGATTATTCTGCGCAGTTGCTTCTATCTCACTAAACTTGTTTATTAAGCTTTGTAGCCCCATGACTGGTCTTGGAGGCTTTTGCGGTGGTAAGGAGCGTGAACGCGAACCTATCTTTATAGATTCCGGCATTGAGTTTGGCCGCGAGAGCGCAGCTGGAATTGGCTGTACCGGTTTTTGCTGAGGCTCAGAAACAGATCGAGAAGAAGAAGGCAGAGAGGTTTTCTCATTTTTTTCTTGATTGGGCAACTCCACTGCTTTAGTAGATGTACTTTCCTCTTTTTCCTCTTTTTGTGTTTGTTGTTCAACTTTTATTTCATTAGCATTGTTCCATGCCTCTTTAAAATTATCTGAGGGTGCTTTGCTTACCTCATGTAAGGCTTCCATTTCCTTTAAATTAAGACCGGCTTGCTGCGCAAATTTTATTAAATTATCTCCTTCCAGTACTATTTTATCGCTACTTTCTGACGAGATAGTAATTTTATAACCTGCTTCATTTAATTCTCGCGCTAATGCTTGTACAAACTCTCCCGGTGGAATATTCTGTATTGCAGAAACATCTACGCCTTTAAAAGAAAAAACTAATTGCCCCTGTGAGTTAAAACTTTGAGTCCATTCTGCATTTTTACCTTTCTTTTTTGCCACATCAAAATCTTTAATATTTCCCAAACCTTTAGAATCATGAACTAACTTTTCCATGTATGCACTTAGATTATGATTCGCTTTTGCAACCGCGGGCGTTATTTCAGCAATATGATTAATTTTTTCGATATCATATTTTGGTTGCTGTCCTTCACCTCGAGCTAAATTGGATAGCGATAAATCATAAGCTAGCGATTCGCTAATATGTTGGGAAGTGAGATGCTCGATTAAACTGCTTCCCGATACCTGTTGCTTTTGTTCCCTAGCCTTTTTCTGAATATTAACAAAGGAGGTTAACATTTTCCCTTCCATTTCCAATTTTGCCAAATTGGTGATCTCTATTTTTTCTTTGCCATCTTTTACTTCAATTTTATCCTTATTACCATCATCAACAAAAGTATAATCATGCAAAAGTACCATCAAGGGAGGAATCGCATCTCCCCCTTCGTATTTACCCATTTCTTGTCTGGCAATTTTAAAGTTTCCGCCCATTGATGCAATTCTTCCATTCTTTTCCAAAGCCTCTGCAATATCGCCTTGAAGATGCTTCAAGCGAGAAAGACTTGAGTCATTGAAACTAGCAACTATATTCACTGCTGCATTAAAATCTCCTTGCTTTACGCATTCATCGAGTAATTTCCCATAAAATTTGATAACCTTTTTTTGCTCTGCTTCTGAAGTTGCTAATACGATATCTTGTCTTATCATTGCCGGGAAATTATTTGAATACGCTATCATTTTTTGGATATTAGGCCCCTTATTCTTCGTCCAATTTTGTTCAAGAAATTCATTAGGCTCAATTTTTGCCGCTAACATTAAGCTATGGCTTTTAATATCAGCTGCCATCTGTTTTGCAACAGCATCCATATCTGTCATATCACTCTTAAAGTAAGCTCGCATGTTAGTTGGTATTTCAATTTTTTGCTCGTTTTGATTTGACGCCTTAACATCTTCATTTGATTTCTTAATGTCTAATTTTACTTTTCTTAAACTTAAACTTTTTATGCTTCTTCTTTTTTTTACTTCTGCAAACTCACTTGGTGGGGCTATATTCTGTCCTACCTCTTTCATGTTATCCAATAGGGTTCTAGTAGCCACTGAATCCGTTTCATTAGGTGCTACTAGCTCCTTTAAATCCCACTCATGAATTTTATGAGATTGTTGCTTCTTCAAGGTATTAATAATAAATCTAGTTTGTTGTAAAAACTGTGGCATTTGCTCTTCGCTAACGCTTTGACGCATCTTTGCTAGCTGATCAATGATTTCTTGAGGTTGTTTCCGATGAGACAAACTGAGCAATATATTTTCAAACTCTTTGGTTTTGAATGGTTTTCCCTTTTTCTTCCACCCTAATACAAGTTGTTCTAATGGATCTTTTTTAGGCGAATACTGCCCTATCGTCTGAGGCGCATCTAACACTGTTATCCCCACCCTATCTATTCTTGTTTTGCATACATCTTTCTTTGTTATCATTATTTAAACACAAAAGTCAATTAAATAACCAATGATAATTGCCTGATAATTGGTGATATGTCATCCATTTTTGAGAAATAGTGGAATAGTTGGGAAAGTTTAGTAAGACCGAGGTAAAAATAAAGCGAAAAGAGCAAGCACAAAGGGAAAAAATAGCGCAAAAAAATCAAACTGATTTTGTAAAATAGCACCCATACCACATCCAAGAATAAATCCCAAAATACTCATTAATGTCACTTTGGCTTGATGTTGTGCTGCCGTCATTTCATCTAAGGTCCCTTGGCGCCATCGTACTAACCGAGCTAAATCTAATGTTAATTGGGTAATATTATTTGTCATGGCAACAGTGGAGGGCGCTTTTTTCAACGCCAACTTTACTGTAGCGCTTTGTGCCGCCATTGCTGCAACTGCAAACATCCCCGTGCTCACCGCAGCTAATCCATCAATATTTTTAAAAGGGCCCAATGTGATCCCCAAAAGTAAAGCACCAAAAAGTAGCAATAGTTGTAGAACAAGCAACGGTGATAAAAGAGAAAAACCCGCTCTTTCCATCCGACCAGCAATCAGTGTCACAATCCCCAGCACGATCATAAAAACAGGCACCGCTAACAAAGGGCCAGTCTGACTAAATTTACCTGTCACAAAATGAGCCGCCAATATCACAATATTTCCCGTAATATGTGCTGCAAAAAGCCCACCAAGCGCTAAAAAGCCAATGGTATCGACAGCACCTGCTGTCATGCTCAATAGAAATAATAATGTCGCCTTATCGGCAAGAAATTTTAACATGGAAATTTTAAGATTAATCAAATCTGAATGCCAAAGATATCGGCATTGATAAACGCTAAGCTAAGTGCTTTTCAGATTAATCTGATTTAAATATCAGTTATTATAATTGACAATTACGGATCACACTTTGAATAATAATAAAACTCTGATTCTCTGCGGCAATTTGTTCATCAGTCATATTCATGCAATTTTGATACATTTGTGCTTTTTGATCTTCGGGAAGTGTTTTATCACTTATTGAAAAAACGGCTTTTAACTTTAAGCAATATCTAATATCTGTCACATTGATATTGTCGGCAAAAGCAGGGTTTACTCTAAAAAACTCCCTTAATGCGACAAAATCATTTAACTGCGGACTGTTGAAAATTGTATTGCATACTTGTTCTTTATCTAAGGTATAAGTGACATTGGCAGAAAATACGCAACCAGGTAAAGATAGTAAGATACACGATAATACAGCCTTCATTGAAAAAGCTTTCATCGCTGCCTCTTTTTTAATCTTAATATTTATTCTAAAGAGCCTTGTCTTTTAAAAAAAGTTCCTTTCAGGCATAAATACACGGCATTAGATAAGCACATAAACTCAAATTAACTAAAATCTAATCAACAAGTAATCGTTGCCAAAAGACAAGCTCAACTTTTAGATCTCAATATCGATTACGTGCTTTTTTACTTTCTTCTTCTTTTTCAGATAATTGTTTTTTTAGTTCTGCAATTTGCGCGTCTTTCATATCAATTTCTGCTTGCATGATCTCAATTCGACGTTGTTTTATACCTACTTCATCTTTTAGCCAGTCTATCTCTCGCTTACCTAATGTTGGCAAAGGCGCAGGATTCTTGCTTGGCAAAAAAGTAGGACTCATTTGTAGAGGTTCAAGTGCAGATCCAGGTACCGGCACAATTGCCGCTGGTGGTTTAATTGCCAAAGATAACGCAGCAGGAGGCAATGAAACCGGACGGATATCTTGACCGGGCATCGTGTTATTTTGTTTAGGCATCTGAGTGCTTGGTGCGGGTACGGCAAAAGCAGCGGGGGGTTTTGCAGGCTCAGATGCTTTAGGATGCAATGCAACTGGTGGCACCGGAAAAGTCTCACGATTTTGTTGGCCAACAATAAAATTATTTTGTCTATGCACATAAATACCAGGCATGGAGACTTGAATACCAGATCTAGGTGCAGCAATGGGTGCTGATGGACTAGGCATCATTGTACGCGGCGCAAGCATAACTTTTAATTGATTTAAATTAGGGCACGGTATGTTACCATTCGAGAAGTGCCACGTAGTACCCTCTGAACGCAGGCTATTTACATTCAAAGGCTCTGGTGCTAAACCTTTATTAATTCTCTCAATATTAGCGGCACATAAATTTGATTTTTCGAGATCCTTAACCGTATCGTAATAGAGTTTAAGACCATGCAACACTATCGGATTTAAATTATCACATTGATAAGCATACAATAAACAATGGTTTGTAAAGTCCCGTAAACCATTTTGCCCACATTTTTTCCCAATGTTATACCACATTAAAGCTTGAGCTTTTTTTTCAGTGATGTTTTGACTTAAGGCTTTTTCATAGCATGCTATTGCCTCAACCATCGAAGGAGCGATCATTCCTTTAAATAACCAATACTTCTGTAATATGTTTTTTTGCGTTGGATCTAATTGAACTGCTTTTTCATAGCAAAGAGTGATATTTTTCGTATATTTATCTAGTTTCTTGGATGAATAGTACTGACCAAGATGAACCCAAGCTGAGACATTTTCTGGATCTGCTTTCACTGCATCTTTTAATTTTTTTGCTTCATCATCACTATCATCTATAAATTCTGAAAAAAGATGATCCCTTACATTTTTTTCTTTCTTCACCGCAGTGGATTTATAACCCTCCGGCGGATGAGATGGAATGAAAAATATCTCAGGCCTAAATCCAGTTAAATCTAATACTTTAGAAATTTGCTCAACATTCATTTTTCGTTGTGCATCTAAAAAATAAACTTCATCATCATTATCGACAAAAAAGTTAATGATATGTCCTATTTTTTGGTTTTTTGCATGGGTTAGCATCAAAAAACCATAAGCGGTGTTATCTTTATTTCTTCGCGGTAAATCACGCAATTGCTTATAAATATTTTCCAGTGTGGCGCGATATAACTTTAGTGAATTTTCTGCTGGTGGTGTATAGGTTAAATCTATAACAAATTGTGGGTTTTCATCTTCAAGATTGCATATTTCTATAATAGAAGATCCTTTATCTGACGCACATCTTTCCATTAAGCGGCTATCTTTTGTGTACGAGCGGATCAAAGTTTGTTCTTTAAACTGGGGATAAGTAAGCAATTGTGAATCTGCATTGGTAACCGGACCTAATGCCAAATTTCTTCCTTCTCGAAGGTGCAAGTCTAAACGTAATGCGCAATGACCACAGTTTATTGTGCCTTGGTTTGCATTGATATTGGCTATCAACTCACTTAAATATTCATAGGTTGTCGTTTTAGTAGCAGGAGGTTGACCAATCATCTTGTTCTCCGTGGTATCAGAGCGGGTACACTAATGTTAGGTAGATGATTATATATATTCGTAAAGAAAGCGTCATGCCATAAAGGGATCTGACGTAAAAAAAAGGGCAGCAAAAATGGCATGCAGGACAAGTCTAAAATGAAACCTTTGTAAGGACATCCATTTATGCTTTTCAAAAAAAGACTTATAGGACATCCATCTCAAACACGACAAGACTTATAGGACATCCATCTCAAACACGACAAGACTTATAGGACATCCATCTCAAACACGACAAGACTTATAGGACATCCATCTCAAACACGACAAAATGGGTGTCCTATAGCAATGCTTATGCTAAAAGGACACCCATTTATGCTTTTCATGAAAAATAGTTTAGAGGGCATCCATCCCAAAAAAATGGATGTCCTCTAGTAATTTTCCACACAAACATACCACCAAGAGGACACCCTTTTATGCTTTTCAAAATGAGGACCTTTCAGCCTGACTGTCCTCTGGAATTTGTATGCTTAGATGGCTGTCCTCTGGATAATTTTTGTACATAGCTGGGTGTCCTTTCGCATACCCGCTTTTAGGTGGATGTCTTCTGAATAATCTCTGAATAAACGCTTGTAGATCTGTATATAGCGAGGATATCGATTTATGCTTTTCAAAAGAGGAACGAATGGATGTCCTCTAGAATTCTTGCTGATTGCCCAATATGTTTAGGTGGTGGCCTATGATAAAATTCTTTTAGATGTGTGCTATCTGAATAAAAAATGTCAATGATAATTGAAAAACACCTTTTGGGCTTTCCCAAAAGGTGTTTTTACAACTTTAGTGCATTTTCTTTCTGACAGGAAAATGGATCTCTTGACCATCATTTCTAGCTTCTTGAACAGGCGTAACACTTTGTCTTAGGGTAGTATTATTAGCCGAATTATGTATCAATAAGGCAAATTGATTGAGAATAGCTTTTCTTTCTTCCTTGGAAATAAGCTCAGGTTGAACCATAAGCGCTTTTTGCAAGGGCGCTAATTGTCCTTCAAAGGAAAAATCTGGTCTTTGAGAATATCCTCTCTCTTTCAGCCAATCAATCATCTCATCATTTAACGGCTTCATGGCAGCTTTTGAGCTACTCAAGAAAACATCTAAAATTTCATGAAAACCATGTTTTTCAATCATAGCTTTTAAACATGCAGTAAACGCACCTTGTGGTCTACCACTTATAACAGCATCTGCTGATGTCTGTTTGATTTCGCATCCACTTAATACAACAACATAACCATGAAGGTTCGCCGTCAACGAAGTAGAAGTATTGGAACCAGAGCTTGTGCTGGCGCCATGATGATGATGTGGCTTTAATGCTGAAACCAGATCACTAAGGAACCCTTTTTCTGTGCTTTGTTCTGCATCTTTTTCTTTTTCAGGTTTCTCATGCTTCTTATGTTTTTTCTCTTTTTTGTCTTTAGATGCCGCTTTTTTATCACTATGCAGCTCTGTTTCCGCCTTTTGTTCTGGCGCTTTTGCAGATTTGTCATAATGCGTTAATTTGTGTTCATAGAGATTATTTTCTAAATTAAACATATCGCCTGAATGACAGCAATCTAAAGCAGAAACAAATTTCGCGCCCGGAACGAGATCTTTAATAATAGCATGCAACTCGAAATCAGCTATTAGTTCAATTTCTCCATCTTTTATCGGACAAATTGCTTCATAATCATTTACTCTTCTTAAAGAGTTGGTACCATGACCGCTGTAATGGAAAAAAATAATATCACCGGGTTTTGCTTTTTTTACCAATGCTTTTAATCCGTTTAACACATTTTCTCGTGACGCAGCATTCTCAGCACCTTCATAAGCATCTGATAACATTTTTATATTTTCAGCAGGGACTCCGCTTTGTACCAAGATCCCTTGCATATCTTCAATATCATCAACACAACCCTGTAATGCATGTGGTGTGCCAATATAATCTGGTCCGACAAGCAATCCGTAGTAATTAGGCATGTCAATCTCCTTTGCCTGATTTTTTTAGTAGAGATTGCATTATTTACCATGTAAAGTTTTTCAAACAAGTCAAAATATAACCAGTATTTTTTGTTTTGCAGTGAAATATAAAACCATAATCTGCCAGCTATATGAATTTATCAAATCACATTTTTTCAAAGACTTAATCGAAAACTTTGGGAGATTAACTAAGTAAATGATGATAAAATTAGAGACTCAATTTGATTTAATAAGAAAAGACATATTGGGGTGCTTGATATTAAGAAGAACCTTATTTTTCCGATAAAAATAAGGTTCTTCACATTACTTCTTCACAAAGAAATTTGTTTCATCCAATCATTTTTATTGTAATAAACCGCTACATGCGAAATTTTTCCATTATTAATTTTGAAAAAGCTCACTACAGGTATTTTCCAATATTGGTTTTTAGCCGGACCAAAACCTTCTACTGGCTTCGAATAGTTTCCTGAACAGATAAAACGCGCGGTAGCATATTTGCCATCCGCTGAAGTTAAAATGATTAGATCATCAATTTTTATATTGCCATGAGAAAATTGTTCGGCCATATAATTTTTGAACTTTTCTTTCCCAATTTCGGTACTACCCTGATTAATTTCATGCACCACATCCAAGGTGAGCAAGCCGAGAAATTCGGGTAAATTCTGAGACAGAATACTGTCATAATATTTTTTGATTAAATCTTGAGATAAAAATGAAGTCTCTTTTGATGCCGCAACTTTGTCTGAAGAATGGGCGCTGATACTGGAGGTAAAAGTAAGAAGTGAAAATACGATGGCTGAAAATACATGCTTTCTCAAATTCATGAGTCATTTCCTTATAAGCGCTCAAATCGCTTTACATCTATCCATGAGAACATAGCGGGAAATTATATTCCCTCTAATCTTAAAAATGAATCTCTTATCATCGTGAAAGCACAAATAATTCAGCCAAATAGCGCAAAATCGTTGTATCAAAATTATATTTAATAGTTCGGTGTTGGCTATTTTAACAATAACCAACATTCAGTCAGTAATTCCGTTTCAGCCACTTCATGATCAAAATTATAATAAGCAAAAATACAAGGTAAGTCGCCTAGTTCTTCATTAACACTTGGTAACCAATCGCGATATAAAGCATATACTGTATCACCAATATTTTCGCGAGAACCTTTATGCATCGCCACAGCATAACGACCTTCAGGTAAATATTTTTCAACAATATCACCTTCTAATTTCAAGTTTTCAGGTACAGTTATAGCCAAATCAAAACGAAACGTTTCAGGTGGGGTTGTTTTAGGATCATCATAAGCAAACCCAAATGCTTCACCAGGTTTAGGTTTCAAGTTCATGGGTTGTGTTTTCGCCCAATGGATCAATTTGTTGACACTTTCACCTACTCCTTTCGGATCACCTCGATGCTCTAATACGGCCAATCGTCTGGCTTTTATTTGTTTAATCATCACATTCATTGTTATTTCACCCTGTTTAGGCAAACAATACGGCGGTTTTTCCCAAGCCTGCCAGCTAGATTTGGCTCTAAACTCGCTTGGGTTAATACCACAACTTCGTTTAAACGCTCGAGTAAACGATTCATGGGATTCAAAGCCAGCATTGATTGCAATTTCAATAATGGATTTCTCCTTATCAACAATTAATTGGTGCGCTGCACGTTTTAGGCGTAACCAACGTATGTATTGTTGTAAAGATAGTCCTGTATAAGATGTAAATATGCGATGAAAATGATACTTTGAAAAACATGCAATATCGCTCAATTGGATAAGTGTAAGCTCATCATCAAGATGTTGACCAATAAACTCAATGACTTTTCTTAATTGACGTTCGTAATTCATGCTTGCTCATTCATTCTCATTATCGCTTTCTACACTCACAAGGTTACATCAACTCAAAAATAGATTTTTGACCATTATTGCTAAATTTAATCCATTGTATCTACGTATGTTAGTTTATCATCTAATTATCAAAGCGTGTAATAGTCCAAGCCTGGCTTACCACATTCATTTTGTACACACTAAAATATTAAACATAATGTGCATACCTGAATTATTATTTACGCCATTTCCCGGCGTTTTAATTTAAAAAAATGAGTTTTTATCTTTTATTCAAAGCGTTTTCTCTTTTTATTTAATGCATTTTTCAGTAAATAATCAAAATTCTTGACATCATTCATTTGCAAAGTATTATTCGCTTTTTGCAAAGAGTAATGCCAATGACGATGTCAATGTTTCCCGCTCGTTCACAATCCACCCACTCAGCTGAAACCCACGCAATAAAACAAACAATGATGAAGGGAGATTATCAAGAAGCTGCCTTAAAAGTAGCTGCTGTCACAGATAGTGCTGATGCGCGGATTGTTTATGAAATAGTCATATCCTATGATGCCCCTACATGCTGGCTCGCATTGATTAATAACAACAATTTAAATGATAATTTAAGCTGGGAAGCGCTACAAATGCTCCTTATAAAAGCTGATAAGTTGCTTGATGATACCCAGCCTGATCCCATGCTTTATAAAGTGGCGCTTGCATTAGCACAAAACAACAATTTACGACGTAAAATCAGTTATTGCAATTTTATAGAATATACTAAAAGAAATTTTCTTTTGGCTCATTTCATTGCTAAAGATCCTAATTTTATGTTGCATCTTGATCATAAATCAATACAGGAATTTATTGCACTTTGCCCTGAATACACCAAAGATATCCTCGCTAATTTACTTCATTTACTCACTGCAGAAGAAAACAATAAAAATGATATGTCTGAATGGATAAGAAACGTTTTAGAATGGCTCGTTGTACATGATCATAGAGTCATGGCTGAAGTTAGGAAAAATCAAAAATTTATAGCACTGCTAAAAAACAGTTTTCTGTATCGTCCCCTTTTTGCCAAACAGGTACTCAAAGATCTTGTGTTATGCTCTATGCTAAAAATAACGACTCAGTCTGCAATTGAACATCCTCGTTTATCTAAAGATGATTTTTTTGAAATCGGTAAGCATTTTCAAGATTCTCATTTATCGTTAGCTATGGAATATTTTTTTCTTGCCACCAAACGTAATCATCCTTACGCAGCTATCGCATTAGCATACTCAGTTAAAATTGAAGATCCAAACGAAAGTTGGGATTGGCTACGATTGGCAATGGGCTTATTACCGGCAGAGGATCCTGTTTTGACAGAAGCCTTATTCTACTTTCAAGCCTTTTTATGCGGAACAGATAATCATGAACTTGCAGATACAGTTTCAATGCAAATCAATTTAGCTTATTCCCAAACGACTAGCACCGATACACAAGATGAAGCAAATATTGAAGATGATAGCAACTCTGCAGACGAAAATGTAGATTCTGTGAGTACATCATTAGATACTTTGGCAGATAGACTGGCAAACACATTAAATGTGACGGATAATGCCAATCATGATGGTGAAGCAAGCTCTTCTGAAAGTTCAAGCGCATCTCAAGACTATTTGCCTGCTTATGATTCAACTCAAAGCGTAGCATCAGCTAGAGAGCATGCGTTACAAATACGGCAAAACCACTACTGTCATAAAATTTTAAGGAAATCTAAACCTCATCTTTTTTAAACCTCAAGACGCGGTATCCATTTAACAAGCCCCCCATTGCCAAATGGGGGGCTTGTTAGCAACTCATGCAGCGCAATCATCATTTATTGAAACATTAATCATAACCAAACGGATTTCTTTTTTCCCCATTAGCCCGTTTCTCAAAATGCTGATAATCTCCCACATCGTACCAATCGCCGCCCCAATCCCATCCTCGTCTTACAAATAGCTCATACACGAGGCTCTCTCTGGTAATCATTCCTTTGTAGTCCTGGTTGCGATCAATATAGGGTGTTCCTTCTTTAGGGATCACTTGCTCATCTTTCACATAAGGGTTTATCAATGGATTAATGTCTATTGCACGTCCATAACTATGTTGGGATAACATAGCTGCCTGATTTGTTACTGCACGACAATTATAAGCGATAGTCGTATTAGATTTACTACCCGAAGGGTGAATATTGCCAATAGGAAATTGATATTTAAAAAGTGTTTGAAAAATTTCCAGAATGTCTTGTGATAATTCTCGATGAATAATAATAATACCGGTATATTCTTTTTCATCAAAACCGATATATTTAACCTTCACGATATCCAAATCGTCAAGATATGGTTTACAAACATCAGGCTCACTTGCCATCATTTTTTGTTTTAATTTCTCAATTGAAGATAAAGACGTGATAGAATCCGGCGCTAATTTGTCTAATTCCTTACAAGCAAATGCCACCTGTGAGAAATAAGCAAAAAACGATAATGCCACACTCAAAACAACCGGACTAAAGCGCGCTTTCAAATGCAATTACACCTATTTTTATCTTAAAATAGATCTAACCACAGGAAAACATCCTTGTCTATTGAAAACACTCAGTTGACAAGCAAATCCATATTTTCCATGACAAAAAAGTAACGTTTGATAAAACCGTAGCACTTGCACTCAACATCACCAAGACTGTTGCAAGCCTTTTCGTTCTTTCTTTTCTGGCGATCCAACAGCAGCAGGTTCACTCTCAGGAGCTCTTTTCTTTTCTTGCTGTAATTTTCTTGCAGGTGTTTGCTCTACAGAGTTTTCTGCAACAATTTCTTCTTGTTTTTTTTCAGGTACATCTAATTCTTGCTGCTTAGCTTGAATCACTGTAAATTTGCAAAACTGGACTGCGGCTATAGCTGAATTTAACATCTGATTATAAGCATCTTTAATAAGTTCTAAATTCTTTTGGTGCGTCCAATGACGATTTCCATTAAATTCTAGTTGTTTGCTTTCAAATTCACGGATTGTCTTTTTAAATTCTTCGACGAATGAATACGGCAGCTTTTCCATTTCCCATGCTACAATAGACTTTAACGCCTCATCAAAAAATAGGCTGATATCAGCAAACTTGCTTTTACAGGCTACAAATTCACCATTTTTAACTTCTGGCGGAGTTTTTTTAATATCCATTAACTTGGCCAAATATTGCTCAAGCAATTGATTAAACTTATTGATGGTTCCCTTTTTAATTTGTATAGGCGTAAAAAAACCTAATTGCGGATAGTTGCAACGCGGTTGGACTTTTGCCGCCAATTCACGCTGTCTGATGTCCATCGCCCTATGGTTTACAGGATTCAATACAACATTTTTATCTGCATTCACATGGCATAGTTCAACCCCTAATTTTTCAGGCGTATATAAATCTGCCACAGCTAATAGCATATTTTTATCAACTGTATTTTGGTTGGCGCAATAAAGCAGATTATTACCTTGTGCTCGATGCTGCAATTGTTCCTCTTGTTCTGTCGGACTCAGCAAAGAAAATACTTGTTGCATATTTAAAGTTTTGCCATGCTTTGCCACTATCATGAGTGCATTAAGATTTTCTCTTTCATCTACATGTCCTAGGGAAGCTCCTTTTTCGTGTAAAAGTGAGACAATACTAAAATTAAAATTGTTAAACGGTAAGCTGCGAATAGCAAACAAAATAGGATAAGTATATTGATTATTTGCTAACAACGGGGCTTTTGATACTGAAAGATCTAATCTCATCGTCGCTAGCTCAGGGGTTGCTTCTAATAAAGCTTTTACAACATCAAATTTGCCTTCACAAATTGCTGAATATAATTTTAACTGCTTCACGTTAGGTCCAGCCTGCATACATACCTCAATGCATCAACTCTTTGGACGGCTATGTTACTTTTCTTACATGTAATTGTCATGCCAGAAAATCCAATGACATAAAAGCAAATAATATTACATCTTGAATTTTCTTCAGGCGCTTCAATTAACAAATTTTTCTCTTCCATTTTCAGCTCAAGACAATTTAATACGCTTTAAAAAAATGAAAAATATCATTTTATCTTTCTTGGTAATTCACGCATTTCATGAGGAAATCAAAGACAACACTCTATAATTTTTTTCATTTGTCTTTTTTTTGTAGCGTAAATCCCTGAATATTTATTTTTTACTTAATTAACTAACGCTGATGTGCTCTAATTCGTGCGGTGAATTGCTACTAAATATTAATGAAGTAAGAGGTTATATGCAGCTAGGACCATCAACAAAACCTGCCAATGATATTATAAAAATTGCCCAGTTTTATGGAAAAAAGGACCTGGGTGAAATGCGGTCTGATCCTCTTACAAAAGAAATCGCACCTGAATTATTCCATCATGTTGATCTCGCGAATGCGAAAATGCTCTCTGCTGAAACACAAAAGCTTTGCAAGCAATTTTTATCTATATTAAAAAATCCACTTTTGTCTATGCGAGTTAAACCTGTCCATTTTCAAGCTATAGCAACCTCACTAGATGAATTATTTCTTTCACATTTATCTAATCTTTCTTCTGCCAAACCAAAACGTATAACACATTACCAACATCGGCAAGAACAAATTAAATCATCGACATTAATGGATTATCTAAAAGATGTCATCGGTTTATTAAATATGCTCAATTCACAAATGAAAGATTTATCAAGCGAGCAGTATGTTGAAATGGCTTACGCCATAATGTATTTAGTTGATGGATGGCTACATGAGCTAGAAGTGCACAATCTGATCCCTTCTGAGCTGCATAGGATCATTCTTAGCTTTACTACCTCGCTCGGATCGTCTATTTGCTCAGCTTATGAAAAAATAGCTTCAATAGATACCGCCAATAAAGAACAATATTACCAAAAATTATTAGCGTTAAATTATGTCAATCTACAAAACAACAATGATTCTGTTTCATATTACAAGGCTAACGAAGGGCAAGGATTAAATATTTTTCGACATTTTGTTTTAGTGCACGCTTTCTTCGGACACTACCAATTTGCAAGAGAAAATCTTCGTAAAATTGAAGAGATCACCACACCTTATTCATGGACAAGTATTATGAATGTAAAGACCTACTTTACTTTCGCTTTATATCTATGTCTACGAGGTTCTGAACATTATCCAGAGATTATACATTTTGTTGAAAAGGCGAAAGAATTATATGATAAAAAAACAATTATTGATGATCATGAGAATGAAGCTGAATTAAAATCAAGAGTAAATCAAACATACATTGAACTTGTACAATCATATTTATATGCTGTTGAGAACATGGGGAGCTCTTATGGTTTAAAATGCAAATCTTGCTCCCCCAACAAAATCATCTATATTATCCCTCCAATCATTTCCACACAAAAATTAAAAGTTATAGTTGCGGAAAAATCAAATATTTTTCAAGCAAGAAAAACTTTTGTTTCCATATCAAAAAATGAACTTAGTATTCGTTTTAAACCAAAAACGTGCTTATCAATGCTGCGACGTACAGTTGATACTATTGGATCATTTATTTTAATGCTTTCCACAGCGATTGAAGCTGATGCTCTGATGACAAATATTGAGCATGATATGACTACCAAACAAGCTGCGAATACAGAGGTACTATCTGAAACGCTACCTGCACAAGGAGCCATGGCTAGCGTTAGCAGTGAAGAGACTAAAAGGGGATCTCATTCATGCAATAGCGAAAATGAAGATCCAAGAACAAAAGCAGCTTCTATACTCCTTGATGAAAATGAGATACAAAAAAATACAGATCCAGAAATATCTACACTTGTTGATGAAATTGAGAAAATGCAAGTAGAAGATGAGAGTGAAACGACATGTACTCAAGTAAATGATATGCAACTCTCAGAACAAACAGTTTCTGCTCCATTATTTAAAGCACCTGAATTTAGAAATACCATCATGCATGAGCTTAATGGTGCTAAGGGTATTTTTATCGCTTATAATCCGGCTACAACATTAATACAACCTAAAAAATTAGATCAGAAAATTGAAAAACGATACACCGCGATGCTTAATGATCCCTCCAAAGCAAGCGCAACAAATTGCAACGGCTTCAAATGGGTATCTAATGACTCAGGGCCCTGTTTAGTCGGAAAATTATCTCGAGAATCCTATCGGTTATTTCCATCTTTCAAAGAGATCAACAGCGAAGGTCAAACTGCCTTTCTATATGGAGAAATTAAAAATCCTAAAAAAGGGAAAAAGGCAAATCGCTATTAATCAAATAGTTTAAACAGCATGACTAACACATAATCAATTGTTGATTTAAGAGATAACAATATGCAACAAGGTCCAAATAAATCTGAAAAAAAGCAACTAAAAGGTATTACCCAAAAATTAGCGGGTATAAAGCTTGATGAAGTAAAATATACACTTACAATTAAAGAATCGGTGCCTGAATATTTTCACCACTTAGACATAGAAGATGCAAAGACTGTACCCGAGTCTCTTAGAAAACTTTGTATACAATTTGATTCATTGTTGAAAACCCCGCAAATGGCATCTCATTTTGGACCAAACAGCATTAAAAATATACTAGATAAGTTTGATGAGCAATATCAGAAACATTTTGAAAACTTTAAAAGATGTATACCTTCAGTTAAACCAAAAAAAATTACCGAATACCAGAATCGTCAAAATGCCATTCAAGAATCCGCTCTGCTCGCCTATCTCAAGGATGTCATTGGCATATTAAATCATATAAATGAGAACATGTTATCGCATTTATCTGAAGAGCAATATAATGAAATTAGTTATGCTATCCTTAATTTATTTGGACAATGGTTGGCTCCGCTAGAAACATTACAACTTATCCCCTCAGAGCTTCATAGAATTATTCTGAATTATATTTTGTGCACTGGGATCTATATTGGAGATAGCTATGCAAAGTTAGGTTATGATCACTTAGAGCATTCCAAAGAAAATGCTAAGCCTTACTTCGACAAGGTATTAGCAATGGCTCATCTGAATCAACAAAATGCAACTGATTACTATACCCATTATGAATCTAATTGCGAACAAGAAATAAGTCTTCTTTCTCAATTTGTTTTTGCTCAATCATTTCTAGGGCATTTCAAATTTGCAAGAATGAATCTGGCAAAAATACATGAATTATCGATTACCAATCCATGGTTTACTTTACAAAACATAGACGTTTTTTTATTTTATTTAGAATGCCTTGGCTCGCAACCCAATGAGCATGATCATGAAATTTTAGATTGGCATGAAAAAATATCTACTTTACTAGAAGAAAAAGAAGTTCTTTATGACTCAAGAGATAAAGAATTATATCAAGAATATCTTTCTCAATTAGAAAAAGTTTATAAAGAAAAGAATGAACTCTATCAAATTGAGATAACAAAATGGGGCCAAATATACCATTTAGAAAAAAAATATGCTTGTCCTACGCAAATTATTTATACTTTACCCACAGCAGTTATTAAGTTAAATCTTGCAAAATTACGTCGACGCTTAGCCTCTAGGCATATTCTAGTAGAAGTTGTAAAAAATGAGCTCCACATTCAATTTAATACTGATGTTCCTTTCTCGACTATAAAACAAGTCGTTAGCAATATTGGAAAAATGGTTAGACGTCTAGAAACACAATCCTTTGAACCTTTACATCCAGAGACAGAAAAAACAATAAATAATGGTTCTTCCACAGCTGTTACTACAACGGAAAATGTATCAGAACCTATGGAAGACACTATTGCAGTGGCACAACATGCGATTATAGGATTGACTTTACCACTTCATCAAGAAGTGGATGTGAGAGACGAAGAGAAAGAAGATGAAAGGGAAAAAGAAAAAGAAAAAACGAAAGAGAAGGAAGCAGAAAAACAGCTTACCGAAACCTCAATTCAAGAACACTCACTTACCCCTCTCCAAAGTCCAATAGACATGCTAGGCTCACTTTTAAATGCAAGACCACCATTAGGGACCTTTTGCTCACCAGAATTTAAAACGGCAAGAATATGTATGCTCAACGGTGCACCAGGTCTTTTTGTTGCTTATCATCCTTCAGCTTCATTTAAGCAACCTAAAAAATTGGATAAAAAAGTCGAGCAGAGATTTACCAAGATGTTTGATGTACCATGCTTAGCAAATGCCAAGAATAATAATGGATTTAAATGGATCTCTAATGATAATGGCCCCTGCTTGGTCGGAAAATTAACTCGCCTCTCATTTAGATTGTTTCCCATATTCAAAGAAATTAATGAGGCAGGTGAAACCGCGTTTCTTTATGGCGAAATCAGAAATACCAAAAATGGAAAGAAAGCGAACCGTTATTCATAATAATGGCTCGCTTAACCTTAACTAAACTTAACATGACATTACAATCGGTTAGACTTACATATTACATAACATAAGTGATATGCTCATCATCTATTTCTCACCAAATGACCTCTGCAATGCGCCTGGAGGGTAGTCAACCTTCTATCAATTTCTTGCGATCGCGCGCGCATTTTTGTTTTTCCATAGGGCGTCCAAGACAAATCGCTTTTGGGTAGACCATCAATATTTTGTTCAGGGTTGATGTTATAAAGAAAACAATCCGTTAATCCATTTTGCAATTCATTTGCCTTTTCAATTTCTTCTATAAATACTTCTGACAATTCATCTAGATCCGTCTCTTCAGTGACGTTTTGGGTTCCATTAAAAAGAAACGCCCATGCCTCAGGACCTGAATATTTGATGACACTTTCTTTATAAAGTTTTTCTCGCAAATAAGGCGCAACGGTTGAAAGCATTCTTCTATAGGCAAATATATTATTCTGGCTAAGAGAGAATAAAGTTTGGATAAACATACTTACTGCAGGATCAGAGGCAGTAAAAGTGGGCGCTCCCGTAAATTCCTGAAGTAATGTCTCTACAGTGGGTTGAAAATAACGTTGATGGATTACTTTTTTAACTGCATTCAATTTTTCTTTGGCTTTTGGATGAATGCGTAGATCTTCTTTCGATGTTACGGCTACCCCGACAAAACAATTGTTAAGATAAGGTACCTTAAAATCCTCAAAATCACGGATCCGGCCAGGAATAATCACGGGGGATTTCACTAGATGAAATCGTGGCATTTGACTAAAGTCAAAATCAACATCACAATCAATATAGTTTGCACAGATCTCTAATAAACACTCAAGTGTTCTTACCGTATCAGAAGCCGCAGCAAGGCTTCCGCCCTTCTTTTTTAAGGTTTGACTTCTTTCTTGCCTAGCAATTAAGAAAATATCATCATCCAGTTCTGTTTTTTTAGCCTGTTTTAAAGCATTATCAAAATCGATGAGATGAAGCTTATTATTTTTTGCAAAATATTCTAAGTCATTCATAGCCTGCTGAGAAAGACATTTTGAGCTGTAAACAAAATAAAAATCCATGTTAGGATTTCTTAGGCGGTTTTGAATTAATCTTAATTGATTGGCTGCAGGCATAAACTCATCAGGATCCTCGCTAAACCATATTAAACCGATACGTGAAAGATCTAATAGATATTCCGTTTCACTTAATACTAATTTATTCAGTATTCCTGTAACATATTGTACGCCTGATAACATAAATGCCTCGTATCTTAAAATTGAGTGTGAAATTATCTACATTTACTTCTCGCCAAGTAACTTCTGCAATGTGCCTGAAGCACCGTTACATTTTTATCAATTTCTTCTGAACGTTTTTGCATTTTTTCTTTACCGTAGGGTGTCCAAGACAAATCGCTTTTGGGTAGACCATCAATATTTTGTTCTGGGTTGATGTTATAAAGAAAGCAATCCGTTAATCCATTTTGCAATTCATTTGCTTTTTCTAATTCTTCTAAGAATATTTCCATCATTAAGGGTAATTCCATTCCATTACACATTTCTAGGGTATCTTTAAAAAGATGCGCCCACGCATCAGGACCAGAATATTTAATGACACTTTCTTTATAAAGTTTATGATGTAAAGTCATTGAGGGAATGTTTGAAAGCGCTTGCCGATATGCAAATATGTCATTTTGACAACGAGCAAATAATTTTTGCACGCACACATTTAGTGCTGGATTTAATGCCGCAATTGTAGGTGTTCCCGTAAATTCCTGTAGTAAAGTGGTAATACTGGGACTAAAATAATGTTTTTGGATTCTTTCTTTTACCCAATTTAGTTTTTCCTTGGCTTCGGGGTGTATGCTAGGATCTTCTTCCGAAGTTACTGCCACGCCAACGAATGAATTGTTAATTAAAGGAAATTTAAAACCCATCCCTACATCATGTGCGCGACCTGGAATAATCACTGGGACATTGATTCGATGAAATCGAGGCATTTGGCTAAAATCAAAATCCACATCACAATCAATATAATTAGCACAAATTTCTAATAAGGGCTCTAAGGTTCTCGTTCCATCAGAAGCAGCTGCAAGGCTTCCGCCTGTATTTTTTAGAGCATGATCCCTTTCTTCTTTAGCAATTAAGAAAATATCATTATCCAATTCTGTTTTTTCTGCATTTTCTAAAAGCGTATCAAAATCTATGAGATAAAGATTATGATTGTTTGCAAACTCTTCTAATTCATTCATTGCTTGCTGAGAAAGGCACTTTGAACTGTACACAAAATAAAAATCCATATTAGGATTTCTTAAGCGATTTTGAATTAATCTTAATTGATTGGCTGCAGGCATAAATTCATTAGGATTATCACTAAACCATATAAAACCAATCCGTGAAAGATCTAATTTGTATTCAGTCTCACCCCATACTAATTTACTAAGAAGTCCTGTAACGTATTGAATACCTGATAACATAAAAAGGCCCTGCCAAATTGAAATTTAGTGGATGAGATTATTTATATAATAGCGTCCGCATTTTAATGTTATTTGTTGATGGCAACAATAATATTACAGCATTTAATACAACAAAAATTACGCTGTCTTCTATAAACCAACTTACTTATAGAGGGTTTCACCGCATTAATAGTTATGCTAATTGCTGGCATCTTCATGTTATACTCAGTACTTGAGCGTGATTTTATACCAAGTAAAGGAGTCCTTGATGAGCTATCGTTTTTTAGTGACTTGTGCAACAGGCGATATTGGAACAGAACTATGTTTACACCTCGCTAGAAAAGGACATCATCTTATACTCACTGGACGGGATAGTGAAAAACTAATTGAACTACGTAAAAAAATTATAGGTGAATTTCCGCAAATAGAGATCGAATGCTTTTCTGCTGATCTAGGCAAGCCTGTCACCATGACAGACATGATTGCCCGAGCGAATACCTTAGGAATTGATGGTATTGTCTTAATGCCACCAAGACCCCCTTTGATGCCAAAAGATGCCGCGGAACAGTTTGAAACGCTCAATAACGCAATGCGCGATTGCCTCACAGGGCCACGTTATTTGCTGCAAAAGCTTATTCCTGGTATGGAAAAAAGTGATTTAAAATCAGTCATTCTGATCTCAGGCACTTCAAGTAAACAAGCTATTGCTCATCCGGAATGGGAAGCTTTTAATGAAGTTCGCACAGCCTGGGTCGGTTGCTTAAAATCATTTTCTGATCAATACGGCCCGGCTGGTATTCGATTTAATACTGTTTCTCCTGGGCAAGTATTAACGCCTACTTATGTCAAAAAAGTGGAACATGAATCTAAAACGCTCACCAAGCAGTATGAAGAAGTACTAAAAGAGAAATCTGCAACAGCTTCTTTAAAAAGATTAGCCAGTATCCAAGGAGTTGTTAAAACCATTTACTTTTTCTTAAAATCTAAAGGTGCAAATGAAATCACAGCGAATAATGTGCATATCGATGGAGGCACGATCCGGCCTTATTATTAGTTTGATTGTTGGGCCTAAAGGCCCAACCTACGCTTGCTAAGTCCAATTAAGATTCAACGCCCAATTCAGGATGCATAGTTTCTGTTGCTCCCATGGCCCCTTCATAAATCACAGCCCCTGTTGCGCCTTCGAATGCACCATGCCCAAAGCCAACCACAAATCCTGCTGGTCCTGCTACTGCAAACCCTGCGACTCCTTCTACTACCCCCGTAATTAACGAAACGCTAACCACATTAATGACACTTTTGAAAAAATTCTTGCCACCATTTACTTCAAGCATTTCTTTTTTATTTAACTCTTTCATCTTATTTTTCATCCTTGTATGATTAATTTAATTTTTAGCAAATGGAGATTATTTATGAGCTTAGTTTCCTCCCTTAAAAAAGTTGCTACTGTATCTATTTATCTCTTAGTGTTCTTAGGGATCTTTGAGCTACGCAATATTTTTCTTTCACCTACAATGAAAAATTTAGAAATCTTATTTGCTTGCCTTATCCTTGCTTGCGTTGTTTCGTTTATGCATGGGTTCAAATTATTCAAAAGTTCTGCTTCTCAAAGATCGACGCGATAACCAGCAGCCATATCTTCGCCCTCACGCTTTTGTCTTCACTAATACGATCGAAGTAGGTTGGGCCGTAAGGCCCAACACTCATAAAAGCAATCGTTACTAGTTTGATTGTTGGGCCTTACGGCCCAACCTACGCTTGCTAAAACCTTTGCAGTGCCACTCTCTTTCTTATCCCCTCTCCCGTGAATCACGCCATAGCATTAGCGAAGGCGGATAACGGGAGAGGGTTAGGGCTTGTCTCACCGAAGTTTTAACGAAGGTGGATGAGGGTCTTTTGATTTTCAGCATCGACGAAAGTAATTAATTTCACAGATAATTTTCATCTTAAATCTTCCCTTTTTTTCCTTTTCAACACCTTCCACAATTCTCCATGTGCATTGTTGGTATAAGCCGCCACAAAGGCTGCGATTGCACACGCTCTCAATTTATCTACATGTGCCATGCTTGGCATGAATGAATCACAAAGCACCCACACACTTACCCAAGCAAACATAACGAGCTGCACTACATTCATGTGATCTCTGATCCCTTTTTACACATCCCCATATCGCCACCACCACCGCGGATGACAAGTTCCTTTCGCTTCACATAGCATTTTTCTGATAATGGTATAAACACATTCTGTCATGCCTCTTATTGGAAGTGGTTCGTTTGGCATTACCATTTCCACGCCACCGCTTACCTCTTCAAGCATTTTTTCATCCAGCACATTCATCGCTTACCCCTCAAAAATTCAAAGCACATGATTTTTTTCAACATTCCCTCTGCAAAGCCTAATCCTATTGGCTTTATTTCTTTTCTCACCGATGCGCGCGAAAAGCCTACTTTTCTTTTACTCACTAAATTAAGCTCTTTCTTCACTTGTTGTTTCGGTAATATCAATGCTTTCTCATCAGGTGCCAATAAAGGTTGGGGCGGAATTTGTAGCCGAAGATGTCGATTAGCTTGCACCATTTCCTTGGTGGGCTCACCATACCAAATAGGAATATCAGCAAGTAAAAACCCCATGATTCTTAAGCGAAACAGAGTGCGATGAACCACGCGTGGTGTCTTTTTCACCGCGATTGAAATGTGTTCATAGGAAAATGAACAAGAAAACGATGAGTTATTTGCGCTCTGGGTAGCAAGCCATAGCCACAAGTACTTTTCTTCCTCGCATAAATGCGGGTGATGCATAATTTCTTTGAGGCATGCGAACCATTGCATAAAGGAATAGCTGTTCGCCGCGCAAATAATAGGCAAAGCAAATCCGTCTAGCATATAAAATCCTAGCAGTTAGGTTTGAAAGCAAACCAATTTAACAAAAAAATGGAATTGTTTTGTTAAAAAACCGTTAAGAATATGAATTTGGATTTGTTATAAGGGATGTTTGTAATACAATGCGCTTAGTCATGGGTGAAAACTCCTGAAACAGTTTTTGCTCGTGATTAGCGCTACGGGGATGTTGGTAGCATTCTCGTAGTGCGTTAGCGTGTAGATTATCGTTTTTGTTTTGGAAGCGCAATAGGATCTTTTAAGATTTATTGAGATTTCTAATATAAAACACTAAGTATATCTCTCATAAATTCCGTCATTTAAAGTGGATTTTTACTAAGAAAATCCTCCCAAAAATCAATAACTAATTTAAAACATTCTGGAAGTTCTTTTAATTCCCCAGTGCTTGTTAGTACGGTTAAACCAGAATACCCATAACGAATATGAGCTTTATCCCAAGTTACATTAAGTTTTTCCCACATTAGATCATCTTCTGTTTTTGTTTCTTTCAATTTAGGGGTATATCGTGTAATAGTATAATGCTTAGTTCCATTTGAAATATCTTGGCAATATTTTAGTTCTGATTTTGAATCTAAAATTTTTTTTATAAATTTTTTAAATGCGTCATCAGCATGTTGAACATCATTAGCATGCTGGGCATCATTAAGGATATATTCTTTTTTGTTTTTAATTCTCTCATGCCATACCCAATCAATCATATGATGTGCTGTTATTGCAAAATTCACGGCATGCCTAGAAGAACTAGGATCGCTTTCAAAATCAGAATATTCCATTTTTAATTTTTCTAGCATTCCCTTTGAATCTAAATTAAAAGAATATTTTGATTCAGAGCTCATATTATCTCAGCCTGTATAATTTTTTTTGCTTTCAAATCAAAGTGTCAACTATTAAACATGGATAACGTTCATAAAAATTATATACCAATATTGATGATGCAGAATTTCTTCTTGCATAAAATAATGATTACATACATCAAAGTGACATAGGTTGCTTCCTATAGTCAAAAAATCAAACCATCATTTGAAAATATTGCTTTGCCATTTCCTTATGTTTTTTTACCTTATTAGTATCATAAGGAAGAGAATAAGATTGACTTTCACACCAATCATAATACTCATTCAATCTGAGCAAAAGCTCTCTTTGCATTGATTCATTATTTTTAAACCACACATACCATCTAGTTGAAAAAGGTTTATGATCAAAATCATCTCCGGTTTTTTCATTTACTAAAGGTGCCATAAGTCGTGCTGATTGATGTATATATATTCCAAAGGGAGGAGCTTTATGCTCTTGAGTAAAAGATTGAATTATTGGTAATCCAAATACTAATTTGTCTTTATTTTTAAAATCCAAATCATCAATATCATTCCCATGGCCAACTAATCCATAAGAAATACAAGCCCTTACTATAAATTTATAAAAATTGTTATTCTCATTTACAAAATTATCAGATAAAGATACAAAAACATTCTCCAGGAAATTTAACAAATCTTGTTTACTCTTAGATGTTATAAATGCACCATCCATAATAGGATAAATACAAAATTTTTCTGATTGAATAAACTGCTGCGATAAGAGCTTTTGAAATCTTGAAATAATAATTGCAGCCGTAAAGACAGATCTCTTCATCAAACAACTAATTCCCATTATATCTATCCAACACACATATTCAGGCGAGAGACATTTAGAATATTCAACCGTTGGTAGTCTCTGTTTCATGACCAAGAACCTTTTGCGAAATTCTATTCATCTATAATATCACTTATTATGCTGAACAATTTTCAATTATTATTATCAAATATGGTCAATATATCGCTAAATTCTCTTCTAAGACATTTATCAATGGAATCACTTACATTAGTTCAATATGCAAGCCCGGACTCCATTATTCACCAAAATATGTTGAAATGTCCCTACCGTGTCACAAAACACCTACAATTTTGTGACAAAAACAAGTTTGTTTACATTCAAAATACTATTTACTTAGGTTTTTCCTTTGTTTATAAAGCCTTTCAGATGGACGGCCTTGAATAGTTAGGCAACTTTGGTTTACGATTATTGTAATATTCATGGTTTTTGTAAACCTAAGGATTGGTGGATGTTTAATAAACGGTTATCACAAGCTCGAAAAGCTTCTGGCTTATCCCTTAGAAAATTAGGTGATGAAGTTGGCGTTTCTCATGCTGCGATAAAGAAATATGAGGATGGTGAAGCAAAGCCTTCTTCTACCATATTACTAAAACTGGCGAAGGTATTGGGTGTGCGTACCGAATACTTTTTTCGCCCCGATATTATTCCAGACTTAACCTCTATTAATTATCGCAAACATAGCGCTTTGCCTAAAAAGCAATTAAATTCCATCAGTCAAAAAATTATCGAACTTATCGAACGTCGGATTGAGCTGGAAAATCTGTTTCCACAAGCGGCTAAAGAATCACTATTGCCAATTAATAAATTACCTAAGGTTATTAGTAACGACTCAGATATTGAAAAAGCAGCCGAAGTGGTTCGCGAAACCTGGAAATTAGGGATAGATCCTATTCTTGATCTTATCGATATTTTTGAAATGCAAGGAATACGAGTCTTCTCCGTGGATATTGCGGAAAACGTTAAGTTTGATGGTCTTTGCGCCGAGGTATTAGACAAGCCGGTGATTGTTATTAGTAATAATTGGCCTGGCGATCGTCAACGATTTACTTTAGCGCATGAACTTGGCCATTTGCTACTTTCAGAAATGATTGTTCCAGACTTTAAAGATGAAGAAAAAGTTTGCAACCATTTTGCTGGCGCTTTTTTGTTCCCCAGAGAATCTGTCCTAAATAAATTAGGTAAAAGTAGGACTTCGATAGAAATTAAAGAGCTATCTCTTATCAAAGAAGAATTTGGCATCAGTATGGGAGGAATTCTTTTTCGTGCGCTTCAATTAGACATTATTTCCCATCATTATTGGCTTGAGATAAGAAAACTATTTAGCAAAAATGGATGGCATAAAGCAGAACCAGGAGAAGTTTACCCATCAGAAATCGCTCGTGTATTTGAACAATTTGTTTTTCATGCCCTTGCAGAAGATTGCATTGGTGAATCAAAGGCAGCTGAGTTGTTGAGTCTATCATTGACTGACTTCCGTCGCCTGCGAGCGATGGAGGGCAAGGATGCACGTACTCATCAGTGATGCCAACATCGTTATTGATCTACATGATGGTAATTTAATTAATATAGTATTTCAGCTACCTTATAGATTTGCTATCCCCGACATCATTTTTATAGAAGAACTTGAAGATCGTTATGCTTATCTACCAGGACTAGGACTAGAAGTTCATGCCATGGATGATAACTTAGTCGAAAAAGTAGAATTCTTCGCCATACAATATCCAAAACCAAGCAGAAATGATCTGTTCGCTATGGTATTAGCTCAACATCAACGTTGCCCATTACTTACTGGAGATAAGGATTTAAGACAAGCTGCAAAAAGTGAAAAAATTGAAGTTCGTGGTACCATTTGGCTTGTAAAAGAGATGTATGAGGCTGGCCTCATCAGCATTACTGAAGCCGAATCTGCCTTTAGTGCCATGCGCGCAAAAGGGAGTCGCCTACCATGGAAAGAAATTGAAGAAATGATTGAAGAATGGAAACTTGAAGAAACCCCATTAAATATTTATAACGTTGAGTTGGCCGAATAAGTGAAGTAGGTCGCTATAGATGATTATTCTCCATTTAGTAAAAAACGAAATAAAGGTCATTAGATGGCATTAACTAAAGAATTCAAAGACACTATCGCAAAAAGAGCGGCCTGCGATCCAGCCTTCAGATATGCATTATTACAAGAAACTATTAATGAAATTATCACCGGTGATCTCGATGTGGCTAAAACCTTATTACGTGATTATATCAATACAAGCCCACAATTTGAGAAAGAATAAACGATTAAAGATAAAAATCCCCCGCTCGTTTTACGAGCTGCCCCCTTTTATTCAAAGTGGGCATAGAAGCTTGAATATCCCCCAAGCCAGTTTTCCTCCCTAAATCCCATTCTCCCTCTTCTCTCCCATCACTCTCTACGATACCCTCATACAATTCCCCGCCCAAAACAAACTTACAACAGTTGACATACATCATTGCAACTATTTTTAGTTGCAAATTCAAACTAAAAGACTACACTATGAGTAAAAGAGAAAAGTTAAGAAAACGCTTTTTATCCTTCCCCAGTGACTTTACTTGGGAGGAATTAGTGACATTGTTAGCAGGTTTGGGTTTTAAAGAAATTGCGACCGGTAAAACGAGCGGCTCTAGGGTAAAGTTTTATAAAGAAGGCTATCCGCTTATCATGCTTCATAAACCGCACCCTAGCAATATACTGAAATCTTATCAAATAAGAGAGATTAATGATTATTTAGAAACTGAAGATCTACTATGAAAAAAGAACTCTTTATGCAATACCTCAATTATTATGGTTCAATGAATGTTGATCCTGAAAACAATATCCTCTTCGGTAAAGTCGAATTCATCAGAGCCAGCATTACTTATGAAGCCAAAGACGCTGCAGGCCTTAAAAAGGCTTTTGAAGAAGCCGTTGATGAATATCTGGATTTTTGCCACATCAAAAAAATGCCACCCGAACAGCCTTTCAAGGGGAGCTTAAACATTCGCATTGGGGAAGAGCGGCATAAAAAAGTATGGGTGAAAGCACAAGCTCGAGATCAAAGTATTAATGAATATATTTGTGAAGCATTAGATGAAAGCTTTAAGTCTGGGAAGACTGCATCACGAGTAGTTTCTAAGAAAGTAACAGCGAGGAAAGTTTCTTCTAAGAAAGAATAATGCAGTAGATTGAGCTGTAGTAATCACATTAAATCGTGACTACTTCAGATAATATCTTGGATGCAAGCAATTTTTGGTGTTGTGTTTCTATATCCATGAGGTTGATTGGCATTAAAACGAAGACCTTCACCTTGATGAAGTGAAGTAGCTGGGTCTAACATCCATAAAAATCAATCACTACGACTTTAATTGTTGGGCCAAAAGGCTCAACCTACACTTGCTTTTTTTCCTTTTCAACACCTTCCACAGAGATATTGGCTTCTTCTATATGTCCTATCGGTGATCTAAAATTTACTTTTGGGTTTGATTGACGTGGTAGGCTCATTCTGTGGAAGTGTGGGTGAAGTCTTTGGATCTGGAGGTTTAGACATGATCAATGGTTTTGATGTTTTTATGGACTGCGGTAAAGACAGTAATGTGATAATTTCTTTATCACCCAGACTCTTTGCAAGATCTAAAGGAGTTTGCATTGCTTTATTGGGGTGTTGTTTTGCACCCAATTCTAATAATTTATTAACGATTATTTTATCTTTTTTCATTACGGCTAAATGAAGTGGTGTGCAGCCTTTTATATCCGCTAAATCAATTATTGCACCATTCTTAATCAGTTCTTCAACGGCCTTCACGTCACCTTGTTCAACTACCTGATGCAAGACTGCTTTGCCATCTTTCATTTGCGCATTAACATCCGCTTTATATTCCTTAATTAGCTCTATTGCCAATGGCAAGTTTCCAGCTTTAGCAACATGATGAATAGCGGTATTACCATTAAGATCAACTAGATTTAGATCCATCCCTTTCGGGAGAATTAACTTAGCTTCACTAACCTCTTTTTGTTTTAATAGGTGATATAATAAGAAGCGTCCGGTATCGCTTTTAAACATAGCTTGGAGCAAAGTGGCCGTTGAAGCTTTTTCACCCTTTTTATCTTGTTTCTCATCTCTGAAAAATTGATAAATCGAAAACCATCTTATCGACATATTCTGGCGGAGAGCGTTCTGCATAAATATTGCAATTTGATCCAATGAATAACGCCCATTCATCTCAAAATTAAAATTAGAATCAAAATAGTTCAATTGACCTTTTGATTCAACATCAAAACCTATTGAGTGCCCATGCTCTGAAGTTTTAGTAGGAATTAAAGAAATATCAATCCAAGTATTGGGTAGTTCCGCAGCCAAATTCAGTAGGTCATAAATTGTATTTAAATTATCTGGCAAATCAATATTATCAGCGAAAAGCAGAGTGCTAAACTGTGTCTTGTCATCATGCACTACATCCCATAATTTTTTTCTATCAGATTGCTCAGCTTCCACAATGGTTTTAAACTTTTCACTAGTATTTTGAAAAATACTTAAATCATTCACTAGTAATTCAAGAAGCTTTTCTCCATTTGGGTACATCAACTTTCCATTTGGATAGCGTTTATTCTTCAATAACTCAGACATGCTATCATTGCCTAGAAGCGAATCCAACTGACCATCCCAATTTGCTACAAATTGGCGAATATCTTCAAATTCTTGCAAATGACCGATACCTGAATAATAACCTCTTAAAAAAGTCCAACCATTACAATTTCCTCTTTCATCCAAAAAAGGATGCTTTTCACCATTTTTGACCCAACCCTTCGCAAGACAATAACCTCCGAGTTTTTTATTGAGTAAATCTTGATTGACATAGGGTTTACCAAATTCTTTACTCTTTTTTACCTCTTCTACATTTGCACCAAGCGCCACTAGCATTTTTTCATCTTTGTTCGATAGGGCATAATCTATGGGCTTTGCTCCCATAAAATCATATTCATCGACAGATGCGCCGTGAGAAATCAACATCTCCGCCACATCTGGGAAACCATATACACTCGCAATATGCAAAGCTGTCATACCTGATTTATCTTTAGTATCGAGTTTTATACCCTCCTCTATGAAAAATTTTACCATTTTCACATCACCTTTTCGTGCAGCCATAATCAGTATATTTTCATCATTGCTGAGATCATTGATGTTTAGACCATACATTTTTAGCTTTCTAGCAGCTTCTAACTCCCCAGCTTCTGCTAATACATAAAAGCTGGTTTTTAAGACTTGAACATAATCTTTAGGATCAACTCCATAATTTCTTGCGCTTTTCCCCAAATACTTAAGCATAAAATCAAACAGATCCCAATTACCCATTTGAGCGGCTAAAATTATTGGTGTGAAACCAAAGTTATAATTGCAATCCTTTATATTCACTCCCTTCATTAAAAATTTAGCTAATTCTATTGATTGAGAACGCATAGCACTCAAGATGGCTTGATTTTCATTATCCTTTGCTCCATAGAATATTATACTTTCGGCCGCTTCCAATTGTTCGTCAGGGCTGTATTGATTATCTCTATTCGTTGCAATCACGTCTAATGGGGTTTGCCCAAATTCATTACTGTTAACTAAATTGCGTATATCATTCAAACTTAAATGATTTCGAGTTAAATCAATGAATTGAACGATGCCCCCTCTGAGAGCAGCAAAGTTTAAATCTTTAGGTTGGATCTCGGCTTGTGAAGAGATTAATATTTGACACATTGTCATATCGGTATCAAGTATTGCGTGTGTCAAAGGTGAATACCCAAGGCCATCTAATTTATTAGGATCTGCTTTGTTGTCCAACAACAGCTTTACAGCATCAACGTTCCTGTTTGATGCAGCAAAATGAAGTGGCGTAAAATTTGTAATTAGAAAATCTTCAGTCTGGCTTACTGTCGCATCTATGTTTGCACCTAGCTTTACTAGCAAGGTGATCATCTCCGTGTTTCCTTGAGCTGCAGCAACATGCAAAGCTGTTAGACCTTTGTCGTTAATTTCATGTATTAATTTAGGCTCGTTTTTGCATATTTCTTCAATTATGCTGACATTGCCATTTTCGACTGCATTAAAAAAGGAGATATTATCAATCATTACACATTTTTAACCAATTTCTAAGATATAAAATAAGACCGAAGAATTAGAAATTTAGTTCAGAAAAGGCTGATAAATTAAGGGAAATACGAGTTATATCATATGTAAAGCGATCAGGGATGGAGCTTTAAATATACCTAATGGTAAATGCTGGTAGGTCTGAAGCTCCCTACGCACTTCGCGCGAAGCAATTTCATGAGCGCAGCGAACAAATCCTTCTACCGCAGATCCTCACCCTAACCCTTTCCCATAAGTGGGAGAGGGGGAAGAAAAAAAATAATTTCTCTTCCTGATTTAAGCTGAATTATTTTTTGCCAGGGTAATGGATAATGTCGTGGATGCAAGCGATTTTTGTTGTTGTATTTCTATAACCATGAGGTTGATTGGCATTAAAACGAAGGCCTTCACCTTGATCAAGTGCTTGCCAATGACCATTGACTAAAACTTCCATTTTACCCTTAAGCACAACGACATGTTCAATCACACCATGTTTATGCGGCGGGGACAAGTGTTCACACCCTGGTAACAATTCAATCACAAACAATTCGAAGCTTAATTCTTTATCAAAAGGAAACAAAGGCATAACACGAATTTTCGTATCGCTAGGATGAAGCTGTTGCGCCTGCCCTGCTCGGCGTACTGGCTCTGTTAAATCGACTTCGTTCTCTTCAATAAAAGAAGAAAATGAAGTCTGAAAGCCACTGGCGATTTTCCATAATGTGGCAATGGTAGGGCTTGATTCACCACGTTCAATTTGTCCCAGCATCGCTTTGCTCACCCCCGTCTCAGAAGCTGCTTTATCCAAACTCCAACCCCGCTCTTGGCGAAGTGCTTTCAACGTGACCGAGATCTGCTGATTAATGTCCTTCATGTTAACCTTTTGTCGGCGAGACTTGTGCGTTATAGCGCACGATGCTACTATTCCCTATTATGCGTTATAACGCACAATTTGAAAATAGGTAATACACGCATTCGGAGGTTGTGATGTCGAATGAATTTCAAAATAAAATGGTCGCCGTTCTTAATAAGAGCATCGAAAGCGGTAAACTCATGAATGCTTTGGCACATATGAGTATCGGTTTGGGTTCAGAGATAGGACAGCCACCGCTACGTTTAACCCATTATAAAGATGCCGATGGCGGCTCGCACCCTTTCATCTCCGAGATCCCATTCATCATCTTAACAGCCAATTCCAATAAAATTCGGCAATTGCGCAATGAAGCAATCAAACACAACTTCTTCTTTAATGATTTCACCGACACCATGACGGTAGGCACTTACAAAGATCAAATTGAAAGAACTTTAATGACCAAAGAGGAAGATCTCGTTTATTTTGGCATCGTACTATTTGGTGATTGGAACAAATTAACCGAATTAACCAAAAAATTCTCACTTTATAAGTGATCAGGACATCCATGTGAACATGAAACCAACGAAACAGGACAGCCAGTTAAGCAAAAGCGCTCAAGCTGTACAAACAGCCTTGAACGCTCTAGGAGTTTCTTATGTAGTTCAAGAACTTCCGAGCTCTACACGAACTGCACAGGATGCGGCCAACAGCATTGGTTGTGAACTCAGTCAAATCGTTAAGTCATTACTCTTTTGTTCTCAAACGAAACACCCCATCCTTGTTTTGACGAGTGGTAGTAACCGAGTAGACACGCAAAAAATCGCAAATTTAGTCGGCGAAAGCGTTGCCAAAGCCGATGCAGACTTCACCCGCCGGGTAACTGGCTTTGCCATTGGTGGGATCCCCCCACTTAGAGATCACCCATACGGCGGCAACCCAAGCATATCTCATGTTTTCATTGATGAAGATTTATTGAAATTCACGAGTTGTTGGGCTGCAGCAGGCACACCAAATGCAGTTTTTTGTTTAACAACAAACGACTTGATCACGCTAAGCGGTGGTAAAGTCGTCGATATCAAATCTACTTAAGGAGCAATATGCGCAAAGTCTTTTGGGATGACCCCTATCAAACTACATTGCATACGCGCGTTGCGGCAGTAGATGGCAATTGTCTATTGTTTGATGAGACTATTGCTTTTTCATTTTCCGGTGGTCAAGAAAGTGACAAAGCTTATGTTAATGGACTAGAAATACAGGGATCAGAAATAAAAGGCGATTTAATTTACTATACGCTCCCTGAAAATCATGGCCTGACTAAAGGCGATCCCATTCTCATGACAATCGATTGGTCACGCAGGTATTGCTTAATGCGTTTACATTTCGCCGCAGAATTAATACTTGAATTGATTACACAAAAGCTAAGTTTAACAAAAATTGGTGCCCATATAGCACCAAATAAGGCACGCATCGATTTTGCTTGTAATCAAAATATTGCAGCATTTTTTCCAGAAATACTCATGAAGTACAATGAAATTATTGAACAGAATTTACCGATAAAAAAAGATTTTTCTGATGAGGCTCAACAAAGACGCTTTTGGGAAATAGCAGGCTTTTCCAAAGTACCGTGTGGTGGCACACATGTAAAATCTACCAAAGAGGTTGGCTATATTACTCTCAAACGCGTCAATGTGGGTGCAGGTAAAGAAAGAATTGAAATAAAGCTTATATAGCTTTTTCTTAATCTCAATGCCTCTTCACAACTAATGAAATGACACTACATATGCTCATAAGCAGTCATCACTCTCTTCGTCATCGATCTGCAGTTTAATCTGGTTCATCCGATCCTCATACTTTATCTACATAAAATTGCTTTGTTGGCAACAACCATTGAAGGCGCACCAACATACAAATTTGTTTTAGGCCTCAACACCAATAAATAAGTCCATCACAATATTCTGATGATCATTCGCTCTTTCATCATAGATTTCAAAATCGGTCGCATAACGTCTTTTGCCACCAAAATCAGCATCTGTCATCTGCCAAATTGAAAACCATGCATTGCGAACAACATCAGGCATAGGCGCAGGACCAGTGGTAAATTTCGCGTAGGTTTGAGCAGGAATGATAAGCGTGTTAAAGTCAGCAGGAACATCTGCTAAAGAACTCACCTCTTCACCGATGAAATACGTATAATCTCCAGTATGGTCACTTTCGTAATCGGTGTAGCAGCAAAAGGTTGTTCCTGGTTTCGTGCGGTGAGGGATCTTGTCAAATAATTGTTCTTGGAAAAAGCGTTTTACAATAGGAAAAATTTTTCCTGTCATTGGATCTATTTCGTTTTTGTTGTTAGTGCGAACTTGGATCCCAATGAGTTTGATTTCAGGACGAGTTGTATTTGATTGTTCCATGATTCAGCCTTTAGGTGGAGATGAATGCGAGAATTTCACCGTTTTTATAGGTTTTTTATTATAATTTGAATTAAAATCTAAAGCTATTCTAAATTATATAAATGAAACACATCCAAGCTTGAGAAATGACTCAGGATAAGGTAACTATATAAAAGGCACTTTGCCTTCTATATAGCTTTAAGGACTAGGATACTCCATGCAACGAAAAACTACTGCTTTCTTGCGGGTTTTTGTGGTGGAGCTTTAACCTCATTTTGCTTTTTCATTTGTTCCTCAATGCGATCAATATTCCTTTGTACCCAACCTCCTTTTTCTTTATTTTTTAATTGCGTTGTCATTGAGATACGTTGTGTTGAATTAAGTGCTGGAACACTCTTGGTATGAACAGAAACAGCTTCTTCTTTTTTAGCTACATTCTGAATGCAGCTATCAAGTTTAGGTGAAATTTTCTTAAGTACTTCTAATCTATTTTTCATGTCACCTGCCATCTTTTCCAGATTTCTTCTTTCGTTACTACCTACAGGATACATCAGAGCATCTTGACTATACATCTCTATGTCCAGGGTCAAATCTTCGCTTTGTCTTTGCATTTGTTTATGCAGCTTCGATAAAGACTGTTCTATGACGGAGAGATCAATCTTAGCATTTGGACCATTCTCGATATGCTGCATTGCTTGCTCAAGAAGGCTCCAATCATTTTGGAGTTTTTCCAAGAAAGCATTGCTTTGTTGGCCAGAAATGAGATTTTGTGAAAATTGATTTATCATAGCCATTAATGCGTCTTGATCGCTCGTTAATTTCTTTAATTCACTTAATCTCTTGAACTCATCTAATGGCTTTTTATATTCTATCTCGATTTTTTCTATTTCGTCGTCTAAAGGTTCTAGCTTGGCTTCTAGACCTTCAGTATAAGCTTTGACAATCTCTTCTATTTGCTTTTGAAAAGGTTCGATTTTCTCTGCATATTTCTTAAGCTTCTTTTTGTCAAATATGTTTAATTTTTTTAATATTTCTTTGTCGGTAGGTGAGTCCTTCTTAATTTTCTTTTTCGCTTTTTCTTGCAACGCATTGATTCCGTCTAATGAGGGTTGCATTTGCTCCTGGATAGGTTTTACATGCTCTTTAACGAGATCTTTAAATTTAGCAGTCACTTGCTCCTTCTTTTTTTCAATCTCATCTATTTTTCTTTCATATTCTTGTTTCTTACCTTCTAATTCTTCATAGGATAAAGACATTGTTATTCTCCTAAAACGTCGGGATATAACAATTGACATTATTAACAGCAAAAAAGTTTTCTTATGTTGCTAATGCACGAGTTGCAGATGCACCTTTCTCCATCTTAAAATTTCAACTTACTGTTCTTGTCTTTTTGCACATTTCCATGATGTGGATCACGAGGTGAAGAAGAAATAAGATGATCAGATGAAGAATCTGCATGGCTACCGGCATTTCTTGCTGATAACGGTTCGTTACCTCATGTTCTATAATATTGCGGCGTTGAATCATTTCTTTGCATAAATCGCTCCAATCATAACAAGTAATTCTTTGTGATTCATCATCAATATCGGGGCTCGCTTTTGCTTTACTTATATTAGCCAAATTTAATTCGTCTATCGCAGAATAAAGGATTAGATCGAGATTAACCGTTGATACGTTGATAGTATTAACCGTTACTGAATCGTTTTTTATCTAAACCCTTATCTCCACGTTAAATGAAGTTCATTTTCAGCCACCTTTTGCCATTTTTCGTCATAAACATTGACGCGATTTTAGCAGCACCATTGTAGGCAATCCAAGCAATAGCTTCCCCTTTTCCTGCAGGGTAAATGGGAGAGGGGTTATACCGCACGTTGGTTGTTATTTCATTCCCTTTTGCTAAACCCCGTGCTTGAAAACGTAATGGCTTATCAGAATTGTATTGAACATGAATATATACGGGTTCATCTTTATTTAATAAAGTTTGAGCAATAGGCGTTGTTTCTGTTAGCTCAGCGCAAGCGCTAAGCCTGAAAAAACAAACAATGAATAAAACAAAATCAGTTTAATGCTCTTCATATACATACTCGGATATTTATATTTTAATCATAATATACCATTCGCCTTACCTCATATCTTTATCATTAAGTCTCCTGAGCAGAGTTTTAAATCCATGAGAAAGCAGTTTTCATTAATATTTCTTACCCTTAGCAATCCATATCAAGATACGCAACAGTCCCATTTATCTTTTTTTTGTAGCGAAAATACCTGAGCAATCATTTTTTTACTAAAACATCTTGAAAGATAATGTTTTAATTTGGAGGAATTTCAAGCTAAGAGGAAAAATATTATGGAGCAAGGTCCACAACAATCTTCAATCGAAGATCTAGACAAAAAATTGAGGGGCATGACAATTGAAGAGAGATCACGAGGAGCTGGCAATAAAGCAGATGATCCAATACATATGTCCTTTGATAATATTCACGATGCCACAGCTATCCAAGCTTCAACAAGAAGATTATGTGAAAAATTTATAATTCCGTCAAATATGACTGTAGAAGCAATACAAGAAATCTTAGATAAATTAGATGAGCAGTATCAAGAAAATTTCAAAGCTTTTAGAAGCACTATCAGCCCAATTAACGTCAAAAAAATTGCTGGCTTTCAAAAATTACAGAGTGTAATCCAGCATTCACCTCTATTAACTTATATCAAGCATGTTATGGGACTGTTAAACCATCTCCATTTTCACACAACGGTAGTTTTATCATTTGAGCAAGGAAACCAAATCACCTCCAATATCCTCAATTTATTTGCTGATTGGATAGAACTCCTCGAAATACATAACCTCGCCCCTTGCGATCTTCACAAAATCATGCTCGCTTACATCTTAAACAAAGGTAATCTAAATGCCGCTTTGTACATCCATGAGGGTGTCACACATTTTAACATCTGGAATGAATTAACAGATAGCACTTCTGGCGAAGCTGAACATCATCACAATAAAGCAAGATTCTATTTTGAAAAGGCATTGGAAATAGCCCACTTAAATCAACAAAACTTGAATGATTTCAATTCGCATTATGATAGAAATCCTATAGATGAAATAAATATCCTCATTCCATTTATATATGCTCAATCATTTTCTGGTCATTTAAAATTAGCCAGAGAAAATGTAGAGAAAATCTATTATCTTATGGTAATTCATCCTTGGTGTTACATCCTTGCTTTGGTTGCTTTTGACTTTTACGCAAGACGGCTAATGATGTATTCTCCCACTTCTTATCATGAAATAATTGAGATGATGGAGAGAAATATTGCACTCAGTAAAAAAACCATTATTGGTCCACCAGATTTTGATCATGGCAGATATACTCAAATTCAAGAAGAAGACTTTATTGTTTTATCTGATGGTTACCAGACAGAAATTGCAGATTGGGGTAAACCCTATCACCTTGTAAAAAAATCCGCTAGCACCAGCGAAATTATCTATACTCTGCCTTCTGCAGATTTTAATAATCAAATAAAAAGACTGCTACCCAAGATTCTTCGAGATTTACCGTCCAAGCAAGTATCTATTTCAGTAAAGGCAAGAGAGCTTTTCATTTCATTTCCATTAGACATTCCTCTTGCTGTAATAAAGCAGGCCGTTGAAAAAATAGGTGAAATATTTTTAAATCCCGAACCTACACTTAAATCATCAGAAACGGTTATTTGTCAAGATATTGTACCTACCAATCCAACTTGTTCTCAAGGAACAGATGGGTTCAAGTCATCTCTTGAAGCTACTCCTGTGACAAAGGACATAGGACAAAATGACAATGAAAAAGAGAAGGAAACTAAAGAGAAGAAGGAAAAAGGAAAAAGAGTGAGAAAGGGAACGCAAAGAAATAATAATAAAAGTTCTTCTGCGACAACTTCCACAAATCATTCCATACCTAGGTTACAAGCAATCTTAGAAACAAACTCACCCACTGCACCGTTTAAAAAGCAAGAATTTGAACATGCAACAATATGTGAACTTCAAGGTGCCAAAGGTATTTTTGTTGCTTATAATCCTCAATCTACTTTTGTTCAACCCAAAAAGCTCGATAAAAAAATCGAAACTCGCTACAGAAACATGTTCCGTTATCCTCATCTTGCGAGCTCCACCAATTGCAATGGCTTTAAATGGATATCTAATAATATGGGCGCATGTCTTATTGGCAAATTAACCCGCGAAAGTTATAGATTGTTTCCTCTTGAAATAGAAATTAATGATGTTGGCGAAACAGCATTTTTCTATGGTGAAATCAGAAATAGTAAAAAGGGGAAAAAAGCAAATCGATATGGATAAATGCCGTATCATTTAAAAATAACGAAGCATTTGAGGATTCAGGAGGCAGATCTGCCTTCTGAATCTTTTCTTTCCCGCCTTTTTCGAAGAAAGTGAAAGAAACTACTATTTTTCAAAGAACACAATAGCATCCTTAATTCAATGCTTAAACGTATAAAAAAACCGACGCTCGTCGTTTTCTTGTAGCGAAACTCACTGAGCATTTATTTTCTATGGAGTAGCCATAAATTTATATGTTCTAATGTCGTTTTTCCAGTCTAAGAGTTAACTATACAATGGAACAAGGTCCACAAAAATCATCACTGCAAGACTTAGCAAAACAATTGTCACAGTTGAGAGTGACAAAGCAATTTAACGCTTCCAATCCAGTATATTTTCGTCACTCAAATATATCAAATGCAATCCATGTGAATGCATTAAGCCGAAAACTGTGCCAAGATTTTACTGCTGATCCCTTAAACATGACTTCTGAAAATATGGATAAAATACTCGATGAGTTTGATGAACAGTTTCAAACACTTTTTAAAAAACTAATGACAGAGCTTACAGCAATCTCCCTTAAAGGTATTTCAGGATTTCAATTGCGGCAAGCCACTATCCAGCATTCACCTCTTTTAATGTATATCAAAGATGTTATTGGCCTCTTAAATCATCTTGATACTCAGATGATAACATTTTTGACGAATGATGAGATTATCGATATAAATTTTGATGTCTTCGATTTGTTCTGTGAATGGCAAGAACTTCAAGAAGATGAAAAACTTGTGGTCCCTTCAGAGCTCCACAGGATCACGCAAGGATATGCGCTTGCGAAAGGTAACATAGTGAGTGGGATGTACGTACGAAATGGAATCGAAAATTATAAAATTTGGATAGCATTAGAAGATAGCTCTGCAGAATTGGAAATGTATGACAATATGATTCAACATAGTTTTGATAAAGCCTCAGAAATGGCCTATTTAAACCATCAAAACATAACAGGCTATAATACTTATTACAATAAAAATATTATCGATGAAATTAATATTCTTGTTCCTTTTATATGTGCTAACGCCTATCCTGGTTATTTTAAGCAGGCTAGAGAAAATGTCGAAAAAATATATGATCTCATGGCAAATAAACCTTGGAGTTACAGTCTTGTTGTCACTGCCTTCGACTTCTATGTACAACGCAGATTGATTTGCTCTGATAATGCCTCTTTTCATGATGCACTTGACGTATTAGAAAAATTAGTTACCTTGTCTAAAGACAGAACTTCGATCGCAGAAGATGATTTTGACTTTGCAGATTATGCTTTAAAGAAAGAAAATACGCTCAAAAAATATCAGGAATTTTACCAGGAAGCAATTGAACTTATTGGAAAACCCTATCGCTTTCAAAAGAAATATGCCTGCACAACTGAAATAATTTATATCCTGCCTTCAGCAAATTTCACTAAAAAAATAACGGAAATGATACCCAAAATTCATCGAGTTTTACCTTCCAAACAAATTTTCTTTTCCGTTAACAAAAAAGAAATGAGCATTAAATTTCCTTTGGAAGTTTCTCTTTCAGTTGTCAAGCAAGCCGTAGATGAGATAGGTAAGCTATTTCTAGCTGCCGAACCTTCACCCATCCCTTCTAGGGCAATTTTTTCCGGTGATATTCCTTCAACTGGTCCATCAGCTGTAACTACTTCTACCCTGCCAACCTTAGATCCAGCACAAGAAAAAGGAAATAATGATTCTTCGCCTACCGTAAATCAATGGAGCAAAAAGGATTGTCTATTGCCAGAAAAGGAAGAAGAAAAAGAAAAGGGAAAAGAGAAGGAGAAGGAGAAAAAGAAAAAAGTCGAAACAAAAAAGAAAGGGAAAAGAAGCAAGAAAAAAGGAAACCGGAAACATCAAACCACCTGTATGAACGAAACTACAGATATGCCAGATCCAGCCACAAAGTTACAATCAATTTTAGCTGTTCCGACTGAACCTTTTCATGCAGATGAATTCCAAAGTGCCAAAATGTTAGAACTTCAAGGAGCAAAAGGGATTTTTGTGGCTTATAACCCTGAGCTTTCATTTGCAAAACCTAAAAAATTAGATGCCATGATAGAGCAACGGTATACTAAAATGTTTGAACATCCCATTTTAGTAGGTCCGTCCAATTGTAATGGTTTTAAATGGGTGCCCCATCATATGGGAGCCTCTCTTGTTGGAAAATTAACCTGCGAAAAATATAGGTTATTCCCAGTTATCAAAGAAATCAATGATGCTGGTGAAACTGCTTTTTTCTATGGTCAGATCCAAAAAACAAAAAACGGAAAGAAAGCAAATCGGTATAGATAACATTAATGGGCCGGCAAGAGAAGTATCACCTCGCCGGCCTTACTGATTCTTCTGTCTAATGAGATCATTCTCATCCGGTTTTATCAATCACATACCTAAAATGCCGACACAAAATGTCCTCCAGCAGTATCGCTGGCTTATAGGTAATTACTTATCTACAGACAATTTATGTAGCGAAAACACCTGAATAGTTATTTTCTACTAAGTTGCTCCTTAAAAATGTGTTTTAATTGCGACCATTATCGTTACAAAGAGATCATCCGCTATGAATCAAGGTCCTCAACCATCCCTAAAATGCTTGGTGGCACAACCGCACGCACTCACCATCGTAGCTGCATCCTATATTCCAGAGATAGAGGTAATGGATATCATTCTTCTATCTCATGCTAATATAGCTGATGCAATCTATGTAGATGAATCTACTAAAAAACTATTTGAACAATTTATGATCCCTTCAAACATGACTTCAACCAATATGACAGATATCGTCAAAAAATTGAACGAACAGTATCAGAAACATTTTCAAACGCTAAAAGAAACGCTCGCTCGAATTGATCCGACGAAAGTGGCTGGGATGAAGCAATATAAAAGTAAAATTGAACAATCTGATTTGTTACTTTTTCTAAAAGATGTGATTGGGCTTGTAAACTATCTTGATGCATGCAAGAGCATTATAGACGTCGAAGACATTATTGAAATCACCTTTATTATTCTTGAGATGCTTTCAGAATGGTTGGAGCCGCTGGAAGACGCAAATCTTGTTCCATCAGAAATTCACAACATTATTCTTTCTTTCTTTTTATATAAAGGTAATTATATCGGTGAAATGTATGGACAAATGGGTATTTTACAATTTCATAAGTGGAAAGAACCAGAAGCTGACCCGGCCAAGTCTAAACGCAATTACGACCGTGCTAAAAGCTATTTTGATAAAGCATTAGAAATGGCACAGATGAACTACCAAAGTTTAACTGATCGCAACCGATACTATAAAAAAAATCCTATAGATGAAATTGAAATCCTTTCTTATTTTGTATATGCCCAGTCCTTTTTTGGCTACTTTAAAATAGCTCGCGAAAATATTGAAAGAATTTATTATCTCGCGTTAGAAACGAGGTGTTCCTTATCGGTTTCAAATGTTTTTGAGTTTTATTTAAATTGTTTAATGACTATTCCCCCTCAAGTTTCTTATCTTGCTTACCACCAATCTATCGACTTGGTAGAGAAAATTTATACTCTATTTCTTAGAAACAGATTTATTAAAAATGCAGGTTTTGAATATACAAAGAATGCTGAGGATAAAAAAAGGCAACTTGATAAATTAGTTGATGCTTATCAAAAGACCATCGGAGATTGGGGAATGCCTTATCGGTTTCAATGTAAATCTGCCAGCGTCACAGAGATTATTTATACCATGCCGTCAGCTACTTTCAATAAACAGTTGCAAACCACTTTCCAGAAAATCTGTCGAAATCCAGCCTTTAAATTCATTTCTATCTCAGTTGATAAAAGAGAACTTAGAATTAAGTTCCCTTTAGATATTCCATTTTTATTGATACAAAATGTCATTGATGAAATTGGAAGGGCCTATTTAAAACTTCAAACACCACCGATTTCGCCTATGATAACAAAGGGTGAAAAAAATGTAACTTCGGACTGCCCTCATGAAGTAGATACTTCTAACATTCCTCATTTGGAGGCTACTGATCTAAATAAAGATAACACAGATTTTACCGCGACACTTGATGCAGTAAGTGAAAAAAAAGATAATGAAAGAGAAAGAAATCAAGATAATGAAAAGAAAAAAGAAAAGAAGACAGTAAAAAGAAAGCAACCAAGGAACAGGAGCCAAAAGAAAAAAGCGAGTACAAATAGATCTTCTGCTGCAAGCAATCGTAAAGCCACAAATACAGACGTAACTCAGCTTACATCAAGGCTAGGATCTCTTTTAATTACAGAAGCTCCCTCTGAGCCCTTTCTTGCGTCTAAATTCCAAGGAGCAAAAATTTGCAAAATACAAAATGCCAAAAACCTGTTTGTAGCTTATGCTCCTAAGCCTCATCCTAAAGACACCTTTGAATGTCCTAAAAAACTTGATAGTACTATTGCCGAAAGATTTGCCAAACAATTTGATGTTCCTACCTTAGCAAGCCCTGTTGATTGTAATGGCTTTAAATGGGTAACAAATAACAAGGGGTCTTGCCTTGTTGGTAAATTAGCGCGAGAAAAATTCAGATTATTCCCCACTGCGGTAGAAATTAATGCTGCAGGTGAAACAGGATTCTTCTACGGACGAATAAAAGATGCTAAACACGGAAAAAAAGCCAATCGCTATGGCTAATTCAAAATTTATAAATGAGAGCCCATATAAATACATATTGTGAATCATTTTTTACTTACTTGCTTGGCATACAGACTATAAAAGTTAGATTACCATCCACTAAACTTAATTTATTTTTCAAGAGAAACTTATGCAAGGTCCAAGTGATTTTAATTTGCCTGAAAAATCGGTATTAGGCGAAAGCGGCCGTCCTAATGTTACACAAGAATTAATGCCCTTGTCGCCTAGTGGGATAAATACATTAGCACCAGAGCTATTAGTACATATCTTACAAGTTGGGCAATTTACCCCAAAAGACTTAAGTGTATTAAGTCACATAAACACTCTGTTTTATCAGATTTCCAATGATAATTCCGTTTGGAAAACATTGATAAGAAAACATCTCCACTATTTACAATTTAAAGATCCAGAAGGATTTGATAGCAATCCTAAAAAAACTTACATCGTAGAATATAATCGTTGGAAATCTTGTTATGGAAAAACAATTGGCATGCCCATGTTATTATGGGCTTTGAACGATAATATCAATGAAGCGACGAAATTTTTTAATGACTTATCTAAAAATCACGCTAACCCCTCTCATGCACTGGGTGTACGCAGATGGTTGTATTTGTTAGGAGTTGCGTTTGATAATCCTTGCGCAAAAGAAGCCCTGAAGCAAAGTACACAATCCGAACATGACAAGAGAATGGCTTGCACAATTGCAAAAGCTCATGGTTACATATCTCCTATACTTGCGGAATACGAGGTAAAGCAACAACATGAGGAACTCATCAGACTTTCTATCCAAGCAAATGATTCAATAGTATTAAATTATATTTTAAATAACGAAATACTTAACTATAGCGTTATCTCAGACTGTTTTAGTAGGGCATTCTCTTCTAATGCTGAAGCATGCGTTACAATCTTGCTAGAGCAGTATCATAGTCCATTTTTTATGGGAAGAATGCCTTATATGGTTCTTCAAGGAATACAATGTTCAGCAACCTATTCTGATACCAACATTTTAAAAAAACTACTAGAAATAGCGAGAAATAGTAGATATCCTATCAAAGAACTTAGAAAATCTTGTGGGATCGCTTTAGGATGTGCCTCAAATCGAGGAAGTTTCGAAGCTATTCGTAGCTTGCTGACAATGTCAGAATTTGTATCTTGTTCATCGCTTCGAGTCGCTTTATCAAATAGCTTTCTTCATTGCGATCCTCGTGTGCCTGAAATTATATTAGAAGCTTCTTGCAAATTACTCGGCGAAAATCAAGCCAAAGCGATAGTACGTAAATATCTTCCTATCGTCGAATGCCATGGTTCAAAAGATATCCTCTCCTTCATGCAGAAGACATTGGGCATTGAAACAGCAAAGGCTTGCTCAAACAAAACACTAACAGGGAAAAAGAGAAAGCAGCAAGAAAAACTCGTCAAGCCTACTTCTACAAATCAAACAACAAATTCGTATGTACCAGGATTTAATGCAATAATTGAAAACGTGCAAAATGAGGCGCCTACCACGAGCAACGCAATTGAACCCACACCAAAGAAAGAAAGCAGATTACGTTTATCAGGGGCTTGAAAACCAAGCTCCTTTCTCTTCAAGACATAAAAAATTGCGTTAGAAATGCATCTTGCATAGTCATTTGACTTAAAGTTACTTATCTATCATTTTAATAGCTTATTTTTGTCAAAATATTCACCAAACAAGGAGTGTTTGTGGAGTCCATACGATTAGATTCAAATTTGAACAGTATTCCTCCTCAAGACAAAATTGCTAAAAATCTGATCCTTTTTCTAATAGCCACCATCATTTGTGCTTGGTTAGCCATGATTTGGACAACTTATCGCACCCATCAAGAAGCTCCTCCCGTGCCTGCCCAAATGCTGAGTGAGTCAGGACAAAAAATAATGACTTTCGAAGACATTGTGGCAGGAAAGGCAGGTTTTCAGAAAGCTGGGCTAATGGATTTTGGTAGTTTGTATGGGATGGGTTCCTATTTTGGTGAAGACTATACAGCACAATATTTGGTTGAATTAGGTGAGCTTGTTTCTGCACAATTAGCCAAAAAATATTCTCATCACAATAACGGAGATTTACCTGAGATCCAACGATTAGCTGTAAACCAAGAAATGCAACAGCTATTGAAGCACATCTCATTAAAAAAGGATAACGTTGTTTTACCAAACATCGTCGCTAAAGCAATTGATGAATTACGCAAAAAAATCGCTAATGATCTGACAACAGATAATTTAAAGAAGGGCTGGGCAAAACCAGCTAGCTTATCTGAGGAAGAAGCAAATAAAACGGCAGATTTTTTGATTTACTGTGTTCTTACTACCATCACACATCGTGAAGGAACAAATATCTCTTGGACAAATAATTGGCCTTATGAGCCTTCCATGGGAAATACCCTCACTTCTGCATCCTTTATTTGGACATGGGGCTCTCTTGCTGTTTTATTTTTTGCAATTGGCTTGGTTGTAGCCATATTCAGACTTTTTATCGATGAAGAACAAATAAGTCCTCCTAGCGAAGCAATATTGACTATCTTTAAAAATTTAACGCCAAGCCAAATGGCTTTAGGTAAATATTTTATTGTGGTGGCCTTATTACTACTAGTACAAATTGGGGCTGGCTCTATATTGGCGCACTATTATGCTGAAAGAGAAAGTTTCTATGGCTTTAATATTGCGTATTACCTTCCATTTTCATTTTTACGTGCCGTTCATATTCAAGCTCCTATCGCTTGGATAGGCTTAGGCTGGATTGGAACCGCTTTATTCCTCGCTCCGATGATAGGCAGAAGAGAGCCTCGCGGTCAAAAACATCTCGTCAATATTCTTTTTTGGATAACAGTGTTTGTAGTTGGCGGTGCATTAATCGGAAATTATTTGGGCGCCATGGGCATTATACAAGAGCACTGGTTTTGGTTTGGAAACCAAGGTTTATCATATCTTGAACTAGGAAGGTTTTGGCAAATCCTCTTTTTTATCGGCCTTCTAAGTTGGAGCTTAATAATGCTTAGGGCGATGTGGCCCACTTTGAAAAGTCTTTTTCACTGGAACTCATTTTATAGTTTATTTCGTGTAGAGCACTTACTTTGGTATAGCACATTAGGGGTGGCCTTTATTTATATTTTTGGCATGATCCCTCTTACTCATATCCACTCTTCTTTCACGCTCACCGATTTTTGGCGTTGGTGGGTGGTACATCTTTGGGTGGAATGGGCATTTGAATTATTTACCGCAGCGGTGACAGGTTATTTTTTAATGACGGTTGGTCTTGTTTCCAGACAGCTAGTTGAGCGCGCCATTCTTTTTGAGTGGATCTTAATTTTAGGTAGTGGGATCCTAGGAACAGGGCATCATTTATTTTGGGTTGGAGAACCTCAGTTTTGGCTTTCAATTGGTACTATGTTTGGTTTCTTGGAAGTATTGCCGCTTTTCCTTCTTATATTAGAAGCTATTCAACATTACTTACATATTAGCCGCCAACAAACTTTTGCATATCGATTAGCCTTTCTTTACATTTTGGGCGCCTCCTTCTGGAATTTTGTTGGTGCAGGCGTTTTTGGCGCTTTAATTAATTCGGCGCTAGTGAATTATTATGAACACGGCACTTTTTTAACACTCAACCATGCTCATACAGCCATGTTTGGCGCATTCGGCCTATTAGCGTTAGGTTTAATTTATTTAGCATTACGCTATATGGCAGGCGATCGTCACCCCTGGAATGAACGACTTGGGATCTGGGCTTTTTGGCTTTACAACCTAGGGTTATTGCTTTGGATAATATTTAACTTCTTTCCTATTGGCTGGCCACAGCTTGTCGCTGTTTTTGAGAAAGGTTATGCCTATGCAAGAAGTCTTGAATTCTATGACACCACTTTATTTTGGCAATGGATGCGATTACCGGGGGATGTAGTTTTTGCCATTGGCGCTCTATTGATGGCATGGGACTTCTTAGTAAAAACGCGAAATCTATCTAGCTCAAGCTCTTGAAAAAAAAGGGCCAGATTTATACAAGTCTGGCCCGTTCTATCATCAAAATTAGCTGCCTTTAAACTTATTTTGCGCAAAACTTCTTCATTTCTTTAAGAAGTGGTTCATTATTATCCATTGCACATTTTTTAGCTGCATTGAAGACACTTGATTCTTTATAAGCATCGAAACTAAAAAAGCTTTTACCATAACCAAACCATGTATGCGCCTCAAGGCCCATTTTTAATGCTCGTTGCTTGCTTACATCCTTAATAGCACGGAGTTTCTCTGGTGTGTCATAAGCTTTAAACGCACCGTTAACATAGTTTTGATGCCATGTTGAAATAATGGATGTTGCAAGATAAGATCCCAAAGCGATCCCAACACCTGCCATCAATCCAATGCCGTATGCTGCTGATGCGCCAATGGACAAGATACCGGCTAAAAGCGCCCAATTAAATGCCGATTTTACTTTTTCAAGCTTTTGCTTATTTTTCTTAATATTATGCAAAATTCGTTGCTTTTGCCAACTATTAAAGAGCGTATTAGGACATTTAACTGAGAGTAAATTCGGTGCCTTTAACAAGGCCGCCGTTAACACTTCTGTTGCTAGTGTAGGCAGCTGTTTTGCTGGCGAACCAATCGTGACAGAAGTTGTTGATGCCTTAACACATTTATTAAGCTTGTCTTTCAATTGTTGGTGCGTATCAAAATAAAGATCGACACTACACGATTCTGTTTTATTCTTTTCCTTGGATTCCACAGAAATAGAAAGACTGTATTTCCCCTTGGGAGCAATATCATCAAAATTAAAACCAAAACTAAATGCATTGCCAAAAAAAGCACGGAACAAATCTTCTGGGGCCATAAAATCAGGTGCCGAAGAAAAGGGACGATTAGCTGAATTATCTGCCGCTTTTTGCTCTGCAAGTGGTTTTTGTAAAAACTGATATGCTTCAGAGATCTCTTTAAATTTATCAGCGCCTTGTGGATTTTTATCAGGATGAAAGCGCAAAGCCAATTTTTTATAGGCTACCTTTATTTCATTCTCAGTAGGATTTTCATTTGCTTTAAACCCTAAGGAAATGAGGGCATCTGTTCGTTTAGTCATTATATTTTACTACCATCACAACTACTATGGATGGGATGTTAACGAAGCACAGAAAATGTTGTCAATTAAATACAGATAAGTGGTTACTGAAATTGTTTAACCAAAAAATACATAAACCGCAACAAGTCATTTAAGTCACTTCGACATAAAATCTTCAGTCTGCATCTTTAAAATTGATAAATACTGTTATCCACTCCCTCACACTTTTATCAAAGACTTGCTGATTTTCCAGCTGTGGCCAATGACCAACATCACCACAATTGATAACGGTAAAAGCGCGAGGCTTAGGAAAATTTTCCCACTGTACTAAGGGCAAGCTATCATAATCACGCTCGCCGGCTAGCAGTAAAGTAGGGACTTTCACTTTTTCAATATCAATACTTAGATTATGATTAGGTAGTATATATTCAAAAAATTGATTTATTATCACATCATCAACTTGAATATCTTTCCAAAGCAAGCGGATTGCTTCTTCTGAAATTGTAAAATCACCCCAATATCTTGCTGAATCGGCTATATATTTATCAATAGAAACTTCTGAGTCAAAAGGTTTTTCGATTAATGCATACTTTTGTTTTCGAAGATGATCATTCTCAATACGCTCAAGCTCTGCATGTTCTTTAAAATATTTGTCAGTGAAAGCAATAGAAGCATTGTTCCATTGTGGCGCGCTAGCCACCAATATCACCCCACCCAAATCAGCGTGATGATATTTGGCGATTTCAAGCGCCAAGATGCCAAAACAAGAATGCGCCATTAGAATCGGTTTTCTCAAGTGCAACTGATGAATGATCTCCACAACATGTGAGGACAAAGCTGTCATGGTAAATGACTGCGCATTCGGATGCTTATATTCGGCCGTGAAGTAAAGATCGGTTGCATACAACGTAAACATCTCTTTAAAGTTATCTGATAAGCTACGCAGCAATAGATTACCCAATCCAACACATAAGCAGGCAATGGGGCCTTGACCAATCTTTTGAACTGGATAAGTCATGTTGTCTATTACAACGTTTAACATTCTTTTCTACCTTATAGGTTGATGGAACAAGACAGCAATATCATAAGAAAGTGACAGGTTTTGTATTTTTAAAATTTGATAAAAGCACCATACCCACTCTTGCACCAACCCCCACCAAAAATTCTCATCATATCAGCATTTATGCAGTTTTCTCTTTAGATTTTGTGGGGAAATAACCTGAGTGATTTATCACATTTACTTAACTTATTTATTATGATGTAATACGTTGCTCAGATAACAAATGAAGGCTTTATAACTATGCTCTCGGGTGACTTACAGGCTTCCTCTTCAGAACATGCTGATTATCTTTTATCACGTCTTGCTGAACTCCAGCTTGAAGAAAACAACCAAGCTTTATTAAATATCACCAATGAAGAAAGTGTTTACTATAGTCACAATGCAATATCTGAGGCAAAACTGGTCTCCCGTAGGATAAAAACACTATGTTCAATCTTTATGTCAGCGCTTGCAAATCCAGACTTATCAAATAAAATTAGTGCAAGTAGTATTGCGCCTTTAATAAAACAAATTGATGAAGAATTTGAAACTCATTTTGAAAAACTCAAACAAAAAATCGCACCGCCATCTTCAAAAAGAAAAATTGCCCAGTTTCAGCAAAAGCAAAAAAATATCGAGGATTCAGAACTTCTCGCCTATGTCAAAGATGTTGTTTGGCTATTAAATTACGTTGACAATAAAATTACGTTACTATTGAATCACCAACAGTGTATCGAAATTTCAAATGCGATTTCGACTTTATTTAATGAATGGCTCCATGAATTGGAAGTTCACGAACTAGTACCATCAACGCTCCATGAATTCATTTTAACTTATACCACTCAAGTGGGAAATTTAATTGCTGAACGTTGCATAAATTGTGCTTTACAAGAACTCCGAACAACGAATAATCAAGCTGTTGCCCAGGAATATTTTAAAAAAGTCCTATTCCTAGCACATATGAACGAACAGAACGTCAATGAGCTTTCATCCTACTATGCGAAAGATCGCGAAATGGAAAAAGTCTGTGTTGCAATGAATTTTGTGTGGGCACAATCCTTTTTAGGTCATTATCATCAAGCAAGAGAAAACGTTGAAAAAATTGCAAGTTCATTAGATAAACTTTCATTTATCATCCCCGGAAGCACGAATGTCTTTGTTTTTTACGCAGATCGCTGTGCTTTAAAAGTAAATCCAAATCTTCATGAAGTATTGCACTGGTACACCAAAGTGACTCAGTTGTATGATAATAAAGAAGCTCTGGCGACACCTTTGCATCCTCTTTCACATAAAGAAAAAACATTAGCAAAGCTAATGCCTAAAATTGAGCGAAATTTTCAAAAATATTTATCAGAAATTCGGAAAATTGCAACCCCTTACCATTTGCAAGTAGGTGAATGCACATCAAGTCAACTTGTTTTTATTCTTCCTGAAAATATTTCTCAAAAAAGCTTTAAATCAGCCACCAGAAATTTATTTAGCAGTTTAAAAACCAAACAAATTGATGCCTCTATGACCAAAAAAGGATTCAAAATAGCATTTGATTATCACGTTCCTTTTTATACAATAAAAAAAGCGATTGAAAGAATTGGAACGATAGTTTTAAGACTAGATCAATCCTTAAAATTACCTATTGTTCCCCAAAGCGCTATCCCTACTGTAGCCGCTGAAAATCTTGATGATTCATCTGTCGAAGAAATGGCGAAATTACAAGTTGAAGACACAGCAGATGTGTCTGCTGCAAGCACAACATGTGCTGAAATACCTCAAGGTTCAACCTCAGCAAGATCACCAACATCCTCTACAGCAGAAAATGTCGTGAACGTTTCTATTAACGATGAAACAAAATCTACAGCCGCAACTGACACTTATAGCGCTTCAACTTCGCAACCAATGACAATTTCACCAACAATCAAATTGAAAAATCTTTTTCAACACGTACTATTCCAAGATGCACTAATAAAGGAATTAAATGGTGCAAAAGGAATTTTTGTTGCCTATTCTCCTCGCTCCTCATTTAAACAACCTAAAAAGCTAGACGCAAAGGTAGAACAAAGATTCATCGAAATGTTTGATGTTCCATGCAAGGCAAGCGCTCAAAATTGTAATGGATTTAAATGGATGTCGACAGCAAACGGTCCTTCCTTAGTAGGAAAATTAAGCCGTCAATCATTCCGATTATTCCCTGTACATAAAGAAATCAGCCCAAGTGGGGAAACTGCTTTCTTTTATGGAGAAATCAAAAATTCTAAAAAAGGGAAAAAAAGTAATAGATATTAAATATGGTATCAGACTATAGAATAGATATTCGAATTGCACTATTAATTTAAGGTCCTCTGTGAACCAGTATTTTTTTCATTTTAATTAATAAAATATTATGGACGGAGCAAACTCCCATGAAAAATGGTCCAGCAAATAAAAATGATTACCTTTCGCTTCTACCGGAAGAAATTATCATACATATTTTCTCTAGTCTCAGCCTTAAAGATCGTGCAAATGTAGAATTAACAAGCCAATTATGTAAACGCTTGGGTGCTGATCACCTCTTCTGGCAAAGTATGATCCAACGCTATTTTCCTTATTTGAAAACCAAATATGATCATGGTTATAAAAAAAATCCGCAAGACCTATTTAGAGTTGAATTTGAGCGTTACACTAGAGAGCCGCTATTTTCCTCGATAGATAAAAGATTACTTCTGGCTGCGTTGGCAGGAGAATCGCAAGCTTTTCAACACAAGGATTTAGATATAGAAACCGAAGAAAATCTTTCCATAATACTATTAATGAATGGCTATAAAATTTCACAACCAGTAAGCAAATCCATGTTAATCATTGCACTGATTAAAGCAGCACAAAACGGGCATAAAAAAGCTGTAGAAAATTTAATTCTTCTTGCTAAGGATATTCGCTCAAATAATCCTAAACATTTTTCATTTAACGAATTTGAAAATCTAATTCACTACGCTGCTAAAGCAGCTATCCGACATAGAAATGCAGAAGTCATTTCCGCTTTGCTTCCTCACGCAAGCAACTTTGGTAAAGGTCTTTTAATTGCCGCTCGTTGTGGTTTTTTAGAAGGCATTCAAATTTTACTAGCTAAAACTTCGAAGCTTTACTCTCATTTATATGGTGATATCGCCATCAAAATTGCCGCTAAGCATGGTCATATTAAAGTGGTGAAATTCCTTCTAGATAACGTTTCGACATTAAGTTTTACTGGGAAAAATGCAGCCCTTGCAGCAGCGCAAAAGAAAGGACACTCTAATACAGCGCAACTGATTTCAAATCATATTACCCTACATCCTGCTCCTGCGCGTTATACAGCCACATCGCATATCTACCTGCCTATAAATACTTCTGAAGATGCACCAAGTACAATTGTTTTTTTACCCCCTATTATAGAACAGAACTCTAATTTCTTAGCTGGTCAAATGAACTATATAGCTATTAGAGAAAGATGTTCTAACGCTTTTGGAGAAGGCCGCTCCTCATCCCAAACAACTATTCAAACCATCGCAAATAAAATTGGTAAAAGTAAAACTTCATCTAACGAAAAACCTGAATTTGATATTGAAATTCTATCTGAAGAAGAAGAGGATGCTGAAAAGAAGCCAGCGAATAAACGCCTACGGCGGTGAAATTAACAAAGGAACATGGCTCATATTTATATTTAAGCTTGTTCAAGTGCATGCTTCAATAATAGGATAGTTGAATTTCAAATAGTTTTCCGGCACTCTGTTTATTTTTAACGGACAAAGCGATTAAGGATAATCATCATGCGCCCTCTCCGCGAAAGCGATCTGCTGCTTATTTCCGGCGGCAAAAACTCAAACGAATATTATGAAGATGTGGTAAAACCTATCAGCATTGGTGCAGGCGCAGCAATAGGAGGTATTGGTGGCGCAGCAGCGGCAACCATAATTCTTTATGGCACAGAAGGATTTTTACAAATTGTACCCGAACTTGCCAATTCCCTAGAACAAATGAATCACATATCAGATGCCGAATTAGAAATTATTATGAATAACCCCTATGGTTATGCAGATTAAGGAAAAAAAATGAAAAAAAATAAGGAAGATAGAAAGATAATAGCTGCATTTAAAACCCTAGAAGAAGCCCTATTTTATTTTGGCTGCATCTGTCTGTTCATGCCACTTGCCACCAATAAATTCACCCATACGAATTGGTTTATCATCGCTATAATCATAGCGCTTTTGAGAAAAACGATTAGCTATAAGTGGCAAAAAGAATACCCGCTATAAAACTCGTCTTGAAAAAAAACCTTAATTCTGCTCTCAATTTATTATTGCAGCAGTTTTAAGGTTAACTTGTCTATATATGCCTCATTAGAATTTATTATAAGAAATGATAAAGCAAAAGAATCTAACTCAAATGTAAAAAGCAAAGTGCGCTCTTTCTAGTAACAAAATAAAATTTGTCAATTTAAACATTTATCTACTTATGCCTGTCTCTAAATGAGAGAAAGGCATAAGTAATATTTTTTTGTTTCTATTTCAAGTAAATACTCGCATTAAATTTTATAGCGTTGTTTGGATGATAATTCTTCAACTGGAGATGCATCTCGCTGTCGCATAGTAGTATTTTTGATATAGGAAGCAAAATGAAACAATAAGGCCACTCCATCACCTAACATTTTATCATGATGAGTTGATGTTAAATTGTGTGCCACATTCAAATTTGATGCGACAAAGCAAGGACGGAAAAATTTATGATACACATCTAGTAATTTACATTTTAAATAATGAAAATATCTTACAAAAAAATCTCGAACAGATCGAAGCCATGAAAATGGTTCTTTCACTGGAATATTTTTAGGGATTTTTTTCTCCCTAGTAAATTTTTCTTGTTTTAGCAATTTTTTTTGTGCTTCTTTTTTTAATTTAGGTGTTACCTTTTTTGTTCGTTTTGAAGATTGAATTTCATTTTTAATCGCTCTGGTATTCGTTCGAGATCTTTCTGGTGTTTGCTCTTTTTCATTACTAGCTCTCACTCTAGGCATTGCTTTGTCTGACGTTAATTTTTTTACGTCAACAGATTGCATCACTTTTTCTGTTCTTTGAACTGAAGGCTCTCCTAGGCTTTTAAACTGTTCAGATAATGGCTTAAATCTCCCTTTGTCCAACTTCAATCCTACATGTTCAAGCGATGCCGACAATACTGTCATCCCTTTGACAAGAATTTCGTTTGCTGCCATTTTTTCACCACTATTGAAGGTGTAAGGAAATTCTCTTGCCTTTCCTCTAAAGGTGACCGTGAAAATAGGGTATTGTTCACGATGTTCTTTGCTTATGCCTTCTAATGCTACTTTAGCAGCATCATCAAACGTTCTAAAGACAGTTAATTTGTCTTCATTGTTTTGCATTTGAATGCAAGTATTGATTTCATCTAATGAAATATCTTTTCTCAATGTGCCTTCATTTGTTCTTACTTGAAGTCCATTGTATACCGCATAATATTCCATTATTTATATACCCCCTAAATAAAAGAAGGCGTGTAAAATATATGCTTCAAGGTGGAAATACAAGTATGTATCGTCTATCTATCTAATATTTTTCATGGTTTAGGCCACAAACTTATCAACACATTTGCAGCTAACAAAGAACAATATGCTTTAAGATGTTTCTAGTAAAAGCATTGCCTCTTTAAAAGTAGGCTGTGCCATTTCTTCCAATGATTGGTTCAATACTACCATCGCATACAAAATTAAATCTTGTGTCGTCTCGTAGGAGTATTTTCCTTGCTTTCGCCCTTCATACCATTGCTGAAATGTAGGCACTTCGCCGTGATAAGACATCATACCGGCGCTATAAGCATGATCAAAAAAATGTAAGGCATGGTAGCAATAGGATACTTGCTTCATGAGAGCAAGCTTTGCTATTTCCAAGGCATTTGGCTTTCTTGTCATATATTTCTCTAGAAAGAGAAGTTCTTCTTCGGTGTCAAAACAATTTTGCTGACACACTGTCGCCAAGTCAAAATAGGGATCTTCAGTCCCTGCTGCTTCAAAATCGATTAAATAAATCTGTTTGCCATCGTATAAAATATTTTCACTGTTTAAATCATTATGACACGAAGCCAATTGTCGATGTTTAACGAGGATTAACATAATATCTTGAATAGTTTTATAATATTCTATGATTTTTTTTGATGGCGTTTTCGTTATCATTTTGCCAATAAAATCACTCATGTAAGGAAAAATAACACAATAAGCCTCTGGCATTTTTTCGCTGTCATGTAACTTTGCTAAAAGTGCCGGCATTTGATTAAAAATAATTTCTTTGGTCACCTCCGCTGAATGAATATAATCCATAATAAGAATGCCATTTTCAGCATCTGCATAATAACATTGTGGCGCAATGCCTAATCTTGCTCCATATTGCGCACAAATGACTTGCACACGCCTATCCGCTATAGGTTGATCTAATCCCATGAGTCTTAATACATAAGGATGATTTTTTACCGTTATCTTCCACATCGAGGCAGTAGATCCACCCCCAACAAGTTTGTTGATGGCATCTGGGGTATCAATGTTAAATGCTGTTTTTAATCCTTTCACTGCGCTATCTAAGCGAGAAGGTTCAATAAAATCCTTCATTTGTTCATCCTGCATTCACTAAAATAAAATGGATCCACATTCGAAGTTATAACGTTAGCATAAAATAAAAAATTATCATAATGAGGATAAAAATGAGAGAAATCACATCATTGTGACATTGATGTATTCAAAGAGAAATTCTGAATATTCGATTTTTAGCAATTATGCTGTTTTGGCTTTTCTCAAGATATAACATTGACATTCTTTGTCGCTTCGCTGCACCTCTTTTCTTAAACCCTCTAACCACAAGATGCTTCAATGCAAAATATCAATAGAGATCTCTTCTTTATCTCATTGCCTAATAATACTGCTCAGCATCGTAAAAATCAGGGAATGCACACCAGCTAAGTAGAAAATATAAACCCATATTGGCAGCGTACAATGCCCAAGACTTATTTCGTGCTTTTCCCCACAATGCTAATGAGGCTAACAAGACAGTCATTAATATATTTTCTAGCGCAGTTAAAACTGTTGGCCAATAATTATGTGCGTTCAACTCCCTTTCAATAAAAAGATAAATCCAGAGGAAGTTGAACATGCTAAAAAATGCAATTTTGACCAACAATTTACGTCCAAAATTTTTATTTGCATGGGTCCAATAAAGATGTAATGAATAAATACACGGTAATAAAAGAATAGCTACAACCTGCGGAAATAATGCTTTAAGCAACCCCATGTTAAGAGGCCATGGCACTAAAAAAGTGGGTCTTGAGGTAATATGCATTAGGCTTGCGCTAAATGTGAGCATGACAGCTCCCAATAACATCCACACTTGTAGTTCATTTTGCCTATAAAATTGTTGCCAAGATTTCATATTATTCATTCCGATAAAACGGAACATCATTTTAAGCAAAACAAACCCAACGACTTAGGGAAATATGACCAAAGCTTATTTTAAGAAGATAAAGCTTAAGCGTGATAATACAATAAAGTACAATGACCACCAGATTAGATATCAATTCTTATCCTATCTCTCTATAAGCCAAATCCGCTCATTTCCTCTTCCCTAATAACAGTAAAAACAAAAATCTTTGCATTTAGTTGTAGCGAAAAGACCTGAATCATTAATACCGTCATTAACTAACTAAAAAAATTATGTTTAAATCAATTCACTAACAAATAATATTTTTAGGTAAACTAACTTATGAAAATCGCTACGTTCCCTATAGAATATTCTTACGTCGGCTTTGATCCCTTACAACCTTATTCAGATCTCCCTTTAATTTCACCTGCGGCGCATAAAATTGGCACGCTGTTGGAATATAAACCTGGAGAATTTGGGCTTGTCATTGGATTTAAAATTCATGGTTTTACCGTCAGAAGAATAGAGGACATTTCCTTTACAGCATTGAATAAAGGTCAACGTATTGAATTAGAACCCGTCATTATTTGCACAAAAACGAATTTAGCAATTTTGAAGCCTAAAAATGCCACTGAATTAAAAAATTTCCATGAACACGCTGTTAAATTGGCTAAAAATTTTGAGATAAGCGATTCTGAAAAAATAACGCTCTACCAAAAAGATCTCAAAAGTCTAAAAGATGCCATAACAACAGTGAAAGCCAAACGTTTTCGTTTCGACAATTCTTTTTGTTTTTCATTATCTCAAAAAATTGAACCTGAGAATGGCTTATCATCACCAGGGCCTGTGCTGAATCAGGAAGGCGAACTCATCGCCTATATGATTCATCCTACTGATAAATATGTAATTTCGGCTTTTCATGTTCAATATATGGTAAATCAGTTAGTAGCCGGCAATCCCCCCCTCTTGTCACATTATCCTTTAATTGATTTAGAGTTAATGGATCTTACTTCTCAAAATTATCATCTATATCTTCCCGAAGAAGCCGTTGATAAGGATAGTGCGTCCTATGGTTGTAGCATTCAGAATTGTCCAACTTATCCCGAATATCCTTTGCAAAGAGGTGATATTCTGATTGCTGTTGATGGAACTAGAATTAATCATCAACACATATCACATCCTACTTTTGGTGAAATCAGTATCGCCGCAGCCCCCCTTTTAACAACAGCCGATACACTTCACTTCACTTTATACCGAGGCGGTCAAAAACACCAAATTGAAGTAGAGAAAAGTTTATTTTCCTTTCCTAATCGCTATCTGCAAAGCAATCCTAAATTCGCCATTATGAATGGTGTTTTATTTCAAACAACGAATCGTCATCTGTATTCAGAGATTGAAAGGCAAGCAAATACACCGCAACGAGAATTCATAAAACCAACAAATAATCATGGACTAGGCAAAAATTATGGCTATCTAAAAGAAGATGGCAGCGAAAGAATTTTAATAACCGAAACATTTACCAATGATACTTTATTTAATAGCGGGGGCACGCCATTTAATGCTTCCACCATTCAACCCTTTATTGTCAAAAAACTTAATAAAAAACCGATTAAAAATCTAGAAACGCTCATTCAATTAATGAACGAAATTCCAGTTGGCACCCATTACGATCTTGAAGGCACTATGGGCGACCAGGTCATACAAGCCTATGGGATTAAAATAGCTGATACTCAAAATCAAGCAATCTTAGCAAGTCGGGCAATAACCCGGCGTTTTAGCGAAAACTTGCACGTCGTTGAACCACTTGAATTAAGCGAAAAATCACCGAGTAATAGCACCGATAATTTAAAAGCGCCTGTTGTGTTATATCGTTATGAGAGCAAAAAATTACTAGCGCCTGCGCCATCCTTGCAAAGCGATTTCCCGCGAGAATTTTCCATAACAACGGCTGCAACACAAGGTATGTTGTTTATTCATACTACGACCAGGCATCGTTCTCCCACTCAACCCTATCAATATGGTACTGATACTAAAGGCATTGGCAGTGGTTTTATCATTCGTTATGACGATAAAAATTACATTATTACTTGTGCGCATGTTTTAGGATTTACAACAGAAGCACAACTTAAAGCAAATTTCCCCGGTCAATCCAAGGATTTCGAACTTAACATATTAATGTTAAACAATCATCACGATATTGCTATTTTACAAGTGCATCCTGAATTGCAGGAAGAATTTGACAAAATTGCTTACCCTTTTTATTTAGAAAAAAGTACCGTATTCCCTAAAATTCAAAGCGACATCTTAGCTATAGGCTTTCCTGGCGTTTCAGCAGGAGAAAAAACCAATCCTAAAATCCAACCCGGAAAAGTTACAACCATCGGTTATGTAGGTAATTTACAATCTTTTGCTCGTTCCCAAAATGGGTTGGTCATACAAGTAAGCGCTGCTATCAGTGGTGGAAATAGCGGTGGCCCTTTTGTTGATGCAAACACAGGCGCAGTCCTTGGTATAATTTCTAATGGTGCTATGGTAACCTCCGCGCAATTATCTAGTTTTGCAAGGCCTGTGGAATTGCTAGGTAAAATGCTGAAAAAATTAAAACAATCTGATACTTTTGCTTATCCTACTTTGCCTGGATTTCCATTTGATCTCTCATCTATCACTGATCGCAAATTAAAAATAGCGCACGGCCTCGAACCCGACAGTCTGATGGGAGCAAAAATTAGTCGATTATATGGCAACATCTCTGGTTTAGAAGTCGGCGATATTTTGCTTGAACTCATTGATGAGAATAATAAAGATATCTATCCCGTCAGTGGAAAAGGCACTATTTCTATTGAAGAAAATGATATCTCTTATCGTGCATTCTTTGAACTAAGAGAAGTTGGGGATCCTATCTCTATCAAAGTACTGCGTAGAGGGAAAGAACATCTTATACAGACAAATATTGATGCTTCATGGCCTATCAGCCCTCAAATGTGCGGCATCCGTCAAGATGCGAATTGTATTCCTTTCGTTAAATTCTGCGAAAAGCTTATTCTGACAAACTTTGACGTTGGCACAACACAAGCCGTTGCTTCAAAATATTCTTTAATTCATTATGCAGCGAAACTCCAAAGACAAAATAGACGTACCAGCACTAAAGTTGTCATTTTGGAAATACTTCCTAACGCTCATCGTGAATTATCTCCATGGATAACCACTAGAGATCAAAAGGAATTATTATTTATCAATAAAATAAATGGGATCCCCGTCCATGATATTGAAGATGTTAAAGGCATCGCAGCCGATCCTGATACACAAGTGTTTGAACTAGAATGTAAAAGCAGCAGGTGCGATAGCAACATGCAAAAAATTATTTTTAGGGTAGCAAGGGATAAACTATCATCAGAAAAGGCAAAAGGTGAACCAGAACCAGCGGCACCCAAAAGTCCTAAAAAAATATATGCTTTTTAAAAGTATACATAAAAAAGCCCTCTAATGAGGGCTTTTTTAATTGCTCATTATCTTAGAACGGAATATCGTCATCAAACTCTTCATGTACACGAGCAGCAGACTCAGTCATCGGTGCCATTTGTGGCGCAGCGGATGCATGATGACTATGGCCAGCATGACTACTTCCACCACCTTGACCACCACGACTATCTAGCATTTGCATTTCTGCAGCAACAATTTCTGTGGTGTAACGTTCAACGCCGCTTTGATCTTGCCATTTACGGGTACGAAGGCTACCTTCTACATAAACTTTCGCGCCTTTACGTAAATATTCGCCCACAATTTCTGCCAAGCGATTAAAAAATACCACACGATGCCATTCAGTACGTTCTTGTGATTCACCGCTTTGCTTATCTTTCCAGTTCTCACTGGTTGCAACAGTAACGTTTGCTACTGCACCGCCACTTGGCATATAGCGCACTTCAGGATCTGCGCCTAAATTTCCAACCAAAATGACTTTATTTATGCCTCTTGCCATATTTCATTCCTCACCTTTATCGATAGAGTCAGCCACCCAATTACTATCAATAGTAAGCAGCCAACATGAATTGCCCAGGGCCCAATCCATTGCTGTAAACACCCGCCTAGTATACCACCTGCGAACATCCCCAAAAACTGTGAAAAAGAGTACGCCCCCAATGCCGCGCCCTTACTTTCTTTGGGCACAATACGAGAAACTAATGCGGGCAAACTCGCTTCCAAAAAGTTAAACGCTAAGAAAAATAACGTCGCAGCACATAAGAAAATCCCATAATGTCCGCTCATCAATAATAATACCGACAAGCCCAATCCTATCATTGCTGCTGACATCAGTCTTTTTTGCCAATAAGGTTTATCAGCATAACGCACTAAAGGTGCGACTAAAATGACTGACGCTACTAACACAGGTAAATAAAAGCGCCATACCGCGTGGGGCTCTAAAGCAGTTACTTCTTGAATTTTATGCGGAAAAATTAAAAATACCGCAGTTAACACTGCATGAAGAATAAAAATATTCAAATTTAAACGCCATAAATCACGATGCTGCAATAGGGTTTGCAATTGTCCTTTTACAGAAAGAGGCGCAGATTTTTGTGATGCATTCACACGCATTAACAAAAAGATACCGCCTATTCCCATGGCCGCTGTTAACCCAAAAATACCAGATAGCCCTATATGTGCATTTAATATAGGACCTAATAAGAACGCTAATATAAAGGTAACCCCAATACTAACGCCAATCAGTGCCATTGCACGCGTGCGTACAGTTTCACGAGTAGTATCTGCGACCAAAGCTAAAATAGCCGAGCCGACCGCACCTATGCCTTGTATTGCGCGTCCTACAATCAATCCTGCAATAGAAGAAGAAAAGGCAGCTATCAAGCTTCCAATGATAAAAATAATTAATCCCGCCATAATAACGGGTTTGCGTCCGAAGTAATCAGAAAGCAATCCACAAGGGATTTGAAATAAAGCTTGGGTTAAACCATAAATCCCTGCCGCTATCCCAATGGTGGCTGCGGTTGCTCCTGGCAAAATACCCGTATACAAAGCTAAAACGGGGATCACCATGAAAAGACCTAACATCCGTGAAGCAAAGATCAGCGCTAAAACTGCCGTGCTTTTTATCTCGGGAAGTGTCATTTTGCTACCAACAGACATGCCAACCTTTTGCCTTAAAACCAATCATCTTATATACCGTCGTCACGCTTCGCATCTTGGAGCGAATTGGGTATATTAGCAAGTTTGCTCGGCGCCTGGAACGATAACGTGTCCCAATCGCATTTTAGGTTAAGTGGCGTCGTATTATTCAAACCGCTTTGTGGCCTCGCATATGGGGATATGCACAAAGCTAGGGGGAAGAGATGGACAAAATAGTCATTAGAGGCGCGAGAACCCACAACCTCAAATCAATCAATCTAACTTTGCCACGTGACAAATTAATTGTCATTACTGGCTTATCTGGTTCAGGAAAATCTTCTTTAGCGTTCGATACCCTTTATGCTGAAGGACAACGCCGTTATGTAGAGTCCCTTTCTTCCTATGCCCGACAATTTTTATCAGTCATGGAAAAGCCAGATGTCGATCATATCGAAGGCTTATCTCCAGCTATTTCAATTGAACAAAAAACAACCTCACATAACCCGCGCTCTACCGTAGGTACTGTAACTGAGTTATATGATTATCTTCGTGTACTTTATGCTCGTGCAGGACAACCTCGCTGCCCCGATCATGATACGCCTTTAGAAGCGCAGACTGTGAGCCAAATGGTAGATCACGTGCTGGCGCAACCAGATGACACCAAAGCGCTATTACTTGCTCCTGTTATTCGCGAACGTAAAGGTGAACATCAGCAAGTGCTAGAACAACTACGCAATAGCGGTTTTGTACGGGTACGCATCGATGGCAAACTGTATGAAATCGACGAAGCGCCAAAGATGGATCTGCGCAAAAAACATACCATTGAAGTGGTGGTCGATAGAATAAAAGTCCGTCCTGATCTGCGTTTGCGCTTAGCTGATTCTTTTGAAACAGCACTAAAATTAAGTGATGGTTTAGCTATTATCCATTGGGTAGATACTGGAAAAGAAACCATTTTTTCAGCTAAATATGCCTGCCCGATTTGTGGTTACAACTTATCTGAACTCGAACCACGCATCTTTTCATTCAATAATCCTGTTGGGGCTTGCCCAGATTGTGATGGATTGGGACATAAACAATTCTTCGATCCTAAACGGGTTGTGCATCAACCTGAGGTCAGTTTAGCTTGTGGGGCTGTACGAGGATGGGATCGTCGTAATCAATACTACTTCAGCATGCTCAAATCTTTAAGCAAACATTATGGGTTTGATCTTGATACTCCGTTTAAAGAGCTGCCTAAAAACATTCAGCAAGTCATCCTATATGGCAGTGATGAAGAAGAAATTGCTTTTAGTTACACCAATGAACGTGGTGAAACTAGACGCCGTCGTCATCCTTTTGAAGGGGTTATTACCAATTTAGAGCGCCGTTATCATGATACCGATTCCGAATTTATTCGTGAGGAATTATCACGCTATCTCGCACAACAAGCCTGTCCAGGCTGCGAAGGCTCACGTCTGAAAAAAGAAGCACGCTTCGTTTTTATAGGCAAAAAATCATTGCCTGATGTGACCGCTATGTCCATTGGCGACTGTTTAAACTTCTTCAAAAAATTACAACTGACGGGAAGACGCAAAGAAATTGCTGATAAATTGCTCAAAGAGATCACAGAGCGGCTACGATTTTTAGTTGACGTAGGATTAGAATATCTCACTTTGAGTCGCACCGCAGAAACATTATCTGGTGGTGAAGCTCAACGTATTCGTCTGGCCAGCCAAATTGGTGCAGGGCTTGTCGGCGTAATGTACATTTTAGATGAACCTTCTATTGGCTTACATCAACGTGACAATGCACGTCTGCTTTCCACACTGCAACATTTGCGCGATATAGGCAACACCGTCATTGTGGTCGAGCATGATGAAGATGCAATTATCACTGCCGATTATATCGTCGATATTGGCCCTGGCGCTGGTGTTCACGGTGGAGAAGTAGTTGCAGAAGGTACGCCACAAGCAATTAAAAAAGCCAAAGGCTCGCTCACCGGGCAGTATTTATCCGGAAAACTTTCTATTCCTGTCCCTGCCCAACGAGGTACCTTTGATCCCGAACGTGTGATTAAAATTAATGGCGCCTCAGGCAATAATCTACAACATCTCAATGTTCAATTCCCAATTGGGCTTATCACTTGTATTACTGGGGTTTCCGGTTCAGGAAAATCTACCTTAATCAATGATACGTTGTACCCTATTGCTGCACATTTGTTAAATCATGCAGGGCTCAATAACGTCGCCCCCTATGAAAGCATCTCGGGGTTAGAGCATTTAGATAAAGTTGTTGGCATAGATCAAAGCCCTATTGGACGCACGCCACGTTCTAATGCGGCAACCTATACAGGCCTGTTCACCCATATTCGTGATCTCTTTGCCGGAACCAATGAAGCGCGATCACGTGGTTATCAAGTGGGACGCTTTAGCTTTAACGTCAAAGGAGGACGTTGTGAAGCCTGCGAAGGAGATGGCTTAATTAAAGTCGAAATGCATTTCCTTGCAGATGTCTATGTCACCTGTGATGTTTGCAAAGGCAAACGTTACAATGATGAAACACTTCAAGTGCATTATAAAGGGAAAAACATTCACGAAGTGCTGGAAATGACGGTAGAAGATGCCTACGAATTTTTCAGCGCAATTCCTGCTATCAAGCGAAAATTACAAACCTTAATGGATGTGGGTCTTACCTATCTGAAGCTTGGGCAAAGCGCCACTACCCTTTCTGGCGGTGAAGCACAACGTATCAAATTGGCCAAAGAATTATCACGCCGCGATACAGGCAGCACCCTATACATTTTGGATGAGCCAACAACAGGATTACATTTTCATGATGTAAAACAATTATTGGATGTATTGTTTCATTTACAGAATTCCGGAAATACTATCGTCATCATTGAGCACAATTTAGATGTGATTAAAGTTGCCGATTGGATTGTAGATTTAGGCCCTGAAGGTGGTGATAAAGGTGGACGCTTAGTGGCAATGGGCACACCGGAAAAAGTTGCCAAAGTACCGGGATCCTATACAGGACAGTTTTTAGCCCCACTATTAAATAGCAAAAAATCGAAGTAGAATGGCGCCCTTGTTATTTTTTAGAGAAAGGAAATAATCCATGGCAACAAAAGGGCCCTTATCAACACCAGTTTTAACACCAGCTTTTGATAATGCAACGAAAAAAATCACTTATTCAAAGGAACAAATGTTGGCAATTAGAGATGCCATGGGAAATGTTCCAGCTCCTCGAGGCGTGATTGAAGCAAATGAAGAACTTAAGCCAGAAGATAAAAAGAGAACACTCGTCATCTAAGTTTTGATGCAAAGGATTGCATCCAGTTTTCTGTTAAGCTAAATTCAAACTATAACGATATAGAAAATACGCTTGGCCAAAGCAAAGGATTGCAGGCATCATGCGCTACCCCAAAGTTGAACACTCAACCATTGAGATAATGCAATTATCTGATGGGAAACCCATTCATATCTTTCTCAATGAAACTCAAAAGCTCGGTGAAGGAAGTTTTGGCAGCACTTATTTCATTGAACATCCTCAGCAGCCATCTAAAGCATTGGTGTGTAAAGTTATCCGCTTAGAGAATAAAAGCCAGAATTTTCATTTCTCTTCCCATCATATGTTGCGTCTTGCTTACCGTGAAGCAAGTTATTTGCAAAAATGCAATATGCTGATTGGCTATTATCATGATCACAAAAACAAGCAAATGATGCTTTTAATGCCATATGTCCCAGGTATGACAGAATGGGAGTTAAATAAGGACGTTTACCCACAAGTAGAATATAGTGCTTTTTGCACATTACGCTCTCTGCATCGACTGGGCATTGCTCATATGGATCCTCATGAAAGCAATTTCATCTTTGATCCTAACACCAACAAAACAACTATCATTGATTTTGGCATGGCACAAGATCACCAATTTTTTAGAGAATTGCGTGATTTTTATATTTTTTCAAGACGCCGTAACGATGGGATCTTGTCACTTTCCAAGCCGTGGGCACTATTGTGTGGTCAAATGCTAGCATTTTATATGGACGAATTAAGGATTTATTTTCTTCACCACAAATTAGAAATGGCACAATACTTCATTTGTTATGCTGTTATTCTTATCGCTGCACTATCCGGTGTTGGAGCATTAGGTGGCGTCAGTCTTATTGCACAAGAATTACTCAAAATTGCTTTACTGCAAAAATTAAGTGAATTCTTGGAAATGATGCAAGATCATTATGAATTGCGCGCATGGAATAGACAGCGTAGCCATCGTTCGCGATTTTACTATTATTTTTTTTGCGCCATCTTTGCGTTTATCCAAGGCGCTCTCTTGGCATTACAATTTTCACGAATTTATTATCATTTGTATTCTTTATCTTTAACGATACCCGCTCTTACGAATCAAGCTTATTTAGGCGGATCTCATGTATGGCAATGCTTACAACAAGTTCCTTATACCCAACTTTGCTTAACATTCGTTGAATTTATTGCCTCTGGACATAGCTATACCTATTGGAAAGATAATATTGAAAAATACGTTATGAGTGATACATCCATTATCCGAAGCTATCAAAAACATATTTTCGGATCCCGCTCCCAACCGTATCTCCCTTTATTTCAACATAAAAAGCAAAGATCACCATCCATGCAGATCCCCGAATTGCCCCTCAACCCCTCCAAACACTTTCTTGTTTCCTTTCAAAGAAAGCCACGCCAAGAAATAAATGATCCTGAGGCGATAACTAAGAAGGCTTATCGTTTTTAAAATACCATTCACCCACTTATCTTTGGTTTTCTCCCAGTTATCGATAAAAAACCCTTTTTAGTTGATTATTTAACTAATAAAACTACAATCCCCCATGAAGCTCAATGCTCAACGTTTAATCCAAGCTTAACCATTAAAGAGAGGTTTTTATGTGGTCATTTTTTAACATCAGCAACCAGGTTTCCTATTTAAAAGAGCTAATCTGGGGTGCTTCTAATCCTTGCACAGTTGGGGATATCGCTTGTGAAATGACAGATGGCAAATATAACTTACCTACTACTTTGAGCAATTTATTGGCAAAGGGTGAAGAATTTGGTGTGAGCAGATATATTTCCGGCTCCGCAGCATTACTAATCGGTTTTGGTGTTATTGGCATGCCGTATTTGTATAAAAAATATAGCGCCACCACGCCCTTAGATCTAGTTCGCAATATCATCAAAAAAGAGTTTGGTCCATTTGCAGCAGAAATTTTTGAAGCATTCAAAAAAGCAATTGAAGATGCCATTGATAAAGTGATCAAAGATATTGCAGGAGATCTTGGTACAAACACTGAAGGCATGAGCAAAAAAGATCTTGAGGATACAAAAGCGAAATTGATGCAATCAAGATTAGAAGCTATTCTTCCTACTTTAGCGACCACTTTGAAATCAAATAAAGTAGATCTTGAACAGGCAGCAAAAGCAATAAAGGATGAAGCAAAATCGTCTAAAGCTTCTCAAGTAGCAGCAACGTCAGATCCAGTGCTTGACCAAAAATCTGCATCAGTTAAGCCTTCTGCTAAATTGGCATTATCTGCTCACCTAGAGCAATTATTATTCCCAGCTAACACATCGAAGTTCAAATTCAAATAGTAGCTTTTGTGCACAGCAAATAGGCATAAAAAAACCAGGACTTTACCCTGGTTTTTTTATTTAAGCTAAACGCTTTTATTCGTTAACAGCTTCAGCTCTTTCTACTAGTTCAACAATTGCCATTGGCGCATTGTCACCAGCGCGAAAGCCGCATTTTAAAATGCGTAAATAGCCACCTGGTCTTTTGATATTGTTCGGACCAATTTCACCAAACAACTTAGCCACAATGTCTCTATCTCGCAGCCTGTTGTAGGCTAAACGGCGATTTGCATGAGAATCTACTTTGGCCAAAGTAATCAAAGGCTCAACCACACGGCGAAGATCTTTTGCTTTTGGCAACGTTGTTTTAATCAACCCATGACGAAGTATAGAAACTGCCATGTTTTGAAACATCGCTTTACGGTGTGAGCTTGTTCGATTTAATTTACGACCTGATTTTTGATGACGCATCGTAACTTCCTAACTAATTAGTCGTGTTCTCTTTCTTTTCTAATCCTGCAGGAGGCCATCCTTCTAGTTTCATACCTAGAGATAACCCCTTTGCAGCTAATACGTCTTTGATTTCAGTCAAAGACTTTTTGCCAAGGTTAGGTGTCTTCAGCAATTCCATTTCGGTACGCTGAATTAAATCACCAATATAGTAAATATTTTCTGCTTTCAAACAATTTGCAGATCGAACTGTTAACTCAAGTTCGTCAACAGGACGTAAAAGAATAGGATCAATGCCTACTTCTTTCTTCGCTTCTGCAGGGCGTTCTTGACCTTTCAAATCAACAAATACAGAAAGTTGTTCAGCCAGGATGGTTGCAGAACGACGGATTGCTTCTTCCGGATCAAGCGTACCATTGGTTTCGATATCAATGATGAGCTTGTCTAAGTCTGTTCTGTTTTCTACACGTGCTCTTTCAACGTTATAGGTAACTCTGCGCACTGGACTGAATGAAGCATCTAATTGTAAATGACCGATGCTTGCAGTTTCTTGATTCTCTGCAGTCTTACGAATAGTCACAGGCTCATAACCACGGCCACGTGCTACCGTTAGAATCATTTTGATTTTGCCTTCTGGCGCTGTGATATTGGCAATCACATGGTCAGGGTTAGCAACTTCAACATTTGCTTCAAGCTGAATATCACCTGCTTTAACAGGACCCGGGCCTGTTTTTTCAAGTTTCAACTCAACTTCGTTTTTGGATTCACCCAACATCTTAAATGCAATGCCTTTGAGATTAAGGAGAATTTCAATCACGTCTTCTTGCACACCTTCTATTGTGGTGTACTCATGCAAAACGCCTTCGATTTTTACCTTAACAACTGCGCTCCCAGGCATGCTTGAAAGTAGAATGCGACGCAGTGCATTACCCAAGGTATGACCAAAACCTCTTTCTAAAGGTTCTAAGGTTACCCTAGCTTGATTACGCCCTTTATCTTGGACTGTAATAGATCGGGGTTTTAAAAATTCTGCCACCGCACGTTGCATGCAATCTTCCTCCGCTTGGGATTATTTCGAGTAGAGCTCAACGACTAATTGTTCATTAATATCAGAAGGTAACTCATCACGATCAGGTACCCGCTTATATTCTCCAACCATTTTCTTAGCGTCTACTTCTACCCATTCAGCCCAGCCTTTATCTTCTGCTTGCTTCAATGCATCAATAATACGGCCTTGCTCACGCGCGCGTTCACGAATAGAAACAGTATCGCCAGGTTTTACTTGGTAAGAAGGAATATTAACGCACTTGCCATTCACAAGAATCGCCTTGTGAGAGACTAATTGGCGCGCTTCTTTTCGTGTGCATGCAAATCCCATACGAAAAACGATATTGTCCAATCGTGATTCGAGCATTTGCAGCAACAATACACCCGTCGCTGCTTTACTGCGCGCAGCTTCTTTGTATATTTTTCTAAATTGTCTTTCTAATACACAGTATTTAAAGCGCAATGCTTGCTTTTCATTCAGCTGTAAACCGTAGTTGGTTTCTCTTTTACGCGCTTGTCCATGTTGGCCTGGACGTGTGTGTATTTTACATTTTGACTCAAGATCACGGGTCTTGAATTCAAGATCCTTTCCATATCGCCGGGATAATACACACGTTGGTCCGGTATATCTCGCCATAGTAATTCTTCTCTCTTAAGACTTTAAATTTATACTCGACGTTGCTTGGGCGCACGGCAACCATTAAATGGAATGCCTGTCACATCAAAAATTGCCGTTATTTGAACGACATCACGTACTGCTCGTACGGAAGCATCACGGCCTGGCCCCGGTCCATAAATCCGCACTTCAGCAGATTCAGCGCCATATAGCTCACGCGCTTTTTGTATGGCTTTGCCCGCAGCAACCTGACCAGCAAAAGGAGTACTCTTACGAGAACCTCTAAAGCCACATCCGCCTGCAGTTGCCCATGACAGAGTGTTACCTTTAACGTCCGTGACTGTAATCAGGGTATTGTTAAAGGAGGCATAGACGTGAACGATGACGTCACTTATGACTCGTTTAGTCTTCTTCTTAAGACGTCCTTGCCCTTTCCCTGCGGCACCTGCGACTGATCCACCGCTAGTGCCAGTTGATGAACCACCTTGACCGGAGTCGGTGACTTCTTCTTCAGTGACTTGTGTGCTTTCTGCTACCATTTTTTAGTCCAGCTAATATCAATCTTTTTTGGCGTCTTTACTTATTCTGTTGCCACGAGGACCCTTTCGTGTCCGCGCATTTGTTCGTGTTCTTTGCCCACGAACTGGTAAACCAGAACGGTGACGCTTCCCACGATAGCATCCGATATCACGTAAACGTTTGACTCGCATTGAGACTTCTCGTCTCAAATCACCTTCTGTTGAAAATGCAGCAACGGCATCTTGCAAACCACGTACAGCTTCATCATCCAGGTCTTTGACCTTGGTTGTTGTATCAACTCCAACCGTGGCACATATTTGTAATGCGCGTGTATTGCCAATCCCGTAAATGCTTTGCAAAGCAACACGGATGTGCTTATTTGGTTCTAGTTGAACATTCTGAATTCGAACCGCAGACATGAAACACTCCTAAATCACCCCGGCGCTGTAGACGCAACAGACTACTGCACCTAGACCTAAAAATCAACGATTTTAGCAGGCGTGAGGACTTACCCCTGCCGTTGTTTATGACGTGGATTCTCTTTACAAATCACAAACAATGCCTTTTTGTTACGCTTAGTCCTGCTAACAACTTTGCAACCTTTACACATTTTACGAATAGAAGCTCGTACCTTCATAAACATCGACCCCACTCTTCATACTTACTCAAATCGTTTGAGTAAAAGTTATCTTAATAATCCAAAACCACCAGGGCCGCCATCTCGCCCTTTTATGTTAGCTTTCTTCATTAATGATTCATATTGTTGTGACATGAGGTGCGCCTGTATTTGCGCAATAAAATCCATGATCACGACCACAATAATAAGTAATGAGGTTCCGCCAAAGTAAAAAGGAACTTGCCAACCCAATACTAAAAATTCAGGCAAAATAGAAACTGCAGTAATGTAAACAGCCCCTGCCAATGTCAAACGTGTCATTACCTTGTCGATATAAGAAGCCGTTTGTTCACCGGGTCTAATACCAGGAATAAAGGCGCCAGATCGCTTCAGGTTATCTGCTGTCTCACGAGGGTTGAATACTAACGCCGTGTAGAAGAAGCAGAAAAATATAATACCACTACTAAAAAGCAAAATATAAAGTGGCTGCCCAGGCTGCAACGCCATACCAATGTCTGCAATCCAAGAGGATTTTGACCCACCAAACCATTGACTAATGGAAGCGGGGAACAATATCAAACTTGATGCAAATATTGGCGGAATCACTCCCGACATATTTATCTTCAAGGGCAAATGGCTCTGTTGTGCCGCATACACTTTTCGCCCTTGTTGACGCTTCGCATAATTCACAGTGATCCGTCTTTGTCCTCTTTCAACAAAAACGACAAAAGCTGTAATCGCTAATAACACCATGACCAAAAATATTAATGCTATTGGGCTCATACCACCTTGACGAACCTGGTCGAGGGTACTTCCTATGGCTTTTGGTAAGCCTGAAGCAATACCCGCGAAGATAATCAAGGAGATCCCATTACCAACACCACGTTCAGTAATCTTTTCGCCCAACCACATCAGGAACATTGTTCCTGTCACTAAGGTAACCACCGTCGTGAGATAAAAAATAAATCCAAGCTGTAATGCACTGCCTGAGCTGGCTAAGAATTTCGCCATCCCAATCGCTTGGAAAGTTGCTAAAAAGAGGGTTCCTACTCGGGTATACTGCGAAATCTTACGCCGCCCAAGCTCCCCTTCTTTTTTCAGTTGTTCTAGCTGCGGCGAAATAACCGTCATTAACTGCATGATAATAGATGCAGAAATGTAAGGCATGATTCCTAACGCAAAAATAGATAGTCGCGTTAGCGCGCCGCCGGAGAAGACGTTGGCCATACCAATAATGTTGTTTTGGCTATTTTGAAAAAGTTCAGCCAAACGAGCAGCATCAATGCCTGGTACAGGAATGTGAGCGCCAATACGGAATACGATCAGCCCCCACAACACAAACATCAGACGTTGTTTAAGTTCCGCTAAACCGCCTAATGAACTCCGTTGTCCTCCGGTCATACCTTAAGCCTCAACTTTACCCCCAGCAGCTAAAATTGCATCTTTAGCCCCTGCGGTTAATTTAATACCGGAAACATTCTTCACGCCTTTGAGTTCACCACTCAAAACAATTTTGACGCGCTTAATGTTGCTTGTAATTAATCCTGCTTCACGCAAACTTTGCATGGTCACTGCGTCGCCCGCAACTTTATTAAGTTCACTGAGACGAATTTCTTGTGTAACCAAAGCAAGACGTGAACGGAAACCTGTTTTAGGAAGTCTTCTTTGTAGTGGCATTTGACCACCCTCAAAGCCCACTTTGTGGTAACCACCAGCTCGTGCTTTTTGACCTTTATGTCCTTTACCGCACGTCTTTCCTAATCCACTACCTGGACCACGTCCAAGTCTTTTGCCGGTGCGCTTCGCGCCGTGGCCGGGCTTTATCGTATTGAGTTTCATACTGTTTCCTCAACCTTCAGCAAATAGTGTATGCGATTAATCATCCCACGGTTTTCTGGGGTATCTAAGACCTCTACCGTCTGATGAATACGCTTTAAGCCCAACCCTCTAACGTTTGCTAAATGATTTGGTAATCGCTTAGCAAGACTTTTCACCAAAGTGATAGTCAACGTTTTATTTGATGATGAAGATTTCTTAACCATTGCCTTCACCCATAATTTCTTCCAAGGTTTTGCCACGCTTGTCAGCAATAGATTGCGGAGAATGAGACTTCGCCAAACCTTTCATTGTTGCTCTGACAACATTAACTGGATTGGTAGAGCCATAGCATTTAGCAAGAATGTTATGAATACCAGCCACCTCGAAAATAGCGCGCATTGCGCCCCCGGCAATAACGCCAGTACCTTCAGAAGCAGGCATCATGAACACTTTTGAAGCGCCATGAGAAGCTTCAATTGTATGGTGCAATGTATTGCCAGCCATAGGGATTTCTACCAGATTGCGTCTGGCATTTTCCATCGCTTTACGGATTGCTTCTGGCACTTCGCGAGCTTTCCCACGACCAATACCCACGCGTCCGTTACCATTTCCAACTACGGTTAGTGCGGAGAAACCAAATATACGTCCCCCTTTCACTACTTTCGCAGTTCTTCTTACTTCAATTAATTTTTCTTCGTACTGACCTTCGGTCTTCTGGTCTTGCTTTGATGCCATTGTTGCCACCCTAAACCACTAAGCCATGTTCACGAGCTGATTGAACTAACGCAGCAACTCGACCATGATACCTATACCCTGAACGCTCAGAAGCAACAGAATCGATCCCTGCTTGTTTAGCACGTTCAGCGATCAACTTGCCTACTTGCTTTGCTTTATCTGTCTTCGTTGATTCATCACTCGCATCCTTTACTGCCTTTTCAAGGCTAGAGGCCTGCGCCAAGATCTTACCGCCTTCAGGCGCAATCACTTGAACATAGATATGCTGTGCTGAACGATTAATACACAAACGCGCAATGCCTTTTTCACGGCCTAAACGCTTAATATGCTCTCGCGTACGTTGCGCTCGTTTGAAACGCGAACTGCGTTTTTTATTCATACTCTCAAACCCTCACCCTAGTCTCTTCCCCGTTTCATGGAAAAAGCGATTTGGCTATTTCTTCTTCGTTTCTTTCAGAACAATGACTTCATCAGCATAACGTATGCCCTTACCTTTATAAGGTTCAGGTTTACGCAATCCTTTACAAATGCCTCTAATATCAGCAGCGGCTTGTCCTACCAATTGCTTATCTACACCGGTCACTTCAATTTCTGTTACGGTTGCAGAAGTTAATTCCACGCCTATAGGCGCAATGAAAACAACAGGATGTGACAACCCTAAGGTAAGATTTAAAACCGTACGGCCGTCTTTACCTTTAGCAACTTGAGCACGATAACCTACGCCAACGAGCTGTAATTTTTTGCTAAAGCCTTCAGATACACCCTTCACATTATTGTTTAATATTGCTCTGGTGGTTCCTGCAATTGCATCAGCATCAGCAAAATCTTTATTAGCCGCAACGAGGATCTGTTGGTCTTCAAATTTAACAGAAACAGATTGATGAAGTTCGTGAGCCAATTCACCTTTGGCGCCTTTAATAGCAACAACGCCATCTTTAATGTTAACACCCACTCCAGAAGGAATCTCGATGGGTTTTCTTGCGACTCTTGATGACATTATTCTTCCCCTAGGCTACATAACACAGGATTTCGCCACCCTGCCCAGCTTTTACCGCCGCTTGACCGGTCATAACGCCTTGGGAAGTCGAAACAATCGCAATTCCCAATTTATCCATGACTTCGGGCATCTCTTTAGAAGAAGTAAATTTCCGTAATCCTGGACGGCTAACACGCTGAATCATTTCAATAACAGGTTTGTTGTTAAAATACTTTAACGTTATTTTAATAACAGGCTTGTTTTCGTTATTGTCTACAACGTAATCAGAAATATACCCTTCATCTTTTAATACTTTGGCAATTGCTACCTTGATTTTTGATGAGGGCACTGCAACCTCTGCATGGTTGGCAGATTGTCCATTACGGATCCGCGTAAACATATCCGCGATAGGATCCTGCATACTCATGGTTTTCTCCTCACTAACTTACCAGCTTGCCTTCACTAAACCAGGGACTTCACCCACCATGGCACGCCGACGAAGCTCATTTCGACATAATCCAAATTTACGGTAAACACCATGGGCTCGGCCTGTGATGTTACAACGTCTAGAAACTCGAACTCGGCATGAATCACGAGGCATCTTTTCCAATTTCGCCAAAATCTCAAACTTTTGATCGATATCTAAAGAAGGATCATTTAGCTGTTGTCTGAGCAGCATTCGTTTTTCTCGATGCCGCTGCAAGAGAGCTCTTTTTTTCTCCCTGCGAATCATGCGCTTACTAGCCATTGCTTTTTACCTCAGCGGTTTTACTTTCGCGAAAGGGGAAATTAAAAGCTTTCAATAATGCAAAAGCCTCTTCATCCGTATTCGCACTCGTGGTTATGGTGATATCTAAGCCGCGAACAGTATCGACCTGGTTATAGTCAATTTCAGGGAAAGTAATTTGTTCTTTGATCCCTAAACTATAATTTCCGCGTGAATCAAAAGAGCGTGGGTTAACGCCACGAAAGTCTCTTACGCGAGGTAACGCAATACTAATCAAACGGTCTAAAAATTCATACATTCTATCGCCACGTAAAGTGACTTTACAGCCAATTGGCCAGCCTTCACGAATTTTGAACCCAGCGACAGATTTACGTGCAAGGGTAACCACTGCCTTTTGCCCTGCGATTTGGGTCAGATTATCCTGGGCAGCCTTGATGATTTTCTTATCATCAGCGGCTTGGCCTACACCCATGTTAAGGGTGATCTTTTTAATCACAGGCACTTGCATTGCATTGTCATAGTTAAATTGCTTTTGCAGTGCTGCAATTACTTTTTCTTTATAGTGTTTTTTTAAACGAACCATTGTTGCTTCGCTTTTTTCACTTTTACGCTTAGACATCGACCACCTCACCAGATGACCTGAACACTCTGACTTTCTTGCCGTCTTCCAACAATTTCACTCCCACACGACTAGGTTTATTCGTCGTGGGATCTAGCAAAGCAACTTTACAAGCAGGCATTGGTGCTTCTTTGGGCACAATCCCACCTGGTTGCTCGCGCTGTGGGTTGGGCTTAACGTGTTTCTTTTTCACGTTAATACCTTCCACAATAACTGACAAACCTGCTTCGGCTTGTAGTACGCTCAGAACGGTGCCAATTCGGCCCTTATCTTTGCCTGAAATTACTTGTACTTTATCGCCCTTTCGAATCTTGCGCATGGTTGTTCTCTCAACTGTTACAGCACTTCAGGTGCCAGAGAAATAATTTTCATATAATTATTACGAAGCTCACGCGTGACAGGTCCGAAGATACGAGTACCAATAGGTTGCATTTGGGCATTCAACAAAACTGCTGCATTACCGTCAAACCGAATAAGTGACCCATCATCACGACGAACGCCCTTTCTTGTGCGAACGACGACGGCGAACAATACATCGCCTTTCTTTACCTTGCCTCGCGGGATAGCTTCTTTAACGGTAACGCGAATAACGTCACCAATACCGGCATACCTACGCTTGGAGCCCCCAAGGACTTTGATGCACATCACTCGACGGGCACCACTGTTATCTGCCACGTCAAGAACCGTTTGCATCTGAATCATGACATTCTCCGCTCAATCCACATAAGACATCAAAGGCATACACAAAAGGTCGAATATCTTACCATTGATGCCAACTAATTAAAACGCCCATTACTTCGCCCTAAAAGTTTATTTACGCCTCAGTAGGCATGTTCTTCTTTAAGGGCAGGATTTTTCAAATCCCTTTGTTTAATAACTTTCTCAACTATTAAACTGCTTTCTCTAAAACTTTTACGAGGAGCCAGTTCTTTGTCTTTGAGATTGGTCTAACTTCTTTAATCTCAACCAAGTCACCAAGTGAACTTTCATGCTTAGGATCATGAACATGAAGAACTGTTCTGCCTTTCATTACTTTGCCATAGCGCTCATGACGTCTAGACCACAGCACTTCAACAGTACGTGTTGCCATGCGCTTATCGCTAGTAACGCGCCCTGTAAGAGTACGCTCTACTGTTTCGGTATTGCTCATCCGCTTACTCTCCATTCTTATCAAGCTCGTGCATGATAGTTTTCACACGAGCAATATCACGACGAACTTGTCGCAGCTGATGGTTTTTTGCGAGCTGTCCGCTCCCGTGTTGCATTTTTAGCTTGAATTGTTTCTGCGCTAAGTCTGCTAACGTTGTTTGTAACGTAGATTTGTTTTGTTGTCGCAATTCGTTTGCTTTCATTACATCACCACTCGTTCAACGAATTCAGTTTTCACTGGAAGCTTAGCGGCGGCAAGCTTAAATGCTTCTGCAGCTACTTCTTTGGTGACACCCTGAATTTCAAAAAGAACCTTACCTGGCTGCACAAGTGCAACCCAATATTCGACGTTACCTTTACCTTTACCTTGTCGAACTTCTAAAGGCTTTTTGGTAATAGGTTTATCAGGAAAAATACGAATCCAAATCTTACCGCCCCGTTTAATGTAGCGGCTAATTGTACGTCGGGCTGCTTCGATTTGGCGTGATGTAATTGGTGCTCTATCAATGGTTTTTAAACCAAAGTCACCAAAACTTACTTTACTGCCACGAAGAGCGAGGCCACGATTGCGTCCCTTTTGTTGTTTTCGAAATTTGGTACGTTTAGGCTGTAACATAAAGATGTCCCCTACTGCTGTTGTGCAGCTTCTGTGCTTTGACTTCCGGCAGCCAAGTCTTTATCAAGGATTTCGCCCTTGAATATCCAGACTTTCACACCAATAATTCCATAGGTCGTTTTTGCAATAGCCGTTGCAAAATCGATATCTGCACGGAAGGTATGGAGAGGAACACGTCCTTCGCGATACCACTCAGTACGCGCAATTTCAGCACCGCCTAATCGACCCGCAACACAAATCTTGATACCTTTTGCACCAAAACGTAATGCATTGCTTACCGCACGTTTCATTGCACGACGGAACATAACACGTCTTTCTAACTGCTGCGCTACGCTTTCAGCAACCAGGTACGCATCCAGTTCAGGACGTCGAATTTCTTCAATGTTAATGTGTACTGGAACACCCATTAGCGAAGAAACTTTTTGACGCAAGGTTTCGATATCTTCCCCTTTCTTACCAATCACTACGCCTGGTCGGGCAGTGTGAATAGTAATGCGCGCATTTCTTGCTGGGCGCTCAATTTGTATACGGCTGACAAATGCATTTTGCAATTTCTTCCGTAAATATTCGCGCGTTTGTAAATCGCTTAATAGCAAACCGGCATAGTGCTTCTTATTGGCGTACCACATTGAACGGTGCGTCTCAACAATGCCTAACCGAATCCCAGTTGGATGAACTTTTTGACCCATTACGCCCTCTCTTTGCCTTTAACATCAGACACCACGATCTTGATGTGACATCGACGTTTTACGATACGGTTTCCTCGACCCTTAGCACGTGCCTTAAAGCGCTTCAATGACGGTGCTTCATCAACCTCAATTTTGGCAACTTTGAGTTCATCAATATCTGCGCCTTCATTATGCTCTGCATTCGCAATCGCAGACTCGAGTAATTTTTTGATTAACTTCGCAGCTTTCTTTTGAACGAAGGCAAGTTGTTCTACAGCTTTTTCCACTGCTTTCCCACGTACCTCATTCGCAACCAGTCGCGCTTTTTGCGCTGACATGCCTGCATTTTTTAATGTGGCGGACACTTCCATCTTTTACCCCTTACTTACCTTTAGCCGGCGCCGTTTTTTTGTCACCGGAATGGCCACGGAAAGTACGTGTTGGCGCAAATTCGCCAAGTTTATGACCAACCATGTTTTCGGTTACTAATACGGGGACGAAAATCTTGCCATTATGCACCATTAATGTTGCTCCAACGAATTCAGGAACAATGGTGCTTCGACGAGACCAGGTTTGGACGACAATACGTCCTCGACCACCAGCCCCTTGACGCGTTTTAATAACTTTATTTAGTAACTTCGGGCTACAATATGGGCCCTTTTTTAATGAACGTGCCACCCGTTAACCCCTTTCACTCTTCTTTTGACCACGACGGCGAACAATAAACCGACTCGATACCTTACGGCGATTACGGGTTTTCTTCCCTTCCGGTTTACCATTTTTATTACAAGGAGGACGACCACCTGAAGTACGGCCTTCACCACCACCCAATGGATGATCGACTGGGTTTTTCGCCACACCTCTTACGGTAGGACGTATACCACGCCACCTTTGAGCACCTGCCTTCCCTATCACGCGAAGGTTATGCTCTTCATTACCCACTTCACCAATCACTGCACGACATTGCGCAAATATTTTACGCATTTCGCCTGAACGTAACCGAACAGTTGCATAAGTACCTTCACGCGCTAGCAGCTGTGCATACGCTCCAGCACTACGCGCTAACTGAGCACCTTTGCCTGGTCTTAGCTCAATACAGTGAATAGTTGCACCCACAGGCATATTTGCCAATGGCAAACAATTACCAACCAAGATAGGTGCGCTTACGCCTGATTCAACTTTTGCGCCAACTGCAATGCCTTTAGGTGCAACGATGTAACGGCGTTCGCCATCAGCGTAAACAAGTAAAGCAATATTTGCGCTACGGTTAGGATCATATTCAATGCGCTCAACACGTGCGGGAATACCATCTTTGTTGCGTTTAAAATCGACATGTCTTAAACGGCGCTTATGACCACCCCCACGGTGATCAACGGTTACACGACCAATGTCATTACGACCACTGGTACGGTTTTTCTTGCTCGTCAGACTCTTTACAGGAGCCCCTTTATACAAGCCTTCCGTTTTAATTTTGATTTTGAAACGTTGGCCTGGCGAGGTCGGCTTTAATTCGATAATTGCCATTTTTCCGTCCCTTACTGCTCAAAGTCGGCAAAGTTAATTTGATGCCCTGCGACTAATTTAACGTAAGCCTTTTTCTTCTTTGCAGTTCGACCTTCAGTTTGACCAAACCGAACAAAGCTTCGCCCTTTAACGATGGTACGCACTGATTCCACTTTCACATCAGGGAAAAAGGTTTCCACCGCATTTTTAATATCCAATTTAGACGCTTTTGGGTGTACCCAAAACGCAACGGAATTTTCGCGATCACCGGATCTGGACGCTTTTTCCGAAACTAATGGTCTGACTAGGACTTTTGCTAACGAATCTATATTCACGCAAGCACCTCTTCTAGTTTTCTAAGCGCTTCTACGGTAATAAGCACATTGTCATATTTCAAAAGCTGAACAGGGTTAACACCGCTCGCTTCTCTCACCGCAATATTAGGCACATTACGTGCTGAGAGATAGAGGTTTTCATTGAATTGATCGACCACTATCAACACGCGCTCCAAATTGAGCTCTTTTAATTTGTTCAATAATACTTTTGTCTTTGGTTGATCAACGACAAACTCATTTACTACCTGCAAACGTTCTTGACGAATAAGCTCAGACAGAATCGAGCTCATTGCGCCACGATACATTTTCTTATTGACCTTTTGACTATGGTCACGAGGTCTTGCAGCGAAGATCACGCCACCTTTACGCCAGATAGGGCTTCGAATCGTTCCCGCACGAGCACGACCGGTTCCTTTTTGACGCCATGGTTTTGCACCGCCTCCACGAACTTCCGCACGCGTTTTTTGCTGTTTAGTTCCAGCACGAGCACCTGCCATTAAAGCAACAACGACTTGGTGCACCAACGCTTCGTTAAATTCACGGCCGAAGGCAGCTTCTGAAACTTCGATATTGTTTGTGCCACCTTTGGCACCGGCTAAAGCAAGCTTCATTTCTACCCTCCTTCTAGACAGTCGCATCATCTAGTACTTTGGTTTTTACTGACAGTTTAATGATGACATCACCACTCTTACTGCCAGGAACTGCACCGCGTACTAACAACAACTGACGATCTTTATCCACACGTACAACTTCAATATTTTGCATAGTACAACGCTTCGCACCCATGTGACCGGCCATTTTCTTGCCTTTGAATACACGACCTGGTGTTTGGTTTTGACCAATAGAACCAGGCGCACGATGGGAGACGGAGTTACCGTGTGTTGCATCTTGCGTTCTGAAATTGTGACGTTTTACAGCGCCTTGGAAGCCTTTACCTTTTGAAGTACCAATCACGTCAACGCGTTGGCCTACTTGGAAAAGATCCACAGTAATATCTTGCCCAATGGAATAATTCTCAGCATCATCAATGCGGAATTCCCATAAACCACGTCCCGCTTCAAGACCTGCTTTTGCAAAATGTCCAGCGCTAGGCTTATTCACGCGTGAAGCGCGCTTTGTGCCCGTGGTTATTTGTATTGCGTTATAACCCTCTTTTTCTTGGGTTTTTACTTGTGTAATGCGATTGGGTAATACTTCAATCACCGTAACCGGGATAGTATTCCCTGTCTCAGTAAATATCCGAGACATTCCTAATTTTCGACCAATCAAACCAATTGCCATCTTTTGCTCCGCAAAAATTTGTTGCAAAGTGCCCAATCTTTAACTAACTGCGATCTGAACATCAACACCAGCAGCAAGATCGAGTTTCATTAATGCATCTACTGTTTTATCAGTGGGCTCAGCAATAATGACTAAACGATTATGAGTACGGATCTCATATTGATCACGTGCAGTTGTAGCATCAATGTGAGGTGAAGTTAAAATTGTGTGCCTTTCTTTATGAGTTGGCATTGGAACAGGACCGCGTACAACGGCACCTGTTCTTTTTGCTGTTTCAACGATCTCTTTTGCTGATTTATCAATCAACTTGTGATCAAAGGCTTTTAAACGAATACGTATTATCTGACTTTTCATTGACATTACATTATCCCCGCTGCTTGCTCACCACTTGCTCTGCAATATTTGCTGGTGCTTCAGCATATTTCTTAAATTCCATTGAGTAGGTTGCACGACCTTGCGACATGGATCGTAAAGCTGTTGCATACCCAAACATTTCTGATAAGGGAACAAGCGCCGAAACTGTCTTTCCTGAAGGCGTTTCCCCCATACCTTGAAGCACGCCACGACGACGGTTGAGATCGCCCATGACATCACCCATGTATTCTTCAGGGGTAACTACTTCAACGCTCATAATTGGCTCAAGTAATTTAGGTTTAGCTTTTAATGCACCCTCTTTGAATGCCATGCTACCTGCAATTTTGAATGCCATTTCGCTTGAGTCTACATCGTGGAAAGAACCATCGAACAAGGTTGCTTTGACATCCACAACGGGATAACCAGCAAGAACACCATTTGCCATCTGTTCCACAATACCTTTACTGACGGCAGGAATGTATTCTTTAGGTATCGCGCCACCCTTAATTTCGTCGACAAATTCAAAACCAGTACCTGGCTCTTTTGGTTCCAAACGGATCCAAACGTGACCATATTGACCGCGACCACCGGACTGGCGAATAAATTTACCTTCTTGTTCAACTTGCGCAGTAATACTTTCACGATATGCCACCTGAGGATTACCCACATTGGCTTCAACGGAAAATTCACGCTTCATACGATCCACAAGAATTTCAAGATGAAGTTCACCTTGACCTGCAAGAATGGTTTGACCAGATTCTTCATCGGTAAATACGCGCATGGAAGGATCTTCTTTAGCCAAACGTCCCAAAGCAATACCCATTTTTTCTTGGTCAGCTTTGGTTTTTGGTTCAATTGCAACCGAAATAACAGGCTCAGGGAAGATCATCTTTTCGAGAATAATTGGCTTCTCGATATCGCATAAGGTATCACCTGTTGTGGTATGTTTTAGACCGACAACGGCAGCAATATCACCTGCACGAACTTCTTTAATTTCTTCGCGTGAGTTGGCATGCATTTGCAAAATACGACCAAAACGTTCTTTCTTATCTTTAATTGTGTTCTGAACGCTTGTGCCAGCTTCCAATGTACCAGAATACACGCGGAAGAAGGTTAAGGTTCCCACATAAGGATCGTTCAAGATTTTAAATGCAAGCGCAGAGAAAGGTGCATCATCTGATGGTGCACGTGTAATTTCTTTTTCTGATTCTTCGCTTTCGGTTCCTGTTACATCTGGCACATCATCTGGTGCAGGCAAGTAATGAATAACTGCATCCAATAATGCCTGTACGCCTTTGTTCTTAAATGCAGTACCACAAAGAACAGGTACGATTTCATTATTAATGGTACGAATGCGTATTCCTTTGCGGATTTCTTCAACGGATAAATCACCTTCTTCAAGGTATTTTTCCATTAATTCTTCGCTAGCTTCTGCAGCCGCTTCAACCATCGTTTCACGCATTTTTTGGCATTGTTCACGCAAATTCTCAGGAATATCGCGTTCTTCAAAGCGCATACCCTGGGTTGAATCATCCCAAGCAATCGCCTTCATGATGATGAGATCGATAACGCCTTCAAATTTTTCTTCAGCGCCGATGCTCATTTGAATTGGCACGGCGTTTGCGCCTAAACGTTCACGAATTTGGGTTACAACGCGCAAGAAGTTTGCACCAGCTCGATCCATTTTATTAACGAATGCAAGACGGGGTACACGGTACTTATTCGCTTGACGCCATACAGTTTCAGATTGTGGTTCTACGCCACTCACCGCACAAAATACGCCACAAGCACCATCGAGTACGCGCAAGGAACGCTCTACCTCAATGGTAAAGTCCACGTGCCCGGGGGTGTCAATGATGTTGATACGGTGTTCATCCATATCCTGCGCCATACCTTTCCAGTAACAGGTGGTCGCTGCAGAGGTAATGGTAATACCGCGTTCTTGTTCTTGTTCCATGTAGTCCATGACGGCTGCACCATCATGCACCTCACCAATTTTGTGAGAAACACCGGTATAAAACAAAATTCGTTCTGTTGTCGTTGTTTTACCAGCATCGATGTGTGCCATGATGCCGATATTGCGAACTCTATGAAGGGGTGTTTTACGTGACACGGCTGATTGCTCCTAGCCTTATCTTTACCAACGGAAATGAGAAAATGCTTTATTCGCTTCGGCCATGCGATGCGTATCTTCACGCTTTTTCACCGCACCACCTTTACCGCGACCGCCGCCTTCCTCATCTGCCGCATCATTAATTTCAGCAGCCAAACGCTGAGTCATCCCTTTTTCACTACGCTTACGGGAAAATTCAACTATCCAACGCATTGCTAATGCAGTCGCGCGGGAAGGTCTGACTTCAACAGGAATTTGATAGGTTGCACCACCTACACGGCGAGACTTTACTTCTACCGCAGGCCGGACATTATCCATCGCTCTTTTAAATACTTCGATGGGATCTCTACCACCACGTTGACGAATAATTTCAAAAGCGCCATAAACACTTTTTTCTGCAATGGATTTCTTTCCATCTTGCATCAAATGGTTGATAAATTTAGCAACCAATTCACTCCCGTAAATTGGATCGGGTAGTGTTTTGCGCTTGGTGACAACTCTTCTTCTTGGCATAGTTCTAAATTCCTACTTGCACATTAACTTTTTAAGCAGCTTCCTTTGGACGCTTTGTACCGTACTTGGAGCGACCCTGTTTACGATTATTCACACCAGAAGTATCTAAGCTTCCGCGAACGACGTGGTAGCGTACGCCTGGTAAGTCTTTCACACGGCCCCCACGGATAAGCACAACAGAGTGCTCTTGTAAGTTATGGCCTTCACCACCGATATATGCGGTAACTTCATAACCATTTGTTAATTTTACCCGGCACACTTTTCGTAGTGCAGAGTTTGGTTTTTTAGGGGTGACGGTATAGACCCGGGTGCAAACACCGCGACGCAAGGGACACGACATTAATGCAGGGCTTTTTGACTTCCGTTTGATGGAATGACGTCCTTTGCGGACTAGCTGATTCACCGTTGCCATAACTCGTGACAAACTCCTTAACTTTTTTTTGCGATTTCTTTATTTAAACAAAAGGGTACAAGCAAACCGCCCCTCTCGAAGAGAAGCGAAATGCTAAATTTATTCGAGCGACATGTCAATAGGCCGCAGCAAAACCGCGGCTTCTTGCCACTGACTCATTTCAACTCAATGGAATGAGATCGCTCTACTTTTATAGGACTACCGTTAACCCACTATGTAGTCCATTGTTTTTATATGAGCTGACTTTGCCAGCTCTTATTTACCATTTTCTATCTATTCGGCCTGTGCACCTGCTGTAGTGGCAAGGCACAGAGCCTATCTCACTAAGAGGCAGATGAGTTCAACATCTCACTTAATGCATGTTCCACTTCACTCGCCGTTACCTTCTGACTACCATCGCGCGCACCACGCATTAATGCTTGTTGTGCCTTACGACGCTGAAGGTGGCTAGCTAACCCAGTACCTGCTGGGATAAGTCGGCCCACAATAACGTTTTCTTTGAGTCCGCGCAACTCATCTTTTTTGCCGCTTACTGCTGCTTCAGTCAGAACACGAGTGGTTTCTTGGAAAGAAGCCGCAGAAATGAAGGATTCTGTCGCTAATGACGCTTTGGTAATACCCAACAGCATCGGTTCATGGCGAGCAGGCATCTTGTTTTGTGCGCTCATTTCTTTGTTAACGTCGTTCAAACGGTAAATTTCGATCTGCTCACCCTTCAAGAAGCGTGTATCTCCAGCGTCGGAAACAATTACCTTACGCAGCATTTGACGCACGATGACCTCAATGTGCTTATCGTTAATGTTAACGCCTTGCAGACGGTAAACGTCTTGAACTTCATTCACGATGTAATTCGCCAGCGCTCCCACGCCAAGCAGACGTAGAATGTCATGCGGATTCGCAGGGCCATCAGCGATCACTTCACCACGCTCAACATATTCACCTTCAAACACGCCCACATGACGCCACTTAGGAATGAGCTCTTCGTGCACGTCTCCACCCTCTTGTGGGGTAATAACAAGACGTCGCTTTCCTTTAGTTTCTTTACCAAAGCTCACAATACCTGAAATTTCTGCCAAAATAGCTGGCTCTTTAGGTTTACGTGCTTCAAAAAGATCCGCTACGCGAGGCAAACCACCGGTGATATCCCTTGTTTTAGAGGTTTCTTGTGGAATACGCGCTAATACGTCACCGATCTTAATATGTTGACCATCTTCAACGTTTGCAATTGCATTCGCTGATAGGAAGTAATGCGCAGGTAAGCTGGTTCCTGCCAAGCAAAGATCTTCACCTTTCTCATCTACCAGCTTTAACATTGGACGTAGCTCTTTACCTGAGCTAGAACGATATTGCTTGGCATCAGAGATTACGATGCTGGATAAACCTGTCACTTCGTCAGTTTGACGATGCATGGTGACACCATCAATCATGTCAACGAAGTTAATCACCCCTGCCACTTCAGTGATGATAGGGTGAGTATGTGGATCCCAGGTTGCAACAGTTTGACCGGCTTGTACCGCATCCCCTTCGGCAACCGTGATGACCGCACCATAAGGCAGCTTATAACGCTCTCTATCACGACCATGATCATCAATAACAGACAATTCACCGGAACGGGATACTGTTACGAAATTGCCGCTGTCATTCTTAATTACTTTAATGTTATGCAGCTTAACTCTACCTCTAGACTTCACAAGTACGCTGTTTTCAGCCGTTGCTCGAGAAGCGGCACCCCCGATATGGAAGGTACGCATGGTAAGCTGTGTACCAGGTTCACCGATGGACTGTGCAGCAATAACCCCAACAGCCTCACCAATGTTCACCAAATGGCCTCGCGCTAAATCGCGACCATAGCACATACCACAAACACCGTGTCTTGATTCGCAGGTAATAGGCGAACGCACCATCACTCTATCAACTGTGTGTTCTTCTAAAATATCAACCCATCTTTCATCTAATAAGGTGCCTACTGGCGCCAATATTTCATCTGTACCCGGTTTCATGACAGGAGCAGCAACGACTCGGCCTAATACGCGCTCACTTAAAGGTTCAACCACATCACCGCCTTCAATGTGCGGTATCATGGGTAAGCCTTCCGAGGTACCACAGTCTACATCAGAGATCACAACATCCTGTGCTACGTCGACAAGACGTCGTGTTAAGTAACCTGAGTTTGCTGTTTTAAGCGCTGTATCCGCCAAACCTTTACGCGCACCGTGAGTAGAGATGAAGTACTGTAATACGTTCAAACCTTCACGGAAGTTTGCGGTAATTGGCGTTTCAATAATGGAGCCGTCTGGTTTTGCCATCAAACCACGCATACCAGCAAGCTGACGGATCTGTGCGGGCGAACCTCGCGCACCCGAATCAGCCATCATATAAACAGAGTTAAAGGATTCTTGGGAAACTTCGTCTCCCTTGGCATTAAGCACTTTCTCTGTTGAAAGCTGATCCATCATCGCCTTAGCAACTTGATCATTCGCACGAGACCAGATATCGATAACCTTGTTGTAACGTTCACCATGCGTTACCAAACCTGAGCCATATTGCGATTCAATTTCTTTTACTTCATCTTCGGCACGTTCAACAATGCCGCTTTTCGCTCTTGGGATGACAAGATCATTAATGCCAATAGAACAACCCGAAATCGTTGCATAACGGAAACCGAAATACATTAATTGGTCAGCAAAGATAACCGTTTCTTTCAGACCTACTTGACGATAACAGTTATTGATCAGCCTAGAAATTGCTTTCTTGGTGAGCGTTTGGTTTACCAACGTAAAGGGTAATCCTTTAGGAAGTAATTCAGACAATAAGGCACGTCCTACCGTCGAATCTACCAATCTTGGTTTAGGTTCGTGGTTAGGATCTTGGCTATTTTCTACATTAACACGCACTTTAATTTTGGCATGCAAATCGACAGCTTTCGCAGAGTATGCACGATGCACTTCGCTGACATCAGCAAACACCATGCCTTCACCTTTAGCATTTACTCGCTCACGAGTAACGTAGTAAAGGCCCAATACAACGTCTTGCGAAGGAACAATAATCGGCTCACCGTTTGCAGGCGACAGCACGTTATTGGTCGACATCATCAGTGCACGCGCTTCTAATTGCGCTTCAATCGTCAACGGTACGTGAACGGCCATTTGGTCACCGTCGAAGTCCGCGTTATAGGCCGCACAAACTAAAGGATGGAGCTGTATCGCTTTACCTTCAATCAACACAGGTTCAAATGCCTGAATACCTAATCGGTGCAACGTAGGCGCACGGTTTAAAAGTACGGGATGCTCACGAATAACTTCTTCTAAAATATCCCATACTTCAGGTCCTTCTCGCTCAACCATTTTCTTCGCTGCTTTAATGGTTGTCGCAAGGCCTCTTAATTCTAATTTGCTAAAAATAAATGGCTTGAATAGTTCCAACGCCATTTTCTTGGGCAAACCACACTGATGTAAACGTAAAGTGGGGCCCACAACGATCACGGAACGACCGGAATAATCTACTCGTTTACCGAGCAAGTTTTGACGGAAACGTCCTTGTTTACCTTTAATCATGTCCGCTAAGGACTTCAATGGACGTTTATTGGAACCCGTAATAGCTCGACCACGACGGCCGTTATCCAATAAGGCATCGACAGCTTCTTGCAACATACGTTTTTCATTACGCACGATAATATCAGGCGCATTGAGATCAAGAAGACGTTTTAAACGGTTGTTTCGGTTGATTACGCGTCGGTACAGATCGTTCAAATCTGAAGTTGCGAAACGACCGCCATCTAATGGAACCAAAGGACGCAAATCAGGTGGTAAAACCGGTAACACGGTCATAATCATCCACTCTGGTTTGTTTCCTGAATCCAAGAAAGCTTCGATAAGCTTGAGACGTTTGGTAAGTTTTTTACCTTTCGTTTCTGAATTCGTCGTTGGAATTTCTTCACGGATAGTCTCAGCTTCCGTTTTTAAATCCAATCGTTTGAGCAATTCTTTAACAGCTTCAGCGCCCATACGCGCATCAAATTCATCACCGTATTGCTCAATTGCATCAAGGTAAGCTTCTTCAGATAACAACTGCCCCTTTTCTAATGGGGTCATACCTGGATCAATGACGACATACGCTTCAAAATATAAAACGCGCTCGATATCACGCAAGGTCATATCCAGCAAGAGACCAATTCGAGATGGCAAAGATTTGAGGAACCAAATATGCGCCACAGGGCTGGCTAATTCCACGTGCCCCATGCGTTCACGACGAACCTTCGCTAACGTGACTTCAACGCCGCATTTTTCACAAATAACACCACGATGTTTGAGGCGTTTATACTTACCGCAAAGGCATTCATAGTCTTTCACTGGTCCAAAAATCTTGGCGCAGAAAAGACCATCACGCTCCGGTTTAAAGGTACGATAGTTAATCGTTTCAGGTTTCTTAACCTCACCATAAGACCATGAGAGGATCAATTCGGGTGGAGCTAGTCCAAGCAAAACCCGTTCAAAATGATTCGTTTTCGTTTGCTGACGAATGATAGAAAGTAAGTCTCTCAAGGCTGTGTCTCCGTCATATTTAAGCGCAACCGCATTTTACTCTCTCATTTTGCTTTTAAGCCTGCCTACTGGCGAGGCCTAAAAAAAAATAGATTCGAGTACATAGTCTTCGCACATTCTTTTTCTCAGTACTACCTTCATTTTTTGAAAATAGTACTGAGAGTGCCACTTTAGGCGTCATGCTCCAGTTCAATATTGATACCCAGTGAGCGAATTTCTTTCACTAATACGTTGAAAGACTCTGGCATACCTGGTTCCATGCGATGATCGCCGTCAACGATGTTTTTATACATCTTTGTACGTCCTGCTACGTCATCGGATTTCACCGTTAACATTTCTTGTAAGGTGTACGCAGCACCATAAGCTTCTAGTGCCCATACTTCCATTTCCCCGAAGCGCTGACCACCAAATTGAGCTTTACCGCCCAATGGTTGCTGGGTTACTAAGCTATATGATCCCGTCGAACGTGCATGCATCTTATCATCCACTAAGTGGTTTAACTTCAGCATGTACATGTAACCCACGGTTACAGGACGATCGAACTGCTCACCTGTACGGCCATCATACAAAGTGGTTTGACCACTTTCTGGCAAATCAGCTGCCTTCAACAAGGCTTTGATTTCTTGTTCGCTCGCACCATCAAAAACAGGCGTTGCCATGGGAACACCATTACGCAAGTTCTCACTCACTTCTAGCAATTGCTGATCATCAAAGTTGTTAAAATCAACTTTATTTTGACCGCCAATGCTATAGACGCCCTGCAAGAATTTACGCACTTCTTCTAGCTTGCGCTGCTCATCTATCATCTGGCCAATCTTCAAGCCTAAACCTTTTGCTGCCCACCCTAAGTGAGTTTCTAAGACCTGGCCGACGTTCATTCGAGAAGGAACACCTAATGGATTCAACACGATATCTACTGGTGTACCGTCATTGAGATAAGGCATATCTTCTACAGGAACAATAGTAGAGATAACACCTTTATTACCGTGTCGACCTGCCATTTTATCGCCAGGTTGAACGCGGCGTTTTACAGCGAGATAAACTTTAGCAATCTTCAGAACGCCTGGTGCCAAATCATCACCTTGCTGCAATTTCGCGCGTTTTTCATCACGACGTTTTTCGTAATCTTCGCGCAATTGCTTAATTCTATCTTGTGCTGCTTCAAGTTTTTGATTGGCTTTATCGTCCTTAATGCGGATCTCAAACCAATTTTCATGGCTCAATTTTTCCAAATACTGCAGCGTGATTTTATCGCCAGATTTGAGTCCAGCAGGACCACCCTCAGCTATCTTACCCACAAGCATTTTTTCAACACGTTGATAAATGTCAGATTCACGGATCCGGAATTCGTCTTCCAAGTCCTTTTTAATACGCTCAAATTCTGTTTTTTCAATTTGTAGCGCGCGTGCATCTTTTTCAACGCCATCTCGTGTGAAGACTTGCACATCGATTACTGTTCCATTCATACCGGTAGGAACGCGTAAAGAAGTATCTTTTACGTCAGAGGCTTTTTCACCAAAAATAGCTCTGAGGAGCTTTTCTTCAGGGGTAAGCTGTGTTTCGCCTTTGGGCGTCACTTTACCTACTAGAATGTCGCCAGATTCTACTTCTGCACCGATATAAACAATACCGGATTCATCGAGCTTGGATAATGCGCTTTCACCAACGTTAGGAATATCAGAAGTGATTTCTTCTGGTCCCAACTTGGTATCTCTGGCAACGCAAGTTAATTCTTCAATATGAATGGTCGTAAATCTATCTTCTTGTACCACACGCTCGGAAATGAGGATGGAATCTTCGAAGTTGTAACCATTCCAAGGCATAAAGGCGACAAGCAAATTCTGTCCTAGCGCCAATTCACCCATATCAGTTGAAGGGCCGTCAGCAAGTACGTCGCCAGATGAAATGCGATCACCTTGCTTCACCAATGGACGTTGGTTAATACAGGTGTTCTGATTAGAACGGGTGTATTTGGTCAAATTATAAATATCGACCCCAGCCTGCCCTTCATGGGTTTCATCGTCATCTACGCGAACAACAATACGTCCTGCATCCACGGAATCAACGATACCACCACGTTTAGCAACGACAGTTACACCAGAGTCAGCAGCAACGGTACGCTCCATCCCTGTTCCCACTAATGGCTTTTCTGCCTTCAAAGTAGGAACTGCTTGGCGTTGCATGTTTGATCCCATCAATGCACGGTTTGCGTCATCGTGCTCAAGGAAGGGAATTAATGATGCAGCGACCGAAACGATTTGCTTAGGTGAAACGTCCATATATTGAACGCGATCTTTAGTGGTAAATGTAAATTCGTTTTTATGTCGGCATGGAACAAGATCATCCACTATCTCTAAATTTTCATTTAAAGACGCGTTTGCCTGCGCAATGACATAATCACCTTCTTCAATCGCAGATAAGAATTCGATTTCTTCTGTTACTTTCTCATCAACGACTTTGCGGTAAGGACTTTCTAAAAACCCATACTCATTCGTTCTTGCATAAACAGACAATGAGTTGATCAAACCAATGTTTGGACCTTCAGGCGTTTCAATCGGACAGACACGACCATAGTGGGTAGGATGTACGTCACGAACTTCAAACCCTGCACGTTCTCTGGTCAAACCACCGGGTCCTAATGCAGAAACACGTCGCTTATGCGTGACTTCGGACAAGGGGTTATTTTGATCCATAAACTGTGACAACTGTGAAGAACCAAAAAATTCTTTAATAGCAGCAGACACAGGTTTTGCATTAATTAAATCTTGAGGCATCAAACCATCTGATTCAGCGACGCTTAAACGTTCCTTCACGGCTCGCTCAACTCGCACTAAACCAACGCGGAATTGATTTTCTGCCATTTCACCGACACTACGAACCCGTCGATTTCCAAGGTGATCGATATCATCCACTTCACCACGACCGTCTCGAATATCAATCAGTGTTTTTAGCACAGCAATAATATCTTCTTTAGATAAAATGCCGGGACCTTCAATTTCTTTACGGCCAACACGACGGTTAAATTTCATTCGACCGACGGAAGAAAGATCGTAACGTTCTTCAACGAAAAATAAGTTTTCAAACAAGGTTTCTGCCGCTTCTTTCGTTGGCGGTTCACCTGGGCGCATCATGCGGTAAATCTCAACTAACGCTTCTATTTGCGACTTAGTGGGATCCACACGTAATGTATCAGACATGTAAGGACCATGATCCAAGTCATTGGTATACAGTGTCGCAAATTGAGTTACATTTGCCTTGATCAACGTTTCTAATAGATCAGGTGTGATCTCTGAATTAGCTTCAACAACAATCTCACCAGTTTCTTGGTCAATAATGTCTTTAGCTAATGCTTTGCCATAAAGATATTCACGTGATGTACGTAATTCTTTAACGCCTTGCTCTTCCATTTGGCGAATGTGTCGTGCAGTGATACGTCGGCCTTCTTCAACAATAACGCCTTTCTCACCACGAATATCAAACATTGCTGTCTCACCGCGTAAGCGAGCAGGGATAAGTGTGAGAATAAATTCTCCCTTCTCAATGCGGTATTCATTTACTTCAAAGAAAATATCTAAAATTTGTTCAGTGCTATATCCCAATGCCCGCAAAATAATGGTTGCAGGAATTTTACGCCGTCTATCAATTCTAGCGAAAATGCAATCTTTAGGATCAAACTCAAAATCCAACCATGACCCACGGTAAGGGATCACGCGTGCGGAATAGAGTAATTTCCCTGATGAATGTGTTTTACCTTTGTCATGATCAAAGAACACACCAGGTGAACGATGTAATTGCGAAACGATAACACGCTCTGTTCCATTGATGACGAAAGTACCATTAGGAGTCATCAATGGGATTTCGCCCATGTATACTTCTTGTTCTCGAATATCTTTTACTTTCTTAGCATCGCCTGAAGCTTCTTTATCAAATAATACCAGGCGCACCAGAACCCGAAGGGGTGCCGCGTAGGTTAAACCACGTTGTTGGCATTCTTTAACATCAAAAGTAGGTTCACCTAATCGATAGCCTACAAACTCTAATTGCGCATTCCCGGAAAAGCTATGGATAGGGAAAACGGATTTAAATGCAGCTTGCAATCCAATGTCTTTACGCTCATCTGCAGAAGTTTCTTCCTGCAAAAAATTAATTTTGTAAGAGGTAAGCTGGATATCGAGAAGCGGAGGAACCTCCAAAGTATCAAGGCGTTTGCCAAAATCCGCGCGGGGTCGCTTTTTCTCGGTATAGGATAATTCCATTGGGAGTCCTCTGCTTAGGTTACCTTAAAACGACAAATGACCGTACGAGCTAGCACAACGACCAGCCACGTACGGCCCTCTGACATATCTATCACTTGGACAAGGTTGATTACTTAATTTCAACCTGTGCGCCAACTTCTTCAAGTTCTTTCTTGAATTTTTCTGCATCAGCTTTAGCAACAGCTTCTTTAACAGGAGCAGGAGCACCTTCAACTAAAGCTTTTGCTTCTTTCAAACCTAAGTTGGTGATTGCACGAACCACTTTAATGACGTCTACTTTCTTGTCACCAAAGGATTTCAAAATCACGTCAAATTCGGTTTGTTCAGCAGCAGCGGCAGCACCAGCACCTGCAACAGGAGCAGCAACTGCAACAGCGGCTTGCGCTGATACACCTAATTCATCTTCCATTTTCTTAACGAGTTCAACGACTTCCATAATGGATAGTTCCACGATGGAATCAAAAAGTTTTTGTATTTTCTCAGACATGTTGTCTCTCCTGGTAAAAAGGATTTCAAAAAGAGGTTGCGTTATGCATTACCTTCTTTTTTCTTACGATAATCTTCCAAAGCTCGTACTAGCATGCTATGTGGTTCAGCAATAGTGCGCACCAACTTGGTTGCAGGTGCCATCAAGGTTGCTGCCAACTTGGAGAGTGCTTCTTTACGTGTAGGTAAAGCTGCAACTGCATCAAGGTGTTCTGCCCCATAATATTGACCGGCTACTGACAACGCTTTTACTTCAAAGGTCTCGTTTTCTTTTGCGAAATCTTTGAACAAGCGTGCTGCAGCGCCTGGTTCATTTTGAGCAAAACCAAATACAAGAGGTCCTACTAGCGCGCTTTCCATACACTCAAGTTCGGTGCCTTTAAATGCTCTACGCGCAAGCGTATTACGAATAATGCGTAGATAAACACCATTTTCACGAGCTTTAATGCGCAACTTCGTCATTGCAGGAACATCGAGACCTCGATAATCTGCAACAACTAAGGACATTGCCCCACTAGCCACTTCCGAGACTTCGGCGACGATCGCTTTTTTATCTTCAAGATTGAGCGCCACCTTAAGCTCTCCTTCTAGGGTTATAGCGTACCGCACTGTGCGGTACTTCTTTGCTGCGGTTACATTACTGCTTCCGCCTTCGCTACTAACCGCATAATTTTTGCGATTATGCGATATGCTACGGCGAGACAGATTGTCCGCCTGCGCAGGAATTTAAGCTTATCGCACCTGCGGTCTTTGACATCCACTGCAACCGCCCTCACCCTGAATGAGATTTACCAGAGATGAGAAACTGCTACAGCAGCTATACTCTTACCATTTTATTTAAAATGGCTTGAGTATTATTCAGAATTCGTGTTGTTTCTCTTACAAAAAAAACGACACGAAGGATAAGAAGAAATATCACTTATCCTAACCCTCTCCCCAAAGGGGAGAGAAAAGAATTATATATTCAATGTACCTTGATCGATGACTAAGCCAGGACCCATCGTAGTAGACAAGGTAATCTTTCTTAAGTACACACCTTTAGAGGTACTAGGTTTAGCACGACGTAAATCCATGATGAGTCTTTCAAGGTTTTCACGTAGCGCTTTAACATCAAAGCTTGCCTTACCAATGGTACAGTGAACGATACCACCCTTATCGCTACGATAAGAAACCTGTCCTGCTTTAGCATTTTTCACCGCTTTTGCTACATCAGGTGTTACGGTACCTACTTTGGGATTTGGCATCAAACCACGAGGTCCTAAGATTCGACCTAATTGACCCACTAGGCGCATTGCATCAGGTGTTGCAATCAATACATCAAAATCTAGTTTCCCTGATTCAGCCTTTTGTTTAATTTCTTCAGCCAAATCATCAAAACCAACATATTCTGCGCCCGCATCTTTAGCTGCTTGAGCATTAGCGCCTTGAGCGAATACAGCTACACGAACATCTTTACCTGTACCATGAGGCAATAAAGTTGCACCACGTACGACTTGATCAGATTTACGTGCATCGACGCCCAATAAAACAGCAACATCCACACTTTCAACAAATTTAACGCTGGATACTTGCTTTAATAATGACAATGCAGCGTCTGCATTATATTGCTCAGTAGGAGACACTTTCTCGCGAATTGCTTTCATGCGTTTTGAAATTCTTGCCATGACCGTTTACCCCTGAACCTCAATGCCCATACTACGTGCTGTACCTGCGATGGTACGAATTGCTGCTTCCATATCTGCCGCTGTTAAGTCGGGCATTTTGGTCTTTGCAATTTCCATGACTTGGGCACGTGTTACTTTTCCTACTTTTTCTGTATTGGGCTTACCGCTTCCGCCTTGAAGACCCGCTGCTTTCAAGAGTAAGTAAGACGCTGGTGGTGTTTTAATAATGAAAGTGAAGCTACGATCACTGTAAACAGTGATAATAACGGGCAATGGCATTCCCTTTTCATAGGTACCTTGGGTTTGCGCATTAAAAGATTTACAAAATTCCATAATGTTAACACCATGTTGACCCAATGCTGGACCAACTGGTGGGCTAGGATTTGCTTCACCTGCCTTCACTTGGAGTTTAATAAATGCTGTGACTCGTTTTGCCATGATATATACCTCTATCGGGTGCAAACGCCTTTTGTTCTTTTCACTTTGCTTTTATGCGTCGCCGTTTTTGTCTTTTTCAATCCTCACGTACCTTTTGTACATGCCGGTTGTTCGTAACTCAACTTCGCGCCTAAAATCAAATTGCTATGAACTAATGGCTCCCCATTTATATTACGTTTTCTCGACTTGACCGAACTCCAGCTCGACCGGAGTTGAACGACCAAAAATTAAGACAGCCACGCGTAGGCGGCTCTTTTCGTAATTGACCTCTTCGACAACTCCATTGAAGTCGGCAAAGGGGCCACTGATAACACGAACCACTTCGCCGGGTTCAAATAAGGTCTTAGGTTTGGGTTTCTCAGCACCTTCTTTCACGCGATCAATAATCGCTTGCGCTTCTTTATCAGAAATAGGTGCAGGTCTGTCGCTTGTACCACCAATAAAGCCTAATACTCTTGGCGTGCGACGAACTAAGTGCCAAGTGGAATCATCTAATTCCATTTGTACTAAAACATAGCCAGGGAAGAACTTACGCTCGCTCTTTCGCTTTTGCCCACTACGGATTTCAACTACTTCTTCAGTTGGGACAAGGATTTCCCCAAACTTACTTTCTAGCTTATGTAGTTTGATATTTTCTCTTAGGTTTTTGACAACTTGGTTTTCATAACCCACAAGTGCCTGCACTACATACCAGCGCAAAATGCCCTGTTCGGTTTCCATAGTTTAACGTGCTCCGTAACCGGTCAGCCAGGCTACAATCTTTAATAGTAAAATATCGACTCCCCACAGTATTAATCCGACAATCGCGACAACGCCCAGAACCATTACTGTGGTCTGAATAGTTTCTTGACGGCTGGGCCATACGACTTTGCGCAATTCATTTCTGGAATCTTTGGCAAAACTCCAAAACTCTTTGCCTTTATCAGTCTGCAAAGCAAGGCCTGCAGCTAAAATAGCAAGTACAGATAAGCCTGCAACACGAATTGCTAACGATTGTTCAGAGAAGTGATAGTTGCCAACTACCCCTAGTACAAGGAAAAGAATAACAAAAGCCCACTTAAGGGAGTTCATGATACCACCTAGGGATGCTGTTTGTTGGTTCATTAACGGAACTACCACCCTTTACTGGCAGGCCAGGAGGGGATCGAACCCCCAACCTGCGGTTTTGGAGACCGCCGCTCTGCCAATTGAGCTACTGGCCTAACACAAAAAAAGCAACCCTGGCATTGTGTCAGGGTTGCCACTCTTACTCAAAATTACTCAATAATCTTAGAAACAACACCCGCGCCAACGGTTCTACCGCCTTCACGAATCGCAAACTTCACACCATCTTCCATTGCAATTGGGCTGATCAATGTAACGGTGATCTTTGTATTGTCGCCTGGCATTACCATTTCAACACCAGCAGGCAATTCAATAGAGCCGGTTACGTCAGTTGTTCTGAAGTAAAACTGTGGTTTGTATCCTGGGAGGAATGGGGTATGACGACCACCTTCTTCTTTGGATAATACGTAAATTTCAGCTTCGAACTTGGTATGCGGTGTGATAGAACCTGGTTTAGCAAGTACTTGACCACGCTCAACATCTTCACGTTTTGTACCACGAAGCAAAATGCCCACGTTGTCGCCTGCACGGCCTTCTTTCAACAACTTACGGAACATTTCCACGCCGGTAACTGTTGTTTTAACAGTTGCTTTAATACCAACGATTTCCACTTCTTGACCAACTTCGATTTGACCACGTTCAATACGACCGGTCACTACAGTACCACGACCGGAGATAGAGAATACGTCTTCAATTGGCAACAAGAAAGGTTTATCTAAAACGCGTACTGGCAATGGGAAGTATTCGTCCATTGCAGCAATCAATTTAAGAATTGCAGGCTCACCGATAGGACTTTGATCACCTTCAAGTGCTTTTAAAGCAGAACCTCTGATGATTGGAATTTCATCGCCAGGGAAATCATAGCTGCTCAACAAATCACGAACTTCCATTTCAACAAGTTCGAGAAGCTCTTCGTCGTCTACCATGTCAGCTTTGTTCAAGAAAACAACGATGTGAGGTACACCAACCTGACGCGCTAAAAGAATGTGCTCACGTGTTTGTGGCATAGGACCGTCAGCAGCGGAACAAACAAGAATCGCACCGTCCATTTGCGCTGCACCGGTGATCATGTTTTTAACATAGTCAGCATGGCCAGGGCAGTCTACGTGTGCGTAGTGTCTATTTTCTGATTCATACTCAACGTGTGAGGTAGAAATTGTAATTCCGCGCTCACGCTCTTCAGGGGCTTTATCGATATTCGCATAATCGACAAATTCTGCTTTACCTTGAGAAGCAAGCACTTTTGTAATTGCTGCTGTTAAGGTGGTTTTACCATGGTCAACGTGACCGATAGTTCCTACGTTGACGTGCGGCTTATTACGTTGAAATTCAGCCATTTGTTTTGCCCCCTGAAAATTACGCTACTTGTCAGCGATGAAAATAATCCGAATTTTGCCCTAAATGTACTGGAGCCCACAACCGGGATTGAACCGGTGACCTCTTCCTTACCAAGGAAGTGCTCTACCACTGAGCTATGTGGGCTTGCGGCCAACTGCAGCTCATTGGAGCGGGTGATGGGAATCGAACCCACGTCATCAGCTTGGAAGGCTGAGGTTCTACCATTTAACTACACCCGCGAATACTACCTGCTCTGTGCAGGACTTCAGCTTTTGGTTTGGTGGAGGGGGAAGGATTCGAACCTTCGAAGGCAGAGCCGTCAGATTTACAGTCTGATCCCTTTGACCGCTCGGGAACCCCTCCTAAAATACGAAGGACGTATTCTCCTTAAGCGTCTCTCGCTTGTCAACTTTTCAATAAAGATAATAATATCTTTTGGCCTGGTCTCCACCTAAGCCTGTATTCCGCTCCATGCAAGCGCTTCTCAAATCTTTGGTGCTGGCGACAGGAGTCGAACCCGTGACCTACTGATTACAAATCAGTTGCTCTACCAACTGAGCTACGCCAGCTAACGAACTATCGATCACTTCCGTGACTTGACAGCTAGCCGAGATATTCTACTCAGGTGCGCGCTTTGAAGCAATCATTTACACGAAAGAATTAAAATTATATTACTCACACACGAGTTCTAACCGCAAGGCATCATTTACCCCAAAAATTATTCTTCTGGACGCACACTGATATCACCATAACGGATTGCTTTTAAAGTTGGACCTATTTTTACACATAATTCCCCGCGCTCATTAACCCCCTGAGCCACTCCAACTTGCGCTTGATGCTCGCTGGATAACGTCACTGTTTTGCCTGTTAATAGATCGTAGCGCGCCCACTCCTGTGCAAAATCAGCAAATCCTCGCCGTTGAAATCGTTCAAAGGCATTTGCTAATGAATTTAGCATGTTTCCAATGATTTGATTACGTGAAGGGGTAAATCCCAAGATCTGGCTTAAATCAGTCAATGCACCAGTTCGCACCTCTTGCCTAAAAGTAACATCAGCATTTGCTTGATAATTGTTAATGTCCCTTTTTACCATGTTTATATTCATCCCAACGCCAATCACCATCTCTGTAAAAGGCTGGTGCAAAGCCGATGTATTTCCAATACTTTCAAGCAAAATGCCGCAAAGTTTTGATCCTTTGTACCAAATATCGTTTGGCCATTTAATGCCAAGATCCGCCGGCAAAGGAGTCATTTTCTTAAGTGATTCAAGAATAGCAATACCAACCACTAAGCTCAGGCCAGAAAGTTCGTGCAATTTACAGGGAAATCGCCAATATACGGATAAATAAATATTTGTTCCAAAGGGAGAGCGCCAGCTTCTGCCCATTCTTCCTTTTCCAGCGGTCTGTGCTTCTGTAGTACAAACCGTTCCGCTTGAAAGAGAAGGTAAACGCTGGATTAAATAATCATTCGTGGAGGTAATGACATTTAGTACATCAATTCGCGGAAAAAGAGACTGAGCTCCCGGTGCTAGCGCGGCAATAATTTCTTTTTTGTTCAATAGTTCACTAGGATTTCCCCAACGATAGCCTCGGCCTGAAACTGCTTGAATATCAACTTCTAATTTCCTTAAATAACTTATTCCTTTCCAAATGCTGGATCGGCTCACTTTCAGATTAAGTGCCAAGGTAGTACCAGAATGAAATTTTCCATCGCTTAATAAACGCAAAACTTCATATGCAATTTGCATGGGGATAGACTTAAAAACGCATTTACACTGCAACAATCATATCATATTTTGTCATTTGGCGCTCAGAGGAACAAGGTTGGAAACGCTGAAAATCAAGCCGTAATTTTTGTTAAGCGCGCTCTATTTATCCAATAGCAATATTTCCCAAAAAAATCCAATAATAAAAACTCGCTATTTCTTTGGGAAAATAGACTACATTTATTTCAATTTATGCCATAAAATTCTCCTTTTTTAAAAGTGGATCCATTTGATTATGATAAAGGGCACAGTACCAACGTCTCAACAAACTTCTCACAGCACTTACTCTATTCACCAAGCTATTAATTTACTCTCACTTGCACTTCGTTATATGCCTATTCAAAAAGAGAACGCATTTGAAGAAATGTATGATGAAAATCTTTCACAGTATTTTTATAAGGAAATTGTTTGCGCACTCAATGTAAACATGAATACCTTTGAAGAAATCAAAGATTCCTTTGAAGAAAAAATCCGCCATTTTAATGCCAATTCTTCTTCGGGAATGCTCTGGGAGCGCTGGATAAAAGAGATTTTTTTAAATTGCCATCTTTTAGATCAAAAAAACATTAAAGTTTCCGATTCTGTCAAGTTATTCTTTGATGAACTCATAGAAGTGTTTAATGTTAAAGATAGAGGGAGAATACCTGCTGAAAGAATTATTCAATCTTTTGCCAAATTTATACAACAACTTCGAATCATTGACGCTCAAGACACTGCAAAGGCATTACACAATTTCATTTTTTTCACAAGACATATTGCCATTGTCAAAGCTAGCGGAGATGAAAATGCTCCAGATCGGGAACATCAGTATTTAACTGAGCTTTTATCACCCACTTTATTAAGTATTCTTCAGCTTAAAGGAAAGCTTTATTTCAAACAGTATGATCATCACGAAGGACAAAAGCTTTCTATTCGAGATCATTTAATTGTTAAAATAATCGCTGAAGCAATTTTAAATTCGGATTTTTTTGATAAAAGTTTTGACTATAGCAATTATCCTAAGCCAAATGTTCTTCTTTGCTCTCTCTCAAATGTCGTAGATAAAATATCGATGAGTGATACTGAATCTCCTTCACTGCCTCATCTCCAGCCAGCGCTTCCCAATACATCACCTGCTATCCTATATTCTCCTGCTATTACGCAGAAAACGTCTCTCTTACAAAAAATAACAACCATTAAGCTCCCTTTTTTATCCCCAGCTAAAGTAACAAGATAAGAAAAATCCCCGTCACTGTTATTGCTTCTAATGCTATGTGGAAACTGTACTTTTCAACATAGCATTAAAATTGATATTTTTCGTGCATTTCAGCTCATCTACACTTGCGGAACTATTTCTCTCCTGGCAAGTCATAATTTTAAAAGAATTTATAAGGGTAGGTTTATGAGCAAGAAAGGGGCTAGCGACTCTATTGAATCTTTAGAGGAATTGCAAGGCAAAGCGCAAAGAATTGCCTGGATCAAAGCTAAAAAGGGGCTTGATCTAAAAGGATTAAAAACAAATATTTACCCTATCCTTTTATATCCCCACCAAGGGAATCAAGAGATCCCCAAACGAGGACAGAAACAGATAATCGCAAACATTCAAAGTGAAATAAATAAAGCGTTTTTGCAACTTTTTGATCTTGCTGAAAAACATCCTAACAAAGCGCGAGACATTCTCAAATCAATTGATAACGAAACAATTAATGATTGGAAAACTGATCCTACTGGTGCTAGCGATTGCTACGAGTTTTTAGCGCATAACATCACCCAATTACGAGCAGCTATTAAAGTCGATGCTCCCCTGGTAAACGTTTGGCGAAAGCCACCAGCACCCTCGTTAGAAGAATTGCAAACTAAAAAGCAAAGAATTTCCTGGATAAAAGCCAAAAAAGGATTGGATCTGGAAGCATTAAAAATAAATCGTTATCCAATCATTTTGTACCCTCAAAAAGGAGGGAAGGAGATCCCTAAACGAGAACTTATGCAGGTAAATCAAAACATTCAAAGTGAAATAAATAAAGCATTTTTGCAACTTTTTGATCTTGCTGAAAAACATCCTGAAAAAGCGCGAGCAATTCTCAATCAAATTAATAAACAAACTATTAATAATTGGAAAACTGATCCTAATGGCGCTGCCAAATGCTATCGTTTTTTAGCACAACATTTAACTCAATTAAGAATGACGATTAAAAGTGATTCTTTCGCAGAAAACGTTGAACAAAAGCATCAACGTTTAGATGCCGCCATTGCTCGTTTGGCAAGTATTGATGTTGAAAAGAGATATTATCTTGCGACTAGCCAAAAACGTGGAATTAAAGGAGCCCTAACGTCGAGATTTCAAGTTTTTCAAGATGAAAAAAGACCGGGGCAAATCTCTAGTTTGCAAAATTCCATCAAAAACGCAATAGACGACATGCAACGTATGAAGGAAAGTTTGTTATCCAATGGTACTGCAGATAGCGATGCCATATTAGAAAATGTTTTAGGCAGCATAGAGAGACAATTTGCAAGAATTGAAACTGAAATCCGTCGGGATAAAGGAGAGCTAAAAGGAACGTCGAGAATGGAAAATACGATTAAAACATTACGAGAAGAACTGTCTCAAATACATCCCGCTAATAAAAATACGCCCAAAGATCCTTCAGATACAAAATCTGTTAAAAGTAAGAAGCATTAACGATCCCTAGTGTTGGGTCTTACGGCCCAACCTACTTTCCTATAAAGATCTAAGATAAAAAATCTCCCCGCACTAAGAAACGGCACCCTTTTATACAAAGTAGGCGATCGGAGCATGATTTATTTTCCTTCGTTACTGCAAATCAAAAGACCCTCACCCTAACCCTCTCCCGTTTACGGGAGAGGGGATCGGAAAGAAGGATTTTTAGCAAGCGTAGGTTGGGCCTTTTAGGCCCAACAATCACATTCGTCGTGATGCTTTTTATGAGTGTTGGGCCTTATGGCCCAACCTACTTTCCTCTAAGATAAAAATCCCCTCGCACTAAGAAGCCGCTCCCTTTTATTCAAAGTGGGCGTTCGGATCGTGATTTATTTTCATTCGTTACTGCAAATCAAAAGACCCTCACCCTAACCCTCTCCCGAAAACGGGAGAGGGGATCGGAAAGAAGGATTTTTAGCAAGCGTAGGTTGGGCCTTTTAGGCCCAACAATCACATTCGTCGTGATGCTTTTTATGAGTGTTGGGCCTTATGGCCCAACCTACTTTCCTCTAAGATAAAAATCCCCTCGCACTAAGAAGCCGCTCCCTTTTATTCAAAGTGGGCGTTCGGATCGTGATTTATTTTCATTCGTTACTGCAAATCAAAAGACCCTCACCCTAACCCTCTCCCGAAAACGGGAGAGGGGATCGGAAAGAAGGATTTTTAGCAAGCGTAGGTTGGGCCTTTTAGGCCCAACAATCACATTCGTCGTGATGCTTTTTATGAGTGTTGGGCCTTATGGCCCAACCTACTTTCCTCTAAGATAAAAATCCCCTCGCACTAAGAAGCCGCTCCCTTTTATTCAAAGTGGGCGATCGGATCGTGATTTATTTTCATTCGTTACTGCAAATCAAAAGACCCTCACCCTAACCCTCTCCCGAAAACGGGAGAGGGGATCGGAATTTTATTCTCGCGGGAGAGGGAGCAGCTTTAGCTGCGGGTGAGGGAGTAGAGAAGTCAAAGAACAGAAAGGTTTATTCAACAATCCGCCTTCGCTCTTCGAGCTACGTCGAGATTTTCGCCTTTTTTTAAAGGCTCAAAAATAAAAAACCCCGCGAGGTTACCCTGCGGGGTTACAAATAAAATGCCTGGCAGTGTCCTACTTTCACAGGTGTAGACCATCACAATATCATCGACGTATGCGTCGTTTCATTGCCAGAGATATTTCTTCATTCACTCATTTTTTAAATACAAATAAAAAACCC